>VOFC01001763.1_pt1 | contig 360000 bp, 260 predicted proteins | sample 5384161 | NCBI WGS metagenome assembly VOFC01 (sample SAMN12384722, study PRJNA508395) | human gut metagenome | isolation source: healthy gut B | host: Homo sapiens | reverse complement strand
TCTTCTTCTTTTCTTCCTTGTCCATTTCCACTTGCGGGTCAGACAGCGAGGCATTAAGTTCTGCGGATATCTCGGCAAGTTGTGACGGGGTGAATTCCACCGTTTCGTCTGTCTTGGTATTGTCTTGTGCTATGCAGTCGTCAACCTGGGCAAGCAGAGCCTTTACCTTGTCAATCAATCTGGCACGGTTACGCTCGACAGTCTTACGCCAAACAAACGTATACTTATTGGCCTTCGACTCTATCTTCGTACCGTCCACATACTCCACGTCGAGACTCACAAATCCCTTCTCTGCAAGAACGAGCACAAGCTGTGTGAATATGTTATTGATCTCGTCCTTCAGACGGTTGCGGAAACGGTTGATTGTTATGAAGTCCGGCTTTTCATATCCTGCCAGCCAGATGAAATGGATGTCACGCAGGAGCAATTGCTCTATCCTACGACATGAATAGATATTGTTCATATAGGCATAGATGATGACTTTGAGCATCATGCGTGGATGATACGGACATCTGCCCATACCGTTGTATAATTTGTTGACTGAACTCATGTCTCCACAATGCTGGAAACGATGCGTACTGGGTCGTTTTCCGCAATATTTTCATCGATTCGTTGCGGAAAAAAGAACCATTTGTAGTCGCTCACCATGTTGCCGCCCGAGTGGACGATGGAGAGCAGCGGGAGACAGAGCAGGGCGTTGAGCCAGTTGATGTGGGCCGCGCCGTTGTCGCTCTGACTGTAGAGGTAGGCCCACATGATAAGAATCGGCATCACCGAGGCGGGCAAGGCCCAGGGGCGGGTGGCGATGATCCAGTTTTTCAAAGTTCTTCTTTTTTCCATGTCTTAGTTAAAAGGTGAACCCGTGGGAAGGACAGCCTCCGCCACGGACTTCCATGAATAGTTTGATTTAATATCGATCGTTAATCGCCACGCGCGGCCGAAGGCAGCATGTGGCGATCTGGTGCAAGTGCAAAGGTAAGAAGAAACTTTGAAATGGGACAGCGTTTTCCCCGATTTTCTCGGCAGAAGTTTTTTGTGTGGGGGAACACCAGAGGCTTCTCGCTCATACACCAAAGGCTTCTCCCTTAAACAGAAATGGACGAAAGCCAAGTAAAGCGGCTTTCGTCCATTGATCTAATTATAATATGTAGTCGTTGCCGACGGCCTTATGCCGCGCGGACTACCAGTTATAGCTGTTCCATGGGTCGTACTCTTTCACGGCTTCATCTTTGTCCGTAATGACAGGGCGCATGTCAGAGGCGGGATCGTCTAATTCCACCTGGCCGTTGTCGTGGAACTTGCCTACAACCAAAGACGACGTAGCTGCACAGTAGTTGTTCTGTGTCTCCACCATCAACACAGTAGTTACGGGCTTGATATATTTACGTTTCATTTTTCTAAAGTCCTTTTTGAAGTTTGTTTGATATGATTATCTTACCACATGCTTTCGTCCGTTGACGATGTAGATGCCGCTGGGCAGCCCCTCGGTCGTATTGCCGACACGCTGTCCCTGGAGGTTGTACACGCCATTGTTCTTGCCGTAGCGGTTGCCAGCCTCGGGGCTGACGATCAGCTCGCCGATTGTCGTCAACTCCGCCTCCTACTTCATGCCGTCGATATAGACTGCGAGCTGCACGCCGTTGTTGTTGGGCTTGAACCAGCAAGAGAAGCCGCGGAGACCGCGCTCCTTCGTGTCAGAGTAATAGACGTTGCCCTTATCGAAGAAATAGCTTCCTACGAGGTTGTCGTAGCCATCGAGGATCGTTCCCCTGTTTTCAGAGAGAGTCCATTTGCCCGTGACATCGTCCTGTGTAGCGTCCGGGTCGAAGGTGCGGACGAAAGTACCGTAGGCCGTGATGGCTCCCGCTTTTTGAGTCAGCCTCGTCGTCCAGTGCTCGTCCATGTCGCTGAAGTCGTTCTTGCCGTCGACAGTCGTCTTGAACGTGACGTTGGGGATCTGGAAGCGCTGACCCTGGATCGTTACCTTGTAATCGCTGCCAGTTCCCGTTGTGATGTTAGCAGTGTAGGGGGTGCCATTGTATGCCTCCATCGTCTTGGTCGGGAAGATAATGTACGGCTGATAGGCTTGGATGGCGGTAGCCTTCTCATTCTCGTCGAGGTTTACGGTTTCAAACTGCAGCTCGGTGTTCGTGAGGTTCTTAAGCTTGGCAAGGCGCACGTTGGCACCAAAGGCATCACGAACCTGTTTGACCGTGAGGTCCACGGGCAGTACGAAGGAGTTCCAGTGGTCCTTGGTGAACGTCTTGGCAAGGTGGAGCATGCGGTTCGTGTAGGTGGTGGTGCCATTCCTCAGATAGTCCAGGTCGCCGCGCAGCTCGTCGAGTATGAGGTCTGGGCTCTTCGTGTTGCTGGCGTAGAGCACGCGGAAGTCATCGAACACCGTCCACTCGTTGGCGTCGGGCTTCTCGTTGGCGTCGTTGGGGTTACCGATGTAGAGGCCGAAGGCGATGCTGACGCCACCAGCGGCACCAGCTTGCTCAATCATCTCCTTCGTCACATGTACGCTCACGCTATTGGTATATTTGTTTGACTCGTAGAACTCCTTGCCCGCATAGTCCATGTTCTGATCAGCTACACGGAGGCGAGACTTCTCTTCCGCAGACATGTGGTCGACCTGGCTAAGTATGGTCGTGCATTTTGAGTCCTCGAACAAGTCGTTGCCTGCGACGCCTGCGAAGAGGTGGGCTTTGTCCGTGTTGGAGTATGCCTTGCACTCTACGACGTAGATGCCCGGCTGCTTCACAAACATCTTCTGATAGATGTAGCCATGCGTGCCGTGTACGTCCATGCAGAAGAACTTACCCATGTAGCGCAGGTAGTCGTCCCACTTGGTGAAGTTTTGGTATTTGGTGTCCGAGAAGTAGAATTTGTATGAAACAGAGGATCCCTTTGTAAATCTACCGTTGTTATACTCATTGCCATTGCCGCGTGACAGGGGAGTGGCCGCAGTCGATACCTTCGTGTCCGGTTTGTAGTTGTACTCCTGCAAACCGATACGGGTGTACGCTCCCGATGCTACGGAAGAGGTAAATACCTGCCATCCGTTGATGTCCGTTCTTCCACGATCGAAGCCAGGACACTTCAACATAAAGGAAAAGTCAAGTGGATCTTTCAGTTCCACGCTGTTCCTAACTGCAAGTTGTCGATGTCCTGTAGCGTGAGGACGCGCCATTTGCTATAATCGTTAGGTGTACCGTTGGTGCAGATATTCGTGTATGTATCTGCTCCACAGTTCCTGTCTGCTGTAGCTTGTCCTTCGTCAAAGGCCGTAAGGTACATCCCATCTTGTGCGCTGAACCCAGAACTTGACGTAGTAGTCTTGAAAGTGTAGATAAGGTAGGCGTCCTTACCGTTCGAATCTGTTGTTTTTGTAAAGAACCAACCGTCGTAACCGTTGTAATTGGTCGTTGAACCACGGTCGCAGAATACGCCGACGTCGGTCGTTCCGTTGGTTCCCCTGTTCACCCATTTCACCATGTTGCCCTCCCTGGTAGCGATGTTTTGTGCGAAGTTGAGAGAGGACGTTTCGCTTCCATCAATTTTCGTAGACGTTCCATTGCGTGTCCAGAGTGGCATCGGGTAGTCTTTCAAAGAGGCACTTGTACCCCAGTAGCCTCCCATGTTGAGAAACTTGCCTGACCCCACGTTGTAGAGGAAATACACTTTGCTCGGGTCGCCGTAGGAGCAGTCCGCGGTGACTCCCTTCTGGAGCTCCTCAAAGGTTTCGCCCGGCAGGTCGCCTACGCCCTCGTAAGAACTGCTTGAATTTTCGCCGCCCGTTGTGCCGTTGTTTTGTGCTGATGCCATAAAGGGTGCAGCGGCGAGGAGTGCCGTGGCGATTCCAACACTCCAGCTGCGCCGCCATAAGCAGCGTTCGCCGTGTTGTGAAGTAGTTGTTTTCATCGTTTTAATGTTCTCTTTAGATAATTAGTAATGATCACTGTTGTTTTTAGTACCTCCATGCTCAGTTCTAACCCAGTATGCTCGTCGTCAGATAGGGCGATAGGTTGATTTTGACAGGAATGCACAATCTATTTGGCTGCAAAATTACTAATCATTGTAAAATTAGGGGGTAAAGCGTTAAATAAAATTAAAGCTTTGTTTTTAACTTGCTTTCAACCCCCTGTGTGGCAGATATTTACCATTGTGTCAACGCACAGCCGCCTTTTAGCGGGCGTCTTTTGCTGCAGGTTTTGTCCTGGCGAAGCATTGTTGGTGTTGTGCTGCCTTCCGAAAACAAAAACGTTAAACGTTATAACGTTAATGCGTTATCAAAAATCAAAAACGTGACAACGTGACAATGCAACAATGAAAATAGCCTCTCCGTTTTCCTCATGACCGTTATGATGACAGAGCAGCCCACGGGGAAACAGGCAAGTGGCTGTTTTTTCCAGTGGGCTGCAAATGTTGAATAAGGCGATCGTTGAGTCAGATCAACGCAAGTTGCAACTACAGATTGGGTTTCAACCGCAGAGTGTAAGTATGGTCGCCTGAGGTGGGACACTCATATTTCGGCAGGACCACGTCGCCTTGGCAACTGTTGTTGCCCAGTCCGCGCTGCCAATAGTCGATATGAGCAAACACCTGGGGCTTGCGTACGAGGTCGTACCAATGGGTGGGTATTTTCCACAGGTTGCTGCCTTCTTCTATCCACTTCGACTCATCGAAGTGAGAGAGCGAGAATGAGGCTTTGCCATCAACCTGGACTGTGAGCGTGAGTCCTTCCTCCTTGTTGCTGAGCAGCAGTTCGCGCAGATCCTCATGGTCGCCGTAGGTCTGTGGGTGGATTTGCTCCTCCACCATATCATCGACCGTGGTGGTGAAACGTCCGAGGTAGGAACCTGTCTTGCGGTCGGAATAGTTGGAGCGCGGACCACGCGCATAGAACTCCACATTCTCAAAGCCCGAAGCCAGTTGCAGGCCGAGACCCAGACGGCGTGTAGCCCCCGAAGGAGAGAACGTCGTCTTCATGTCAACCGTGGCATCAGGATAGAACGTGTAGCGGATGGTGTACTGGCAGTTTTTGGCATTGCCCTGCACCGTCATGGTGGCGCAGCCCGTAGCCTCGTCTTTCGTCAACGCCTTGATGATTTTGGTCGAAGACGAATTGACACATCCTACATTTGCGGTACCGGTACTCTCTTTGTCGTTGTCGATGTTTCGGCAACTATTGAAGTCGGGCGCAGCTCCCGAAGCTATCGTGCCATTGGCATTGGTGTGCAGAATCTGCTTGCCCGCATAGGTCCACGCCGTCATCTTGCCGTTGTTGTCGAAAGCCATCCGATAGTCGTTGCCCTCGGAGTCGGTGCCCGAGACGGTGTTGCCGCTGATCGTCAGCGATCCTCCATCGGAGGTGTGAGCAGTCCAGGCTGGGCGCGCGGTAAGGGCAAACTGCTCATCGGCGATGTTGTAGCCAGCCTCCGCCCATGCGCAGTCCTCCTTGATGCGCAGCTCGACATTGACGAGATACTCGCTCGCCTCGTCGGTCACGGTCTTCAGCGGCAGGGTGATGCGTGCCGTGGCTCCCGGTGCGATCGCGTCGAAGTTGCCGACGGTAGCCTCCTCCACCAGCCGTCCATCCTTGAACACACGGAAGGCGAGGTCGTAGCGGTCGGGAGAAATGGTGGTGAAGACATACTTGTTGGTGAGGGAGACTGAGCGTGAGGCCGCGTCGAAGTCGGAGAACGCTACATACTGATAGACCTTCTTCACTTCGGTGAGCTTGGAAGTCCAGGCGCGGTCGGGCGTGATGAGGCCGTTGTTGAGGAAGTTGCCCTGGAAGCCACCAAGTCCAAGCGGCGCGGTGTCATTGTAGTCGTAGCCCGAGGTCCAATTGTGAAAACCATTCTTGGTCTTGTCGGCCACGACGCCAGAGCCGCTTTCCACGCGGTAGATGGCCTGGTCCACCCAGTCCCAAATGCAGGCGCCAATGATGCCGGTGCTGCTCTCTATGGCCTCCCAGTAGTCCTTCAGGTTGCCTACGGCTTGTCCCATGGCATGGGCATATTCGCAGATGAAGTAGGGACGATCCTTGACTCCATCCTTATTGCTTGCCACATAGTCCACCGTGGGATACATATTGGAATAGAGGTCCGAAGTGGCCGCATTGCCCCAGTTGGTCGTACCCTCATAGTGGATGGGTCGGCCGTCGAGGGCCTTCACGGCCGCATAGGCCTTCTCGAAGTTGAGGCCGCTTCCCGACTCGTTGCCCAAGGACCAGAACGTGACGCAGGGGTGGTTGCGGTCGCGCACCACCATGCGCACGTTGCGGTCCACATACTGAGCGGTCCAGTTTCCGTCTGAGGTGAGTCTCTTGGTTAAGTGTCTCCATCCCCATATCCAGTCATAGTGGCACTCCACGTCGGCCTCATCCATGACATAGAGGCCGAGGGCGTCGAACATCGCGTACATCTTCGGCTGGCGGGGATAGTGGGAGGTGCGGACGGTGTTGACATTGGCCTGCTTCATCATCGTCAGATCCTTCATCATTGTCTCCACGTCGATGGCCCGTCCGTATTCGGGATGCGTGTCCTGGGTGTTGACTCCCTTGAAGAAGACGCGCTGGCCGTTGACATAGACGACGTGCGGATCTTTCGTCAGCGTGATGGTGCGGAAACCATACTTCGTGTTGAACGCCATCTCTTCCGTGCCGTCGGCAGCACGCTGGCTCACCGTCACATTATATAAATAAGGAGACTCCGCACTCCAAGGATGCAGGCCCTTGAGTCCCGGAAGGCTCACGGTCAGGGTCTGTCTTCCGTTGTTGTCTTGTTTGCTTTGGTATGCAGCCGTGCCAGTAGCTACCACGTTGCCGTCCTTGTCGCTGAGCGTGACGGCAATCGTCTTGTCGGCACCTGCCACGCGGTCGCGGTTGTCGATGGTGAGCGCTACCTGCATGGAGCCACTGGTAGCGTCGGCGGCCATGTTGTCGGTGGTGATGACGTGGTCGGCTACAAAGACCTTGGGTGTGGCGACGAGATAGACGTCGCGGTGGATGCCCGAAAGGTGCCACATGTCCTGTCCCTCGAGATAGGATCCGTCGCACCAGCGATAGACGCGCACGGAGAGCTGGTGGACGTTGTCTGCCGAGCTGCCCGTCCGGATGCTGCCGTCGGCCTGCTTCTCCAGGGCTGTGGTGATATCAAACTCCGCGTCGGTATTGGATCCCTGTGAGTAGCCGACGTAGTTGCCATCGACCCAAACGGCAGCGGCACTATAGACGCCATCGAAATGGAGGAAGACGCGCTTGTCGCGCCACGACTCGTCGAGCGTGAACTGGCGGCGGTAGAAGCCCGTGGCATTGTTGTCCTTCTCGTTGGTCTCGCGCTGGCTGGCCACGGCCTTTGGCGGATTGTACTCGAAGGGATAGCCGATGTTGGTATAGACTGGGCGTCCGTAGCCCGCCATCTCCCATGAGAGCGGCACGCGGATGGGCTTCCATTGGCTGGCGACATAGTAGGGCGACTGTTCGAAGTCCTTGGCGTAGAACTCGCTGGCTGCGGGTCCGCTTGTTGTGCCCTTGACATAGCAGAACTGCCACTCCTTGCCGTTCTCGCTGCTGTTGAGGCTCCTCACCAGCGAGCGCGTCTCGTCCGTGGGAAGCCAAGGGGCGTCGTAGTGGGTAGCGTCTGCACGGAGCTGCGCTGTGGAGGGATAGGGCAGGAAGGTGGTATGGGCAGCCTCCTTGTGGTCCTCAAACTTCTGTGGGTTGCTGGTCCAGGCGGCGATGTTGTCTGTCTTGCTCATATCGACATAGTCTATCAGGCGCACGCGCTTGCAGACGGCACGGCTGCGGACTTCTCCCTCGGCGCTACCGATCTGGATAGTGGAAGACCCGGAGGAGAACAAGGCCTTGATGGCCGAGCCGGAAGCCTGCTGCAGTACGCCGTTGACATAGAAGCCATCCTTGGTCAGATGGATGGTGAGGAGCTTCGTGTCGTCATCAAGCTCCACGTCCAATGCGGTCTGCGTATTCTGCCACGTGTTGACCCAGCTTCCGCGGAGTCGCTCGTTGAATCTTTGGTTCCTGCTGGAAGTGTAAGGCAGCGAGAATTTGCTTGGGATATAATAAAAGTGGAGGTTGTTGCCCTTCCAGTCCTGTATCTTCTTTCCGAAGGAAATGATGTTCTCCAGGGCGGAGGTGCAAGCGGAGACGTCGAGGACTATCTCCAGGCTCTTCTTTGAGAAATCGATGGTGAAGTTTTTGCCAGAAGCAGTTCCGTTGGTGGAGAGCATCCACAGTTGGCCGCTGGGAATCTGAGAGACGTCCAGGGCAGAGAAGTCGCTCCCCGCCTTGATAAACTTCGTTTCGCCATCGGTGTGTGCCGCCAGGGTGTGTGTGCAGCGGAGAAGGCCCACAGCAGAAGGCACAGTAGGATGTGTTGTGTAGTTTTCATTGTGTGAGACTTATTTGACGATGATTTTAATGCCATTGACGATATACAGGCCGGGGGCAAGAGGTTCGGCAGAACCCTTGCGGCGCACCAGTTGGCCACCCGTGTTGAAGGCGGCGCCATCGGCAGGGCGTGAGACCACGGGTGCGGTTTGCGGGACGGAGGTGACCTCCTGATCCTCTACTGTCCAGCCGAGGTTGCGATCGGCAGCCTGCGGATCGTTGCTTTGGAAATAACCACGGAAGCCATTGGCCTTCATGTCGGTTTCGAGACAATACATCCGGTCGCCGTCGCCGAAGACGTAGGCGTTGGCCGGAACGATCGTGGGGCTATAGAAGCCGATGAAGCGGGTGCCGTCGGCAACGGTCTCGCGCGACCGGTTGCCGCGGTCCCAAGAGGTGATGTCAATACCCTCTACCCGATAGGTGTTGTCTTCGCTGACCCGCTCGGGATTCAGGACGTAGGGCACGCCCGCCTCGATGTGCTCGCAGGTGCTGAAAAGGAGTTTGGCGCCCGTGTCGCCTGTGTATTCAGCCACGCGCGTGCCCTCACCCCAAAGTGCGCTGACCTGATCCGCGTGCAGCGGGAACGGCAGGCAGAGCGTGTTCCACTCCTGCGCGACCAGGCTGCGCTGGAGCGTGACATCGACATGCTGCTTGTAGAATTGAGGACAGACATAGTCAGCCGTCTCGTCGAGGAAGACGGGCTGGCTCTCCTCGCCCGTAGATACCGCCCACTGGCCATCGAGGAAGGTGGCGTCGGGCTCTTCAAACGTGGTGGCCATGGCGCCCGAGCGCACATAGACAAAGGTGGTGGCATTGGCTTCTCCCACCTGGTAGCCGAGGGTGTAGGTGTGCTCGCGGAGGGCTTGAGAATCCATTTCATGCCCGTGTAGTCGAGGTCGAAACGCCCGGCGTCGGCGACCTCGTCCACCCGTGTGACGTCGAGGCTCACGGGTGCGTCGGAGAGCATGGGAGTGCCGTCTTCGCCGATGCAGAGGTATTGCCCCTGCGCGTTGAAAATATAGACTGACGACACCAACAGAGATAGAAGTATGTTCATGTTAGTTTGTTTTCGGTTATTGATTATTTGGGGTGACCATAGACAGGCTTTGTCCCATGCTAAAACTCCCAAAGGGTTGCGTCGGTCCTATCCTCGTTTTCTTCTTCCTCCTCCTGCGTGAAGGGTGAGAAGGTGTCGAGGCGTCTCCGGGTGCGTATGATGGTCGGGTTGCCTTTGCCACTGGGTGGGCTGATGGCAATGATGTCCATCATGTTTCCTGACACGTCGAGCGGGATCGTCTGGGACTGGGGTGGGGTATATTTCTTTCTCATATAAGGTGATAACTGTGATGATGCAAATGATTGAAAAAAATAGCCTACTTGGATGAAAAAAGTAGCCTTCTTGGGCAAAAGGACGATGCGGAAAAGCTTCCCAATACGAAACGGCAACTAAGTCTGGATAGAAGCCCAAAAACCATGGACGTATGCCATTGCTGGTTCCGTCCATGGTTCCTCAAGTCTCGTAGGTAGTTGTTTCCGACGGTCTTATGCCGCGCGGACTACCAGGTGTCGCTGTTCCAGGGATCGTAAGCCCTTGCATTTTCGTCCTCGTCCGTGAGGACATAACCCTTGTCGGCGTCGGACTGTATTGCTCCGCTGGCGTCGCGTACGCTCCATGTAGAAGCAGTATTACAGTAGTTGTTCTGCGTCTCCACCCTCACCACGGATGTGGTGGGCTTGATATATTTACGTTTCATTTTCTTAATTCCTTTTTGAATTTTGTCCGATTCGATTATCTTACCACATGCTTGCGTCCGTTGACGATGTAGATGCCGCTGGACAGTCCCTCGGTCGTATTGCCGACACGCTGTCCCTGGAGGTTGTACACGCCATTGTCGTGACCGTAGCGGTTGGCAGCCTCGGGGCCTACGATCAGCTCGCCGATGGCCGTCAACTCTGTCTCCTGCTCCACGCCGTCGATATAGACTTTGGGCGCCTCGTTGTTGTTGGGCTTGAACCAGCAAGAGAAGCCGCGCAGGCCGCGCACCTTCGTGTCAGAGTAATAGACGTCGCCATTATCGAAGAAGTAGCTTCCCCTCAAGTCGTAGTAGCCTGGGCGGATTGTGCCCTTGCTGCTGGAGAATGACCAAACGCCCGTGGTCTCGTTCTGTGTAGCGTACGGGTCGAAGGTACGGACGAAGGTGCCGTAGGCCGTGATGGTTCCCACGTTGTGGATCAGCGTCGTCGTCCAGTACTTCTCGTCCATGTTGCTGAGGTCGTTCTCATTGTCTGTGTTCGTCTTGAACGTGACGTTGGGGATCTCGAAGCGCTTAGCCTGGATCGTTACTTTATAGGGATTCTCCGTGCTTCCATTCTTGGCGATGGTGGCGGTGTAGGGACTATTATTGTTGTCCTCCATCGTCTTGGCCGGGAAGATGATGTAAGGCTGGTAAGCCTCGAGAGCGATTTCCTTGTCGCCTTTTCCGTCGAGGGTTACGGTCTCAAACTGCAGCTCTGTGGCCGTGAGGGCATTGAGCTTGGCAAGGCGCACGGTGCCACCAAAGGCATCGCGAAGCTGCTTGACCGTAAGATCTACGGGCAGCACGAAGGAGTTCCAGCTGTTCTGCTTGAACGTCTTGGCAAGGCGGAGCACACGGTTCTTGTAGGTAATGCCATTCTTCAGATACTCCAAGTCGCCACGAAGTTCGTCGAGAACGAGGTCCTCATTCTTCGTGTTGCTTACGTAGATCAGACGGAAGTCGTCGAATACGGTCCATTCGTTGAGGTTGGGAGTTTGGCTGCCATCGCCAATGTTGAGACCGAAGGCGATGCTGACACCCTCTGCACCAGCTTGGTCGATCATGGCCTGCGTCACATGTACGATCACGCTATTGGTATATTTGCTAGACTCGTAGAATTCCTTGCCCGCATAGTCCATGTTCAGCTCGCTCACGTGGAGGCGTGCTTGCTCGTCCGCCGGCATGTTGCTGACCTGGTTCAGCGTGGTCGTGCGCTTGGTGCCCTCGACCAAGCCGGAAGCCATCATTTTGTCCAATACCGGCAAAGAGAAGAGCTTTCGGCGTGTTGGAGTAGCCCTTGCACTCGATGACATAGGTGCCGGCCGGCTTTCGTCACATTCTGCTTTTGGTAGATGTAGCCGTGTACGCCGCGTACGTCCATACAGAAATATTTGGCCATGTGGCGCTTGTAGTCCTCACGGTCAGCGAAGGTTTGGAGTTGGTCTCCCTTGTACGGGAACTCGTAGTTTTTGTCGAACTTACCTTCGTACGTGTCGTCGCTACTGCGCTCCAAGGGCTTTACCACACCTTTGGTGGGTATGAACTTGTTGTAGCATTGCTCCAGTCCGATTCTTGCGTAACCACCTTCGGCGACATTCGTGCCGACCGATTCCCAAGCATCGATGTCCATTCGGCCACGATCGAATCCGGGGCAGGCCAACTTGAAGGTAAGGTCAAGCGGGTCGGTCAGGTTCTCGGACGCTACAGCCATCAAATCCTGAATCTCCTTCAAGGAAATGATACGCCACAGGGTGTGCTCGTTCCATAGGCCCTTCTTGTTAAGGTCGCTTTTTGAGTCCGCACCACAGTTCTTTTCTGATGCAATGTCACCAAGCGCCGAGAGATAGACCTTGCTTGTTCCAGTTTGCAATTGATAGGTGCAGAGCCTATAGGTGTTATGCTCTGTGTCGCCTGGAACCTTTTCGAGGAACCAGCCGTTGTATCCATCCCTGGCTTTATTCTCGTAGCCTCGGTCAAGGAACACGCCTTTGTCGGTACTCGAAGTTGAGTTCACCCATTTCATCTGACTGCCCTGCTTGGTTCTTAGGTCTTGGGCAAAGTTGATGGCTTTTGTAAATATAGTGCCGCCATCCTGAGCCCAAAAGGCACTGGGGGTGTCCTTTAGCGAAGCGTGCACACCCCAATAGCCTCCCATGCTGAGGAACTTGCCCGTTTTTACGTTGTAGAAGAAAAAGACCTTGCTCGGATCGTCCAGCGATCCGACCAAATCATTACCTACTTTGGCCGCAACAATCTGGGCTTCAGTCTGACCCTTGAGTGTGGCCACTCCGACCATTCCGTCGTTTCGCGTCCCGTCGCCCGTCTGAGCAGATGCTACAAGGGGAGCTGCTGCAAGGAGCGCCGTGGCGAAACTACTACTCAGGCAGCGCCACCAAGTGCAGCGCTTGCCTTGTTGTGATGTAGTTGTTCTCATCGTTTTAATGTTCTCTCTTTGGTGTTATTTACTATGTTTATTGATCACTATTTTTTTTCTTAGTGTCTTCTTGCTCAGATGCGTGTCCCTTGTGGTCGCCTTCAGGTGGGGCAAAAGGTGCGCAAAGCGAGGAGAATGGTTGCTTCTCGGGTGTAAATTTACTAAACATTGCAAAAATGGGGGGCTTCCGTTAAATAATCTTAACAGGGCGTTTTTTCTTGGTTTTCATCCCCTTTTGAGGGTCTTTAGCTTGCCATGATGGGATAATTCAACCACCTTTTGGAGGAGGACGAGAGGCTTGTAGCGAAATCATTTTTTGAGTCGTCGGGTCTAACGTATTGGACTGGTGGATTTTGCCTAAACAATCAGTCTCTTTTTCCTTCTTTTTGCTTCCGTTTTTGGTGCTCTTGGCCAGGGACCTTGCCGAGGGTTGCTTACGTCCGTCTTTGTAGTAGATAACTTACGACTGCGTTTGGTCGTAACTTACGCTTGCCTCAGCCCAAAGTTGCGTTGTTACATTGTTACATTGTTACATTGTTACGTTTTTGATTTTCAGTCAGCCATGGTTTGCGGAGACGCCCCTGTTGTGGAGGTCCGTTCTTACATGATAACGTTTAACGTTTAACGTTTTCGAAAATGACATTTAGTTTGAGGCATGAGAAAAACAGTTTCCTTAGTACAGGATAACCACAACGCTTCGCCAGGACATCGCCTCTTCGAGGCCCGTGCAGACCAAAGGTTGCTGCAAGGGAAACAACAAAGAACAACGCTTCGCCTTGAACACGTTTCCCGATTTTGCCGGCGTAATAGGCCTGGGATGACCACGTCGGGCGTGGTGTAGGATCCGTTGAAGGGCGCTGTGGTGATAAGGCGGCAGGTGACGCCCGGGAAGTCGTACCAGTCGGTCTTTACACCTTGATTCAGGGCGGGCACACTCTGGAGCGCCGGCAGGAGCCCCTGCTTCACGAAGTCGGCCTGCACCATCTCGTCGGCGCGGCCCTCGGGCGTGAAGGTGCGGAGCGTGAAGGGCGTGGTCTGATCGACCGTGATTGGTCCGACGTAGCGTGGCGACTCCGCGTTGGGGAAGGTGCCGTCGGTGGTGTAGCGGATGACGGCCTGCGGGTCCTGGCATTCCACGGTCAGCGTGCCCTTGTCCGTGAAGGCGTTGACGTTGTGGAAACCGTCGAGCGAGGGGATGCGGTAGGGCACGCCCAGGCGGTTGAGCATCGAGAGCTGCTGGCGCAGGCGACCGTAGAAGTCGTCGTAGTCCTTCTGCGCAGGCTGCGTCCAGGCCAGTTCGGCGAGCGCCAGGATGCGCGGGAAGTACATGTAGAGCATTCGGGATCGTGACGGGATGCCTTCGGCCCAGAGGTTGGCCTGCACGCCGATGATATGCGCCCGTTGTGCTGCCGAGAGGCTGGCCGGGGCAAGATCGTAGTCATAGACCTGGCGCATGGAACTCTTCTCCTCGTTTTGTGAGAAATAGAACGGTGTGGCCGGCGTATAGATGACATCGTTGCCATGAGCCGTGGCCTCCGGCACCGACTGTGGCGCCCAGTTTCTCCACCACATCACGGTGGAAGTCTTGGAGAGTCCGCCCTCGATGATCTCGTCCCATCCGATCATGCGGCGGCCCTTGGCATTGAAGAACCGCTCCATCTCGTGGATGAACCATGACTGCAGCTCCTCCACGCCCTTGAGTCCCTGCTGGGCGATGCGGCGCTGGCAGTCGGCACACTTGCGCCAGTTGTCCTTCTCCACCTCGTCGCCGCCGATGTGGACATACTCATAGGGGAAGAGGGCGATCACCTCGCTCCAGACGTTGCGGCAGAACTCCAGGGCCGCGTCCTTGCCCGGGCAGAGCGGCGAGGTGAAGACCTTGCCCCAGCCCACCTGGTCGAAGCAGCTGAGGCCCTCGTAGTTGGCGATGGCGCTCAGGCAGTGGCCCGGCATGTCGATCTCGGGCACGATACTGATGCCACGGGCGGCAGCATAGCTCACCACCTCGCGGATCTGGTCCTGGGTGTAGAAGCCGCCATAGAGCGAGTCGCCCTCGGCCGTGGTGCACCAGCGGTCGGAGGGCAGCAGCAGGTCGGGGTTGTCCTCCTTCTTCGCCTGGTAGAGGCAGGAGGCGTCCTGGCCGTTGGGCTTGCGCCAGGCTCCGCGCTCCGTCAAGAGCGGATATTTCTTGATCTCGATACGCCAGCCCTGGTCGTCCGTCAGGTGCCAGTGGAAGCGGTTGAGCTTGTAGAGCGCCATGAGGTCGATGGCCTCCTCCACCTCGGCCACGGAGAAGAAGTGGCGCGAGCAATCGAGATGGAAACCGCGCCAGCCGAAGCGCGGGGCGTCGCTGATCTGGCAGGTGGCCACCTGCTGTCCCTCCGTGATCTGTCGGAGGGTGGCGATGGCCGACGTGATGGCGCCGTAGTCGTGGCCCTTGACCGTGATGCGCGCCTTCTCTACGTTGAGGCGGTAGGCCCCTTCGCCCTTCACGCCCTTGCGGTCGATCTGCAGCAGGATGTCGCCCTTGCCGCCACGCTGGGTCTTGGGGCGCACTCCCGTGAGGCGCTGGAGGCTGGAGGCGAGGTAGTCGGCGGCTGGCTGGAGCGCCTTGTCGCCGTATGCGATGGTGGTCTGAGGCTGGATGGTAAACTTACCCTTTCCCCAGGTCGCCTGTGCGGGTTTGGGCACGAGGCTGGGTTGAGCCTGGAGCACCGTGCCGCAGAGCAGGAGCAGCAGGGCGCCGAGGAGGAATCTGGTCGCTTTCATGTCTTGTGTTATGATGGTTGATGATGATAAATCTGTCGATGAAACCGCGAATTCTGCCGATGAGGCTACAGGGATCTTTCGATGAAACCGCGGAAACTGTCACGCCTTGTGCTTCTTGCCGATGCGCGATCGGATGGACCGCATCGTCACCTCGGCCACGCCCAGCGCGTTTTGTATCTCGGTCTCGCTCTTGTCCATGTGCTCCATGATGAGGAAGAACTTCTGCTTCGGCGAGAGGCCGTCGTAGTCGGCGTCGAGCGAGGCGACATACTCCACGTCCACGAGGCTATAGTAGGAGGCGAAACTCTCGAAGTCGTGCTTCTTCCAGAGCACGGTGGTCTGTCCCGCCATGGCCTCGTTGTAGCGTTGCAGTCCGAGCTTCAGCGAGTCGCGGTGCTTCTCCATCAGCAGGTCGCGCTTGCGCGTGAGCTGTTCTATCTCCTTGGTCTTGTCGCCCGCCATGCGCTTCAGTTCGTTGAGCTGCGTCTCGTAGCTCTTGATGAGGAGCTGATCGACGGCGCGCGCCGCCCGTCCCTTGTAGTTTCTGTACCAGGAGTAGAGCGTGGCGATGATGGTGAGCAGCACCAGGACGACGATCACGATGATGGCTATTGTCACCATGCGCTCATAGTTGTGGCTGATCCTCATCTGCTCAAACTCCGACTGCACGGCCCTGACGTTGTTCTCCGGCCGTGCGCGGCTCACGCTGTCGGAGAGCTGCAGCAGGCGTTTGGCCGTCATGGTCGCCTCGCGCCATTCTCCCTGCTCCGACCGAAACTCCATGATGGCCTTGAGCACCAGTTCCTCCGAGGGCGTGTCGGGCGCTATGATGAGGGCCTCGTGCCACATCTTCGTGGCCCGCGCCGTGTCGCCGCGCATGGCAGCGAGCGTGCCGAGGCAGGCGTAGGCCGGACTGGTGGGCGTGATCTCGAGCGACTCCTCCAGGTATTTTCGCGCCATGGCCGTGTCGGTCTCCATGAGGAAGGATCCGAGGTTGTTCATGATAAACGGGCGGTTCTTCTCCGCGATGTTCGGCAGCAGTTCCATGCTCTGCCGCAGACACCAGGCCGTGCTGTCCTGCAGTCCGAGCTGGCTGTAGATGAAAGCCATATTATTATAGGTATGGGCGAGCCAGTCGAGGCGCTTCGCCTGCTTCGACTCCGCGATCGACTTCTGGCTGAAGCGGAGCGCGGTCCGGAAGTCGCCTGCCTCCTCGTTGACGAGCGTCAGTTGCTCATAGACCTTGTGGCGGAGGACGGCGTCCTGCGTCTGGTCGGCGATGGTGCGGGCCCGCTCCAGACAGAGCACGCCCTCCTTGAAGCTGCCATGGGTGTAGAGGATCGCGCTCTTGTAGAAGAGCGACGCGCTGAGCCGCAGTTTCTCGCTCCCCTTGCCCTCGTAGTAGCGGATGCTATACTCGATGTCGTCGAGCGAGACGAGCGGATGGTTGGTGCGGTAGTCGGCCTGCGTCTTGAGCAGGTAGTAGTAGGCCGAGTCTGCAGGGGTGGTGAGGCGGTTCAGGCGGACGCCGTCGAGCACCGCGCAGGCTGTATCGACGCGTCCGCTGTCGAGCAACTGCTCCACGGAGGCCAGCTGCTGGTTGTCCTTGCCGCTCGGGTTGCAGGCCGTCAGGAGGCCCGCCAGCAGCAGGAGGCTATATAAGAAAGGTAGAAGTCTTGGTTTCATGTCAATTGTTTCTAAGTCGTGGGCGGGGCCTTGCTTCGTCTCGAGCTTTTGCCGCATCCAACTGCAAAGTTACGAAATTATTCCGCACCGACCAAGTTTGCGAACCGCAAAAAGCTGAATTGCTTTCCTCCTTCTTCTTGTTGCAAAAGTTGGATTTCGGACTTTTCTCGTGGCATTTCGCTCCTTTCTATCCCCGTTTTTCTGTCGCGATGGTCTTTGTAAGGGCTTGATAGATAGCTTTTTGAAACTGAAACGAATGTGCCACATGGCAAAGTGAGAAATCTGCCCAAAAATTTGCACGGTTCGTTTTCTCGTCGTAATTTCGCCATGTCAATCGAGCTCCCGTCGGGGGCAAAACCTTATTAATGACCAATAGTATGAGAAGAAAAAAGCTGTTTCTGATAGCCGCCCTCGCCATCACGACGGGTGCTACCGCAAGAGATTACATCACCGTCACGACCAACCAGCATGACTCCCATGCGTATGCGCCGGGCGAGGTCAAGGCCATCACGTTCTCTGGCAACACCATGCAGGTGAACAAGCAGGACGGCACCGACAGCTATCGTCTCTCCGACATCGACGAGGTCATCTTCAGCCTTGCCACGGGCGTCTATGGTCTGAAGGCTGATGGTGGTCGCCTCACGCTCAACGCCCGCCCGGGTGAGAACATCATCCACGTCAAGGGCTACGACCCCTCGCGCAAGTACTGCATGGGCATCTTCAGCGCCTCGGGCCGCAAGGTCAAGAGCGACGCCGACTGGAAGGGACAGCCCATCGACCTCACGGCCTTCTCGGGTGGTGTCTATCATGTGAAGATCAACGAGACCACATTCAAGTTTAGCAAATTCAACGCATAATACACTTCGTCTGTTTAACATCACTATATTTGTTTGGTAAATACGCCGCGAGGGCGTTCATTTTCTTCATCGAGAAGGGCAAGCGACATAGCTCTCGTCGCTTGCCCTTTCCATTTTTCTTTTCCCTTTTCCATTTTTCTTTTTCTTCCTTTCCCCATGAAACCGATGATTTTTGAGGAAAGCGCCATCGGGTAGGGAAGTGATCCTTTCTGGCCTGTGAAAGCCCGGGTTTTATATCTTTCTTATGTTTATGCAGTTGCTGTAAGGTTGCCTCTGTTATTAGAAAACCGAAAAAGGGGGAGTAAGATGACGCTATTGTCGTGTTTTTCCCCGAAAAAAGCGCGAGTGTTTACAATTTTGCGCAATACAGTAAGAGAACCTTTTGCTAAATTCGGCGATAAGTACAGATTTGTTTTTAAATTTGCAGCAATAAGAATAAAACCGATATTTAAAGACATGAAGAAATCATTACGCCTGTCACTTCTCACGATGGCTGCGATGCTGATAAGCGGTTCGGCATCCGCCGACAACCTCCCCACCCGGTCGCTGATCTATGACGTGCCCGACGGCGAGGCCAACCTCTTTGGCTATCTTGCCTACGATACGAAATACCGTACCTTCGGTTTCGTCAACCTCCAAAGTCAGAATCCTGGCGCCTACTCTCCCTGACGAAAGACTACGGCAACGTCGTAGGCCAGACGCCCTCGCTCCAGGCCGGCACCTTCGTCGGCGACGAGTACATCGTCTATGAGGCTACGATCTACCAAAACGCCATCATGCCGCGCGCCTTCAGCGCCATCAACCCGCTCACGGGCGAGCTCACCACGAAGCGCGAGATACCCTCCACCGACGAGTATCTCATCCTCAACGAGATGACCTACGATCCCAAAACGAAGCGCCTCTTTGGTATGCACTACAACGCCAACGACCAGCGCGAGACGGCCGTCCCGACCTACTGGAAGACCGATATCTACGAGATCAGCACCGTGACCTACGCCCTGACCAAGGTGGCGACGATCGACATGCCGCTCTACACGATGTCGGCCGACAACGGCTATATATATGGTATCACTCCCGACAAACTGATGAAGAAGACGCAGCTCGTGCGCATCGACCAGAGCACGATCGACCCCGCCTCCCGCACCTGCACGGTGGAGACCGTCAGTCCCAGTACGGGCACGGGCGTCCGCATCGGCGACTACACCCAGTCGATGGAGTTTGACAAGACCACCCATCGCCTCTGGTGGGTCGCCCAAACCAGCGACGGTGGGGCGAGCCTTGTCGAGATCGATCCCGCCACGGGCCTCAAACTGAGCGCCACACCAATCCAGAACGACCCGCAGCTCCTTGCCGTCGCCATTCCCTATCAGTATGTGGCCGATGAGGCTCCCTCCTACGTCCACGGCTTCAAGGTCAAGGCTGACCCCAAGGGCGCGCTCCAGGTGCAGATGGAGTGGGACTATCCTATGAGGAACTACCGCCTGGGCGACCTTCAGAGCATTGATGGCGCCCATATCTACCGCGACGGCCAGCTTGTCGGGACCCATACCTATTCGGCCACCGACGACATCAAGCAGTGGACCGACACGCAGGTAGCCGAGGGTGAGCACGTCTATCGTATCGCCGCCTACAACCAGGCTGGCGAGGGCGTATATAAGGAAGCACGCGTCTATGTGGGCGAGGACACGCCGGGCGCACCTCTCAATATCCGTGTCACCACCAGCGGCCCGTTGGCCACCATCACCTGGGACGCTCCCGAGACGGGCGCCCATGCGGGCTACTACAATGCCGCCACGCTCAGCTACGACGTCACCCGTCTGCCCGACAACGTGGTCGTAGCCACGGGCACGACCGACCGCAAGGTGGAGGACAAGGTGCCCGCCCATGCTGGCTACAGCTATGTGGTCACGGCCAAGAACAACAAGGGCGTGGGCCTTTCGGCCACCTCCCAGACCATTGCCTTCGGAGGACAGGAGGCCATTCCCTTCGCCTCGGCCCTCGACAGCCAAATAGACTTCGACCGCTGGACCGTCATCAATGCCAATGGCGACGCCCAGACCTGGACCTTCCGTCCCACGGAGCAGGCTCAGGCCAGCTACACCCGCTCCTGCGCCATGTACGATCGTTCCACCGACCTCAAGGCCGACGACTGGTTGGTTTCGCCGCCCCTCACCTTCGATGCGTCGAAGACTTATCAGATCCGCTACACCTACGCCACGGCCAACTGGGTCACGCAGTCGATGGATGCGCTGATGGAGAAGATGCAGGTAGCCTTCGGCCACCAGGCTTCTGCCGACGCGCTGACCACCATCATCGATGATCCGGAGGAGTTCCACACCTCTTCGGGCTTCACCCTCTCGGGCAAGAAGAACTTCAAGGTGGACAAGTCGGGCGAGGGCTTCATCGCCTTCCACGCCATCTCGGAAGCGATGAAATCGCAGATTTATATCAATGACGTCTCCCTGCGCGAGTATTCGGCCACCGACCTGAGCGCCCGCGAACTCAAGGCCTCGGCCACGGCCAACTGCAACGTGAAGCAGTATAGCTCCGTCATCGTGGGCAACGAGGGATCGGCTGCCGTGGACAACTACCAGGTGGAGATTGTCGATGCCAATACGGGCGAGGTGCTCGGCACGCAGAAGGGTCTCCGCGTGGAGAAGGACACCACGGTCAGCGTGGCCGTGGGCTGGACGCCGACCCATGAGGGCAAGATCCATATCGTAGGCCGCGTGGTGCTCGATGGCGATACTTATCCTGCCGACAACGTGGCCCCGCAGACCGCCGAGGTGACGGTAGCTGCGGAGACGGCGGAGCGCTGGCTCACGCTCGACGTGGAGGATGAGGAGACCTATGGCTGGAACATGCCGTTCTATGTCGGATCTCCCTACTCCCAGGTGCAGGCTCTCTTCCTGGAGAGCGATATGAGCATGAAGGATATCGACCTCACGGGCATCCGCTTCTTCTACGACGGCCACATGGACGGCAAGTTTGTCTTCCCCGCCCGCATCTCCATGAAGCGCAGCGACCGCACGAAGCTCTGCCAAGAGGACAACCAGTATCGGGGCGAGTTCGATACCGAGGACTTCACGCAGGTCTTCGACGGCCAGGTAGCCATCGTCGGCAACCAGGAGAACACGCTCCTGGAGATTCCCTTCGACCAGCCCTACCGCTACACGGGCGGCAACCTGCTCATGAAGTTTGAGTCGCTCTGCGGCAGCAATACGCTCCCCGACGCCCTCAACACCCATCCCGTCTGGTCCTACAGTATCGCCACGGAGCAGCCGCGCGCAGCCCGCATGGACGGCGCCGACGAGTGGAGCGAGGATGTGTGGGCCGAGGCCTCCCTGCCCTATGTGGCTGTGGCCTACAAGAGCGCCACGGGTGTGGGAACGATCCAGCTGGGCCACGCAGGCCAGATGGCTGTGGCCTTGGAAGGCGGTCGTCTCCTCCTGCCCGCCGCCTGCGACCACGTCGCCCTCTACAGTCAGACGGGCGCCCTCGTCGCCAAGGGACAGAACACCCGCCAGTTGGGCGTGGCGGGCCTCCCTGCCGGACTCTACCTCCTCCGGGCCACGGTCCAGGGCCAGGTATTGACACAGAAAGTAGTCATTCGATAAAGGCAGCCTGCCGTGGCGGGAGCACTTCTTCCGCCAGGGCAGCAGCCTTCCCCTCCTCAGTCGGCGCAAGCCGTCAGGATGGGCGAAGACGAAGAATATTAGGAAACAAGATTTATTCATCATTCAAATTTATTCGTTTATGAAACAAGTTTATCTTAGCCTCTTGCTTGCAGGACTAACTGCAGCGCCGGCCTTGGGACAGAAGACTACGGTCAACGCCTTCCCGAAGCCCTTGGCGCCTGTGGCCAATGCAGGTATGAAGGCCCCGCGCAGTTCCACTTGCCGTCCGCCATCGACGACAAGAAAAAGGGCATTACGATGTATGCTGGCCAGCGTCTGGACCAGAGTAAGCACCGCTCATGGGTGAAGTGGCAGACTGGCGACAGCTTCAACTTCACGAAGATCTACGAGTACATCCACCACGATAAGTACAACGAGGATCAGCAGCGCGGTATCTACATGGGTGCCTACGATTCTTCCAATGATACCTACTACGCCTTCTTCAACATGCACTACACCTATGGCGACATGCCGATGGCACTGGCCAAGGTCGATATGCTCACGGGCGACACCACCAACGTCTTCCAGTTTGCCGACCTCGCCGAGCCCGATGTGGAGCAGACAGCTTGGTACAACGGACGCTACAAGTATGCCATGGCCTACGACCCCGTCAACGAGGTGATGTACGCCTTGGGTGCTGACTACGAGAACGGTGATCCCAACTTGGGCTATACGGTTCTCTACGAGGTCAACCTCAACGCTACCACCCTCAACGACCTCTTCAAGAAGGTGAAGGACATGGACGGTCTCTATTGGGACTTCTGCTTCGACACACAGGGCAACGCCTGGTTCGCACAGAAGTATGGTGGTTCTGACGGCATTGTCAAGGGTACCAACCTCGTCAAGATGGACGGCGATTTCAACCGCATCAGCGAGGTGAAGATGCAGTCGGAGTGGGGTGAGGACATCAACTCCATCTACTTCTCCACGATGTACTTCGACAACAGCACGGGCGACCTCTACTACCTCCCCTGCAGCGACTATGGTTCAACGTCCCTCTACAAGGTCAATCCCACCACGGGTATTAGCCAGAGCGTTGCTTGGTTCAACCAGGGCAACCACTTCACGGGTCTCTACATCCCGTACCTGACGGCTGATAATGGTGCCGCTCCTGCCCGCGTGTCGGGCCTCGACGCTCAGGCCGACCTCAATGGTGCGATGAAGGACACCATCAAGTGGGTGACGCCGTCCAAGACTTGGGCTGGCGACGATCTCGCCAACCTCCAGACGGTCAAGATCTACCGCAAGAACGCTGGCTACGCCACCACCGAGCTGACCAAGACGGCTGACCTCATCGCCAACTCACAGTTGCTGGCTACTGTTCCCGCCACGGAGAAGGAGACGGCCATGTCGTGGGTGGACGAGAATCCGACCGACGGCATCAACACCTACTATGTCCTCGCCGCCAACGACAAGGGCAATGGTGTGATCGACAGTATCCGTTGCTACATGGGCATCGACGTTCCGGGCGCTGTGGGCAACATCATGCTGGAGAAGAACGGCACGGGTGTCGATATCTCTTGGACCGCTCCTGAGAAGGGTGCCAACAATGGCTACATCGGCACCGAGGGTCTCAGCTACAAGATCACCCGTCTGCCGGACAGCGTGGTCGTGGCCGAGAACGTGACCGACACGAAATATACCGACAACACGCTCGGCGAGCAGCAGAGCTATTCTTATACCGTCCAGGCCGTCAACGCCAAGGGTGCTGGTGCCATCGCCACCTCCAATCCTATCATGGCTGGCGCGGCCCTGAAGACTCCGGTCTCTCTCGCCTTCGACACGCAGACGGATGCTGACCGCTGGAGCACGAACAAGATGAACAACAGCATCTACTTCTACTATGCTGGTGGATGGAGCGACGACTACAAGTGCATGATCGGCTACGGTACCACTACTGGCACGGTAGAGGGCACGTTGATCTCTCCGCCTCTCTACCTGGAGGAGGGCAAGACCTACCGCTTCACGACCGACTTCCAGGCCGACTTCTTCGATGATGCTTACTTCGATCTCTATGTGGGCGTAGGCACCAACAGCGAGTCGCAGGATGGCGCTACCATCATCGCTTCCCGCGAGGGTGAGCAGTATGCTGAGCCGTACCACCGCGAGAAGTACGAGGACTACTTCGTAGCTCCCTCTTCTGGTACCTACTACTACACGCTCAGAGTGAAGACGGTTGACAAGTACAACATCTTCAAACTCTTCGGTCTCAAGGTCGATTATGTTGCCGAGAGCGATATGGCCGCCACGTCTATCGACGGCGTTCTCGAGGCTGTGGCCCAGCAGGCCAACGAGTGCACGGTCAAGGTGCGCAACCTCGGTTCCAAGGATCAGGAGAACTACACCGTCAAGCTGCTCATGGACAATGAGGGCAAGATGGTCGAGGTTGGTTCCGGTACGGGCACCGAGCTCCTCAAGACCGGCGAGACTGCCGACGTGAAGGTTTCCTTCAACCCGCCGTACGACGGCGTCTGGGACTTCTACGGCGTCGTAGTGGCCAATGGCGACGATGTGCGTGCCAACGACACCACGGCCGTCAAGACCCTCAAGGTGCTCGAGGCTGGCTCACAGGGCTGGACCAATATCGTCACCACTGGCCATAAGGAGGACCTCTCTTCCTTCGGTCTGTTCTGGAACGACTCCGAGAGCGAGTACTCTCAGAGCGTCTATTATCCCGAGGAGATCAAGACCATCAAGGGGGGTGTCATCAAGCGTATCGGCTGGATGTACGACGGTGCTGACAACCTCACCGACCGCAGCAACCCCGTGGACGTGAAGATCTACCTTGCTCACACGGACAAGAAGTCCTTCGCCGGTGAGGGCGACCTCGTGCTGCCCAGCGACCGCGAGTTGGTAGTCGAGGGCCAGATGGTCTTCGAGCCGGGCAAGGATCACCTCATCTCCTTCGCTCTCGACACGCCGTTCGAGTACAACAACGAGCAGAACCTCGCCGTGATCTGCGAGAAGTCGGGCACGACGGGCTACAACATGTGCACCCTCTGGCACATCTACAATAACGACTGGAGCACAGGATATGTGGAGCGTACGCTCATGAACTCTGGTGGCTATTGGTCTCGTCCCGAGCTGCCTATCCTCTTCCTGGGTATCTATGATCCCACGGGCGTGGAGCGCGTGCAGCTTGTCGGTGCAGACGTGGCCTATGCCAACGGTCTGCTCGCCTTCGACCAGGTGGTCAACGCCGAGGTCTATACCGTGGGTGGCAAGCTCGTCAGCTCTTTCAAGGGCAGCAGCGCCCGCCTCAACCTTGCCAAGGGCATGTATGTGGTTCGCGCCACGGCAGCCGATGGCCAGGTGATGGTCAAGAAGATCAACGTGAAGTAATCTGATTGAATACGACAAGAGTGGGTTGGAGGCCGACGCTTACGACCTCCTGCCCACTCTTCTTTTCCTATCACAACCAATACAGTCTTTTTTATATTTCTGTAGCGATACAAATATTTACTTTTAAGGTAAAAGGTAATGAGCGTTTTTAAGAAATCAATTTCCCTGATCGCGGTAGCACTGATCTCCGCTGCGGGTTGCGACCTCTGTGCGCAGACTCCCGTGGACGGAGGTTTCGTTTTCCCCGCAGCCCAAGAGGGTGTGGCGCCGAAGGCCGCCTTCCGCGCCTCTGCCTCCACAGACACGATGCGCCTCGGCTACTGCGTCGATGAGCCCCGTCTCCCGGGATTGATGTTGCAGGATGACGGTCTGCCCCACGCCGTGGGAGCAGCCATCGAGCTCGATGCGAACCTGCTCGACAAGTATGTCGGCGACCAGATCGAGGCCGTGGAGTTTGCCATCGACCCCGCGCGCGGCTTCTCCTGCCAGGTCTTCGTCTGCACAGACCTCAAGCAGATGCAGGGATCGCTCGGCGGCGGATCCATCCTCTCCAGCGTCACCCTCAGCGCGGGTCAGTACCATAGCGGCTGGAACCATGTGAAACTCAACAAGCCCGTGACCATCAAGGAGGGAATGACCCTCTACGTCGGTTACAACATCCAGGGCAACCAGGGTCCCTACGACTTCCTGCTCTTCGACCAGAGCACCTACGCCGTGGGCAAGAACTGGTATGGCGACAATGGCACGTGGTTCAACAACACCGTGGGCATCAACCGCAACCTCTGCGTGCGTGCCGTCATCACGGGCGACACCAAGCCCCAGAACGATATTTCTCTGATGAGCCTTGTGCCCGCCGACGCAAGCGGCTACTCCACTCAGAACATCCCCAAGGACTATATAGCTTATGTCCAGAACAATGGCACAGACCCCATCGAGTCGCTCTCCATCATCGTGGAAGCCAAGGGGCTGCGCACGGCAGAATTTCTCACCGAAGGTCTCTCTGTCCCCAACAACAAGCCTACGCAGGTCAGGTTGCGCGACATTTCCCTCCCCTTCGAGGGCAACTACAACGGAACATTCACGGTAGCCGAAGTGAATGGCGATTTGGATCCTGACATGAAGGACAACGTCATCACACTCTACAACTATTATAGTATCAAGGAGGGTGCCAAGGCTGAAACCCATCGCCCGCTCTTCGAGGAGTTCACCTCCGAGGGCTACGAGGGTTCCTACATTGCCGACACGCTCTACCGCAATGCACTGGCCGAGTTGGGCGACGTTATCTGGGTGAAGCACCACGACGACTACCAGAAGAATGTCGATCAGTTTAAGTTTGGCAACGAGGCCGACTACGAGGCCCTCTACGGAGGCTATCCCACGTTTGTCCCCGCCGTTTGCTTCGACCGTCGCCGTATCACGGGCTTCGAGGAGCCGGGTCCGGCCTACTTCTCACCCTATCGTGAGGAGACTACTGCCATCCTCGCCCAGCTCGGCGAGACCCTCACCTTCATCGATCTCGACATCCAGCCCACCGTCCAGGCCGCTACGGGCAAGCTCGAGGTGTGCATCAAGGGCCATGCTGGCGTCAACGAGATGCCGCTGCAGAACAGTCTCCGCATGACGACATGGCTCGTGGAGGACAGCATTCCCACAACCACGCAGAAGGGCTGCCCCGAACCGCAGTTCATCCAGAATGGCGTCATCCGTGCCGTTCTGAGCGAGGAGGGCATCTGGGGCGACCCCATCGACATCACCAACTACGACTTCGAGCGCAGCTATACCGCCGACCTCGACCCGTCGTGGAATCGCAAGCACCTGCGCGTGGTGTCCTTCGTCAGCAACTGGGACGAGAACAACGTCCGCAACCGTTCTGTCTATAACACCAACCAGGCCCCCGTGCTCGACCTCACCGCCATCGACGACCTCGCCACCGAGCCGTTGCAGCCGCGGGTGGAGGTGCTGGGATCTACGCTCGCCACGACCAACGGTGCCCGCATCGTCGGCGTCTATGACATGAGCGGACGCGAGGTCTCTACCACGCAGCTCTCCAAGGGTGTCTATATCGTCAAGGTGACCAATGGTTCCGTCACCGCCACGCAGAAAGTATTCATACCATAATCCAATTCGGAGCAAATGGGCCACGGTCGTCCAAGGAATTCCTTCCAGGCCAGCCTGGCCCATTTTTCCCCATTCATATTTATCTTTATTAATAGACTGATGAGAAAGAAAATTATACTGATTCTTCCATTACTCCTCTTTGCCATCACCCAGCAGCTGCAGGCCGTCACCTGCAACTGGGGCTATTGCAACAGTGTTGTCAACGACCAGTTTGGATCTGTCAACAAGGGCAAGGGAGCCATCTATATCCCGGCCGAGATCTCGAAGATGTACGAGGGCAAGCAGCTCTCCTACGTCCGCGTCGGACTGGCCGCCAAGGCCAAGACCGTCAAGGTCTTTGTCACCAAGGACCTCAATGGCGAGTATATCACCACCCGCACCCAGCGCGACCAGCTGAGCGGATTCAACGAGATCAAGTTTGCCGAGCCCTGGACCATCGACGGCGAGGGCTTCTATATCGGCTATGAGTTTGAGTCCGACGACTACGCCCTGGGAGCCTCCACGATGTATAACGAGAACGCCTGTTGGGCCGACCTCGGCGACGGTTGGAAGAACTATGCGGTCGAGGACCACGCCCTCGCCCTCTCCATCCAGGCCAAGATCAGCGGCGACGACCTGCCGAAGGACTACTGGCTCTTCTGCTCCAACGACATCCTTGCCGAGGCTGGCAAGCCTTTCAACATCAACTTCTCCATCCGCAACATGGGCACCGCCATCGGACGCCGCTTCCAGGTGGCCTATAGCATCGACGGTGGCGAGGAGGTGACCGAGGAGATCAAGCAGACCCTTGGCCAGGACATGGAGAAAGACTTCAGCATCGCCCATCCCGGCTACGCCTCCCTGGGCAAGCATAGCGTACAGATCCGCCTCGTCAGCGTCAATGGCGAGGCCGACGCCTACGAGGGCAACAACGTGGCCAACTCCACCATCCGTGTGATGAATACTCTCCCCGTGCAGCGTGTCGTCTTCGAAGAAGGCACGGGCACCTGGTGCCCTTATTGCATCCGTGGCATCGAGGGCTTCAACTACATGACGGAGAAGTATCCCGATACCTTCATCGGCATTGCTGTCCACAAGGACGACCAGTTTGCCACCAGCTCCTACGACAAGCTCACCTTCTCGGCCTATCCTTCTTCCTACGCCATGCGCGACTGTTCTCAGTCCATCAACCCCTCTTCGGCCAACCTCGAGGGCGTCTATAAGGTGATAGTCGCCCAGCAGCCCGTGGCCTCCGTGGGTGTCGTCGCAGGCTACACCGACGCCAGCAAGACGACGTTCACCGTCCGCACCAACCTCAACTTCTTCACCGCCAAAACCGGCCTCAACTACCGTCTTTCTTATGTGCTCCTCGAGAGTGGCATGATCGCCTACCAGCAGGGCTACTACAAGGACACGGAGATGAACCATGTGGCCCGCATGAACTACTCTTTCGACGGTTTCGCCAACAGTGTGCCCAAGAGCGTGGAGGAAGAAGAGGATGTGGAGAGCTTCAGAGATCTTGAAATGCCCACGACGGTCCAGAACAAGGACAATGTCGAGTTGGTCTGCCTCCTCATCGACGGCATCTCGGGCCATATCGTCAATGCTGCCAAGTGTGAAATCGACGCTGAGGCGCCCGTCAGCGCCATCCGCGAGACGCGTCAGCAGCTCGTGCCCGTCTTCACCGTCAGCAACGGACAGTTGAACCTCAACGGCTACCGTGGCACCGTCAGCGTCTATGACGCCAGCGGCAAGCAGGTCTCCGCCGACCATCTCCAGGCTGGCCTTTACATCCTGCGCGCCACCGACGGCAACCAGAGCTTCGTCCAGAAGGTCGTGGTCCGCTAAGTATTTCCCGATATATTCACCTATCAAAAGACAACACGAATGAAACCGATCCGACAATTATTCCTTTCTGCCCTATCGCTGTTTCTTGTCGCTCCGCCAGCCTTAGCCCAGGACACCCATGCCCCCACGTGGCATTTCCCCCTCCAGGCAGCCGGCACGGCGGCTCAGCGAACCCTCTGGGGCTATATGGGCTCCTGCACCGACTGGCCTACCAGCAGCGCCGACTATGGCTTCATGGCCTTCACGGCAGGCAGCAACCCCACCTTCGCCGACCTGCTCGTCGATGCGGTCCATACGATGTCGCCCAATGGTGGCGGCGCGCTCCACGACGGATTCTACGACGCGGTCCACTACGTGAAGGAGGAGAACATGCTCAAGGTCACCCACTACCAGTTTAGTACTGATGGCAAATGGCACTCCACCATCGTGCCCACGCTGGTCTCCGACCCCACGCTCATCGCTACCGAGACGGCCTCCAGCCGCGCCACGGGCAAGGTCTATGGCCAGTTCTACAACAATGCCCTCAGCGGCTTTGAGTTTGGCGTCATCGACTACGACGCCATGGAGCGTACTACCATCGCCGAGTCGCAGCACAAGTATGTCGCCCTCGGCGTCACCTCCTACGAGGTTGTCTATGGTGTGGCCACCGATGGCAACCTCTACCGTATCGACACCGAGACTGGCGAGGAGCGCCTGATCGGCGCCACGGGCGTCAGCGTGGCCGAGAGTTCGCGCCAGAGCTACGGCCAAAGCGGTGAAATCGATCAGGACGACGACGTCTTCTACTGGGCCTGCATCGACAAGGACAAGCATGCAGCTCTCTACACCGTCGATCTTGCTTCGGGTGCTGCCACCCTCATCGCAGACATGCCCCACAACGAGCAGATCCTCGGCATGGGCATCCCCGACGCCACGCCTTCAGCTGCCGCTCCTGCAGCCGTCGCCGACTTCCGTATCGCCTTCGTCGGCGGTTCCACCTCCGGAACGGTCAGTTTCACGGCTCCGACCAAGACCTATGGTGGCGCTTCGCTCTCGGGATCGGTCAGCTACACCGTCAAGGCCAACCAGCGTACCATCGCCTCCGGCACGGCCACGCCCGGCCAGCAGGTCAGCGCACCCGTGAGCGTCCGCGAGGGCACGACCTATTTCCGTCTTCAGGTCTCCAACGAGGCCGGTGCTGCCCCCGTGGTGCGCAAGACGCAGTATGTTGGCTTCGACGAGCCCCTGCCTCCCACTTCGGCGCGCCTCTCCATCTCCACCAGCGGACAGGCCACCGTCACCTGGGGTGCGCCCCAGCGTGGTGTCAACGACGGCTATGTGGGCCCGCTCACCTACGATGTGGTGCGCTATCCTGGCACCGTCACCGTGGCCTCCTCTACGGAGAACCGTAGCCTGAGCGAACAGCTCCCCGACCAGCTTGGCAACTATATCTATGCCATCACAGCCATCAACGGCACGAAGCGCAGTCAACCTGCCAACACCAATGCCGTGCGCTACGGCAGCAGCATTGAACCCACCTACACCGAGACCTTCGACACCCAGGATGCCTTCAATCTCTATAAGGTCATCAATGCCAACAACGACAACTACACTTGGAAGTGGCATGAGGTGCTCCAGTGCGCGCAGTATGAGGCCAATCTCGGCCGCGCTGCCGACGACTGGCTCGTCTCGCCCCCCATCCACCTCCAGGCCAACCATGTCTATACGCTCTCCTTCAAGGCCCGCAACTCCCTCGTCTATTACAATGAGGTGATCGAGGCCAAGTGGGGCAACCAGGACAATGTCTCGGCCCTTACCAACGAGGTCATCGGCCAGACAACGCTCTCGGGCGCCGTCTTCCAGCCTTATGGCAAGGAGATCACTTCGGCTAAGGATCAGACCATCTATCTCGGCATCCACGCTCTCAGTCCCGCGGGCACGGCCAAGGTACTCATCGATGATATCACCATTGCCGACGAGGGCCATGTCCAGGGTCCCGACTCCGTGCGCAGTCTTCGTGTTGTCCCCGACGCCCAGGCCCGCCTTCAGTCCACGCTTTCCTTCACTGTCCCGACGAAGACCGTCCAGGGCGGATCGCTCGGTGCTATCACCAAGATAGTCGTAGAGCGTGATGGTACGGCCGTCCATACCTTCACCTCTTGCACGCCTGGTCAGACTCTCTCCTGGGACGATACCACGCCGCAGCAGGGCTTGAATCGCTACACCGTCACGGGCTACACGCAACAGGGTGCGGGCCGCAAGGCCACGGTCTCGGTATGGGTTGGCCTCGACCAGCCTGCCGAGCCTCGCAACCTGACCACCACCGACACGCAACAGGGTGCCCGCATCGCTTGGACTGCGCCTTCCGCCAAGGGAGCCCACGAGGGTGTCGTTCTCTCCGAGGGTCTCACCTACAATGTCTATGAGTATGACGCCGACGAGATCCTGGAGCCTTGGCAGTCGGTCGAGGAGGGACTCACGGACGCTTCCTACGAGGTCAGCCTGAACAAGAGCGGCCCGCAGACGCTTCGCCATTTTGCTGTCTCGGCCCTTAATGGGGCAGGGGAGGGCAACCGCGCCTTTGCTCCGGCCGTCATCGCTGGCGCACCCTACACGATTCCCTATCGTGCGGGCTTTGCTCCTGCCAGCGACAAGAGTCTGTGGTGGATTCCCGTCGATGCTGGCAACAATCAGTTCGTGCGCAACGGCCAACAGGCTTCTGATGGCGACGCCCACTGCATGATGTTCACGTCCTACAATCCCGACGTGGCAGCCGAACTCTATTCCGGCAAGATCGCTCTTGCAGGCACACAGGACGCCGAGGTGGTCTTCAGCCACAACGCAACGGCCAATAGCACCGACCGCATCGAAGTCACGGTGCGCCAGCCGGGTTCTGCTGAGGAGACCATCGGTGTTGTCGATTACCAGAACATCAGCGCCAGCGGATGGCAGCGCACGGCCTTCTCCATCCCGGCCAAGTATGCCTCCGCTCCCTATGTCATCATTGGTTTCCGTGCCACGGCCCCCATCTACCACGCCATCCGTCTCGACGACGTCTGTGTGCGTGGAGTCCTGGCCAATGACCTTTCTGTCGCCATGACCGCTCCGCAGCAGGTGGAGAAGGGTCTTCCCGTCGAGGTGACGCTGGCCGTCGAAAACCACGGTACGAAGGAGGCTTCCCACTATGCCGTCCGTCTCGCTGTGGCCGATGAAGTGCTCTATAGCGAGACTTTCGACACACCGCTTGCCTCGCTTGCCACCCATACCATTCCCGCTCGTGTCGTCCTCCCGGTCTCCATGGAGGGCAGTGAACTGACCCTGACGGCTACGGTCTCCTATGAGGCCGATGAGGACCGCACCAACAACACCGCCTTGCAGCAAGTGACGGTCGGCGAGTCGCCCGTCCCCGCTCCCAATCAGGTTTCGGGCAGCCAGCAGGGCGACGCTGTCACGATCTCTTGGGTTGCGCCTGCTGCCGCCAGCATCCCGACCAAGGAGACCTTCGATAGCTATCCTGCCTGGACCATCGACAAGATCGGTCCCTGGACCACCTACTCCTCCAACAAGGGCGAGACTGGATGGCTTTGGGGTGCCATGGGTATGCCGTTTGAGCACGAGGGCGAGCCCTACGTCTATATCGTCTTCGTCCCCGACTCCATCCAGGACGGCATCACGGGCTACAACTACTCGCTGAAGCCCCATAGCGGCGACCGCTGTCTCATGGCCCGCTACAGCCGCGCCAAGGACTATTCGCTCATCGACAGCGACGACTGGCTCTTCTCGCCGATGCTCTCGGGCGAGGCGCAGACCATCAAGTTCTTTGCCAACGACACCGAGCCCGATCCCAGCAATCTTCGCTACTACGCCACCTTCGAGGTGCTCTACTCCACCACTGGACTCAAGCCCGATGATTTCACGCGGGTCAATAGTTTCAAACAGGAGGACAGCCACTGGGGCGAATATGCCTTCGATGTGCCTGCGGGTGCACAGTATTTTGCCATCCGCAACACCACCGAGGGTGCGCCCTTCGACGGCCTCCTCATCGACGACATCAGCTACCTTGCAGGCTATGGCCTCTTGGAGGGCTTCAATGTCTATCGCGATCGTGAGTTGATCGAGAGTCTGCCCGCCGACGCCACGTCCTTCAGCGAGGCCCAGATGCCGTGGGGTCGCCATCAGTATGCTGTCACGGCGGTCTTCGCTGGCGACATTATCACCGTCAGCAACTGACAAGGTGAAGCAGTATCAACTTCAAAAACTTTCAAGGCAATGAAACAAAATCGCAGTCCCACCAAGTCCGCAGAACGGCGGCTAAACGAATCGGTCACGTATCGGTCTCGTATCGTTTCCGTATCGATCTCGTATCAATCCCGTATCGTTCTCGTATCGTCCTCCTATCGTTCTCCTATCCTATCGTTCTCGCTTCCGGAAGCGGAAACAATACGGAAACAATACGGAAGCAATAGAAGCAAGGGAGAAACAAGGGAGAAACAAGGGAGAATGCTCCCAACTCAAAACATTTTCAAATTTTCAAAACTTTACAATTATGGCAAGACTCAATGGTATCTTAACCAAACTCCAGGGATCAGTAGGTAGCTTTACCTTCAAGCAGAACGGTGGTCAGACCGTCGTGTCTGAGAAGATCACCCAGACGACCAATGCCAAGACCAATGGTCAGCAGAAACAGCGTATGAAGTGGACGAACGTCATTCGTATGTATCAGGTGCTGACGCCTTATCTGAAGCTCGTCTTCGGCGGGGCTCGCAATGGACGCAGCGACTACAACAAGTTCGTGTCGGTGAATCTCGGCAAGGCACCGGTTATCTCACCAAGCAGGAGGCCCAGGCGGGGGCAAGCATCGTGGCACCCTATGAGGTGACGCACGGTTCCATCAAGTCGATCAAGATCAACGGGAAGGGCAACCAGGCCGTGACGGACATCAGTCTGGACGACCTGGCTATCACGGACGAGACGACGGTGAAGGAGTTTTCGAACGCCGTGGTGCAGAACAACAGTCTCTATGAGTATGGCGACCAGATCACGTTCTTCCTGGTCAGACAGGAGGTGAACGACGTGACGATGCTTCCGATGGCGGTAGTGGAGGCCTGCTGCGTTGTGCTGGACAAGGCTTCTGAGACGAAGCTCCTCACGGTCGTGGATGCTCGTGGCTTCTCGGTGCAGGAGGGACGTCTGGCGGCGCAGGCTACTCATGAGTTCGGTGATCATGGTCTGGTGTGGATCACTCCCGCAAGGAGGCGGCAAAGACGCTGGTCTCGACGCAGCACCTCATCTGCGAGAACAACTTGCTGAAGGAGTATCAGGGTCAGGCAGCTTACCAGCGTGCTACTGACAGCTACGGTGGCGTGAGTGATGTCTATCTGCGTCCGAACGGTGTGCTGAACCCGGTGGAGGGCTCCGTGCCGGTGGCTCCCTCGGTGGAGGGGAAGAAGACGCTGCGTCTGTCGGCAAGTCCGGTCAACGGTGGTACGGTCTCGGGGGCTGGTTCCTTTGACAAGGGGAGCCGCGTGAGCATCCATGCCGTGGCCTCGGGCGACTATACCTTCAGCCGCTGGAGTGACGGGGACACGTCGGCGTCGCGTACCGTGACGGTGAATGGTGACATGTCGCTGACGGCTTACTTCACCAAGACGACCTCGGGCGGAGAGTCTTCGGAGACGAACCCCGATGGTGGCGACGGCAACTTGGGTGACTAAGCAGTAGGGTGCTGGGGGCGCGAGACGCCCTCGGCACCTTCTGATTTTTCATGAATCCCCGCTGATCGTACGATAATCGACTCGTTAATACTTTATTCTGAGCCTTCTTGCTGATTGACTTGGTCTTAGAAGAACAAGTACTGCACGTAGAGCGAGGCGTTGTAGGCCAGCAGGAAGACGGATAGTCCCATCAGAGCCACACGGGCAGCCAGCAGCCAGCGGGCACGGAGGCGCAACAGGGCGAAGCCCATGGCGATGGGGAGGACGAAGAGCCAGTGGGGCGACATGATATAGACCTCGTTGAGGCCGAAGCCGAGCACCACATGGATGATCATGTCGAAACCCATCCATGACAGGGCGATCCACAGAAAGCGACTGCGGCGCCCCATCCAGATGCCGGCGAGGAAGAAGAGGACGACGAAGGCCTCGACGGCATAGCTCGCCGCATAGCGGTAGGGGACGATGACGGGGCGATTGATGAGCACGTCGCCCAGCACATGGTCGGTGTGGAGCTGTATGGGCTCGCCAAACAAGTTTTCGACGATGCTCTCCAGGCGCGGGGTCGTGGCGTCGGTCCACGACGAGAATTCCCCTTGTCCCATTGGCTTGCCCTGGTGGGCATAGACCGCTTTCTTCATCCGGCGACGCTCCTTCTCCTTGGCCCTTGCGCGGAAGATGCTGTCGGCAGTATGGGAAAGGCCCGTAGTGTCGGTCGTGGCCGACTGCTTGATGAGGTTTTGCATGATGGCGCCGCGCTCTTTCTTTTCCCGTGCGGCCGTCGCCTCTTGGCGAGCGAGGTATTTCGGCTTCTCGAACGTCTGCCACTCCCAGCGCGCAAATCCCCATATCAGCGCCGACGGGACGATAACGGCCAGCAGCAGGTGGGCAGGGCGGAAGAACCGCTTGCCACTCGTGCCCCAACTGGCCAGGAAGACCTTGATGCCATTGTTGAGCGAGATGCCCGCCGTGAGCAGGAAGAACAGTACGGTCTGTGCCTTCGTCAGCGGCCTGCCGCGAAGCAGACTACGGCCCGCGACGTAGAGGGTGAGGATCAGGGCCGTCGTAGAGAGGCCGAAGTGGTCGGGGACGCTGAGCGACACCATCGTGTAGGCGAAGGAGAGAAAGAGAAGGGTAAGCAGCAGGGCGTCGGTCGCAGGTAGAGAGACGATCTCCCGCAGGATGCGGAAGAGGAAGATGACGGCGTAGAAAGTGGCTGCGACGAGGAACATGGCCGTGAGAACTTGCGCGAAGTTGACCCCCGTAACGAGGATGATCAAGTGGTTGATTTGGGCGGGAATCCACATGAAGAAGGCCAGCAGCGGGTGGCGGTAGATGTTGTAGGCCGCCGACCAGTCGTTGAGTACCAGGTAGGTGATGGGGTCGAAGCCCGAGATGTGGAAGTGGCGCAAGACGAGTTTGCGGTAGCCGTCCGTGACTTGGGAGAACCACTCCCAGTAGCGACAGACGATCATCGTGTTGAGTACGAGGGCATAGAGGAGGGCGCCCCATGCCAGTCTGCGCTCCTCGCGTCTCACCTTGAAAAGGCCGAGGGCGCTATGCAATGCCTGGACGATGATGGTGGACCTGCTGTGGTCGGATGCTTGATTCATGCCGCAAAATTACGCTTTCTTCGCCGATGATGCAAATTATTCGGCCCGATAGCTTGGCGGAAACCATGGAAATGACTAATTTTGCCCATAGAAAGACGACAACATGGAGATACTCATAGCTTTCGACTCCTTCAAAGGGTGTCTCTCCAGCCAGGCAGCAGGAGAGGCCTTCGCCCGTGGCGTGCGATCCGAGGGTGCCACCTGTCGTGTGCTGACGATGAGCGACGGTGGCGACGGAATGCTCGATGCCTTTCTCGCGACCTTGGGTGGAGATCGCATCACTATCGCCTGCCACGATGCCCTGATGCGCCGTATAGAGGCCTCCTACGGTCTCTGTGGCCAGCGTGCCATCATCGAAGTGGCCCAGGCCTGCGGATTGTCGCGCATCGAACCGGAGAACCGCAACCCCCTCGTGGCCACGAGCTACGGTGTGGGTGAACTGCTGGCCGACGCCGTGATGCGTGGCGCAAAGGAGTGTGTCATCGGCCTCGGAGGCACCGCTACCAGCGACTGTGGTATTGGTATGATCCGGGCCCTGATAGAGCACTTGGGGCGCAGCGCCCACGACCGCTTTGACGCGGTGCGGGATCAGTACTTTCAGGATCTGCGCATCGTCCTCGCCTCCGACGTCCAGAATCCGCTCTGTGGCCCGCTGGGAGCAGCCCGCGTCTTTGCCCCGCAGAAGGGGGCCACTGAGGCTATGGTTGAGGTCATCGATCGCCGAGCAGCACGCTTCGCCGACGTGAGCGCGCGCCACTTCGGCTACGACCTTCGCAACGCCCATGGCGCAGGGGCGGCAGGCGGACTGGGCTACGCCTTCATGGAGTATTTCCAGGCCACGATGTGCTCAGGAGCGGAACTTCTGCTCGGAGCCTGCCACTTCGACGAGATGATCGATGAAACCGCCGTTATTGTGACGGGAGAGGGGAGTAGCGACGCTCAGACGCTGATGGGGAAGTTGCCCTTCGTGGTGATGGCCCACGGCAGGCGCAAAGGTGTCGATGTCGTGTTGTGGTCGGGTCGCGTGCAGGATGCGCAGCGACTGCTCGATGCAGGATTTGCAAGCGTGGGCAGTATCCATCCCGAGGGGGTCCCACAGGAGGAGGCGATGAGACCCGACGTGGCCGAGGCGCATCTTGCCCAGCGGGGTGCGCAGCTGGTCAGGGAGCTCCGACTGCAAGGGAAAATTAAATGATAGAATCGGCTATGCGCTCGATAGACCCGATAAGATGGCTGATAGAAAGGAATAGCCGATCGAATCGATAAAAACATAGTGTGTATAATCAAAAAAATAGACCCAAATTGGAATTAACTAATAAGAATATAGAGTCATGAAGAAAGGATTGATTTTAGGAATGTTCTCCGCCTCGCTGATGCTCGCCTCGTGCGGCGGAATAGGTGGCGGTACGACGACGCAGGGCAACCAGGGCAACGGCAGTATGTTGGGCAGTGGTGTCGGCGAGTCAGTCGGCAACATTATCTCGTCGATCATCGGTGGTGGCAAACTCTCGAAAGAGAATCTCTACGGCACCTGGCGCTATGACGGTCCGGGATGCGCCTTCACCTCGGAGAACCTCCTGGCGCGTGCTGGTGGCGAACTGGCAGCGGCGAAGGTGGAGGAGAAACTCGGCGAGGAGTATCGCAAACTGGGCTTCACGTCTTCCAACACCCAGTTGACGTTTGCCAAGGACGGCACGTTCTCGGCCAAGATCAACGGCAGGGCCTGGAACGGCACCTATACCTATAACCCGACCGACGCTTCGCTGCAACTGAAGGGTCTCCTCATCAATCTCAATGGCTATGTCGTCCGCAACGGCCTCTCGGGCATTAGCGTGCTCTTCGAGTCGAAGAAGGTGCTCACGCTCTTCCAGACGATGGCAGCCGTGAGTGGCAACAGTACGGCGCAGGTCGTGGGAGACATCTCCAAAAACTATGACGGCGTGCGTGTCGGCTTCGACTTGAAAAAGTAATAGTAGGATTTTTTTTTACTCACCCCCCTCATCCTTAGGACACATGAAGAAGATAGAACGTATGAAAAAGCATAGTCGCATGCTAAAGTCGGTATGTATGAAGCCTTTTGCAAGCATGAAGCTGCCGACCCTTACCGTGCGCATCCTCTCCACTCTCTGTGCGCTGACGATGGTCGGCCTCGCCGCCCAGGCGCAACTCCTCTACAAGATCAGTGGCAAAGACCTGACGCGCCCGTCTTATATCGTTGGTACGGTGCATGTCGTCTCCTCGTCGTTTGTCCCACAGATTGTGGGCATTGACGAGGCGGTCAACACGACCGACTGCGTGGTGGGTGAGATCGACTTCAAGGAGGCTTTGTCTCAGGATTTTCTCACCCGCGTCTCCGAGGCGATGATGCTACCTGAGGGCAAGACCATCAAGGACCTGCTGACTTCTGACGAGATGAAGTCGCTCAACAAGGCGCTCCTGAGCGTGATGGGGGCCGACTTCGACAACCCCGTGATTATGGCGCAGATGGGGCGGATGGCACCAGCGGCTTTGTCCAACGTGCTGACCGTGATGACCTGTATGAAGCGCCATGCGGATAGTTTCGACTCCAGCGACCTCATCGACCTCTACTTTCAAAAGGTAGCGCAGGAGAACAACAAAGCCACGGATGGACTGGAGACGGGCGACGAGCAGATGAGACTGCTCTACGGACAGCCGTTGGAGAAGCAGGTGCGCGATCTGGTCTGCCTCTGTGAACATTTCGACCGGGCGCAACAGGACTTGGAGGATATGATCGCGGCCTATAAAAACCAGGACCTGAAGCGGCTGGGCGAGGTGATGGATCAGCAGTTTTTGGAGGGCTGCTCCGATGGTCCCCAGGACCGCCAGCAGCTTGTCGTGGACCGCAACCGGCGTTGGGTGGAGAAGATGCCGACTATCATGTCCGCCCAGCCTTCGCTCTTCGTGGTCGGTGCGGGCCACCTCGCGGGCGACGACAGCGTGCTGACCATGCTGCGCCAGCAGGGGTACGTCGTGGAGGCCGTGGAGCGATAGGCGCAGGGCTTCGAGACTATATATATGATGGAGGAACAATGGGTTTGACAATCATCCCAACAGGGATCAAGCAGGCCTTGACTACTATCCTCTAAGAAGCAAAAAACTATGCAAAGAGAAACGGACGAACTGTATATGCGGCGCTGTCTGCAACTGGCGCGCTGCGGACAAGCGGGCGCCAAGCCCAACCCCATGGTCGGCGCGGTGATCGTAGCTCCCGGCGGGTGCATCATCGGCGAGGGCTACCATAAGCGCTGTGGCGAGGGCCACGCCGAGGTCAACGCTTTTGCCTCGGTGAGGGCCGAGGACGAAGCGCTGCTGAGAGAGAGTACGATCTACGTCTCGCTGGAGCCGTGCAGCCACTATGGCAAGACACCACCCTGTGCCGACCTGATCGTCAGCAAGGGCGTGAGGCGTGTGGTCTGCGGCTGCGTCGATCCCTTCGCCAAGGTGCAGGGTCGCGGCATCGAGCGGATGCGAGCGGCGGGCATCGAGGTGGTGGTGGGCGTGATGGAACGTGCGTGCAGGGAGATCAACAAGCGTTTCTTCACCTACAACACGCTTCAGCGGCCCTATATCACGTTGAAATGGGCCCAAACAGCCGATGGTCTCTTGGGGGCAGAGGGACGGCGGACACCGATCTCCTCGCCTTTCACCCTGATGCTGGTACACCAGTTGCGCAGCGAAAGCGATGCCATCCTCGTCGGTCATACGACCTGGGCGGTGGATGCGCCGAGCTTGACGGTGCGTGAGTGGGCTGGATCCGACCCCGAACGTATCGTCCTGGGCCACGGACTGGAGGGTACGCTCCCTGAGGGCTACCTTCCGTTTGACAGTATCGACGCCGTGCTACGCCATCTCTATGAGGAGAAGAAGCAGTCGCTCCTCGTGGAGGGTGGAGCAAGAACGCTGCAGTCCTTCCTCGACGCTGGTCTGTGGGACGAACTACGCGTCGAGACCGCGCCTTTCTGTCTCGGAGAGGGCGTGCGTGCGCCCCAGTTGCCTAGAGGGGTGCGCCTGGTGCGCCAGGAGGAGTACGACGGACGCACGATTCAATTCTACGAACGCAACGGCCAATAATCTTGTTTTATACTAAGGAATGCAACATCCAATGAAGATGGAAGACAGATTGTCAGATACTGACGACTACCGTCGTGACCATTTTGTCCGCATTATTGAGCGGGCAGTGGAGAAAATGACGCTCAAGGAACTGGAGGCCGTGGCCTACGACCTTTTCACCAAGGGGTATCTAGAGGACTACTGATCCTTCAGGTAGCCCCGGCCATCCCTTGCTCCTGAACAGCCCTTGTTTCTTTCTCACCCTTGTTTAAATGAGGGTGTGCCTTGCCGGCCTTGCTCTTTATGCAGGTGTGGCTTTGCCATGGGGCTCATAGCACGTTGCGGCAGATTTTTCGCCCAATGAGTTGCTTATGGCGACAGATAAAAGCCGAAGTGGATCAAAGTGTTCCAAATTCAAGAATTTGAACAAGAAAACTCTTTTTTACCCCTTTTTCCCTTGTTTCTCCACTCTTTATTCTTTCGAGAGTTTAATCCGCTTAATTTCCTTTCCGTGTTTTAGTCATTTTCTTTCCATTTTCCGCATTTTAGTAATTTGTGGCATTTCTAGAAATATGTGCTGAAAGGAGAATTCTAAACAAACTGGCGTATGGCGGATTTGCCTGTGTCGAGGGAAATGCCTACTTTTGTAGCCATTACAGACGATGAGCTTTTGTATGACAGGAGAAAGAATTGTAAATATTGAGTACATTCCGGCCATCAGTTATGTGCTGGCCCGCAATGGCAAGAAATGCATTCAGCGCGTGGAAGTGGTCAACGACAGCGAGGAGGATTGGCAGAAAGTGGTCCTCACACTGGCGGGAGACCATGTGGCGGGCTGCGAGCGCACGTTTGACGTGCTGCCTGCGGGCCAATCGGTAGAGATCACCGACCTCGACCTGCAGCCCCAGCTGGAGTCGCTGCGCCATCTTTCGGAGAGCGTAGAGACTACTTTCACCCTGACGCTGACGGTCGATGGCGAGGAAATGGAGGTCCAGGACCACGCCCTCCGCATCCTCACGGCCAACGAGTGGCCGGGTGTGGGTATCTCGCCAGAACTGATCGCCGCCTTCGTCACGCCCAATGCGCCGGAACTCCAGCCCGTGCTGGTCAGTGCCGCCCGTAAACTGGAGGAACTCACGGGCGATGCTGCCCTCGACGAGTATCAGCAGCAGAAGCCCAACCGCGTTCGCGCCCAGTGTGCCGCCATCTTCCAGGCTATCCGCGACTTGGGCATCGTCTATGCAGCCCCACCCGCCAGTTTTGAGGAAAAGGGGCAGCGCGTGCGTCTTGCCCAGCAGGTGCTGAAAGAGAAGTTGGGCACCTGTCTGGACCTCACCGTACTGCTCGCCTCGGCCTTGGAGGCTGCCGGCCTTCACCCGCTTGTGGTTATCAAGAAGGGCCACGCCTTCGTGGGCTGCTGGCTCATCGACAACTATTATCAGCAGACCACGTCCGACGACGCCGCCTTCCTCTCCAAGGCGATGAGCGACGGCGTCAACGAGATGGTGCTCCTCGAAAGCATCGACCTGACGAGTTCGGCCGACGTGAGTTTCGAGGACGCCGTGGCCAATGCCGAGCGCTACGTCACCGCCGAGGCCGACAGTATCGTCTGCTTCGTCGATGTCTATTGCTGCCGCGTCAACCATATCCTGCCACTTCCCACGGAGGGCGAGACGGTGGAAACGGAGGGCGTGGGTCATGGCGACACCACATCATGGGTGCGCCAGCAGCAGACCATCGAGGAGGAAGTGCAGGCGCAGCCCAAAGTGCTCACGCGCACGCAGATCTGGGAGCGCAAGCTCCTCGACTTCTCCCTCCGCAACAACCTCCTCAACATGCGCATCGGACAAAAGGTGATACCCTTTGTCTCTTATCATATCGACACACTCGAAAACCAGCTGCAGGATGGTGCCGACATCGAACTCGTCGGCAAGCCCGCAGGGGTCAGTACGCAGCCCAACGGCTGGGGCATCTATGATAGCATCAGCTACAAGAAGGATCTGGGCGAACTGGCCGATGCCAGTCTGCGTCGCAAGCGACTGGTCTCCTACCTTGACGATGAAGCGTTGGAACTCTCGCAGCGACGCTTGTTCCGCGAGTCGCGCACGGCGCTGGAGGAGAATGGTGCGAACACGCTCTTTCTCGTCCTCGGACTGCTCAAATGGTACGAGACGGACCGGAGCGAGCGGCCCCGTTACGCCCCTCTGCTGCTCCTGCCGGTGAAGTTGGTTCGCAAGGGGGCCAACCGCTATGTGATCCGGACGCGCGAGGAAGACCCCATCTTCAACACCACGCTGACGGAGATGCTGCGCCAGCAGTTTGAGGTGAACATGCCCGACTTCGACACGCTGCCTGCCGACGACCACGGCATTGACGTGAGACGTGTCCTCGCCATGGTGCGTGGAGCCATCAAGACGCAGAAACGCTGGGACGTGGTGGAGGAATGTATGCTCGGCCTCTTCTCGTTCTCGAAGTTTGTGATGTGGAACGACATTCACAACAACTGCGAGAAGATGGAGCGCAACCCCATCATCCAGTCGCTCATCGCCAAGCGCCTCAAGCTCCACCAGCCTAAACGCCACCTTGTCAACGTGCGCCTCAGCGACCAGAAGGATCCGCCCAACTATTCCGCCGTACCGCTGCCCGCCGACTCGTCGCAGCTCGAGGCCATCCTCATGTCGGGCGTGGACCGCAGCTTCATCCTCTATGGTCCGCCGGGAACGGGCAAGAGCCAGACCATCACCAACATGATCGCCAATGCCCTCTACAAAGGCAAGCGCGTGCTCTTCGTGGCCGAGAAGATGGCGGCTCTGCAGGTAGTGGAGAATCGCCTGCGCAAGATGCAGCTCCACCCGTTCTGCCTCGAGATGCACTCCAACAAGATGACCAAGAGCCACTTGCTACGCCAGCTTCAGGAGGCCCTGGACGTGACCCGCATCAAGGAGCCTGAGGAGTATATGGAGGAGAGCCGACAGCTCTTCCGCCAGCGCCGTCGCCTCGCCCTCTACGTGGAGCGACTGTATCACCGCCCGCAGAGGTGGGGGGTGTCGCTCTATGAGTGTATCACCCGCATCACGGCAGTGGAAAGCGAACCTATTGCGCCGGGCGACTTCTACATAAAGCACTTCTCCATAGATCAGTTTATGCAGGACCTGGAGGAAATACGCACGCTCGACACCGTCTTCGCCGTCAGCGGCCATCCTGCCACCCATCCGCTGCGCGCACTGACCATCACCTCTGCGTCGATGGAACTGGAGAAGCAGCTACGCGGACCGATGGAGGTGATACGGGAGAAGATAGGCGTCGTGAGCGAGGCCGTAGGACGCTTCAACGACGCGACGGATCGTCCCGTGGAGGAATCGACGCGGGGTATGGACTGGATTCTGATAGCCGCAGAGGCGCAGGAAAAGATAGAAAAAGACTATACGAGAGAGATCTTCGACCTCGACTACCACCAGGTGCGCGACGAATGGAGGAAGGCGTGCGCAAAATGGTGGCTGCCTCGCATGATGGGCAAACGGAGGGTGCTCAGCCAGCTCCGCGCCTACCGACCCGGGATGAGGGAGGAGGACGTCGAGCCTTTGTTTGACGCGCTCAGCAAATATCACGGACTGCTAAGTGAGCACACTACCGCAACCGCCCTGCCTTTCACTGACGAGGAGGTCGAGGCCATGCGCCTTGTGGCGACGCAGCTGAAGGAGATGGAGAAGATGGGGTGTACCCCCGACAACAACACGCTATCCTTCCTGGGAATGCATATCGACCAGTGGGCGGACCATCTCGACAGTGTGCGCAACTGGACCATCTGGTGCCAGCGCAAGCAGATGCTCCGCGACCATCATCTCGGCAACCTCGTCGAGGAGATTTGGGACAATCCCACTATGCCGATGGCAGAGATAGCCGACGCCTTCGCCAAGGGAGTCTATCAGCGGGTGGCCATGAATATCATCGACGAGAAGAAGCCGTTGAACATCTTCGACGGACGACTTTTCGAGGAAGAGATACGAAAATACCGCGAGATAGCGTCTCGCTACGAAGTGCTCACGCAGAAGGAACTCTACTACAAGCTGGCTTCCACTATCCCGTCGGCTCAAGTCGAGGCGTCGAAATCCTCGGAACTGGGCATCCTCAAGCGCTATATAGCCAGTGGAGGACGCGGGGCGAGCATCCGCAAAATCATCGACCAGATACCCACGCTGCTGCCGCGCCTCTGCCCCTGTATGCTCATGAGCCCGATGAGCGTGGCACAGTTTCTCGACCTCGACCAGCCGCCCTTCGATCTCGTGATCTTCGACGAGGCCTCGCAGATGCCGACCTCCGAGGCTGTGGGAGCGATAGCGCGCGGAAAGTCGCTCGTGGTAGTGGGAGACCCGAAGCAGATGCCGCCGACGAGTTTCTTCCAGATGCAGCAGACGGACGAGAGCCAAGCTGAGAACGACGACATGGAGTCGATCCTTGACGATTGTATCACGCTTTCCATGGCCTCGCGCTACCTCAGCTGGCACTACCGAAGCCGTCACGAGTCGCTCATCGCCTTCAGCAACAACCAATACTACGACGGCAAACTCTACACTTTCCCTTCGGTGGACAACCGCACGTCGAAGGTGAGCTTCATCCCCGTGGATGGCGTCTATGACTACGGACGCACGCGCAGCAATCGCGCCGAGGCAGAGGCCATCAGTCGCAAGGTGGTGAGCATCCTCCAGGACTATATAAAACATCCCTCCCATCCACGACGCTCCATCGGTATCGTCGCCTTCTCTAAGGTGCAGCAGGGACTCATAGAGGATATTCTCACCGAGATGCTGGCGAAAAATCCAGAGATGGAGCAGTTGGCCTATGACGCCGAGGAACCGATCTTCATCAAGAACTTGGAGAACGTGCAGGGTGACGAGCGCGACATCATTCTCTTCAGTGTGGGCTACGGTCCAGACAAGCGGGGGAAGGTGTCGATGAACTTCGGACCGCTCAACAACCAAGGAGGTGAGCGACGCCTCAATGTGGCCGTGAGCCGCGCGCGCTACGAGATGATTGTCTTCTCGACGTTGCAGCCCGAGATGATCGACCTGCGGAGAACGCAGGCCGCGGGCGTGGTGGGACTAAAACGCTTTCTGGAGTATGCGAAGACGGGACGCCTGGCCCTACAGGCCGAAGCGCTGGAGACGGGCAATGAGGAGACGGCCAATGACGCCGTCACCCAGAAAGTGGCCCGGATGCTGCAGGATCGGGGCTACCAGGTCGATCTGTATGTGGGACGCTCGGCCTTCAAGGTCGATATCGCCGTGCGCAATCCGCACGACGAGGGAAGCTACCTCTGTGGCATTCTCTGCGACAACCCGAAATATTATGTCACGAAGACCGTGCGCGACCGCGAAATCTGTCGTCCCGAGGTGCTCCGCCATCTGGGCTGGAAGCTGCTTCGCCTTTGGAGCGTGGACTGGTTCCTCAACCCCGAGGCGACCTTCGAACGTCTGTGTCAGGCCCTGGAAGCGTTGTTGAAGGAGGCTGACGACGACGGCGACCTGTTCTCGCCCTATGAGACCAAGGAGCAGCCGCAAGAGCAAAGGCATTCCGCCACGTTTAACATCTCGGCGGAGGAGATCATCTACCCCGAGGACGAATCGCTGCTGGAGACTTACGAGGTGGCGGAGATAAACCATCTCGTCGGCGTGGGTGGCCTCGAGGTCTTGCTTCTCAATGGCCGACGCGCCACTATGGGCGTGAAGGAGATCGTGAGGGTGGAGCAGCCCATCCGTCTCAGCTACCTCGCCAAGCGCATCGCAAAGGAGTGGAAAATACCACGTGTCACGATCCGTCTCACTGACTGGGTGCGGCATGCGGCCTTGGGATGCTATTTCGATAAGGGAGACTCTGAGACCAATCCCACGGTCTGGACCTCTGAGGACCGGCTGAGAGGATGGAATAAATACCGCAAGGCCAGCGGGCGCGAGATAGAAGAGATACCACCCTGCGAGATCGGCAATTGTATCGCCTATCTTGTCCAACAGCAGGGTACCATCCCAAGCAACGAACTGAAACGCGTGGTGGCCCACCAGTTTGGTTTCCCCCGCGTGGGACAGAAGGTGGACAAGTATTTGGAGGAGTGCATCCAACTGATGATCGCCAACGAGAAACTGCGAGAGGACAACGGCATGGTCAGCTGCTAAGCAGATGGCCTTGCAGCTGTTCTGTGTTCCTCAAGATCATGTTCCACAAAAGTAAAAAATCAATAGTAAATAATAAGATGAGAAGAAAGACAACCTTCCTGCTTAGCCTGTTGCTGACGATCGCCCTGGGCGTGTCGGCCCAGACTTCCGAGCCGCGCCACGAGATTCTCCTGGAGACCGACAGCGGCAATGTGCGCATCGCGCTCTACAACGAGACGCCGCAGCACCGTGACAATATCCTCAGACTGGTGGAGGCTCATGCTTACGACGGCGTGCTTTTCCATCGTGTCATCAGCAATTTCATGGTGCAGACGGGCGACCTCGGCAGCATCGGTGCGCCGCAGGGCAAGCTCCTCGGTGACACGCCGGAGAAATACTCCGTTCCGGCCGAGATCCGATTCCCGCAACTGTTTCATAAGCGCGGGGCCGTGGCAGCAGCCCGCGAGGGCGACGATGTCAATCCGGAGCGCCGCTCTTCGGCCACACAGTTTTATATTGTCTGGGGACGCCAGTGGGACGATGCGTCGCTCGACAAACTGCAGCAGCGCATAGACCAGATGACGCAGGGGACAGTGAAACTCACGCCGGAGATCCGCGAGGTCTATAAGACGCTTGGCGGCACACCCCACCTCGACGGCTCTTATACGGTCTTTGGCGAGGTCGTGGAGGGACTGGAGGTCGTGGAACGTATCGAGAAGGCTGCCACCGATGACCACGACCGCCCGCTGAAGGATATCCGTGTAGTCCGGGCCACCGTAGTGAAATAGTCCGACGACCATCTCTCACCAAAGACGACATTCATGAAAACAAAGATCTTTTCTTTTCTGTTCCTCCTGATGGCGGCCACGCTGATGGTCCATGCGCAAAGCGACGTGGTGAGTCTGGCACAGGCCGTGCGTATCTTTCAGAATCCCAGGCAACAATCCGCCAACGACTTGCTCACGAAGCAGGGTTACCAGTACAAGGGCGTCTCGACGGCCTTTGGCAAGGAATACACCTGGGTGAAGAACATGGACCTGACCAAGGACGGCCTGCCCACGAAGTTTGCCAAAGGCAACTCCTCCCTCATCCTCCTCGACGCCAACGGCAAGTCCTTGTATCTCTGCATCTTCAACGCTGCTTGCTACAAGCAGTTTCAGCAGCAGGCCGTGCAGATGGGGTATAAGGCCGACAAGGCCGACGGCAAGAGCAGCACGCTCTTCTACATGAAGGACGATGCGCCGACTATCACCTTCATGCAGCTGGAGAAGCCCATGCCCTATTGCATCATCATCACGGAGTAGCTTCGGGATCTGCTGCCTCCGTTCCGCCCAAAGATCGTACGTAGTCGTAGAGTCGCTTGTAGAACGGATGGCGGCAGAGCGTGGCAGGGTCGCCCAGGATCATGAGTTTCATCCGCGCACGGGTGATGGCGACGTTCATTCGGCGCAGGTCGCGGAGGAAGCCGATCTGGCCTTCGGCATTGCTACGCACCAAGGAGATGAGGATCACGTCGCGCTCCTGGCCCTGAAAACCGTCCACTGTATTGACTGAGAGGAGGTGGCGGAAGGGTTTGAAGAAGGCGTCCTTCTTGATCAGCGCGCGGAGGTACTGTACCTGTGCACGATAAGGAGAGATGACGCCCACGTCGATCTGCTCGTCGAGCACGCGTCGCTTGCCGATCTTCAAAAAATAGCGGCGCAGCACGTCGAGGGTGAGTTCTGCCTCGCGCTTGTTCACCCGCCCGAAACTGTTGCCGACAAACTCCTCGCCACCTTCTCCCGCCTCGCCCTCTACGGCTATCCAGTCTATTGGGATGTCATAGTCGAGAATGCCACGGTGGCTCACTTGTGGTGCGCCCACCACTTCGCCGTGGTAGAACCAGTCGGAGGAGAAGCGCATGATCTCCTCGTTCATCCGGTACTGCACCTTCAGCAGCGTCACCACTGCGGGCTTCCGCTCTACGATGCGCTCCATGAGAGTCTTGCCTAGTCCGCCCTTGAGTGCGGCCATACTTTTCACGGTGGGTGGCAACTGGCAGTGGTCACCAGCCAGTATCACCCGCGAGGCTCGTCGGATGGCAATCCAGCATGCGGCCTCCAAGGCTTGCGCTGCCTCGTCGATGAAGAGCGTGTTGAACTTCTGGCCTTGCATTAGCCGGTTGTTGGACCCCACCAGGGTCGAGGCGATGACACGTGCCTCGTTGAAGAGCTCGCTATTGATGCGTAGTTCCAGTTCTGTGGCGCGGCTCTTCAGCCTTTCGAGTTTCTGATGGTAGTTTTCCGAACCGCCTCGCCGACGCTGTGCCCGCAGTTCGCGTATAGCCTTGCGTATGGCCCAAAGCTGGGGATAGTCGGGGTGGGCCTCGAAGCGTCGCTCGTAGGTGAAACCCAGCATCTTGTCGTTGACGCGCGAGGGATTGCCAATGCGCAGTACGGGAATGCCCCTATCGACCAGTTTCTCCGAGATCCAGTCCACCGCCATGTTGCTCTGTGCGCACACCAGCACCTGGCTCTCGCGCATCAGTGTCTCGTTGATGGCCTCGACGAGCGTCGTCGTCTTTCCTGTGCCCGGAGGGCCGTGGACGACCATCACGTCCTTGGCGCGCACTACCTCGCTGACGGCTTGCTCCTGGGCGCCGTTGAGCCACGGCAGGCGCACTGGACCGAAACCATAGGTCTGTGCTGGCTGGGGACCGTAGAAAAGGTCGCGCAGGTAGGCCAGGCGGTTGCCCTTTGCCGAGATCACGCGGTCGAGGGCATCGAGCATCTCGCGATAGCTCGTCTCGTCAAACGAGAGTTGGCAACCGATCTTCTGTCCGCCGTCGGACTGAAGGTCGAGTAGCGGAGCGCTATCGGGGACGACCACTACCATCCGCTCGCCATCGGCGTAGGAGACGGTGCCCGTGAAGGAAAGGAAATGGAGTTTGCCCTCGGTGGTTTGGCGGAAGAAGACTACGGGTTTGCCAAACTCAAAATTGTGCTCTATGTCCAAGTCTTGCTCTCTGTACACCTCCACCACGCGCTGGTTGAGGCTATTATAGTAGTTTTTGCCCACACGCAGGGGAAACCATGCGTCGCCGCGCTTCACCTTGCGCTGCATTCCCACGACCTCCGTCTGTTTGCGGAAAGCCTCTTTCTCAGCGTAATATTCCATCTGCAGCAGCAGTTTTTGCCGCTGGAGGGCTTGTTGGGCGTTCTCGTTGATTGTCATTGCTCGTTCACTCTTATCCTTGGTCGTTAGTTCACTCTTATCCTGTGAGTATATGATTTTTCGGTTTGCAAATATCGTGAAAAATGGTGAGAGAACCAAATAAAATGCGTACTTTTGCGCCATGGATATCCGCTTGCACCATCTTTCCATCGGCTATCGCCGTGGTCCCGTCGTGGCCCGTGATATTAACATTACTATCCTCGGAGGTCGCCTGACTTGTCTCATCGGCGACAATGGCATTGGCAAATCGACACTCCTGCGCACCCTGTCGGGCTTTCAGCCGAAGGTGGGCGGAGAGATTTGGCTGGGTAGCCGCGAGGCCGATAGTCTCTCGCAGCGCGAGCGATCACGGATTATTTCCATCGTTCTCACCCAGCGGCCCGAAATGGGTGGACTCACTGTCCACGACCTCGTCGGCATGGGGCGCAGTCCTTATACGGGCTTTTGGGGCAACCTTGCTGCCCGCGACGAGCTGGCCGTGCGCCAAAGTCTTGTCGAGACGGGGGCTTGGCCGCTTCGTGACCGTAAGATCGACTCGCTGAGCGACGGTGAGTGTCAGAAGGTGATGATTGCTCGCGCCTTGGCTCAGGAGACCCCCATCATTCTTCTCGACGAGCCGACGGCCTTCCTCGACTTCCACAGTCGCATCGACACGCTCCGGCTGCTCTCGCGCTTGGCCCACACCATGGGCAAGACTATCCTCCTTTCCACCCACGACCTCCAGTTGGCTGCCGAGTTGGCTGACCTCCTTCTTCTTCTTTCTCCCGACGGACTTCGTCCTGTCGATCCCGCTACGATCAGCCAGGATATCCGTCAGCGGATCCAAGATTAGGTGGCGGGCATCATCTCCTTGGTGAGCACGCTCTCCAGCTGCTCTGCCGAGAGGCGCAGCTGGAATTCTCCCTTGATAGCCACGCTGATACGTCCCGTCTCCTCGGAGACGACGATGGCGATGGCGTCGGAGTCCTGCGAGATACCCATGGCGGCACGGTGGCGCAGTCCCAGTTCCTTGGGAATGTCCTGGTTGTGACTCACGGGAAGAATGCAACCAGCGGCCCGGATGCGCTTCTTCGTAATCACCATCGCACCGTCGTGGAGGGGTGAGTTCTTGAAGAAGATGTTCTCGATGAGGCGCTGGTTGATGCGCGCGTCGATATAGTCGCCTGTGTCGCAGATGTCGCTGAGCGAGATGCCCCGCTCGATGACGATCAGCGCGCCCACCTTGCCACGGCTCATGCTCATACAGGCCATCACGATGGGCATGATGGCCTCCTTGTCCGCCTTTTCTTCATCCTTGCTACTGAAAAAGATGCGCAGCACGCTCTGCACCTGGCGGCGTGCGCCGAGATTGTAGAGGAAGTGGCGTATTTCCTCTTGGAAGAGGACGATGATGCCGATGACACCGACGGAGACGAGCTTGTCCATGATGCTGCCCAAAAGACGCATCTCCAGCACTTGGCTCACGAAGAGCCAAACGAGGACAAAGACCATGATGCCGATGAACACATTGAGCGATCGCGATTCCTTCATCACCCGGTAGAGATAGTAGAGCATCAGGGCGACAAGGAGAATGTCGATTACGTCTTTGATTCCAAATTCAAAAAACATGACTGTGTCTGGGTTGTTGGTGGGGGGATTGGCGAGAATTCTCTCTATTGCATCCTCGGTACTATTTCTTCGATCCAGCCTGGTAGCAGCCGAAGAGGCGTACCGCCTCCGCTGCCGCCTTGACGTCGTGGACGCGGAGGATGGAGGCGCCGTTCATCAGGGCCAGCGTATTGACAACGGTCGTGCCGTTGAGGCTGCCGTCGGGATTGGTGCCCAGCGGCTGGAATATCATCCGCTTGCGACTCATGCCAGCGAGGATGGGGAGGCCGAGAGTACTCAGACGGTTCATCTCGCGGAGCACGTCGTAGTTTTGCTCCTGCGTCTTGCCGAAACCGAACCCAGGATCGAGGATGATATCCTTTTGTCCTAGATCGCGGAGCTGCTGCACCTCGCGTGCCATAGCCAAGAGCATGTCGTGGATGGTGGGCTTCACCGACATGAGGATGTAGGGTACGCCCAAGTCTGCCACCGTGCGGAAAATGGCAGGATATTCGTCGGTCGTCTGCTCCAGCGGCGTATCGACCACGCCCGTGATGCCACCCTCGCTCACGTCGTTGATGATGTCGGCTCCCATCTCCTCTACTACCATTCGTGCCACGTTGGGACGGTAGGTATCGACCGAGAGAATGGCCTCGGGCTGCTCGCGGCGCACGATGGGCAGGGCGAAGCGCAAGCGGCGCATCTCCTCCTCCTCCGGTACCTCCACGCCGCCTGGGCGGGTGGAGAAGCCACCCACGTCGATCATGGTGCCGCCCTCCTCGATGATTTGGTTGGCACGGCGGGCGATGCTCTCCTCGGTCTGTACGCGCGACCCGGCGAAAAACGAGTCGGGCGTGCAGTTGAGGATTCCCATGACCTGCGGTTCACGAAGGCTGACGAGCCGCCCCTTCACTTGTATTGTATATTCCATGTGTCAGTACTTTTTTGCAACAGCGGACAAAAGTAGATAATTAATTTGAATTTGCAAAATAATCGGTGATAATTTGCGGGTTTGAGCTTTTAGCATTACTTTTGCAGTGGGGAAGGATACAGGAGGATGGTGAACCCGTCGGGCGCAGCTATTGCCTGTGCCACCGCGCCCCGTATCGTTTTTATCATCTGCAAGATTATGGACATCAAAGAACTTTACGCACTATATCGTCGCTGCTCCTGCGTGACGACCGATAGCCGCCATTGCCCAGAGAACAGTCTCTTCATCGCGCTCAAGGGCGCATCCTTCGATGGCAATCGTTTTGCCGCCCAGGCTTTGGAGAAGGGCTGTAGCTATGCCGTGGTTGATGAACCGCAATATGCCGTGGCTGGCGACGCACGCTATATCGTCGTGACTGATGCGCTGACTACCTATAAGGAACTGGCCCGTGAGCATCGCCGCCAGTTTGACATTCCTGTCATCGGCATCACGGGTACGAATGGTAAGACCACAACCAAGGAACTGGTTTCCGCGGTCTTGGCCAAAAAATACCGTGTGCTCCACACCGAGGCCAACTACAACAACGATGTAGGCGTGCCGCGTACGCTGCTTCAGATCACGCCGGAACATGAGATAGCGGTTGTGGAGATGGGAGCCTCCCATCCGGGCGACATACAGCAGCTTGTGGATTATGTTGAGCCGACCTGTGGCATGATCACCAATGTAGGGCGTGCCCACATGGAGGGCTTCGGATCTTTCGAGGGTGTAAAACGGACGAAAGGTGAACTCTATGATTTCATGCGGGCCCATGGCGCCCTCCTCTTTCTCAACGAGAGCGATGCCGATCTGATGGAGATGGCTGCCGAGCGCCAGTTTGACCGCGTCGTCACCTACGGCACGGATTCTACCGCTGACGTCCGTGGCACACTGATCTCCTGTGCCCCCTTCCTCCATTTCTCTTTCCAGGCCGCCGCGGCCCTCACACCGCAGCCATTGGAGGTGCGCTCTCGGCTCATCGGATCTTACAACATGAGCAATATGCTCGCCGCCATTGCCATTGGTCTCCATTTCGGCGTGTCGCCGCAGGATGCTGCCCAAGCCTTGGGAGACTACCAGCCGAGCAACAACCGATCGCAGCTGACCGTGACCGACCGCAACCGCCTCATAGTGGATGCTTACAATGCCAATCCGTCGAGTATGGCGGCGGCTATAGAGAATTTCCGTCTCACCGAGGCTGACCACAAGATGGCAATCCTCGGTGATATGCGCGAGCTCGGCGAGGCCTCTTCCGAGGAACACCAGCGGGTTGTGGACCTTCTGGAGCGCGACGGTTTCCAAGAGGTGTGGCTCGTTGGCCCAGAGTTTGCAGCTACCAAGACTGCTTACCGCACCTTCCCCGATGTTGAGGCCGTGCGGCGTGCCATTGCCGAGGAGCAGCCATCGGGACGCACCATTCTCATCAAAGGCAGCAACGGTATCCGTCTCTTCGAGTTGCCTGCATTGCTGTAAAGGGTCAAGAGGCCGTGCCAACATCGTTAGCACAGCCTCTTGACTGTTTTTACTTTATGACAACCAACTCAAATCGATCAAACAGAGAAAATTTCCATTAACAATCCCGAGGTTTGTTTAAGGGTTGTTAACAAATGTCGGCGCAGTCATTTCTTGCTTTGGGTTATCCTATTATGATGGAAGCAAAAGTGCTTTGATCCCAAATATGGATATAGAAGAGATTATCAAGCGAGTAAGGACTGGTGATACAACTGCTCTGAAAAAACTTATCGAAGCCTATTCTCCTATGTTGAGAAAGGTGTGTTTTAACATCACCCATGAGGACGAGGATGCATTGAATGACCTTGTCCAAGTGGCGTTTATCCGTGCTTACTATTCTCTTCATCAACTTAGAGATGCTTCAAAGTTTGGCGAATGGGTCTCTGCTATAGCAAAAAATGAGGCCTTGAAATTTCGGAAGTGCAAGCAGAAAAGAAGTGTCGTTCCATTTTCGTCTTTCTCGGACGAAGAATTGGATGTAGAAGGGAGTATTACGCCTGAGAATTACTTGGGAGAAAAGGAAATCATGGACATTGTCCGCCAATTACCTACAGGTTATAGCAAGGTCTTTCAGATGGCCGTGATCGAAGGATATTCCCATAAGGAAATAGCAGAAAGGATGGGAATCGAACCCCACAGTTCATCGTCGCAACTGGCAAGAGCCAAAGCAATGCTGAGGAAAATGATCAGTAAACGTATGCTGGCAGTCGTTACAATCATCTTCATTAGCATACCGATCTGTCGTGTTTTATGGAGAAAGGACAAGGCGAAGGAGAAAAATAATCATACGGCACAGGTTAAGAACGAAGATAAAGGACAAACAAGTCTGGGTAACAGGCAAGTGGAGGAAAAGCAGGCCACAAAGGATCAGATCACAAAGGATCAAAGCCAAAAGGATAAGGAAGTGGATGTGGTAATAAGCAACATCTATCCTCGTGTAGTCCAAGCAATAGTTGACACAATACCTGCAACTGATACGCTTCAGTCTCCAAGTACTTTGGACAACATTCGTATTGCGGGAATAATAGACGACAGCATCTTTAGTGATACGATGAGAATACGCTGGCACGAGTACGACAAACCGTTGATAACAGAGGAAACGGTACTTCCTAAAAAGCAACATTGGCAGTTGCTTGCTGCTGGTTCTTTGGGGTCTGCTTTAGCGCAAAACGCTTACAGAATGCTTACTGGCAATTCGGGAGGTGGTCTGCCAGACGTTGACGGGCCTGATGGTCCTGTGGCTCCCGACAAGTTCTCCACTTGGGACGAGTACTATCGTTATTTGCAGATCAAAGAGCACGAAGGCTTGTCGGAGGAGGAGAAAGCACTCATGGAAATAGCCTTCAACAATAAAAACAATATCAACAATAACATCAAGAACGATGGGAAAATCGTGGAGCATGAGCATCATGACAAACCGATTAGTTTTGGTATTTCGGTAACAAAGACATTGGGGAAAAAATGGAGTTTGATGTCTGGCCTGCAGTTTTCGCTCTTGAAGTCCAACTTCACGTTAGGAGAGGATGCTTATTATATCAAGCGAACCCAACATGTGCATTATTTGGGAATGCCTTTGCATGTGTCGTATAAGTGGCTTGATGTCAAGAATTGGACTATATATTCTTCGTTGGGCGGAAGTCTGCAAATACCGGTCTATGGTAAAACAGACGAAAAGTATGTTGTCGGACCTATCACGTCCTGTACAAATCACTGGCATTTCATACCTTCGCTGCAATGGAGTGTGAGTACTGGCATAGGAGTACAATACAAGCTTGCTACCAAGTGGAGCGTTTACATAGAACCTTCGCTCCACTGGTATGTGCCGAATGGTAGTTCCGTCCATACTATATGGACAGAACATCCGTTCACATTCACTGTTCCCTTCGGCCTAAGATTCACTTGGTAATGGTGTCCTCATGCAGTCTTTCTGTTTTTTGTTGTCTCTTACCTAATAGATGAACAAAAACTTTGGAAGACAATCATGTACAAAACAAGCGACTATTTACGCAATGGGGTGCTATACCTCAACAACATCATTCGCCCGCATCACAAGCGACTGAGCACTTTGATGATTTACTCTACCACCAAGTGTCAGTCGCGTTGCAAGCATTGCTCAATATGGCAGAAGCCAGAAGAGCATCTGTCCTTGAGAATGATAAAGATGATCATGGCGAGCCAGTGTGTCACAAAGCACACTGTTGTTGGTTTGGAGGGTGGAGAATTCTTGCTTCATCCTGAGGCTAATGCCATCATGGAGTGGTTCAAGGACAACCATCCCAACTATACGCTATTGTCGAATTGTCTCGCACCTCAAAAGGTAATAGAGGCAGTGAGACTGTATCATCCGAGCCATCTGTACGTCTCGCTCGATGGCAACAAGGAAACATACAAAGCCATGAGGGGTTGTAATGGCCATGACAAGGTGTTGGAAGTGATAGAGACTCTAAAGGACGAGGTTCCAGTCTCTCTGATGTTTTGCCTCTCGCCATGGAATACTTTTGAGGACATGAACTATGTGATAGGTCTCGCCAAGAGATACGATGTGGATGTGCGCATAGGCATCTATGGCACAATGGATTTTTTTGACACCACTGCCGACTTGCTTTCTGCCGATATGGCCCATTACATTCAGAATATCCCCAAGAGCATTCATGGCACAGAAGAAAATTTTGACTTTGTGGCATTGTATAAGGAATGGAGAAATGGTCGTCTGCGTTTACGTTGCCAAAGCATATTTAGCGAATTGGTCATTCATTCCAACGGTGATGTGCCGTTGTGCCAGAATCTGGGCGTAATGTTAGGTAACGTCTATGAGCATTCATTGGACGAAATTTTCAATTCGAGAGAAGCTACCAAGGTGCAGTACCAGTATTCAAGAGAATGCAATGGTTGCTGGATCAACTTCCATCGCAAGTATGACATTATCCTGCTGCGTAATCTTGAAAAGGTTTTTCCTAAGAGCATCATCGAAGTTTTCTATGGTAAATACCAATGGACAGGCAATAGAGCAGAGACTTACAGAAAATATATCAAAAAGATTGGTTTTTAATGGAACACATTAAAAATGTCATAGAACGCTATAAGCATGTGCGGAACATGAAAATGTTGCAGCAAGCCTACCAAGGAAAGTACGCCTTTGTGGGTATAGGAAATCATAGTACAAACAACCTTTATCCTGTGCTCAACTATCTACATGTACCGTTAAAATACATCTGTTGTAAAACTCCTGGTAAGCTGCACTTGATAGAAGGAGTCTTTCCTCACGTCCGTGCAACTACGTCATTGGACGAAGTCTTAACGGATGAAGATATAAAGGGTGTATTTGTATCTGTTTCTTCAAAGGCGCATTTCTCTATCGCATCTAGGGTGTTAGCGCATAAAAAGGCTTTGTTCATAGAGAAACCTCCGTGTTTGAATGCCGAAGAATTGAGACGCTTAATAGAATTGCAGAAGCAAACTCAAGTTTTGGCGATGGTCGATTTGCAAAAGCGTTTCGCACCTGCCATGCAAATCTTGAAGAAGAAGTTGCAGGGGAGCAAGGGAACAAAGACTTATAATCTAAAATTTTTAACCGGCGCTTACCCCGAGGGAGACGCTCTGCTCGACCTATTCATTCATCCGATAGATTGTGTCGTCTATTTGTTTGGAAAGGCAGAGGTAAGGTGTGTGGAACCCATTGACGAACATACCGTGATGTTAGTACTCAAACATGCTGATGCTATAGGAGTTCTTGAGCTTTCCACCGACTATACATGGTCTGATGCAAAGGAGAGTATGACCATCAACGCCAACAAGGGTATTTACTCATTGGAACAGATGGAAACGCTCACTTTCCAGCGGAAGCCACATCGTTTTTGTGGACTTCCCTTGGAAAAGGTTTTGATGCATGTGAATGTGACGGCCGAACTGTTTGGTAGAAATAATTTCCAACCGTTGATGCAAAACAACCAAGTATTTACGCAGGGATATTATACTGCTATAAAGAGCTTTGTGGATGCAGTTGAAGGGGAAAGAGCTTGCAATCCTCAATCATTAGAAGCATTTATGGATACTTATTCTTTATTGGATACGATTCGTTTACATATTTGCAGAAAAGTGTTCTAAAAAAGTATAGATAAAACTTAAAAAACGTAGTATTTTCTTTGTTATCCCATATATTATTCATATATTTGCAATGTCATAATGATATCATCAAGCAATCATGTGTAACCCTTTAAAAATATGATTATGGAGACAAAGGAATTTCAGTTCAAAGGTTTGACCCTCAGTGGTTTCGCCATGCTTTTCCTCAATATACTGTTGACAGTGTTGAGTGCTGTCATGGTGGTTGCGGGCTTTGTTTGGTGCCAGCACGAGTTGTTGGCAGGACTTCTTATCGGCGTGGGTTTTGCTTTGTTGGCAGTCACACTCTTCGTTTGGGGAGGCTTCGTGATGGTCGAACCAGGCGAGGCGCGAGTGATGATGTTTTTCGGGAAATATAAAGGCACCTACACCAACGTGGGCTACTCATGGGTTAACCCCTTTATTAACACCAAGAAACTGTCGCTTCGTGCTCGCAACCTTGACGCCCAGCCTATCAAGGTGAACGACAAGACGGGCAACCCGGTGATGATAGGCCTGGTACTCGTGTGGAAGCTAAAGGATACCTACAAGGCCATGTTTGAAATCGACTCACAGACCATGGCACAGAGCGGGGGCGCACAGCAGGTTGGTACAAGCGTGTCGAACGTGATGCTTGCCTTTGAGAATTTCGTCAAGACTCAGAGCGACGCAGCCCTTCGTCAGGTGGCAGGCCTCTATGCCTACGACAATAACGATTCGGCCAGTAAGGAACTGACTCTTCGCGACGGTGCAGATGAGATCAACAAACAACTGGAGGAGAAACTCGACGAACGCCTAAGTATGGCGGGCATCGAGGTGGTGGAGGCGCGCATCAACTATCTGGCCTACGCTTTGGAGATTGCCGCCGTGATGCTTCGCCGCCAGCAGGCTGACGCGATCATCTCTGCGCGCGAGAAGATTGTCGAGGGAGCCGTCTCGATGGTGAAAATGGCTCTCGACAAACTAAGCAGTGAGGATATTGTGGAACTCGACGACGACAAGAAGGCTGCCATGGTGAGCAACTTGCTCGTAGTGCTCTGCGGTGACGACTCGGCACAGCCTGTTGTCAACACGGGCACGCTAAACCATTAATCTAAATGGCCAAAAAGCAAACAGGTATCAAGAGTTTCGCTCTGTGCGTGGATGTCGAGACGATGAATGTCATTGAGGCGTAGGCCGCCGATAAATTATACATCATACATGATATAATGGAGTAAATAGTTCAAAAGTCCCACAATGTTTTCTCTATGACAATGGATTTATCTGTTGATTGCAAGTGTGTCCGTCAAGGATAGACTTTTCAAAAGCCTATCCTTGACGGACGCGATCAGACTTTCCTGATATAGTCGTCGAGAGACTGTCCTCTTAGCAGTCCAAATTTCTTGCGCAGCCTGTAGCGGTTGCTATTGATGCTGTCAGGACTCACATTGAGCATCTCAGCAATCTGTTTGGCGCGCATGCCAATGCTGATATAAGCGCATAGGCGGAGGTCGTTCTCCGTCAGGTCAGGGCAGAGCTCCTTTAGTCGTACAAAGAAATGTGGGTGGACACTATCAAAGTGGAGTTTGAAGCGCGACCACTCATCGTCATTGTCTAGGCTTCCAGCAATTATAGCGTTGACGTGTTTGACATATTCTCGGGGAATACTCCCCTCGTCGGAGAAGCGTCGAGTTAGATCGCTGATTTGTTGAAGCACCTCATTTTTATTGGCCAATAGCAGTGTATTGCTGCTTATCTCGCATGCTTTCTGTTGCAGATCATCCTCAAAGTTCTTGCGATTCATACTGTAGATGAGGGCTTCTTGTCGCAAGTTTTCACGCAACTGCTTGTTTTCAATGTCACGGATGCGATAACGTTGACGAAGGTAATAGATAATTGTTAGACCCACAAAGACAATCAGCGCAATGCTCAAAAGGGCCAAATAGAGATAGGTGGTCTTGATGCGTGCGTCTTTCTCCAGAATTCGTATACGGTCGTTCTGTCGCAGAATCTCTTCCCGTGCTCGTGCCTTGGGTATGTCGTGGGCCCGTATGGAGTCGGTGTTGCGTTCGTATTCGCTTTGAAATAAGCGGAGCATGGCATAGGCCTTTTCCTTTTGGCCGAGGTGAGCGTGGCAAAGCCATGAGTAGCGATAGACCTCCTGCATGAACAGTTCTTCTTTAATTTTGGGTCCGATAGTCTTCAGGCTTTCGATGACGGAGAGAGCCTCGGCGTATAATTCTTGTGCATAGAGAATCTTTACATGGGACAGGGAAAGTAGCGCCCCGAAGAATACGTTATCAGGGGCGAATTTTTCTATCTCGGCCTTGCCCATGTTGTAGTAGGCCGCCGCTTTTTGCGTTTGTTCCTTATCCAGTGCGAGCTCGCTCAGATTGAGGTAGGCCTGCATGGTCATCGCCCAGTCTCGTCCACCAACGGCGACGCTTTTGGCCAAAAGTGCGGATTTCTCAGCATCGTTTTTTGTCAGCATCGCTTGGTAGAAGTAGATGCGGTTGAGGGGGTATCCTGCTGTCTCGTAGCTTTTTTTTGCCAGTAGGAGTTGTTCGCTGGCGTGTTCGTCATCGTTGATCTCATGGAAAAGTTGTACCAGTAGCAGTTGCGCATTTCCCATGAAATAATAGTCTTTTGCCTTTCTAAAAACAGCTATGGCCATTGAGACGTTGCGATAGCACTGCATATATTCGCTTATGCGGTCGTAGTTGCCAGCAAGCTGATAGCGAATGAGTGCCAAGTCGTAGTCGTAGCCAGGCTGGCAGAGCCGTTCCGCTTTTTTGAGTTGCTGGATGCATTCAGTTGGGCGTGCGTTGAACTGTGTCATACGCACCTGCCAATAGATGGATCGTGCTTGCAGCTGAGGATGCTTTCCCGCAAGTTGTGCCAACTGTTGCAGGTCTTTAGGATTGGCCTCGGCTCTTCGATTCTCAAAGTCAAGTTGATTGAGCCTCTCTGCAATTGCATCGAAGCGTCGGTCTATCTTCTTGAAGTGGTACTTGTAGTTGGAAGCTTGTGCGCTCCATACTGCAGCAAGCATGAAGGCCAGCACCCATGGCCGGCAAGCGTTGTGACGAAGCATTTTTATCATAACCTTTTCCCAAATGTTGAATTCGGTTGCAAATATAGTTGTTTTTTGGCAAATAAGCGAATGGTTGATCTAAAAACAACTTTTTGCGGATTCACAATGTCGCTTTGTAAAGAGCTGCAAAAATAAACCTTTGGTGCCTTTGCAAACTAAACACCCATGTCCGAGCTTATGGGATACATGTGGAATGGACGTCACAAAAAACAGGGGTGGAAGTCCAAATTACTCCACCCCTGTCACAATTGATGATTATATAAGGCGAACTACTTATTTCTTAATGCTCTTATAGATGTGTCCACCTTTCTTGACGATATATACGCCACGCGGGAGGTCATGATTGCTGATGCGTTGTCCTTTGATGTTGTAGAACTCGGCCTTGCTCTCGTCCTGTCTGCCCGTGATGGAACTGACTCCCGTAGCATCCACTTCGAAGTCGATAGTGCTCATAGTAGTTTTACCCGAGGTGAAGCTGGCAATCACACCTGCCGTATGCTTGCCCACCGTCAGTCCGTCAAAGTAGTATTGCGTGTCATCGGTGCTGGCCACCAATTCTCCGTCGAGATACACCTCGTAGGCACCGTCGAGCGACGGCATGCGTCTCACGTTATTCTTGGGCAAATAACGGGTTGCGTTTGGCAGTTTTGTACCGAAGGCCACGTCGTCGATATTTAGGATCTTTGGCGTGTACCCAGTCTCGTCTGCAGGTGTCACACGGCGCAAGGCGATGTAGTTGGCCTCGGCAGGGATACTGTCATACTGTTTCAGCACCCAAGAGCCGTATGCGCTGTTGATGGTGCAGCTATCTATGCGTATAAACTCTTCGACATCGGGGATCTCACTAGTCGTATAAAGCACCTCGATCTCTTCTGGAGCATTATTAGAGAAGTTGAGTGCGTAGAATCGGAAGCTGATGGGCTCTTGGAAGTGGAGGTGCGGCGTGATGAGCCAGTCGTCCTCTTTCTTACCTGCCGCTGGCCAGCTCTGCAGGCTTTTCTCTCCAGAGCGAGGAGCCAATGTGATATAGTCGCTAGCGAGCGTGCCTTCCTTCCCGTCGGAAACCTTTCCTGCATTCATAATGATGTAGGCCATTGCTTCGAAGGCATTAGGCCAGGGCTTACTACCGTCCTGAGAGAAAGTGAAGGCACCTGTCTCGCCCTCGTCGCCGTCGAAATACTGCCAGCCGATGCTGCCTGGAGAATTAAGCACAAAGTCTTCGTGCTCTTCAAAACTATCTTCGAAATACTCGGGATAATTCCAAATGAAAAGTTTCTGTGCGCCATACGAACCGTTCTCAATGATCAAGCCGTGTGGTTGCACCTTGTGCTCTATGAGCTCGTAGCTGAATGTGTAGCTGTTCTCTTTGTCTACAGTGATGGTTGTATCGATCGGATAGAATCCGTCGAGCGAGATGTGTACCTCGTAGGTTGCTTTCCATACGCTACCGCTCGTAGCCACACCAGCGTTGTCGGCTGTCATCTGATAGGTATGTGTGCCGCCTCCGTTTACCATGACGATGCTTGCGCCATAAGCCTCATTGTCCGTTGTGTTGGTGGTGAGGTTGAAAACGACGTTAGTGAGCATTTTGTTGCCAATACTGTCGGAGAGAGTTGCCACGGACTCTTTGTCTCCTGTATAGATGGCCTTCACGGCATAATAATAAGTGCCTTGTGGAAGCGTCTTCCAGTTGCTGTCAGTGTAACTACGCTCTTGAAGGTTGGTGGCCAGTTTCGTCCATGCCTCTTCATTGGCTGTGTTGGCAGGGGTAAGGCGATAGACGTTGTAGCGTACGCGATTCTGTACGGTTTTCAGTGGAGTTGTTGGCTCTGCTCCCTGCACCTTGTAGTTGTCCTTATAATTGTAGAGCGTGGGTTGTTCATTTTCGTTCTTCTCCATGTAGCAAGGCATGAAACGTCCCGTCTTTGTGATGTGGTCCTCGGACACACTGTACGGAGCGCTTACGGGGCGGATCATAAAGTTGCGATGCATGTTCTCGCTCTGCTGGTTGTCCAGATAATAATAGGTGCCTGATGTGAAATCGCCACTGAAGCAGTTGGTCATTGCTTGGAACGGATATTTTGCAGTGTCACCGCCACCGTCTATGCCAATCCCAAGCCAACTGGCTGTTGCCACGCAGAGGTAGTACCCGTTCGGTGCCTCGACAGGCGTGGGTAGGGTGTACTCATTCCATTGGTCATCCTTTACAGGTACATAGGTTTCTTCAAAAAGCACATTCGCCTCGTCGGGATCGCCGTTCTCCTTCAGTCCTAGTATACGCAGAGCGATACTGTAATGGCTTACGCCTGGTGCGTTGGTAAGGTAGAACTGTGCGCCATAAACAGTGGCGGCTTCTCGACGAATTACACCGAAGGTCGATTTGTTCGTTGCGCCGTTTTGGTATCCAGTGCCAGTGGTGATGACACCGTCGTCAATACGGTCCACACGCGGGTCGTTGGCTGGTGCCTGCCACGTCACTTCCGTTTGGTCGCCGTAGGGTGACTCGGCCACATTCACTGCCTTGGCTGGCTTGATGTTGTCCTTCAGGGTGAGGTTCAACGTCTTGTTTGCGTTTACGTCAATGGTCTCGCTGACACCCAACAGTTTGTTCTTGCTTACGCTAACGGTATAGCCCGTGTGCTCATAGATGCCGCTAATACTGTAAGAACCGTCTGCAGCCGTCGTTGTCTCGTAGTTGTTGTACCCAGAGAGTATGACAGTTGCACCTACTACAGGATCGCCCACAGTGTCGCTAATTCTGCCGTGGAGGGAATAAGTGGGAAGGGCCTCAATAGCGATGTTCTCTGTGGTTGTTTCCAACTCTGAGACGGTAGAAGTAGCCGAGCCATCGCGATAACCCAATGCTTCTACGATAATGTTATAACTGCCTTCGGGCAGGTAGTTGAGAGTATATTGACCATCGTTGTTGGTTCTGCTAGTGAACTGTCCGTTCTCCGTGCGAACTAGTGCATTGCTCACGCCCTTTCCGTCGCAGGTTACCCGTCCCGAGATATAGCCTTCGTGGTCTTCTGCAAAGATGACGTTCTTGATGGCGATATTATAGTTTTTGTACAGCGTGCGGTGAACAAAGCTAAAATTGTAGTCACCTGTGTTTTCAACAACAGGCAGGTTGACGCGCAATGTCAAAGCCTCTTTCTCCGTTAAGGCAAACTGATAGATGCTGTCCTGATTGCTAATCTCTGCGCCTTGACCAAAGCCGATGGCAAGTAGCTCCTGTACCTTGTCGCTACCAGTCTTGGTCTCGAATGTAATCTTGTAATGCTTGTCCTTCTCCATACGGATGCGCGGGGAGATGAGCCAATTTTGTGGGGCATAATCCTCATAGGTATAATTATCGGTGGCCCCACCGAATTGTCCGTAAAATCCTGCTGGCTGCCATGTCCATGTCGTGGTACTTCCATCGGCGTCGATGTTGTTCCATAACATAAAGTTTGCGTAGTCGGTCAGTAGCGTATCGGGTGCTTGGTATGCTGGCCCAGCGATGATTTCTTCCGTACTGATGGAGTCGCTTTGGTATCCGCCTGCATACGCTATGACGTTATAGTGGTATTTGCCCATCACCGGAAGTGTGGTGTCTGTGAAGGAGGTTTCCTTGCTCTTCTCAACCAGTTTCACATTGCCAGGCATACGCCATACATCATAGGTGAGGTCAGTGGTGTTGATCCATGAATTAAATTTACCCTCTGTGGGTGCTGTCCACGTGATGTTGGCGCAGTTGGCCTCTGCCTCAGCCTTGAGGTCTCCCACGTTCATAGGGTCTCCCACGCCAATATATGCCGAGATGGAACTGCGGTCGCCATACCCCAGGTCATTTACAGGTACAAACTTGTAGGTGTAATAACCCCGCTCGGGTAAGTTGTCGGTCCAAGTCTCGTGGCCACCGATGACAGGATTGGCGATGCGGTGCACTTCCACTCCGTCGCGATAGATAATGATACTGTCAAGGTCTTCTAAGGTGCCACCGCGTCCATAGGTCTTCGATGGGTTGTCCCATTCCAGTTTCGCTGTCAGCTCACCTTGCTCTCCACGTGTTAGCTTCAAGTTTTGCACTTTTTGTGGTGCACTTGCTTCGGCAGGCACGTACGGCATTACGATGCCATCGAATCCGAAGGACTTGCTTATCATGCCGCTTGCGTCCACCTCGTAAGGCAGGGTGGCAATGTGGGTTACATGGGCTGTCTTCAAATCGATTTCGGACAACTCATATTTCTTTCCATAGAAAGTGAAGAAGCGGAAATATAGTTTTCCTGTCTCGTTGTCGAAGAACAGACAGTTGTTGTTGTACATGTAAGCTTGGTCAGGATTATAGTCGAGCTCGCCGATAAAGGAGCAAAGTCCTGTGACGGGGTTTACTTTGTATAGTGCACCACTATAGCTCACACCGTACATGTCGCCATCATAGTTGATGGCAATCGAGATCAAGGTGTGTAAACTCTTGTCCCACTGTTGGTCTTTTTCCGTTAGACGGTCGTAAGAAAATGTACAGACAGGGATGAGATCGCCGTTAGTGAGGTCAATCTTCACCAACCCGTTGCCAGATTGTACGCTGTTCAGCGCATACATGGTCTGTGTCTGTGCGTTCCAAGCAAAATGGCTGGCTGCAGGTCCTTGCTGTAGGTCATGGTAATCACCAACTTTCTTTACATTTTTTGTTTCCAGGTCAAAACTATAGAATCCATGAGACTTATGTCCTTTTATGTTCTGTTCATAGTCGATGTAGTAGTAGACGTTGTCCACCATCGTAGCACCCATGATGTGGTCTACGCTCAATGGAGCAACAATTTGCACGTTGTCGAGCGTGTCGCAACTGACGTCAAAGGTATAGACTCCGGAGCCCATGCCTGCGTCGTTTTCAATGATGCCGTATGCAGTTTTTGCTTCCTGTCCCCAAGATGGCGAAGACCATCCTATGAGAACTGCAAGCGCTGCGAGCGAGATCCAATGTGACTTGTACTTCATAAGCTGATTTTTTAAATGTTGAACTAAATGAATACTATTTATTACTGTGTGGCAGAATTGTGGAGGACTGCCAATTATGCTGCAAAATTATTAAGAATGCGACGATAAACCTAAGGAAAATGCCGATTTTATCGTTCTGTCAGTTTTTGTCTATATCCCAATCATAGTCTATCTATAATATGAATGTGGGAGTTTTCTTGCTTCTTCGTACCTTTGCAAGTGTAAACCAAATGCTTTAGATTTATGAAAAAAAGTAAGAACTTGCTATCCGTCCTTTTGCTTGTTGGAGCGCTTGCCGCCTCAGCAGCACCTGCTTATCGGGGGAGCTGTCCAATTGAAGCAGCCTGATGGTTCTGTTATTACCGTCTATCTCCGTGGTGACGAACATCGTCATCAACGACTCACAGCCGATGGCTACGCCATCATGCAGTCGTCCGATGGTTATTACCGTTATGCCTATCAAACCCAAGAAGGCTATTTAAGCACCGAGGGTGCTCCTATAGTGCGTGACATTCCACTACGTTCGGCAGCAGACAAGGCGTTTCTGAAGTTGATAAAGAAAGCGGAAAACTTTACATCTTCTACCGAAACAATATTGCCGATGCAAGCGAAGCCTATAGACACGGTTACTCCCTATGAAAAGATGCGTGTGGGGTCTTTCCCGACAACGGGTGATTTCAAAGGCGTAGTCATCCTAGCACAGTTTCAAGACCAGAAATTTACCTATGATGCTTCCTATTTTGAACGGATGCTCAACGAGGAGGGCTTTCATGACAATGGTGCCATCGGTTCGGCACATGATTACTTCTACTTTCAGAGTAACGGACGTTTCAACCCTCATTTTGATGTAGTGGGTCCTGTTACACTATCGAAGGAGATGTCGTACTACGGAAAAGACGCTACTGACATTTGGGGCAACATGACTGGCGACGAAGAACCGACGAAGGCTATAGCTGAGGCCTGCCAGTTGGCTGACCCCTTAGTGGACTTTAAGCAGTATGATCTCGATGGTGATGGCAAGGTAGAGATGGTATATGTCATCTATGCTGGCTATGGCGAAAATTTTGGTGCTGATGCCAATACTATATGGCCACACAAGTACGAGCTGTCCTCGGCGGGTTATAACGTGTGTCTTGATGACGTCTGCCTTGACACCTACGCCTGCTCTGCAGAACTGTTTGGCAATAGTGGCACTACACCTTGTGGAATCGGACCGCTCACTCACGAGTTTGGCCATGTGTTAGGACTGGCAGATCACTATAACACAGCAACGACGGAATACGAGTTGGGGCGCTACGACAATATGGATTATGGCACATACAACGAGAATACGAACATCCCTCCCTCCTACACCGCCTTTGAGCGAATCTCGCTCGGGTGGATGGAACCAACCATCATCAATGAGCCTTCTGATGTGCTCACCCTGGAGAATATTGCCGATAGCCGTCAGGCTTATCTCCTTCCGACAGCCAGGCATGATGAGTTCTATCTTTTGGAAAACCGTCAGCAGACGGGATGGGATGTGGGCATCAAGGCAAGCGGCTTGATGATCACCCATGTCAATTTTCTGCAAAATGCATGGGACAAAAATACGCTCAACAATACTACCGCACATCGTCGTTACTATTTAGTTTGCGCCGATAATGAGTCCGGTTATGACGAGACTTTAGGTCATGAATCGGAGGCTGGTGATCTTTTCCCCTTCGGCGGAAATGATGCATTTACCGATGAAACGACCCCCGCCTCACAGACCTACCAGGGGGTGGGGCTTGATCGTTGGGTGACAGACATACGCCACCATGACGGGGTGGTGTCATTTCGCTTCAGGCCCAACCATTTCCGAACACCTAGCGGTTTGGGCTTCACGGAGGTTCGGGATGAAAGTTTCCGTGCCTATTGGGAAGGCAGCGCTTCTGAGGCTCTGTACGACTTGCGTTGGCATTCTCTTGCAAGAGAGTCCGATCTGCCAGTCGCCCTTGCCGAGGGCTTTGTCTTTATGAACGACGGAACGCCTTCTTCACCTGATAGCAAAGATATTTCTGTTTCGCTGGATAATTATATGGAAAGGAGTGGATGGACAGGTAAACGTGTCTATCAAGCCGGTGGGGCTGTCAAATTGGGTGCTGTCGGTGCTGATGGAACACTGACCACGCCGAAACTAAACCTATATAATATGGGTGAGCAGTTCACGGTCTTAGTTCGGACTCACAGTCTGTCAGGGAAAACTCCTGTCTTCACAGTATCGTCTAATGGTAAGACTGGTGCCTATCGTCTCACTTCCAGCGACAAATCCTATTATTACCAGTTTGACAACGGACTGACGGTGACGGATGTTACTTTTCAGGTGAAGGGAGATGTCGCTATCATCGACAGAATTCTCATTGTCCGAGGCAATGGCGCTGGCTATGTAGAGGGTGCCCTCAAGGTGAATGTAACAGGTGAGGCCATTTCTGATGAAAACCCTGAGGTGGAGGAACAGTTTGTCGAGCTGGATACTACAGAGATGAGGGGTATTAATGGCGAGTCGGTGGTGATTAATGGTTTGCAAAAAGACAACTACTATAGTTTCGAGGTGCGTGCTACCAATGCAGATGGCAGCAAAACCAGTCAATGGAGTGTGCCTCAGACCGTTCTTGCCAGTGAGGCGACAAAAGTTGACCGCACGGATTGCCATACGCAAAAAGGCACCGCATACTACAGCTTAGATGGTGTTCGTATCGACAAGCCAACGAAAGCTGGCGTTTATATTCGACGCGAAGGAACGCAAGTGATGAAACTCCTTGTCAGGTAATTAGCAAAGATTGACGTTATGTGTTAGTAGGTCGCGCTTCTAATTAAGAAGGGCGGGAATGGACGTAATGTCCCATTCCCGCCTTTCTCTAGATGTGTTCGGCAATGAAAGAATTCATGAGGGCGCTCTAACTCAAGTTTGGCTCCCGTTTTTTCATCCATCTTTAGGGCCCTTATGTTGCTAGTATGTCGGTTTTCTACAAACGCATTCTTTGCTTTTGATTTGTAGTACACAGGGATTTCGTCTTGGAACAAACTCCTCAGTCAAGAAAATCAAAGAAGTGTCAAAATCAAAATCTCCAAAAGCTTGTAGGGCACAGTAAAGCAAATCTCATGGGTAATAGTTCGCTATTACCCATGAGATAACACAAAATCATCCTTCAAAAGCAAATAGTCATAATGAACGATATGCTTCTAGCAAATCAGAACACGACCTTGTGCCCTTTGTGGATATATACACCCTTGCTAGGCTTTTCTACTCGAACACCCCCGAGGGTATAGTAGTATGGGTCGGTAGTCACGGACCGAGTGATGGAGTCGGTCCTGTTGAGAATCGTACCCTCTATAGCGCACTTATCGGCATTGATGATCATGCCATCTTCATTGAGCAGCAGAACTACCAGTTCGGTATTTTCCTTCTTCAGTACCGTCTCTGGCATGTCGAGTGAGTAGTTGTATGTTAGGTGGTCTCCCTCCTTCACGCTCTCCACGCCAAAAGCGTTCTTGACACCTTCGTAGCTGGGGAAAATACCGCGCGCGACGTCTTGAAACCAGATGTCGTCGGCGTTGATAATGTTTGGCTGGTTCTCGAAGCCGTACATGCTACCTGATCCTCCCCCTGCGTAATAGTTCATTTGGTCATAACCGCAATAGTTGTTGAGGATGCCCGTTTCGGCATGGGTGCGATGTACGTTATTCTCCACCACTACAAAAGCAAGGTTGTAATGCGCTTTGTCGAAGTCTGTGGCAAAAAAAGCATCTACATTTGCTGCTATTTGATTGGTCTGCTCATCATAGTTGGCTGTCAGGCGCAAGCCTACTGTATTGCTATTGCTGCTCTTGATAGCCGTGTACATGGCAGGGATGTCGACAGGATCTCCCCAGTACATTACGTTCCTATTAATGCCAGCGTGAGGATAACCTGCAGCCCCTAAGTGTGAGAGCAGATTGTTGAGATAGGCTTCGCCTGGAATCGCCATGGAATCAGGGACCTGTGTGCTGCCGTTGTTGTGGATTGCAATGCCGATAAATCCTTTGGGGTAATTCTTCTTCATGTAGTTAAGTGCGCCGATGCCGCGTACACAATACCCACACCATGTTCCCGTGATTTCTTCTGCCACGAGTTTCCACAGGTAGGCTGAAGTGTTCCCGCTATAGCTGACGCTGTCGGTGCCACTTTTGACCCATGCCTTCCACTGAGCAGTAGCGTTACGCTCCAGGAGGAATGGCTTGTCCATACTGAAGTCTATGCTTTTGCCAGCCTCGACGATATCATGGAATGACTGTTCGAAGTACTGATCTCCCGACTGAAAACCGATGGTAAAGCCGTTGACGTCCTCGTTGGTGGCTTGTACGGTTCCCCTCAGAGGTATCGTGTCACAGCCGTCGAAAACACGTCCCAGGTCGAGAGACATCGTGATGTGTGAAGGAATGCCAACGAAGAGATCGTCGAGATAGAGGGCTGCCTTGTCTTTGCTGTCGTTGACGAATGCGATGTGGATAGTTTTCCCCACGTAGTCGGCAAGGCTCACCTCGTGTTCCGTCCAGTTGTTTGCTTCTTTAGGAAGTGAGAAGATGGGAGGGGCGGTAAAGTCCCCTACGGACGTTCCCTTTTCGGACACATATACTTTGAGCCCGTCTCGGAAATCCTTGTCGCGAGCCATAGAACGCCACCGTAGTATGGCCTTTGTGTCGTCAATGGTGATGCCAGGTGTAACCATCCAATCGTTTGCCGCCCCTGCATTCTTGTACCACGAAGTGGAGATGGCTACGTTGTTGTTGGGATCGACGGGATCTACCCCTTTGGCGACGATCCATGCTTTTCCAATCTCGAATCCGAGAGAGGCCATGTCGGTCGATGGCGTTCGCCCGTCCTCGTCGTGAAGGATGAATGTTGTGGGCATCCCCTCGTCAAATCCTGTTTCCAAATAGGCGTTTTGCGCTTGGCCTGTAGCTGCCAATAGGGCGCTGATGCTGAGTGTTAGTGCTTTCTTTATCATAAGCGATGTTTTTAATGTTTTTTTTACTCTCGTTGCAAAGTTAGGCGTTTTTAACCGTGAAAATCCGTTGAAATGGTGTTTTTTCCGCTTTGTCAGTTTTTGACAGAGTAGCAAATGACAGAAAGTGAGAAGGGAAATAGGCAATGACGGGTAATGTGAAGCTTCCTGTTGTTAGTAAGGAAGAGTTTCGTCGCATGTTGATGTTTGCTAATAGCAAAAGGAGTGGTACGGTCATGGGAGACCGTTCCTCTCCTTTTGGGAAATTTTTTCAAAGGTGTTCTTCCATGCGAGCTGGCAGGATGCGTAGGGCTTTATTACAAAAAGAGACAATAGAAGTTATAACGGGGAATGTCACTTCCAGGCCTCTGCAGGCTTCCTTATAGATAGAGCACGGTCTCGTTGCCCATATTGAAGAGCAGGTCGAGGATGCTGAGGTTGGGCTGGAAGCCGAACCGTTGTGCATAGACCTGATAGTAGGGGCGCGGTGAGAAGTCTGGGTCAGGCAAGGCGTGCTTCGGGCGGATTGCCTCGCGGTAGTCCGTCAGGTCGAGGCGATCGTCGAGGGGTGCGGAAAGATACTGGGTAGTCTCGTGGATATCTGGCTTGAAGCCGATCAGCGTGCAGAGTGTATGGGTGATGGCGGTGTTGAAGTCGAGGAGGTAGTGCCAAGGCCGCTCGAAGAAGGGGTGGAGGTCATCAGCATAATACTCGAAGAATGGGCTCTCGCCGTAGGCCGCACAGAGCGCACTCCAGTGGATCCGTCGCCAGTCGCCATGGTCGCTGATGCGCACCTCTCGCATTCGTGTCTTGTCGAGTCGTCCGTCAGCGGGCTTCTCTACGGGGACGGATAGCGACTGTGTGCCATTGGCCGTGGCGATGAGACAGCGGTTGCGGTAGGTCTGCTTGACGAAGTGGTCGCAGCCCTCTATGTACACGCTCTGGTGGCGGTACACCTTCTGCCACCACTGGATAGGGGCGAAGTAGGCCGAACAGAGCAAAGCCCCACCCGCAAGAGGGTGGGGCATGTGGTTGTGGTGATGGATTGGAGTCAGCATCCTTACTTGATGTTTCCGACCCATGTGAAGAGACGCGACCAGCGTATGCCGCTGAAACCATGGCGGTCGGGATCGCTCGACCACCAGACGAAGAGCGGTTTGCCGACGATGTGGTCCTCAGGCACGAAGCCCCAGTAGCGTGAGTCGGCAGAGTTGTGGCGGTTGTCGCCCATCATCCAGTAGTAGTCCATCTTGAAGGTGTAGGATGAGGCTTGCTTGCCGTTGATGAAGATCTTGCCGTTTTTCACCTCCAGGTCGTTGCCCTCATAGACGTGGATGCAGCGCTCATAGACCGGCAGGTTGGCGAGGGTCAGCTTGATGCTCTCTCCCTTCTTCGGAATCCATACCGGACCATAGTTGTCGCGCGTCCACTGTGTGTAGCCGTCGAGCGGATAGACCATGCCTGAGAAGACGTCGCGGTCTGTGACGGGACGCATGGCAGCGACGAGCCCCTTCTGCTTGAGGGCCTGTGCGGCACGCTTCGTGAGCGGCATGTAGCCGTCATACTCTTTCAGTATGGCGTCGTTGAGGATGGTGCCGCGCTCCACGTCCGCGCCGTGGAGATAGCTGAGGCTCTGTACGTCCTCCTCGCTGATGTTGAGTTCCTTGCGCAGGTCGTCATAGCGCTGTCCCAGAAGTTCGCTTGCTGTCACGCCGCGCCACTTAATGAGGTAGGTGTACTGCACGTTCTCCGGCTCCTTGTTGGGCTTGCCGTCGAGATAGACGATCTTGTTCTTGATCTGCAGCATCTGTCCAGGCATTCCGACGCAGCGCTTCACATAGTTTTCGCGGCGGTCAGTGGGGCGCGAGTCAATCACGCCATAGACGGCCTGGTTCTGCACGAGATAGTTGCGCCCCAAGGCGTAGGCCTTGCTGAAGAAGTCGCGCTGTTGCAGGAGGCTCATCGTGGCGAGGTTGATGTCCGGTTGCTGCTGCATGAGGAGGCTTTCGCCCGTGTTATAGACCATCTGGTAGTAGTCCTGAGCCTGATAGGCCTCGTTGCTCAGCAGGGAGTCGCCAGCAGGATAGTTGAAGACGACGATGTCGTTGAGCTCTACGTGTCCCAGACCCTTCACGCGGCGGTAGTCCCAGTGAGGCCACTCGATGTAGCTCTTGCAGTTGAAAACCGGCATGGTATGCTGGGTAAGCGGCATGGTGAGCGGTGTCTGCGGGATGCGCGGTCCGTAGCTCACCTTGGAGACGGCGAGGTAGTCGCCCGTGAGGAGGCTCTTCTCTAAGGAAGAGGAGGGAATGACGTAGTTTTGGAACAGGAAGAGGTTGATGAAATAGACAGCCACGAGGGCAAAGATCAGTGCGTCAACCCACGACATTACCATACGCACGGGGCCCTCGGAGTCCTTCCACCACGTCCAGCGTATCTTCTTGGTAATGTAGTTGTCGAAAATGAACGGCAGGACGACCAGTCCCAACCAGCTTTGTACCCAAAGGAGGAAGAGCAGGTAGAGGCCTCCTACGATGATAAACTTCGCCCATTGCTTCTTCGGGTCGAGTTTTTGTTTTTCTTTGTCTATCATGAGATTGTTAGTTTTTCGTATGAATCAGGAGCGACCTGGAGGTTAGAATTGGAAGAGGTCGCTCGTCGTGAGCAGTCCGTTGTGGGTGAGCGTATATTCCGCAGCCAGCACCGCTCCGAGGGCAAAGCCCTTGCGCGAGTGGGCAGAGTGGGTGATGGTGATCTCGTCAGCCTCGCTGTCATAGCGGACACTATGGATGCCCGGCACCTCGTCGTGGCGGACGCTGTCGATGAGCAGCTGGTCGTCTCTGTGGACCGACTTTCCTTCGATGCGCCCGTCGTCCCAGGTGGTGGTGCCTTTCTTCCATTCCGTCTTGCGGTCCAGATTTTGACAGATCTCCTCTGCCAGGGTGATGGCGGTGCCCGACGGTGCGTCGAGCTTATGGACGTGGTGGGTCTCGGTCATGGCCACGTCATACTGTGGAAACTGGTTCATCAGTTTGGCCAGGTAGCGGTTGACGGCCGAGAAGATGGCCACGCCGACGGAGAAGTTGCTGGCCCAGAAGAGTGTCTGTCCCTCTTCGCGGCACAAACGCTCCACGTCCTGCTTGTGATGGTGCATCCAGCCCGTCGATCCGCTCACGACTTTCACGTTGTGGCGGAACGCGCGCAGGAAGTTGCCATACGCCGCTGTGGGGTTGGTAAACTCTATCGCCACGTCGGCCGAGGCGAAGGCGGGCGAGTCGAAGTCGTCCGGGTTGTCGATGTCTATCTTGCAAACGATACTGTGGCCGCGACTGATGGCAATCTGCTCGATCATGTGGCCCATTTTCCCATACCCAATGAGTGCTATCTTCATCTTGTCTGTGACTGTATAGTTGTTGCTTATGAATGATAATTGTGCAAAATTACGAAGTTTTTTCGGATAACACAAAAAAACGCCGTAACTTTGCATCTCTAACCAGTCCTAAAAAGTATTGTTTATCAATACGAAAGAGAATTTCAGGATTGAGGGGAGTAGAAGGATTGCACATGCAACATATAATAACAAACAAATGAAGAAAATGAAGAAACTATTTACACTCGCGCTCGCCCTGCTTTGTGGCATGGGCGCAATGGCCGACGACTACACCGGACACCTCGTTCTGGTGCGCGGCGGAGAGACCATCCAGGATCAGGAGAAAGTAGCCACGCTGACCCGTCTGGACAACGGGCAGTACACATTGTCGGTGGACAACCTCACCTATGAGGCTGCTGGCATGGGAATTGGCAATGTTGTCATTGACAGCATCGACGCCGTGGGCAATCCCGATCAACCCGGTGTGACCGATCTGGGCGTGGCGAAGAGCATCCGCATCAGCTCGGGCACGATCTCGGGCTTTCCCGTCTGGGTGGGGTCCGCGTCTTGGTGCCGTGCCTATCGAGCTGGAGGGCAAGGTGGCTGCTGGTCAGCTCTATTTCAAGGTGAAGGCCGAAGCCTCGTTCTACGGCACCGATTTCAAGGGCGATTTTATCTTTGGCAATGTGGATGACGTCATTTCCGCTGGTGCCACTGGCATTGAGGAAGCCGCCTCGTCCGCCACGGTGCGCCCCGTTGCCACTTACGATCTCTGCGGTCGCAAGGTCAGTGCGCCGCGCGAGGGCCAGGTCTATGTAGTCCGCATGAGTGACGGCACGGTGCGCAAGGTGCTGCGATAGATATTGATGATGACGAAGGGCTGGCGCCAGCCATTGGTGCTCCCCTATACAAACAAACTGAAAAGGCCTCATGGAAGAACTTCTCCACTATGTCTGGAAGCACAAGCTGTTTCCGCTTGCCCCACTGACCACCACGGACGGGAAGTCTGTGGAGGTGGTCGATGTGGGACTGCACAACCGCCATGCCGGTCCCGACTTCTTCAATGCGAAGGTGAGGATCGACGGAACGCTCTGGGTCGGCAATGTGGAGATCCATGACAAGGCTTCCGACTGGTTCGTCCACGGCCATGACCGCGACGCACGCTATGACAACGTCGTGCTCCATGTCGTGGACATTGCTGATGTCGTGGTCCGCACCAGCCAGGGCACCACGCCCCCGCAGATGGTGCTCCACGTGCCCGACCGCGTCAGAGGCCACTATCAGGAATTGCTTGCTGCAGAGGACTATCCGCCCTGCCATGCCGTCATCTCCTCGCTCCCGCGACTGACGGTCTGCTCCTGGCTTAGTGCGCTGCAGACGGAGCGGTTGGAGCAAAAGACGGAGGCCATCAGCGATCGCGTCAAGGCCTGCGAGGAATCGTGGGAGGCCGCCTACTTCGTGACGCTGGCGCGCAACTTCGGGTTTGGCGTCAATGGCGACATTTTCGAACTGTGGGCGCGATCCATCCCCCTGGGCAGCGTGGGACACCACCGCGACGACCTCTTCCAGGTGGAAGCTTTCTTCCTCGGACAGGCCGGACTGCTCGATTCCGCAGTCCTGCCCCCGCGGTGTCGTGAGGCTGCGGACGAGGATACCTACTTCCAGCGGCTACGGAGCGAGTATGCGTATCTCGCCCGTAAGTTTTCGCTCCGTCCCATCGATGGCCACCTATGGCGTTTCCTGCGCCTGCGTCCGCAGAATTTTCCCACTATCCGCATCGTCCAGCTCGCACGCCTCTATCACGAGGGGCGCGCCGGACTGTCGCGTCTGGTGGACTGCGCCTCCCTGCATCAGGTCGCCGAACTGCTTGCCACCAGTGTGACACCCTACTGGGAGACCCACTACCTCTTTGGTCTGGAGAGCCGGCGGAGCGAGAAGCGACTCTCGGCCTCCTCGATTGCCCTGCTCACCATCAATACCGCTGTGCCCATGCTCTTCGCCTACGGGCGTCACAAGGGCGACGAGAAACTCTGCGACCGCGCCTTCGATCTGCTCGAAGCACTGAGTGCGGAGAAGAATCATATCGTAGAGACGTGGAAAAAGGTGGGACTGAAGGCGCAGACGGCGGGCGACTCCCAGGCACTGATACAACTGAAGCGTGCCTACTGCGACCGAAAGGAGTGTCTGCGCTGCCGCTTCGGCTATGAATATCTGAAGAAAACCGATCATGGTAAGAATAGATAACCCATCCTATGAACAACGATTATATCTTTGAGACCCGTCTGGAGGTGCGCGACTATGAGTGCGACATCGAGGGCATTGTCAACAACGCCAACTATCTCCACTACACGGAGCACACGCGTCACCGGTTTCTGAAAGCCTGCGGACTGAGTTTCGCTGAGATGCACGAGCAGGGCACGGATGCAGTGGTGGCACGGATGAATCTGGAATACAAGGCTCCGCTGCGCTGCGATGATATCATCGTTTCACGCCTGCGACTCGAAAAGCAGGGCATCCGCTACATCTTCGTCCACGACCTCTTCCGGGAGGCCGACGGAAAGCTATGCTTCCGTGGACGCGTGGAACTGGTCACGCTCGTCCATGGCCGGCTCGCCGTGAGCGAGGATTATGACCGAGCCTTCGCTCCTTATCTTTCCAAAGAATAATAATAAAGAAAAGAATAGTATGACGATGGACGTGATTGCAGAAGACGAACGCTTTGCCGCGATGCTGCTCAGCCGTGTGGGCTACTATCACTTGCAGGAGATACGGACGCTCTACACTATGGTGGGTTCCGCACAAGCGGTCGTCGCCGCCTCCGACGACATCCGACAAGTCTTGCCCGACGCCTCTCCGCGCTTGGTGCAACTGCTGTCTCACCTCTCGGACCACCGTCAGCGAGTTGCCGACGAACTGGCGTATGTGGAGGCGGAGGGTGTGAGGGTCCTTACCCCTTGCGATAGTGGCTACCCGCGGCGTCTGTGGGAATGTGTTGATGCGCCCTTGGTGCTCTATGCCCGGGGCGAAGCCTGCCTCAACGCACGACGGGTGGTCAGCGTGGTGGGCACACGCCGTTGCACCCGCTACGGGCAGGATCTCATCCACAGTTTCGTCCACCGCTTGAAGGAACTATGTCCTGAGGTGCTGGTGGTGAGCGGGTTGGCCTATGGAGTGGATATTTGGGCGCACCGCGAGTGTCTGGCCAACGAGACGCCCACTGTGGGCGTGCTTGCCCATGGCCTCGACGACCTCTATCCACGCGCCCACCGCGAGACGGCAAATAGGATGGTGGCGGAAGGAGGTGCGCTGCTGACGGAGTTTATGACGCACACCACTGCTGACAAAATCAACTTCGTGCGCCGCAACCGTATCGTGGCGGGCATGAGCGATGCCGTCGTCCTCGTGGAGAGTGCCGACAAGGGTGGGGGACTGATCACCTGTGGCATTGCGCGCGACTACGCCCGCGATGTCTTTGCTTTTCCCGGCGCTGTCGGCGCCCCCTATAGTGAGGGTTGCAACCATCTGATCCGCGACAACGGAGCAGGACTGATCACTTGTGCCGACGAACTCGTGGAGGCTATGGGCTGGCAGACCGACCAAAAGCTGACAGAGGCAAAGCGGAAAGGTATCGAGCGACAGCTCTTTCCCGACCTCTCGCCCGAGGAGCAGCGTGTGGTCGATGAACTCCGCAAGTGCAACGACTTGCAGATCAACGATCTCTGCGTCCGTCTGAGTGTCGGTGTGGGACCGCTTACTGCCCTGCTTTTCTCGTTGGAGATGAAAGGGGTGGTGCGCGCCTACGCAGGTGGGTCCTATCATCTTGTGGCCGACTGAGACGAGGATTGAGACGGGGTGGAAAAGCAAGAAATGAGCGGAAAAGTATAGACGATTCTTGGTGGAATGGCTTTTTATGCTTATCTTTGCACCATCCAAAACCGAAGCTCTGGTAGTTCAATGGATAGAACGTAGGTTTCCTAAACCTTTGATCTGGGTTCGATTCCCAGCCGGAGTACCATCTAAGCACAACCTTTTTCTCAGACGATTATGTTAGGAGCAATTATTGGTGATATTGTTGGTTCAAGATTTGAGTTTGGACCAGCTCCGGAAGAAAACTTCAAGTTGTTTACAGACAAGTGTGGTTTCACCGACGATACGGTTTGCACTATCGCCGTAGCTGATGCCGTGCTCAACGAGCGTCCCTATGACGAGGCTTTGCTCGACTGGTGCGCCCGCTATCCCCATCCGATGGGTGGCTATGGCAACCGCTTCTGGAAGTGGGTGTGCAGTGGCGGAGCCCATCCGATGGACTCCTGTGGCAACGGGTCGGCCATGCGTGTGAGTGCCGTGGGATGGCTCTTTGATGACTGGCAGACCGTCAAGAAAGAGGCACGCAAGAGTGCCGAGGTCAGCCATGACCATCCCGAAGGTATCAAGGGCGCCCAGTGTGTGGCGGAGGCGATCTTCTGGCTTCGCAACATGCGCTTTCCGAAGGCAGATTTGGAACTGAAGGTGCGCAAGTTTTTCGGCTATGAGATTCCCTCGCTCAAGGACGTGATGAAGATTGGGGCGGAAGGCCATTTCGACGGCACCTGCCAGGAGACCGTCCCGATGGCGCTGCGCTGCTTTCTGGACGCCAACAACTTCGAGGAGACTATCCGCCTGGCCGTACTCTGCGACGGCGACACCGATACCAAGGCCGACATTGCGGGAGCTATCGCTGAGGCTTACTACGACATTCCCTCTGGCATCATCGACCGTGCGCTGGACTATCTGCCCGACGACATGCTCCGTGTGCTCGACCAGTATTGCTCCCACGTCATGAAGCATCTGGGCAAGAGGGGAAAATAAAAGAAATGATAACGGACGCAAAAACTATACAAGAACTCCTTGCCGTTACAGTTTTTTGCGCTATCTTTGCATTATCTTTATAATATAAGATAAGCTGCACTCGGCATAACGAACAAGCAAGCTTGACGTTCTGCGCTCGTTGGCATTATCTTTAAAATAAAAGGATAAAAATATAGTATAGAAGAAATATGGAAGATTTGAAGAAAGTATTCGCTGGCAAGTTGCTTGCCATCAAGGCCGTGAAGTTGCAGCCCAATGACCCGTTCACCTGGGCTTCGGGCTGGAAGTCGCCGTTCTACTGCGACAATCGTCAGACGCTCTCCTACCACGACGTGCGCTCCTTCGTCAAGTTGGGGCTGACCCACGCCGTGCTGGAGCACTTCCCCGAGGCCGATGCCGTGGCCGGTGTGGCTACGGGTGCTATTGCCCAGGGAGTATTGGTGGCCGACGAGCTGGCACTGCCCTACGCCTACGTTCGTCCGAAACCGAAGGATCACGGCATGAAGAATCAGATCGAGGGTCGTCTTCCCGAAGGTGCGAAGGTCGTGGTCGTCGAGGACCTGATCTCTACGGGTGGTTCTTCGCTCAAGGCTGTTGCCGCTCTTCGCGAGGCAGGATTTGAGGTGGTCGGCATGGTAGCCAGTTTCACCTATGGGTTCCCCATCGCCGAGGAGGCCTTCAAGGAGGCTGGCGTCAAGCTCGTGACGCTGACGGACTATCCGCACGTCGTCGAGAAGGCCCTGGAGACAGGCTATATCAAGGAGGAGGATGTGCCGATGCTCCACGAGTGGCGCAAGGATCCGGCCAACTGGAAGAAGTAAAGCCAGAGGGATATGAGTAAGTTTGAAAGTAGTGTCAAGGCCATCGCCTATCCGCAGGAGAACGTCTATCGGATGCTCAGCGACTTCACCAACATCGAGCGCGTCCGCGACCGCATCCCCGAGGATAAGCTCAAGGACCTGAGCTTCGACCAAGACAGCATCAGCATCAGTATCGCGCCTATCGGTGCGGTATCGATGCGCATCGTAGAGCGCGAGGAACCGAAGATGATCAAACTTCAGAGCGAGAAGTCGCCCGTGAAGTTCCAGTTTTGGATCCAGGTGCTCCCGACGAGCGACACCACGTCGAAGATGCGCCTCACCATCGATGCCGACATCCCGTTTTTTGCCAAAGGCATGGTGGCGGGTCCGCTCCAGGAGGGCATAGAGAAGGTGGCCGACGCGCTGAGCATGATACCCTATGAGTAGAAAACTGTGGCGCGCCGTTTGCCTGGTTGGCTTGCTGGCTGTTCTGACGGCGTGTGGCGAGGATGCGGGCTATCGGTATAGCAACTACCACTGCAACCTGACCCTCGATAACGGCACGCACCAGGATGCCACGCTGGCCACCGCCATGAACCCGCTGGCCAAGGGAGTCTTCTGCAAGATTGGCTATCTCCTGCGTGGTGGTGCTTCCTATTATACGTTTGAGAACAATCAGGGCATGTCGTCGGTGAGCATCTTCAATGCCATCGACCTCCGACTGGAAAATCAGAACCGCATCGGCATGAACCACGGGTTGATCGTCGGCTATGGCAGCATGGACGATCCCCCATCTTCTACGCCTATGATGCGGAGTGTCCCAACTGCTTCGACCTCAACGCCCTGCCCATGCGCAGTTATCCGCTGACCGTGACGGGCGACGGGGTGGCCTCTTGTGGGCGCTGTAAGGCGGCTTACAACCTCAATACGGGGGGCAACCTCGTGAGGGGAAGTGGCGTGCCGCTGCTGACAAGCTACCGCTGCAATGCCCCCACACCCTACGGTGTACTGAAAGTTTATTGACGCAAGGCTGACAAATCGGGGGTCCTGAGGGGCCACAGACTAAAAAACAATAGAAATCGTTTGCGAGTTTCAATTATTGTGGTTAACTTTGCAGACGGTTTGCCGTGATGGTGGAATGGTAGACACGAGGGACTTAAAATCCCTTGGCCAGTAACGGCTGTGCGGGTTCGAGTCCCGCTCGCGGCACATCTCCTTATCTTTCCTTCGGACAGCTTCCATCCATCCGAAGATAGCATTACAAGCATGGAGCAATATGATGACACATCATCCTTTTTTCATCCGTAGTATCATCAGAATGGCTTGCTCGATGACATGGCTTGCCGTTCCCGCCTTTTTATTGTTGTTGCTCGGCAGCTGCTCGGGCAAGAGTGGTCGGTTTAAGATGGAGGGTCGCTTCCTTCATTTAAATCAAGGTCAGGTGCTGGTCTATAGTCCTGACGGGGGCATTGACGGCCTCGACACCATCAACATTCAGGGAGGACGCTTCGTCTATGAGACGGAGATGCGAGACCCTTCGACGCTTGTCCTCGTCTTCCCCAACTATTCCGAGCAACCGATCTTCGCCGAGCCTGGCGGCAAGGTGATGGTCAAGGCCGACGCTTCCCACCTGCGCGAAATGGAGGTGGAGGGCACGGACGACAACGAGCTGATGACCGATTTCCGGCAGTTGCTGGCCAAAAACTCCCCCTTGGACGCCCCGAAGCTCACGGCCGACTTTGTGAAGGAGCATCCCGGTTCGCGTGTGGGAGTCTATCTCGTCAGCACCTACCTCGTCCGCAACGACCGCCCAGACTATGCCGAGGCGCGCCGCCTCATCAACCTCATGCGCAAGGAGCAGCCACGCAATGGACACCTCATCCTGCTCGCCAAGCAGCTGGCCCCCTACGAGACGGTAAGGGTAGGGCAGCCGTTGCCCCGCTTCAAGGCCCTCACCCTCAGCGGCCGGACGTTCACGCAGCAAGACTTCCGCAGTGGCGAGGGCGTAGTGATCGTTTGGGCTTCGTGGAGCTACAGGAGTCTGGGTTGTCTGCGCGCGGTCCAAGAGGCCAAGCGCCAGCATCCCGACCTGCAGGTACTGACCATCTGTCTCGATGCGACGCGCAAGGACTGCGAGAAGTTGCTACGCCAGTTTGACGTCACGCTGCCCACGGTCTGCGACGGTCGTATGCTCGACAGTCCGCTGCTGGCCAACCTGTCGCTCCATGACCTCCCCGACAATATCTTGGTGGAGAATGGACGCGTGAAGCAGCGATCGCTGAGTGACGAGGAGTTGCGGAAACGATTTTTGGAAACGAATCATTCATATTAAATAAGAATTACGATGCTTGTCAAGGCTTATAGCGCGGCAGTAAATGGACTGGAGGTGACGACGATCACCGTCGAGGTGAGTTTGACGCGAGGCGTCAGTTACCGGCTCACGGGACTGGGCGACGAGGCCGTGCGGGAGAGCCGCGACCGCATTGCGGCAGCTCTGCTCAATACGGGTTTGAAGTTTCCCGTTGCCGACATCACGGCCAACCTCTCTCCTGCGAGTCTCCGAAAGGTGGGCAGTGGATTTGACCTCCCGCTTGCCGTAGCCATCCTTGCGGCCAATGGCGATATTCCCTCCGACCGCCTGGGTAGTTATATGCTCGTCGGCGAGCTGAGTCTCGACGGTTCGCTGCAGCCCGTCAAGGGTGTGCTCCCCATTGCCATCCGGGCGCGCAAAGACCAGATGAAGGGACTGATTGTCCCCAAAGCTAATGAGCACGAGGCCGCGGTGGTCAACCAGCTCGACGTCTATGGTATGAGCAGTATCACTGAGGTTATTCGCTTCCTCAAGGGCGACGATGCCGATTTCAGCCCCTGCGTGGTCGATACGAGGAAGGAATTCTACGAGCAGCAATACGATTTCGACCTCGATTTCGCCGATGTCCGTGGACAGGAGAGTGTGAAGCGCGCCTTGGAGGTGGCTGCCGCGGGTGGTCACAACCTCGTGATGATAGGTCCGCCAGGATCGGGCAAGAGTATGATGGCCAAGCGCTTGCCGTCGATACTGCCTCCTCTGACGCTCTCGGAGAGCCTGGAGACAACGCAGATCCACTCCATTGCGGGCAAGTTGTCTGCCGGCAAGGGACTGATCTCGCAGCGTCCGTTTCGCAGTCCGCACCACACCATCTCCCAGGTGGCACTGGTCGGAGGCGGTGTGGATCCCATGCCCGGCGAGATCTCTCTGGCCCACAACGGCGTGCTCTTCGCCGACGAGTTGCCCGAGTTCAACAAGCATACCCTCGAAGTCTTGCGTCAGCCGCTCGAAGACCGTCTGATCACGATCGCGCGCGCCAAATACACCATCACCTACCCAGCCTCCTTCATGTTCGTCGCCTCGATGAATCCCTGCCCCTGTGGCTACTATGGCGACCCGACCCATGTCTGTGTGTGCTCGCCGGGACAGATCCAGCGGTATATGAACAAAATCTCAGGACCGCTGCTCGACCGCATCGACATTCAGTGCGAGATCACGCCTGTTCCTTTCAAAGATATCTCCAAGGCGCAGCCAGGAGAGCCAAGTTCCGCTATCCGTGAGCGCGTCATCAAGGCTCGCCAGCGTCAGGAGTTGCGCTACAAGGACATTCCCGGCGTCCATTGCAACGCACAGATGACCGAGCGCATGATCCACCAATATGCCGAACCCGACGAGGCTGGCATCAGCCTACTGCGCATGGCGATGGAGCGCCTCAACCTCTCCGCCCGTGCCTACAATCGCATCTTGAAGGTGGCTCGCACCATCGCCGACATCGAAGGCAGCGAACAGCTCCAGCCGAGCCATCTTGCCGAAGCCATCAGCTACCGCAACCTCGATCGTAGCGACTGGGCAGAGCGCGGAGTGTGATAGCGGTCTTGTCGTAGAAGGCCATTCCTCTGTCAGGAGAGCGCTGCGATAGGAGACCGTTGGAAAAAGAGAAAGCCGCACGGCCTCTCCATGTTGTCAAGCAGGAGAGGCGGTGCGGCTTTCGTCAGGTAAGAATGGTTGTCCGCCGAGGTTATTACTTGGCCTCGGCGATCAACTCGATCTCCACGCGCGCGTTCTTCGGCAGCGTCTTCACGGCGAAGGCGGAACGGGCGGGGAAGGGAGCCTGGAAGAACTCAGCATACACCTCGTTCATCTCGGCAAAGTCGGCCATGTCGGCCATGAGAACCGTCGTCTTGACCACGTCGGCCATCGTCAGGCCCTCGGCGGCAAGGATAGCCTTGGCGTTGTTGAGGCTCTGGCGGGTGAGCTCCTTGATGCCGCCCTCAGCGAAGTTGCCCGTGGCGGGGTCGATGGGGAGCTGACCACTGATGAACACTACGTTGCCGGTACGAATGGCCTGGCTGTACGGGCCGATGGCTGCGGGAGCCATGTCTGAATGAATTGCTTTCATTGTCTTGTTACTTTTATGGTTGGTAATCAATGTTTTCTGTGTCGCTCTCTGTCCCCTCGTCTGTGATCTGCGGGGAGGAGAGGCTGCGGCGATAGGCCGCGGGGGTGAGTTGGAACGACTTCTTGAAGAGGCGGATGAAGTGCTGTGGGTAGTCGAAACCGAGGTCGTAGGCCACGTGGCTCACGCTCTTGTCCGTGGCCAGCAGCACCTTGGCGCGCTCCATCACATACTCGTGGATGGCCGTCACGGCATTCTTGCCCCGCGTCTGTTTCATCAGGTCGCCGAGGTAGTTGGCCGAGAGGCAGAGCTCTCCAGCGCAATAGCGCACGTTGGGCACACCCTGCTTAAATTGCAGTCCGTGCTCATAGTAGTTGTCGAGCACCTGGCGCAGACGGCGGTGGACACTGTGGAACGTGTTGTCCTGCTTAAACTGCCGGTTGTAGAAGCCTTGGCAGTAGTCGAGGATGAGCTGGAGAAAGTCGAGGATCACCTGCTCGCTGTTTGTGTCCGGCATCACGGGGCGCTGCAGTTCGCGCCGCAGCAGGCTGAAGCAGCTCAGTAGCGCGCTGCTTTCACTGGGCGTCAGGCGCAGTGCGTCCTGGTGCTCGTAGCCCAGATAGTGGAAGTCTCCGATGCGTCGCCCCAACGGAGTGTCGAGGATGAGCGTCGGGTCGAAGAGGAGAAGCCATCCGTTGAGCTTCACGTTGCTGCCGTTGTCGATACCGGTGAGGCATCCTGGCGCACTAAACATCAGCGTGCCGCCTCCCTCCGACGATCGGTTGATGTCGTGGGTCAGCGTGCTGTCGGCATTGTCGAGCATCAACAGGCCGTAGATGTGGTAGTGGTCGCGGCTTCTGGGGATGGATTGCAGCCCCGAGAGGTCCACGACGTTGATGTGTGGATGCTGCCTCGGCGCACCGATGAAGTCCACGTAGTCGTTGACCGTGTTGATGTCGAGTATCTTCTTTTCTTCCATGGCGGTGCAAATGTACTAAAAGAAATTGACAATGGCAAACCACATCGTGTTTATTTTGAATATGACGTGATAGTTTTAGGTCAACTAAACACCTTTGGCGTGCAAATAAACGTCGGGTGATTTTGTCAGTTGGTAGGAAAGCCGTAATTTTGTAGCCTCAAATAGTGAATGAAAATATGGATTGGCTCAGCTCCCTTCTCAACATCCAGTCGAGTATTCAAGCCATCATCATCGTAGCCCTCATCTGTGGCATCGGTCTGTGGCTTGGTAAGATCAGACTCGGTGGCATATCCCTGGGTATTGCCTTTGTGTTCTTCTTTGGCATATTCGTGGGTAGTCTGCATCTGGAGATAGACCACGAGATGCTTGACTACTGCGAGACTTTCGGCCTTGTGCTGTTTGTCTATGCCCTTGGACTGCATGTCGGTCCCAACTTCTTCGGCTCGCTGCGTGCCGAGGGAACCGCGCTCAACCTCTGGTCTCTCGGAGTCATCTTCCTCGGGACGCTACTGGCCGTCGTCCTGTCCTACCTCACGCCCATCCCGATGAGCGATATGATCGGTGTGCTCTGTGGCGCGACGACCAATACGCCGGCCCTTGGTGCGGCGCAGCAGGCTTTGGAGCATGCAGGCGTGGGAGGCGGACGTGCTGCCTTGGCCACGGCCGTGACCTATCCGCTGGGTGTCCTCGGTGTCATTCTGGCGATGATGTTCATCAGAAAGTTTTTCGTCAAGCCCGACGATCTCAAGCTTCGTCATGAGGGCGACGAGGACCATACCTTCGTGGGGCAGTATGTGGTGGTCAATCCAGCCCTGGAGGGGAGGACGCTGGCCCAGATAGCCCGCGCCACACAAGCCAAGTTTATCGTCTCGCGCATTTGGCGCCAGGGACAGACCATGGTGCCTTGGCAAGTACAAAGCTCTATACGGGCGACAATGTCTTGGTCGTGACCAGCAAAGAGGCGGAGACGGCTATGGAGATGCTCTTCGGCCAGGAGGTGCAGAAGGACTGGAACAAGTCGAAGATCGACTGGAACCACATCGACGCCAACGTCGAGAGCCGCACTCTTGTCCTCACGCGCACGGCCCTCAACGGCCGCAAACTTGGGCAGTTTCATCTGCGCGACGCCTATGGCGTCAACGTGAGTCGCATCACCCGTGGTGATATCAAGCTCCTTGCTACCGACAACCTGCGACTGCAGTATGGCGACCATATCACCGTCGTTGGCCGTCCCGACGCGCTGAAGCATGCCGAGGATTTCTTTGGCAATTCGGTCAAGACGCTCAACGAACCCAACCTTAGTAGTATCTTTATCGGCATGCTCCTTGGCCTCGCCATCGGCGTGCTGCCCATCAGCCTTCCCGGCATGGACGCCCCTATCCGCCTTGGCACTGCGGGCGGCCCTATCGTGATGGGCATCCTTGTGGGAGCCCTCGCGCCGCGCTTCCACGTCGTCAGCTACACGACGCGCTCGGCTTCGCTCATGCTCCGCAAACTGGGTCTGAGCCTTTACCTCGCCTGCCTCGGCCTTGATGCTGGCAAGGGATTTCTCGACACCGTCATGCGGCCCGAGGGACTGCTTTGGGTGGGAGTGGGCTTTGTCCTCACCCTCGTCCCCATCGTCATCGTCGGCCTGATAGCCCTGCGCACCAAGAAGTTTGATTTTGGCACCATCTGTGGCATCCTCTGCGGAAGCATGGCCAATCCCATGGCCCTCGGCTATGCCAACGACACGCTGCGGGGCGATACCGCCGCCATCAGCTACGCCACGGTCTATCCCCTCGGCATGTTCATCCGCGTCATCATAGCTCAGGTCATCGTGATGTTCTTTGTCGGGTAGCCCATCGCTTCTCCCATGATCCTCCCTTGCTCCTCCTATCGTCCTCGTATCAAACCCGCAATGCTTACGTATCGTTCCGTATTGTTGCCGTATTGTTTCCGCTTCTGGAAGCGAGAACGATAGAACGACGAAAAAAGGAGCAACGAAGGATGAACGAAGGATAATACGGGATCGATACGAAACCGATACGTGGCAGTAATCGCTTGCTGCCATTTTTATGCATCGGTGATGAGGCTGTAATACTTGTTTCATTGTCTTGATTTTTGAAAGTTTCTATCTTGTATGAACTTGTGTGAAGATACGACATGGCAGTGCCAAAAGCAAATCTATTCATAACCGTTACAATCTGTTCACAATCCCTTCATAATGGCCCGTATCCATTCACAATCCATTTATCGCCATTCACGCCCCTTCGCCAGGCGTTTATATTCTATTGGAGAATCATTTTTGTAAAGACTCTTTGGTAATGGTGCCTCCTGCGAAAGGCAAGGAATTCCTAAATATGATACAGGTATGAACGTAAAGGGCATGTCGAAGCAATAACTTTGCAGTTAAAACGTTATGTATGTAAAGACGTAATATATTCATGGCTCTAAATCAAACAAGATTGCTGGGAAGATAATGAGAATGTGGAATCAATATAAGGAGTAAGGATGAATATGACTGAGAATAAAATTGTTGCAAATAATGGCTCGTCTATCGTTCTATATACGACTGATGATGGCAACACCCAACTTGAAGTAAAGTTAGAGAAAGATACCGTGTGGCTTACTCAAAACCAAATGGCTGAATTATTCGGAAGAGATCGTACTGTAATATCGCGCCATATAAGAAACATTTTCAAGGAAGGTGAATTGGATGAAAATATCACATGTGCAAAATTTGCACATATGGGTACTGATCAAGATCAAACCTATGAAACAAAGATGTATAGCCTTGATGTGATTATATCTGTCGGTTATAGAGTAAAGAGTATAAACGGAACCAAATTCAGAATATGGGCTAATAGCATATTGAAACAGTACCTCATCAGAGGCTATGTCATAGACCAACGTCGCCTCGACCACTATGATGAATTGAAGAATGTGGTCCGGCTGATGTCGCGAGCTATCACCCTCCAAAACAAAGTATCTGAAGGAGAATACTCCGGACTGTTCAGTATTATCACAGATTATGTCTATGCCCTCGACACGCTCGACCGCTACGATTATCAGGCATTGGGCGTAGAGAAGACAACCAAGGAAGAAATTTTCCATGCCACCTACGAGAATGCCATGGATGCTATCAACGCCTTGAAAGTACAATTTGGCGAAAGCCGATGGTTTGCAAATGAGAAAGATGATTCTTTCAAAAGCAGCATAGGACAGATATATCAGACTTTTGGCGGTGAGGACCTATATCCGTCAGTGGAAGAAAAAGCAGCCATGTTGCTATATCTTGTGGTGAAAAACCATTCTTTCAGCGATGGCAACAAACGTATTGCTGCCATGCTCTTCCTTTGGTTCATGGAGAAGAATGGTATACTTTATGGTCCAGACGGACATAAACGAATAGCTGACAACACCCTCGTCGCCCTCACGCTGATGATTGCCGAAAGCCGCACAGAAGAGAAAGATGTGATGGTGAAAGTGGTAGTAAATCTAATCAATAAGGATAATCAGTAGCCCATAATATGAAAGATTTTGCAGCAATAGACTTTGAAACAGCCAACTACGAGCGGTCGTCAGTCTGCTCTGTGGGCGTAGTCATAGTGCGTGGCGGTGAGATAGTGGATAAGTTCTACTCGCTCATCAAGCCCGAGCCGGAGTATTACAACTACCGTTGCAGCCAGGTGAATGGCCTGTGCGCCGCCGATACGGAGAATGCCCCCGTCTTCCCGGAGGTTTGGAGGCAGATAGAACCTATGATAGCGGGCCTCCCCCTCGTGGCCCACAACAAGGCTTTTGACGAGAGCTGTCTGAAAGCCGTCTTCCGCGTCTATCAGATGGACTATCCCGACTACCCGTTCTACTGCACCTGCATTGCCTCGCGCCGAGTCTGGCCCCAAGGTCGTCACAACCTCGACGTGATCGCCGCCCGCTGCGGCTATGATTTAACCCACCACCACCACGCCCTGGCGGACGCTGAGGCTTGCGCCGCCATTGCGTTGAAGATACTGTAGTGTTATGAATGTCCCAGTATGCAAGTGATAATAAGAGAGCGTCACTATGAAAAAATAAAAGATTCCAAGTGGCAATCGTGATTCTAAACAACATAGACAATTAATAATGAAAACATTAGTTATTATAGGAAATGGGTTCGATTTGGATTTAGGTTGGGAGACTTCATTCAGGGATTTCTTCCAAGCTAAGCATGATTCTTTTTTACAATATAATAGATTATCTTACATTCAACAAATGATAGATGGTGAGTATTGGTATAACTTAGAGGGATATTTGAGACAATGTATTCTAGAAGTGGAACTATCAGATGTTATTTTTCTCAATGATTTTTGGAAGATTTGTAGCAACTTTATGCTTGATTATTTTGCACAAAATCTGCCAAATTTCAAGACCAATCATAATAGTTGCGCATATCATCTTATGAAAGCACTAAGTAACTCTATTATCTATACGTTTAACTATACCAATCCTTTTACAAAAGAAAATGTAACGGAGCCAGAAATCCATTTCGTACATGGGAAATTAAAAGGTGCAACAAACGGAGCTCAGATGAAATTGGGGGTTGATACAGCTGCCCTCCAAAAGAATGACCTTGCAAAAGACGATTTACTAAAGCCTTTAATAAAATCTGATGCAAATACAGAAAAGGATGGTCTAATCTGGCAGTTAAAGAAATCTGACAATATTATAATATATGGGCACTCTCTTTCCATAACTGATTCGGATTATTTTAAGCTTTTCTTTGAATATGTTACATCGAATCGTCTCGCATCAAAATCTATATATTTTGTGGTATATGATTCAAGAGGCCTGCAGTTGGTAAAGAATAATATGAATGAGTATGGTATTTCATTCGATGAACTCCAATTGTCCCAAAATGAAATTAATATTGTATATACCTCAAAAGGACCTGAAGATTGTGCTTTCAAGCAAATGCTTGAAATAGTTTAAGATTTGTCACTTACCACAAACTCTATGGCTTGGTATATCTACGGCTATCTCCTCCAATTCCCTGTCCACCATTGAGAGTTCCTCTTTAGACAGCATAAATGCAGTCAGTCGCAAGTCGGTTGGCTGCTATTATTCTGCGTGTGAAGATGGCGTCTTTGCCACCGATACTAAAGATTAACAACGGATTGGACGGATATCACCGGAATTGGTAAACGGGTATCACCGGAATACGCAGACAAGCCTCGAGTATGTCTTAAGTTGTTTTCTGTGATGCTTTGGTTACACCATTTAGCACCCATTTCCAAACAGGCACAATCTCTATTTTCAACCCATCTCGCTCCATCACTCCCTCGTCCTCGTATGTCACAATCATTGCCTTTTTCAGAGGATATAAAGAATTAATGGCTACCAAGGCTTTTATCTCACGCTCCAATGTAGACTCATCGCTCATTCTATAGCAGGCTTGAACTGCCAGACCCTCGTCGGGTAGATAGAAGTCAACCTCAATATTGCGGTTGAAATAATAGATGCCACTGCCATACTTCTTATATAATGTTATGGCACATAGGTTTTCAAGCAACAGAGTGTCAGGGTTGTTGATGAAGAGGTGCAACAGTCCGTTGTCCACAAAATAGTGCTTCTTCACCGTTTCTTTTTCTGTGAACTTAGAGGCATAGTTGTCCAATGATATCAACAGACAAGACTCCTGCAAATATCTCACATACTCCATAATGGTTGACACACTGCATCGAACACCAGTCGACTTAACCAGGTTGCTCAATCTGTTCAACGAGCAGGGTTGCATCACGCTTTCTGCCAAACGACGCACACACAGACGCAGGGCATCCTCGTTCTTTATCTTATGCCGCACAATAAGGTCATTGAAGAATATGCGGTTGTACAGGCTGTTGAGCCAGATGCGCTTCTCGCGGAAGTGACTTGAGGTAATACGCTAGTTTACCCAGAAAGGCCTGGCTTTAGCCAAAGCCTGTCTGGAACAACCTGGCGTAAGCATGGTTGTCAGTATAAATGTTCAATACATACCTTCGTGATGTTTTGATCCATTTTGCCGGGACGGAGACAAACTTGAAAACAAAGGTCTAGCTCTCTCTCCGTTCTTCTTTGTCGCTGTATGACAAGACGATACAACTTTCCCTTCCATTTCTCAACAAGGACGGAGTTCAACTCAAACGCGATGCCATTGATCTCGACAGCCTGCCAGTCCGTCAAGGAAGACATTGTGTCGTAGAGGGAAGAGCACCTGTTGGCGCGGATATAAAAATGCTTGCAATGGGCCTCCACCATTCCCACAATCTCTTCCGAGCACGAGCCGCAATCCATGCGGGCACGAGCAACACGCACTCCCGATGCCTCCAGCCGCTTGAAGATTCTTTCCAAAGTCTCTTTCTAGTTGAAGTGCAAGTTGTTGCTATCTTTGTTTTATTGCCTATAACCATGTCGCCAATGACTAGCATGCCAGAATAGTGCTTCAAGAACTTCTTGTAAGTAGGCCTTGTGTCATACTTTTTTGTCTCAATGAATTGATCGGTGACATCAAAATCGCACTTCTGCCTGGGCTTTATGTGCCCTGTTGCAAGCAGGGCGTTGGCCAGCAAGTTGTTCATCTTATACGGATTGTTGAAATCATAGCTTCTGCTAGACGCTGAAATATAGGTGGTTTTCTCGCGAGTTGGTTCTTCTTTAGCGCCTAATATGGTGTCCGCACTGCAAGTACGGAGGGATGTGTGAAGAAGCAAATGCCTCATGAGGTGAGTTTTATATCCTCGACGCATTAGCCGCCACAAAGATATGCGCACGTCAAAGAGCGTAGGTCCTAGCTATACTGAAAGCAATGCTTTTTGTGTCTCAAACCCAAGGGGGAGTATATGGCTTGAGCTAAAAGAGCATTAAATTGATCCATGATCGAAAAAACTCCAAAATGAGTGGGTTTATCGATTTTTATTTATACTTTCGCCATGTCATTCGGGGATTTTGCTATGCCTTTTATTGCAACACTGAGGGTAGGTAAAAGATCTGATATGGTGTAATTCGGAGTAACATCTTGGTGCTCAAGTGTTTATGAGGGAACGGTTTCGTAGTGTTGCAAAAATAAGAATTTACATGTATGTACAGGATTAGAAGAACGAAGGAAACGTATCATTATTTGAAAATTGGGAAAGTTGTAGATTTTTTTAAAAAGACAAATACTTATTTACTTTTAACAGGAGATCGCCAACTTAGATATTTTAAAACAGAAAGAAAATTCCCGATCAGTGCAAATTGTACTGATAGACAACTTGCTGACTACGTCGTTTATTGTGATTTAGATTGGGGGCAGAAATCTAATAGAGTACACATAATAGGTCGTCTTCTTGATTTTAAATTCATAGAGCACTACCCCGCAGATATATACACATTAGGTTTAGATTTGGAAAATGAAGATTTACCAAATTTAGCAATAATTCATGTCAAAGAAACGAATTTTATAGGCCCTCGTTTTTATATATGTTTTAAAAATGGAAGGGATGTTGATGAAGAAAAAAATGAGAAGTTGTTAATTGAAACAATAACTCCTGTTGAAGGTTTTGCTTGCGAATTACTTGTAACAATTTATGGTAAACCTTTGCAGAAATTTTACATAGCCAACGAAGAACAGTATAGAGAGGCGATTGTCAATATGACAGCCTTTGTTGAAAAATTAGATATAAAAGAAATTGCGGAATCTGCAAAGGTAGATTATTATAATACATCGGCAGAATGGCATTTTTCCCGAGATGTGGGCTATGTAAGAGAAGGGGAAACTGGATATAAAACTGTTTACAAATATTTAGATTGTTATCTTAAAACAATATTTCCGGTTGAAAAGAAAAAGTGCAGATGGGCGTCTGAATCATTTTTGTGTCCGGTGCCTGAACCCAGTAAAGAACAAAAAGATGCTTTGAGGTCTAAAGCCGATAGATTAAATGTTACAATTAAAGAAAGAGCCTTGCTTTCACTTGACAATTATGATAAAGATTTACACATTGCTTATTTGGTTCGTGAACAGGTTTTAAAGAATTCCACTTTTCAAGACACGGAAATGGAATCATTTAAATTAATTCGTGAATCGGTAAAAAAATATTGGGGTGCGTCTTTTTTGTACAGAATCCGTTATGTAATATATAATGATCAAGAAAATTGTATGTACTGGATAAATATGTTTAATACCATCTTTAGTCCGATAAGACCAGGGTCTCTTAGGTGGAGACATAGGCGTTGTATTTTATAAACTAAATGAAAGTCTCTTCCGTACCACTTTGCTAAATAATAGCAAATTTCGTGATAATTTGTTCTCCATATTCTGCACGTTGTTCTTTCAGAACTTCATGCTGCCTCCCCATGCCGAGTAGCCTGTTGTGCTTAATGACTGTCTCATTGACTGCTTGATAAGCCGAATGCTTAGCTTGTTCTATTATTGCTGAAAACGGAGGATGTCCACCAACCCCAAACTGTGGATGTCCGTTCACTTTTCCAGACACTTGGCTCTAATAGCGATGCGCATATGGTTGCTTACCAAGAAGGATGTTAGGACAGTAGGTAAGTCTCTCTGTCCTAACATCTCTAATTTTTGTTCTCTCTGAAATGTTGACGTTTGCTACGATGCTACGGAGCCCCACGGGAGTTTTAAGCTGCGCAGGTTTTATGCCATTTCCAGTTCCTCTTGAAGGATTGAGATGTTTAGGCAATCCTCAATCTTCGATATGGATTCGAGAGAAAGATTCTCCCGTCCTTTCAGGACCTTGGAAACATATTGCTGGCTACACCCCATTTTCTCGGCCAACTGCCTTTGGGTCAATCCCAGTTCGTCCATCTTTTCAAGCATCTTCATAGCGATGCGCTGAGAGTGGCGCAGCCAAGATTTGTTCTGCAGTCTCCACTCTGCCTTTTCCTTCCATTTTGAAGGAGTTGTTGACTGGTGTTCCTTCAGTCGTGCAATAACTTCTTTCATGTATGCCTCCTTTTCTATATTAAACCAATTCGCTCAAAAAATCATCAAAAGAATCCCTGTCGACTATATTGTTTGCTAACAGGTGAGAACGCACTTTCTCCATCTTTACCAACTCTTGGAACGTATGTTCACGCTCCTGCATAGTACGAGTAAGTTTGATGGCACCACCTGTTATGATATAGATTCCAGATTCCAGCTTGATAGCATAGATTCTAAGCCATGAAGCGTGCCTATAAGCATTCTTCAAACGAGCCTTTTCTTTGCCCAGCAGCATGTCTGTAAAACGGCTATTTTCCAGCGGTCTGAAAAGATTGTCCAAATCAGCTTCTGGCGAGATGTCCATAATCAGACATTGCAATCTTTCGGCGTCCTCTATCGTATCATAAATGGCCTCGTTGACATCTGTTACCTTGAAGTATGACATCAGGTCAGCCGTGTTCTCCTTGAAAAACTTGTAAAGCCATGTTACGTCGTTCCACTGCTCAAAAAGCATGTAGAGCGCATTGTCTGTAAAGCCGTCATATCTGACCGCCCATAGCCTACCATCCTCAGTGATGCTGTCATAAGTCATGATTCATTTCTTTTGTAAGTGCAAATATAAGACGACTTTTTGAGAAAAACAACTTTTTGGTTGTGTTTCTTTTTCGTTTTGTGCTAAATAATATTAATTTGGACTATAGTGGCACGTTTTGTCAGTCAGTCAAATCGGATTCTTATGCGAAATTGCTATCTTTGTGCAGTCTATATCTGTACCAGAAGCTCCAACGGGCAAAAGTTGGGTAGACATACATTAAGGCGTAATAGTGTGCTTTGCTTTTCTAACGGCATTGCTGCATACAAAGGATTTGTAACATGCGATACTTTTGAAGGAATGAGATCTGAAAGATGAGGATACATTGATATTCATTCAAATCTAATAATACCATATCGGTTCAATGAATGTGGTTTGTTGGAGCGATAGCCTATTTTAGAGAAACAGGGTCTACATACGATATGGAAGATTATATCATCAAAGAATGGAAATGTCGTGTGGCAAACTTGAACCCCTAAAATCAAATAAAGGACTTGTACGAAAAAAAAGAAACTATGATAAAGAAAATGTTAGATTCGCGCATTTTTAGGAATGCCTTTAACGCAGCCGTTCTTGTCGCATCCCTTTTCGCGTGCGCTTGCTCTTCTCTGCAAGAAGAGCATAACATATTCGCTACATGTAAATTAGATGGATCCAAGATCGTTGTAGATGTAGATACATTTTCCACATACAAATATTATTTAAGTTTGGGTCCCCTAACAGTAGATAGTGGAGTCGTCAAGGGGCATAAAGATCTTTTTATTCCTAGTATTATTAAGGGGGCAGGTCAGTTCCGGAAGGAGATTGCTTTGAATGCAGCAAAAAGGGGTTGTATGCATGAGATAACACTTCGAGTCAATGATGCAATTGATACAACATTTGCTTATCGTCAAACAATAACTGAGATACCAGACGAAAAAATCAGTTTTAAAGGTTTTGGTGCCCCTTTAATAAGGAAGTCCAAGAAAGAAAATGTTGATAACGAGTTAAGGGTTTGGTTATACCGTAAACAAGATCATATAGATGATTCGCTGTTCACTATTTTTAGATCTATTTACTCTGAACTATCTCTTACTGGTGATAATGAGTATATCCCTGTCGGCCGTATTCCTGTTGCTCATGATATAGAAGGAAGGCGTATGTATAAAATAAATGGCGATGTACAGGCGGACTATTATGCTGTAGTGGCATGCCAAGATCAAGCATATATCAATCAGTTTATTGAACAACTAGTTGGAAATAACTTCGCTGGTGTCAGTACTTCCCTAGCATCCCCCCTGGCTTGTCATTATAAAAAAAGGAACAAGTGGTTATAGGAACGTATTTCTTCTTTGCATAAACAAGGACTGGACTTACAAACAAATTCCAATAGCCACGTTCGCTTTGGACAATTCTGCGCCAGAGTCGAGTTTCTATTGTGCGTTAAGTTCCCGTGGCAGAAACAGTCAGTACGATCTGTCGGAAACATTATTAGTGGAACCAGAGCCTGAATCTTTAAGCTATAATAATAGAATTAAAGTGCTTTACCCCAATGATAGGCCTAAGATATTTGGAGGGGCGATAGTTTCTGTTACCAATTTTGATGGAAATGGTCTTGAATGCAATGTGACTTTCCGAGTCGAACTAAGTGGCGATTCGAAGTCTGCAACAATACAAAGGCGCGGTGAATTATGTTACCCGAGCCATTATTCAGGTAATCTTTTCAAGCCCGAAGATAAAGTTATCTATGCAAAAGATCACAATGGGGTGTATATATTTACGTACAAAATGCATTTTGACGATGGCGACAACATTATCCCTGTCATCGTAGAAGACTATAATGGAAATAAATATAGAGGGTCTATTACTGTTAAGGCTAAATTTGTCAGAAGTAATGCGCCGTCTATTAATATAGATAATAATATTGACATATATAACCATTAAAATGGGATGTGCATAAAACGGAGGTTATCCACCCACCCAAAACGGGGGATATCCGTTCACTTTCCTGGTTCCGGAGTCTAATGGCGATGAGCATTGGGTCACTTGTCAAGATGATGTTAGGACAGTAGGTAAGTCCCTCTGTCCTAACATCTCTAATCTTTGCCCTCTCAAACCTAAGTGTTGGCTGAACCCCACGGGAACTTTAAACTGCGCCATAGCGGGCAGGTCTTTCAGGAAGATGTTGATGGTGGTGCCACCGTGAACTGCAAACATACCTTCTTCCAGCATGATGGGCATGAGGCGAACTAATAACTCCACTTTTGGGGCGCAAACCCAGCCGATTATATTGTTTTCATTCGTTTTGAATGGTCAAACCTTTTCGATGAGAAAGATCAGAGTTGTGCTTGATTTCTTATCTCAACTTCTCTTTTTTGCGAATATGGAGAGCAAAAACAACGTTTAACGTTTTTGTTTTCGAATGCGATATGCCGATGTTGAGAAACGAGCGAAAACTGAAAAGGCCAAGTTGGATAGTTTTGCTCGCCTCACTAATAAGGTGAGCCAATTGTAACTTAAACTATTTCGGTGCTTTTGTGCCTCGGTCTGCCATTTTTTGCATAGCTATGTCGTTATTTGGCATATCTTGTGCCGAACTTTGCACAGACAAACAGACAAACAGTCGAACAGTCGAACAGTCAAACAGTCAAACAATATGATAGAATAAGCAATGAAGATGGAACAGAAAACAAATGACGAATTCATGCGCAACATCCTCGTCGAGGAAGCGTGGAAAGACCTATCTCTGGGTTTTGCGTGGAGCGAGCCCCTGCTTGAGAAGTATCAGGATCGTGTGAGTTGGGAAGATATTTCGCTAAACCCCTACATCCGATGGACGATCCCTATGGTTGGCAAATTCTCCAAGCGCATCAACTGGAAGATTTTCTCGGCGTGTGGCACCGAAGAGGTTTTGACGCCAGAGTTGGTAGAGGCGTTCAAGGACAAGTGGGACTGGCATGAATTGTCGGGTAATCCCGAACTTCATCTTTCCTATGAACAGATGGAGAAATTTGCCGACTTGCTGGATTGGGTAGAGCTTATCACGAGCGAAGACTTTAGTGTTCCCGATGGGTTCTTCCGGAAAATGGAGTGATTCGACGTGGACACATAGAAGACAACTTGAACAACTTTTACAACAAGTAACAACGCTTCGCGGGGACATCGCTCTTCGAGGCCCATGCTGACCAAGGGTTGCTGCAAGGGAAACAACTATGAACACCTGGAAATGAAGTTGGGACAGAACAATCGTTCTGTCCCAACACGTCTGTTTGTGGTCCTCACGGGCCTTGGCGCACAGCGTCAGAGCAGGGAGAGGAACTGCTCCACGGGGATGCCGCGGTTTTTGTCCTCGTTGTCCTTGTTGTGGTCTATGAGCGTATAGACGCCGTCCATGGCGCGGCGCGTGCTGGCCTCCAGGGGCGTGCCGTTGAGGAGGTGGCCGATAAGGATGGCCGAGAAAATGTCGCCCGTGCCCGGGAAGTGAACGGGAATCTCCGTATAGACATGGGTGAACCAAGTGTCGGTCAGGTGGTTGTAGCCGATGACGGAAGGCTGGCCGTCGATGGGGATGGAGGTGATGAGCACCGACTTTGGACCGATCTGGCGCAGCTCCTCCACCAGCTGGCGGGCCTCCTCTGCCGAGACGCCCTCGGGGCGGTAGGGCTTGTCCGTGAGGTAGCACGCCTCCGTGTAGTTGGGGTAGCAGAGATGGGCCACGGAGAGCATTTCCCTCATGCTGTTGATGGTCGCCGGCGTCACGCCGTTGTAGAGTTTGCCCTCGTCGCCCATGATGGGATCGACGAAGACGGCCGTCCCCGTGGCCTCCTGCTCACGGCAGTAGCGGGCGATGAGATCGGCCTGCTGCTCCGACGCGATAAATCCCGTCGCGATGGCGTCGAAGTGGAAGCCCAGCTCCTTCCACACCGGAAACACCCGCTTGATATAGTCGGTCGTGTCCAGGAGGTTGAACTTGCCGTAGTCGAGCGTGTTGCTCACGATGGCGGTCGGGAGGTTGTGGACGGGCATTCCCATGTAGGAGAGAATGGGGAGCATGGCAGCGGTGGCCACCTTGCCGTAGCCGCACACGTCGTTGATGAGGAGTATTTGCTTCTTTGATTGTGACATCTTGTCCTGTTGCTTATTTGGGGAGCAAAGTTACTCAAATCTTGCCATTTGGCCAAGCCAAGTGTAAATAAATCGCCGTGGAGCGGCTTATGCGAGAAAAAATCGCTACCTTTGCACCGTCATTTCGCTTCTTTGGAAGCCTATTTATTAGAAGATTATGAAACTGGATAAAATTGTCGCTCAATCGGCGGTTGAGGCCGTGAAGAGCCTTTATGGTCAGGACGTGCCCTTGAATCTCATTCAGGTGCAGAAGACGAGGCCGGAGTTTGAGGGTAACATGACGCTGGTCATCTTCCCGTTGTTGAAGATCAGCCGCAAGAAGCCCGAGGACACGGCGCGCGAGATCGGTGAGTATATCGTCGCCCACAATGATTTCGTGGAAAACTTCTCCATCGTCAAGGGCTTCCTCAATTTCACTTTCCGTGCGGCCACATGGCTGTCGATGCTTCAGGACATCGACCAGGAGGCCCACTTCGGCGAGAAGCCCGTCACGAAGGAGTCGCCGCTGGCGATGGTGGAGTACTCATCGCCCAACACCAACAAGCCCCTCCACCTGGGACACGTGCGCAACAACCTCCTCGGATGGTCGCTGGCGCGCATCCTCGAGGCCAATGGCAACCGCGTGGTCAAGACCAATATCGTCAACGACCGTGGCATCCATATCTGCAAGTCGATGCTGGCCTGGCAGAAGTGGGGCGACGGCATCACGCCCGAGGCGGCCCACAAGAAGGGCGACCACCTGATCGGCGACTTCTACGTGCTCTTCGACAAGCACTATCGCGAGGAGGTGGCTCAGCTCCAGGCCGAGTATGAGGCTGGCGGCATGGGTGCCGACGAGGCCAAGGAGAAGGCCAAGCAGGAGGCTCCGCTCATCAAGGAGGCCCACGAGATGCTCGTGAAGTGGGAGCAGGGCTACAAGGAGGTCCGCGACCTGTGGCAGAAGATGAACAACTGGGTCTATGCGGGCTTCGACGAGACCTACAAAGCCCTGGGCGTGGCCTTCGACAAGATCTATTATGAGTCGGAGACCTACCTCGTGGGCAAGCGCAAGGTGATGGACGGACTGGAGCGCGGACTCTTCTTCAAGAAGGAGGACGGGTCGGTCTGGGCAGACCTCACCCAGGAGGGCCTCGACCAGAAACTGCTGATCCGCGGCGACGGCACCTCGGTCTATATGACGCAGGATATCGGTACGGCCACGATGCGCTTCAGCGACTATCCTATCGACAAGATGATCTACGTCGTGGGCAACGAGCAGAACTACCACTTCCAGGTGCTTTCGCTCCTGCTCGACCGCCTCGGCTTCAAGTGGGGCAAGGACCTGGTCCACTTCTCCTACGGCATGGTCAATCTGCCCAATGGCAAGATGAAGAGCCGCGAGGGAACGGTCGTCGATGCCGACGAGCTGATAGCCCAGATGATCGGCGACGCCCGCAAGGTCGGCGACGAGCAGGGCAAGGGTGCGGAGATGACGGAGGAGGAGCGTCAGAACGTGGCGCGGATCGTCGGTCTTGGCGCGCTGAAGTACTTCATCCTCAAGGTGGATGCAAGAAAGAACATGCTCTTCAATCCCGCGGAGTCCATCGACTTCAATGGCAACACGGGTCCCTTCATCCAATATACCTATGCGCGCATCCGCAGCATCATGCGCAAGGCGACGGGCGTGGCAGACTCCCTCGGCGGCTATAAGCCCAACGACAAGGAGGTGGAGCTGATCCAGAAGCTCGGCGAGTATGAGGTGGCAGTGGCTGATGCGGGCCGCAACTACAATCCGGCTACCATCTGCAACTACTGCTACGAGCTGACCAAGCTCTTCAACTCGTTCTACCACGACTACTCCATCCTCAGCGCCGAGAGCGCCGAGGCCCTGGCCTTCCGCTATGTGCTGGCACGCAATGTGGCCAAGGTCATCAAGAACGGCATGGATCTGCTGGGTATCGAGGTGCCCGAGAGAATGTAGAATATTCCCGCAAGGGACAAGGATAGGGGCGGGAGGCAGCTGGAGGCGAGGCCCTTCTGCTGCCTCCCGTCCTCGTTTTCCGCTCTTGGCTGAAACAAGGCCTTGGCCCTTTAGCTTTCTCCCCGCTGATATGAACAAAGACTTCCCTCAGAATCCCCCCTCCTGGCGCAACGATACCGTCCTGCCTCTGCCCCCAGAGGTCAATGCCAATGCCTGGGCGGTCGATGCGGCCTGTTCGGGCAATCCGGGCCCGATGGAGTATCAGTGCATCGACCTGCAGACGGGCCAGCAGGTGTTCCACTATGGCCCTATCCACGGGACAAACAATATCGGAGAGTTTCTCGCCATTGTCCACGCCTTGGCGCTCATGGAGCAACGAGGCATCAAGGGGAAGGTCATCTACTCCGACTCCTACAATGCGGCGTTGTGGGTCAAGAAGCGCAAGTGCAAGACTACGCTGGTGCGTGACGCCAGGACGGCCAAGCTCCATGAGGTCATCGCCCGCGCCGAGAACTGGTTGCTGACCCATCCCTGTGCCACGCCCGTGCTGAAATGGGACACGGCGCAATGGGGTGAGATTCCCGCCGACTTTGGACGCAAGTAGCAAGCACATGCAAACGGTTCGTTTTGTTTTCAATTAAACCCTCACCATCCCCTCACAACCCTCATGTCTTCCCTCTACCTATTTCAGTTTGCCGCCCTCGTCTTCATGCTGGTCAATGCGCTCTTTGTCGCCTTGGCCCGCCTGAACGCCCGCTGGAAGAACAAACGCTACGAGCGCTCCCGCTTGATGATCTTCCTTGCCTTGGTGCTTCTTTCCGCCCAATACTATGTCCAGATGAGATTTCACATCAGGGCCACCGACGACCACTTGGGAGCCATGGTCAACATGCTCGTCTATACTCCCTGTTTCGGACTGATAGCCATGGCTATCTACAATCTCGAAGCCGTCCAGGCCAAGCGGCGCAACATGGCCTTGGCCTGCGCGGGATTCTATGCTGCCATCGTTGGCTGCTTCGCCCTTGGCCACTATCTGAGGGGCAGTTGGCATATCGGCGGCTGGCTCTATCCGATGCTGGCTCTCTATAGCGTCCACATGATCTATTGCGTCCTCATGATCCGAAAGGAGACCCATAAGCGCAGAAGGATGCTGGAGACCCTCACCGCCACCGACCTCCTGCCCTATGTACGCTATTCGTACGCGAGCGTGGTCAACCTCTGCCTTGCGGCCCTTGTCACGCCCGTGGCCATCCTTTCCACCACCACGCTCTATATCTTTGGCCCCTTGGTACTGATGGCCATTCTTTTCTTCGTTCTTACGTTCATCTCTTTGGGTACGGGCTATATGCCGTCCGAAGAACTGCTGGACTCGGAGGGGGAAGAACTGGCGGAGGAACTGGAGGCTGGTGCTTCCCTCCCACCTTCAGGAGCGTCGGCCTGCGCCGAGGCTTCCACCGTTTCGCCTTCCGGACGCTCAGCGCTCTCCGAGGAGCGCATTGCCCTGATCCAGGAGCGCATCGACAGCTGGTGCGTCCAGCGTGGCTACAAAGACTATTCGATCAACTTCATGACCCTGTCCCGCTCCCTCAGCATCTCCAAGGCCGATCTGGCCGTCTATTTCTCCCAGCGCCTGCACACCACGTTTCGGGTGTGGCTGAGCGATATTCGTTTTCGCGCTGCACAGAGCATGATGCTGGAGCACCCCCATTACAGCAACGACGTGATCTCTGCCGAGTGTGGTTTCTCCTCGCGCACGCAGCTCTACCGCATCTTCAAGGCGAAAGAGGGATGTACGCCAACTGCTTGGCGCGAACGCCAGTCGCAACAGGACCTCTTGGGGCGATGAAACCGTCCTTTTTGGACTTTCCTGACCTTGTTTAAGGCTTTTTGCGGGTGTCTCCTTCCTACGAAAGCGACACCCGCTTCCTTTTCAATGCAACACCTATTTGGTAGGAATGCAACACATTTGTGCATGGAAAATCCACCCCTTTTCTTCGGAAAACCCTAATTTTGCAGCATGGACCGAATGGATAAACTTACAACACTGTTTGAAAGCGATGAGCAACTCTACTTCTGTGTCGGCTTGATCATCCTTGTGGGAGCCATTGTCATCATCTGCGCGATGGTGAATGACTACCGGGAGTATCTTGACGCACATCTCAGAACCCGTTTCAGGCTGAGGGAGTTTCTCAGAGAGGAGAAGTTCTATTTCTTTCTCTTCTTCGGCTTTGTAGCGCTGATCATCTTTGTCGTGGTGATCTGTACAAAACTTGCTCAAGGATGAGGCCTTGAGGCCTTGCAGGGTTGTGGAAAACGCATACTTACTGGATAATATATAGGCAGCTGATTGCCAAACAAGGACTGTGAAAGAACCCGCAAGGGTCCATATACTGAAACCATTAACCCGATCGATTTCAGAGTCCTGTCGGAAACAGTACGGGGGACGATCGCGCGCCTTGGGAGACCAGGTAAGCGATCGCTCGCCGTTCTGCCACCGACAGGTAAACACGAAGGGAGTAAGGGGACAAATATTCTATTTCGCCTGCTCCACAATAAAACCCGCTTTCCGCCGTTATTTTCTTATATTATATTAGCATGGTATGAAAGTATTCCGCCACTCCATATTGCTGCTCTTCGCCCTCCTCTGCGGCTTGCAGGGCCAGGCGCAACAACAGCGATTCTTCAATCTGACAGTTGACGACATTGCCATCGACACGATGTTGCCTCGTTTCAGCTATGCCATCCCCTTGGGAAAGCACTATGCGGACAGCATCTACACGCTCGAAATACGCTACCCCGAGTTTCTCGACATGGGGCGGCGCGACTCGCTCCGCTACCTCGCCTTGGCCCCCTCGGCAGATCCCGGACGACTGCCCGAGATAGAGCAGCACATCGTCGTGGACCGCAAGAAGGGACGCCTCGACTTCTCGCTCTGTCCCGTCGTGCGCCGTGAGGGGCGCCTGCAGTTTCTCGTCTCCTTCATGATCGCCGTCACCTCCCAGCCCAAACCGTCGCTGAAGGCACCGTCGCATGCGGGAACGCAGAGGGACTTAACGTCCTCGGAGGATGCGGCCATCTATGCGAAGCACTCCGTCCTGCGTGAGGGACGCTGGGTGAAGATTCGCGTTCCCGAGTCGGGCATCTATCAATTGACCTCTCAGTTGGCGCGGCAGGCGGGCTTTAGCGACCTGAGCCGCGTGCGCATCTTCGGTTATGGTGGCAACCTCCAAAACGAGGAGTTGCACAAGAGCGATCTTGCCGCCACCGACGATTTGCCCGAGGTGGCTTCTACGATGATCGGCGACCGCCGCTTATTCTACGCCAAAGGTCCCGTGAGCTGGGAGAACAAGGAGGCCACGCGGCGTACCCGCAATCCATACTCAGACTATGGCTACTATTTCCTTACCGAGACCGACGGAAAGACGCCGCTCATGGTGGACTCCGCCCAGTTTATCGCCGACTGCTATCCTTTGGCCGACGACTATCATGCGCTCCGCGAGGTGGATAACTTCTCTTGGTATCAGGGTGGCCGCAACCTCTTCGAGAACGATCCGATCGAGCAGGGGAAGTCGCGCACCTATGTCTTCTCCCACTCCGCGGGAGAGAATCGCATGGCCAACCTCACTATCGCCGTGACGGCTGGTGCTGCCGCTTCGGTGCAGTATCGCCTCAACGGAAAGGATCTCGGCAACGCCAGTCTGCGCCTCTCGTCGTATAATGCCGCCGTGGAGGCTGAGAATACTTATAAAATCGAACACACTACCTCCGACACGATCACGGTGACGACGCTCTCGGGAGGCCCTGTGCGCATGGACTACATCAGCTATGCCTACGAGCGCCCGAAACCGCAGCCGCGCCTGGCTACGGATCCCTTCCCCGTGCCCGAGTATGTCTATGCCATTACCAACCAGGACCACCACGCCGACCCGCAGGCCGACCTCGTCATCATCATCCCGACGAGCCAGAAGTTGCGACCGCAGGCTGAGCGCTTGGCACAGATGCATCGCGACCGCGACTCGATGCGCGTGAATATCGTGCCGGCCGATGAACTCTACAATGAGTTTTCCAGTGGCACACCCGACGCCAATGCCTACCGTCGCTACCTCAAGATGCTCTACGACCGGGCAGGAGACGACGAGGCCCAGATGCCCAAGCACCTGCTGCTCTTTGGCGATGCCGTCTGGGACTGCCGTATGCTCACACCTGAGTGTCGCTCGCTCAACGCCGACGACTATCTGCTGGCCCACGAGAGCGAAAACTCCTTCTCTGAGACCGACTGCTATGTCAACGACGGATGGATGACGCTGCTCGACGAGGGCGAGGGTGGCGCTTCGATTCGCAACGACAAGGAGGATGTGGCCGTGGGGCGCATTCCTGTCACCACAACGGCGGAAGCCAAGGCCGTAGTCGATAAGATCATTGCCTATGCCAACAACGCCCATGCAGGCGACTGGGCCAACACTATCATGTTTATGGGCGACGATGGCAACAACAATCTCCACATGCGCGATGTAGATGCCACGGCGGAATATATCGGCCAGCTCTATCCGGGCTATCAGATCAAGAAGGTGATGTGGGACGCCTATACGCGCGTCAGCACCTCCACGGGCAATCGCTATCCGGAGGTCTCGCGCCTCCTCAAGCAGCAACAGCAGGCGGGCGCCCTCGTCATGGACTATGCGGGCCACGGTGTGGAGTATCAGATCTCCCACGAGTCAGTACTTACCATCAGCGACTTCCGCACGTTCACCAATCAGAACCTGCCGCTTTGGATCACGGCCTCTTGTGATGTCATGCCTTTCGACACGCGCAAGGAGACGATCGGCGAGACCGCCCTGCTCAACGCGCAGGGTGGATCCGTGGCCTTTTGGGGCACGACGCGCATGGTCTATGCCTATTACAATAAGTTTATCAACAATGCCTTTCTGCGCCATGTGTTGAGCTTCACCAATGGCAAGCCCACCACAATGGGTGAGGCCCAGCGCCTGGCCAAGAACGATGTTATCAGTACGGGCCAGGACCGCACGCTCAACAAACTCCAGTATTCGCTCCTTGGCGATCCGGCCTTGGCTCTCAACCTGCCTACCTTCGACGTGGTCATTGATAGTATCAACGGACTGCCCGCGGGAGGCAAGCAGGATATCATCCTCAAAGCGGGTAGTGTGGCTCGGGTCAAGGGACGTGTCATGCGTCAGGAGGAAACCCTCGCAGGCTTCAACGGTCAGATGACGGCCACGGTCCGCGACACCCGCGAGATGGTGACGTGCAAGAAGCAGGAGGAGACTTCCAACTCCGCGTTCCAGTATTACGACCGGCAGAAGGTGCTCTTCAATGGTTCCGACAGTGTGCGCAATGGCGAGTTCCAGTTTACCTTCGCCGTGCCTTTCGATATCAACTACGCCAGTGGTAGCGGACTCATCAATGTCTATGCTGTCAGCGACGACCATACGCAACTGGCCCATGGTGCCGAGGACCGCTTCTTCATCTATGGTTCGGAGACGGTGCGCAACGACAGTATTGGACCGTCGATCTACTGCTACCTCAATACACCCTCGTTTGTCGATGGGGGAAGCGTCAATACCACGCCCTATTTCGTGGCCAACGTCACGGACAAGGATGGCATCAACGCCACGGGCAGCGGTATGGGGCACGACTTGCAGCTTTGCATCGATGGAGACCCGAACCTGACTTTCAATCTCAATGAGAACTTCACGTTCGACTTCGGCACTTATACCAGCGGTTCTACCTGGTATTCGCTGCCTGAACTCTCCGAGGGCGCGCATCAGTTGCGCTTCCGTGCCTGGGATATGTTGAACAATGCTTCCACCGCCGTGCTCAACTTCCAGGTCGTCAAAGGACTGAAACCTTCCATCGAGAGCATCAGTTGCACCAACAATCCCGCCACGACGGAGACTACCTTCATCGTCAACCACAACTTCACGGGCGCTGAGGTTGAAGTTGAGATTTCCGTCTTCGACATGAGTGGACGCGAGTTGTGGCGCCACACGGAGAGCGGCACCTCGACGGGCAGCGCCTATACCGTGCGCTGGGATCTCTGCACCGATGGCGGAGCAAAACTGCAGACGGGAGTCTATCTCTACCGTGCCTCTATCGGTTCGGATGGCGGCGAGCGGGTCTCCAAAGCCAAGAAACTGATTATCATCAACAATAAGTAAGCACGATTTGCGTTTTAATCATACACACAGAATGAAATATACGCGTATGAACAGTCAAAATAAGTATGTCGGTATCGTCCTCTTGTCGGCGCTGTCGCTCACGACCTATGCCCAGGACAAGAAGGATATGTTCAATCCGGTCAACTCCGCCGTGACCTCACAGTCCATTGCCCCGGACGCTCGGGCTGGTGGTATGGGTGATGTCGGAGCAGCTACCGACCCTGATGTGGCCTCACAGTATTGGAATCCGGCCAAGTATCCGTTCACTATCTCGCGGGCTGGCGTCTCGCTCAACTACACGCCATGGCTGCGCCAGTTGGTCAACGATATGGACTTGGCCTACCTCTCGGGCTACTACCGCATTGGCGACTACAGTGCCGTATCGGCCTCCCTGCGCTACTTCTCCCTTGGTGAGGTGCAGACCAGTTCGAGTTTGGGCAACACGGGCGACATGACCATCAATCCCTATGAGATGTCCGTTGATGTAGGCTACTCGCTGATGCTCTCCGAGACGTTCTCCCTGGGTGCGGCCGTGCGCTTCATCTATTCCGACCTGACCTACGACTACACTGAGGACACGTCGCCAGGATCGGCTTTCGCTGCTGATATCGCTTGCTACTATCAGAACTATGTCAATCTCGGAAGCCGCGAGTGTCAGCTCGGATTGGGACTCAACATCTCCAACATCGGTTCGAAGATCACCTTTGGTGGCGACAACCGTTCGGAGTTTATCCCGACAAACATGCGACTGGGTGCGTCTCTCATGATCCCTATCGACGAGTACAACCGCTTCACCATAGCTGCCGATGCCAACAAGTTGCTTGTCCCTACCTATCCGCAGCGTGAGGACAACGAGACCGACGAGCAGTATGAGCAGCGCTTGCAGACCGACTACTACGACCTCTCTTCCATCAGTGGCATCTTCAAGAGTTTCGGCGATGCGCCGGGTGGCTTCAAGGAGGAACTGCAGGAGATACAATGGAGTGTTGGTGCAGAGTATGTCTATAATGATAAGTTCTCCCTTCGTGCAGGCTACCACCATGAGAGTGAGAACAAGGGTAATCGTAAGTATTTCACCGTTGGTGCGGGCTTCCGTATGAACGTCTTCTCGCTTGATGCAGGCTATGTCATCGCTACAGCCAAGAGCAATCCGCTCGACCAGACGCTCCGCTTCTCGCTCTCGTTCGACCTCGATGGTGTCAAGGACTTGTTCAGACGCAGATAATGATACGGGTAGGATTTGGATATGATGTCCACCGATTGGTGGAGGGGCGCGACCTCTGGCTGGGAGGCATCAAGATAGCCCACGACCGTGGTCTCGACGGCCATAGCGATGCAGACGTGCTGATACACGCCATCTGTGACGCGATGCTTGGTGCTGCCAATATGCGCGATATCGGCTATCACTTCCCCGATACGTCGGAGGCTACAAAAAATATGGACTCTAAGATCATCCTCCGTGACACGGTTGCTCTCCTCGCAGAGAAGGGCTACCATTTGGGCAATATTGACGCGACAGTGTGTGCCGAAAGACCGAAGCTCAGTCCTCATATCGACGCCATGCGCGACTGCCTTGCCGCCGTCATTGGCTGCGATCCGGACTGTGTCTCCATCAAGGCGACGACCACCGAGCGTCTCGGCTTTACAGGCCGCAAGGAGGGCATCTCGGCCTATGCCGTCTGCTTGATAGAGAAATAACGCACGCTCACGCATTTAAACATTGTAATAAATACAAAGTTTAACATCTTTTCTTTTGTGGTCTCAAAAAGGATGTTTATCTTTGCAACCGTAAAGAGAACAATAAACGATTGATAACGAAAACAAAGACATTATGAAAAAGTATGTATGTGACGTTTGCGGCTACGTCTATGACCCCGCACAAGGCGATCCTGATAGTGGTATAGCTCCTGGTACGCCGTTCGAAAGTATTCCTGCCGATTGGACTTGCCCCATCTGTGGCGTAACCAAGGATGAATTCAGTCCTATGGCCTAATAACGACCTAACTCCAAATCATCGGACATGATACGCCCCCACAGTCAATCAAAGACTGTGGGGGCGTTGCTATCTCTGCTCTATAGGAAAAAAGAAAGGCCGTCGCCCGTTGCTGATGTCAGCATGTGGCGACGGCCTTTCCTATTGATGGGATCACCCAAGGGCAATCAGATTATGTTACTTCTTGTAGTTCTCAAGACCCTTGTCGAGGAACTTGATGTAGCCCGGGATGTCCTCCTTATAGACGAAGCTACCAGAGAGCGGCTTACCCTCGTTATCGACCGTCACGTGGAACGGCTGTGCGAGGTAGCCAAACTTCGTCTGCTCCAAGTAAGACCACTTGTCACCAACGGTGCGCAGCGTGCGGGTCGTACCATCCGGGTTCTTCACCTCCATCGGCTTGTCGAGCGGCGTCTTGTCATCGACGAAGAGGGAGATGAGGACGTAGTCCTTGGTCAGACGCTCAGAGACCTCATTGTCTGTCCAGACAGCAGACTCCATCTTGCGGCAGTTGACGCAGCCGAAACCGGTAAAGTCGAGCATGACGGGCTTGCCAGCAGCCTTAGCGGCAGCCATACCCTCTTCGTAAGACGTGTAGGCGGGATGTACCTCCTCGGCCTTGTTGAGGTTGAAGTCCTGCGTGTTCATAGGCGGCGAGAATGCACTGACAGCCTTACAGGGAGCACCCCAGAGGCCAGGCACCATATAGACGGCGAAGGCCAAAGAGCAGAGACCCATCATGATGCAGGGCACCGGCATAGCCTTCTGCTCCTGGTCATCGTGCGGGAACTTGAGCCAGCCGATGAGGTAGAAGCCCATGAAGGCGAAGATCATGATCCACAGGGCGAGGAACGTCTCGCGGTCGAGGATGCCCCAACCGTAGGCGAGGTCGGCCACGGAGAGGAACTTCAGAGAGAAGGCCAACTCGACGAAGCCCAGCACTACCTTGATCATGTTCATCCAAGAGCCCGACTTCGGAGCCTTCTGCAGCCAGGTCGGGAACATGGCGAAGAGTGAGAACGGCAGGGCCAAAGCGAGGGCGAAGCCGAACATACCTACTGTCGGAGCCACCCAGTCGCCACTCGTAGCGGCCTCCACAAGCAGCAGACCGATAATCGGGGCCGTGCAAGAGAAGCTGACGAGGCAGAGGGTGAAGGCCATCAGGGCGATGGAGAGAAGTCCTGTAGTGGTGGAAGCCTTCGTATCGACGGCGTTACCCCATGATGAGGGCAGCTGCAACTCAAACCATCCGAAGAAGCTGAAAGCGAAGACAACCAGCAGGAGGAAGAAGAAGATATTGAACGGTGCGTTGGTAGCCAACTCGTTGAGGCGCTGTGGGCCAAGGAGTGCCGTCACAATGAGCGCAAGGGCCATGTAGATGACGATGATGGAGATACCATAGGTGGCAGCGTCGCGGATACCCTTGCTCTTGCTGTCCTTGGAACGCTTCAGGAAGAAGCTCACCGTCATCGGGATAATCGGCCATACGCACGGCGTGAGCAGGGCTACGAAACCACCGACGATACCCATCAGGAAGATGTACCAAACCGACTTGTTCTTGGTGCTCTGACCGTCCTCAAAAGCCTTCAGCTCCTTGATGACCGGTGTCCAGAGGTCTGAACCCACGCCAGCGGTGCCCGTGTCAGCCTTGACGGCAGTGGCGGTAGAGTCGCCAGCAGCAGCCTTGGCAGAGTCGCCAGCAGCGGCAACATCCGTCTTGGCCTCCTCTTCGGCAGCTTTGTCCTCAGTGGGGGCAGGTGCGTCCTTGGGGCCTTCACCACTATAGTTGAACTCCACGGACGTCGGCGGCATACACATCTCGTCGTTGCATGCGCCAAACTCCAGGTAGCCCTTGACGTTGTAGGTCTTGCCTGTAATCTTGTATTTCTGTACGAAAGTGACGTTGTTCTCGAAATAGCGAAGCTTTATGCCAAAGATGGGATCCATCTCGCTAATCTCGCGTCCAATGTGCTGCAACCCACCAATGGGTTTCACACCCTCGGCCTTATCTGTGTGTAAGGTCGCAGAGACCGGACCATCCGCGGGGAGACCGGTGGAATAGACGTGCCAGCCCTTGCTGATGGACATGGTGAACATCACCTGTACCTCGGTGTCCGACACTTGTTTCTTACTCGCCTTAAATTTGACGGGATTCCCTTGGGCAAAACATAGTAGTGCCAAAAGGCTTAACGTCAGAGTTAAAATGGCTCTTTTGTTAGTTCTCATATTCATGGTTTTCTATTAAACATTGGGGACAAAATTATTAAATTCTATCTACATGAGCAAACTTTTGAGCAGAAAATTTCCCCGTTCGGAAAAAAAAGGATAACTTTGCAGCGCATAGTAAAAATAGAGTACAGAGGAAACAGGAATTCCGGCATGATGAACATGTCGGGATTCTCGTTTTTTGTGTAGTTTGAAACAAACGAAAAAATCTAAAAAGCAGAATAAATTATGGCTTATATGTCACAGAAGGGCTACGATGAAATGGTAGCCCAGCTCCAACAGTTGGAGACGGTAGAGCGCCCGAAGGCTTCGGCAGCCATCGCCGAGGCGCGCGACAAGGGCGATTTGAGTGAGAATGCGGAGTATGATGCTGCCAAGGAGGCACAGGCCCACTTGGAGACAAAGATCAACCAGCTGAAGTTGGCTATCGCCGAGGCGAAGGTTATCGACACCTCACGTCTCAGCACAGAGGCGGTGCAGATCCTTTCGACCGTGGAGATGACCAACATGGCCAACAACATGAAGATGCGCTACACCATCGTCAGCGAGAACGAGGCCAACATCAAGGTGGGCAAGATCTCCATCAAGACTCCGATCGCGCAAGGCTTGCTCAACAAGAAGGTCGGCGATGTGGTGGAAATTGCCATTCCGCGTGGTACGATCAAGTTGCGCATAGACAAGATCACCCTCGAATAATTACGATTATGGATATTTTCAGCAAGATTGCTGCTGGTGAGATTCCCAGCTACAAGTGTGCGGAAAGCGAGAAGTTTTATGCTTTCCTCGACATCAACCCCGTCGTCCAGGCCCATACGTTGGTCATCCCTCGTCGGGAAGTGGATTACATCTTCGACATGGAGGACGGCGAGCTGGCCGAGTTTGAGGTCTTCGCCAAGCGTGTCGCCAAAGCCATCCGCACAGCCTTCCCCTGCAAGAAGGTGGCCCAGGTGGTGCTCGGCCTCGAAGTGCCCCATGCCCACATCCATCTTCTGCCCATCAACTCCGAGGGCGATGTCGATTTCCATCGCCACGTCCAGTTGAGCGAGGAGGAGATGAAGGCTACTGCCGAAAAGATTCTGGCAGCCTTCAACGCACAGTAATCCTCTCCAGGTCTTTTAGCCAAACGGGCTTGCAAGTCGCGTGACACCCAGGTGTCCGAAAGCTTGCAAGCCCGTTTGATATTTGTTTAGGTATTCATTGGCATTTATTCCACCCGCACTTCGTCGATGAAGCACCAGGCAGGATAGCCGACGCCGTAGTGCCAGTCGGGGCACATTCCCGCGGCCTTGATGCGCACGCGGATGAAACGTGTAGAGACAGGTTGTGCCACGCTGACCTTGCCTTCGACAAACTTGACGGCGATGTCGCGGTCTTCCTTCATCACCAAGGGTTCGCCAAAAGGCTGAAACTCTTTTCCGTCATTACTGACCTCGTAGCGCACCTCTTTGGGTAGGAGTACCCAGGCGCCCAACTGGTGGAGGAAGTCGGTGCTTATGGCAGAGATGCTGGTCTCCCTGCCAAGATCGAGGGTGAAGTCAGGATTGGTCCCTTCCCATCCTACCCATCCCTCCACGAAGCTCGATCCACCGAAGAGGCCATCGGTAAGGGCGGTGGAAGCCATTTCTTGGTAGCGGTCGTGGGGAGCTGTGTTGAAGACCACCGTAGCGCCCTTCGCTTGGGTGACGACACGCGAGGGGAGGAAGCGCTTCAGATACAAGTCGCAATAGTCGGCAGGTGCGTTGCCGCGCTCGTTGAGCGACTCCACACCGAAACGTACGGATCGTTCGCGAAAGCATTTCACCTTTGTCTCCACACCCTTCTCGTCGTCGATACCCCTTGTGCGGGCTATCTCCAGTTCGGCATATTGCAGCGGCAACCGGCTGATCTGCACTCGCTGGAGCAAGATGCTATCGCCACGGACTGCCGCCTCTGCTTTGTCGAAGAGTCGGGCGTAGGTGTGCATCAGGTCGTCGGAGAGCATTCCGTCCTTGTGGGTGATGGGCGAGTCGTAAATCCATAGTGGCACATGACTGCTCAGCAGCGCACCCTCCATGATCTTCCGATAAGAGTAGAGTTCGGTGCCTGCCTCCTCGCCATAATAGTCTGTGAGGAAGACGCGCATGAGCGAGTCGGCGTCCTGATAGGGATTCCACATCAGTTTGGCAATCATGTAAGCACGCAGTTCGGCGAAGTCTGCTCCCTCGTAGCCGTTCACCTGCTCAAACAGCATGTTGGCGTGGTTGCGGTGGAAGAGTTGGACGTTGGGTGCCAAGACATGGAAGTTGGGGAATGGTGCCACCATATTGTCGAAGTTGATGCCATAGTCCCAGACGAAGATGTTGTTGGAGATGCGGCTCCAGCCCTCCAGGGCCCTTACGAAGTCGCGTCCGCTCTCATTGTCCGTCAGAGGCACCTCGCGCTTGGCGTCAATGCTGCAGAGCATGATGTTGACGTTGGGAAGCGGTTTGACCAGTCTTGGCGGTTGCATACTATAGAGGTAGGCGAGGGTAGAGAACTCCTTGTCGGGGTAGCGCGAGGCCAGGCGGTTGAGAAATCGGATGATCGGGCCGCTGGCAGAACCTTCCTCCGTCTCCACCTCCGTGCATTTCTCGCAATGGCAATTGGTAAAGTTGCCGTCGTTCTGACTGATGGAGATCATTTTCATGCCCGGGTTGCGGGCGAAGATACTGTCGAGGTTGTGGCAGACCTGCACAAACAGTTGCTCATTGGTCAGACACCACTGGCTGTGAGATCCTGGCTGGCGTCTGCCATTGATGAGGGCATACCATTCCGGATGCGCCTTCCCATAGACGCGGCTTGGGAGAATCTTGTCGAAAGTGTGTACCCACAGGTTGTCCATGAACATCTGGTTGGGACGTTCCATTCCATACCAATCGACAAACAGCGGGTCGCGCTCGCTATAGCTTACCGACTGTCTGTAGCGGAAGGCCGGAGTTTCCGCCCATTCGATGGCGGGCAACTGTAGCTCGCCCACCTTCTGGACCTTGTAGCCTTGTACATGGTTCACCGTCCAGGCGTCCTTTCCCAGATAGTTGATGCCACAATAGCGTTCCAGCAGGTGTGCCACTCCGAGGATAGCTCCCTTGTCGCCTCCCGACAGGATGCGCATGGTGCCGTTGTGGCAACTGATTTGGAATCCGTCCTCACCCGCCTGGTCCGTCTTGCCGCCGATGAAGACGATCTGTCGGGGCTTTTTCTCTGCCCGAAGTCCTACGGGCAGCATCGTCCCAGTCAGTTTCTCGACGAAATAGTTCATCACCTCGGCAGCCCGGCGAGCAGCATGGGTCGTGTCCGTCAGTACGATTTGTGCCGCTGGCTTGCCTCGCTCGACAAGTGATATTTGTGCATGAGAGGTCAGCGGAAGAAACATTGCCAGAAGAGTTATAACTCGCCGGCAATAGTTCGTTGTGTATCTCATATTTTGTAAATGATGGTTTCAGCAACTGCAAAAATACGGCTTTTTGGCCGAAGCGGGAAGAAATACCGTGTGAATTTTGTCCATTCGGGATTATTATCGTAACTTTACCACCTGAAATAACAATACTAAAGACAATTCGTAAATAAAAACTTTCAAAGCAATCAACACGATGAAGAAGACTATCTTTTCGATTTTGGCGTTGCTCGTGAGCATGACGACGATGGCGCAGTATCAGCCTTCGGAGCAGGTCAAGCAGAGCCAAAAGGAATTCCAGGACTTCAAGTTTGGTATTTTCATCCACTGGGGTATCTACTCCATGCTCGGCGACGGCGAGTGGGTGATGAACAACAAGAGTATCAACTATCAGGAGTATCCGCATTTGGCCGACGGTTTCTATCCGTCTCGCTTCAATGCCGACGAGTGGGTGCGCACGTTCCGTGAGGCGGGTGCCAAGTATATCACCTTCACCACCCGTCACCACGACGGTTTCTCCATGTGGCATACCGCCCAGGACACTTACAATATCGTTGATGGCACTCCCTTCAAGCGCGACATCCTGAAGGAGCTGGCCGACGCTTGCCACAATGGCGGCTTGAGCCTCCACCTCTACTACAGCCACCTCGACTGGCGTCGCCTCGACTATCCGCTCGGCCGCACGGGCAAGAAGCTCGGCCGTCCTACGGATAAGCAGAACTGGCGTAGCTATTATAACTTCATGAACAACCAGCTCCGCGAGTTACTCACCAACTACGGTCGTGTCGATTGCATCTGGTTCGACGGATGGTGGGACCATGATGAGGACAAGACCCCGTTCAACTGGGAGCTCGATGAGCAGTATGCCATGATCCATCAGCTCCAGCCCCAGTGTATCGTTGCCAACAACCACCATGGCAAGCCCTATCCTGGTGAGGACATCCAGATCTTCGAGCAGGACCTCCCCGGTGAGAATACCTACGGTCTGAGTGGACAGGATGTCAGCCAGCTCCCGCTGGAGACCTGCCTGACGATGAACTACACTTGGGGCTATAGCATCACGGACAAGAACTACAAGTCGAAGCAGACCCTCGTCCGTGAGCTGGTGCGTGCAGCAGGCAAGAACTGCAACCTCCTGCTCAATGTCGGTCCGCGTCCTGATGGTCAGCTTCCCGTTGAGGCTGTCGAGCGCCTGCAGTACATCGGACAGTTCCTCGGCAAGTATGGCGACACCATCTATGGTACGCGTGGTGGCCTCGTAGCCCCGCACGACTGGGGTGTGAGCACGCAGAAGGGCAACCGCCTCTTCATCCACATCCTCTCTCTGCAGGACAAGGCCCTCTTCGTCCCGACGGGCGACCGCAAGGTGAAGGCTGCCAAGGTCTTCATCAACGGTAAGAAGGTCGAGTTTAAGGCCGTTGCCAATGGCTATGTTCTCACGCTCCCCGAGCAGCCGTCTGGCGACGACTACGTCGTAGAGCTGACGCTGGCATAAGCCTCAGGTTTCAGCCACGGTGAGCAGTCTTCCCGAGAGACTGTCCCGATACAGCGGCGGGCAACAGAAAGGTGTTAATCCCTTTCCGTTGCCCGCCGTCTTGTTGTCAGTCTTTATCACGCGATCTATGTGCCGTCCTTCATATTATCTTGCTGCTTTTGGGTTGATGAGAGGTCTTCCTACATTGTTGTCCTCAACGCCTCCTTATTCCGCGCTCCTACATTGGCTGTGCATGGCGCGTCGTCCGTAGAAGAAGATGAGGACGAAGCAGAAGAGTGGGAGAACGAAGGAGAAGTTGACGGCAGGGAGACCGAACACGACTCCTTGGTCGATGATCCATCCTTGCAGAGGTGGGAGAATGCTGCCACCGACAATGGCCTCTACCAGAAAGGCTGCGCCGAGAGTGGTGTCGCGATCCTCCACGTCTTCCAAGGCAATGCCGTAGATGGATGGGAACATGATGGACATAAATGCCGAGATGGCCACCAGACAGTAGAGTCCCGCCATGTTGACCAGCAGGATGGTGCCAAGAGTACAGATTGATGCGCCGATAGCGAAGAGGGTGAGCAACTTGCGTGAACTGACGTATTTCATCAGCCAAGTACCCACAAACCGGCCTGTCAGCGAGAGCGACATGGCGACGATGTTATACATCTGCGCCATGGCCTTGTCGATACCCAGATGGTCTGCATACTGGATGATGAAGGTCCACACCATAATTTGAGCCGCTACATAAAACACTTGTGTCACCACCCCCTGACGGTACAAACGGTTCTTCCATAGCCGTCTAAGTGATGCTTTCACGTCGAGTTTCGTTTTCTGCTCCGCCACGTCTGGCATCTTGGCGACCGTCACCACCACGAGAATCGCTACCACCACCAGCCCCAAGGCTACATAGGGGTCGCGGATGATGGCGATATCATGAAGACGGATGGCAGCCTTCTCTGTTGCTAAGAGGGTGGGGTAGAGGATGGCACCCGCTTCATCCCGTTGATCCGAGATCAACTGGGGCAGTACGATGAGCGACGCGATAGCCATGCCACAGAGCGATCCGATGGGATTGAAGGCCTGTGCGAGGTTGAGACGGCGTGTCGAGGTCGCCTTGCTACCGAGCGAGAGGATGAAGGGGTTGGCCGTCGTCTCCAGAAAGGCGAGCCCAAAGGTGAGGATATAGAGCGACAAGCAGAAGAATGAGAACTCCTGGTAGGCTGCCGCAGGGATGAAGAGGAAGGCCCCACAGGCGTAGAGGAGTAGGCCCAGTTGGATGCCCCGCTTGTAACTGTACTTCCGGATAAACAAGGCTGCAGGAATCGCCATGGTCGCGTAGCCGCCGTAGAAGGCAAACTGGATAAGCGAAGCCTTGGCAGCCGACAGTTCCAGAAGTGTCTGAAAAGCCGCCACCATCGGGTTGGTGATATCATTGGCAAATCCCCATAGCGCAAAGAGCGAGGTGATGAGGATGAATGAGAATCGTCGTTTCTTGTCTATTAATGGATGTTCCATCGGTTGTTTATCGTATTGAGCGTGAGGCAAGCCTACCGTTTTATAGTCCTATGTTTGCTCGATAAGTCTCTGCATTATCTGAGCCTCTGCATCCTACTTTCGCAGGAAGAACCGGACCAGTAGGAAGTTGACTGGCACACAGACGCAGAAGACAGGGATGAGCGCCCATTGCTTCGGCATGCCGACAAAGAGGAAGATCTGCAGCAGCAGCGTCTGCATCGTGTAGTTCACCAGGTGGGAGAGCGCGAAACCCATGCCCCGCTTCGTAGTCGCCTTCACACGGAAGGTGAAGCGGGTGGAGGCGATGTAGTTGAAGGCGAAGCTCACGAGGTAGGCCAGCGTGTTGGCCAGGGCGGGCATCAGCCAAAGTAGAAACAGCAGGTAGCAGCCATACTGAAGTAGTGTGGCAGCCACGCCGACGATTCCGAAGCGGATGATCTCGTCCAGCGTCTTGTTGCCGATAATCTTGGTTGAGGTGGGTAGGCTTCGGGGGAAGTCGCGCTCCACCTCCTCCACGATGAGGTCCTTCTCCCCTCGCTGACAATGGAGTTGTCCGCTGGAAGTGCGAAAATAGCCTGTGTCGGAAGCCTCTATCAGTTCCTTGTCACCCCTACTGTCTCCGAAGGCCACGAGGCGGTAGGTCTTCCGCAGCGGAAAAGTCTGGAGTAGCCGCTTGGGCTTTTCCGCCCCATAGCAGTTCATGGTGAGAAACTGTCCCGTCACCCGTTCCTCGCGCACGTCGATCTTCGTGCAGGAGACGGCCACCCGGTCGCCAAACTCAGCAAAGAAAGGTCGCACCCAGTTTTCTATGCTCGCGCTGATGACAATCACCTGGTGTCCCTCGTTGAGGGCACGGCGGATGATGGCAAAGCCGTCGTCGCGCCGAACCGACTGGCAGTCGTGAGCAAAGCGCGTGCAAAGGTCGTCAAATTTGTCGATCTCCATCCCCTTGAAGAACCAGGAGAAGACCCGTTGCTTCGCCTTCCAGTTGGGGTAGCGTCCCAACTTCATCAATACGAGGATGGGAGCGAAGCGCAGGATGCCCGTCAGCATACGGCGTGTGCCGAAGACATAGCGGATAAACTCGATGAACGTGTCGCGTCGTGTCAGCGTTCCGTCGAAGTCGAAAGCGTAGATTTTCATCTCGTCCTTACCTTATATTATATATAGACCTTACCTTAGCAATATACAGGCCTTGTTAGATAGTGAATAAGTAAACTTTACTTTATAATGGATAAATTGACCGCAGACAGTCCTTCTGTCCACGGCTATATGACATAGATCATGACGAGGAAGGCCACGCCCCATGCCGCCACGATCAGTTGCGTGAAGCGGTCGCGGAGTATCACTTTCGTCGGGTCGCCACTCCGCTTGTCCACCACCGTCAGCTGGATGTAGCGTAGCAGTCCGAGGATGACGAAGATGCTCGTCAGGTAGAGATAGTCCGACTGATAGTGGCTGACCACCTCCGGGCTGACTGTGTACATGATGTAGCAGACCAAGGTCACGGAGGCCGTGATGGTGATGGCCTGGTTGATAAACGTGAGGTTGTAGCGGATGGTGTTCTTCCGCGGTGCCTCCCCTGTCTCGTTCATCCTCACCACGTCGTCGCGTCTCTTGGCAAAGGAGAGGAAGAGCATGAGCAAGAAGGTCATGAGCACGATCCACTTGCTCAGGAAGATGCCCGAGGCCAGTCCTCCCGCCAGCAGGCGCAGTACGAATCCGAAGGCGACGATGCACACGTCGATAATGGCATACTGCTTCAGCCGCATGCAGTAGGCGATGTTGAGCAACCAGTAGAAGACGATCACGCCTCCCGTTTCCCAGCGGTTCTCCGGCAGTAGGAGGAGCACCAGCATCGCGAGTGCAAACATCAGTCCCATGAGTCCCCACGCCTTGCGTACGCTCACCTGTCCCGACGCGATGGGCCGTGCACACTTCACGGGGTGGCGGCGGTCGTCCTCCACGTCGATGAGGTCGTTGAGGCAGTAGATGGACGATGCGGCGAAGCTGAAGGACAATACCGTGATCAGTCCGCTCGTCATGGGCTCTGGCTGCAGGAGTGCGCCTCCGAAGAAGACGGGGAGCAGCACGATAAGGTTCTTGATCCATTGTTTCGGGCGGATCAGTCTCACGACGGGGTGTCCGCCGTGTTGCCGGGTGGGCTTGTTGATGGTCTCGTGAGTCATTGGATTCGCTTTTCTATGGGTTTCGTCATGCGGGCCAGGATCGTGTGGAGCGCCCAGGCCACAGGCAAGGTGATGGCGATGGTGATAAGAAATGTCGGCCAGTAGCCGAGGTGCAGTCGCTCGATGTAGGTCATCACGAAGTGGTCGTGGATGAGATATGCCTCCAGGGAGAGTGCCCCCACAAATCGGCAGGCTCCGTTGAACGCCTTGGGCGTGCGTCGGAACACCCGGTTGAGCAGCAGGATCGACGTCACCGTGAGCGGGATGTAGAGCATCCGCTCCAGGAAGAGGGGAAACTCGCCATGGCGCACCTGCTCCAGAAACACGCTCGACGCAAAGGCCATGCCAAACATGATCAGTATCATCCAGATGGAGGTGCCGTCCAGCGTCTGCTTCTCCTGTACCGCCTTGCCAGCGTTGAGACCGATGAAGTAGATGGGCACGCGACTCCAGAAGATCTCCAGGTGGCCCACCGCCTGGTGGATGGGCGTGACATACTGCACGAGGATGCACCACATGATCATCACGATAGGCAGCCATCGGTAGATGGGATGCCGGATGATGAGGCTCAGATAGGCTGGCGTGAAGAGGTAGAGCATCATCGTGGCGGGGATATACCAGAAGGTCAGTTCGTCGTGGAGCCAGAAGTCCCAGTTGATGGCGATGTCTCCGATGAGGTCTATGAGGCTCGTGCTGTGGCCCCCATGGTGAATGAAGTCGGGGATGTAGAATGCGCATGCCGCCACGAGCCATGCTGGATAGATGCGCACGAGGCGTCGCAGGAGAAAGCGTCCCGCCTGTTGTCCCTTCGTCCATGAGAACCAGAGTCCCACGCCGCTGAGAAACAGAAACATATCCACGCCGATATTGCCTATGCGGCGCAGTCCGAAGAAGGCGTCCTCGCGGGGCAGTCCCACGTGGAATAGCACGACAAACAGCATGGCCATGCCCATCAGCTCCCCTCGGTATCGGGAGATGTTGGCCAGTTCGATGTCCTTGATTCTCATGCTTCTTGCGGCTTTTTCAGGGTGGGACTGGGTATCTTCTCCATCAGCAGGGCTACGAGCCACGCCAGGCAGAGCGAGGCGATGATATAGAGCAGTAGTCCGGCATAGACGTCGCCATGATGTGAGATGGGTATGAAGACCTTGCGCGTGATGGGGTGGCAGACGAAGAGTGCCGCGCTCAGCGAGCCCGTCCACACCAGTATCCTGCCGACCCCGTCGAGCCAAGGCGTCTCGCCGACGAGGCGCACGCAGGCGATGGAGGCCGAGCAGACACAGAGAGGCACGAGGTACCATGTCCAGTAGTTGAAACTCAGTAGGAAGATGAGCACCACGGAGACCATCAGGTTGAGCGTGTCGAAGCGCGCATGGCCCACGCCGTCGCGCCATGAGAGCAGCCCCGTGGCGTAGCGTGCGTAGAGCAGTCCTGCGCCGAAGGGCAGCATCCCCCCGATGAAGTTGTATCGCCAGCGGTTGAGCGCTTCGCTCTCCGGATCACATGCCATCTGGATGACCGTGCAGACGACCATTAGTCCTACCGTGACAGCCCAATGGCGACGGAAGAGCAGCAGCCGATAGACGATGTAGAGCTGCAGCATCAGTCCGAAAAACCAGTAGGGTCCCGGCCAGATGATGCGGTCGGGAGTAGGCAGGAGATTGTTGAACATTCCCATCTGCGCCACGATGTCCATCAAGTGGTAGGTGTGGGATCCGGGCGTGATGGCATCGAGCATCGTGAAGGCCACGAAGCCGACGATCATCATGCGGAAGAGTTTGAGGAAATGGAAGCGTACAAAGGCCGCGGGACTTGCGTCCCTGGGCTGCGGATCGTCATACCGCCGCCGCGTCCGCTCATATTTCATCGTCAGTCCATAGGCGCTCAGAAAGAGGAATACCGGCACGCCATAATGGCCGAAGAAGGAGAGCAGGTGCACGGGGAGCCATGTGTCGGGACATCCCAGCGCATGGCGTAGTCCCTCCACATGACTGCGGAAGAACTGGTACTCGTTCTCCTTCACCGCCGGGCCGAGCCAATGGCAGTAGTTGTGGAGGAAGATGCCGAGGATCGCCAGGCCCCGTAGCGCATGACATTCGCTTCGGCTCAGTAGTCCTCGGTCGGCTGTGATGGGTGACTTGTTCATAGTTTCTTTCTTCTCGCTTTATTTCTCACTTTTTACTTCTCAGCCGATCATAGTCGGCCTGGTTCTTCAAGATGCGTGGGCATGCCGCTCCTGATACTTCGGCGACAGCACATTGTACGCCTCGTGGTAGTCGGGTGCCTTGATGCCGGCCAGGTAGAGCAGCGTGTGGGGTAGCGCGTCGGTCATCAGCCGTCGGTCTTTCGCCGCGCGAATCTCCTGGTAGAGGTCAGGATGCTTGGCTATCATCGACTTCGAGCACCAGATCCAGAACGGCACCTCAAACTCGTAGTGTGCCAAGTCGTAGTCGATGGCTGCGCTATGGTTGCGGCAGATGAAGCCCCGTGATCCCTCGAAACACTCCTCGCCATGGTCGGGGACGTAGATCACGATCGCGTCCTCGTTGGCAAAGCGTCGCACGATCTGATCGACGATGCTGTCGTTGTAGAGCGTGGCGTTGTCATACTCCGACAAGACGCGCCGCTGGTAGTGGTTGAGCTCGGGTCGTCGATCCTTGTAGTCGTCGGCACGAAACTGTCCCCGTCCCTTCGGGTAGCGCTGGCGGTAGTTGACGTGCTGCCCCATGAGGTGGAACAGGATGAGATTGTGGGCCGTGTTGGCCTTCTTCAGGTGCTCGTCATACTCCGAGAGCAATCCCTCGTCATAGGCGAAAGTCTTTGTGTTGCGCATGTCAAACATCGCCTCCGAGAGCTCCGGGTGGTTCAGGAAGAAGCCACCGCTGAAGTCATAGACCGCCTCCTTGGCCTTGGGGAGAAACTGGTTCGTGATGAAACTCGTGTGGTAGCCCGCCTTGCGAAACAGTTCGGGGAAGAGCGGATAGTCGCACCACTCTCCCTTCTCCCCGACGACGTGCATCGAGAAGAGATTCTTGAAGACGAAGCTCGTCAGGTTCCACGGAGCCACGACATCGCTGAAGGCCACCAGTTGTCCCGTCTTCTCCCATTCCACCTGCCGTGGCGTCGTGGGCATGAAGTAGCCGTACTGCTGCGAGTGGTGCTTGCCAAAGCTCTCGCCGATGATCAGCACGATATTGGGCACGCGGTAGGAACACCCCTCGATGCGCACCCGGTCCTTTGCCTCGATCAGCTTTTCCACCTGTTGCGAGGCCAGTTCGTTGGAGAAGATGCTGAAAGCCAGCCGGTAGATGGGCTGGTAGAATTGTGCGCAGTCGTTGCGCGTCAGCTCATGCTCTATACCTCCGATGTTCGGCTGCGAGAACATGACCACCATCTCGCGCTTGTTGTGCCACGACGTGATGATGCTCCCGACGATCAGTCCCAGCAGGAGGGCCTCCAGCCAGGGGCGCGCCTGTCTCGTCATCCCGGCAGGCTGGATCGGTCCGCCCACCTTCCGCTTCCGCAGGCGGGGCAGGATCAGGGCTGTGGCAAGCTGTAGGGCGGCAATCAGCAGCAGCCAGCCCACGGGGGATAGTATCACCGAGGCGTTGATGTAAGTTGAGAGAAACTCGCTTGCCTCGTTGCCGTTGGTCTCCCCGACAAGCAGGAGCATCGTGGGGGTGAGGGCCGATCCAAACTTCCAAAAGCAGAACACGTCGGCGATGGCGACCACATAGGCCGTTGCGCAGACCACGCCCCGTACCCACTTCCGCAGATGCTGGGGCAGCAGGGCCAGCACGGCGCAGACCACATAGAGGTCGAGCAGCAGCTCCGGCCACAGGTTGTCATAGAGCTTGGCGTCGGGTTTGTCGGGTAGTTCTACCACGCTGACGACCACGCCGAGCACATACATAAACACGAAGAAACTCGTGTTGCGCCGCAACGGTTCGGCCACGAGGCCGAAGAGGCGGCTGGATAGTCCTTGTCGATGAATCATGGCGCAGCGACGCTTCAAAGGTTGCCCGCCGCGTGTGCCTCCAGAAATCGGTGGAGCGCGCGCCGGATGGATCTCAGGCCAAACTCTTCGGTATGGATGTCGGCCAGGGCGATCCACATCAGTTCTGCCGCATCATCGCCCGCCTGGGTTTCCAGGCCGTCGGCCACGCGGAAGAGGAAGAAGGCGTCCAGCGTCGGCACCTCCGATCCGCCATAGCGATAGACATTGGGGATGGAGAAGAGATACTGCGGCTCCTCCGTCAGCGTCAGTCCGGTCTCCTCCAGTACCTCGCGCACCATGCCTTCCTCCAGCGTCTCGCCTGTGTCGCAGAAGCCGCCAGGTAGGTCGAGCGTGCCCCGTCCGGGCTCTTCCTTGCGCCGCTCCACGAGCAGTTCGCCGCGTGCGTTGAGGATGAAGGCTGCCGTGGCACTACTGGCGTTGAGGAAATACTCAAACCCACAATTGCGGCAGCGTTTGCTTTTTGCCGTGCTCTCTTCGAAATGCTTGCTGCCACAGACGGGGCAGTAGCGAAATTTGTCTAACATGTACATATTCTCTCTCTTCTTTCCCATCCCCCGCCGTGCCACCCTCGGGGAGTTGTTAAATGGGTGGCGGCCAACCATTAAAATACCTTTAGCCACCGTAGGGGGATGGTTTACGGTTTGCAAATTTACTAAAATCTCTAAACATTTGGATGCTTTCGCCCAATTTTTCATAACTTTGCACGAAGATAAGTGGTTGACGGACAATCACAGCGTGCCTTGTGGTGTCCGCAAGGCGCAGTCTTCGCATAAAAACAATACAACTGAAATGATATTCAAGAAGCTTTTTCTCGCTGCCGGGATGACGATCCTCGCGCTCGGCGCACAGGCCCAGATGGTCTTTGATGCCAATCTTTACAATGGCAAACCTCCTCACAGCAATGGCGACAAGCAGGACACGGCCAAGGTGCGCGTCTTCCTGCCCTCCGACAAGGAGGCCACGGGCCGCGCGGTGGTGATCTGCCCGGGTGGCGGCTATTCCAGCCTTTCCATGGAGAAGGAGGGCTACGACTGGGCGGAGTATTTCCAAAACCAGGGCATCGCTGCCATCGTCCTGAAGTATCGCCTGCCTAACGGCCGTCCCGAGGTGCCCGTGGAGGATGCGGAACAGGCGTTGCGCCTCGTGCGCCTCAACGCTACGTCGTGGAAACTCAACCGCAACGATGTGGGTGTGATGGGATTCTCTGCCGGAGGCCACCTTGCTGCCATGGTGGCGACTTCCTCTACCGGCGACGCCAAGCCCGACTTCCAGATTCTTTTCTACCCCGTCATCTCCATGACGGAGGGAGTGGCCCACGAGGGCAGCATGACCGCGCTCCTGGGCAAGCACGCCTCGAAGAAGGAGCAGAAAAAGTATAGTGCCGACCTTCATGTCTCACGTGTCACGCCCCGCGCCTTCATCGTCCTTTGCGACGACGACGACACGGTGTCGCCCATCAATGGCGTCAACTACTATGTCGAGATGTACAAGAACGACGTCCCCGCCTCGCTCCATGTCTATTCCAGCGGTGGTCATGGCTGGGGTAGCAAGATCGGCTTCCGTTTCCACGAAGAGATGATGATGGATCTCAAGTCCTGGCTGAAGGATTTCTGATCCCCGACACGGGCCATGCGCCTGCTTCCCATCCCGAAGGCATCCCGAGACCATCCCGAAAGGCTGCCCCTACCATCCAGACACATTTTGCTCTCCCTATGATGCATCACAAACTATGGGCCTTGTTGCCCTTGATTCTTTTCAGCCTTTGGGCGAAGGCCGACGACGACAAGACACGTGGTATCGGTCAGTATCCGGGTCGCCAGCGCGAAGCCTTCATCCCGCAGCGGACGCTCCCTGCCGACTATGCCAACCAGGCGTGGATGCGGCAGGCCTGGGCCTCGTCCTCCATCGACTACAATCTGACGGCCCAGCTTGCCACCGACGGCATTCTCACCCAGGAGGAACCGCCCCGCGTCCGTATGACGACCAGCGATGGCGAGTTGTCGCTCCGCGACCGTGAGAAGACTTTCGACGGCAATACCGTGACGAGTGTCTATGTCATGGGCGACGACGCTTTTATACAGTACGACTGGACAGGCATGGCGGTGGCGACACGGTCCCTCCGTCTCAACGCCTGGGCGGCCTACCGCGAGCAGCAGGCCGATGGTGGCTATGAGATCGTTGTCGAGGCCTCCCCCGACGGGTCGGCATGGCAGGAGATCGGTGCCTTGCGTGGTGAGGATCTCCCTGGCAAGGCCACGCGCCAGACGGCAGCCTCCGACCCCAATAAGCAGGAGGCTATCGAGCGTCTGCCGTTGCGCCTGATGGATCTGTCGATACCTGTCGCTGAGGGACGCTACGACCACCTGCGCATCCGGTTGAAAATGAAGGGCTGCGCCTACTGGCGTCTCTATGAGTGTGTCTTTACCGACGACGAGCGCGGCATGTTGCCCAGCAACCGCTTCGCCAGTATGTGGATGGCGGAGGGCCGTGGGTCAGGTGCCGATACTCCCTCAGCCCCGCAATGGATTGCCGTCGATTTGGGTCGCCCTGTCGCCTTCGACACGCTGCGCCTCTCTTGGTGCTATCCCGCCATTCAGGGACGTGTGCAGGCTTCCGACGATGCACAGACCTGGCGTGATGTGGCCTCTTTGTCCTCCGATGAGAATCGCCGTCAGGAGGTGGTGACTTGTCGGGAGACGGCTCGCTACGTCCGCCTGCTCCTCGAACGTCCCGGTTCATCTGGGCTCTATGCCCTCTCCGAACTGGAGGCGTGGGGACGGCCTGCCACGCCTGCTCCGATAGCGACTCCCGAGGGTGTGCCGACCGTCTCGCTCCAGCAAGGCAAGCGCTGTCCGCTGACCAAGGGATGGGAGTTGCGACGCAATGGCTACGACCGCTGGCTGCCCGCTACGGTCCCGGGCACGGTCCTGACGAGTTTTATCCACAATGGGGCTGTACCCGACAATACGGTGGGCGATGCGATGCGGCAGATCTCGGAGAGCTATTTCAACAGCGACTTTTGGTATCGCACCTCCTTCCGGCTGTCCTCTAAACTGAAGAAGGGAGAGCGGGTGTTCCTCCATCTGGATGGCATCAATTGGAAAGCCGACCTCCTCGTCAATGGCCAACCTGTGGGGCGCATAGAGGGTGCCTTCCGCCGGGGACGTTTCGACCTCACCCCCTATCTCACGCGGGGTGACAACACCCTGGAGGTATGCGTGCACAAGAACGCCCATATCGGGGCGGTGAAGGTGAAAAATAGCGAATCGACCGATATCAACGGAGGTGTCTTGGGACTCGACAACCCGACTTTCCACGCCACGATCGGCTGGGACTGGATCACCTCCACGCCGGGCCGCGAGGTGGGTATCTGGGACGACGTCTGGCTCTCGCTCGAGGGCGATGTCCATGTCAGCGACCCGTATGTGACGACGCGCCTTGAACCTTCCGATACGCTGGCCTCGATGACGCCCGTCGTGCGTGTCACCAACAATACCTCCCGTCCCGTCACAACGACGGTGAGTGGATGGATCGGATCGATCCGCTTTGAGCAGCCCGTGAGGCTTGCCCCGCAGGAGAGCCGCGACGTGGCTTTCAGTCCCGACAACTTCCCCCAGCTCCGCCGTCAGCCGATGTGCCTCTGGTGGCCCAATGGCTATGGTGAACCGTATCTCTATGATGCGGGATTCTCTGCCGCAGGCGACGAGGTGCGCTACAAGGCGGGCATCCGCGAGGTGGCCTACGAGGATATGGACACGGTCCTGAAGATCTTTGTCAACCACCAACGCATCATGGTGATGGGAGGCAACTGGGGCTTCTCGGAGACCAATCTCAACTATCGGGCGCGTGAGTTCGACGCTGCCGTTCGCTACCATCGCGACATGAATATGACGATGATACGCAACTGGGTGGGACAGACGGGAGCTGAGGCCTTCTTCGAGGCCTGCGACCGCTACGGACTGATGGTCTGGCAGGACTTCTGGCTCGCCAATCCGTGGGACGGCCCCGACCCTGCCGACAATGAGATGTTCATGGACAACGCCCGCGACTTCATCTCTCGCATCCGCCGCCATCCCTCCCTGGCTCTCTACTGTGGTCGCAACGAGGGCTACCCGCCCGAGATCCTTGACCAAGGACTGCGCCAGAGTGTGGCTGCGCTCCACCCGCAACTGGGTTATATCTCCAGTTCTGCCGACGACGGCGTCTCGGGTCATGGTCCCTATACGCTCATGCCCGTCAGCTATTATTTCTCCCATACCTCCTCCAAGCTTCACTCGGAGCAGGGTGTGCCCTGTGTGCCCAATCCCGAGAGCCTGCGACGGATGCTGCCGCCCGGCCAACTGTGGCCACAGGGCGAGGCGTGGGGTCAGCACGACTTCACGATGCTGGGCGCTCAGCGTGGTGCCGCCTTCAATGAGAAGATGGAGCGCTGCTTGGGTCGTCCCACCTCGATGGAACAGTATTCGGCTTGGGCCCAATGGCTCAATTATGATGGTCATCGCGCCATGTTCGAGGCCGCTACCTCGCAGCAGGGCATGGGCCTTCTCATGTGGATGAGCCACCCGACGTGGCCCTCGATGGTGTGGCAGACCTACGACTACTATTTCGACCCTACGGCGGGCTATTTCGGTGTGAAGAAGGCTTGTGAACCGCTCCATGTCCTCTACAATCCCGTCGCCCAGCGTGTCGAGGTCGTCAACCATTGTGGCAAGGACGCCCCCGCGCTGGAGGTCTCCTACTCCTTGTACGACCAGACGGGTCGTATCGTCCGATCCGATAGTCAGTCGTTGGCGGTGGCTTCCGCCAGTCGGGCAGACGTCTTCCCTGTCGTCCTCCCGCAGCGTACTGACAGTTTGACGACGCCTCCCGAGGTCTTCTTCCTGCGCCTCTCGTTGCGTCAGGGCGATGAGATCGTCTCGCGCAACGACTATGTGCTCTCGCAGAAGGAGGGCTGCTTCCAGGCTTTGCGTTCGCTTCCTCCAGCGCGCGTTGCTGTCACGCCGTCTTTGCATCGTGAGGGAGACGAATGGAGGGGCACGGTCAAGGTCACCAACCTAGCGGACACGCCGGCCCTGATGTTGCGCCTGAACCTCAAGGATAGTGATGGCGACCAGATTCTCCCCGTGGTCTATGGCGACAACTATTTCCACCTCATGCCTCATGAGGAGCGGGTCGTCACCATCTCCTTTGCCGACGAGGACGTGAGAGCGGGAAGTCCGACCGTCGAGGTCACCTCCTTGCTATAGTATCGACAACATAGCTTGTGCTTTTTATATTGTAAATCATGAAGGGACTTCCATATATCGTGTTTAGCTTTCTCATGCTCTGTGCCTTGTGCTCGGGCATGAATAGCTATCGCAATACAGAGAACAGGATTGCGCAGGATGTCAACCAGGCTTTGGAGCAGGTCCTTGTGAAAATGCCCAACCAGGCGATCACTACCGACACCATCCGCTGCTACCGTAGCTATCTCACCATTGCCGAGTTGAAGGACACGGCAGGCATCGCCCTGCGTACCGTGCGCAGGGACGGACGCTTGGAGACGCGGCTGGTGGCGGAGGCTAACTGCAGTTTTGCTTCGATATTCATGATGTCCGACCAAAGGGGATCGGCGTCGCTCTTCATGGTTGGCGTGTTGTGGCTCTTGGGTAGCTGGTGGTACACGAGGAGAAACAAACCGTCGCTGGTCGTCCCGGGTTTGTCCTATGGGGGACTTGTGTATCATGACGACCATTTCATGACGCTTTCGGGCGATCAGATTCATCTCACGCCCATGCAGCACGCCCTACTCGAAATGTTTATGACCTCAGATACGCATACCCTGTCGAAGCAGGAGATTTGCAATCGACTATGGCCCAAGAAGCCGGATGCCAGCGACACGCTCTACACGCTCATTCGACGCATCAAACCGATCATAGAGGCCCATAGCTCGCTCAAGATAGAATCGGATAGGGGAAAGAGCTATAGTTTGAAACACAGGTAGTTAGGTTTCTGACAGTCGATTGTCAGGAAAATGTCAGACAAATAAATTGGCCTTCTCGGGATAGGGCCGTAATTTTGTGCCATCATTCAAAACTGGTACAAAATGAAACGATTGATTTCCCTTTCCCTGTTCCTGTCCTCTGCCCTCTGTAGTCATGCGCAGGATGTGAACAAAACCTTCACGCTCGACGAGGTGACAGTCCAAGCGGCCAAGGTGGTCAACAAGGCTGACGGCTTGCTCATCTATCCTACCAACGCACAGAAGCAGGGTTCCAACAATGGCTTCAGCATCCTCGAGAAGCTCTCGCTTGCCAACCTTCGCATCGACCATGTCAACCATGCCGTCACGGCTATTGACAACAGGGGAGAGGTGCAACTGAGAGTCAATGGTGTCGTGGTGGGCAAGCAGGAGATGCTGGCGCTCGATCCGAAGGACGTCGTGAAGATCGACTTCGTCAACAATCCGGGAGTCCGTTATGGCGAGGGTATAGCCTATGTTGTCGATATCGTTACGCGCAGAAGTGAGAGTGGCTATACGGTCGGCACAGACCTGACCGCGTCGCTTACCACCTTGCAGGGTGATGGCATGGTGTACGGCAAGTGGAACCGTGGCAAGAGCGAATGGTCGCTTTCGTATGGTATGAGTGGGTATCGGACCCGGGGCGGCAAGAGCATGCAGTTGGCGAGATATACCTTGGCCGATGGCAGTCTCTATACCATCGAGCGAAACGATGTGGAGACGCTGCGCAAGACGATGGGGCAGGACGCCAAACTCACCTACAACTGGGCCGACTCTACCGCCACCGTCTTTCAGGCTTCTTTGGCCGGATCGCTCAGCAATGCCCCAGACAACTATCGCATCAAGGATATCATGGATGGCACACGCCACTATAGGGCTACGAGTCGGGATGACGACAAGAGTCATTCGCCAGTATTGGACCTTTATTTCTTCCGCCAGATCTCCCCGCGCCAGTCGCTTACCGCCAATGCTGTAGGCACCTATATCTCCACGCAGACCAGTAGTTTCTATGACGAGGGGTCTCCCTACCAGTATGATGTGGATGGCAAAACGGCTTCCCTGCTCACGGAGGTCATCTATGAGAACCGGCTGAGGCCTTTCACGGTCTCGACGGGCCTGAACTATAGTGCCAAATACACCAAGAACGACTACCTGGGCGACGCCTCCTCTTTGACGCGGACGAACAACAACCGCCTGTATGCCTTTGCCGAAATCAAGGGCATGCTTGGCCAACTGCGCTACGCGCTGGGGTCGGGTGCAAGCTATATCCATTACACCCAGAATGACCATCGGTACCACTTCTGGACTTTCCGTCCCAAGGTGTCGCTGGCGTACAACATCACCCATGGCTTGCAGTTGAGCTACACCTATCAGCAACAGGACAGAGTGTCTCGCATAGCGATGACAAGCGACGCCATGGTTCGCACCAATAGCATGGAGTGGGCGGTGGGCAATCCCGACCTGAAACCTTCGCGCGACAGGGAGCACCGACTACAGTTGTCGTACAACACGAATCGTTTGCAGACTTTCATAGACGCTTATTTCAAGCAATGTGTCAAACCCAACATGGCCCACTACCATCGGACCGATGACAATCAATTCGTCTATACCCAGATCAACCAAAAGGAGATTGACGCGTTGCACATGATGGCTTACGCAGGCTATTGGCTCGTGCCCGAGAAACTCCAGGTTGCTGCCAATGGCGGACTGTTCAGATGCTTCAATTACGGTCAAGACTATACGCATCTCTACACCTCGTGGTTTTATGTGGGCAGCATCACGGCCTATCTCGGCCCCTTCACCCTACAGGGCTATATCGACAATGGCAACCGATTCTTCGAGGGCGAATCGAAGGGCTACAACGGTTCCTACTCCGTGCTGACGGCATCCTACACATGGCGCGACTGGCAATTCTCATTGTCGTGGGCCAACCTCTTCGATAGCCACTACAAAGCGTATGAGAACGAGCTCCTCAACCGCGACCTCTACAAGCACACCATCGGCTATTCCAACGGCAATGGCAACCAAGTCTCGATCAACATCTCGTGGCGCCTCAGCCGTGGCAGCAAGCACAAGTCCGCCGAAAAGCGCATCAACCTCCGCGATACGGACAATGGCATCATCAAATAAAACCAAATAAAAATATGAAAGAAAAGAGGTCAGGAGTTTTTGCTCCTGGCCTCTTTTTAAGAATCTACAAAGACGAAAACGTGTTATTTCACAACCACCGTCTTGTCATTGATGACGTAGGTGCCTCTTCAACTGCTTCAGCGAAGTGAGGTTGCGGCCCACCAACTTGCCATCGACCGTATAAGCGTCGAACGGTTTTCCGTCCTCCACGGCGAGAGAGCTGATGGCCGTAGTGACACGCTGCGAGAATGCGGGAGCAGACTCGCCTTCGGCGTAGAGCGCTGTGACGGCATAGGTGTGTGTGCCATCGGGCACCTTGCTATCCGTAAAGGTCGTCTGGGTCGGCTCCAAAGTAGCTACCAGTGTTTGGTCACGATAGACGTTGTAGCCTTTCAGAACTCCGCTACCACCTACATAGCATACGTCGTCGACCATGAACACGAAGGAGTGTTTGGAGTCGGTGCAATGGCGGATGGCGAAATGCGTAGCACCTGCGGGGAGACTGGCGGTGATCTGCTGCCACTCACCACCAGAGACGGTGTAGGTGTCACCCAGCTTGACAAACTCGGTTGTGTCGTTGCCTGCCACGGAGTAAAGAAGCTCAAACTTCTCCACGTTGTCAGAATCGCCTGCCTTGACGTTGTTCACCCAGAACGAAATGGTCTGTGCCTCTCCCGAGAGGGTAGGACTGACAAGCCAGTCGTTGCTGTCATAGAATTCCACGCTTCCGGCTTCCTCCGTATAATTGTAGAACGAAGCCAGATACTTCTTGCCCGAATGCGGCTTCAGCGATGGGTTCTTGTCTGTCAACTCCCACGACCAGTCTCTTGGGTCGAAGACCATAAAGCCAAACTTCTCGCCCTGGTGGGGATAGGGAACAGAAGAGTAGATTTGGCCTGCGCCGCCCTTAGGCTCGCCATAGACGCTATTCCAGAAACCGAAGTCATCGACGCTCCATGAAGTATAGCTCTCCATATCGTCAGTGACGGAGGCCGACTCGTCATTGGGCTGCGCCCATGCAACATTCACCTGTCCCGTGCCAGCACCGACAGCCTCGGCCGACACATTCTCGGGTTTGGCCTGGTCGGGCGTAAGGACCTTGACGACGGCGCTGACCTCGTTGTCATCCGTGTAGTCATCGTCGTCAAATTCTGCCACAGCCTTCAGCTCAACCGTCTCGCCCTCATCAAAGAGGCTGGGCGTGTAGTCGAAGGTGAAAGTACGGCTTTGCAGCGGATTCAGCACATCCTCCACAGTTTCCGCATCTACTTCCTCACCATTTGCATACAAAGCAGCCGTGTAGCGGTTCGCAGGTTTATCACCCTTGTTGGTCACCTTGATGCTCACCTTGCTCGTCTTGTTCTTGCGAAGTTGACCCGGAGTGATGATCTCGGCCTTGAGGTCATTGACGAAAATGTTCTCCACTACGATGTCGTCCAGGTACAGCGAATAGGCCTTGACACCGATTTCGCCTCTGAAGCGCACGATGACGTACGGCAGGGAGGCATACTCCTTGAGCGATACCGACTCTCTGCGCCACTCGTTGTCGTCGTCCTGAGTGAGTGTCTTGTAGTCAAATGTATAGAGACTGTCCACCGTGCCGTCCGGTTTCTGAACCTCTATGGTCAGTTTCATGTCTGAGCGCGTGTCGGCATAGTGGCTGAAGTAGAGTTTCGGGTTGGCTACGCCGCCCAAAGCGATCTTTCCACTGTTGATCCAAGCAGTCTCCTGCGGTGCTGCAGTGTTGAGGGCGAAGCATCCGCCGTCACCGTCGGAAGCGTTCTCATTGGAGAGGGTGAAGGCAGAGTTGCCCGTTCGGTCACCCCACCAGAAGTTGGAGACGGCACATTGGGCAAGGCTCTCGCGGAACGGCAGCGTGTAAGCCTGGCCAACGATCAGCGGGTCAGAACCCACGATGAGACTATTGCCAGCAGAATTGGAAGCGGAAAGGCCAAACTGGATCGCCTTCTGTTCGCCAGCGTTGGTGTCGTAGTCGATGTCGTAACTCGTGCCCTGGACGCTGTCTCTCAGTTCGGCAACCATGTCGTTGTTGCTTTGGTCCACGTCGTAAATCCGATACCAGACCTTGTCTGTGTTCACATAACCGCCATTGGCGCCAGTATTGCCCACGGCCTTCCATGCCATGTGGATGCTGTTGCTCTGGTCTGTCAGTTTCGGACGCTTCGGATACTTCGGCGTGTCAACGCCGACATAGACCTGGGCGTGGGCGGGACGTCCCTCGCCCTCGGCAGTATAAACCTTCACCACATAGTTGTTGAAGCCGTTGACGGGCTGGTCGTCGGTGAACGTCAGTACGCTGGCTGTGTCAGGCGCCTCGTAGGTCTGAAGCAGTTTGCCGTTGCGCAACACCTCTACCTTGGTCAGTTTGTTGCCCAAGGTGTCGCCGCCCAGGGTCAGACTCGGTGTCTTGAAGCTGCCATCTACGCGCAACTCGCCCTTCTCGGCAGGGACAAGGCTCAACTGCTGCACAGAGTCGGCCAGGGTGAGGGAGAGGCCTTCGTACACCTCTACGTTTTTCAGATAGAGGCGGAACTCGTCGGCAGGACTAATGGCGTGGAAGCCCACATAGACCTTCTGGTCGGTGTCGGCTGCTATCTCGCGTGTAAACTTCGTGTAGTTGGGCGACATGATATCCGTAGAGTCCAAGAGCTGATGGGTCATGCCTGCTACTGTAGGCTGGTTGCCATACTTCACCTCGATGCGCTCGTGGTAGGTATAGCCGTAGCCACAGGTCTCGAACGAAACGGAGTAGAGCTTGCCGCCCTTCAGTTGGATGGCTGGTGTGATAAGCCAGTCGTCGCCATCGTTGACGCGGCTATACTTATATGACGCGGCACCCTCTTTCTCGTTAAACTCCCATGTCGATCCATCCTCGTTGTTGTCGATGATGGTGTAGAGTTCGAGGGCACCTTCGTTGTCGAGCGGCTCGCTGTAGGGAGGCACGATGGCAGCACCAAACACACTCTTGTTGGAGATGCCAGCCACGCCCGTCTGCGTGTCGTTGACGGCGGCTACTCCGTAGCTATATGTCTGTAGTGGCTCCTCGGCAGAGAAAGTCTCGGTAAACTCGGTAGCCGCAAGTCCCGTTGCCACCGTCGTGGAGTCTGGATAGCGTACCACATTGTAGGTGATGTTGCCGATATAGCCGCCGTTGATGCCCGTCGTGACAGGGCTCCACGTCAGTTTGGCCACACCTGTCTCAGGGTCGATGGCGAGGTTGACGTCCTTGACCTGTGTAGGCTCATCGTTGCCCACATAGACTTTGACCTTGTTCTCGGGACTTGATCCAACCTCGTTGGCTATCGTGACGCGGAAGGTGGTCACGCCCTCTGGCACAGTCACCGTCTCGCGTACAAATGCGCCGGGATAGGTCTTGCCTGTAGCCAGCGTATCATTGCCTACCATGACATAGTAGGAAAGCTGACCGCTGAGCGTGCCTCCAGCATAGGTGGCTGTTGGGGCTGTGAACGCCACCTTACCTACAAGCGAGTTGTCCGTGAAGGATGCATTTAGGTTTTCGACCGCTGCAGGGGCGCCGTCTTCTGCAGGAGCGGGAGGCACATAGAGGCCATAGACCGTCTCCTGTCCCGGGAAGTCGGCCAGCTTCGTAGCCGCACCCGTCTGCAGATCAACCGTGTAGAGGGCAGCGTTCTTTTGGGCGTCCTTACAAGCCCAGTAGAAAACGCCCGTCTTCGTGTCGATCTCGCCACTTTGGCCGTAGTGACCGCCGTCGCTCAGCAGAAGCTCCACGCCAGTGCTGCCGATCAGGGTTTCCTCGCAGGTGCTCTGGTCGATGCGATAAAGGTTGCCATCGGTTGCCACACCATAGATCACGTCGTCCTTGGTCACGCCCAATGCGACGTAGGGGTGCTCCAGAGCGCCGAAATCCTTGCGAGTCATGGTGGTGTAATCGACTGTTCCAAGAACAAAGCCCGTCGCATCGCTGTTGTAGAACACGCCGTACGTCTTGCCCGTTGCAGGATTGGTGGCAGTCTCGAGAGCAACAAAGGTCACGTCCTCGGTCGAAGTGCTACCCATCTGGACGAAGGTCTCGGGGTCGTAGGTGTTGATGTAGATGAAGAAGTAACTTCCATAGGTGGCATAGCGCACCACGTAGAGGATCCCATCCTGGAAGACTGCTCCACCATTTCCCTCCATGTAGAAGCTGCCGTTCGTACCCAGCATCTGCATCTGCAATGGGTTTACACTGGAGTCGAAAGTGTAGAATCCCCTGTAGTCGTAGGATTCCCACGCATTGCTGTAAGTGATGTTTCCCCAAAGCTCACGCCCTGCTGCGGCACGCATGATGTCGCCCACTTGGTTGGGGGCGGCGTGCTGGGCCTTGCGCTCCGTGAATGTACGCTCCGCATAAGGAATGCTTGGCTTCGTTGGTTCGTCTTGTCGCACCAAACGCAACATCGGATAACGCAACAAGGCGTTTGCATCCTCACTTTTTGGCTTTACAGGTGAGAAGCGGGACAGGGTCATGCCAACGCTTTCTTTCTCGTTGAGCTCGACTCGGTCGCTTACACTCTGCGCCATTGCGCCACTTGACCCTAACAAAAAGGCCAGGCTGCAAACAAAAATCTTTTTCATAGACGCTAAATTAAAAAATAAAATCGCTGCAAAGGTACGCAGATTGTTTCTTGTCGCAAAATATTTGTGAGTGATTTTAAATGGGGGGGGTAAATTCCTGTCGTATTGTTGGAAAACCCTTCAAAAGGCATTCTTCGCGCACCGTCAACACAGTGTTTTTGACCTTAGGAGCCCTACCTCCAAGTATCCGCTAAGCCTCATCCTCATATCGTCCTCCCTTCCAAGGTATATCGGCTTCGTATTGTTTCCGTATTGTTTCCGCTTCCGGAAGCGAGAACGATAGGAGAACGATAGGAGGATGATACGAGAACGATACGGGATTGATACGGGATTGATACGGGATCGATACGTGGTCGATACGAGAACGATATTTCCCGATACCCAACAGGGAAAATTGATAAGAAACTTAACTTTTTTCATTATTATTTTGGTGTATTATATTTTACATTCTTTTGTTCCGTTGCGTCCTGCCTCTCGTGCAAAGGTGGCTGGGGTGCAAATTGCCATAGTGGAGCAACTATACAAAGATAACCTTCCGTTTAGCCGAATGCAAGTTGATTAGCATGAATTAACGGCCCATTAACTTTTTCTCCGTATCCATTTAACATAGCCCAAAATCAAGCACCAAGCCCTCAATGTTGTTATTCTCCACGCCTTCGCCGTATTTTCTTTCAGCAATTAGTTTACTATTCTCAGGCTCTGTCTGTAGCCGCGATACGTGACTCAAAATAAGTTTGTTAGTAAAGTATTATGACAGTATAGTCAAAAAAGTCTTACTATTTGCTTCATGGGTAGATTCCCCACCCATCATCTTAGCTGTTTCTTGTGGTTTATAGTAGGACTGATATGGAATGCTAACAATCACTAAATGTTACCCTGGGGTAACTTACCTTTGGGTAATATTTAGTATATTTGCCGAAGTATGTCAGAAAATGTTTCGGAAGATGACAGCATATTAATCACCATTTCAGTTTGGCACTTTAGCTACCGAGGAGAATTGCTGAAAGCTCTCCATATATAGGGTCCGCTAACCTATCTGTTATAAGGATTAAAGTTTGCACATATCAAGAAAATATTTTGCCTAAAAACGCAATTTTATTGGGTGCGTTTCGTTATTTGCATGGGAATGTATTATATTTGAACCGATAAAAGTATAGTAATATGGCTAATAGTAAAGGATTAAACAGAATCAAGGTCGTTTTGGCAGAACAACAACGAACAAACAGATGGCTTGCCGAACAACTTGATAAAGGTGAGGCCACTATCTCGAAATGGTGTACCAACCGGGCACAACCATCACTTGAAACATTGGTGGAAATAGCAAAGGTGCTGCAAGTTGATACGAAAGATCTTCTGTGGTCCATTAAGGAGGAATGATATTTTATAACGAGAATATAATGGTGGAAAATAAAAAAAGTCCATATACAACCATCACGGGGTGCACGTTCCTCTTTTATGAGTTTCAGCGCATGCTTCCTTTGCTGACGGATGCCAATTCAAAATCACTACTGAAGGATGAAATCGAGAACAATAGAGTTCTTCAGGTCAATTCTATTGCATCGCGCAAACGCTTTGTAGTGGAATTCAAGCGTAGATATGCAGCTGTGCCTGCTCACTTTTGGCAAACTTGGCCGAATATGAGTGAAGCTGGAAGACGTGCCGGGTTGTTTTATGCGATATTGAAAACCTACAAGCTCGTGTTTGATTTTCATTTTAATGTAACAACGAAAAAGTGGAATTCCATAGACCATAAACTTCTGAAAGAGGATCTTCTGATGGAGCTTAATGAGCTTTCTGCCCATGATGAGTTTGTTGACAGTTGGTCGGACATGACAAAGAACAAATGCTGTAGTACCTATCTTACTATACTCCGTCAGTCTGGACTTCTTAATGAAAAGACCAATGAACTGACAGCCATTAAGCTTGACGCAAGTGAGTTTGCATATTATATCCGTAGTGGTGAGGAGTGGTTCATGGAAGCCTGTCTTCTCTATCCTTATGAAATAAATGATATTAAAAACAAGTTGTAAAAGATATGAAGAGCATGACTATACCAGAATTGTATGAATATCTGTGCTCGCCACAGTTCCAAGACGAACACAGTGACAACATATTCTACAACTATTACATATACCAATACCCTGCGAACAAGGAGTACGCAATGCGCCGACAGGTTCAGGAGTTTAAGGAAAAGCTTGAACGCCCTACAAACTATGTAGATGCTCTTGTGCTCGATTTGTTCAAGGTGTTCTGTGAGTATCTCAGTAATGAGAAATTTGGCGACGCGTCGTTGTTGGATGATACTTTTGAGGAAGACAAGATACATCCCGACATGGTAACAAACGAACTGACCACAGAGGCCAACTCTGATAGCTTTATCAGCTTTGTAAGCCAGAAAATTGACGAGCATATTAATTCCAACAATGGCTACAAGCATCCTTACGTCTTTATTCATGGCATAGGCAAGATGTTCCCGTATCTGCGCACCAACGTTTTCCTCACACGCTACGAGAAATACAACGACACGTCGCGCTACAAAATCATTCTCTTTTATCCAGGTCATCAAGAGGGCAACTCGTTTTCTCTTTTTGACACTCTTAAAGACTCGCACACCTATCGTGCAACATTATTAGTTAATAATTAGAATCCATATATCACGTATGAAATTCAAGGACTTGTATGAAAAAGGGCTTGACCGCAAGGTAAACCCGGCAGTATCTGCTTCTGACCTTACAGACGAGACGGTGCGGACCGAGATCGATGAATATGTCTTCACTGAGGAGATTGTCATCAATCTCTTCAACATCCTTACCAACATCAAGGTGAATCAAGGTAGCCATATCGGTATATGGATCAACGGTTACTATGGTTCAGGTAAGTCTCACTTCCTGAAATATGCCAGTTATTGTCTATCACAGAACAAGGAGCGTTGTGAGATGGCTTTTATCCGCTTGATAGAGGCAACAGAGGATCTCATGCGTCACGCAAACGGCATATCCAAGTTGGAGCAAGAAGGTGTTTCCGTTTCTGAGTTGAAGTCGTTGCAGAAGTGGTATGTGTCACAAGCTGATGTTGAAATGGTAATGTTCAACATTGGTGACGTACATGACGTGAATGCTGATCAGACAACAGCGTTCACTACCATTTTCTGGAACCAGTTTAATGCACAGCGTGGCTATAATTCGTTTAACCTTGCCCTTGCTCAGTATCTTGAGAAGGCTCTTGACGACAACGGTAAGTTCCAGCAGTTCAAGGAATATGTGAAGAGCAAGGGTTATGATTGGGAGCGCAATATCTCGCGCTTTGCAGCAGGTCGTCTTGACCTTGCCTTGCAAATGGCTAAAGAGGTTGACCCTACGCTTTCAACGGATGTCATACGTACCCGTATTCTCAACAACGAGGTGAATGTTTCGGTAGAAGCATTTGCTGCAGAAATGAAGGAGTTTATAGAGACTAAGCATAATCGTAACTTCCGCATCCTGTTTTTCGTTGATGAGGTGAGCCAGTTCATTGGCGAGCACCGTGACCTCTTGCTTCAGCTTCAGTCACTGGTAAAGCGTCTCGATGAAGTTTGTGAGTCGCACTGCTGGATTGCGTGTACGGCACAGCAGACCTTGGAAGAGGTGGTGACCAATGTGGGTGGCAATGCCAGCAATCCAGAAGATGAGGTTGGCAAGATTCTTGGACGTTTTGAGGTGCGTGCATCGCTGCAAGGCACATCGCCAGAGTATATCACCCAAAAGCGTATTCTTGAAAAGAAAGGTGATGTCGAGATTGCGCTTGGAAAAATGTTCGATGAGGACAAGGCGAAACTCGATGCCCAGTTCATATTGCCCAGTCAGTACAAAGCATATACAAGCAAGGAAGATTTCGTTGCTTGCTATCCGTTCGTTCCCTATCAGTTTCAGCTCATCATGAAGGTGCTCGACTCGTTTGTCAACATGAACTATGTCGACAAGCAGGTGAAGGGCAATGAACGTTCACTCATCAACATCACCTTCTCCATAGCAAAGGAAACCGCTGATATGGAGGTTGGCGAGTTTATCTCTTTCGACCGCTTCTTTGGTGCCATGTTCCAGGGTTCCATGCAGCATCTTGGCCAGCGTGCCATTGCCAATGCACGTCAGGTGCTCGAACACATTGCCGACCCAGAAAAACAGGAATTCTATCGTAGGGTTGTATATGTACTCTTTATGATATGTAACCTCTCGGATGTTGACAAACCTTCCTTCTTGGCCACAATAGACAATATAGTGACGCTTCTCATGACCAAAGTGGACGCGAGCAAGGCTGCCATCAAGCATGAGGTAAGCACCGTGTTGGCGTTTTTGATTGCCAAGGCAGTTATCCGCAAGACGAAAACCGAGACAGGAAGTGAGGTCTATGAGTTCTATACTGAGGAAGAGTCGAAGGTGGCTCAACTCATAAAGAACCAGCAGGTGGACAGCAATACTTACAGCGATGAACTGAAATCTATATTCTTTAGTCATTTCGGAAATCCAAGCAACAAGAAGACTTTTGCCACACGCTCGTTCAATGTGGGAATCAACATCGACGGACGCAACTATCTGAGCAATAACGCCGACATCTGCATTGATTTTGTGACAACCGCTGGTACCGACTCTGTCGAGCAGTTTGCTTTCAGCATTAACAACACGTCGCAGGGCACCCATCTCATTTATTTTCTCTATCCGCAGCTGAAGGACAATGCTGAACTTCGTGCCAACTTCCTGTATTATTGCCGTGTGCAGCGTTTTGCACAAGAACCTGCAATAAGTGAAGAACGCCAGCGTACAAAATTGATATTCCAACAACGTGCTAAGGAACTATACGAAAAGGAGATAAAACCTCAGTTCCAGCATATTCTCGACACCTGTCCTGTCATATCATGCGGTGCGGTGCTCTCGGCTTCGCAAATTGGAACTGACAAGAAATCCGAACGTTACGAGGCATTGCTCAATTGCCACATGGAGACACTCTATTCGTTTGCTATGCTTGTCAACGGTGGCGAGACTCCGAAAAATGGAGCAGACCTGTCGGCAAAGATTCTGCGCCCAGTAGACCCTGCGCTGCCCAATATGCCGCTCAGCACTCCGGAGAAGAAAATCAAGGACTGGCTCGACCGCTCGCCTCACGACGTGACGGTGGCTGATGTGGTTCGCCAGTTCTCGAAGGTGCCTTACGGATGGTCAGACTATGCCACCATCTATTATCTCAACGAACTGGTACGTCGCCATCTGTATACATTCAACTATAACAACAATCCCAACGTGAGCCGTGAGGATACGGCGCGCAACATCGTGCGTGATGCCAGCAAGTTCACGGTGGAGAAAGCAAAAGCTATCTCGCAGGAGGTGTTGAACGACTTCATTGATGCTTGGAAGCATATTTTCAACGTAATGTCGGTGAAGGGTAGCAACGACAGCACCGAGCTGTACCGCAATTGCAAGGAGACAGACGATAGTATGCTTAATACGCTTCTTAAACGCTACCGTGCTTTGTCTCGTGAGCTTAGCGGATGCCCCTTTGTTCATACCATCGATGAAGCTGTCGCTTTGATGGAAAGTTGGCTCACGGAGCGCGATCATCTGAAGTTCTTCCAAACCATCATTGATGCACGCGACGAGGCTTGCCGACTCTTCGACCGTTGCAAGAACATCAACTTGTTTCATAACGACCAATTCCCCAACTATGAGAAAGTGCGCAAGTTTATTGATGACAATCGTGACAACTTCGCTTTCCTCACCGACGAACAACAACAAAAGACTGTAGAGACCATACGTGCCATACTTACCGACGAGGAACCGTGGGACAAGATGCCGTCTTACATGAAGATGATGCGCACGTTGAATGGTCAGTTGGGCGAGTGCAAAACCCAACTCGTTGACAAGATAAAGGCGAACTACAACAAGGTGTTCGACGAACTTGAACAGTATGCCAACGAGGTGAATGTGCCACGTGACAAGTTTGCAAAGCGCGACATTACCATATCGCTGAAAACGAGCACCTCCAACTTCTATGCGTTGCAGGCCAATGCGGACACTCGCGACTTCATGGAGGAGGAGATGAAGAAAATCAACAGCGCCATTCCTGCGCCTCCACCATCAACACCTGGTGGTAATGGTGGCAGCACACCAAATCCCGCCGGTCCTCAGCCCAAGCCAAGAATGCGCAAGATTGTGCATCTCAATACGCATACCACAAAGCCAATGCGTTCGGAGGCTGATGTGGACATCTATTTGGCAGGGTTGAAAGCCGAACTTATGCAGTACATAAATGACAACAATGACATTATTATAGGATAAGTGATGGAGAAAAATATATTAGAATTTGTAACATTCACCATAGGCAGTGTCGCTGAAAGAGTACATAAAAGCCCATCTGAAATATATGGCCTATTCAAGCGATTAAATGTTATAGATGGCTATTTGGTGCCGGCATTTGATGTGCTGCACACATTTGGACGTCAATATTTGGTAAATGACGTATTGGATTTTCTGCAAGAAAAAGGAGTTAAGTTATGCTGATATATCATGCTTCATACATGAGAGTGGAGCGTCCTGACACGCACCATTCTCGTCAAAATTTGGACTTTGGCAAGGGCTTTTATGCCACTGTCATGCAATCGCAGGCAGAGCGTTATGCCCAAAGGTTTATTTTGAGAAACCGCAAAGGCATACTAAATGTTTATGAATACAAGCCAACAGCAGATTTGCAGATCAAAAAATTTGAGGCTTATAATGCAGAATGGCTTGATTTCGTGGCTGCTTGCCGTATGGGAGAAGATGTATATAAAAAGTATGATGTGGTAAGTGGTGGCATTGCAGATGACAGAGTGTTCAACACGCTTGATCTGTACTTCTCGAATCAGATGAGCAAAGAAGAGGCATTGAAACGTCTTATCTTTGAAAAGCCAAACCACCAGCTTTGTTTTACTAACCAGTCTGTAATAGACAGATGCATCACATTTATTGAAAGTAAGGAACTCTAAACGTAACATTTATGGAGGCTAACCGTATCATACTTGATATGAAATATGCGCGTATCATAGAAATTATAGCGCAACGATTGAATATTAAAACAGAGGCTGCAATGGACGTGTTTTATACATCTCCACTCTTCGAACTTATAGACAAGGGCGTTGCTGATATGCATTGCCGTAGCGACCAGTATTTGGCTGAAGAGATTATAGCAGAAAAGGAAAACAATAAAGATGGATACTAACAGATTGAAACGCTTCGCCGTAGAGGCTCGAAATATATTGATGCAGGGCGTGAAAAACCGCTTGCAGGCTATAGGCTTCGACCTGAAGACTGGCATACCCGCTGAAATGCCCCAGAAGATGGAGGGCGGTGCCGTGTTTATGGGAGACACCGTAACGACTGACTTTTACAGCCGTTGGATGTCGCTTTACAACAACATACAGGCTCGTGGCATCAAGCAGGTGGCTGAAGAGGCTGCCTACACATGGTTCAACCGCTTCATGGCTATCCGCATCATGCAGAAGCAGGGCTTCATTTCGCCTGTCTTGACTTATGAGAGCGAGGATGTGCGTGTGCCAGTCATTGTGAGCGAGGCGCGCCAGGGACGCATGCCTCAGATGGCAGCCGACGTGCATGACAAGCTGATGGCTCTCCTTGACGACGACAGCAAGACCAACGAGCAGTTTGCCTTGCTGATAGTGGCTTATTGCCATGAGAATCCTATCATCAACAAGTGCTTCGGAGCCATTGCCGACTACACAGAGTTGCTTCTGCCACAGAATATCTTGGCGGAAGGTGGCTTTGTGAATATGCTTAACGACACAGAATTCATCACCGACGATGATTTCCGCTCTGCCGAACTGATCGGCTGGCTCTATCAGTTCTATATCTCAGACCGCAAGGACGAGGCTTTTGCCAAGAAGGGTAAGTATGATGCCGACGAGATTGCTCCCGCCACGCAGATATTCACGCCCAACTGGATTGTGAAGTATATGGTGGAGAACACCGTTGGCCGCATCTATATCGACAACAATCCGTATTGCGAGGCGAAGGACGAGTGGAAATACTTGGTTGACACGCCTTCAGGAAATGCGACTCTTAAGGTGGACGACCTCGCTGAACTTACCGTTGCCGACCTTGCCTGTGGCTCGGGACACATTCTAAACGAGTGTTTCGACTTGCTCTATACTCTTTATGTAGAGGAAGGCTACAGCCGCTCGCAGGCTATCGGCAGCATTCTCCGCAAAAACATCCTTGGCATCGACCTCGACACCCGTGCCAAGCAGCTTGCCACGTTTGCCCTCTTGATGAAGGCTTGCCAAAAAGACAATAGTTTCCTCGACGGCAAGGTGATGCCGCGCGTCTACGACATGCCGCGACCTATAGCTGAGGCTATAGGTGCCGATGACGACACTTGCAATGCCGAGGAATATCTCAAAGAAACGCTTCCTCACTATCTGTTGGGTGGCAATGCTGACATGGTGAAGGACCTCACCGATGCCATCCTTTTGATGAACCATGCCAACACGCTTGGCAGCATCATGAAGTTCGATATTTCGGAGCAGACCCGCAATGTCGTGATGGTTCGTACCCAGGAGTATGAGGAGCAGTTGGCTACTGGCGAGATTGTGCCTTCGTCTATTCTGCTGCTGATGCCTTATATGCGCATCATACTTGCATTAACCCAAAAATATGCCGCGCTTTGTATGAATCCGCCGTATATGGGCAGCGGAAGGTTTGATGAGGTGCTGAGCAAGTATGTGAAGGACTACTATGCGGAAGGAAAAGCTGACCTCGCAACTGTATTTATAGAAATGGCAGGACAACATGTTGCCACAAATGGCAGGTATGGTTTTATAGTACCCCCATCATGGATGTTCCTTAGTACATTCGAAGGATTGCGCAAAATAATTATTGAAAATCAAAGCATCGAGTCTTTGCTTCATCTTAGCCGCGGTGTATTTGGTGCAGACTTCGGAGCATCATCTGCTGTCATAAAGAATGCAAGTAATGCAAATGCTTCTGGTACTTATTTCCGTTTGGTAGAACGTACATTCCAGGAGTTTGAGCAAAGCCATCTACGTATGCTCTTTAAGCAGACCTTGTCTAATCATGACTTTAAATACAACTTCAAGGAATACACAAAGGATGTTACAGAACTCCCTTATTCTGAGGATGGTAATCGCATTTATTATCCTAACGTTGAGCAGAAGAACTTTGAGAAGATTCCGGGATGTCCGATTGGGTATTGGGTGAATAAACCTGAAATTTTTGATAATAAAACCATATTAGATTATGGATATTTCTCTGGTGGAAGAAACAAGACTCATGGGAATGAAAAATACGTCAGATATTTTTGGGAAATTGATCATAATAGTACAAGGTGGGCGAAATACTCAAATGCAGGCGGAGTTAGAAAATATTTCGGCATAGAATGGGATGTTGTTGATTGGTCAAAAAAAGCACGTGATTTTTACAATAGCCATGGTGGGCTTTTAAATTCTAGTTATTGGAATAAAGAAGGTATTACATGGAATTTAATTTCATCACAATATGCAGCTTTTAGCATTAAACATTCAGATTTTATTTATAGCTCAGGGTCGCCTACTATATTTAACACGGAATATAAATGCAGTTTCTATTTATTAGGTTTTTTGAATACTAAAATAGCATGCAGCTATCTTAGGTTAATGAATCCTACTATAAACACTACTGCAGGAGATGTTTTATCCTTACCTTTAATAGAGAAGGAATCTATAATTATAAAAAAAAGAGTAAAAGAATGTATTAAGATTAGTAAGCAAGACTGGGACGCTCACGAAACCTCCTGGGATTTCCAGTGCAACGAACTATTGTCTGTAGACGAGCAGACCTACATGGACAACATCAACATCTTTGTAGAGGATCACTACAAAGAGACTGGCGAACGCCTCTGCATTGACCCTACAGCTCCACAACTCGACAGCTTGGCATGGCGCATAGAGCAATACAAGCAGAAGTGGCAGCATAAGTTCAAGCAGCTCCACGAGAACGAGGAAGAGCTCAACCGCCAGTTCATCGACATCTATGGCTTGCAAGACGAGCTGACTTCTGATGTTCCATTGAATGAAATCACCATTCTGCAGCAGGGAGAAATAAGTATAGAAGAGAACTCATAAAAAAATAATGATGACAGACAAGAGAATTACCGACAAGGATAAATATGAGCTGACTATAGAAGAAACATCTTTCGTAGAAGATGTTCGCAACATTATATCTACAGCCAAGGAACATACTTATAAGACTGCCAATTTGATGATTGTTGTCAGTAACTGGTTGGTAGGCAGACGTATCGTCTTACAAGAGCAAAAAGGAAAAGACCGTGCAGAGTATGGCAAGAGAATCATAAGCATAGCTTCGCAAGAGCTTACAAAATCTTTCGGTAAAGGATATGGGGAAACCACGCTCAAGAATTATCGAAAATTCTACAAACAATTTTCAAATTTTCAGATTCGGCAACCACTGCTTGCCGAATTTGAAAAACGCACACCATCAATTCGGCAACCACTGCTTGCCGAATCTGATGCAGAAATGTTTGAACTTCGCCCACAATTGTCATGGATGCACTATGAACGTTTGATGCGTGTTGATGACAAACAAGCACGAGTTTGGTATATGAATGCTGCTGCTGACAACCAATGGAGTTATCGCACATTAGGAAGAAACATATCCACCCAATATTATTATCGCTTGATGCAGACTCCACCAAACCTGCAAAAAAAAGTGATTGATGAGATGGTCGATAAAACGAAGGCTTTTCAAAAAGACAAATTTGATTTTATCAAGAATCCAGTTGTTGCAGAGTTTCTAGGACTACCACAAAATAGTGCCTATAACGAAAATAAGTTGGAGAGTGCCATTATCAACCATATACAGGAGTTCATCATGGAGATGGGACGTGGCTTTGCCTTTGTTGCAAGACAGCAACACATTAGGACAGATATGGGAGATTTCTTTATCGACTTGGTGTTCTACAATTACATATTGAAATGCTTTTTGCTCGTAGATTTGAAGATTGGGCAGATAACACATCAAGACGTAGGGCAGATGGATATGTATGTCAGAATGTACGACAAACTGAAATGTACTGAGGGTGACCATCCTACAGTAGGGCTTATTCTTTGCTCTGATACCAGCAAAGATATGGCCCAGTACTCCATTTTGAATGACAACAAACATATCTATCAGGCCAAGTATCTCACTTTTTTGCCAACTAAAGAAGAGTTGACAAGAGAGATAGAAAAGCAAAAGGAAATCTTCAGATTGCAGCATCGTGAAGATGGGAATAATAAATAATAATGTATTATTATGGCAGACAATAACAATACTCAACATATAGTGTGGCACGATGATGTAATCGTGAAGCAATTCATCAGCTATGCCGTTGGCTGTATGATGGGGCGCTATAGCATCGACATGAATCCGGCAAAACGAAATGTGCTCGATTTGAAAAACGAAACGTGCAAAAATCGGGAAAAACGAAACGTTCTAAAAATTTCGCACACACGACACTTTAAAACAACAAAAAGCAGTCCAAAACGGGCTGCTTTTATAGTTTTGAACGGTAAACAAACAGCGTTCAAATGATATTCAAATTATGCGGCATTAGACTTCACGAGCATCATATCTTTATAACCAGCATCAAAGTTCACATGCGCATTGAACTCGAAACGCTTACAACCTTCAAACGGATTGCCGAGCGTTTTATTCTTGCCTAACCATTCACAAAGCTCAATGATAGACGACTTATCTGATGTGAAATAAACAAACGGCTTTCCTTTGAGCACATTCAACACATCGAGATAGTCAGACAAATGCCAGTACATTTTGTATGTTCCAACCTCTGTGGACAAATAAGGAGGGTCCACTATAAACACCACATTCGGCGTCTTTATATTTTTCGTATAGTTCACGATAGTCACATGATTCAATCGTCAAACCTTCCAGATAGTCCTCACTTGTCGGGTAGTCGTTCTTTCGGATATTATTGTATAATGTCTGCTTCTCCATTTCCTCGATGCTCAGTTCGTATTTCATCGAGAACATCACCGATGCCGAGATGGTTATAAAATCAATATAGCCCACCGTTTGCTCCTCATGCCTCAAGCGTTCAAACATCTTCTCACGCATCACACCATCTATTCGCTTGTGCTTTGGCGTATTGCCTACAATCGCTCGCAAATCAGCGAGCAGCGCATTTGTCTGAGGTATATGTGCCAATCGCTCGCGGTAGTTGTCGTAGTCGTTATATACCACAGTTGCCTCTGGACGCAAATGCTTCGTTATATGGGACAGCAAACCGCTGCCACCGAACAAATCCACAAACACTGTTTTGTCGTTGAACTGGGGCAGAATCTTGATATACTCCTTTGCAAACATGCGCTTCTGTCCGACAAAAGGCAGAGGTGCTGCCATGTGCATTTTCCCTCTCATACGTTCAGTTCAAATTTTATATTATCCTCACCAGCGAGAAGTCGTTCAGTGGGCTTTATGTTGTTTTCATAGATATGTACATTCGCCAGGTTCAGCGTGATAGACTTTAGCGGCAAGTCTATCTGTCGAGCCATCAGATAAAGGTGGTAAATGTCTGAAGGAAGTCCGAGGTTTGCATCGGAGCTGCGCTGATACGCCGACACAACCAATGCACCGTCCTCTATTTGAAACTGCACAAGGCTCAGGCACGGTGCCTGGTTGCTCTCTGCATCCGTTGCTCCGAGAAACAGTACATAGTTTTTGCTGTTGCGTTTCTCCTTGTTGATGCGCTCAATAAGTGGTGGCAGTTTCTCCATGTAGGTCGGGTAGCTGTTTACCAATGTCTGGCCGCAGTAGTCCCACCATGCTATGCCTGCCTCACGGTATCGTTCCACATTGCGCTCTCCTTGCATAAACAGTTTCAGCTCTTCTTTCAGTTTCTTCCTCGCTATACCGTGGCTCTCGAATATGTCGAGCAGATCAGCCGGTGTGAGCGTCAGCTGCTCATTGAGCAAGTATTTTATCTTGCCTTTTTTGTTCTGTTGGGTCTTGCCTTCAGCAAGCACCTTCCCCAATAATAAATAGTATTTGTTCATCGTGTTTTATTTTCGATACGGCAAAGTTACCACGCTTCCGCATCAAAAAGTAACACCACGAGCAAATCACACTGCAAGCCTTTTGCAGCACGTTTTCAAAAGCCTTGTGCTTTATCCCCCGAGCACCTGAGTGCTACATTCTCGACCATATCGCTTGATGAGCGTGTACACCTTGCGCTCGCTCACATGATAGCGATCTGCAAGTGTCGCCACAATGTATGAGACCTTTTCGCCACCACCGAGCATCACCCGATAGTCGTTGTACAAGTCTATATATTCCACATCTTCGATGCGTATCCCTGCCTGTTGTAGCCTTTTTAACGGCTCGCGGTTAAAATTCAATATCTCAAATACTTTCATTTTCAACTAAATTATGTACCTTTGTATCGCCAATCATTTATAACAACAAAAAAACCAGTACGGTGCAGCAGGAGGCATAGGCCCCCGGTTGCGCATCGTACTGGTGTGTTGTTAATAAATGATCGGCGTCTATATTAACAGGCCGGGGGCTTTTTTACATCCTCCCCCGAAGGGATTTTTTTAAGCGTTGTACTTGCTCAAATCTATTGCATCTTTATTCTTCCAGCCATTTTCCAGCATCTCTTGTATATGCTTAACGGCTTTCGTGTAGAAATCTGCAAGTTCATCAAGCGTTTCAAACGTACGGTACACTGGACTTTCATCAGTGCCGAACTTAAATGTCACTGGTAGCGTTTTTCCGTCCGTCTGGACGGCCAAATCGTATGCAGCCTTATAGTTGTACTGGTTCTCTTGCGAGAGCCACACAGAGGCTCCTTCATAGCTGAAGCCCGACAATATTGCTGCATCCGTTTGTTGGTTGTACCATTTTCTTACGAGGTCTTTAATTTCCTCGTCAGTCGGCTTGTGTGTCAGTTCTGCCTCCATGTAGTCAGCAGTTCCGTCATCATGTTCTTGCACGTCCCAACGAACGCGCCACTTGCTTTTGATGGGGTTCACGCATTCAAGCAGTTTCACCTCCAAACTTCCTTGTGCTCTTTTCATCAACTAAAAACGTATTTGGTTCGACCTTTGCCGAACACTTCCGTCTTGATCGTTGTCTCAAATGGGAAGCCATCCGGCACTTCTTTAATCTGGGCGAGGATATTTTTCATTTCCTCACTGTTGGTAAAGAATTTCCTGGCTTCGCCGTTCATCTCGATCGATACGATGCAGCGATCTTCACCCTGCTCCGTCTTGATGCCCGTCTCAAAGTCCTTCACGATGATAGGAATGTTTACCAACTCGCGGATACTTACTACTGTACCCGCGAAGCGCTTTTTGCCGTCTTCTGGCTTGTAAGCCACATTTAAGTCCTTAAAACTTTTCATTGTTTTGCCTGTTAATTTATTAAACAAATTGTTACAGTCGGCGTGCTTTGTCATCCCATAAAAGGATGCTGTCAGCTCTCGCCTTCTTTTTCTCGATTTTACCTCGCGCATCTTTCTTGCGAACTTCTGCTTGATGCGTTTCCTTAAACGCACATTGTTTGGCCGTATCACATAGCCCAGAAAGTCTATTCCCTCAGCAGTCGGAAACACCCTCTCATTGGGCTTTACCACCAAATCTATTTTCTGCAGCTGTTCATGTATGATGTCACGAATCATCCATAGTTCCGCTTTCGTTTTACCGAGTTCCACGCCGTCATCACAATATCTGTAAAAATAACGTACGCCGTACTTGTCCTTCAGATAATGGTCTAAGAAAACAGACAATAACAGATTCCCCGACCCTTGCGAGCTGCGCAGCCCGAAACTGATGCCCTCAGGCAGAAGGTGCAGAAAGTGCTCCAGCAGTCCTAACAGCACCTCGTCCTTGAACACCCTGCGGTAACACCACATTACAAAATCCGGCTTCACGTTGTCATAGAACCGCCTCACGTCAAACTTATAGCAGTATGTCGTTCCCTCTGGGTCTGCATTCAGATCTCGTTGTATGCACTTCATCAAGTCGTGCGTGCCACGTCCCTTGATGCTCGCCCCCGTAGTTCGTATGAAACGCTTGTGCAGATGTGCGTCCACCACATTCATCACAGCATACACCGCTATGCGGTCTTTCATCGACAATATCTGCAGATGCCGTTCTTTACCGTATTCACAGATGATGCGCTCATGATAGCCACCGAGCTTGAACGTGCCGTTCTTCAGCTTTGCCGTCAGTTCTGCTATCACCTCGTTACGGTGCTCCAGCAGATAGCGACCTTGCCTGCACGTCTTTCGCTTCTTGCCCCGCAACACAGCGTCAAACGCCTCCGACATGTTGCCGTAGTCCGTCACCTCCTCCATGATGTAGCCTTCTCTGCGCATAGGGTTATCTGTTTCTCGTTTACGGAAGATATGGGCCTTCCTATCCCCGGGCCAAACTTCTTCGAACCGTTACCGGCCTACCAAACTCTATTGCCCGACACTTGATGTTTCAGCTTTCCGTCCTTTCATGGACGCTGTTGCTGTGGCTCGTTTCCCTCGGCACCACATCGAGGAGCGCGTCCTCATCGTTGTACGCCGATATATTTTGATTTCCAGACGCGAGCCGACATTCGTGTTCGCATTCGAAGCATCGTTATTCGCATTCGCATTCGACACACCGCCATTCGCATTCGCATTGTTGTACCCGCGATAGACCACACGGCCCATTGGAAACTCTACCAAGATGCAAAGTTACTCATATTCCCGCCAACTCAAGCGATTATACTCAAAATCAGTTGCAAAGCGACAATATTTCAACGAAAACCGCTGCACCACCAGGTTCCCTCGAAATTCCTGAAATTTTTCGACCGGCTTACGCCGGTGATGCCACGTCTTTCGTTTTGTCGCTTCGCTCCCGCTTTGCGCGCTTCGCTTTACGCAGCCTCGCTCAACGCCTTATACGCAGCCACGCTTTGCGCCCTCACGAGTTTGCCGCGGAAGGCCAGACGCGAGCCGACATACGTATACGCATCCGAAGCATCGTTAAACGCATTCGCATGCGACACACCGCCATTCGCATGCGCATAGTCGCACCCGCGATAGACCACACGGCCGGTGGCTGTGCTTATCCAGTATATGTCTGAATAATATGTGCTCGACGAGCCATTCATCGAGCCTACTGGCACTACCGCCATCAGCCTTCCATGAGCCACTGCCGTTATCCAGTTGCCGCTATTCGTCGTACCCTTTATCATGATCGTGCTGCCGTCGGGCATCCAAATGCGCCACTTGCCCTCATTGCCGCTCGTGTTCGGCAAGTCCACACCGTCCATCATCTCATACTTGTGTCCGTAGATGTCCTCATAGCCCAGGCAGCAGATATTGTTCACCTGCGTCACCTTTGCAGCACCATACTCGTCCTTGTCCACATACCAGGCATATTGGTGCACTCTGTTCTCATCCACCAGACTGTTTGTCACATTCGGGTTGATTGCCTTTGCGCCCTCATAGCCTAAAGTGTCCTGCATGCCTCTTGACATCGTGCCGCCAGTCGTGCGCATATTCGTATGCGAGCCAGCGCCACACTGCTCCTGCATGTTCCTCCTGCCATACTTCGCGTATGCAAGGTTCGCAATGCGGAAGTGCATCAGAGCGTCAATCTGCTGCATACCTCGCTGCACGCTGTAATAATGGAAGTCCGTCCATGTCATACTTGCAGTGGTACTCCCGCCCGTTATGCAGGCACGCAGCTTGCTGCCCACTACAGAACTGCCCACAACAGCACACAGATGCTCGTCGTTCGCAAACCATTCAGGCTCCATATCCTCTATCTTGCTGCTGTTGGATAGCACCACCTTGTCAAACTCGGCTGTGTTCAATATAGAGAAGTACAAAGTCTTGGCTCCCTCAGGCACATCGCTGATGAGATACATGCCTGCCTCAAATCTGTTACCCAGCGTTGGCACCACGACGCTCTTCACCACATTGCCGTTCACGTCGGCAAATGCGCTGCCCACAAGGTTCGTGCCTGGCACACTCGGCCAACGGACACGCTTGTGCTTCGACACATCCACCACGCACACCGAATAAGAGCTGTCCGTACTCATGGCATTTGTTATGGTGTCCCTGCCACTCATCACTTTCCTGCCTTTAGTGTAACCGCCCTGCACCGCCTTGATGTCATCAAGCGTCAATACGTCCACATTCGGCACAGCCGGCATGTGATCCTTGTCCTTCGAGCTGTAGCAGCTGTAGTCCTTGCTGTTCAAGAAGTCATTGATACCCTTGCTCCAGAAGAAAGGCTCGTGCATCATCAGGTCGCCTTCCGAGCCGTCAAGCTTTGCAGGGGTTCCGTCGGCATACTTGGTGCTGTCCTTATCGTCAAGTTCCAAGTAAGTCATCTCGCCGTCCAGATTGTTCACCACGGTATCGACATTCGCTATGTTCACGTTCCTCGTGGTCGCCTTCTTTGTCACCTTCGCCAATACTCTGTGACGGTTCTTCAATATCGCCGCCACATGGCCGCTCGGTTTGTAGTCGTTGCCGTACTTGTAGCCCGTGCCGTTATCCAAGTTCGAGAGATTTGCATCGTCTGCCACGCTCTCGTCGCTCTCCAGCATCGTATATTCCGGCTGCACGATGTTCAGCTCCGGAAAGTGCTCCTTCAGCGCCTCATACTCCTCGTCCCCCTTGTATTTCGTCAAGCGGTATGTTCCCACCAGTCGGCAGGTGTCCACGTTGCCGCCTTCCTCGTCCACACCGCCCGTCCGCATCAGCGAAGTCAGCAAGCTGCCGTCACCCTCCATGTCGATGCCTGTCACACGCAGATATTCGATGTTCGAACAGCGTTCAAACAGTGTTTGCCAGTCTATGCCAGGACAGCTGTCAATAACGAGCTTCGTCACATTGGCCGTACCCTCGATGGTCAGTCCCTCCTCTTTCAGTTTCGGCAGATATTCCAGACGCAGAGTCGTCAGCGAGGCCGGCAGCACGAGGTTCTCTATCGGCGCACCCTTGGCCACAGTCACGCTCTTCACATTCGTGCCGCCCGCGTCGAGGCTCCTCAGCAGCGTGTTCGTCGAGAAGTCCAGCGATGTCGAGTCCTGGCGGTTGCTTCTCGCCATAGTCTGCCCGTTCAGGTTCACCTCCCTCAGTTGTCTGCATCCCTGCGTCACAAGCCACCATGTAGTCGTCGAAGGCTGTGCCCCCCGCTTCACGCTGATGTCCAGTCGTCTCATCATCTTGCAGTTGCCCAGCTCCAGGCCGTTCAGCAGATGTCCGGCAGCTCCCGTCAGGTCAAGCTCCAGGATCTTCGAAGCGCCGAATAGTAGCATCGGGTCGTTCAGTGCACGCTTGCCCGTCACCGAGAGCCTGCCCGTCTCGCCTCTCAGCAGCCTGCCCGTCTCGCCCTCCATATAGTCCTTTCCCGACAGACCGTAAGCGAAGTAGTATTCATCGCCCGACACAATGCGCATCACGTCTGCCGAATCCGACATCTCACGCGCCATATAGAAGCCAGCCGAATCCGCACGGTAAGTGCTCACACCGTATTTAGCGTCAAGCAGAGCGAAGCGGTTCGTAATGAAGTGGTCAAGCTGCATCTCGCGCGTACCGCTCAGCGCATACATGTAGTAGAACTTGTTCCCGTCCGTCGTCACACCGTTCTCCGTCACTCTCACGCCCTTAGTTTCCGGCTTGATATACTTCATCTCGCCCGACTTGTTATACTCCCTGGCCGACCAGTTCTTCTGCATAGCCTCAAACGTGCCCTTCACCTTCTGGTTCGTCATCACCCTGCGCAGTTCCTCAGCCATAGCCTTTATCTCCGCCTCGAAGTTGGCGATAAACAGACACCACATCCAAGAGTCATGACCCTCAAACACCCATTTCTTCTTCTCCGCGTCCCACGAATCCCTCATTATGTTGTAGGCATAAGCAAGCAGCGAGTCATTACGCTTGCCGAAGCAGGTGTCACCGTCATAGTAAGTCCACCACCATATATCCCCGTCCCAAGTGCAATGAATCGTGTTCTTCACAAACTGGTCCACATTGCCGCCATAGGTCACGATGATGTAATATGCAGTCATGTTCCTCACATCATGATGCAGTCCAAGCTCGTTCCTGAACTTTTCCGACTTCCATGTCTTGAGGTCTGTGTACGTCATGTCCGCACCCGAGGGCACACACGATTTCACCCAGCTCCACAGCTTCTTTATAGCCCCCTTCTGGTATTCCGAAGCGTTCTTCTCGCCCGCAGCCTCATCAGCACCGCTCCACAGCGTGTCCTTTGGATAGTTGAACTCAAGCGAGCTCTCAAACTCCGCATCCAGTTGAGCGTCGAGGTCATCGTCCACCTGAAAGTTACACAGTTTCTTGCCGTTGTCCAGGAACTCTATGGCTATATGCTTCCCCTTGTCCGTCAGACCCATCACATCATACCAGTCACTCTTGTCATTGTTCATCTGGTACTGGCCGTAGTACGTAGGGTTCGAGTCGTCAGAACTGGTCGTCGCGAATATGTCGCAAGGATAGCCGTATATCGCCGTGCGTATCGTCGGGTCTTGCTGCTGTGGCGGAGTAGGCGATATCTCCTTCATCACGTCATTGAATACTATAGCCATGCCCGTGTTCGTCTTCATCGACGAGTCCGAGAAGTCCGCCTTTGCACAGTTCACCTTGCACGGCTTCGTGTCGCCCTTGAACAGTGGCAGCTTGTTCACATCCTGCTTCACGCCGTTTATCCACATCTCCGGTACCAGACCCGCCTTCATGCACTTCATCCAGTAGAAGCGGTAGTTCTTCACCGGATACTTCGTCGATGAAGTTCCCTGAATACGCATCATGATGTTCGTGAAGCGTATCACGTCACCCCACGACGTGTATATCACCAGCTCATCCACGTGGAAGTTCTGCTTCTTGTTCTTGCAGGCGTTCACATCGTCAAGACCGCTGCCCGAGTCCTCCGTGCGCACGATCTTTATCACAGCCCTGCCCTTGGCCATTATCTTGTCCATGTCTATTTCGCCCGTCTCCGGGTTAAGCACGTCGTTGTAGGCATACCGCTCCGCCATCTCCTCCGCATTGTCGCTGCCCACCGTATGGTTGTCCACAACCTCGTCGTCAGTCAGAGCGCGCGAATACGCAAACACCTTGTATACCCTCACGTCAGCACCGTCCGAGCTTATGCTGATACCCTGCGGAGCGTCCTGTTTGAAGTTGTCGTCATCCTGATAGCACATCGCCGACACGCGGTCACCGTTCATATACAGTTCCATGAGCGAGCCGTCGGCACGCTTGCCCACGTTGAAGACAAAGCGCACACGCTTGCTCTCCGCATAGTTCTGCTTCACGCCCACCGGCGTCTTCGTCACGATCGGCAGACCCGTCTCCGGGTCTCTGTTCTCCTCGTCCTCATGGTCCTTCGTCGAGCCGCTGTAGAGCATGGCGCTGTCCGCCGTAATGCGGAAGCCCTTCGCATCGTTCTCCATGCAGTCCACCACCACCGAGCTGCGGTCCGACACGTTGTTCACCTCCATGTCTATCTCTACAGACATGCCTCCGCGCTTCACGTCTTGCATAAAAGACTTAAAGTCAATCACTGCCTTCGCACCGTTCTTCAGCATCAGAGCCTCGCCGTCCCAGCCGCTCGTCTGCCAGTCCACGCCCTCAAAGGTCGTACCATGTTCACCGTAGGCCCACAGCTTTCGTGCCTCAGGGCTTTCCGAGTTCGAGCGTCCCGCAGCGGTCAGCTTCAGCTCCAGCCCCTGCGTCGCCTCGCCTATGTCCAGACCGCTCGACGCCACATCCACAACCGTCTCCAACGCAGCCTTGCCGCACTCCAGCTTCAGCCTCGTCTCGCCCTGCTCCATGAAGCGCTCCATATATGTCTGCCGACCGCGGCCCACGCTGTATGTCTTCTTCGTCTCCTTGCCAGTGGGCGAAGTCTGCGTCTCCGTCACCACCGCCGGAACCTCCGTCGGGTCGTATGCCGCATACTCAAACTCCAGCCTCTCATACTGCTGCGCCGACAGACGCGCCCGCAGAGGCATCTCCCCAAGCACCACCTCGCCGTTCTTGTTTACATATTTCATGCCTACCCAAGGGCTTCTCTCGCCGCCCTTCAGCAGGTCTATCCATATCGCGTCCGACTTCAGGCCATCTCTCTCCGCAACCAGCTGCACCGTGTGCCTGCCTGCCGCCAGCGTATTGGCAGCTATCGTGAACGCATCGCGAGTCGTGCCCGACTTGCTCACGTCCTTGGTCGTAGGCACACCATTGCCGTCAACATACATCGACACCGTTCTGCGCCCTGAGCCCGTCAGAGTGAACGGGATGCTTATCGTCTCCCCGTCCTCATAGCCGCCCTTCTGCATCGCTGTGCCCATGTCATAGTCCGACGTCAGTTTTATGCCCACCACCGTCACCATAGCATAGGCCTGCTTAGTCTGCTTCTCGCCCTCAGCGGTCGTACATTCAGCCCTCACATACACATCCACATTTCCCGCCACCGACATATATGCCGAGAGGTCTGCCGTATAAGTGCCCCTCGACACGTTGCGCAGCTCCTGCGTCCAGAGCGTCGTAGTGCCCAGCTTCACGCTGATGCTCACCGTTGCGTTCACACCGTCGCTCTCCCCCTCAGCGTTCACATGGTCGTAGGTCCAGGTCAGCAGCGCCGAGCCGCCCTCTTTCACAAGCGCCGGAGCCACCTTTGCCGTCACCAGTATGCGGCTTGCCGACGATGTGCCGCCACCGCCGCCACCCGCAGGTAGCTTGGCAGGCGTACCTATCGCCACACCCTTCGTGTCGTAAGCATACAGATAGTTGTCATCACCGTCAGGAACCACCTCTATCGAGCCAAACGTATGCGCCTCCAGCTCCTTCAGCTTTGTCGCCACCACACCGTTCTGTATGGCGTTTGTGCTCGCCTCGTCCAGACTCGCGTCCACCTCCGGTACGTCCAATCTCAAACTGATATCGCCAGCTTCGTTCGGTTCGCACCTTTCTCCGTTCAGTGTCACACTCTTCACCTTGCCGCCACCGCCGAAGTCGCCCCAGCTCTCAGCGTTCTCCCATGAGGAAAGGCTTGTCCCCATAAACTGCTTCGTCTCCCATTTGCCCTGAGCCGTCTCGTAGGTGATGCAGCGTCCCTTCGCACGTGCCTTTCCTTCCACGGCTGCTATGGCGGTCTCAAGCGTATAGTATCCGCTCTCCAGCGGAACCTGCTCCGTCACGTTATAGGTGTTGCCACCGCCGCTTCCGCTTATCTCCACCAGGTTCTCTTCCTCATCGCTCCACACATACACCACGCCACCGCACACATACGCCTTGTCCTTCAGTACTTCCGTGCGCGCATCGTTCATGTACATTTCTGCGCCAAGCCAGTTATTGCAGTATATGTTACCATTCTTCCCGCAGAAGGATTTGTTCACCGTGTCATAGTACACACCGTCTATCTGGGGGTATGATACAAGTCGTATCTCCACGCCTTCCACCAGCCCGTCAAACCGCGCTGTCGCGCCGTTCCTTGCAGCCAGTGCCGTTTCCTTGTACTCCGATTCCACACTTTCTGCCTTTGCCACAGCAGCGTTGGTCTTCTGGGCGGCATCCGTGGCCTTGCTTGCCGCATCTTTGGCGGTTTGGGCCGCAGCCTTCGCTGTTGCTGTTGCCGTATCTGCTTTCTTTGCCGATGCGTCAGCCACAGCAGCAGAAGCCTTGGCGACAGCTGCTGCATCTTCCGCAGGTTTCGACAGCAGTTTCAACGGGGCGCTCACCACCGTCTCGCCTCTCATGGCAGGGAGACTCACCACACCGTCCAGCGTGCTCACAGCTTCCAGCTCGTCCACACTCTGGCTGTCAGTCTTTATCTGATTCACCACATCCTGGACCAGTTCCTTTTTCTCTTCTTCTGTCAGTGCCATATTTATTTGGTTTTGTTGTTATTGTTCAGTTGTTCATTCAGTCCGTCGATGAAGCCGGGCACGCACAGACGTTCTGCCACCGTGCCCATAAGACTTACCTCCTCGTCGGTATATTCGACACTACCCTCGCCATTGTATATCTTCAGGGCAAGGGCATGTGCCTTAATACCGTTCACGTTCTTGTATATCAAGTCCGCAAACGTCTCCCTCGCGTCCACCGTCTGCGCCGCCTTCCGGCTCACGGTCGTGTAAATTTTGAAATGCTTAAAGTCTATCTTTTTCATACATCATTCCTCATTCGTTGTTCCTTCTATGATATACCAGTTCCCCGCTATCGCCTTCAGCGTCGTGTAGGTGTTCCACAAGCAGTATATCCGTGTGTCGCTCTTGCTGCACCCGCCGAACCGCCTCACATCAATAACGCTTCCGTCCGATGTTTTCATCAAGTAGTAGGGGTTGGCCTCGAATATTATCTTCTGTCCGTTGATGGCGGACACATACAGGTACTTCAGCTTCTTGCCCACTGGTCTATCCCAGAAGAAGCTCAGCTCCAGTCCGTCGTATGCCGTCGCGTCCGGCAGGTATATCCAGTGCGAGTAAGGGGCCTCCGTGGCACCCCACGAGTCTTCTATCGCGTCAAACTCCCAAAAGAACATGTTGCACGGCTCAGCCTCTGGGTCTATCTGGTATTTGTTCGGTGCATTCACCTTGGTGCTCGAATACAGCAGGTTCGCATGGATCACTCCCGTCACCTCTGCGTCCTTCATTCTTGCAGACTTCACGTCAAGGCTGCCGTCTGCGTTCACCTTGAAATATTCGTTCATCGTCACTGCGCCTTCCAGGGTTATCTGGTCTGCGCTTATCCTCACGCCACTCTCCAGCTTGCCGTTCTCGTCCTTGGTCACGAATGCCGACACCTCCGCTCGTTTCACAATGTCCGTGCTCTCCTCCACGGCCGAGGCAAACATCCCGGCAAACGCCTCGATGTCCAGTTTCTTCTCCATGTCCCCGGCATAGCTGTTGAGCCATGTTTCCCAGTCCGTTGCCGTTATCAGTCCCGCCGTATTCTTCAGCGCGCCGTGCTCGTCAAACCGCTCCGAGATGAGTGCGTTGTATTTTGTTGTCGTTATAATCTCTGAACCCTCCAGCACCTTGCCGTCCTTGTCAAAGTTCAGTGCCGCTATCTTTACCAGCCGCTCGCTCTGCTCGAACAGCGTCTTGTACTTGTACGTCAGTGCCTCTATCTTGTCCGTGCTCAGCACCAGCATATACAGGTAGATGTCGCCGTCAAACGCCAACTTGAAGTCGCCCGTGCCGTTCCACAGCCCGCTGCAGGTGTACTGCACATAGCCGTCCGTCACCGCAATCTGCTCGCTCACCGCTAAGCTGTCGAAGTCCGCAAAACCTGCCTTGTTCACGTTCTCAAAACCAATCTTCAGCGTGCCGGCCTTTACGCAGCGATAAAAGAAGCTCAGATACACTGGCAAGGCTTCCTTCTTCCCGTCGCCGTTTGTCGGGAAGGTCGGCACAAAGCGCAGATTCTCGTGCTTCTGGCGAATATACTTGTTGCGTATCCGCACCACCTTGCGTCCCATGTCTGTCACCACGCTCGCACCGTCACCCTTCTTCGATAGTGCTGCGCCGTTGGCCCACACCCATTTGTTGCCGACGAGGAAGAACACCGTTTCATTCTCCGAGTTCCACTTCTCCAGTCCAGATGCAAACGTCGGGTTGTTCAGATAGCCCTTCTCGCTTAGGAAATCATTCCTCACGCTGTCGATCGCGCTCTGCACCTTGCCCTCCGTTATCTCAAACCGAGTCTTCACGTCCTCGCCAGTCTCCAGTACGAATGTGCCTTTCAGAAAGGCGTTGTCCGCATACAGGCCGTTGCCCTTCGGCTGGCGGTCTGCCGGGAACTTGTCATCCCTGATGCCGTCCAGGCTGCCGAGTCGTGCCCGTAGGCAGTTGTCAAAGGTCTTGCCCCTCACGCCGTCCATCACATCCACCCTCGGCTGTCCGTCCTCGGTGGCGGATATGAGCACTAAGTTCTGCCGGTCGGTGTTCGCCGTGTTGCCCATCAGCACGCACTCGTCGCCCTCCTTCGGTTCCACGCCCTCAAACTCCTCCTTCGCCACCACGATACCGTCCTCCGTAACATCGGCCACTTCTACCCAGTAGCTCCGCATATCCTTGCCCGTGAACGTCTGGCAGCGCATCAGGTCGTGCTGCACAAACATGTTATCCTGATCAAAGCAGATGAGGTAGTGGTCGTTTTGCTCCTCCACCGCCTTTATCTTGCCGTTGGCCGCACTCACGCATATCTGGCCGCCCACGCTCCGCACTTTCTCGATCAGCAGTTCCATCACTGCCATCGTCTGCCTCACCGTCAGCTTGTCTATCGTCAGGTAGGTGCGCCCGTCCTCGCCTTTCCACAGTTGGAACCCTGCGCCCATCAGTCCGTCTACAAACTGCCCCGCGCTCCGTATGCTGTCCGACGTTACGCTCCCAAAGGCCACGCCGTCCTTTTTCCTCACAGGCTGGTCCAGCCAGTCGTCAAAATGGCGGTAGTCCCACTGGTCGGCATTGTCGGCTTCCTTCGCATGGTCAGCCTCCAGAGCGTGCTTCGCCTCGTCAGCGTCCGTGGCGTGGTCGGCCTCTTTCGCATGGTCGGCTTCCAGCGTGTGGTCACTCTCCTTGGCATGCGTGGCTTCCCTCGCCAGTTCAGCGATGTCCGCCTTGGCTGCGTGCGCCGCCTCCTTCACCGCCATGCCTCCGTAGGCTGTGCCCCCGGTCCGCAGTGCCGACGTACTGCCCTCGTTTTTTGGTTTCTTTATTACCTTGATGTCTATCATTGCTCAATCTCCTTAAGTGTCATTTCTGCATGTCCTTCCTCAAGATTGCGACGATATGACTACCGATTGCAAAGTTACAGAATTATTTTGTATTATAGACGAGTTTTGCAAACATTTTGATGCAGAAAATGCAGGAAATTTGCTGGAAGACAATAGCGGAGTGAAGCGTAGACGGCGTGCAGCATCGTTGTCAGACAGTGAAATAATGACGATTCTGTTGTATTTCCATTTCGGTACATTCCGCAATTTCAAGCACTACTACCTGTTCTTCATTAAGGGTACGATGAAGTCTTATTTTCCGAAAGCTGTGTCGTACAACCGCTTTGTGGAGTTGGAAAGCCGCGTGTTCTTCCAGCTCATGTTCTTTCTTAATCTGGGAGCTTTCGGAAGATGTACCGGCATAACATTCGTTGATTCCACGATGATACCCGTATGCCATAATCTCAGGAGATATGCCAATAAGGTTTTCAAGGGAATTGCCACTGACGGAAAAGGAACAATGGGTTGGTGCCATGGCTTTAAGCTCCACCTTGCGTGCAATGACAGAGGCGAGATAATAGCGTTTGTACTTACTGGTGCAAATGTCAGCGACAAGGACCCGAATGTGTTCAAGGTTCTTGCTAAACGCTTGTATGGCAAGCTATTCGCTGACAAAGGCTATATTTCGCAGAAGCTGTTTGACTTCCTCTTTGAGGATGGAATACAGCTGGTGACAGGGTTGCGCGTAAACATGAAAAACAAGCTGATGCCATTCTATGACAGAATGATGCTGCGCAAGAGATACATTATCGAAACCATTAACGACATGCTGAAGAATACGGCACAGATTGTACACTCACGCCATAGATCTGTAAGCAACTTTATCATGAACCTTATTTCTGCCTTGGGAGCATATTGTTTCTTTGACAACAAGCCAAAGGCATTGCAAGGATACTGCATCGAAGACACGAAGCAACTGTCTGCCGGGCCGTCGTCACGCTTGCGCCAGTCAGCAAATCTCGCCAGTATATGCGTTCGTCGCCCTTCACGCTCTCCCAGGAGAACAGATAAAACGTGAACCCATCCTGCACGATGTGGAGGTTCAGGTACTTCAGTATCTCCTCCAACACCTCATCCTGCTGCCATACGTCATCCTCCTCATCACCAAGAAAAAGCAACTCGCTTACCGTCAGCTGCCCGAATATCGCATAGCGGTTACCTGCCAAATCATCCACAGCCTTACTTCCATCGTATAGGTAGCGCATGACATTACCACCCACGATGTCAAGCTCAGCCGTCACACCACCCAATATCTCTTTCAGCATCGCCAAGAATGTGCGTTGTTCAGCCTCCGCCTTTACTACATTATACAGCACACCGAGCGAGCCGACATCACGATATTTAGCATACTGCAATGCCGTCAGCGCATCGATGCAGCTCAACTCTATCTCGTCAAACTCCTCGTTGTAGCCCTGCGAATAGCTCTGCGGTTCGATAAATCCGGCAAAGAGACATTTCCCCTCACGGTAGATGTTCACCACAGCGTCACGGCATGAGGCACAAAAGAAGTCCGGCACGAAGTTCCGCGCCAGAAGGCGTACAGTAGCCTGCTGGCAGAGCAAGTGGTCAAACGTATCGTTCACTTGACTCGTCAGTTCCACTGGATCTTCAGTAAACGACAGTTCCCCATTCTTCTCACCAATGACAGTTTCCTTAGTACGGTCACCACCAGTCAGTATATGCACCTCGATGCGCTCTTCCTTTTGGTTGTAAAAATGTCCGTGCAGATACATGTTCCTTATATTTTGATGTTCGTTCCTTTTCTATTTATTCTCGTCTCGTTGGCAAGCACAGCCACAAGGTCTCTGCCTTTCACCTTCAGCTCGTACACGCCACCACCTCCACCGCCATTATTACCGATAAGCGACTTCAACTTGTTCAGCGGTGCTATCACCTCCGGGTTGCTTTTCGCTCCAGCATACTCGCCCATCAGCGCCAAGGTCGGGCCATACACAATACCGCCGTTGGCGAATGGTGTCACGGCAACCGAAGCAACAAGCCCTTGCATCATGGCTATGAATCCAGCTGCGATGCCAGCACCAGCAAACGGAATGTAAGCGTGTGCAGCCATAAACTCAGAAGCTGCAAGTTCGCGGTACGCCATTGCCTCAGCCTTCACTGCCGCCATCGTTGCAACCGATGCCGCCACCTCTTCAGGGGCTGCCGCTACTTTTGCCGTAGCAGCTGTGGTCGCTGCCACTCCACTTGCAGCGGTCACAGTGTTGGAGGCACCAGTTACGGCGGTCAAGGTCTGAATAATTGAGATGATGCCGTTGATGCCCTCATATATCTGAATGGCAGCATCGACAACGCCAGTAATCGTGGACCATGCGTCACGGTTGCCTTGCAGCGCATCGGTGAGCGAGGTGACACCATTGCCCACACCCTTGACCGTGCTCCACGACTTACCTAACGTGACATTGCTTTTGCGGATGCGCTTCTCGTAATCCTCATAACTGCCGATGAGCTTCTGTATGGAGACTCGCTGCGACTTGTCCATAGGGTTTTTGGTGTCAGCCAACATATCCTGGAGTTCCTTGATGCGTTTCTTTACACCATCAAGCCCAATGGTTTTCAGTTCGAGGGTCAGCGTCTTGCCCTCCATACTGTCGAGCTTCGCCACCTCTTCCTCCATTTCGGGAATGCGCGTGAGCTGCTTCATGGCATCGCGTTTTTTCTCCAGTTCCAACACCGTGCGCTGTATGTCGTCAATCTCCGATGCGCTGGCGTTCTTCTGCTTGGTCTGATAGTAGCTGATGGCATCATCCAGCGAGCGGATGGTGTTCAGTCGGGAGATGTCCTCCGGCTTCTTCAGTTCATCAAGAGTATCGTCCCATTTCTTCTTCAGGTCGTTAAGGGCATTTATCTGCTTCTGTATCTCGATGCGCTCTGTCTCTGTAGCGGTTTTCAACAAGTCTGTATAATACTGCAGCTCTTTTTCAAGCTGGCGGTATGTCTGTATCTTGTCTAAACCGACATCAACATGCGAACTGCGTTCAAACGCCGTTTTAAGGTCATTCAAACGCTGTATTTCAGCATCGATTACTGCAAGTTCTTCTGCAGAGGCATTCTCCCTCAATCCCTGTTGATAGGTGATTTCTGCATCGATGTCCTTCAAGGTATTCAGTTCAGTGGGACGGCTTGCCGCATCCTGCAACTGCGTTATCGCATCCTGCTGCTTTTGCAAGGCTGCGATTTTCTTTGCATAAAGCTCAATGGTCTTGGTATCCGTCCCGTTGGCAGTTTCCAGTTTGTTCTGGTAGTACTGGATGTTGTTGCCAAGTTCCTTGTAACTCGTGGCATTGGCGATAAGCTTCTTTCCGCTGTATTTGTCCTGGTTACCCGATTTACCACTGCCGTTTCCGCTGTCTGTTGAGGGGGCATTCTGTTTCTTATTGTTCTTCAATGCGGTCTGGGCGTTCGCAGTCTTTGCCTTGGTGTTCGCTTGTGTGGCCTTGGTGTTTCTCTCCAAATCTGCCGTCTGCCTTGCTGTGGTCTCGTCCTTTATGCCGAAGAACTTCTTCACCCATTCCCATGCCTTCTTTATCACGGCACTCGCTTTTTCGAATGCCTTGACAAGAAAGTCCCATACGGCTGATGCTATTTTCTTCACCGCTGCCCATACAGCATCACAGATATTGCGAAAGGTCTCACAGTTATTGTACGCCGCTATCAATGCACCCACAAGTGCCGCTATAGCCATTACGACAATACCGATGGGGTTGGCACTGAGCACAAAGTTCAGGGCTATCTGTGCCACCTTCCAAATGTTGGATGCGACAGCCACCACCTTTGCTGCAGCTGCTTGCGCAAGCGTGGCCACCTTCACAGCTTTCAGTCCTGCCACCACAGTCTTGATGCCACCGCTGAGCTGCACCATACTCATGAGGGCGATGCCGCTATTAGCTATCCATTCCACATAAGGTGCAGAAGTACTGGCTATTGAGCCTGCCCAATCCATCATGGCGTGCATTTGGTTAGCGAGCGTCTGACGTAGACTCTCCCCCGTCGATGCCATATTGTCGAAGGCTGCATCTATCTCTCCTGCGGAGTCTGCCATCGCTCCAATGTTCTGCGAAAATTTTTCCTTTTGTTCGCCCGTCAGCGAACCAAGCAGTCGCATTGCTTCAGCACTGCCGAACAACTGTCCGTAAATGGTTTGGCTCAACTGTCCGGTCTTTGCCGAATACTCCTGTATGCTTGCATCCAAACCGAGCAGGAAGTTCTCTAAACCACCAGCGGCCTGAATACTGGCAGCATTAAAACCGATGCCCATCTCGTTGGCCGCTTTCGTAGCTTCCGCAGATGGCTTGATGAGTGAGTTGAGCACGGCAGCCAACTGAGTGGATACTTCCGCCGTGTCACCAGTCACACCCGTTGTAGTGGCGAATACTGCCATCAGTTCGTCCATGGAGACACCAAGCTGAGATGCACTACCACTCACACGGGGCAATGCCTGCGCCAACTGCTCAAAGCTGGTCACACCGTTCTTGGCCGTCATCTGTATCTTGTCTTGGATGTTCCCTGCCTGATCCCATTCCAGACCATAGTTCTTGATGAGCGTGGAAGTAACGGTCACCGTCTCTCCCAAGTCCGCAATACCACCAACCGCACTACGGCTTGATTTGTTGAGGAACTCTATCCAGTTATCCTCGGGCACGCCATTGGATATAACCTGGTATAAGCCGTTGGCAAGTTCCTCACGCGCAAGCGGTATGTTCTTGCTCAGTTCCGTTATCTGACCACTCAGTGCTTCAAACTCGTCCCCACTCTTTCCTGCCATGGTGTTGGCACTGCGCATGGCGGTCTCAAAACTGTCGAAAGGCTCGGCAAGTCCGCCCACCATGTCGCTGAGGTCGCGGATCGAGCGGACGGCTGTATCGAACACGAGGCTCTTGTCTGCCATCTCGCGCAGTCTGTTGCCAGTAGCCACAGCGGTATTCCCCACCTCGGAGAGTATGTCGTCAAGACCGTCGGCTTCCATTGTCAGACGTTTCAGAACACCGCCGTCCTCGCTCTTGATGTTTATTCTAAATTCTACTGCTTTTGCCATTGTCTTTTCTTATTTCAGTCCGTAACGTTTCTTGGCTGCCTCAAAGCGGGCATTGAACTCGTCCTTGCTCACCTCCTCACGCTTTTCTTCCTGCTTTTCATCCCAAGGGAACGGTAGAACGTCATGCGCTTGAAGATTGCTTTTTGCATAGGGTTGGATGGCAAAGAGCGCCAACACTCTTGTGCGTTCCCACTCGTTGCGCTCCGCATCGCGCTTGGCTTCCGCCCATCGCTCCCATGCCTTGTAAAACTCAAAAGGGGTACATCGTTCAAAGTCTTCTCTGCTCATCCCGATGCACCCCAATGCCATACCCAACAGTTCCTCGACGCTTACTTCTTTTCCGCCTGGTTGGTCGTTTTTTTTTCTTCACCGCCCATATCCTCGTAGAAGGAGTTCGCTGCGTCGGGCTCCATAAGGTCAGCAAAGCTTTGGAAGTCGTAGTCAAACTCCACCTTGTCTGCATTGCACGCACTTTTCACGCAGCAGTAAACAAACAGTACCAGCTCGGAGATATTGGTTTTCTCCAGCTTGCTCACGTCCTTACCGCTCTCATTCTTGAAGCGCACCATTGCGCCCATGGTAACACGGCAAGGGAACTCCTTGTCGCCAACCTTGATTTTTGTCTTTTTCATACGCGATGTTGTTATTATTCAGTCTGCTGAGTGGTGTCTGTGATACCCGTTCCCACTTTTTCCACCTTGCCGCTGTTCTGAAGCGTGATTGAATACTTGGCATCGTCACCGGCCTGTGCGTCAAGGTCAAGAGATGTAATCAGATACTTGCCTTTATATCCGCCAGTGGCTTTACCAGTGCGCTTGTCTCCTTCACGCAGATTGTACGCTGCCTCCACAGGCTCACCCTTAAGCATTGCGTCCTTCAACTGGTCATACGATGGCACCTCATCCGTGCCGTCAGTAAGCACAACACCATCGGCGGTAATCTGCTCGGAGAAACTCTTGATGTAAGACTCCTTCCACTTGCCACCAGATGCCTCTTTAGTCACACGTTCACCGGTCTCCGCTGATGTGGACACCTTACAACCGGTGGAAAAGCCGAGGGCATTGGTACCCATGGAAAGGATAAGGTCAGTTCCGTCTAAAACACTTTTTGCCATAAATCTTCATTGTTAAAATTGTTATTACCGTGCAGACTATTCCGCCTGCAATAAATACACACCAGTCCACCCACCACAGCCCTCGCTCTTTCGAACGTTCTTCAACCGCCGTTTGAGCACTGTCCTGAAGATGAGCGTTCTTCACGCTCAGGCGCTCGTTCTCCGCCTCATAATACGCACACAGACGCGCCAAACTGTCGCAGTCGCTCTCTATCACCAGGCTGGGAGGCTTGCCGCCCGTGTTCTGCTTCACACTCGCCTTCACGTGCGCACGGCCCGAGCTCGCAGCATAGCTCGCTCCTTCAGGCAGTCGCCACAGACCGGAGTCAAGCGCTATCTCCAGCAATGCCGTGTCCGCCTTCACCGGTGCCGTCCACCACGCCTTCATCACGCTCGTCGCGGCGCTTGCGCTGTCCTTTCGCACTGCGCTTGCCGACACTTTGTTTTCCGACCTCACCGTCTGTCTCGTCGAGCTGCAGCTCGCTGCTGACAGGACAAGCAGCCCTGTGAGGACATAGCTGAATAGCCTCAATGGCACGCGACAGACGGTTGACCGCACGTCGCGTGAGGTTGTTTTCTGCCACCAGTTTTTCAGTGATCTTTGTCGTCTCTTCATATTTCTTCTGCGTTTCCACAAGCAGCGTCGATACGTCTTCGTACATCACCTTGTAGGTGTCATGAACGCTCTTCGCCGTCTCGGCCTCCTTCACCTTGCGGTTCACAACCCAAGCGATGGCGGCACCTATGCCGCCCGAGGGTATAGCCCACTGCAGGATTTGCATGATTACTGTGTCCGCCATCCTTGTTTCCTTTTTATTCGTTATTTACTCTGTTTTCACACTCTCCTTACTGCCTGATGCCGATGCTCTCTAACCATGCCTTCACGTCAAAACTCGGGCAGGCTTTATTCACGCCGGGCAGGTCACGGTGACCCACAATCTTGATCTGTGGAAACCTTTCATGAAAGTTCCTCACGTAGTCAGTCATAGCCTTCAGCTGTGCCGCCGTGCGCGTGTCCTTGGCCGTCTTGCCGTCCTTTGCCAGACCGCCGGCATACACCACATGGCGGCTCACCGAGTTATAGCCCGCAGCACCGTTGGTCACCTCCCATGGGTCCACCTCCGCATCCTCGTTGTTCTTCACCAGGCGCTCCACTGTTCCGTCCAGATGGAACAAATCGGTGTACCCCACCTGCTTCCAGCCCCTGCCGCCCTTCTTCACCGGGTCAGTGTGCCAGTGGCGTATCTCTTTAGAGCTTACCTCACGGCCTTCTGGAGTGGCTGTGCAGTGCAGCACCAGATATTTCATCCTTGACATAGCCTAGCCGATGGGGTCAGCATACTCTGCCAAACCGCGTTCCACAACGTCATGGGCACGATCCAGCTCAAATTCAAGCACCTCACCTGCCTCGTGCACCACGCTCAGGTCTTCCTTGTCGCGAAACTTTGCCACGACCTTCACACTCACTGTCTTTTTCTCTGCCATAATCTTTTTTTATTTTAGTTGTATTTGTTACCTGGGCGGAGGCGGTTCCACGCACTCCGCCGTTCCCAGTTTCTATCCCTCGGGCACGTAATTGAACTTCTTGGTCTTTCTCCAGTCCATCACCACAATCTCCTCGCCGAAGCCAACGTTCGTGTCGGCCTTCATCAGCAGCTTGAAGAAGTACAGCTCCGATGCGTTGCTCAGCTTGTCTATCTGGATCACGCTCTCGTCGTCCTGAAGGTTCACCGCAGCGAAGAAGTTGCCGTCCGCATCGGGCGAGCACAGCGTCGCCATGATGAGCGAGTCTGGCCAGGCGGCCACAGTCTCGATGGCGATCCCCTTGAAACGCTTGCTGTTCACCTCGCTCTCGTTCGAGTTCTTGTGCTCGCGCTCTGTCAGTTCCTTGTCGTACTGGTCAAAGTCGTCAACGCTCATCAGAATGCGCAGGTTCGGGTTCTCGCGCATCGCCTTGGGGATGGCGTTGCGCACAGCATACAAGCGGTCTATCATCGAGGTGGGGCCCTCAGGGTTCACCACAATCACGTCGCTTGCCTTGGCTGCTTGCGTCAATATGCCGTCCATCAGCTGGTCGTCGGTGCCGCCGCTCACATACTCGCCGTTCACAAACAGGTTGCCAAGCTCAAACTGCACCTGCTTCGACAGCGCCTCCAGAAGAGCGTTCTGGGCCTCGGGAGGAAGTTCCGCAAACACCAGGTTGCCCTTAGGCTGCCACTTTCTCCATATCTGCTCAAAAGCTCGCGGGTTAAACACCGTGAACGCCATGAAGTCGTGGGGCTCCAAGGTCTGCTCGCTGTAATTGAAGTCGCCCTGGGCATCGCTCTTCTGAGGGTCTTCCTTGCGCTTCTGCAGCATCTTGCCCGCCTTTAGGCGTGGCACGCTGATTTTCTTTTCCACACCGGGAATCACCATGATGAGTCCCTTGTCCACAAGCTCGTTGCCAGTGGTCGCAACGGTCAGGATGCGCTCCAGCACCTCGCCGTTGTAGTTCGTGTTCTTTACTACTATTGCCATTTGTTTTCCTTTTTATGGTTCTTCTGTCTCTAGTCCTTTACTGGAACTGGCGCTTCATGCGCGCTTCTCTGATCTGCTTCTGGCGCTGCTCCCATGGGCCGTCGCTCACGCCGGGCTGCACATGCAGGTCGTTCATCACCTTGCGCTTCGGGGTCAGTGCGGAAAGCACCTTCTTTCCCTCGTCCATGTTTCCCTTCAGAATGTTCTCGAAGGTCGGGCGGCTTTCAGCGTTGATGCGGCCGTCCTGCTCAGCTGCGTCCAGCAGTTCCTTGCGCTCAGCCTCTGCGTCTGCCTCGGCTTTGTCCTCAAAGCCCTTCAGCTTCGTCTTCAGGTCCTTGTTCTCGTCCTCCAAGGTCTGTGCCTTGCCGGCAAGGGTCGCATAGTGCTGAGCTCTCGCCACCACTTCTTCATCACTCTTGCAGTCCTTAAACTGCGCCTGTTTCTTCAGTTCTTCTAATGTCATATCGTTCGCTTTTTGTGGCTCGTTCCTGAGCCGGTTGTTGAATGTCGTGTATATCTCCTCTGGAGTGCTGTCCTCAGCCACGGGGTCCGCATCATAAATGCCGTCTATCAGACCCATCAGCAGGGCCTCCTGCGCCGTCAGCCAGTGGTCTGTCCCGTCAAAGTATTGGGCTTTCACTTCTTCTTTGCTCATGCCCATGCGCTGGGCGTACATCTCGCCCAGACTGTCCTCCAGGCTCTCTATCTCCGCGATGCACTTCGCCATCTCTTGCTTGTTGCCGTAGCAGCCGCCGCTCACGCTGTGAAGCATCAGACGCGCGTACCGGCTCATCTCCACTGGCTTGCCGCACAGCGCTATCACGCTCGCCATGCTCGCCGCCACACCGTCCACATAAAGACGTATGTCGGCATTGCTTTGGCGAATGGCGTTGTAGATGGCTATACCGCTGAACACGTCGCCGCCGTTCGAGTTGATGCGGATGTCTATGCGCTCGCTCTCCTCGGCGCAGGCTGCCAGCTCGGCAGCTATCTGCCCGCTCGCCACCTCGTAGCCGATGTCGCCATACATGTAGATGGTGCTCACGCTTGCCGCTTTCTTGATATTGAAAAATTTGCTCATTGTCTCCTTCTTTGTCGGGCGGTTTGCCCATGTTGCGGTTGCAAAGTTAATGGCTTTCCGACCTCATTCCATACCCCCGGATTTATCATGAAACGTTATGGCGGCATCATAACGTCACAACTTGTCATCATGCTTTTCACTCGCTCGGATTCACTCCTTTTCACGGTAATTTTGCACTGCATTTATTCACATTATAAACAGATTTTTCAATGGCAGATTTAACCAATACACAGAAAAAGGAGTGGGCTCGCACGCTTTATCTCCGAGAAAACCTCACACAGCAGGAGATTGCCGACCGTGTGGGAGTGTCACGCGTCACGGTCTCCAACTGGTGCCGCGGTGGCAAATGGGAGGAACAGAAGGTCGGACTCACGCTCACACGACGTGAGCAGGTACAAAGCCTCTATCGTCAGGTGGCCGAAGTCAACAACGCAATACAGCTCAAACCAGAGGGGCAACGATACCCTGATGCTAAGCAGGCTGACACTATCGTGAAGCTCACATCAGCAATACGAAACATGGAGCAAGAGGTGGGCATCGCCGACCGCATCGCTGTGCTCACTGATGTCATCGAATGGATGCGACCATCCGACCTCGACAAGGCAAAGGAGCTAACATCGCTTTTCGACGCTTACATCAAGGACAAACTCTAACAGCGTATGAAACAGACTGACCGTATAGCACTACAGAACTGGGAAAAGTTCAAGGACAACATCGCGCGCGCAACGCCCGTCGATCGCTCCATGTCACAGGCCGAAATACAGAAGCACCGTGCATGGCTTGAAGCACGCCCGCTCGAATGGATAAAATTCTTTTTCCCGAACTTCGCACAGTATGAGTTCGCACCTTTTCAGAAAAGGGCCATACGACGCATTCTCTCCAATCCCGAGTGGTTCGAGGTAATCTCATGGAGCCGGGAGCTCGCCAAGTCCACTTGTGCCATGTTCTGCATCATGTACCTTACACTCACCGGGCTTAAACGAAATGTCATACTCACATCCAATTCCTTCGACAATGCCGTCCGCCTGCTCGACCCGTTCCGGGCCAACCTCGAGACCAACGGGCGCATCATCGCCTACTACGGAAAGCAGCAGTCGCTCGGCTCATGGACGGAGGACGAGTTCATCACCAAGCAGGGCGTGGCATTCCGTGCACTTGGTGCAGGGCAATCGCCACGTGGCTCCCGCAAGGATGCCGTTCGCCCGGATGTATTGATTGTCGATGACTTCGACACAGACCAGGACACACTCAATCCCGACATCATACAGAAACGATGGGACTGGTGGGAGAAGGCGCTTTACCCCACGCGCTCTGTCTCTGAGCCTACACTGGTGCTCTTCTGCGGCAACATCATCGCCAAGGACTGCTGTGTCGTCCGCGCAGGAGCAATGGCCGACCATTGGGACATCGTTAATATCCGCGACAAGGACGGACACTCCACATGGCCCGAGAAAAACTCAGAGGAGCACATCGACCGTGTACTCGCCAAGATTTCCAAGAAGTCAGCGCAGGGCGAGTACTTCAACAACCCCATCTCCGAAGGCGAGATATTCTCCGAGATGGCTTTCGGAAAGGTGCCGCCGCTCTCCAAGTTCAAGTTCCTCGTGGCTTACGGCGACCCAGCTCCGGGCGAAGGCAAGGGCAAAAAAGGCAAGTCGTTCAAGACGGTCTCACTCCTCGGCAAGCTCTCCGGCAAGCTGTACGTCATAAAGACGTTTTTGGCTCAGGCGCTCAATGCCGAGTTCATCGACTGGTATGTGCAGCTGCTCGCATTTGTCGGAGGGCGTGCTCCAGTCTATTGCTACATGGAGAACAACAAACTTCAGGACCCGTTCTTTCAGCAGGTATTTAAGCCGCTCGTCGCCAAGGTGCGACGCGAGCAGGGCGTACAGCTCTACATACGAGGCGACGAGGAGAAGAAAACCGACAAGGCAACACGTATCGAAGCTAACCTCGAACCGATGAACCGTGCCGGCAATCTCATACTCAACGAGGCGGAACGCGACAATCCCCACATGAAGGAACTCCTCGACCAGTTCACGCTCTTCACCCTCTCCCTGCGCTATCCGGCCGACGGTCCTGATGCCGTAGAGGGCGGCAATCGCATCATCGACGAAATTCAACACCGGGCGGAACCGCCCCTCACACGCTCGCGTGCCGACATACGCACACGCAACAAACAAAGATTATAAATTCTAAACAATGTATATATGAGCCAATTCGTACAACTTTCCGACTACGATGCCTCCATTCACCGAGAGATTCTCGATGCGCTCACCAGAGCCGACGAATCAGTCATCGAGATTTGTGAGGATCGGGCCATCGCCGAAATGAGGTGCTATCTCTCAAAACGATACGACTGCGACCGTATCTTCGCGGCCACTGGGGCCGATCGACTCCAGCTCGTACTCATGATGGTCATAGACATCGCCGTATACCACATCTTCTGTATTCACAACCCGCAGAAACTCTCACAGTTGCGCAAGGACCGCTACGACCGGGCAGTCGAGTGGATGAAGGCGGTCGCCGCAGAGGACATCTCCATCCAGGGGGCACCGCTCCTGCCCGAGGAGGTGCGTGCAGCACATGCGCCATTCCGCTTGAAAAGCAACACCAAACGGATCAATCACTGGTAACTGACAATTAAAAATTCTGATTATGACAAAACGAAAGTATAGCAAAGCCCCAAAGGGCAAAATCACCATAGGCGGAAACATTCCCCAGCAGGGACAGCAGCACCCCAATGTCATTGTGCTCACGCAGCCAAAGCGCTTCGGCATCGACATCGCCGACTTCACTTCGGCTGTCAGGGCGGCAGAGGATGTCGATTTCTCGCGACGATACAAACTCTACGACCTTTACTCTGACATACTCATGGACACACACCTCTCCTGCGTCATCGAGAAGCGACGCAATGCCGTACTGTGTGCCGACATCGAGTTCTGGAGAAACGGCAAGCCCGACGAGGCGGTCAACGAGCAGATTAAGTCACCATGGTTCTCACGACTCGTCACCGACATCATTGATGCAAAGATGTGGGGCTTCTCCCTCTGCCAGTTCTATCGCCAGGGCGAATGGGTCGATTACGACCTCATCCCAAGAAAGCACGCCGACCCGGTGCGCCGGCTCATACTACGACATCAGACCGACATCACTGGCACCTCATGGGACGAATACCCCGACCTGCTTTTCATCGGATCGCCTTCTGACCTCGGACTCCTCGCCAAGGCTGCACCATGGGTCATATACAAGCGCAACACCACGGGCGACTGGTCACAGTTCTCCGAGGTCTTTGGCATGCCCATTCAGGAGTACACTTACGAGACCGATGACGAGGACTCACGACAGCGAGCCATCGACGATGCCTACAATGCCGGCTCGCTCGCCGTCTTTGTCCATGGCAAGGACACCACGCTCAACCTCGTCGAGGCGGGCAACAAGACGGGGTCGGCAGATGTCTACGAGCGGCTTTGCGAGCGCTGCAATAACGAGATTTCCAAGCTCATTCTCGGCAACACGCTCACCACTGAGTCCTCCGAGAATGGCACACAGGCGCTCGGCACCGTCCACAAGAAGGTGGAGGACCGAGTGGCGCAGGCCGACAGACGATACATCCTCGATGTGCTCAATTACGACATGACGGACATATTCCAGCGCATGGGCATCAACACCGCTGGCGGCAAGTTCTGCTTCCCCGAGCAGAAGGACATCGACCCGTCCACCAAGATGAACATACTCACGCAGCTACGCTCCAACTTCCAGCTCCCAGTTTCCGACGAATATCTCTACGAGGAGTTCGGCATCGAGAAGCCGGACAACTACGACCAGCTCAAAGCCGAGCAGCAACAAAAAAAGGAGGCACTTGCCTCCCTCCCTGGTCAGCAGTTCCCCACTGACGATGATGATGACGATAATGACGACGACCCCAACGACTCCGAGGGCAAGGGTAGCAACACGCCCGAACCGTCCCCCAAACAGAAAAAATCGTTCAAAAACTGGCTACGCTCTTTTTTCGCCAAAGCCCCGCAACACGTCGGGGCGGATTTAGAGTGGTAGTAAACAGCCTATACCAGGCCAAGGCTGCCGATGTGGCGGCTGCCATGGAGTTCTCCGACGACTTCATCGCGCAGGTTCTCCACGACATCTACCGTCGGGGCAAGGCGCAGTCTCCCACCGACCTCTCGCCCGAACTGTTCCGCGCCATCCTCCGTCGGTTCAACGAGGCCACGGCCGAGGGCATCGGTGCTTCTGCCGCACACGACCCAGATGAGGATTTCCGCCAGGCACTCCAACACTCCAACGAGGTGTTCTCGGCCTTCAAGGTGCATCGCATGCAGTTGGATATGCTCAAACTGCTCGCCGATTCAAATGGTGATTTAAGGCCGTTCAACCAGTGGGTAAACGATGTCCTGCCCATCGCCTCGCACCAGTGTGGGGCATGGCTCCGTACCGAGTACGACACGGCGGTTCTCCGTGCCCACCAGGCGGCCGACTGGCAGCAGTTCGTCCGTGAGGCGGATGTGCTCCCCAACCTCAAATGGATGCCATCCACATCGCCCAATCCTGGTGCCGACCATCAGCTCTTTTGGAACACGGTCCGACCCATCAACGACCCGTTCTGGAACGAACACCGGCCGGGCGACCGATGGAACTGCAAGTGCTCGCTCTCTTCTACCGACGAGCCATGCACCACTGCGCCCATGGGCGACAAGCACAGCACGCCGCAGCAGGGACTCGACTCCAACCCTGGCATCGACAAGGCCACGTTCTCGCAGTCGCATCCCTACTTCCCCAAGTCATGCAGTTCATGCGGCTTCTATAAACCGGGCTTCAGGGACAAGCTGAGCAGTATCTTCACCAATCGTGCGAAGGACTGCTACAACTGCCCATATATCAATGGCTGCATCTCACGCATGTCGTCAGACGGTTTTAAGTTGGAGCATAAATTCAAAAATGGTGGCAAGTTGTATGTGCATCCCGACATCGACAAGGACAAAGCTGACTACAAGGAAATGAAACGCATCTGCCTACAGCTCGCAAAAATGGGACACAAGGTGCGTATGACTCCGCGTTTGCACTGCAAGTCCGAGGAATACAAACAAATTTATGGTTCGCTCATCGGTACAAAATATGAGAACAAATGCCCCGACTTCTCCGTCGATGGCACATTCTACGAGTATGAGGGCTTTGTCAAGCCGTGGAGTAAGAAGAAGGTCGGTCGTATGCTCTCGCATGGAATGGAGCAATCCGACCATATAGTTATAAACAATACAAAGGGATGTGCTGACAGATTTATTCGCAAACAAATCATTGCACGACAAAGGCAATCACCAAATGCAATAAAAGAAGTGTGGATATACGAAAACGGTGAAGTCAGACCGTTCCTCGTTGATGGCGACTTTATAAAATGACAACAGGGGAGTCCTTTCGGATTCCCCTGCGAGGCGCCATGCCGTAGCATACGCAACTTCTTTCGAAGCTTGCCGCAAAGATAACAATAATAATTTAATAAACAAGCGTTATGAACAAATTTTTCTCTTTTTTCGCAGCGTCCAACCGATACAAGCATCTCATCGGGGGCTTCATCGTCGCCGCACCTGCCGGTTCTTTCTATGCTGCCATATATGCCGCAGCCGTCGCCGCATCGTGTCTCGAACTCAAAGACCGTCTCTACGGCAACCTCTGGGACTGGCTCGACTGGCTCTGCACTCTCCTCGGTGGCAGCATCGCAGCACTCATGTTTTACCTCTTATTCTGACACGTTATGAACGACAAAGATTTTATCCGACAGCTCGAAGAGCACCAGCGTGAGCTGAGCCAACTCATTCACCGCCGCCTCCCTGTCCTCATCGGGCGCATGGCAAAGGACCATTTCCAGAATAACTTCCGTCTGCAAGGCTTTCTCAACAATGGGCTGACACGGTGGCCCGAAACGCGCCGCCAACAGTCGGGCGGTAAATCTGCCGCCAGTCAATACGGACCGCTGCTCTCACGCCACAACCACCTCTTTGCCTCCATCAAGTACACACCGGGCGATGCCAGCGTCATCATTGCCAACGACGTGCTCTATGCGCCGCTCCACAATTGGGGAGGCTCCACGCATCCTGCCGTCACCGACAAGATGCGACGCTTCGCGTGGGCGATGTTCTACAAGGAGGCCGGCATCAAACGGGCCAAATCGGGCAAAACAAAGAAAAAGAAAATGGCGGCTGCTGCCGAAAATCCGAGAGCAAGCCGATGGAAGGCGCTTGCACTCACCAAAAAGACAAAACTCAATATCCGCATACCGCAGCGACAGTTCATCGGCGACAGCCGTGAACTATCGGATAAGGTGCAACAGAAAATTACAACCGAAATTCATAACATCTTAAACGCGTAAATCACTATGGACGAACTTTTTTCACTTTTCATTCAGCGCATCTCTGAACGGATGCCTGAACTCACTCTCGTCGATGAGGACTACGGACAACTCGAAGCTGGACTCGAAGAGGAAACTTATCCCGTCACGTTCCCTTGTGTCCTCATCGGCAATCTCGAAGCCGATTGGGAAAATCTTACAGGGGGTGGGCAGCGGGGCACGGTATTTTTCTCCGTCCGTCTCGCGGTCGATTGCTACGACGATACGCACTACGGATCGGGCACGGAGTCAAAGGTCGCCGAGCGTTTGCTAATGGCAAACCGTGTCTATGCTGCTCTCCAGGGCTTCCGGCCGAACAATTCTATGACGGCGCTCGTGCGCACCAAGTCGCGTTTCTATTCGCTCCCAGCTGGCGTCAAGGCCTATGAGTACACGTTCTCGTTCCGTATCCACGACGACTCGGCGCGGGAGCTACAGCGTGGGGAATAGTTCCAGCTGCTTCGCCGTCAGTCTCGGCACCTTCACCTTCGGCAGGGGCTTCACGTCCACCGCGCCACCCTCCCTGCACTTGCGTCTGATGATGCTCATGATGCGCTCTTCCGAAATAAAGAACTCACGTTCTGAAAGAAGCTTTAGGGCATCATCAAAACGTAGGCGCTGCACCTCCGTCCAGTAATAGTAACGGCGGTACAGAGCCTCGTCCCTCAGCTTTATCAGCTCTTTATTCCTTCCTTTTTTCATAGTTTGCAAAAATAAACTTTTTCCCTTAAACCGCAAGCAAAAAGCCACCTAAATCGTTCATATTTAGGTGGCTTTATTCATCTTGCGCCCTCCAAAGGCTCAGAAAGGCTCAAAAAGGCCCAGCACATCATCACAACCTGCAGAAGCTCGGCTCTATGCGGCTCCACACACCGTTCTCCGGATTGCGCTTAGAAAAGTAGTAGTTCGTCGCCGTGGCCTGAACCACATTGGCTTCCTTGAACAGACGCATGATTTCTGCATACTCCTCGTCAAAGCGGTCCTCCAGCTCATAAAGCTTCGAGATGCTCTTGTAGTCCAGGTCGCCCGTCTTGTTGTTGCGTTCCAGAAGCGTCATCGCCATCTGGTACATCGGGTCCTCCACACCCTTCTCGCTCGCCTCCATGTAGCGCTTCAGATAGTCCACAAGGCGCTCGGCTGCAAGGTCTGCACGCTCGTCAAAGCCCTTCACCTTGTTAAACTTCACCTCAAGTTTGAAGTCACCGTCAGTGATCGTGTAGCTCTGCTGGCTCTCGTTCTTCACAGCGCCATACTCGCGCATGAGTTTCGTGAAAGCTGTCACCTCGTCGTCAAGCCATTTCTTGAAGCCCGAAACCTCACTCTCCAAGTTCTCCACTCTGCCAAGAACGTCATGCATAAACTGCCCACGCAGCGCCTCGTAGCTCTCGCGCTTCGCCATGCGGTCGTTCTTTACCTCAGTCTGCAGCCGTGCTAACAGTTCGGCACGCTGCTCCTTTGTCATACCCTTCAAGGGGTCCACTGTCTCGTTCTTTGTTTCCATTGTCTTTTCTTTTTATGGGTTCATTACTCGTTTTCTTTCTTCTTGCGGTTCATGGCACGCAGTTTCGTGTTCAGGGTTGCCAGTTCCTCGCTGTCCAGGAAGCGGAATGCCTTGCCCGCTATCCGTTTGTCCTCGCAGAAGCGGTCCACGGCTTGCCAGTCTGCCGTGTTCACGCCCCACAGCTGCATCTGGTGCAGCACGCCGCTACGCGCCTTGCGCTTCGCCTTCAGCAGAGCGGCACGCCGTTCGTCGTAGCCCGCCACACGCTCCATTTCATTGCACATAAGCTCATACTCCTTGTCGGTCATCTGCCGCAAGTGCTCGGTTCTCTCGTTGGTAAACTGCCGCACAAGGGTCTCCTTGTCCGCACCTGGCAGAAGCTTCAGCAGCTTGTAGAACTTCCCGTAGTTATCGACGTGGTTCATGCTCAGCCTCCTTTTCTTTCCATTTCAGCCACGCCTCCCTCGCCACGGCAAGTGTCGTCGGCACGTCCCAGGTCAGCCCGTCGGCTGGCAGTATAGGCACGTTGTTGAAACACACGTACACCTCACCGCTGAACTCGCGAGCCTGAACTATTGCTTCGCTCTCTCTAACCAAGGCTGCTGCTTTCTTCGCAGCCTTTTTCTCGTTGCGGGCCTTGCGCTCTGCGTTCAGCCACGCTTTCAACTCGTCTAAAACTTTCATTGCGTCAATATTTATGGGTTCTTTGTTTGTCATTTTCTCGTTTGTTGGGTTTCCACTTGATGGTCACTTCGGCGTCCATCTTGCCGCTGCCCTCACATACGGGGCAGATTTTCCATTCGCTGTCGTTCGGGCTGCTACGGTCGCCTAAGAAACCGCCCTGACCATGACAGTATTCGCAAGTATATCCTCGGCTCTCGATCCGTTCTTCCTTGCTGCCGTAAACTGGTGGCGTCAGCCATATCATTCGATGCTTACTGCTCATTGTTTCTCGCGTTTATATGTTACTTTCTCATAAGTGTACCACTGGATAATCCGTGCCGCAAACATCAGGTCGGTAGTTTCCAGCACCACACACCCTTTGTTCTTCTGGCTGCGGTGTGCCGTCAGGTCACATTGCCAGTTACCCTCCAGCCATTCGTCCATCACGCTCTCCGCCTGGATCTTCTTCAGCAGGATGTATATCGTGTCACCCTGCCGGTAGTCGTTCATGTCCTTACTCATTGTTTTATATCTTTACTCCAGTATTCCTCGGCTCTTTCTGCCCATATCGTGTAATAACCCTTGTCACCGAAAAATCTGCCCTTCGAGAATGCACGATAGCCCTCCACCCATATCTTAAGCGTTGCATCATACATCACGCTCTCTGCTGTACGACCCTTCGGCTTCGTACCGCTTGCCTGGCTTATTATCACAAGCAGCTTGTTCGGATGCCGAGCCTTGAAAGCCAAATAGTCCTCAAAGCTCATTCTCGTATACTGAAACGAGTCGATGATCACCGTGTCCGGACTCTTGCGCTTCGACAGACGCTTGTCAAGCTCTTCCATGCTCTCACCGTCAAGAAGCACCATCCTCCGCGCCACATCTTGCATACCAGCTCTAATAAAGGCATTCTTCATCGTCAGACTCGAACCCTCCTCCAGACTGTCATAAGCCACTCTCCCGAATCGGCATAGCTCCTTGCAAAGCTTCAGCACAAAACTCGTCTTGCCACTTCCGCTACGCCCCCAGACAAACCATACGCCGTTCCGCTCTGGCTCGCCGAAGGCAGCCTTCCATTCATCGCTCAGCTTATACGTGTCATACCTCGTCGCAAGCAGCTCGCTCACGCTTATCGCTCTTTTCATATCGTTTGAATGTTATTTGAACACCGTTCAAGCGTCCATCTGCTTCACTCTGTGTACACCTTTCTTCACCCTCCGCAGGTCGAAGTCATACTGCTCAGCGTCCTTCACCACCTCAGCTATCTTCTTGCGGTCGGTCAGTCCGTTCGCCACGCAGATCGCATAAACGTCGTTCGGACTTGTCTGCTCCAGCTCGAAGAACTTGCGTCCTATCCTGGAGTGTATCTCGTTATAGCCTTTCTTGTCATAACGCAGTCCCATCTTCATCCTGCGCTTGATATAAGAAGTCGAGAAGAACACGATGCCGCATTTGTCCTCAAGCCTGTTATACAGGTCTATGAAGTAGTGGAACACCCTTTCCGTCAGCTTGTCAGCTTCATCGAACAGCAGCACCGGGTTCTCCGTCTGTATCAGCGCGCCGATGATTGCGTCAAGCATGTCTCTTATCGTCATGCCGTCAGTCCTCAAGCCTATCTTCTTCGCAATGTCGCGGATAAAGTCGCTGCGCTTCATGTCTTCCGAGCACAGAACGTAGTAGGCACCACTGTGCTCACGCTCGTAAAGCCGCGCTGCCGTGGTCTTGCCGCATCCGGCTTCGCCCACCACCCAGGTCACGTTCTTCCATTCCTGGGCGTCAGTCATCGCATAGGCCATCTCCTTTGCTGCCGTGGTCTCCACCATCTGCCAGGCACCAGGGGTGGCGGTTTCCACCTGAGAGGCTATCTTTCGCCACATGTCGTCGCTGATGTTCTCCCACTTGCCGCTCAGCACCGAGCTTACCGTGCCCGCACTCGTACCGTCCAGACTGGCTGCTGCCTTGTTTTGGCTCGGATATTTCATCACATAGAGGCGCAGGGCCTCGCGTATCTGTTCTTTCTGTTTCTCATTCATATCGTTTGTTTTTATTGATTCTACAGTTTTGATGCAATCTTCTTCTCCATCGGAAGCGGTATTCTCGGCGTGTCGCCATCATCACCGCCCTCCATCACGTCCAGCCAGTCGTCAAGGCTCAGCGATTTCGTGTGTCTTCCCAGCTGGTACTGCTCAGGCGGCTGCGAGTAACGCTCCATGCGGTGGTCTATCTGCCGCTGCACGGCTGCCGTCGTGCCCTTCAGCTTCGGACTGTGCAGACCCTGCTGCTCCGCGTCCGTGCCATGCTCGGCGGCTATCGTCCGGCCGGCCACCGTCCGCTCTATGCGGTCCTGAAGGTTGGCTTCCTGCTCCTGGCGGATAAACTTCGCATCGTCTGTCCCCTGCTGGTCTTGCAGGGCGCGGTGTATCAGTATGTAGGGTTCTGCAGTCCGCTCAAAGCGCAGCGAGCCGTCTGTGCCTTTTGTATAGAGTCTGATGCTTGCAAAGTCGTAAGGGTCGTAAGCCACGATGAAACGCTCGTAGGTGTGCTTCCTTCGCCACTCGTGGTCGGGTACGCCGGGCGAAGAGCACACTTCGTACTGCCGCTTCTCGCCTTTGATCGTCACCTGCAGCCCCTGGTCCGTGAACGTCGCCATGCGTTTCGTAAATACCCAGAACATGTCCACCATGTCGTGCAGCGTCACTTCCTGGGTCTCCTCGTTCACGCTCTTCTCGTACATGTCTATCCTACGCTCGCCGGTGGCAGGGTGCACACCCTCGTTCCATTCCTTACGGGCTGCGGCATAGGCATCTTTCAGCTCCTCCAGAGTGTACAGACTGTCCTTGTTGGCTTCGATAAATTCAACGTTCGGGCGGCTCGACGCCTTCTTCGCCGTCACGTTCTGACCCGTGAAGCGCCAGTCCTTGTGCAGCACCTGAGCCTGAAACCGGCCGAACACGCTCTCTATCGTCTTCGACTCGCCGTTGTAGGGCTGTGTCGGTCTGTGTACGCGGCAGATCTTCCCGATAAAGCCGTCCGAGTCCAGCTTCTTGTGGCCGCCCTGGTTGTCATAAACAATCTCATAAGGCTTGTGTCCGCTCTTCTGGATTGCCATGCGGTAGGCGTGGTATTGGGCCTCATAGTCCTCTGTGTCACTGATGCAGTAGCCCAGAAGCACCTCGCTCATTGCGTCGATCACTTCATACACCTGGGTCGTCCGCACCTTGCCCTGCTCGTCCCTATAGTAAAGGTTCAGCTTCGTGCCGTCACCATACCATAGCGTGTCCCTGCGTGTCGGAAGTGCCGTCTTGTGCTTTCTGCCGTAACGCTGACGCGCAGCCTGCTCGCCATATACGGCGTCATACCATAAAGGCTCAACCGACGGGCTGTTCAGCCATTTCTTCATACCGCTTAGGCTTCTTATCGGCTTCCAGCCTCTTTCCTCGGCTATCTCGTTTGCCTTCTCAAACAGCTGCGCGTCGGTGTACACCGGCACCTTGCTGCGCTTCAAAGCCACAATCAGTTTCAGAAAGTCACCGGTTATCTTCAGTGCCGAAGAGTTGCCCAGCTTGCCGCTCACCACGCTCTGGTAGCCATCGGCCTTCCATGCCTTCAGTCGCGTCTTCAGTCGCGCCAATGTGCCAGGGAGCGTGTGGCCGTAGCTCTCGCGCATACGTTCCGAACTGTCAAGTATCAAGTCCCACGCACCCGACATCGGAGCATTCAGACTGCTGCGGATGGCCTGGCGTCTTGCCGCCATCTTCTCCAGCTCGCCAAGCACCGAGGCGTTGATGGTATATTCCTCTATCATCTTCTCCGTCAGGTGACGCTCCTGCCCGTCCTTGTCCATATAGGTGTAGGCTTCGTAATACTCACGCGCCTTCGCATCTATCTTTATGCTTGCCTTCGTCATAGCCTCTCGCATCTTTTCTTCTGGGTCGCCGTATGTCGCCACAAACCGCCGTCTGTACTTCTCCGGAATACTGCTCCACACATACAGTGCCTGAGTCCCTTCGCCGCCGCCACGACGTGCACACGCTATGTTGCAGCGTTGCACGTTGCATTTCAGCGTGTTCGCCTTCATCACGGGGTCTCTGCCGCCCGTCAGCTCGGCAAACGTCACGCACAATATCTTGTTGTAGTACTCCATTTCCTTTTATCTTTGTTTTCCTTCTTGCGGTTCTCTCCTTACATAGTGGCGCAGCACATGGCTTCCACCTTCTCCTGCACGGTCTTGATGTCTGTAAGCCCGGCGTGCTCGATGCGTTCCACCACGTCGCCTTTCTCGTCCTTCAACTCCAGTACGCCCGTGTTCTTGTCGCCTTCCCACATCCAGCCGTTCTCGAAGTGCTGACGCATCATGTTGTCTGCGTCATGCACCACCTCGCTCGTAGGAGCCGTAACAAGCTCAAAACCGCCACGCTGAACGGCAAGGCTGCGTATCTTCTTTGCCAAGTCGCTCTGACCCTTCACCGGGTGAAAGTTCAATGCGTAGCTCACCATTTCCTTCGTCACGCCGAAGGCCTTTGCCAAAAACTCCCGCTGGGGGCGGGTTACTGTTATCACTCTTTTCATTGTCCTCTGTTTTTAGTTCGTTATTACTTTTGTTCGTGGAGTGTAGGGGAGTCGAACCCCATGCAAGCTGTCCTACGCGCTTCGCTTTCGCTTATTCCAAATTTCCGGCTCGCAGCATCCGTGCCACTCCTGCGGTCTTTCCCGCCGTCATCCGAGGCCGCCCCCTGGGGCTTCCGTGTTATCCTTCAATCTTCTTACCCTCGGCTATTACCGTCTGGACTGCACTGAAGAACTGTATCATCTTCTGTTTCGCCTTCAGCTCCAGTCCGTATGCCATGTTGCTCATCTTGCCTGTGCTCTGACGCTCCAAATCACCATACACCAGGTCGTCTGTCAGGTGTTCTATATTGTGGCGCAAAGACTCCTCAAGTGCCGCAAGACCAAGCTCATTGGCCGTCTCATACACAGGCTCCAGTATCGCCTTTGCGGCCATTGCTTCATACAGATCGTCCGCATGCCAGCGGAAAAAATCTGCATAGTCATTAACCATGTCCTCTTTCCAACTTTCAATGTCACCCGTCAGGTGGTTCAACTTCTTGCGTATTCTGTTCATCGCCGCATTCAATGCAAATTCCTTATCGTTCATATTCTTTAATTGCTAAAATTTGTAATTCTCGGCCTTTTTCACTATCTTTGGCCGCGCGTTTAATCTTAAACACGCTGCAAAGGTACAGTATTCTGTATTAAGTACCAAATTTTTCGGGCTAAATAATTCAATATTCTGTATTATGGAAGCAAAAAACGACGTCTCTGCCCGTTTTATAGAGGCATACGAGACACTTTTAAGAGATAAAAAAGTAAGCGACAAACGTGATTTTGCCGCAAAGTTAGGTATTAGCGCCTCTATGGTCACAGAAATCTCCAAAGGGCGAAGTAGTGTTGGCACTTCTGCAATACAGAATATTGTATTACAATTCAATATTGATGCTAAATGGCTGCTCACTGGTGAGGGAGCAATGCTTCAGGAAACAGAAAACAATAATGCGCCGACTTCTAAGCGCACTGTTGAGATAGCCCGCCATGCTCCACACGGCAGCAGCGAGGGCATTCCACTCATACCGCTCGATGCAGTCGCCGGTTTTCCTGCCGAAAGTGGCGGTGGTGTACGCCTGGAGGACTGCGAGCGCTATGTCATACCAGAGTTCGAGAACAAAGGGGCAAACTTCCTTATCCGGGTGTCTGGCGACTCCATGGTGCCGCTATATTATAGTGGAGACCTCCTCGCTTGTCGCAAAATCACAGACATCCGCTTCTTCCAATGGGGTACCGTCTATGTCCTCGAAACGAGCCAGGGGGTACTCGTCAAACGCGTGCAGGAAAGCGCAGATCATGCCGACAGCATTCTATGCGTGTCGGAAAACAGCAGTGTTCATCACCCTTTCCTCCTCCCACGCGACGACATACGCAGCCTGAGCATCATCGTCGGACTCGTCCGCCTCGTCTGATACTCACGTCACACGCATCACGCACACGCTCCACACCGCAAAACGTGTCGCGCACGCACACACATAGGTATAATAGGGTAGCAAAGCAGCCAAAACCCCGATAAACAGGGCGTTCCCGACATTCCGCAAAGGTTTAGAACATGCCAAAACGTGGGATTATCCCCACCCCCTAAACGCCCGAAAATGACATCAATCACAATTTATTCGGAGTTATATAGGGGGTCAATCACTTGTTTTCCATGTTAAAAGTGAATACCCAAATGCACACCCTCTCTGAACATTTCGTTTTTCCATGCACACCCAAACGCACACCCAACTGCACACCCAAACCCGAAAAACGCCATTTTTCGCCCCTCTCAGGAGCCGTCATAACGCAAAAACGGCTTGACCACTGTTCAAATCAGTGTTCAAGCCGTTCAAATGCCGTTATATCAACGTTTTAGCCGTTTAAACCATCCTTATTTATTCTCTTTGTCCGCTCTGGGTCCTCTTATCAGCTCTCCCTGCTGGATCATAGCCTTTTTATTGAGTATAACGCCTCCATCAGCCAGTCCGGCGTGCAGCAGCGAGCTCTTCTTTATACCCACCTCATCCTCTGTCAAAACCGTATAAATCGCCGATATTGAGCCGAAGTAGTAGTTCTTCCGCCCATGTATCAAATGCACATGTATAACCTTTGTCATAACTGTTCCTTTCTGTTTCTCAAAATGTTCGTTTTCGCTTGCAAATATACCAAATAATAACTATTTGGAAGAATTTACAAGCATAAAAAGCAAGAAACAAGCAAAATAAAAGGCATGACCGCAGCCACACCCTCTCTCATTCAACCGCCACTCAAACAAGCCGTTTTAAGCCCCACCAGCACCCTTTTCCATGTCCAGACGATAAAGCACCCACATGAGCAGCCATACGCGCCCAGAAGCCCACGAAAATGCCCCATACAGCCGTCAGGACAGCCCAAAACATAACATTCTCAGCCCCGATGTAAAGCAATACCCTTCAAACACCGTTCAAATCGAGCCCAAACGTAAAGCAAATGTAAAGCGAATGTAACGTTTCGTTTTTCTCTCTCATTTCGTTCATTATCCTCAAACCCTTTGTAAATCAACGCTTTCCCCGATTTCTCTCTCACTCCACTTTTATACGTTTCGTTTTATCCCCCTTAGACAAGCCCGGTCTAATCCTTGCCAACCAAGGCGATGGATTGAAAGAGTATGAAGCTCTTGTGCCAAACTTTCGTTTTGAAATCGACGATGACGGTATCATTCCGTTAATGCCATCGAATACAGACTTTGCCGACAATGCCACGGTGCGCTTCAAGAAATGGCTGGCAGTTGTGCTGGGCGAGGAGCGGCTGGTGGAGAACCTCAATACCATTGAAGCTGCTCTTGGCAAGAGTATTGATGACTTCTTCGTTAAGGACTTCTGGAAATACCACAAGAAGATGTACCAGAACCGTCCCATCTACTGGCTTTTCAGCTCAAAGAAGGGTGCGTTCCAGTGCATTGCTTACATGCATCGCATGACACCCTATACAGCTGAGCAAATCCGCACAAAGTATCTGCTGCCACACATAGAGTGGCTTGTGCAGAAGCAAAACGAAATGGAAGAAAATGCTGCCAACCTCAGCACATCAGAACGCCGTGAACTTGACCGCCTGACCAAACGAATAGCAGAATGTCGAGAGTATCATGATCGTCTGCATGAAGTGGCTGACAAGCAGATAGCCTTCGACCTTGACGATGGCGTAGTAGTGAACTATGCTAAGTTTGGCGATGTATTACAGAAATTGAAGTAGAAACGACATGAACGTATTACAGAAGAAAATATACGAATATTTCGACCGTGACCCAGAATTGAAAGTTCTGTTCATTTTCCAAGACGCTATAAACGCTTTGCTAATTGATGAGCTTGAAAGCGCAGAATGGAAAACAGGCTACCGGTATGTTGATTTCAAGGGAGATTGGTTTACTACTAAATATCTACTTGACAACGACTGGCAATATGACAAGGTCGTCATATATTGTCATCAGTTTAGTCCGCTGAAAAAGAAATCGCTACAGCCTTCGTTCCCGCTTATGGACGTGCTTGCTGCTAATATGGAGTATCATAGCCAAGATTATGCAGCATTCATGCAGCAATATGGGCTGCCTACAAATGACGGGCAATTGGTAAGATTTGTGGAGAGAAATGTCATCTCTTTACAGTCGGACAAGATGTTGCGCTTCTTCATGCCGTATTATCAGAACGGTAGCATAACACACGACATCATGGTGCGTGGTTTCATAAGTAACTTTATGGGTGCTCATAATATATTGGATTGGGACAGCATCATCCTTAAAGTGCTTTTGTATGGCAGAAAATCAGAGAGCAGTAAACAAAAGGATTTTTACGTCAGACTGCGAGGATGCAAGGATGCTCAGGAGGCTCTGGGCAAGCATCTTACTGAGGCTTTTGGCGTGTCGTATAATGATGATAGGAAAGAAAAGGTGGCACAGATTGTGAAAGTCTTCAAGTACAATGCCATAGTGCAAAACCTTGCTCCGATAGCTGCGGATGACTACAAGCAGTTAAGGGTCGCTGATAGTGTTGCCCTGCAGCACATGAACCGTATCTTAGAGTTGGCTCTTAGTAAAGAAAAGACAACAGAAGCCCTCACCGAACTCTTCGGTGAATTGGGCAGCGAAGTGCGCGATGCTGACATCATACGTTGGTATGGCATGGATGCCAATTACTATTATCTGTCGGAAGCACTTTGCGTGCCGATCATTAAAACTCTTTTGGAGGAGAAAATTGAAACTGAACCAGCGGAAGTTATCAACAGAATAGAGGACTTGATGCTAAATCATAGCGCCAACTCAATGATGACTGCCGTAATGGATTATGCAGTCATCGTGGCAAGGCTTTACGAGAAGGCTCTCACGCTCGGTTCGTTAACGCTCAACACAGCCGACGAGTATGTAATGAGATATGAATCGGACTATTGTTTTATAGACCAATACTACCGTCTGGCCAACGAAACTTACTTTGGCATAGATCCAACAAGCGAGTTGTTTGACACAGTACAGAAGGTGAAACGTGGTCTTGACCAAAACTACAGCAAACTTTGCAATCGAATTAATCTGGAGTGGACCAGATGTCTGAAAGAAACTGGAGGAATGGACGAAGTCCATTTGTTGCGCCAATACAATTTCTATGATGAGAAAATAAAGTCCATACATAAGAAAGTAGTAGTGATTGTGAGTGACGCACTCAGATACGAGTTGGCACAGGAGCTTATAGGCGAACTGGCAAAAACAAGGCATATTGCAAGTCTGAAACCAGCCATTGCCATGCTTCCATCTGAAACCAAATACTCTAAGCCATCGTTGCTTCCGCATCGTGAACTGAAGCTTTACGGTAAGGGCGAAGAGCAAGGCATGGCTGTGGACGACCACATTCTCGACACGACACAGAAACGCTCAGAGCATCTGCAGGTCTATCGTGACGGAGCCGTATGTGTGCCGTTTGAAACAGTGGCGGAATACAACCTGGAGAAGAACCATGAGATATTCAAGCATCCGTTGGTGTATATCTTTCACGATGTCATTGACAAGACTGGACATGACGGCAATGCCAAACAGATAGTGAACAGTTGCAGGGATGCTATCACCGAATTGAAAAGAATGATTCCCACGATACATGCCTCCTACAGCGTGACGGAAGTCTATGTAACAAGCGATCACGGCTTCCTGTTCAACGACATAATGTTTGCCGACAAGGACAAGCACAAAATCGAAGAGGACTATCTTGAACGCAGCACACGTTATTATCTTACTAAATCGAAAGACGAAGTTAGCGGCGTGGTTAAATTTCCACTAAGCGAGGTGTCGGGCATGGTGAATGTTGACGATGTGATGGTGGCTGTGCCAAAGGGTACAAATCGATTTGCAGCTCCCTCGGGCGGTTATATGTTCACTCATGGCGGTGCGGCATTGCAGGAACTGATAATCCCCGTAATAACAAGCCGTCTGGAAAGAGACGACAATAAGCCAATGGTGGGCGTGATGATTCTCGACAGACGACTTTCTATGCAAGCTTCACGCTTGAGATTCAAGATGCTGCAAACAGAGGCTGTGTCTATGGACATGAAGGAACGCCCCATAAGGGTTGCCTTGTATCATAACGATGTGCCGGTAACACCAGTCAAGGATATCCTTCTCGACAAGACAGACCCGTCTTTGGACAACAGAAAGATACAGGTGGACCTCACGCTCAATAAGAATGTTGATGCCAAGGTGTTGCAACTGAAAGTGTTTGATGCCACAGATGAATTGAATCCTATAATAAAGGAGAATGTGACAAACAACACGTTGATAGAAAATGATTTTGGTTTCTAATTCAGTCTTCAAGGTTTATGGATTTACAACAAAAAATAATGGATAGCTTCATAGGCAAGGTCGTCAGAAAAGACTTGGCGTTCCTTGTGAGGGGAGGGCTTCCCGTGCCTACATACGTGTTGGAATACCTTCTAGGGCAGTATTGCGCCAGCGATGACGAGGAGGTGATAACCGAGGGCATAGAGAAGGTGAAGCAGGTTATCCAAAACAACTATGTGCACCGTGCGGAAGCTGAATCTGTAAAAGGACTCATACGTGAGAGCGGCAAGCACCGTATTATCGACAAGGTTACTGTGGTGCTGAATGAAAAGAATGATGAATATCAGGCAACCTTTGCCAATCTTGGCTTGTCAGGAGTCCCTATCGGTACCGACTATGTGCGCCATAACCCGAAGTTGTTGAGCGGCAACGGTGTGTGGTGCATCATCACACTGGGTTATATCAGTGGCGAGAACATCAAGGTGAGATGGGAAATACAGACATTGAAACCTATTCAGATTTCAAACATCGACCTGCAAGACTATATCGACCAACGAAAGAACTTCACAACCGATGAATGGATAGACTTTCTGATACACACTGTGGGGCTTAATCCAGAGACCATGAACAGACGTGAGAAGTTCATCACGCTGGCTCGTCTTCTCCCTCATGTTGAGAACAACTTCAATTTCATGGAATTGGGTCCAAAGGGAACTGGTAAGTCTCATGTGTTCCAGGAACTGTCGCCATACGGTGTGCTTGTCAGTGGAGGCGACGTAACCTCTGCCCGTTTGTTCGTGAAAATCCAAGGCAACAAGGAAATTCTCGGACTTGTGGGTTATTGGGATGTTGTGGCATGGGATGAATTTGAGCAGCAGAAGGGGCGTAACGTGGACGCTGTGCTTATCGATACCATGCAGAACTATCTTGCCAACAAGTCGTTCAATCGTGGTAAGGGTACACATGAGGCAAGTGCATCTATGTCTTTTGTGGGCAATACTAAGCATACTGTGCCATACATGCTGAAGAACAGCCATCTGTTTGAGAGTATTCCTACTTCCTTCATTAAGGGTGCATTTCTTGACCGTATGCATCTGTATAATCCAGGATGGGAAATCAAGATGTTGAAAAAGAATAGTTTCTCTAAGGGGTATGGTCTTATCACAGACTACATTGCAGCTGTGTTACACGCTCTACGCAATGATGATCGCACGGCATTGCTGAATGATTATGCCAAGTTCGACGGGTCGCTTTCTGAGCGCGACCACCTTGCCATCCGTAAAACTTTCTCTGGCATGATGAAACTCATCTATCCTGATGGTAAGATAACGGATGAGGAAGCAAAGGAAATCATTGACTTTGCTGCTGAAGGGCGCAAGCGAGTTAAAGACCAGCTGTATATCATTGACAGCACTTTCTGTGCGGAACCAGCGAAGTTTGAATACACATGGCTAAAAACTGGCGAGACCATAAAGGTGGAAACACTTGAAAATATCGAGCACAAGTCAACCCATACGACGGAGGATAACGAAGGGCAGAATATGGATAAAAATGATGCACAGGAAGATAAGCACGAAACAAGAACGACTGGTTCTCGGCCTCGCATAAAACCTCTTGTTGCCAAGACTATTTCCATAAGAGAAAACCAGAGTGGAGTAACTTACAAAGACTTGTTTGGTGATTATTTGCGAACAGCAAAGGAAATCTGTATAACCGACCCATTCATTCGCCAACCTTATCAGATAGACAATTTAGTGGATTTCATACAAATGGTGAAAGATGTGTCAACCCAGCAAGACACCATAAAAATTCATCTGAGCACGCAAAATGACGATGATGAGAAAGTGGCTGAGGTGATAGACTCGTTCAATGATTTGGTCGACGAGTTATTGCCGATGGGTATAGAGTTCACTTACGACTTTAAGGCAGACCATGATCGTCTGATAAAAACGGACACGGGGTGGACTATCACACTGGGGCGTGGCTTGGATATCTACGAGAAGTTCAACCGTTTCTCATTGTGCCGTTCCAATCAAACGAACAGGCGTTGCAAGGCTTTTAATGTTTCAATTAACAAAACTGAAGAATGATAGAAAGAGTTGTTATCAAAAACTACAAATGCATCAAAAATGCAAATATTGCGTTCAACAAGTTCAAAAATATTATTGTAGGAAACAATGGTGTAGGAAAATCCACACTGATGGAAGCCGTATCTCTTGCCTTAGGATACGGTCTAAACAAGTTTGAGGTAACTCCACACATATTCAACATAGAAAGCATCCAAGAATATAAGGTAAATCATATTTTGCCCGAAATATTGATAGAAGTGTATTTCACAGATGATAATCTTGGGGAATTGTCTGGTGAGAACAACTCTTTACATGAGCATAAGAGTGGTTTGTACCTAAGAGTATGTTTTAATGAATCGTATTCAGAAATATACAATGAAGAGGTAAAAAATAATAGCAATTTGAATATTCCATGCGAATATTATAAAATTGAAAGAATGTGGTTTTCACAGCAGCCTGTTGTACATTACAAAATGCCGTTTGTTGTACAAATTGTAGACTCTACTTCTCTTTACTTCAGTTCATCTTCCAATCAATACATCAATCAGTTAATTGAAAAGCATTTGGGTGAAGAAGATACGACGGCTATAAAAACCAGTTTAAGGCATTTGAAAGAGAAATTCGACGAAGACGATGAAATAGTCAGCATCAATGAAAAAATAGCGGAAAAGAAACAAGGCTTGTCCATTTCCGTTGATGTTACATCAAAGATTGAGAAACGAGACATTATGTGTCCCTTTGTTGACAACATACCTGTAAGTCAAACTGGGGCGGGAGAAATATGTCATCTCAAAACATTGTTGGCATTGAGCAATGGAGAAAAGCAAAACCGACCCAAAGTTGTTATAATAGAAGAGCCTGAGACACATCTCTCTCATGTAAAAATGTACGAAATGCTAAACGACATTGAGAGGTTGTTGGATGAAAGCAATACACAAGTGTTAATAACGACACATAGTAGTTTTGTTGCGAACAAACTGGATCTTTCTAACTTGATTATGCTTGAAAGAAAAAATTATACTTTGACCAGGAACGCTTTAAACAAAGATGATTCTTGTTACAAATTCTTTAGTAAGGTATGTCACTATCCAACATTGAGATTAATACTTAGCAAGGCTGTCATTCTTGTTGAAGGTCCCGCAGATGAAATGGTGGTTACATATTACTATTATAAAAAATATCAAAAAAAGCATCCTTTCAATGATGGCATTGAGTTAATTGCAGTCGGTGGCGTTGCTTTCAAGGAATATGTAGAACTACTTAAAAATTTCCATAAAAAGGTAGCCGTAATAACAGACAATGATGGGTATACCTTTGAAGCTCTTCTCAAACATAGGGGGTTGGAAAATATTCCTGATAATATAGAGGTCTTTGCTGAATCGAATACAAATCTAAAAACCTTGGAGCCGAGTTTTGTAAATGCCAATACCAAAGAGTTACAATCAATGTCGAATTTATTTCGAAAGAAGAAATGCGACAATGATTCTGTTGAAGATTTAGTAAATTATATGGAGAACAATAAGACAGAATGGAGTTACAAACTCCTTCAATGCATTGACAATATTGATTTAAAAGTCCCAGAAAATATAGTTAAAGCCATCGATTGGGTATCTAAAGAATAAATTACATGAGCGACAACAAATTGTATATAGCAGCGGCAGGTGCAGGGAAAACAACATTTCTTGTACATCATGCCTGCGATTTGGCAAAAGATGATAATCAAAAGTCGATTGCCATAATCACCTATACGCGGAAAAACCAACAAGAAATCAAAAATAGATTCATTGCGGAACAAGGATTCGTTCCATCCAACATAAAGATTTGCGGATGGTTTGATTTCTTGTTGACTTATTGTATACGTCCTTTTATGGGAGCCGTTATTGAAGACTTACGCTGCAAGACAGTAGGACTAATGCTCGTTAATGAAAATTCTGGAACAATAAAGAAGAATGGAAGATATTTCAAAACATATAAAGTTGGCGAAATTAAGAAGAAATACCTTGCTGATAGCAATCACATATATTCAGATAAACTTAGTGAGTTCGCTTATGAATGCTACACGAAAAGAACAGATCTATTTTGGGGACGGCTTGAAAACATTTTTTCGTCAATACTGATTGACGAAGTACAAGATTTATCTGCATGGGATTATAGCATAATTTCCGTACTATTGAAAATAAAGAAGTTACATTTTGTAATGTGTGGAGATCTCAGACAAAAGACATATTCTACAAATCCTGGGGTGAAATGGAAAAAATATAAAGGTCGAATAGATGAATATCTCAAAAATGAGGTCAATAAAAAAAGACAAAGCTTAATAGATATTGATTATACAACACTCAATTGTTCGCATCGTTTTGGCAAAGAAATTGCTGATTTTGCAAGCTTGGTAATAGGTGATGATTTTCCAAAAACTATGCCATGTCAATGTGAAAATTGCATTAAACGCCAAGATGAATTCCATGGCAAAAAAGGTATGTTCCTTATAAAGCGAAGTGATGTGCCTACATATATTTCACAGTATGAGCCATTGGTACTTGTATGGGACAAAAAACATAAGGAGACAGTTGGTTCTGTTATATGCAACTATGAAAAACATAAGGAGACAGTTGGTCCTGTTATATGCAACTATGGTGATGCCAAAGGTGCGTCTGCTGACTCATGCTTAATATTTCCAACAAACCGCATAATATCCAAGTTTCTTTCATCCAATCAAAATCAACTTCCCGATAATACACGATGTAAGTTATATGTCGCAGTTACACGTGCAAGATATGTATCTGCAATAGTTGTAGATGATAATTTTGACAATAATAAGATAGGACTTCCTTTTTGGAATAGCAATAATTAAAAGTTTTAATAATAAAGTTGTTGTTTATATGTTGTAATTTAATAGCAATATTATGGACTTATCAAAACACTTCATATTGCTCAATGGAGAGCCGAAGACTTTGCAGATTGCTGCCATACAATGGAATGGCAGCAATGGATATAGCGTGCGTTTCAAAAACAACGGGCGCACCTATAATTATGGGCGTGACAAGGTGGTTTGGCTCAGCAATCCAGAATGGAAAGACCCGACACAATGCAAGGTGCTGATGGAGGGCATATTGAAGAATGGCATCCGAGAAATTTGGAGATTTGATAATAATGGGCATTCCTGTTGGAGGGTCATCTACAACAATGGTTTTGTGCAGGATGATGCAGCTGGCAGAATTGTTGTTACTCAATCTTGTCTCCAAGAGGCTGTGAGCAAGGATGTGTTTGTCTATATGAAGAATGTGGCAACCATCAACACTTTGGGCAAGGACGAACAGCATCCAAATGGTTTTTTGTCTAGTATATATAATAAGGTGGATTTCATTGCCGATGACTTGGCAGCCGCTTGTTATCTCAATCCTGCAAAAAACAAACCAAAGAAACTGAGCCACTCTGACTTGATATATCCATTCGGCTGCAATACGAGTCAAAAGATAGCCGTGTCCAATGCTTTTGAACATCAGATTAGCGTCATTCAAGGCCCTCCGGGTACAGGTAAAACGCAAACAATCTTGAACATAATAGCCAATATTGTTAGACAAGGGAAGACTGTAATGGTGGTGTCGAACAACAATTCTGCCACGACTAACGTACAGGAGAAGTTGGAAAAATATGGTGTTGGTTTTATCGCAGCGGCTTTGGGCAACAAGGATAACAAAGAGCACTTCATAGCCAATCAACCAACCTTGCCATTGGAGTTGGAACAGTGGAACTTGCCTTTGCAAGATAGCATCAAGACAAAACGGACACTGCATGACGCACTCCATCAACTTGACAGAGTGTATGCCCTGCAAAACAAGTTGGCAGAATTGCGTCAAGAACTGCAAGCAGTAGAACTGGAATGGGAACATTTTAAGTTGGAACAAGACTTCTCGGATAGTGAAGATTCCTATAGTAGTGCCAAATCGTCTTGTGTTATCTGGCTTTGGCTGAAACTGCAGTCTATGGCAGAAGGTGTGGATGTGAAGCAGTTTGGCATATTCCAACGCATCAAGTTGTGGTGGATGAAACTGATGTGCAAATACAAATGGCACATACGGCACAGTTTCGATACCGCCAATCTGCAACCGCTGATAATAGAGCTGCAAATTCTCTATTATGTCAATCGTTGCAAGGAACTTGCTGCCGAGATAGCTGACAAGGAACAGCAATTACGAACATACGATGCTAAGAATCTGACAAAGACACTCACGGACTGTTCGCTTACATTGTTGGAGGCGTCACTGCATGACAAATACAAGAAAGGTAGAGCTGTCTTTGCCGGCACAGATAACTTGCGCTTTCAAACTGACGAGTTCCAAAAACAATACCCAGTTGTACTCAGTACCACTTTCTCAGCAAGATCGTGTATGTTTGGAGATGCACCTTACGACTATCTCATCATGGACGAGGCATCGCAGGTGTCGTCAGATACAGGCACTTTAGCACTTACCTGTGCTAAGAATGCTGTGATTGTGGGCGACACAAAGCAATTGCCGAATGTAGAAACTGAAGAAGACCGCATGAAGCTCAGAGAGATATTAAAGCCATATAACATCGCAGATGGTTATGACTGTGCTGAATATAGTTTCTTGGAGTCGGTGCTGAGGGTTATCCCCAATGTGACGGAGACGATGTTACGGGAGCATTACCGTTGCCATCCACGTATCATCAATTTCTGTAACCAGAAATTCTATGGTGGCAATCTGTTGGTTATGACGGAAGACAAAGGCGAGGAGAATGTATTGTCGGCTTTCAAGACCGCCAAGGGCAACCATGCCATTGGGAATTTCAACCAACGAGAGATTGATGTTGTGAAGGAAGAAGTGCTACCTATATTATCAGATGTAGGAAGCATCGGTATCGTCACGCCTTACAATAATCAAGTGGATGCTTTCAACCGTCAACTGAACAACATGAAGGCTGGCACGATACATAAATACCAAGGTCGCGAAGAAGATACCATCATCATGAGTGTGGTAGACAACCAGATTTCGGAGTTTGCCGATGATGCCAAGATGTTGAACGTGGCTGTATCGAGAGCGAAAAAGCGTTTTTGTCTTGTTGTGACAGGAAACGAACAGAAGAAACACAGTAACATCATTTTCCGTTTTGCACAAAATGCAAGTGAACGTGCGTTCTTTGAGTTGTAACTGGTATGACGTGATGAAGGGAAACACCACCGCGGCAGACGCCATCCATGCGCACAAAAATGCGCCAAAAAAAGCATCATAAAAAGTACAGAAACCCACAGAAATGACTAATTTTGCAACGCCATTAGACTAAAGAGCCAGAAAAGTGAACGGATGTCCCCGTTTTGGGTGGGTGGATATCCTCCGTTTTCAGCATGAAGTGAACGGGGATGCAGCGGATTATGCTGTGTAGAGGCCTCTTGCGATTTTCCACACTCTGAACGGCGTGAGCTGCCTCGTCGTGTAGTAGGCAAGAACTCGTCTTGCAATTACATTCTGGACGAGATATGGTTGTCCAATTACAAATTGGTACGACTATTTTTTTTAATGGCAAACAAATATTAGAAAAAGTTCACGTTTGGATTCCACTATGTGCCCAGTTTTTCTCTTGCATGTGGATATCCTCCGTTTTGCGTATGCTTTGCTTTTGCCATCAAGGAAATAAAACGGAGATTTTTCGTTCACCAGTTGCGAAGGTGCGTGACAGACCACGCTTACGACTCAATTACTATTATGTTTAAAAGACATTTTCCCCAAAGCGTTGAATGATGTCGGATTTGACTTGAGTCTGTACGCCCTGTATCACTTTTTCCAGCACAAGTATCTGGTGAGGCAATGGTATCAGACTACTTTCGTAAGGGGGAAAGCAGTCGTTTCTGCGCCGTCTCCTCTTTTATTCTGGCCGCAATAGAGACGTAGCGCACATATGCCATGCCCGAACCGACGGTGTTTACATCATCCTCCACCAAGTCCGTGCGCAGCACCTGCATGAAGGTGTTGTCTTCCAGCACATGCACCCACAGCGTTTCCTTGCCGAACAAGGTCTTGCTGCCTATTATTTCCACACTTTTGCCTTTATATCTCATTTACCTTCTGTTCTTATGTTCTACGTGTCTATCGTCAGCACTTCATGTCAAAGAAATCGGGATTTCTCAACACGTTATTCATGTCATGTTAAGAAAATCGGGATTCTTTAACACGTTGCTCAGGTCATGTTAAGGAGTTGGCGATTTTTCAACATGAACAGATTCAACACCATCTGCATGATCAGCCTCTTGTTGTTCGCAGAAGGTAAGGAAGAGCCTCTTTTACGACATCTTTTACGTCATCATTTGCCTCTTTTACGACATCCGCCCCATAATTGAGGTTCCATAGAGTAACATGAAATTCTGTCGCATTGGAACGAAACTCTGGCGCATGATAATTTTCCAAGTTCTCAAAATGCTTATACTCGCCAATAATCTTCTTCATTCCACTGCCTCTACGTTCCATGAGTTTCAAGCGATGGAAAAAGTCTGCAATTCAACGAGTGTTTTGGTCGTTTCCTAATGACCGATTTGGGTTAAAAGCGGCTTGAAAAACGGAGTATTGCCGTTCACCAGTTGCGAAGGTGCGTGACAGACCACGCTTACTATTCAATTACTTGCTGCAGGATCTACCTGTGGATAAGAAACGAGTAAGGATTTGAGCTCATTCTTGAAGTCCAATCCATACCCCATAGAATCAAGCCAATATGCAATACAACAGGCTATAGCATATACTTTGTTCGCATCAACACCTTCTATGTTCACCCATGCACCACGCAAAGAAGCGTTCATTTGTGGAGCATTGGAGAGATAGCGATTCCAAAGTCGTGAGTGATGAGCGCAACAGTTTCTTAGGACAGTTACACTACGCATCCAGCTTTCCAACACCTCATGCTGTGGAAGATTGAACTGACGAGCTACACGCTTCTTCAACTTCTTGTCACTGAAATTGTAATAGAGTTTTGAAAGCGTACCGAAAGATGCAAGTTCAAGCGTTTTCCATGCAGGAGGGAATATCGGCTTGTCATAGTTGCGCCTATGCTCCTTGATAAAGTCCTCTTGCTACAACGCTGAAGCTCTCGGCCTATGGAGTTCATATTCTCAATAAACTTGTGCTCATCGTCAGCAAGGCTTGTATCAAAGAACCAAAATGGTCCATGTGCCAAAGAGAACTCTTGTATAATCTTTGTGCGCAAAGCAATCTCTAATCGTTGAACAGCCTTGAACATCAATTCTCTCAACTCTATATCAAAGTTATAGAGAGCTACGGCATCTTCAAATCTACTATTAGGCTTAAATTGATGCGTAGTCTTGTCTGCCTCCATAGGACGAAGGTATTGAACAAAACGAAAATAGCTGACCTCACCAAGAAATTTTACAGCCTTGGATGAATCAGCAATATTTAAGCCTCTACTTTTTAGTAGTTCTATTTGTTCCGAAATAGAAAGAGCCTGCTTAGTGTATAATCTTAATGTACCCATAAAAGCAAAAGACCCGCCCTGGTTCGCTGTTCAAATGGGAAGCGTGGCGGATTCTGTTGCTGCAAAGATACGAATAATTATTGATAATACAAACTTTTGAGCAAGAAAATTCACGAGGAAGTGGATTTCTTTGATATATTTATATTTAATAATGTTAAATCAAACCTTAAAATCATACTTTACCAGCAAAACAAAGTGGTTTCCGAGATAAAAGTGTTACCTTTGTAACGTCTATACCCATACCGGAAGCCCGATGGGCAGAGGTTGGGCAGACATACATAAAAAGGCGTTTTTGTACGCTTTGGTTTTGACGATCGATGAACTTCGCAAATTCAACTGTAAGTCAAAAACAAAGCAATGCGAACGCCTCATGAGGTGTATTATATACAGTTCTCATTGGCTTCGGACGATTCTATTGTTCGTTGTCAAGAGTGCTTTCTATATACTTACACTGGCGTGGGGCTTTCGGCGTTGCTCGTTTCGACAATCAGGGCAATGCGAAGGCCTTTATGGCGTGGAACGAGTGACAGGACAGACTCCGCGCTTTTTCGTATGTATTAGTGAGTGAATTTCGTCAACAAGGGAGTCGGTTGACTTTATTGTTTGCGGAATTGGAATGAATATTCTACGAAACAATCCATATCGCCTGTTAGGAGTCTATTCAAACTCTCCTACGAAGGAAAGGCTGGCTAACCACAATCGCATGAAAGCGTTTTTGAAGGTGGGCAAGCCTGTCTCTTTTCCTTTGGACGTGCCACAATATCTTTCATCCATTAATCGCACAGAAGCTTCAGCGGCAGACGCCGAAGCCAAACTTACCTTGCCCAAAGATCAAATTTTGCATGCTCAATTTTGGTTTATAAAAACGACTCCATTAGATGAAGTGGCTTTTAATCATCTTTTCGCAGGAGAAATAGAAAAAGCTGAGGAAATATGGCAAAAAAGAGAATGTTTATCGGCTTTACAGAATCGTATCGTGTGTGCTTTAATACGCAATAGATACGACTCTGCCATAATGTGTGCCGAAGTTCTGTATGGGAATACACAATACCTTAACCAATTTGTATCTACAATAATTGGAACAGGTGGAAATTTTGATGTATCAAACTTGGCTTTTTCATTTCTTGATATACTTTGTGATGAAATAGGCGCAAGCAAACTTTTGCCTTTCATAACCAATAGCTCATGGAAAGAACATATAGGAGAGAAAGCTGTTAAGCCTCTTGTTGATAGCATACAAGAGGCAATCAACATTGCTCAAAAAACCAAAGGCAAAGGTTCAAACGCAAGGCTAAATGCAGGAGAGACATTAAGGAGAAATACAAGGAATGCCATCTTGCAATTAAAAGGTTTTCTCTCCACGAAAGATTTGCAATACCAAATGATTGCAGATAAGTTGGGACTTGAAATTCTGCAATGCGGAATTGACTACTTTAATGATTCTGAAGAGCCTGATGCTGCGCACAAAGCCATGAGCTTGCAGAAATATGCAAAAAGCATTGCTGTAGGACAAATGGCTAAAGATAGATGTAAAGAGAATGTTGATATTCTTCAAAGGATTATTGACAATTTACCACCATCTGAAGTTTTTGTGGAAGATAGAGCTATTCATGAGGAATTGCGTAAATACTGCTTGTTACCAGATAAAATCTGCCATGCTGTTACGTTGTTAAATAATACGAAACCGCATATTCAGTCTATAAAGCGCAAACTTGGCGTATCTAATTCCTATTATCTTAAAATTTCAACACAAGTTGTAGGAAATGCATTGAGCAATATCATTGCAGAGGTTAATGAAGCACAATCTATATTTAGTGCTGATAAAGATGATCCAAACGCAACTTTGGCGGCAATACTTGGAATAACCCATGTAAAATCTGTATTGGAAGAAGCTTGGAAAGCCACAAAAATAATGGATGGCTTTGACATGGAATCCGAATATAAGAATGGCAGATATAATGAAAATCGTTCTATATTAAAAGGATTATGTGACCAATTAGGAGTATCTACATCTGCGTACACATCAAGTTCATCATCCTCACGAACGACCCAGAGAAGCCAGACTTCCACAGCACGCCCTTATTCGTCAACTTCCAATAGAACATCTGCGAATAGACAGACAACATCAACAAACAGTTCTAATTCATCAAATTCAAGTGATGATACGCCATGGGGATGTATTGCTGTCATAGTAATTGGTATAATAATATTTTTAATTTCAACATGTAGCTAAAATGAAGAAGATGTTTACATTTTTGATACTGGCAGTTATTGGTTGTCAGTTTGCTAATGCTAAGTCGATAAACGATAATACAGACAAGATAAAAGCTTTGGAAGAAAAGTGTTATGTTTTGCAGAACAAGCAAGTAAAAACAGATAATAATTTGCGAAAGCTTATTGAGAACCAGCATGTGGCAGAACGCGAAATACAAACACTAGTAAAGAAGAACGATGCACAACGTTTGGCTATTGACAGTTTGCAAGATAAGTGCAAATCTTTAGAAGAAGCACAATCTACAGACAGAGAAGATATAAAAGGAAAGATTGACGCTACAGATAATAATGTTCGTACTAACCAAGATCAACTTCAATCTCGTACTTTGTATGGAGTCATTGTCGTAATAGTTGTCCTTGCCATTATTGCAGGTGTAGCATGTTGGTTGACGAAACGTATTAAATCAGGAACATCAACTATTGGAGATGTTCGTAGAGCACAGGAGGCATTACAAGCAGCCCAAACTAAAATGCAAGAAGAATCGATAAAATTAGACAACCAACTCCTTGCTATTGTTCAAAAGCAACTAGATGCTTATGTTCCGTCAGCAAATAAAACTACAGGAGAACCAGACCATTCACTTGTGGTAAAACTTGCAGATGAAATAGCAAGAATAGAGACGAACCTTTCAAAAATGGATAAATCCGTTAGAGGTTACAAACAACTTGTTCAAGCAAAAGACCGTATGATAAACAATGTGCGTGCTAATGGCTATGAAATCATTAGTTTGCTCGGACAGGAATATAACGATGGTATGCAATTTCAAACAAGATTCGTTCCAGACGAAAGTTTACCAGAAGGCAAACGTATAATCACAGGAATGATCAAGATGCAGGTTAATTATAATGGCAAGATGATACAACCTGCAGAAATCGTAGTAAGTCAAAATATTTAAATACAATAATTATGGCAAGAATCAAAATAGATTATGGCATAGACCTTGGTACGACAAACTCGGCTATAGCCAGAATGGAGAATGGTGAGTCTGTTATCAAACAGACTAAAAACCTTATGGACACATTGCCTTCTTGTGTCTATTTCTCAAAGAACAAGAAGGGGGAACGTGCCTTGCGTATTGGCATGAAAGCAAAAGATTCTGTATATTCAGATGCTATCACGGCTTTGAGCAAGAATGAACCTCCAAAAGAGTGTGGTTATTTGGAATTTAAGCGTGAAATGGGTTCTGACAAGAAGTATTCCAATGAGAATATGCCCAAGGAAAGCTATTCCCCAGAAGAACTTTCTGCAGAGGTCTTGAAAGAACTGAAAAGCCTTATCAATGATGAAACGGTCAATTCGGTGGTTATTACAGTGCCAGCCATGTTTACCGCAATACAAAAAGATGCCACAATGAAGGCTGCACGTATTGCAGGCTTCAAGCAGTGTGAATTGTTGCAGGAGCCTATAGCTGCTTGTATGGCATATGGTTTGTCAAGTGAGAAGAAAGATGGCAAATGGTTGGTTTTTGACTTTGGAGGTGGAACTTTTGATGCGGCTCTGGTTAAGGTCGAAGATGGCATTTTGACTGTGTTCGATACAGAAGGTGACAACTACCTTGGTGGCAAGAATCTTGATGAAGCTGTTGTCAACAAAATTCTTATGCCAAGTTTGAAAGAAGATTATGCCCTATCTTCATATGAGACTACGGAATGGAAGAAGAAAGCCTTAATGGATGCTCTTAAAGGTCCAGCCGAGGAATTGAGAATAGCATTGTCATTTGCTGACAACGCAGATTATTCCACTTATGACCGCAACTTAAATCTGGGGCAAGATGACAATGGCGAGGACATAGACCTTGAAATTTCAATTACAAAAGACCAGCTTATTGACGCTATTGGCGAACAGTACCAAAAAGCAGTCAACATTTGTAAGAATCTTTTGGAACGAAATGGGCTTACTGGAAAAGACTTGTCTTCACTCATACTTGTTGGCGGACCAACCTATTCACCAATAATTCGTGATATGTTGAAAGAAGAGGTTACGCAAAATGTTGATACCAGTATTAACCCAATGACCGCAGTTGCACGTGGAGCTGCTCTTTATGCTTCTACAATAGACGCAAATATTAATGAGGCTGAAATTAAAAAGGAAGCAAAGGCGGATATTGTGTTTCTGCAAGTTGGCTATGAATCAACATCAGTCGAATCATCAGAATGGGTAAGCATCAGCATCGACAAGGAAAAGACAGGAAACAATAGTCCTAACGAGTTATCTGTCGAATTGCAACGTGCAGATGGCGCATGGAGAAGTGACCGAATTTCTGTAGATACAAATGGCAATGTTATTGAGGCATTCTTGCTTGAAGGTAAGCCAAACACATTTAAAGTAAAGGCTTACAATCAGCAAGGCAATGCTGTTGAGATTTTCCCTTCTGAATTTACCATTATCCAAGGTGTCAAAGTAGGTGCTGCACCTCTTCCTTATAATATAGGTATAGCAGTTTATAATGACATCAAAAAGCGTGGTGTATTCTTACCAGCCAAAGGGTTGGAAAAGAACAAGCCTCTGCCAGCCGTAGGTGTTGTGCCTGATAGAAAAACGACACAGGCATTGCGCCCTGGAGTTTCTACTGACGTGTTGTCTATTCCTGTTTATCAAGTATCAGGCTTAGAAGCCGAAGGAAAAACAGCTGCATTAAATACGCAAATATCTAATGTGGTTGTTACTGGTGATGACGTTGAACAGCTCATACCAGAGAATTCCAATGTGGAAATCACTCTGCATGTTGATACCTCAGAAATGATGACAATGGAGGTGTATTTCCCATCTGTAGACTTCACGGTAAAAAAAGAACTTGACTTAAGCAAACGTGAGTCTTCTGAGGATGCTATTTCGTGGGTAAACAAAGAATTGGGTTCTGCTCAAAGAAGTATAGAGGCATTGCTTTCTTCTGGTATCTCTGTAGAAGAGTTGAATAAAGAACTTGATGCCGTAAAAGAATTAGCTTCAAGTGGTAACGACCCTATGCGTACTCAATCTAATTTAAAGGAAGTTCTACGAAAAATTGAGGAGCTTGACGATAGTACAGAATGGCAACGTGTAGAAAGAGAACTTCGAGAAGAATTTGACAGACTGGAGAAAGCACAAAACGACTTAGGTAATGACAAGTCAGCTCAATTGGTCAATCAAATCCGTAGTCAAGTAGATAATGTCATTCGAGTGAAGGATGCTAAACTTGGTCGTGAAATCCTTGATCAAATCAGCAGTTTGTTTGTTCATTTAACTTTGGTATATCAGTGCATGGGACTTATCCGTGATTGCCATAATCGTTTTGGAACAATTCGTTGGAAAGACGCGTCACGAGCTCGCCAACTTATCAACAGAGGTTTGGAAGAGATTAACAATCAGCCGTCTGTTGACAAACTTCACCCAATAGCATGTGGTCTTATTGACCTTATGCCGAATGAAGAAGCAGTCAATGCTGGTGGTTTATTGAAATAGTAAATATAGTTTTTATGCATTTCAAGAAGAACGATAAAATAGCTTTATACACAGTAGCGTTTCCGCATAAGCAAGGTTCTTATGCGGAGACCTATCGTGTAAAAGATACAAGCGGCAAGACCTGCTTCTTGAAACTTATCAATTACTCAAAGCTCAATCGTAATCAGATTGATGATAGTGGACGAGTGATAGAAGTGGAGATTGCCAAGCAGCTGCATCATCATAACCTTTGTCAGTTTGTGGACGCTGGCAATATGATGATGAACGGAGGCCAATACGCTTGGTTCGTGACCGAGTTTGTAAGTGGAGAGACCTTGTCACAGAGAATTATCCGTGATGACGAAATCAGCGTTTATGAGATAAAAACAATAGCAAAGGCGGTATTGTCAGCATTGTCATTTCTGCATTCACAGCCAATTCCTGTTATCCATAATGAGGTGACGATACAAAACGTTTTCCTTAATCTCATTGGAGAATTACAGGATTTGAAACTTATAGATTTTGGATATGCAAGATTCTTGAACCAGTTACCAACTAAGCCAGACTTGGATGAATTAAATCCATTCTATCTTGCGCCAGAACGTTTTTCTGGAGTATGCTCTATTCAGACAGACCTCTATTCTGTTGGAGTGATGATGTACCATCTCCTTTATGGAGAGTTGCCTTGGTTTTTAGATGTTTCAAGGAAGCGTGGACAAGATGTTATCGATTCCATCTTGGCAGAACGAGACAAAGAACTTTCACTCACAAAAGAAGACAAGTATGAACTTGACGACCAACTGCTGAATGTGATAGCAAAATCTTTAAGCTATGATAGCGAAGATAGATTTCAAAGTGCAGATGAGTTTATAAAGGCTATTGATGGAGATGTAAAGATAGAACGCCAATCTACGAAACGTAAGATTTTATCACAACAGCAATCCGACAATACGCCAGTTTCTTCCGCTATCAAAAAGAAAGGTGAAGGTTTTGCCGCAGTTGCCGGAATGGAAGAGTTGAAACAACAAATGCGTGAAGAAGTTATCGAACCTCTCCACAATCCCGAAGAATACCATCGTTATGGCGTGACCATACCCAATGGTATGTTGCTGTATGGTCCTCCTGGGTGCGGAAAGACCTTCTTTGCAAAACACTTTGCAGAAGAGGTCGGATTCAACTTTCTGTGCATCACGCCAGCTACTCTAAAGAGCCGTTATGTTAATGCTACGCAAGAGAATATTGCCAAGATGTTTAAAGAGGCTGAGGAGAATGCGCCAACAGTGATTTTCATTGACGAGATGAATGAACTCGTCCCTAATCGTGATGACGGGAATGTGCATGAAATGTCAAGAAGTGCTGTGAATGAGATGTTGGCTCAAATGGATAGAACTGGAGAAAAAGGCATATTCATTATTGGGGCAACCAACTATCCAAATATGATTGACCCTGCGATTTTGCGCGCGGGTCGTTTGGATAAAAAGTATTACATTGGTGTGCCTGACATAGAAGCTCGAATAGCATTGTTCAGGTTGTACTTGAAAAAACGCCCTTACGATTTTGGATTAGACTATCATCAATTAGCTGATATGACCCAAGGTTATGTCTCAGCTGATATACAACTGATAGTCAATGATGCGTCACGAAATGCACTTCGCCAACATAGCAAAATAACAATGGAGCTATTGAAAGTTGCAATTACAAACACTGCTCCTTCACTTAGCAACAATGAATTACGCAAATACGAGCGCATTCGAGCTATGATGAATGGCGAAGAAATGAAGAAGTCCGATGACAGACCTCGTATAGGTTTTAACATTTAAACGATTACTATTATGACAAAAGAAGAATTATACTTGAAAACCATCTTCTGTTGCATAGCTTGCGATGGAGATATAGCCACGGAGGAAGTAGATATGGTTAAAGATTTGTGCGCAAAAGACAACATCTTCCACGATGTTGATTCAGAGAAGTACCTCAACTCATGGATTACAGAAATCAATGAGCAAGGTGGAATGTTCTTGCAATCTTATCTTAAAGAACTAAATTCTGTGGATTTTAACGAAACAGAACAGTTACTAATATTGTCACTTGCCATCAAGGCAATTGAAGCAGACAACCGCATAGAATATGCCGAAGTAAAATTCTTCAAAAAGATACGTTCAAGACTTACGATAAGTGACGAGGCAATATTGGCTGAACATCCTAACAAAGAGGATTTTCTCTTACCTGATATTAACATAACTGAGATTCCTCAATGGGATGATAGTACACATTTTTCGCAAATATCGATTCCTGCCCAAAGCAACTAAACGATAATGACTATGTGGAATCCTTTTAAGAAAAAAGACCCATTAGAGGGACAAAGGGCTAACTATGCTTTAGCATTTGACATTGTTCCAAAAGTTCTGAATGCATTCAACACTGGAAATATACCGTTGACAGAATTGGAAAACGTCTCAACTTTCATGAACTTTGCCGATGACAGCAAGAATATCATAAAATGGAAAAAGATGACGATTTCTGGTACTGATTTCAAAAGCTATCAAGATAAGCATATGATAATAATTCGGTTCCCAGAGCCGTTTACCTTATCAAGTGCAAAGGCTGGAATAATTGTTGTTGATAAAAAATATCATCAAACAAGATACTTTACACTGGAAGCTTCTTTTGGTGGGTGTATGATAGTTGAAATCTCAGGACAGAAGCGCAACAATACAGGTGTTACTGTTGCAGATAAAGAAGACCTTACAGAATTTGCATCTATCGTTTTCAGTTTAGCCATAAAGCAAGACAATAATAATTTTGCATCAACAGAACCTGTCACAAATAAGCCAGAACAAGCCGGTGCTGGTGAAAGAGTCATAGCATTATCGCTTAATACTCTAATAGAACAAATGTCAGCAAGATACTCTGAATGGAAAGGTCTGTTTACAGTAACTCCTATGGCTGACCATGTTTTGGTTAAATGCCATAAAGGGTTTGATGATACAAATACTCGCAAAGCTATACCATGTTTATGGAGAAGAAAATCCTTTGTTGATAATTGCAAAATGTTTGATGTCAAAAGAATCGTATTTTTAGACTCTGTGAATCATACTTTTGACGAATTAAAGCCAATGGAAATAGATATATCTACACTTTCTTGATTAGAGTATAAGAACTTGCTTTGTCAAATTTCAAACAAAGTAAGTTCTTATACTTATTATCCAAATCTATAGCGATAAGCCTCTTGGCTTTTTTCTTAGAACCGCACCCAATCCCACTTTTTGTGTTCCATCCCAATTCGTCAGTTGGTCGGCGCAGCCATTGGAGCCACCAAGCGAAACGTATGTATCTGCGCTACATGACATGTGGTCAACGAAAGCGAGAAAGTTGTCAATGGTGTTGTTTGTGAATTGAACTTCATTCGTGGCGAAGAGTTTTGTCCAACTGGTGACACATTCTTGCTTGAAGTCTGTAAAACCATGCCAAGACATATCAGACAAGAACCTCTTTGCTGCCGATTCTATAAAGGCTTTAGAGTCCAATCCAATATTATGCTTTACAGCAGATGCCATAATGCCATAGTATATGGAAGCCGATTCTTTCTCGTTGAAGTTGACTCTGTCTGTTTTTGCAAAGGATGATAAAGCTTCATGCCCCTCATGGATGAACTTGTCAAGCACTCCTATGTATCTATTTTGCCGAGCCATGCTTTCACGTTTGGCTTCGGCTTCTTGCCGAGCCTTTTCTTTTGCATCTTCCTCCTTTCGTGCTTCCACCCGTCTCCATGCATCAGTCATTTCTGGCTCCTGCCAAATGGCATTCCAACGAGCCTTCAAATCATTGTACATTTCCATAAGTGTAGTATTATAACTTTTGGCACTGGCGAGTTCTTCCTTCGCATAGACAAGTTGAGTAGTCACTCGCTCCACAGCCTTCTCGTCAAGTTGAGAGATGTGTTGTTTGACTTTGTCGTTTTCTGTCTTTAGCGCATCATTCTCGGCACGAAGCGACTTGTTCTCCTCTATCTGCTTATTGAGATTCTGCATATAGTAAGTGTATGTCTTGTTGACAGACTTGCGTACATCTTCATTCTGCTTGTCACGTTCTGCATTAATGGCTGCTACAAGAGCCTTGATAGCTGCGTAGATATTAGCCACACGCTCCTCACGCCATGTCTTTTGTCCTATAAGCGTAGGAATCGGAATGGCAAGTTCTTTCTTTACGGCATTCATTGCTTCTTGAACTGGAGCCTTGATGTTGAGTAAAGGAATGGTCAGCTCCTTCTTGTCGATTGTGGCAAGCACTGCATATTTCTCCACTTTGTCAAGAGCGACTTTCGCCTGACGTTCAGCTTCAAGCACCACCTTGTTCTTATGCTTGCGTCCTCGCTTTTCTTCCTCTGAAAGTTCATCATAGGAGAAGCCTCTTGCCAAGCCATACTTATGCCCTACCTTGTTGTAATAGTCAGTATGCAGTTGGGAAAGGTATTGTGATTTGTCCTTTGCTCGCTCTCCCCACACTTTGGCATAAGAGACCCTTTCAACAACACCCTTTGCCGCTTCCGATTTTGTGTAGTTGTCACGTTCTTCTTTTGGAAGAGCTCTCCATTCTTTGGTTGTAAGAACCTTTTCTGGATTATCCTTGTGAATGTACTTGCTTCCGATGCGCCCACGTTTCCTTACTTGTTCAACAGGCACGGTCTGTACATGGGCATGGATGCTTGTCTCGTCACAATGCACATCAAAGCCGACGACATTCTCTTCTCCCCATTTCTCACATGCAAAGCGGTAGGTGTCCAATGCCCAGTCATAGATGCCTTTTTGCAATACAACCTTGCTGTGGTCAGCATTTGGATCTGATGTGTTGAGTTTCTGTTCACCAAAGGCAAGCCTGTTAAGCACATCATGGTCACCACTGAAGATGATGCCGACAGTGCAGTTCGGACTGTTCCTTGAAACTTGGTCGGGACGCTTGGCATCCATATACGGCTTGAAGCCAAGTTCATCAAGTCTGTGCTGCAAGCGTTCATGCAACGGCACCGACAGGGAACCAAGAGGCACTATCTTTTCGCCCTTGACTATCTCAAAGTTGAGTCTCTTGCGTGTGTAGTTATAATGGTTGTTCTTGTCTATGTCCGCGTTTTTGAGTTGGTAACGCTTCTCGTCCCAACCTCTGCGTTCCGCCTCGTTGCCAACTTGGGACGAGAACGATTTCTTGTCTGTGCCTACATGGATGGCGGCACGTGGTATGTTTCTTTCCATAAGAATTTCATTTGAGCTTGTAACGTAGTTCTTGTATAATTGGAGACAGGTCTCGGGCAGAGCCTGAGCATAATAGAAGGACTTTTTAAGTGAACAGCGTCAGCAGGTGAATCTAAAAGTCCCTATTATGTTTAGGACTTTTGTGAAAGTCCGTCACGCAAGCGTGCTCGCAGATCCTTACCCACTCTGCTATGACTCTTCCACCAACACCAACCCAAGACAGTCTATCAGATGTTGGAGTGGCGGATGTTGCTTTATCAGCCTTTGTAGCGCCATCTGCGGTGTTTCCGCCATCAGTAGGAAGTCGGCAATGTCAAGACCTTTGGTCTTTTGTTCATCGGTGGCATTGTCTTCCAAGATGTTGCTGACAAGAACTTGCTTGCATATTGATTGCAGAAACGGAAGTTTGCTTTTCCACTTATCCATTGCCCCAAGGTCTGGAACCAAAACAACCTCCCGACCGCTTAGGACTTCGACTGCATCTTTATTGAAACATCCATTCATGCCTCCAGTAGCCAACCATACGAAATCAGATATGAAGTGGGTGGCAATGATGGCTGTCTTTTCGCTCTCCACGATGGCTATTGTCTTGGTCGTGGTTTTATCTGTCAACAGATGTTCGCCAAAGAAGCACTGCCGAAGTGTAAAGTCTGGCAGTTTCAGTTCCGAGTGTACCCAAGTCACCAGGCTGTGTGGGTCCTTGATGCGGTGTCCTGTCTTGTCATCATACTTCATTATCTTGCCAGTGCGCACATTCCCATTGACATCTATCTGCCAAAAGATAGTTGAACCGCCCCATTTCTTTGAAGTGCCGACCTTGTACAAGGCAAACAGCCGTTCTGTCTCCTCTTTGCCAAAGACCGTTGAAATGTATCGGTACAAAGGATTGACAGAATAACCATGCAGTGTTTGCTCCACCAGCTTGCTATCAATGAAAGTTGGAAGAGGTTTCTCTTTCCTGCACTCTTTGATTGGTGTTTTATATCTCCAATCATCATTGCAGTTGGCATCGGGATTGTCCTTGAAATAATCAGACGGAGAATAATGGTAGCCACAACTCTGTTCATGGTCACAACGCCCTACATTGTCAGGAAATACAATCTGTCCTTCCTCGTCAATATATCTTGCAAAGCAACGCTTACGCCCACATTGAGGGCAAGCATATCGGTTGCCCAGCTTGTATTTCTGTAGATGGAATCTATACTCACTCATAAGGCTCTGCACTTGTTGCACCTTGCACTTTCTGCACTTTTGCACTTGTTTGGCACAAAATGCAGCATCTTTTGTGCAAGAGTGCAAGAAGTGCAAAGTGCAAACGGTGCAAGGTGGTGGTTCTACTTCTGTACTTTCTCATAATTGCCTTGCTTGTCTTTGATGATAAAGTTTCTCTGACAGAAGTCTTTGAGCATATACATGACAGTACGTCTTGCAAAACCGAAATCCGCTCCAGCCTTTACTGCTTCTGCAGTGATGAACTTGTTTCCCAACGAGTCAAGTACCTGTTTCTTCACAGGGTCGGTAGCCTCGGTTAAAACGAGGTCATCCATCCTTTTGTATGACTTCTCAAAGTAATCACTCATCCGTATGGCTGCATTCACGGACTCCGCATCAACAAAATCCTTGTGAGACTCATCACAAGCCCATCGGAACAGTTGGAATATCAAGGCAAGCCGAGCTGTGTTCAAAGGAACTTTTGCAGCACGTGAGTCTATCATTTTTTCATCCGTAATGGCATTCTGCCGTTCTATGTCCTCATTCTGCCAATCATAGAATATATCAATGGCTTCATCAGAAAAGTCAAGAACATTGAAGATGCCTTCCGTAAAAGGAAGAGCCACAGCCTTGTCTATGATCTCTTTCCATACACGGAATGGTCTTTCAATGATTGCAGCATCTTGTTTTGGAACCTTAACCCAAGGAGCAATCTTCAAACCTTTTGGGCATGTAATCAGAAAACGGTCAAGAAAACCATTCTTCTTGAATCCCATATCATAAAGTTCATGCACAATACCAGTCTGGATAGTTCCTACAATCTGTATGCAAGGATAATCAATGCGTAAAGGACAATCAAGATTACAACGAGATACATCTACTGGCAAGCCATTGTGAGCCGACAGCATCTGTTGTACAAAAGAACTGTTGTTGTATCGGTTGATGGTGTTGAACAGCCCCATTATCTCATCCACCACAACTGCCACACCTCTGAGGTTGGCATCGTGATTGCGCATCAGAATCTCTGGCGTGAAGTCATTCATGATATTCTTATGCAGGACTGGCACAGGAGGTAACGATTCCCATTCCGTCCGTTTTTTGCCCTTGTTTCTCTCCACAATGGCTGCATACTCATTCTTTAGAGCCTTGAACTTATGGTGCTCCTCAGTATCAATGTCGTGCAACGGCTTGTAGGCAAAGTTCAAAGGTGGAGTCTTGCCGACTCCTGGTCTGCCAACAAGAATGACATATAGGATAGGTGAAGTAATCCAATTGCCTTTAATCCGGATATAGCAGGAGTTGCCGACGGCTGCTGCCATAGCGGATATTAGGGAAGTAGCGGTAAACTCAATGGAATAGTTCTCCGTCCTTGCCAAATCAAGAATCATCTGCTGCATCTTCTGGGGAAACACGTCAAGAGGAATTCCAGAAGTGGCTACGCCCGAAGCCTCCGAGCGTAGCTTGTTACAAATTTCAAGCGCATCCATGACATTACCAGTTTAAGGGTTTCGGCTTGCGCTTGTTTCCTGCAAGAATGGCTGCATTCTCCTCCTCTGCTGTGAGAGGTACAGGATTCTTGCGGTTAGTCTCCAGCCACTTGTCAAGTTCATCTTGATAAAGGCAGTAACGCTTGCCCGGCTTGGTGGCAGGAATGCTGCCGTTGCCAAGTTTCATGTAGAGAGTTGCCATCGGCATTTTCAGGTATGCCGATGCTTCCTCCACACTCATAGGTATGTGCGTGTTCGCCTTGTGTGGCTTGTTCTGTGATTGCAGACCGATGATCATCTGCTTCATGCCCACCACTTCATCCCGAAGCTGGGCAACGACCATTGGAAGGTCGTTGAAAGTTAATTCCTTATTCATTCTGATACTTTGTTAATAACTGGTGCAAAGGAACAGAATGATGCTTCCGTTACTGAGGTTCGTGACAGTCATTTGTCATTCACGAAGGAATAACTCTAACAATGGGGATTATTCGGGAGTTTCCTCTTTAACATCATGAAACTCATATCCACCATTGGCAGGTTCGTCAATAGGAATGACATCATTGGAGCATGGTGCTTTCAGGTTCTTCAATGTACTGTAGTCCAAGCCTTCAAACGGCATTGGAAATAAAGCCTTGACAAAGGCTATTCGCATGGCCATTGTGTAATCACGTTTACCCAAACGCTCTGCGATATTCCACACGAAGTGCCTTAAGGGGATATTCTCAACATTTTCCTTGAAACGGTTTATTGCTGTCGGGGTATAGTTGGTGTCGTTGCTCCATTCCGTGACAGCCTCAATTACCTTATTCAAATCATCCTCATACAGAAAACGTGACATGGTACGGTGCACATAGTCAAGTACGGCTCTTGTTCGCTTTTTCTTTTCCTCCAGCGCTTCTTTTTCTTGTGCCTCTACACACTTGGCATAATCTTCATGGCTGTATTTTACAGACTCGGTTTGTGGTAAGGTTTGCTTTGTCTGTTCTTGTTCTGTTGCTGGCTCTGCTTCTACAACGTTTTTCTTTGTCTTGCTGTTGCTACCAATTGTCATCAGTTCATAGGGATAAATCACCATAGAAATGAATATCGCCCAAAGCAGGATGTTGCTCCCTACAAAGATGATTGATTCGACAAACAGACTTTGGTGAAAGTCATTGCCTACATACATCGCCACGACAAGAGAGATGGCGAGAATTGCTGTACCAACAAAAGCGTAGATGGTACAATCTGAAATTGTCTTGTTTTCTATCATTATTGTATTCGTTTTATTTTTATTCGTTCAAAAACTTCCACAAAGTTAAATGCAGCAGAAAGTAAAATCAGAACAAACCTTCTCTGCCATCCAATCTTTTACGCTTTATTAGCGTTCTAATATGATATCAGACTCTGAATCATACTTTAAACTGCTCGTTAGTGCCAGTTGCTGCTTATTACTGACTACAAAGATAAGGGCAAAGAAAAGGGAAATTTGCAGTTCCTCTTCAATACCAACAGAAATTGGAAAGAATTTGTCGGATTGGTTCTATCCACGACAGCAAATAGAACCAACAAAATGAGAAAAGGACTATTGAAACTCAATTATTCCAACAGTCCTTTTCCGTATATTTTTTGTCAAAAGGTTACTTCTTCAAGGTGATACAGCCAACCGAAGCACGTTTCTGAGCATCGGAAATCTTGGCATACACCTCTGTTGTTGCCACATTCTTGTGACCGAGATAACGCTGCACTACGGCAATACTGGTTCCTGCATCGAGCTGGAGACAGGCAAAGCTGTGGCGTGAGCAATGATAGGAGATATGCTTGGTAATTCCTGCATCTCTCAGCCAGTTCTTCAATGGTGCCTGTGTCATGGAGTCTTTGAAATCGGGGAACACCTTGCCACGTTTATCTGGTGAATAGTCTATCAGTTCCAAGGCTTCCTCACTGATTGGGTTATGCACGATGTCTTTTGTCTTCTGCATTCGTGTGGTGACATACATCACCCCATCGTTGCCGTATGGTTGTATCTCCTCCCAAGTGAGTTTCTTGATGTCGCTCTTTCTCAATGCCGTTAGGCAAGAGAACAGGAAGGCTCGCTTCAATGCAGGGGCAGAGCATGGTGTGGATGCCAAGCGGATAACCTCGTCTTGTGAAAGATGCTCCTTGTCAGTCGGGATTGTCTCGATACGCTCCAAGAAACCGTTCGGGTTCTCCTTTATCTTATGGTCACGATAGGCAGTGTGGATTGAAGCACGGAAAGTTGACCAGTAGTTGGCTGCTGAATTGATATGCAGTTTTCTGTTCTTGTGCAGTCCCTGTGGTGCTGTCAGCAGATACTCACGAAATCTGTTGCACAAGTCCACGTTTATCTCCCCGAAGGTACACTTACCTTGCGTGAAGGTACGAAAGTGCATATAGACGTGCTGCCACTTGGAGTTCTTCTTGTCTGCCAGTCTCTTGAAGTAGGCGAGGAAATCGCCTTTCATCTTCTCCTTGTCGAAGAAATCATAACGCTCGTTGACGATAGCCTCAAAGCGACGGCAGCGTATCGCCTCAGCCCTTGCCGTAAGGTTGAGGTTGTACTTCTGTTCCGTCTGGTTCTTTGGCTTGGCATAGATGTAGATGCCAAGAGACTCATGGCGGATGACTTTCATCGTGCTCTCGTCACGATAGCCAGGATAATAGTCCAAGTAATAGGACAGCATGTGTCCGTCCTTGATTTTGCGTGTACGCAATGATACGGTCTTGCAAATGTTGCTCATAACTGATATGTATTATTGATGATTATTCGTGGTGAAGTGTCTCTTCACGGCTGCAAAATAACTGAATAATGCTTCCGTGACTCCAATTATTCATAGTAACTGATGGATAATGATGAAATCATTTGAAATCACAGTCCTTTTGCTGCTCTTTCTGCCATTGCACGCTCCACATCCGTCTTCAAAAGCAGATTCTTTACACCCACTTTTACCTTACTGATATGGTGAACTCTCACGATATGGCAGATGTTGGCACTTGTCAGACCATACAACTGCTGCACCTGTTCGGTGGTATAATAGTTGTCATCGCTCATGAGGTCAGTCCTGCGCAGTTCTTCAAGATGCTCCTTGGAGTAATAAGTACGACCATACTCACGTTTGGTCGGTATCTTATGGCGGTAGGTGTATGCCCTGAGTGCCGACTTGCTCATGCTGAAAGCTTCCCCTACATCATCAGCAGTCACCCATTCCGTGATACTGTTGAGGTCAACGGCTGTACCGAAGAACTCATCAATATGCCGTTTGCTGTAATAGTTCTTGCCAGCGATACGGCACATCGGTATCTGGTTGCGCTTGGCGGATGTATAGAGCCAAGACTTCTTGACCTTATAAATGGACATCACTTCTTCACCCGAATAATAGTCAAGCACCTCATTCTCCTCTTTCCCTTTTATTGGTTCCTGGTTTTGTGTTGGCTTTTCTGCTTTTGCCTTTTTACTGGGCTTGCTCTTGCTGGCAGGAATCACACGCTTATAGGGATTACCCTCAAACATCTTCTCTATATCAGCCTTTCTTACGAATGCCATTCGGCTGCTCAATCTTGATGCCTTCAACTTGCCGTTAGCCACAAGTTTGTAGATATACTGTCGGGTGCATCCCATCAGAATGGCAGCTTTGGAGAAGGTAAGATACTCCTGATGTTGCAGATCCATGATTGGTTCAATACCGTTAATCAAGTCCTGCTGTCTTTTCTTCCTAAGACGTTTTGCCTCTGTCTGGCATTCCTCGGAACAGTATTTCTGCATACCGCTTCTTGGCACGAATGTCTTGCCACAAAATTCACATTTTCTTGTCGGTCTCATACTCTTTGATATTGCTATGTTCTACATACTTTGAGTATTCCACCGATGGAGTAAACGGAAGTAAACTATTGACAACCTTTGTCAACCCAGTCCACGATATAACGCTTTTTTCCTATCAGCTTCAAATCTGTCCTTCATCGTAACCACTCGTAAACCCTTGTCAACTACGTTCACGATATGACAAAATAAAAGCTCCGCAAATTCTCCACGGTAGAAATACGCTGCAAAAATATGTGGAAAATCGGGAACTGCCAAAAAGCACTCAGAAAGAGTTAAAAATCAAAGGGTGTTGAAAATCAAGACTTTATGGTTAGTTAATCATAGTAAGTTATGGTTAGTTATAAGGCTCTAAATACAGTTTTTAAAAGCACTAACGCCCATTTTAGTGACGCTGTCTGGAATATCGATGCTTCTAAGAGAATAACAACCTAGAAAAGCCCATTCCTCAATAATTTGTGACACTATTTGGAATGATAACGCTTTTGAGAGAATTGCATTCGAAAAAAGCTTTTTTCTCAATCACTTTCGCTCCTTCTCTGATAGAATAGTCGCCTTCTAAATTTTGGGGTGCTTTAAGCAATCTTTTCCAATCCTTGCTATATTTTACGCCAAATTCATCCTCTACGGCATTTAATAAATCTTGCAGGGGAGCAAAGTCATTCCTCATGCTCAAGTCAAAATATCCGGTGGGGGCGAAAAGAAAACGGTCGGATGCTCCGTAGTTCTGAAGCAGAGACGAGTCAAGAGAAATGGCTTTGAGCGAGAGGGCAATGGAGACCAAGGCAAAATCGTCAATGGTTTCGTCGAAGTCGTCAATGGTGCGAAGGGGATGCGAGAAGTCCTTGGTGCCGATAGTTGGCGACTTCTGACCTTTCATCGCTGGCACAAACATGCCGTCGTAGTCAACGAGGGTGAGCGTTCCATCCGGACGCACAATGATATTGTCGGGCTTGATGTCGCCATGCGCAAAAGACTGCGAGCGAAGCCAAGCCGCCATCTTGCAGAAACGGTAGCAGAGCATCGCCATAGCGTGACCGTCCATGTAGTTGGCGTTAATGTATGCCTCCATAGTTTTGCCCTCTATCCAATCCATCAGCAGCACGGAATGCTCGTTGTCTTCACTGTCGCTATCGACAAAGAGCTCCTTTTCCAAATATTTCACAGAAGTGATATAAGGTGAATCGACAAATTTCAACTCCTCTTCTATCTGGCGGTATGCCTCCGCGCGTCCTTCCTGATCCTCGGTGAAACATTTCAGGGCATAGTACTTCCCAGTCTGCTCGTCCTTCATCTTGAACACGACGGCAAACGCACCGCTGCTACGATACGGCTCGCCATGTTTGTCCAGTACGGGGACTAAATGCCTCAGCGTTCTAAGGTTGTTGTGAACCTCGCGTATAGCAGCGAGGTGTGCTGATGAAAATGTGTATAGCATAGGTTACTATTATTCGCCATGGCATAACGATATGTCAGGGTGCGCCTTAAGATAGTTATGCAATGAGGTGGCTTTGATGCTTGTACCGCCTTTTACTTCTATAGGCAATAATGCCCCGTCACGCTGAACAAGGAAATCCATTTCCATGCGAGAAGTATCAGAACTGTAATAATAGATGTGGGTAATACCCGATGCAAGCAACTGCTGAAGGACATACTGTTCAGTGAACGCTCCTTTATACTCCGTGAATACGTTATCTCCAAGCAACACATCCTTTGCTGCGGTATCAGCCATAGCTCCCATCAGTCCACAATCGCACAGATACAACTTGAATCCCGACAAGTCTTCATAAAACTTCAACGGCAACTCAGGCTTTGTCACCTTAGTTATTTTATAAACCAAACCGGCATCCACTAACCACTGTATGGCTAACTCAAACTCCTTGGCTCTGCCACCCTTCTTCAATACCCCATAGACAAACTTCTTATTCTCTTTCGAAAGCTGACCGAGTATGGAGTGCCATACCATATCTATGCGAGGCACCTCCTGTGCAGGAGCATGCTTGGAGAAGTCGCTTGCATAATTGGAGAGAATTTCGTTCTGAATAGTGCGCACTTGGCCGAGCAATTTGTTTTCCACATACATCTTCACAACTTCAGGCATTCCGCCCACGTAATAGTATTGACGCAAATAGTCTTTTAGTTTTTCGTGGAACGCATTCATCAATGCATAATCCTTGCTGTGCATCAGCTTGAGCAGCCGGTCCTCTCCCATAGCCATAAGAAATTCTTCAAAATCCATAGGGAATAGACGCATTGTCTGAACCTTGCCTACGGAAAATGACACACCTGCATGCAGGGCAACCCCCACCAGCGAACCAGCCACCACAATATGATACTCTGGAGCATCTTCGCAGAAATACTTCAAAGCTTCCAACGCCTGTGGGAATGCTTGCACCTCATCCAAGAATATAAGGGTTTTACCAGGGACTATATCCACGCCAGTCAAGGCACTTAATCCTCGAATGATTCTCGCCGTATCGAAGTCGCCTTCATAGATGGCTTGCAGGTTATCATTCCTATCGCAACTTACATAAGCAAGATTATCAAACTCTGCTTGACCGAATTTTTTAAGAATATAAGTCTTGCCACATTGTCTTACTCCGTTTAATATCAATGGCTTATGAAGCTCTTGATGCTTCCATTCCACAAGCTTGGTATATATCTTTCTCTTCATATCTTTACACGTTTAGACACATAAAATAGTCAGATCATCACACTTTTCGACACATGACAACGTCGAGAGTTTACACTTTCTGACACATAACGTCAATGCAAAGCTACACTTTTCGACACATTCAGCCAAATACACATTGAACATAAAGTGGGATATTAAGATATTTTAAAACAAGAAGAACTATTATAATCGATGTAGCGAATGTTGACGATGAAAGAACGGTGAATGCGCTTGCACCTATCATCGTGGCATATTCTTCTGTGATCGACTTAACCCTCGGTCTAAGGTGTAGATCGTTCGGTTGTCGGAGGCGTGTGCAAAGCCTAATCATGTATTCTTCGGATGACCCCCAAAAAGACCGAAAGTAACCGAAGTAACCGTCATGTAAAAAACTGTGTTTCTCGGGGAGAAATTTTTGCAACCTCGGGAGGAAACAAACTTTCTGCCAATTGATGGTTGATTCTCAATGCTGTACTGCGACGATTGCCCTTTCCAAAGATATTCCATTCCATGACAGTGATACTTTAGTAAAAAATATCTGAAACAGATAGCTCTCAATGTGTCGTTTGCGGAAAAATGCATACCTTTGCAGGTGAAGGCAATGGGCGCTTCTTTTATGCAATTGACAGTAACTAATAACAGAACAATATGGAAACAATAAAGTTAAGCAATGGCGTGGAAATGCCACAGGTGGGATATGGTGTTTATCAGGTGGAGCCTGAGGAGTGTGAGGCTCTGGTGGTGGATGCCATCAATGTGGGCTATCGGATGATCGATACGGCTCAGGCTTATCTCAATGAGGAGGCTGTGGGCAGTGGGTGGAGAAAGAGCGGCATAAGCCGTGATGATCTATTCCTTGTTTCAAAGGTGTGGCCTTCTAATTATGGCGAGGGCCAGACCATGAAGAGCATCGACGATAGTCTGCGCAAACTGCAGACGGACCACATCGACCTCATGCTTCTTCACCAGCCTTATTGCGACCGCTATGGAGCCTATCGTGACTTGGAGAAGGCCTACAAGGCCGGCAAGCTCCGTGCCATCGGCGTGAGCAATTTCTTCCCTGACCATTTGGTTGACCTTGCCTCCAACATGGAGATTGCACCGATGGTCAATCAGATGGAGACGCATGTCTTCGACCAGCAGCGCGAGACTCGCAGATTTATGGACGAGTTGGGTACGCGTCTCATGGCGTGGGCTCCTTTGGCAGAGGGTGCCAACGGACTGTTCTCCAATCCGACCCTTACCCAAATCGGTGAGAAGTACGGCAAGACGGCGGCTCAAGTGGCGCTGCGCTGGTTGTTGCAGAACGACGTGATCATCATCCCGAAGACGGTTCACAAGCAGCGCATGCAGGAGAATCTGAGCCTGTTTGACTTCGAGCTCGACGCAGAGGACATGCAGGTTATCGCCACCCTCGACACGGGCCATAGCCTCTTCCTCGACCATCATGACGGGGAGGTGACCAAGCAGTTTATGGAGTGGCGAGCTGTGGTCAAACCTACAGAATAAACAGGAGAAAACTTAGATCTCATGGCGAGGCATGTCGTCGATGAGGTCTTTGAAGAGGGCGTTTTGACGCAGGATGGCCTCGTTGCCTGTGATGATCAGTTGTTTTCGAGCCCGCGTTAGGGCGACGTTGAGTTTGCGGTCGATCACTTTGCCGTCCTCCACAAAGCAGTTGCTAGTGAGGAAGTCGAGCTGGTAGCGGTTCTGGACGGTGAAGGAGTAGATGATGATGTCGCGCTGAGACCCCTGGTATCGCTCCACGGTGTCGATGCTGATGGGGATGAGGCTGGGAATGTCCAGACGATTGATATCTTGCCGTATCATCGCTATCTGATTGCGGTAAGGCACGATGACACCGACGGTTTTGGCCAGGTCGAAACTCGTGCCGGAGAGCGTGTGGATCGTCTTGAGCAGTTGTGCCACGATGCGTGCCTCCTCCGTATTTACTTTCTCGCTCACTCCCGCCTGCCTACAGTTTTTGGACGGGAAGAAGAGACGACGGTTTTCCATGAGCAGACGGCCCAGGGGCGACAAGGTCTGCTGAGCGGAGGAGGGCACGGATGGGTAGATGGTGTCCTCCAACTGGTGGGGCAGCGGGACGCAGAGAAGGTCTTCGCGCTCGTAGAACCGACGGTTGGGGAAGTCGGCTATCTCTGGATGCATACGCCCTTGGCGACGCAGAATGCCGATGAAATCGGTCCTTTTGGCTGCTCGTTCCGTATTGATAAGCCGTTCGAAGAGCGAGTGGCGGCAGTCGGTAAGCTGGATCTCCTGAAGGATGGGCTCCTCTACGACTGATTCGGCGGCATCCTGCTGCACGACAGCAGGCAACTGCTTGTGGTCGCCAATCAACACAAACTTGTCGATGCAGCAGCGTCCGTTGCAGTGAGCTCCGAGGATGCCCATGAGGTTGGGCTCGAGGATCTGGCTTGCCTCATCGACGATCGCCACATCGAAGTGCTTCACCTGGAAGAGGAAGGGGCGGGCTGCAAGGGTGCTCGTCGTAGCCACGACGAGGGAGGTCTGGTCGATGATCGCCTTGATAGCCGACAGGGTAGGCCGTGCCGTCAGTCGCTCGCTCAGTAGGTGGGACTGGTATCGTGGGTCGCAGCTGTAGGCGCTACCCAAACGGATGAAGTCGATGTCGTTGTCCACAAGCATGCCGCAGATCTCGTCCACGGCGCGGTGGGTGTAGGATAGCAACAACCCATTGCCACCCGTGGGGCTCTCGGGAGTGGGCAGCAGGATCAGTTCGCGCACCAGATACTGAAGCGCCATCGAGGTCTTGCCCGTGCCAGGAGGACCTACAAGTAGGAAGTAGTCCTGCGCCTGCTTCGCTTTTTCCACGATTTCATCGTAGTTTTTATTGTAGCTTTGGGATAATCGCAGGGTTTTGTCTGCCATGGGAGGTCGCTTCGTGAGTAGTACGTCGCGGCGTGCCTCAGGTGCCGTGACAAAGGTGTAGAGTCCGCCCATCGCCGAGGTAGATCCGATGTCGCTGCCCGCATGCTCAAGGCAGTACCACCGCTTGTCGTCATCTACTTGGAGGATATGTGGGTTCTGTTGTCCGTCGTTGAGATGGACGACGAGCTGGGTGGGTGTGATCTCTTGGAGCGTACCCTTGTGGAGTATGCTACCCCTCACGTCTGGAGCCTTGTCTTGGTCGTAGGTGTAGAGATAGACCATGTCTCCCCGTCGGAAGTTAGGCAGGAAGTCGTCCTCTTGTTTGGGGATAAGGAGCGTGAGGGTGTCGTAGCCTCCCGTGCCATCCGATTTTTTGTCAACGATGCGCAGACGAGTAAAGATATTGCCTGTCTCCCGCTTCATGCTCAGTGGCATGTTCCATAGGTCGGCACCTGCCGAACCCACACCCTCCTGTGCGCCAACCTTGGCGACGATCTGCTCCCGCATCACAAAGCGCATCATACGGCAGAAATAGGCTCTTTCGAGCGGTTTCATCGTTTGTAGCGGCGTAGTAACGGCCTCGATCTGAGGTTGTAGGTATGCATGGAAGAAGTAGTCGTCGAGGTGCTCCGTGTTGAGCGTAGAGACGTGGAGGTGGGGGAGAATGCGCTCCAGTCCGTGGAATGCCATCCAATACTCCAAAGCGACCACTTGGTTGCGATACTTCAGTGCTTCGCGTAGGAGCTTTCTTAGCGGCTCCACTTGCATCAGACCGTCGGGCAGCGGGTATTTTGAGTAAAGCAGATAGATATCGGCATGTTTTGGGCTGAGACCGAAATTGTAGCTCAAGACGCCGAAGTAGAGCAACACCTGTACATAGTGTTTCTCTACATGAAGCGAACCATAGCGGTTGCGCGTGTGGCGCTTGAGGAAGTAGTTTTGTCCCGATTTCTGCTCCACAAGCAGTCGCAGGTCGGTCGTCATGAGGTCGACGCGTCCCTGGATGCCCAATTTCTCGCAGATGAAACTCGGTTCGAGGATAGCCTTCTCCTTATTATATCTGCCAAAGAGTTCGGCAACGACCGCCTGCATGTTGCTTACTTGTGATTCGGCAAGCCTTTTAAACTCGCTGGGGTCGAAGTCGGGGCAGCAGGCGTACTCGATAGCCTTCTCGCGGAAATTGCGTTGCAGCGTGTCGGCGAAACGGTATTGGGCATGGTTGATAAGGTCGTCGAGGGCACTCCCAGCGAAGTTACCGAGCAAGATGTGTTTGCTGTTCTGCCGTTCTTTCAGCCGGTGGAGCGTGAAGAGCAAAGGGTGGTGGCCGTAGTCCTCGAAGCAGGAGGCGATGGAGGAGATGTCCAGCAGATAGTCGGGTTCGACGATGATGAGGCCCGGGATCAGACGCTCATCCTCCCGATGGCAGTCGAGGAGGTTGAGCGTCATGCCATCCTGTAGAATGCGGGTGAGATAGGAAAAGTCGATGTAGTCGGGCGTGTGGCGGTAGTCGATCGTCACCACCTCCTCGTCGCAGTCTTGGTTGACAACGGTGGCGTGGATGGTCTCGTCGTCGAACGACCGCACCACGCAGCGGAGGTAGGTGTAACTGCTGATGGGGCTGCCCTGGGTTGCTCTTCCCGTAGCGGGAATGCGCCCGACCAGCGAGGCTGGGACAGAAGTTTGGAATACGGCGGAGACAAACAACGCCAGTGCACGGCAGTCGTAGCCCAGGTCCTCTGGTGAGAGGGGCTCGTCGCTATTGCTATGACGGCGCATTCGCTGGATGGCGAGCACGTCTTGTGCTGCCATGTGACGATCGCGGCAGAGATAGTCCACCTGCGAACTAAGGTTGCCGAAGGCATGTCGCGTATGGCGAAGACCCTCGTGACAACAAAGTACGAGGGTATCGTGCAGGATGTGGTTCGCCACGCCCTGCGCTTCCGTTGCCAGGGCTTCCTCTATCCGTTGGTATAGGTCTTGCGCCGTAATATATTCCATGTGATCTTCTATCGTCTCAGCATTGCTTGACGGATCCCTATTGTCCTCCCAGTCGGTCGAAGAAGACAATGATGTCCTCCCAGGTCTTCAGTTCGTCGCTGCCGAAGCGCAGGGAAGTACCGATGAAATCGGGCGTTTCGGACGAGGAAATGAGGTAGTCGCCATAGAGGAGCTGCAGGTTGTTGGCGAAGATGACGCGATTCCAGGCTGGTGCACTGAAGACGCGCTCAATCCAAGCCTGCTGCGATGCCAGTTGGTCGGGGTGGCAGGTGGGGGCTGGTACGACAAAGTGGACATTGTAGTGCTCCAGCAGTTGCTCGTAGGCTTTGTGGAGACTCGATTTCGGTTGGCCGTAGGCGTCGGCCAGCGTGTCCCAGTGGATGAGCACGGTGGGGCGGTTGCGCCCGGTCTGTCGGTCATCGATCCGGCGGACGATGGGGATGATATAGTGGTAGATGGCTTTCTCCACCAGGCGGTGCTCGCCGTGGAAGTGGATGGCCTGTGGGTAGTGCTGGAGGAAGAGGTCGTAGGTGTGGACGATGGGGTCTTCGTCGCCGAAGAGGCCAAAGACGTGCTGCTGCTCTTCGGCGGTGACTTGCGAGAAGCAGTGCTCCGTCATCTCACGATACTCCTTGACCAGCGCCTTGGTGACGATGATCTCCTGTACGCCGTCTTGACGAGGATTTTGAAATGTCTGCTTCCCCATCATCTGATGCTCGCTCATCGTAGCCCCCATCTCGAAGGCGGGATTGACGCAGATACGGTCGAAACCGTAGAGCATCTCCGTGTACATGCCTCCCATGGAGGTGCCAATGATCAGGTCGGGACGTTCGCTCTCCACAGTCTCCTTGAGCAGGGCCATTGCCTCTGCAGGATGGACGGGGAGGTCGGGTGCCAGGACCGTGGCACGGGGCATGAACTGTCGCAGCACGTCGGCAGTGTGGGTGGATCCTGCGGAGAGGAAACCGTGGACATAGAGGATCTTTTCCCTTCCATCAGGGAGGGGTAGCTTTTGGGAAGATATGAGTCCATAGTTGTTGAGGAAGTTAGGATAATGCTTTTTGTATGTCGTCGAGGGAGTCGGCCACGATGAAGTGGGAACGCCAGCTTCCGCGCATGAGTCCGCGCTGCTGAAGGTCGTCCAGCAGGGTGGTCAGCGCGTCCCAGCAACCATTGATATTAAAGAGGATGACGGGGCGCCCATGGTAGCCGATGGTCTTGGAGGCCGCCACGGTGAAGATCTCGTCGAGCGTGCCGATACCACCGGGCAGGGCGATGAAGGCATCGGCCTGGTCCATGAGCAGCGACTTGCGGTCGGAAAGGTCGTCGCAAGGTATTTCGACGTCGAGGTGGCGGGAGCGTCGTCCGCCCTGCTCGACGATGGACGGGATGACACCGATCGTTCGCCCGCCCTGGTCTTTGACGGCACGGGCCACACACTCCATCAGTCCAGAATCACATCCGCCGAAGACAAGGGTGTGGCCTTCGCGGGCCATCCATTCACCCAACTGAGTCGTCAAACGGAAGTATTCCGGATCGATCTCGTCGTTGGCGGAGCAGAAAACAGCAATCTTCATAGATATCTATGTTTTGGTTTAACTGTGGCAAAAGTACTACTTTTCCCCGACATTCCTGCATGATTTGTCGGAAATGATGGGTGGAAAAGTCCTTTCGGCTACGAAACGCCCTTCCATAGGGCGCACGAAGAAAGAAGCGGGGAAAACCTTTCTTGTGAATATCTTGTGAAAAAAAACGCAGTCTTTACTTGAATGTGAAAAATTTTCCATACCTTTGCCCTTGGTTAAGGAGAACGAAACATCTCAATCATAATTTAAAAACCATGGATTTATTAAAGCAAATTGTTGCTCGCGCCCAATCCGACAAGCAGCGCATCGTGCTGCCGGAGGCCGAGGAGGAACGCACGTTGAAGGCTGCTGACCGTGCATTGCAGGATGGACTGGCCGACATTATCTTGATCGGCAATCCGGAGAACATCCGCAAGGAGGCCGAGGAGTGGGGACTGAAGAATATCGACAAGGCTACTATTGTCGATCCGAAGAACAATCCCCGCTGTGAGGAGTATGCCGAGAAGCTTGCTGAGCTGCGCAAGAAGAAGGGCATGACCATCGAGCAGGCCCGCAAGCTGGTGACGGAGAACAACCTCTATCTGGGCTGCATGATCATCAAGACCGAGGGGGCCGACGGCCAGATCTCGGGTGCGTTGTCAACCACGGGAGAGACTTTGCGTCCCGCCCTGCAGATCATCAAGTGTGCACCGGGCATCTCTTGCGTCAGTGGAGCCATGCTCCTGCTCACCCACGAGAAGGCAATGGGCAACGATGGTGTGATCGTGATGGGCGACGTCGCCGTTACGCCGAATCCTACCGCCGACCAGCTCGCGCAGATCGCTTACACGACGGCGCAGACGGCACATAGCGTGGCGGGCATGACCGAACCGTATATCGCCATGCTGAGCTACTCCACGAAGGGCAGTGCCAAGGATGCCATCAACAAGGAGACGGGCAAGAGCGTCTATGTGATCGACAAGGTGAAGGACGCCGTGAGCATCGCCCACGAGAAGTATCCTGAGCTCCATGTCGATGGTGAGCTGCAGGCCGACGCAGCCCTCGTGCCCGCCGTGGCTACGAAGAAGGCGCCGGGAAGCTCGGTGGCTGGCAAGGCCAACGTGCTCGTTGTGCCCAACCTCGAGGTGGGCAACATCGGCTACAAACTCGTGCAGCGTCTGGGTGGTGCCGTGGCTATCGGCCCGATCCTCCAGGGTATCGCACGTCCGGTCAACGACCTCAGCCGTGGCTGCTCGGTAGATGACATCTACTATATGGTGGCCATCACCGCCTGCCAGGCGCAGGACGCCAAGAAGGCTTAAAGTACAAGAACGCAACGAACTAATCAATTAGCGAACATGAAAATATTGGTTCTCAACTGCGGTAGCAGTTCTATCAAGTACAAGTTCTACGACATGGACGGCGAGCGCGTCCTTGCCCAGGGTGGCGTAGAGCGTATCGGCCTCGACGAGGCTTTTATCAAGGTGAAGCTGGCCGATGGAAGCAAGAAGCAGATCATGGCCGACCTGCCGACCCATAAGGAGGGTGTGGCCCTGGTCTTCAAGTGTCTGCTCGATCCGGAGATCGGCGCCATCAAGGACCTCAACGAGATCGACGCTGTCGGCCACCGCGTGGTGCAGGGCGGCGACCTTTTCGAGAAGAGTTGCCTCGTCACGCCGGAGGTGGAGAAGGGCATTGAGAGCCTGATCGACCTCGCCCCGGTACACAACCTGGGCCACTTGCGTGGTATCCGTGCTGTCAACGCACTTATGCCGCACACGCCGCAGGTGACGGTCTTCGACAATGCTTTCCACAGCACGATGCCGCCCTACGCTTATCTCTATGCCATCCCGTATGACCTGTACGAGAAGTACCACGTGCGTCGCTACGGTTTCCATGGAACGAGCCACCGCTACGTCAGTCAGCGTGTCTGCGAGTTCCTGGGTGTGGACATCACGAAACAGCGCATTATCACCTGCCATATCGGCAATGGCGCCTCTGTCGCTGCCGTGAAGTATGGCAAGGTCATCGATACCTCTATGGGTCTGACCCCGCTGGCTGGTGTGATGATGGGTGGCCGCTCGGGTGACATCGATCCTTCTGCCGTGACTTACCTCATGGAGAAGCTCGACATGAAGCCGCAGGAGATGGCCGACTGGCTCAACACGAAGTGTGGTGTGCTCGGCATCACGGGCATCAGCTCGGACATGCGCGAGGTGGAGCAGGCTGACTTCAATGGCGATAAGCGCGCTCATCTGGCTCTGGAGATGTACAACTACCGTATCAAGAAGTACATTGGTGCTTATGCAGCAGCCATGAACGGTGTTGATATCATCGTTTGGACGGCTGGCGTGGGTGAGAACCAGGAGGGTGTACGCTGGGATTCCCTGCAGGACATGGAGTACCTGGGCGTGAAGATGGACAAGGAGCGCAACCACGTCCGTGGCAAGGAGCAGATCCTCTCTGCCGACGATTCTAAGGTGAAGGTGGTGATGATCCCGACCGACGAGGAGATCGTTATCGCTCGCGACACGATGGACATCGTGAAGGACTTGAAGAAGTAAGCCTCGTCCCATCGCATAGAAAAACGCGGTGTGCCAGGACGACAGTCTTGGCACACCGACAAAAAATAAAAATCCCCGCAAATGGATGATCCGTTTGCGGGGATTTTATTGATAGGATGGTTTAGTGCTTCTTGTGGGTCATGATGTCGAGGATCATCGTGTCGGTGGCCGACATCGCATCCTTGCCGATATGGGTGAGGTTGCGGACACACTGGTCGATATCCTCGTCGATGATGCCTTCTGCCGCCGTGACGTGGCGTCCCTCCATAGCCATCGTGGCCGAGAGGACGGCGACGGAGACGCCGGAACTGATCTTCAGAGAGCAGCTGGGCTTGGCGCCGTCGCAAATCATACCCGTAAGGATGGCGATCATGTTCTTGGCAGCATAGCAGGCGCGCTCGTAGCTGCCTCCCATGAGATAGACAATGCCGCTGCTGGCGCCAATACTGGCTACCACGCATCCACAGAGGGCCGAGAGCGGACCGAGGCTCTGCTTGATGTAGATGACTGTGAGGTGGCTCAGTGCGAGGGCGCGTACCAGCTCTTCGTCCGTGTTCTTGTTCTCCTGTGCGAAGACCACCACGGGATTGGTGGCGCAGATGCCCTGGGTTGCCGCTGCCGCTATTGCTCATCACGGGTACCATCGCGCCACCCATGCGCGCGTCGCAGGCCAGGGCCGTCTTGGCGATGATGTGGAGTAGATGGTGTCGCCGAAGATGCCGTGGCTCATCGGACGCACGATGGTCTTGCCGAGGCAGTGGCCGTAGTTGCCCTTGAGCGACTCTTCGGCAGCGTTGATGTTCAGGCGCTGGGCCTCACGGATGAAGTCCAGTTCCTCCAACGGCGACTCGGTGGCAAACTCCCATACCATCTGCATCGTCAGTTGCGGGGCTTGCGTGCCCTGCTCGCCGGCTGCGGCCACAGTCTTGTCGAGCAGCACCTCGCCGTCACGCTCCTCATGTGTGAAGTTGGTGTGGGTGTGCATGATGATGGCCTGTGCACGGTGGTCGCCAGCCGTGACCTCTACCTCGATGTAGAGTTTGTCGCAGCACTGGTTCTTCAGACCGATCGTGATGTGGTCGCCCTTGATGTACTCCTTGCCTTCGGCCAGCGTCTCAGGGGTGAGGTCTTTGATGACCTCCAGATTGTACTCCGACTTGCCAACGATGGCACCGAGGGCTATGGCGATGGGCAGTCCGATCATGCCCGTGCCGGGAATGCCCACTCCCATGGCGTTTTTCAGCATATTGCCCGAGAGCAATACGTTGATCTTCTCGGGTCTCTGACCCAACAGTTCCGTGGCGCGTGCCACACAGAGGGCAACGGCCATCGGCTCGGTACAACCCACGGCGGGCACTACCTGCTCGTTCATGAGGCGTATGATAGCTTCGCGTCTTTCCTTTTCCAGCATTTTTATTTATTTTATAAGGTTTCGGCTCATTGTTGTTAGTGTGCTGCAAAGGTACATAATTCCCGTGGAAAAATGCACACAAAAGGTGGGGAAATATTTGTCTCGGCCTGAAAATGGAGTGATACACATTGCCGATGCTGACAAGAGACCCCATTCGTACGAAGGGCGAGGACTACGGGAAGGCCGGCACGTCGCTGTGGAAGTGCATGCGGCGGTGAAGGGTGGGGTGGTCAAACTCCAGAATTGTGGCGTGGAGACAAAGACGGCGTCCGGGCAGACCGTAGAGCGGGTCGCCGATGATGGGGGCGTGGAGCCCGTCGGCATGGGCGCAGTGGACGCGGAGCTGGTGGGTGCGTCCTGTGGTGGGGGTGAGGCGCAGCAGGGCGGCGCGGCTGCCATCGTCAAGGGTGACGATGCGCAGCACTTCGTAGAGCGAATGGGCTGGTTTGCCGTGGGCGAGATCAACGCGCATCCGTGGCAGGTCGAGGTAGTCGGGGGCCAGGGGCAGACTGATTTCGCCTTTCTTGCCCGCGTAGAGGTCCTCGGTGTATTGGCAGAGGGCGGTATATACCTTGTGGGTCGTGCGGTGGGCAAACTGTGCTTGCAGGTCCTTCTGTGCTTCCAGGGTTCGTGCTACGACCATCAGTCCGCTGGTGAAGCAGTCCAGACGGTGGACAGAGTAGGAACCCTCTTTGCCTTTCCAGCGGTCGGAGAGCAGGGAGATGACGGAGGGATCATCGCCCTTGCCAGGCACGGAGAGGAGGCCAGAGGGCTTTTCGATGACGGCAAGTTGGTCGTCCTCATAGAGCACGCGCAACTGGAGGGAGGGGTGGGAGATGATGGGTTTCACCTCCGCGTCCAGTCCTTGCATCATCCACGTGAGGATGGGGCGGCAGCGCAGGTGGCATGCGGGGTAATACTGGCCGTGATGGCGCACCTCTTCTTTGGGGGAAGGACCCCACCAGAACATGGCGATACTCCGTGGGTGCATCTGGTGGAGGTAGGCATACTGCAGGAGTTTGGGTTCGCAGCATTCGCCTGCTCCCGAAGGGCAGCGTTCCACACGCCGCTGTGCCTTGGGTGAGAGGTGGGTGGCGTGCCATGCGTCGAAGATGGCGAGCAGGTCTTTTTCTTCTCCTCGGGCGTTGCGCATCCTAAACTGTGCGAAGAGCCATGCTTGCAGTTCTTCGCTCATCCGTTTGCGGTTTACACTCAGGTGATCCCGCTCCCGATCGAAATAGCGTAGGTCGGCCTCCAGCTGTCGTAGCATCTCGTGGTGGTGCGCCTTCAGTCGTCGTATCTGTCCTTTGTGAAACTGGCTTTCGCGCACCATCGCTTCCCGTTCTTGCTCCGAGATGTGGGCCTCTTTGCGGCGCTGGTCGCGGAGGGCTTTGGCTACGTTGGCCCTTGCGCGCAGGTCGGCGAGCGTCGTCTCGTAGTCGTGCTCCAGTCTCGTCCGCTCTTGCAGCAGGTGCTGGTAGCGAGGATTGGCCAGTAGAGTAGCAAGCCGATGGCTGACCTGTACGATTTCCTCCTCGCGTCGCTTGAAGTAGCTGTCGGGGCGGAGGTAGTCGAAGACGGGAGGGACAAACTCGTCCAAAGGGAGCGCCCAGTCGGTCTGACCAGAAAAGGCCTGGAGGTAGCCCAACTGACCCTCATGCTCCACGAGCAGTACGCCTACCATTTTGCCTTCGGCAGGGTGGGCGGGCAACTGGCGCTGGACGACTTCTGCGGCGAAGAGGCATAGCGGGTCCGGGGTGTAGTGGAACGGATCGTTCATCCGCCTTGGGGCTGGCAGCTGGGTGTCTAACGGGTGGAAATACATAGGATGTAGCGGTGGACAGTCTGGTGGATGATAGGGATCAGAGATACTCCTCGCCTGTGCGGATGGCTATCTCGTTGACGTATTTGCGCACCAGTGCCGAGGAGTCTTCCTTCTTGCAGACGAGCAGCACGTTGCCCTTTTCGGCCACGATAAATCCCTCAAGGCCACCGAGGACGGCCAACTTGCCCTTCGAGAGTTTTACAACATTGTCTCGCGAATCGTCGAAGAGCACCTTGGAATCGATGACGACATTGCCTTCTGCGTCCTTCTCCCGCGCCTCATAGATCCCGTGCCAGGTGCCTACGTCGGCCCAGCCAAATTGACAGCGGGCCACGCAGACGTGCTCGCTTTTCTCCAGGATGCCGTAGTCGATTGACAGGTTGGGGTAGGATCGGAAATGTTCTTGCATATAGGCGTTTTCCTCGTCGATTGTCCAGTGGGGATAGATCTCGTCGAGGTGGCGCAGCACGGAGGGCATATACTGCTCCATGGTGGTGCGCAGGTAGCGTGCGTTGGCGAGAAACAGACCAGTATTCCATAGCCATTCGCCGCTCTCCATAAACAGCTGGGCAAACTCGCGGTCGGGTTTCTCCGTGAAGGCCTTCACCTTATATATATCGGCGTAGCTCGTTGCCTCGCCCATCTGGATGTAGCCGTAGCCGGGTTCAGGGCGCGTGGGACTGATGCCGAGGGGCATCAGTACGTCGTTCTGGGCGGTGAATTCCAGTTTTTCGAGGATGCAGTCTTTGAAGGCAGCCTCGTTGAGGATAATCTGGTCGGCAGGTGTGATGGCGACGGAGGCTTCCTCGTCGAGACGCAAGATGCGGTGGATAGCCCAAGCTACGCTCGGCGCGGTGTTTCTCTGCACGGGCTCTATGATGAGCTGGTCGTTGCCGACGTCTGGGAGCTGCTCGCGGACGAAGGTGGCATAGTGGTCGTTGGTCGTGATGAAGATGTGGTCTTGGGGCAGGATCTGCACAAACCGGTCGTAGGTCTGCTGCAGCAGCGTGCGGCCCGTACCGAAAAAGTCAAGGAATTGTTTCGGCTTGTCTTCGCGACTGGAGGGCCAAAGGCGCAGCCCGCGTCCTCCGGCGAGTATGATACAGTAGTTGTGGTTAGGTGTTCCCATCATTTGTTCAAGGTTTCTGTTGAGCACACGAAAGTACTAATTAATCTGCACATGAGCAAAATATTTAAGAATAATCAAAGAAAAATTTGTTTTCTTCAAATTAACTTCGTACCTTTGCACCCGCATTAAGCCCAGATGGCGGAATAGGTAGACGCGCTGGTCTCAAACACCAGTGGAGCAATCCATCCCGGTTCGAGCCCGGGTCTGGGTACCAAGGAAGCGGTTGATACTTTCGAGTATCAGCCGCTTTCTTGTTTTTTGAAGGTTTGAAACGTTGTCGGTGTGGCGTTGCTGACCTGCATTGCCGTAGCGACTTATACCTTGTGGATGAGTATTGCTTGGAGCGGAAAGATAGTTTGGATAGGGCGCCCTGTGAAACTATAGACAGAAGCAAACAAAGCTGTTATATGAAAGAAGGAGTAGTTTGTAACTTCCCCCAGGAGAGATCCCATGAAAGTTATAAACTACTCCAGATACGATTGATAGCGTCGTGCTTGTGCTGCTTGTTAGAACAATCCCCATTCGGCAAACTTCTCGAAGCCGCCGACTTGCTTGATGTATTGACGTGCTATCTCTACAATCTCGGCGTATGGTCTTCCGTCGATCTCGGTGTCGCCGATAGCACAAAACAGTTCTACGTTTTGTTTTGTCTGCTGGGCTTTCAAGAAGGCGTAAATGTTCACCGAGACATCGGCCTTTGATAGGTCCTTGCCTTGCACGCCACCGCCTGAGACTGATTGTGCCATGTCCGAACCCAGTTTGCGGTTGGTCGCACCAGCGTCCACGTCAGTGCCACCGCTCCAGTCTCCCAAAGGGTTGATGATGGCGGCGGGGTAGAGCGTTTTCAAATCCTCTGTCTTTGCATTGCTTTGGCAGATGATCAGTTTGCCATTGCCCAAGATGTATTTGCCGTCGGAAGGGTAGCGCTCGTAAATGTCGTGGGCTATCTTGCTGAGCAGCCTCTCCTCGTCAGTCAGTGGCACGCCCTTGAAAATGCCATTGTCACCACAACGGATTTCGTCGTCTTGATTGTGGGCGAGGATAGGGTCTTGCGCCACCATGACAAGCGAGACCTTCAGGTCCTCGCGCTTGGTGATGCGGCTGACGATGGCCTCTGTCTCAGTCTGCGAGATGTCCACACTGCTCTCGATGATGATGTTTGCTACGCCATGGCCGAGCAACACCTCGACGGCGATCTTCGGGTTCTCCACCTTGGAGTAGGCAAGATCCACAATAGCCCCTGCGATACGGTCTGCCACCTTGTCCGGATGGCACGGATTCACTTTTTCAATCATTGCTTAATATTTAAATTTCATTCTTTTTATTCATATATCTTTCCGTCTCGTTGTAACTTATACCTTTTGGGAGAAATTGATTGATGAGCTCATGTTTTTTCTTGCTAACCTTAAACACTAGATCTTTTATTTGCTTATTCAACGGCGTTAGTGTACGTTGATAAGTGATTCTTTTGGAAAGCACTCAAGTACAGCACCATTCATTAGGATCATGCTGTTTTGTGGATGTTCCGTAAAAGTTTTTGTTACTTGTGACATAACTTTTTAATTTAATGATTATTACTGAATCCTTAAACTCGTATCGTTTTTACCACCGTGGCTATGTCTGCTCGGTTGGTTCAGCATCTAAGCTGTCTCTTGATGCTTATTCAAAAAGTAAAAGAACTACTCCCCGTTTGGGAAAGTGGATGTAAAGGTATAGACTTATTGTGGGAATAGCGAAAAAACAGTGCTAAGAATGGTTAATCGAGATTTGTTTGGGTTTTGACAAAATAACAGGTATGTTCAGGTATGTTACACGGCTTGTGTCGTGTGAGGGTGAGACTCAATGCGATTCTGAGATGGCAGCGATTTCCTCTTTTAAAGGCAGATGATAGGTTAAATGGTAATAAAAAAGGTTTATTTGCGTATAAATCACTTGTGAGATTCAAAAAGAAAAGCTATATTTGAAGCATGGAATCTTGATTCCTTATGAACATTTAAAGCAAAAACATTATGGCAAAGAAAAATGAGATTTATAAATGTGAGAAAAGCGGGCTGATGGTCGAGGTTTTGCAGGATGCCGAGGGTACGCCCATGTGCTGTGGCGAGCCGATGAAGCTGTTGCGAGAGAATACGACCGACGGTGCGAAGGAAAAGCATGTGCCTGTGGTAGAGAAAATCGAAGGTGGCTATCGTGTCACAGTGGGCTCTGTGGAGCACCCTATGACGGATGCTCACTATATCCAGTGGATAGAGCTCGTGACCCCGACGGGAGTGCTTCGTCACAATCTTACCCCGCAGGATAAGCCCGTGGCTGAGTTTAAGACTGATGCCACGGAGGTGGAGGCACGCGAGTATTGCAACCTCCACGGACTTTGGAAGGGATAGGTCCCCTGTTAGAAGAGAACTTTTTTCATAGGTGTTTGGCTTTCTGCCCCATAGAAAGCGTTTTGTGGTTAATGCCCGGATGGAATGACAACGAGGATTTCCATCCGGTTTTCCATGTATTGCCACCCCAACTATATATAGATAATGAATCGTTTTTTTGTATTATTCCTTCTCCTCTTCTCGCTTGCGGCCCAAGCGCAGCGCGAGGAAGACAAGTATGCCGAGGTGAGTTGGCCCACGCCTAATATAGCGGCCGACACCATCAATGAACTTCAGGGCATTGTCCTGCACCATACCGCCGTACCTACCGTGCTGCGGTCTTTGATGACGCTGACAGACAAGCGACGAGGGGTCGGCGCGCATTGCGTCATAGACACCGACGGCACGCGCTATATTCTCTGTCCCCCTGCCGCTGTCACCTTCCATGCCGGTCTGTCTTGTCTCCATGGGCGAGAGTCGTGCAATTACTTCACTGTCGGTGTCGAGTTTCAAGGTAATACTTTGCGGGCACCATTGACGGAAGAACAGGTGGAGAGTGGCATTGAGTATCTACTGCCCATAATCCGTCAGTATCACATTCCGCTTTCTAACATCGTAACCCACGAGATGGTGCGGACGGCCTACAAGGAGCGCCATCCTGAGGTGAGGTGCTATGGCAAGGTGGATATCACCCCGGTGGAATATCACCGATTCATGGCAGCCTTGGAGGAGCGTTTAGCCCAGGAGGAAGCGGCGGAAAAGGCTCGCAAGGCAAAGGCAAGGCCTTGGAAGAAGATGCTTGAGTCTTTCAGCCTTGAAGCAGGAGCTACGACTCGTTAGAGAATAGATGGGGAGGGTGGCTTGTTAGAGGTTCCGAGGAATAGTTGGTCAAGTCACCCCAAGCCTAATCCATTGTTTGATCCAAGATTTCTGTTTTGTCGCGTGAACCCAAATTCCTCTCGTCTTGAGGGCGGGGAATAAAAAACGAAGCAACTCATGAGAGCTGCTTCGTTTTATAAGGTCGGGATGAGGCGACTCGAACGCCCGACCCCTACGTCCCGAACGTAGTGCGCTACCAACTGCGCTACATCCCGATTGCTGTTAAGCGGGTGCAAAGGTACAATGTTTTTCTGAAATAGCGCAAACTTTTGACGATTATTTTTCGTTTTGACCGTTTTGTTTGGCTATAGAGCTGGATAGATGGCGGTATTGTTGGCCTAACGAGGGTGGAATGCGGTGGAAATCATCCGTGGTCCACGTTTCCCATCCATTTTTTGATGCGCTTACTGATGGCTTTGCGAATCACCTGGAAGTTGCCGCAGCGCAGGTTCAGCCACAGTTCCTCGAAGGATCTGCCCACCTTCACCCACGGGTGTCCCCAGGCGTTGGCGCGGTAATAGCGGTCTTTGTATCCCGTGTTCTCTATCACATAGCGCGGGTGGCGCAACGGAAACTGTAGTTCGTGGGGCTTCAGCGTAAAGATACGACGCAGTCCGCGTGGCGTGGTCTCCAGCCCGCCCACGAAATGGGTGGAGTCGGCTGACAGTCCTATGTTCGTTATCTGGTTTTTCTGGGGCATGATAGCCATCTGAGAGTGGAGGAGTTGAGAAGCCCAGAAAATGCTCTCGTAGTGCTCCTTGCCTGAGGCACGGTGGGCGTGGCACATCGGCAGGAAGTCTTCGCGGATGCCTCTTGTCTTGCATAGCGTGCGCAGTTTGGCTACTGTCTCCTCGTCGTCGAGGAAGCCGTAGTCGCCCTCCCATTGGTCCACGACGCGACGCCAGGAGGCCCAGCCCGAGATGCAGAAGGCGGAGGTGAAGAAATAGGAGGCGGAGACATCGGGCGTCACCTCGTCGATGTTCATGCCCGAGATCATTCCTATACGGTTGTCGTGCTCGTAGCGGTCAAGCATCTCCTTGCAGAAGGGGAAGAAGGATTGTGCCGGGAGGTCGTCGTCCTCCAGCACGATACACTTGTCGACGATGGAGAACGCCCACTTCTGCGACAGATACTCCGAGGGGTCACACCCCTGGTTGTGGTCGCAATAATGGCGATAGACCTCGCATTCCCAATCGATCTGGTCGTCGGCACAGATGGCCCGGCAGGCGGCAATGCCCTCCTTGTCGCGCTCGTTGCCCTCCCTCGCGCCGTCTTGGTAGAGGAATAGCTTTGAGGGACGAGCCTTGCGCACTTGTTCAAACACCTTGCCGAAAAGGTCTGCGCGACTAAAAAACAGCATCAGTACCGCCACGTCGATATTGGACGGATGCTTCTTCTGATTCTCCATATTCTGATTTACTGGGTGAAAACATTGCAAAAGTACTACAATATTTTCGATTGACCAAAGGAAAAGGGGGTACAGGTCGATAAAAAGCCAAAAAAGAAAAAGCAGATTGCACATCTACCCTTGCGGGACGTGCAATCTGCTTATCATCTGGTAGGGCTTTCGCCCTTCATAGCATTACATTACTTCACAACAATCTTCTTGCCGTTGACGATGTAGAGGCCCTTCGGCAGACGGTTCATCTGCTGCAAGGTAGCCACGCGACGGCCCTGGAGGTCGAAGACGGGAGCGTTGACATCCTCCTGCTCGCTCTTCACACCCTCTACACCCGTCAGGCTCAGCTGCGGCACGGCGATGATGTCGCTGGCGATGCTGTTGGTGTCGCCCTTGCGAGCCACGACGCTGTAGCTATAGAGGATAGAGTTGTCGAGACCAGAGAAGGTGTAGTAGGTCTTGCTGGCGTCGAGCGTCACCGTGTTCATCGGATTGTTGATCTCGTAGTTGTAGGTGAGGCTTACGTCATCGATCAGCACGTAGCCCTGCGGCACACGGACGCTGATGCGGACGCTGTCGGCATCGTTGAGTTTGAAGCTCTCCGTGGCCTTGTTGCCAGCCTCCGGCTGCAGGGTGTCGCCCACCAAGGTCCACTTGCCATTGACATACTCATCGACGAAGATCTTGCAAGCAGCGTTGCTTGAGCGGCGCCAGAACTTCAGGTTCTTCACCTTCTTGCCCTTTACGCACATCGTAAGGTACATGCCATCGACGTTCATACGGAGAGAAGGCTTAGCCTCGCCATAGTAGGAACCGCTGGTCGTAGTAGCGCTGGTGGTCCAGCCCTCGGGGAGGTTCTTCACGCCCTCGTCGAAGCCGAAGGTGTAGTCGGCCTCACCGTCCATAGAACGCTGGTAGAGCGTGACGTCATACTGCTGAGCGTCCTTGACGGCATCCCAGCTGGCGGTGAAGGAGTCGTCGGTGATGCCAAAGGCGGCCTTGGCGTTGACCTTGCGCTCGTCGAAGTTGAGCTCGCTGGTGGTGAACTTCACCTTGACGCTGTCAGAGACATAGTCGGCCAGGGCAGCCTGTACCACAGCCGTGTACTCCGTCTGCGGCTCCAGACCGTCAAACTCAATCTCGTTGCCCTCGGTAGAGAGGCTCTCCAGAGCCTTGCTATTCTGCATCAGCGTGACGTTGTAGCTCTTGGCATACTTCACGCTGGTCCAAGTAGCCTTGGCGGAGCGGCCTCTGATGTCGCTGATGCTGATCTGCGGGTTGTCGAGCTTGTAGCTGCTGCCTGAGAGCAGGAAGCGAGCGTCGCCGCCCTCCGTCTCATCGACATAGGCGAAGCCGAACACGTTGCGGTCGTACCAGCCGTTGAAGTTGAAGGAAGTCACCTCACTGGTGCCAGGGAAGGAGTCGCCGCTGTCGCCATTCACCGTAGAACGGCGGTCAGCCTCGACGATATCTACGCGCGGGTGGCTCGGGTCGTTGTTGACGGTATTGGCAGTCCAGACGGCCTGGTCCTCATCCAAGTGCCACACCAGGATGCCGTGGCCAGGGATATACTGGTCCCAACCCTTCTGCTGGCGGTTCTCGATGATGAAGTACTCATAGTTCTTGTTCGGGATGCTGACGCGGAAGGCAGCATTCTTGTCCTCCAGCGGAGTTACCGTGACGAAGGTGTCCGTGGTGGCGTTGAGCTCCGTGAGCTTGAGCCAATCCAGAGAGTAGCGCTCAAAGGCGGTGAAGGTGGCGGGGCAGTTCTGGTCGCCATTGTAGGAGCCAGCACACATCACGTCCCATGCTCCCGGCGTGTTGGACGCAGCAGCATTCATCGTATTGTAGTGGTCGGCGAGACCGAGGACGTGGCCAAACTCATGGACGAACGTACCGATACCCACCGGCTTGTTGGACTGACCGTTGATTTCCTGAGAGGTGGCGTAGCGGTCGATCTTCACGTTGCCCAACTGGATGTCTGCACCGATGTTGGAGAGGTTCCAGCTGTGCGGCCAGATGGTGTTGGGCTTGTTGGAGTCGGCCTGGCCGTAGCCAGCATAGATGACATAGACGTTATCGACCACGCCGTCACCGTCGGTGTCATACGGAGAGAGGTCCACACCCTGCTGATACAGGAGCTTGCAGGCCTCCTGGATCATCTTGTATGCGTTCTCCGTACCCTCGTTACCAGCATAGCTCTGATAGGTGCCCGATACCTGGATAGGACCGTAGCAGTCGATGTCCGGGTCGTAGTTGTGGCCTGATCCCTCGTAGTAGTAGTCGTGGACAGAACCGTAGGAACCGTTCTCGTTGAAGCCCTTCTCGTGGAAGAAACGGTCGTAGTATGCTTTCGGGTCGCTCATGGAGAACTTGCAGTTGGAGAACTCCACGAGGATGTTGAGCACCTTCTGCTTGCCTGTTGTCGGCACGTCGCTGATTTTCACACGCTTCGGGCCGTTGGCGTTGGACTTTTTGGCAGCGACGCTCTGAAAGGCGTTGACCTTGGCGGCTGAGAACTGCTTCTCGGCGATCTGCATCATGACCTCCTTGTCGAGCTTCTGCAGGTAAGCCTTGGCGCGTGCGTCGCGCTGGGCCACCGGCATGGCAACGATGTTGCTGCTGACCAACCCCTGCTCCGTAAGCTCTGCATACTCGTAGTTGTTGGTAGCAAAATTGTACTTCAGCGGATAACCATCCTCGGTCACCGTCATGTGGTAGTGCTCGTCGCCCAGCTTCTGAATGGTAATCATGGTACCATCAGCCTGCTTCGCAACCATCTTGCCCGGCAGTGCGGGCACGGCCATCAACTGTCCTGCACAGAACAGAGAAAGCGCAATTGTGAAAAGTTTCTTTTTAAGGTTCAGCATAATTTATTGAACAAAACAAATTTTTATAGTTGTTTCCCGTCGGCAAAGTTAGTCATTTTCAGTGAAATTGCCGCCATGACAAAAGCTAAAAAACACTATTTTCCGAAATTCATAAATACTAGAACCGCTTTTTCATCTGCTTCTGCTAGTATGTCCAGATTCTCGCATTGAAAGCTTTGAAAGCCTAACATGAAAGAACCGCCACATTTTCTGTGGCGGTTCTTCATCGTTAGTTATGTTCCATGAAAAAAAATGAGAGAATTGAAACTTCACAGCCTCGCTTTTTGTTTTACTTTGATTTATTTATGATATAGCATTGAAAATTCTGTTTTACTCTACCGAATCATCGTCGAGGAAGCCAGCGGGTCCTTGCCAATAGAGTCGGTCTTGGTGGTGTCGGCCTTGGCCACGGACGGACCCTTGTGAGCCTTGTTGTAGCCTGCCATCACCTCCTCGGGAGAGGTGCCGTCCGTTGGCTCGAAGGCTATCTGGGCGGCGTTTCCCAGCGTGAGGATGATGGTTACGACCGCTGCAGCCTTGAAGAGTGGCATGAGGCGCTGGCGCATCGTGATGACAATGGGCTTGACGGGCTTCTGCTCATCGACCATGGCAAGCATGCGCTCGTCGAAACTTTCGTCGAGCACTTCCTGCTTCGTCTCTTCGCGCTGGGCGACAAAGAGGTCGCGGTAGGCCAGCAACGCCACAGGCACGTCCTCCTGAGAGAAGAACGAACGCAAGATCTCCTCCTCTTGGAGGGTCGTCTCGCAGCGCCAATAGCGCTCCAGTAGTTGCTCTATATACTTATAGTCCATATTGGTCCAATTGTTCAAATTTTGTTTTGACGGCCTGGCGCGCACGAAAAATGTTCACCTTGACCTGGCTCTCGCTGATGCCCATCACCTCGGCCACTTCCTTGTAGCTTTTCCCCTCGAAGTCGCGCAGCTGGATACAGGAGCGTTGCTTCTCCGGCAGGGTGTCGATGATCTGCCTGACGAGGCGGACGCGGTTGCTTTGGTCCGCCTGCTCGAAAGGATTGTGCTGGTCGGCAGCCTGGGGAGACACTCCCGCATCGTCGAGCGAGGCGTCATGGCGGCCTTTCCGCTTGGTGAAGTCGATTGAGAGATTGCGACAGACGGACAGGGCGAAAGCCTCCATGGAGTCTATCGCATCCCATTCCGCACGCTTGTCCCAGACTCGCATCAATGTCTCTTGCACGACATCCTCCGCTTCCTCGCGATTCGTCGTTATGCGAAGGGCAAGCCTGAAGAGTACGTTCTTCAGCGGAAGCACATCGTTCCGAAAACTGACTTCTTTCATTTCCTTTCTATAACCAAGACGATTCTCGGGCGTGTTTGTTACGGGCGTTAACCTCTCTTAACTTTTTATTTTCTCCTTTTCTTATAATATGCAGATGATGAGCCTAACCAATAGGGAGCAGGCAAGGGGTGTCAAAGAAAACTAAATAACGGCTCTCAGTTTACTTCGTTCCGATTTTATTCCATACCTTTGCACCCATAGCTTATTATCTTATAATGAAGATTCACAAGAATGAGTATGAGGGATAAAGAAACGAGTATAAAGTTTGCCATCCTTGTCTTATTGCAATTGGTTGTCGTCCAGCTGCGGGCACAGATCACGGGACAGGTCCTCGATGCCGAGGACGGCTACCCTGTGCCCTACGCCAATGTGGGCTATGAGGGAACGAACCACCATGTCCAGAGCGACGCCGACGGCCACTTCACCATCGAACGCCGTCCGGGCCATGTGCTGGTGACCAGTAGCGTCGGCTACAAGGCGGAGAAAGTAAAGGTGAGGGACAACACCTCCGTGCTGACCATCAAAATCAAGTCGGAGACGACCAACATGGCGGAAGTGGAAGTGCGCGGAAGGCGCAAGCGCTACAACCGCAAGGAGAATCCAGCCGTGGCCTTGATGCGTCGCGTCATCGAGGCCAAGAAACTCTCGGACTTGGAGAACCATCCCTTCTACCAGTTTACGAAGTATCAGAAGATCACGCTGGCCCGCAACGATATCGACACGACGAAGCTGACTCCAGGCAAATGGTATAGCGAGGGCGTGGAGAAGTCGGACTACAATGGGAAGTACGTCCTGCCACTGACGATGAGCGAGGTGGTGACCCACCACCTCTATAGCAAAGACCCCAGAAAGGTGCGCGACATGATCGTGGGACAGCACTCTCAGGGTCTCAACAAGCTCCTGCAGACGGGTGAGATGATCAACACCATGCTCAAGGAGGTCTTCACGGACGTGAACCTCTATGACGACCACATCCGCCTCATGCAGTATCCCTTCCCAAGTCCTATCGGCCGCACGGCCATCAGTTTCTACCATTTCTATATACAGGACACGGTGCAGGTGGCGGGCGACAGTTGCTATCACCTCCGTTTCTATCCCGCCAACCAGCAGGACTTCGGTTTCACAGGCGACCTTTACGTCCTGAAGGATTCCACGCTCCATGTGAAGCAATGTGTGCTCAATATTCCCAAGAAGAGCGATGTCAACTGGGTGAAATCCATGCGCATCGAGCAGCAGTTCTCGCAGTTGGACAATGGCGAATGGGTGCTGACCCATGATGACATGTGGGCGGAGATGAGTTTTCCGGCCTTGCTTCCCAACGCCTTGGTGACACGCACGACCCGTCTCGCCGAATATAAGTTTGACGACATTCCGCGATCACTGCTCCGTGGTAAGGCCCGTACCATTGAGGAGGCCAACGCCCGCATCCGCGACGAGGAGTTCTGGCAGCGGGAGCGCCCTGTCGAACTGACCAAGAGCGAGCAGAACATCGACGGACTCGTTGACCGCATCCGTCGCTCCAAGGGCTTTGGCGTCATCATGGTGGGCGTCAAGGCGTTTGCCGAAAACTTCATCGAGACAAGTCCCACGGGAGAGAAAAGTAAAGTGGATATTGGTCCGGTCAATACCATCATTTCCCACAACTTCGTGGATGGCTACCGCTTCCGCGGGTCGGCCCGAACGATGGCGGCCCTCAATCCCCACCTCTTCTGGAAGGGCTATGGCGCTTATGGTACGCGATCCAACCGCTGGTATTACGGTTCGGAGGTGACTTACGCCTTCAACAAAAAGGAAAACTCGCCCTTCGAATATCCGATGCGCAATCTCGTTTTCTCCTCGGAGCGGGATGTAATGTCGCCCTCGGACAAATACCTGGTCAACAACAAGGACAACGTCTTCATGTCCTTCCGCACGCAGGACGTGCGCCAGATGTATTTCTACGACCGCCAGCAACTCTCCTTTGTCTATGAGTCCGACTGGGGACTGAGCGTCAACGCTGGAGTGAAGGCGGAGAGCAACGAGGTGGCTGGAGAACTCCATTTCCAGCCCGTCAATGGCGCTCCCGAGGTCTTCAAGATTCGCACCACCGAATTGTCTGCTGGCATCCGTTTCTGTCCGGGACAGACCTTTGTCAATACGAAGCAGCATCGCTGGCCCGTCAATCTTGACCATCCCGACCTCTCGCTGACCCATACGATGGGTGTGAACGGCGTGCTTGGAGGACAGTATCAGCTCAATCTGACCGAACTCAAACTCTATAAGCGCCAATGGTTAGGGTCATGGGGATTTGTCGATTTCCACGCCAATGCAGCCGTGCAATGGAACAAAGTGCCGTTTCCGTTGCTCATCATGCCACCCGCCAATATGACCTTCATGGACAACGAGGTGACTTTCAATCTGATGAACAATATGGAATTTCTCACCGACCGCCAGCTGTTTGTCAGTGCGTCGTGGGACATGAATGGCAAGCTGCTCAACCGCCTGCCACTCCTGAAGAAACTCAAGTGGCGCGAATACTTCTCTGTGAAGGCGATGTGGGGCGATCTGACCAGCAAGAACAACCCGCTCCTGCATCCCGACGACCCGATGTTGTTCCGCCTGCCCGAAGGATCCCGTGTCATCGACAAGACACCCTACTGGGAGGTGGAGGCTGGTGTCCACAATATCTTCAATATCTTTGGCGTGACCTACGTCCGCCGAATGACGTACCGCAACTATGACAACATCGACCGTTGGGGCATACGCTTGCTTTTCAACCTGACTTTTTAGGTCCTCTTCCTTTTGGCCAGTTTCTTTGGCCAAATGTGGCGGAAAATCAATAAGACCTGTTCCAAAATCGAATGTGATTTTAGAACAGGTCTTATTCGTCGTTTGCTTGGTATGCGCTATGCCCTGACCCCTATTCTAAATAGGTGTAGCCGTAGAGGCCGTTGCGGTAGTTGGAGAGGAAGTTCTTGCCCTCCTCCAGCGAAATCTTGCCCGTGCGCACACTCTTCGTCACCCATTGCTCCAGGTGGCGCACGAGTTTCTTCGGGTCGTACTGCACGTAGTCGAGCACCTCCTCGACGGTCTCGCCCTCAAACACCTGGTCGATGCGATACTTGCCGTCCTTGACGGAGATATGGACGGCATTGGTGTCGCCGAATAGGTTGTGGAGGTCACCGAGAATCTCTTGGTAGGCACCGACAAGGAAGACACCGAGATAGTAGGGCTCCTTGGATCGCAGGCTATGGACCGGCAACACGTGAGAGACGTGGTTGTAGGTCACGAAGTTAGCAATCTTGCCGTCGCTATCGCAGGTGATGTCCTGGATGGTACACTTGCGGGTAGGACGCTCGTTGAGGCGCTGGATCGGGATGATCGGGAAGAGCTGGTCAATGGCCCAGCTATCTGGCAGCGACTGAAAGAGTGAGAAGTTGCAGAAATATTTATCGGCCAACAGCTTGTCGATATTGCGCAACTCGTCGGGTACATGCTTCATCTGCTTGGCGAGTGTGTTGACCTCGTGGCAGACGCTCCAGTACATACTCTCGATCTCGGCGCGCGTCTTCAGATCTACCAAGCCGTGGGAGAACAACTCCAATGCCTCCTCGCGTATCTGTTCCGCGTCGTGCCAGTCCTCCAGCATCGTGCGTGGGTTGAGGTTGTCCCAGATCTCATAGAGGTCCTTGACGAGCTTGTGGTCGCTCTCCTTGGCCTCAAACTCTTCCGGCATCTCGGGCAGCGAGGCCGTCTCCAGCACGTCGATGACGAGTACGCTATGATGGGCAGAGAGGTTGCGCCCGCTCTCGGTGATGAGGTTGGGGTGGGGGATGCCATATTTGTCGGCAGTCTCGACAAACGTGTCCACGCAGTCGTTGACATACTCCTGGATGCTGTAGTTGATGGAACTCTCGCTATTGGAGGATCGTGTGCCGTCGTAATCGACGCCCAGACCGCCTCCGCAATCCACGAAATCTACGTCGTAGCCCATCTTGCGGAGGTTGGCGTAGAACTCCGCAGCCTCGTTGAGGGCAGTCTGTATGCGGCGGATCTTCGTGATCTGTGATCCGATATGGAAATGGATGAGGCGCAAGCAGTCCTGCAAGCCCGCTTTCTCGAGTTTCTCGAGTGCGGCGAGCACCTCCGAGGCCGTCAGTCCAAACTTCGACATGTCGCCACCACTCTCCGCCCATTTGCCCGAACCACTGCTGGCGAGTTTGATGCGTATACCGATATTGGGGCGCACCTTCATGCGGCGTGCCACCTGGGCGATGGTGTCGATCTCGTTGAGCTTCTCGACGACGATGAAGATACGCTTCCCCATCTTCTGCGCCAGCAGCGCCAGCTCGATGTAGCTTTGGTCCTTGTAGCCATTGCATACGATCAGCGAGTCGCTTTGACACTGGACGGCGATGACGGCGTGCAATTCGGGTTTGGAACCCGCCTCCAGACCAAGGTTGAACTTCCGTCCGTGAGAGATAATCTCCTCGACGACGGGCTGCATCTGGTTTACCTTGATCGGGTAGATAATGAAGTTTTCGCCCTTAAACCCATAGTCCTCGCGGGCACGGTCGAAACATTTGGCAGTCTCCTCGATACGGTTGTCGAGAATGTCGGGGAAACGCAGCAGCACCGGCGGAGTGACTCCGCGCAGTGCCAGTTCCTCCATCACATCGTGGAGATCCACCTGTTGCGTCTTGTCCTTCTCGGGCGTGACATAGACGTTGCCCCGCTCGTTCACACTGAAGTAGGGAGTTCCCCATCCGTTGATGTTGTACAGTTCCTTTGCGTCCTCAATTGTCCACTTCTTCATTTCAGCTTTGGTCTCTCTTCTACTGGCTAATAATATGATTGATAAATTGTCTTGATGCTTCTTGCTTGTCCGCTGCCTCTCGTCCTCTCTGCTATGGGTCTATCCCAAGCATCTTGCGCAGGTCGGCGACGGTGCTCTCTATCTTTTCGTAGTTGTCGAGCAGCGACACGTCGAAGGTGTATTTGGCCTTGTTGTAAAAAGGCTCGCGCTCCGCCAGTTGGCGGTGGATAAACTCCCGCACCTCTTCCGTCGTCTTGTTGAGCAGCAGCGGGCGCACGACGCGTCCCATCTTCAGATGGCCGTAGAGCACGTCGGGCTCTGCCTTGAGATAGACAGTGGCTCCCTGGCGGTTGAGGTAGTCCATGTTGTCGTAGAAGCAAGGAGCGCCACCTCCACAGGAGATGACTACGTCCTCAAACTCGGCGACCTCATGGAGCATGTTGTGCTCCACCTTTCGGAATCCTTCCTCGCCCCGCTCGTCAAAGAGCTGCTTGGCCGTCCGTCTCATCCGCGACTCTATGTACCAGTCGAGGTCATAGAACGTCTGGCCCAGACTGAGGGCCAGTTGGCGACCGATGGTGGTCTTGCCTGCCCCCATGTAGCCGATGAAGATGATGCGGCGTCCTCCCCACGACGCTATCAGCGCGTCGCTGGGTACGAAGGGCGTGTCGGGTGTCTTGATCTTGGGTCTCACGATCGTTTCTTCCGGACCTTGGCCTTGGGCTCAGGGGCATTGTTGACGATTTCCATACACTGCTCCAGCGTCAGATCCGTGGCCGTCTCTCGCTGGTTCTTGGGAATGCGGTAGTTCTTGCCCTTGTATGCGATGTACGGTCCCCAATGGCCATTGAGGATCTCCAGATCGTCGTCAAACTTCTTCAGGTGCTTCTCCTCCTCCTGCTTCCGCTTTTTGGCGATGAGGACGATGGCGTCCTGGAGCGTGATGGAGAGCGGGTCCGTGCCCTTGGGGATGCTGACGTACTTGCCCTCGTGGCGCACATAGGGGCCGAAGCGCCCTGTGCCCACAGTCACCTCTGATCCCTCGAATGTGCCCAGCGGGCGCGGGAGCTTGAAGAGTTCGAGCGCCTCGTCGAGCGTGATGGTGCTGATCGACTTGTCTGCTGGCAGCTGGGCGAAGCGCGGTTTCTCCTCGTCGCCTGCCGTGCCTATCTGTACCACGGGACCGTAGCGACCGATCTTGACCGAAACGGGCTTGCCCGACTGCGGGTCCTCGCCCAGCTGGCGCTCGCCCACACGGTGCTCGTTGCGCTCGTTCATCACCTTCTCGATCTCGGGTTCCAGTTGGGCATAGAACGTGCGCATGTCCTCGCGCCACTGGTCCTTGCCCTCGGCGATCTTGTCAAACTGCTGTTCTACGCGCGCGGTGAAATTGTAATCCATGATGTCGGGGAAGTTCTGCAGGAGAAATTCCGTCACCACTGTGCCCACGTCCGTGGGAATCAGCTTGCCCTTGTCGGCTCCCGCCATTTCCGTCTTCTGCTCCGAGACGATTTCGTCGTCCTTGAGCGTATCGATGCGGTAGATGCGCTCTTGGCCCTTGCGGTCGCCCTTCTCCACATACTCGCGCTGCTGGATGGTGGAGATTGTCGGTGCGTAGGTGGAAGGACGGCCGATGCCCAGTTCCTCCATCTTGCGCACCAGGCTGGCCTCGGTGTAGCGAGCTGGAGCCAGCGAGAATCGCTCCGTGGAGGTGATCTCGCGTCGCTGCAGTTCGTCGCCGTCCTTTACGGGCGGCAATATGTTGGTGGTGTGGTCGGCTGACTCGTCGTCTGACGACTCACGATATACTTTCATGAAACCATCGAAGATCGTCACCTCGCCCTGGGCCACGAAGTGGTGGCCCTCCACACAGTCCTGCGCCTCATCCGTAGCCGGCAGGATGTCGATGTTGACCGTTGTCTTCTCCAGTTCTGCGTCAGCCATCTGCGAGGCCAGCGTGCGCTTCCACACCAGTTCGTAGAGGCGGCGCTCCTGCTGGGTGCCCTCGATGGTCTTGTTGCTCATATAGGTTGGTCGGATGGCCTCGTGGGCCTCCTGCGCACCCTTGGAGTGGGTGTGGAACTGTCGGGGCTTGCTATAGTCCTCGCCATAGATCCCCACAATCTCTTCCTTGCTCGTGTTGATGGCCAGCGAAGAGAGGTTGACGCTGTCCGTACGCATGTAGGTGATGTTACCCGCCTCGTAGAGACGCTGGGCCACCATCATGGTCTGCGAGACCGAGAAGCCGAGTTTGCGGGCTGCCTCCTGCTGGAGGGTGGAGGTGGTGAACGGAGGGGCAGGGGAGCGCTTCACGGGATGCTTGGCTACGGCAGAGACGCGGAAGCGTGCTCCTCGGCAAGCCTCCAGGAAGGCCTGGGCCTCCTCGTGGGTGGCGAAACGATGATTGAGTTCCGCTTTCACCTCTACCGGCTTGCTTTCGGCATCGGTCAGCGTGAAGAGGGCGTTGATGCGATAGAACGGTTCGCTCTTGAAAGCCTTCACCTCGCGCTCGCGCTCCACGATGAGTCGGAGTGCGACGCTTTGTACGCGACCTGCGGAGAGCGATGGTTTCACCTTGCGCCAGAGCACCGGCGAGAGCCCGAAGCCCACCAGACGGTCGAGCACGCGGCGAGCCTGCTGCGCGTTGACAAGGTTCATGTCCAAATGGCGTGGCGTCTCGATGGCGTGGACGATGGCCGGCTTGGTAATCTCGTGAAACACGATACGGTTGGTCTGCTTCTCGTCCAGTCCCAGCACCTCGCACAGGTGCCACGAGATGGCTTCTCCCTCGCGGTCTTCATCGGATGCGAGCCACACCATCTTCGCGTTGCGGGCGCTGCGCCTGAGTTCTGTTACCAACGGTTTCTTCTCCTCCGGTATCTCATAGCAAGGCTCAAATGTGTCCAGGTCGATACTCAGTTCTTTCTTTTTCAAATCGCGAATATGACCATAGGACGACATCACCTTGAAGTCTTTGCCTAAGAACTTCTCAATGGTTTTCGCCTTAGCGGGACTCTCCACTATCACCAAATTATCTTGCATTGGGCTTCTCTATATTTTTTCTTTGGGGTGCAAAATTAGGAAAACTTTCCGTTACACCTTATATATAAGGAGGAATTTTATTTTTTTTAATAAGAATGAAACTACTCGGCTGCTTCCTGCGGGCTTTCCACCACTGTGGAATGCGCCTCAGCGTCCTTCGCCTGCGGGCGCAAAAAAGACTCATCCCCATCCCGTCATGCTGCCATGATCGGATGGGGACAAGCCATGATGTATCCTTTCGGCCGCCCGTGCCCCTTGCGGAGCATGGGCAGTCCGATAGATGTTTGCTTGATTACTCAGCAGAGAGCGAGTAACGACGGTAGTCGCAGACAGCCAGCGTCTTGCTCTGGGCCTGGAGCCACTGGGCGACGTTCAGCTTGTCGCCATCGCCGAACTGGAACTCCTGATCGACCAAGCAGCTCTCCTTGAAGAACTTGTTCAGACGACCCTTGGCGATGTTCTGCACCATCTGCTCCGGCAGGTTGGCAGCCTTCTCGGCACCCACCTTGGCGCGGATCTCGCGAGCCTTCTCAGCATCATCGGGAGTGAGCCAGCCCTTCTTGATGTTGGACTCGATGTGGTCCTCGCTATCGACGAGGTTCGGGTTGACGCCAGCCTTCTTGATAGCGTTGACAACGGCCTTCTCTACCTGCTCCTCCTTGGTCTTCTCGATGGCGACCTTGAGCTCCTCGTCCTTCACGCTCTGGGGCACGGAGGCCTCGTCGAGTGCGATAGGCTTCATGGCAGCGACCTGCATGGCCACCTTGTGACCGGCATCCTCGTTGCTCTCAGAGAGGCGTACGATGGTGGCGAGCATGTGGCGGTTCATGTGGTCATAGACATAGAGGTTGTCACCCTCGAGGAAGTTGTAGCCATCGATCTCCATCTTCTCGCCGGTGATACCAGAACGCTGCTGCACAGCGGTCACGGCATCGTCACCATTGGCGAGCTTCAGAGTCTTCACCTCGTCGAGCGTCTTGCAGCGGTTCTCCACAGCCTGGTCGAGGATCTCCTGAACCATGGCGATGAAGTCCTGTCCGTTGGCCACGAAGTCGGTCTCGCACTTCACGGCCACCATGGCAGCGAAGCCGTCCACCTTCTTCACGAGCAGACATCCGTTGGAGGTCTCGCGGTCAGAACGCTTGGCAGCGATAGCCAATCCGCGCTCGCGGAGCAAGTCCTTAGCCTTGTCGAAGTCGCCTTCGGCCTCGACGAGTGATTTCTTCACGTCACCAAGTCCGGCACCCGTCATGGTGCGCAGCTTCTTGATGTCGTCCATTGTTGGTTTATAAGCCATAACTTTCTATTCCTTTCGTTAAATTGTATGGTTCTGTCAATCGATTTGCTGGAAGACTCCGATTACTCGGCCTTTGCCTCCTCAGCCTGCTCCGTAGCGGGAGCGTCGTCACGGCGAGCGCGGCGAGCGTTGCGGCGCGGACGTGCCTCTGCGGCCTCCTCAGCCTGCTCGGCAGCAGCCTTCTCGTCAGCCTTCTCAGCCTTGCGCTCCTCGAGACCCTCTGCGATGGCACCGCAGACGGCAGAGAGGATCACCTCGACGCTGTCCTTGGCGTCGTCGTTGGCCGGGATGATGAAGTCGACGTTGCGCGGGTCGGAGTTGGTATCGACGATGGCGAACACGGGGATGCCAAGGCGCTTAGCCTCCTTCACGGCGATGTGCTCCTTCATCACGTCGATGACGAAGAGTGCGCTCGGAAGGCGGGTCATGTCGGCGATGGAGCCGAGGTTCTTCTCCAGCTTGGCGCGCTGGCGGCTTACCTGCAGCAGCTCGCGCTTGGAGAGGTTGTCGAAGGTACCGTCAGACATGAGCTTGTCGATGTTGGTCATCTTCTTGACAGCCTTGCGGATGGTGGGGAAGTTGGTGAGCATACCACCAGCCCAACGCTCGCTCACGAAGGGCATGTTGACGGAAGCGGCCTTCTCAGCCACGATTTCCTTGGCCTGTTTTTTAGTAGCGACAAAGAGGATCTTCTTGCCCTGCTTTGCAATACCCTTCAATGCCTCGGCAGCGTCGTCGATCTTGGCGACGGTCTTGTGGAGGTCAATGATGTGGATGCCATTGCGCTCCATATAGATATACGGCTTCATGGCAGGGTTCCACTTGCGGTGGAGGTGGCCAAAGTGGCAGCCGGCCTCCAGTAACTGGTCAAAACTTGTTCTTGACATGTTGTTGTTTCTTCTTTTGTTTGTTTACGTTCTTTTTAATTCTCTTGTCCAGAATCAACCTGCAAGTAGTCGATATGCCGACACATCGGGTCTTGCCGGTTTAGATACTAAACTGATCTCCCTCCAGCGATTAGCGCTTGCTGAACTGGAAGTGAGCACGAGCCTTGGGCTGACCCGGCTTCTTGCGCTCGACGGCACGGCTGTCGCGCGTGAGGAATCCGGCGTCCTTGAGCTGCTTCTTGTCCTCGGCGTTGACCTTGACGAGCGCACGGGCGATGGCGAGGCGCAGGGCCTGGCTCTGACCGGTGAAACCACCACCGTCGAGGTTGGCCTTGATGTCATACTGTCCCTCCACACCGAGCAGCTGCAGCGGCTGCTTCACGACGTACTGGAGGATGGCAGAGGGGAAGAACTCGTTGAGCTCCTTCTTGTTGATGGTAATCTTGCCGGTACCCTCCGACAGATATACGCGGGCCACGGCACTCTCTTGCGGCGGCCAATTGCATTAATAAGTTCCATTACTTACTATGTTAGGGGATTATTTATACTGGTTAATATCAATAGCCTTGGGCTTCTGAGCCTCATGGCCCTGAAGGTCAGCACCCTCGATGACGACGAGGTTGTCCATCAGCGAACGGCCCAGCGGACCCTTCGGCAGCATGCCCTTGACGGCGTGGCGCAGCATCTTGTCGATACCGTTGGCGCGCTTACGGAGCTCCTCGGGCGTGTTGAAACGCTGACCACCGGGATAGCCAGTATAACGGGTATAGACCTTATCCGTCTCCTTCTTGCCGGTGAAGACCACCTTCTCGGAGTTGATAATGATCACGTTGTCACCACAGTCGGCGTGCGGTGTGAAGTTGGGCTTGTACTTACCACGAAGCAACTTAGCCACTTTTGAGCAGAGGCGGCCGACAACCTGGTCGGTAGCATCGACAACCACCCACTCCTTTTTCGCTGTTTCCTTATTTGCGGAAATAGTCTTGTAACTTAAAGTGTCCATAAAGATTTTTTGATAACTACTAAAAAACGTCTTTTAAATTGATTTGATATAGCGGAAACCTCACGGCGCCTCCAGTCTAAAAGAGACCATCCAGCATTATTCCCGCTGCGACTTCCCGACAGATTCCCTAACCATCGTGTCCGGCCAAAGGCACGACTATTAACACTATCCGGCGCGGCAACTTCTAAGCAAGCTGCCAAAGTCGGGTGCAAAGTTACATATTTTATATGGCAGTGCCACGGGGCGGATGGACGCGACCTGCATTTTTACGAATATTTAACGTCCGGCTCCCGCTCTGCCCCTCCGCGTTTGCCTTCTTCGTGGAGTTTGTTGGCAGGTTTCGAGGAAGCCTTATCGATGGTAGCTTATGTCGGAGGACGATCCTAACTTACCTTGCGCCTTGGTCGTAAGGAGCGTGGTCTTGATGCGCAAAGCGGGGCAGGAGCAATCCTTACGACTTCACGTTATAACGTTTGACGTTTTCGACTTTGCATCTTAACGTTTTAACGTTTTTGTTTTGTGACCTTACATCTTAACGTTAGTTTTGTTAACGTTTTTGTTTTCGGCTGTGCGTCTTCAGCTTGATGATCCCGCCATTTTGCCTTTTCACCCTTGTGGTAAATCAATTCGTTAGTCCCTTTCTTGTGTAAAACGATAAATAGCCTTACCTTTGCAGGCTGTTGGCACGGCGACCCGCAGCGGACGCCCGAAAGCCAAGGCAAGTATTAGCAAGACCAATGGCAAGCAGTTTAAAGGGAAAGACGGCGCGCGGCCTGCTCTGGGGCGCGATAGACAATGGCGGAATGCAGCTCATAGGACTCATCTTCGGAATCATCCTGGGCCGCCTTCTTACGCCGGGCGACTATGGCATGATCGCCATGATCACCATCTTCAGCGTCATCGCCAATTCCCTCCAGGAGTCGGGACTGGGGCGCGCCATCGTCAACCTCGACCAGCCCACGGACCGCGAGTGCAACAGCGTCTTCTGGTTCAACATCGCCGTGGCAGCCTCCTGCTATCTCCTCTTCTTCTTCCTGGCCCCGCTCATCGCCCGCTACTACCATGAGCCGCGGCTGACCGCCCTCTGCCGCTACGCCTTCCTGTCGTTTGTGCTCTCGGCCCCGGGCGTGGTGCAGTCGGCCCTGATGCAGAAGCGGTTGCTGGTGAAGCAGCGCACGAAGGCCAATATCGCCGCCGTGCTCACCTCCTCGGTGATCGGATCCATCATGGCGTGGCAGGGCTTCGGCTACTGGGCGCTGGCCACGCAGACCAACACCTACATCCTCCTCAACACCATCTTCTACTGGCGCATCGCCGGTTGGCGCCCGTCGCTGAGTTTCGACCCCGAGCCCGTCCGACGCATGTTTCGGTTTAGTTGCAAGATCCTGGCCTCGACCATCATCTTCCAGATCAACAACAACGTGCTCAACATCCTGCTGGGCCACTATTTCTCCGCCCGTGCCACGGGCTACTACAACCAGGCCTACCAGTGGAACTCGAAGGTCATCTATCTCTTGCAGGGCATGCTCGGCGCCGTCTCCCAACCCGTGATGGTCGATCTTCGCAACAATCCCTCGCGCCAGCTCGCTGCCCTCCGCAAGTTGGTGCGCTTCACGGCCTTCCTCTCCTTCCCCCTCGTGCTCGGTTTCGGTCTGGTCTCCCGCGAGTTTATCCTCATCACGCTCACGGAGAAATGGCTCCAGAGCGCGTCTTACCTCGAAATGCTCTGCATTGGCGGTGCCTTCCTGCCCATCTCCACCCTGCTCTCCGACTTCATCATCAGCCAGGGCCGCTCGGGCGTCTATCTCGGAAGCACCGTCACGCTGGGCCTGCTCCAGATCGTCTCCATGGTCGTGCTCTATCCCCTCGGCATCCGCACGATGATCGTGGGCGCCGTCACCATCAATATCGTCTGGACCTTTGTCTGGCTTCTGCTCGGAGGCCGCCTCATCGGCTATCGCCTGACGCTCTTCCTGCGCGACATCATCCCCTTCGGCGTGGCCGCAGCTGCCGTCATGGCCGCCACGGGATGGGTCACCTCCCCGCTTGCCAATCCCTGGCTGCTGCTCCTCTCGCGCATCGCCCTGGCTGCCGTGCTCTACTATGCCGTCATGCGCCTGGCGGGCGCAGAGATCCTGCGGGAATGTATGGGCTTCCTCCTGCGCAGGAAGTCGAAGAACGCCCCTGCCGAGGAGCCCTCCACTATAGCCGACAAAGCGTAGAGAACAGAAAACAAGAAGCAAAAGAAGAAGAAAGGAAGTCAAGATGAATAAGCCAACCGTTTCCATCATCCTCTGCACCTACAATGGCGCACGGTTTATCCGAGAGCAACTCGACTCGATCGTCGCCCAGACCTATCCCCTGCTGGAGGTCATTATCCAAGACGACGGATCGACCGACGATACGGTCGCCATCTGCAATGAGTATGCGGCCCGCTTCCCTTATATTAAAGTAAGGAGGAATGAGCACAACCTCGGCTTCAACCTCAACTTCAAGTCGGCGGCCATGCGGGCCCAGAGCGACTTCGTGGCCATCAGCGACCAGGACGACGTATGGATGGCGGACAAGATAGAGACCCTCGTCGCTCATATCGGCGACCACGACATCTGCTTCTCCACCCACCTGCGGGGCCGGACGCCCGAGGACAGCCATACGGTCTCCCCGCAGTATAGTCTGGAGGCCCTGCTCTTTGGCGGTTTTGCGGGCCACACCATGCTGCTCCGCCGCGACTTCATCCAGACCGAGGAGTACTGGATAGACCATATCCACTACGACTGGAGCCTCGCGCTCTGTGCCCAGCTCCACCGCGGCATCGTCCGTGTCGATCGCCCGCTCAACTGGCACCGACAGCATGAGGCTTCGGCCTGCGCCGTGGAGAACCAGACCCTCGGCGGCGTCACCGTGGGCAAGGCCACATGGCAACCCTACGCCTATGGCTGGGCCAACTACCACCGCCTGCAGCAGAAGCCCCACTGGCGCACCCTCTACCAGTATATCTACGACCACACCACCGCGCTCCAATATCGCCTGGCCCACCAGATGTGCCGCTCGATGCTCAGCAGCAGTCCCCTGGCCTTGCTGCGCCTCTGCCTGATCTGCCTGCGCCACCGTCAGACGATCTATTACCACCAGAATCTCCATGGGCTCAAAGGTTGCATCCGCGGCTTCTTCTACCCCTTCATCTTCGCCTACGGCAACGTGCAGTACGACTTGGAGTAAGGGCGAAATAATAGCGCTTCCTTTGCCTTGGAGCGATTTTATGTCTCATTTATTTGCGCAATCCTAATTTTTATATTACTTTTGCGGTCGATTGGTCAGATCTCTTACAGATTACCCAGACGACGAAACATAACTTAAATAATAACTATATGAGACAAACGAAGACTCCCCACTCCTGCGGCCACAGGGTCGCCCGCCTTGCCACCCTTGTCATGCTCCTTGGTTTCCTTGGCGCGCTGCAGAGCAAGGCACAGACGGCCTACGCCCTCTACAACGACAGCACGCTGACGTTCTACTACGACGAGAACCAGCCCGACAGCAACTACTTCGACATGAGCTTCCATACGGACCCGGCCTATGGCAAGGTGCCCTCCTGGTATGAGCTCTGCGACTCCGTCGATACCATCGTCTTCGATGACAGTTTCGCCGACTACCGCCCGACCGACTGCACGGCCTGGTTCTGTGGCTACTATCTGCTCAAGAATATCGACGGTATGGAGAATCTCCACACCGACAGCGTCAAGAGCATGAACAACATGTTCTGCGCTTGCTCCAACCTCTTCAACGTCGATCTCTCCCATTTCAATACCGAGAACGTCGAGGACATGAGCCGCATGTTCTATTTCAGTACGGGTTTCTCCACGCTCGACCTCTCCTATTTCAATACGAAGAACGTCAAGGATATGAGCGAGATGTTCTACTGGAGCTACTACCTCGGCACCATCTTCGCCAGCGAGACCTTCACCGTCGAGTCGGTGGAGAATAGCACGGATATGTTCACAGGCTGTACGGCGCTGGAGGGAGCGATCCTCTACGATCCCGTCCGCACTTCCGCCCGCTACGCCAACTACGTCGATGGCTATTTCACCTACAAGGATCCCACGGCCATCGCCCCCGCTACCCCCGCTGCCCAGGACGAGCCCATTGTCCGCTACGACCTGCAGGGCCGCCGTCTCACTGCTCCCCAGCGTGGTATCAACATCGTGAAGCAGGGCAACAAGACCACCAAGGTGATCGTGAAATAACGAATACTTTCGATAGACATCACCCGCCCTTCGGGGCGGGACCCATCATCGGGGCGACAGGGACGAAGCCAGACAAAAGGCCGCCTGCCGTCCCGATGATGGCGTTGATAGGGAGGAATCTGGGAGAATCATAGGCCCCAAGAAGCTTATCTCGTGGAAAGATTTGCCCAAACGGAGTTTTTTTCCTAACTTTGCCCAAAACAATCCGTTAAGAAATATATGAACATCGCACTATTGACTGCCGGCGGTGTCGGCAACCGCATGGGACAGGACATTCCCAAGCAGTTCATGACCATAGACAATATCCCCGTCATCATCTATACGATGCGGGCCTTCCAGCAGCACCCGCAGATCGACGCCCTCGCGGTGGTCTGCCTCAAGGGCTGGGAGGTGATGCTGCAGGCCTACGCCAACCAGTTCAACATCACCAAACTGCAGTGGATCTTCGAGGGAGGCGACAGCAATCAGCACTCCATCCGCAACGGACTCCAGGGTCTGCGCGACGCAGGCTGCAAGGACGACGACATCGTGCTCGTCCACGACGGCGTGCGCCCCTTGGTCTCGGAGCGCATCATCAGCGAGAACATCGACCTCTGCCAGCGCTATGGCTACGCCGTGACGGGCATGACCTGCAAGGAGGCCATCATGGAGAAGGTCGGCGACTGCGTGGAGAACATCACCATCCCCCGCGAGCGCCTCGTGCGCACGCAGACCCCCCACACCTATCATCTTGGCGACCTGCTGCGGGCCCACGACGAGGCGGAGGAGAAGCACGTGGAGAACACGGTGGCTTCGTGTACGCTGATGGCGGCCCTCGGCGTGGAGGACCAGCACCTGGTCATCGGGTCGGAGAAGAACGGACTGAAACTCACGCAGACGGAGGACGTCGAGCTCTTCAAGGCCCTCATCCACACATCGAAGGAAGCATGGCTGAAGTGAGTCTCTACGAGCAGGACGTCCTGCGGGCAGCCTCGCAGGACCTGCCCTGGCAGCTGCTCGACGGCAAGAACGTCCTCGTGACGGGAGCGACGGGACTGATAGGCGGTGCCGTCGCCGACGTGCTGATGGCAGCGCCCACCTCGTGTCGCGTCTTTGCCTCGGGTCGCAACCAGCAGCGGGCGGAGAAGCGTTTTGCCCGCTACGCCCAGTCCGACCGGTTCCGTTTCCTTCCGATGGACCTCACGCAGCCGCTGGAAGGCGACACCGACTTCCACTTCGTCATCGATGCGGCAGGCGGCGCGGCTCCCCGTCTCTACAAGGAAGACCCTGTCGGCGTGATGCGGTCCAACCTCAATGGCGTGGACCATCTCTTCCAGTATGGCGTCCGCCATGCGCTCCAGCGCTTCCTCTATGTCTCCTCGGGCGAGGTCTATGGCGAGGGCGACGGCCGTCCCTTCACGGAGGACTATAGTGGCTATGTCAATCCGCTGGAGGTGCGATCCTGTTATCCCTCGGCCAAGCGGGCGACGGAGACGCTATGTGCCTGCTATGGCGCCCAGCACCATGTCGAGGTTGTCGTCGCGCGTCCCTCCCACGTCTATGGACCGGGCTTCACGGAGTCGGACAACCGTGTCTATGCGCAGTTCATCCGCAATGTGGAGCGTGGCGAGGACATCGTCCTCAAGAGCAAGGGCGAGGCCTTCCGCTCCTGGACCTATGTGGTCGATTGTGCGACGGCCCTCCTCCATATCCTCCTCTTGGGTAAGGACGGCGAAGCCTACAATGTCGCCGACGAACAGTCCAATATCACCATCCACCAACTGGCAGAACTCACGGCAGGAATGGCTGGACGCCAAGTCGTCTTCGACATCCCCGACGATGCGACCCATGGTGTCACCACGCCCATCACCAAGGCGGTCTTTGACACCCGCCGCCTTCATTCGCTTGGATGGCAGCCGCTGTGGCACATCGAGGAGGGGCTCCGCCATACTGTAGACCAACGGTGTTGTTTTTTCTAGTTCGTCCGTGTTTTGGAGTGGCGCTTGAAGTCGCGGCGTAGCAAGGTGGTATTTGCGATGTTGTAAAAACAAGAATAAACAATAAGCAAAATAAAGAATGCAACGATATGGGATTTTCCTCTAAATAGTTGCCGTCTTATCCGAGAAGTCTTTTCCTCATGATAGTTTCTCGTGAAAATGTATTGCATTTGAGGTGTGAATAAAGAATGAAAACGATGGCAAAGAAAGAAATAAACTTGTCAATGGTACTTCATGATGACAACGATTATAAGGAGTGGCTCGTAGAACTCAAGGAACGCTTTTACAACCATCGCCTCAAAGCGTCATGTGCCACCAATAACTATGTATTGGATTTCTATTGGAAGTTGGGACGAGACATAGAAGCAAAGCAGTATGCCAATACTTATGGCTCAGGATTTTACAAGAGTCTCAGTCAGGATTTGAAGGAAAAAATGCCTGGCGTAAAGGGTTTTTCACCAACCAACTTGAAATATATGAGCTATTTTTATAAGCTCTATGCCTCGTTGACAGCAAATCGTCGGCAACCTGCTGACGATTTCAGGTTGTTATTTATGATTCCATGGGATCATCATTGCCGAATCATATCAAGATGCAAGGGTGATATGGATAAAGCCTTGTTCTTTGTCAGAAAGACTTGGGAGAACAATTGGGGGCGTGACGCTCTTCTCAATTGGCTTGACACTGACTTGTACGAGCGCGATGGCAAGGCTATCACTAATTTCCAATCCACGCTCCCTGCCGTACAGAGCGACTTGGCGCAACAGATAACCAAAGACCCTTATCAATTGGATTTCCTTCATCTAAGGGAGAAATACGACGAGCGTGACATTGAGGATGAACTGGTGAACAATGTTACTCGTTTTCTTTTGGAGCTTGGGAAAGGATTTTCCTATATGGGCAGACAGTTTCGTTTGGAGGTCGGTCAGCAAGAGTTCTTCCCAGACTTGCTATTTTACAATGCCCACCTCCATGCGTATGTTGTTATAGAGCTAAAAGCCCGCTCGTTCCATCCATCTTTCTTGGGACAACTTAGCTTCTATGTGTCAGCTGTCAACCACCAGTTTAAGACCGATATCGATAATCCGACCATCGGTTTGCTCATCTGCAAGGATAAAGACAATGTGGTGGCGAAATATGCCTTGGATTCATACAAGGAACCAATGGGCATATCAGAATACCAACTCTCCAAACTCTTCCCTAAAGACTTTAAGTCTTCCATGCCGACTATTGAGGAATTGGAAAAGGGACTGAAAGATAGTATTGATTAATAATGAACCAATGTTGTAAATTTACATAAAATATAAATGGAAACATTAAAGAATCTTCTCAGTGTAGCAGTATATGTCATGCTCAGTTGTGTGACGGTGTCTAACATCTTCGGTGGTGTGCGCAATATCTACTATGCGTGGAAGACGCACCGATGGAAGAATGTCGTCTTTACTGTTGTCGTCTTCATCGCCACCATTGCGTTTTTTGTTTGGGCGGATTTCTTTCAAATTTTAGGAGACACCTGCTATTTCTTCTATAAGCTTTGTCAATAGATGGCTCCTTGCTGACATAGACAGACCACCGCAATACATATAATAATGTATATTGCGGTGGCCTATTCCTTGTTGAATTCGTCCGAACTTGGAGTGACCTATTGGGTTGTGTCGCGGAAAAGATAACAAATGGATATGTTGAAACTGAACAGAGATAACTCAAGTAGCTCTTTCTACATTTTGTTATTTGTTTCTTTATAAACCATTTTAAAGCGTTGGTTGTTGGAAGAATGCCATTTTTTCTCGTCTTTTTTTAATTCAACCATCTGTAAACCTTTAAAAAAGCAGGCAAAGACGAGATGTTTTGTTTTTTTTTAACGGTTTTCTTTTGGAAGATATAGGTAAAAAACCTATTTTTGCACCAAAAGTTTTCCTCCCTTTCAATATTGATTGCGAGGATTGTTTTTAACTAACAACCAAATGCGTATTACTATAGAATTACAGACATATCACAAAGCAATACCGGAAGCTGCAAGAAGGCGATAAAAACAAAACCAACATGAATCAGTTATTTTTAGATATTATCCACGAGAAAGAAGTATTGAACGAAGCAACATTGGATACTTTGAAAGGTGGTAAAGAGAAGCTTTCAGAAAGTGTTCACAAAGTAATAGCAACCTAAATCAATATAAGAATAGTATGATGCGTAATAGATATTCTGGCCTTTTGGCCATAGTCTTGACAAGTTCCATTTGTGCAAATGCCCAGAGTATAGATGGAAAAGTGATGGAAAACGACAGCATTCCTGTTCCCTATGCCACCGTGTCCCTACTTCAGGCCTCCGACTCAGCTTATGTTGCTGGCGTGATAGGCGGCGAGGATGGCAGTTTCTCTTTTGACACGAACTCATCTGGGAAAATAGTGAAGGTCTCATGTATCGGATACAAGACGGTGTTTTTGCCAGCAGCAGCCCACATGACCATCCATTTGCTTCCGTCGGAGCAGGCCCTGCAAGGAGTGACGGTCACGGCCTCCCGACCTTCCTTCAAGATGGAGCAAGGACAGTTTGTCACACACATACAGGGGACCGTGTTCAGTCAGCTGGGGCTGGCTACCGACGTGTTGCAGCAATTGCCCCTGATCGACACAGATGGCATCAAAGTGCTGGGAAGAGGCGTGCCGCTTGTCTATATCAACAACAAACGGATGCGCAATTGGAATGAGCTGACGCGCATCCCGAGCAATATGATCAAGGATGTGAAGATCGACATGAATCCCGGAGCAAAATACGGATCCTCCGTGCGCGCCGTGCTCTACATCACCACCATCAAGCCCGTCGGAGAAGGGCTGGGTGGATCTCTGATCTTGAGCGAGAACGTGTCAAGCTGCTGGAACACCACTGGATGGCTTGACCTCAACTACCGTCGGCGTGGTCTCGATTTCTTCGTCAACACATCGGCCAATACTTTCAGCAACTCTCACTATAAGCGTCAGGACGTCTATGACTTCCAGTACAAGGGTCAAGATATCCATGCCGACTATTCGGGCGATGGTTACAACTCGGCGAAGACTGGTTTTGTGAGTGTTGGAGTCAACGATCAACTGACGGACCGACAGTCTCTGGGAGCCACTTATACTTTCTCAAGGGTGTTCTCCAACAGTGCAGACCAAAACTATCGCAACCATGTGTGGCAGAACGGTGCTTTCAGCGAGTTTGACACTCGGTCCACTCAGTCCTCGCAAAACGGCAACCACAACGTCAGCGCTTATTACGAAAACAAATTCAGCGATAAGTTTTCTCTCAATGTAGATGCCACCTACGCCCACAATCGCGCCAACGGCAGGCAGATTGTCGTCGAGAATCGAATGGACAACAGGTCTATGCTCGTGCCCGCCACGAAGTCCGAATCGGACATGGTAGCACAGAGGACGGTCTTCACCTCTACTGTGGCCAATGGCAAACTGGACTATGGACTGGTGACCTCCTGGACACGCTTCCAGCAACAATACTGCATCGAGAACGAAGACTATTCGGGCTTGCTAAAAACCAACGACAACGAGTCGAAACAGTCGGCTGCCCACGTGTTCGCCAACTACAGCCGCAGCTTCGGGAGATGGTTCACGCAACTGGGACTGAAATATGAATACATAGACTACAAATACTATGCCGCTGGCAAACTGCGCGACGAGAGCAAACGCACTTTCCGCAATCTCCTGCCCTCGGTGTCGCTGTCCTACAGCCAGGACAGGTTTTCGCTGATGCTGAGCTACAACATCTATACCAACAGCTCTAGCTATAGCCAACTGGACGACGGACTGCAGTATATCAGCGATTTCCGTTACAACAAGGGCAACTCTCAGCTCCAGCCCACCAAAAACCACTCCGTGGCGTTTAACGCATCCTACCGCGACCTTCTCTTAATATGCAACTACTCCTATGGCAAGGATGCCGTTGTCAGCTGGTTTGACGTGATGGACGAGATTCCAGCCGTGTTGTCCTACGGGGTCAACCACTCTTTCTCGAGCGTCTATACTGGACTCTCCTACAGTCCCACATTCTTCAAGATATGGAAACCATCATGGCATGTGTGGATCCACAAACAATGGCTGAGCTACAACGGGATGGAGTATGGACATCCTCAAGCTGGTCTGCAATGGAAGAACCTCGTCGTGCTCCCTCGCCAGTGGTATATCGTGCTGAATGCGAGTGGTAACCTCAAGGGCCATTCGAACACGTACATGGCGCACTCTTCTATCAATGTGGGGATGAGCATCCAAAAAAACATGAAAAACCTATGGGTCAAGCTGGCTGCATCCAACTTGTTCAATGCCAAAGAGAAGGGCTACTCGGAGTATAAGGGCGTTTACACCTCTCACTGGGTGGACAATCGGCAGCCCAGCATTAGCCTGACCATCTCCTACTCTTTCAACCCGGCAAAATCAAAATACAAGGGAAAGACGGCTGGAGAAGACGAGTTGCGCCGCCTGTGACCATTGATTACCTTCCTCGCCACGACAAAACCTGGGCTTGCCCTGGGATGTCGTGGCGAGGATTGATTTTAGATGCGGTTTGTGAGACTGGGCGTTCCACAAACCGCAGTGGTGAAATACTCCTGACTATAATTTGAATTTGCCCTCATGGTCGCGCAAGATGTCGTTGTCGAGATCTATCTTACGCTTGCTGTTCTTTCTGATTGTCCAGCGGAACAAAACCCATGGGGAGAACGTATTGCTCTTCGTGTAGGCGACACTCCTGTAGTCGCCCGTGCTCACGGTGGTCTTGCTCCTCGGATTGCCAATGAAGCTCGTACAGCCTACAGACAACAGGATGTCGGGAGTGAAACTGTAGGAGAGCATGAGGGTGCTAGTCGGATTGTAGTTTTTCGTCCGTGCATATTCCGAGACAATGTAGTTTTGGTAACTGAAGTTAGCCCGCGCCTCCAGTTTGCCCCACTTCTTGCTCACAAGCAGCAGGCCCCGGAAATATTTCTTCGCTCCTGCGCTCGTATAGTAGCTCACATGGTGGGCCATGTCCATCAAGACCGTACATCCCAATACGCGCCACAGCAAGTTGCCTTTCAGCTGCAGCGAGCGGAAGCGTCCCTGGTTCTGATACGTCGTCAGCAGCACTCCATTGTCCGCTGCCAAGCGCACCGACTCGATGAGGTCGCTCGATACACCATAGGAAACGCCTGCGCCGCAACTCATGCTACCCTTGTAATAAGATGTGTTCCAAGAGAAAACGTGCGACTTGGAAGGCAGGAGGAACGGATTGCCACGACTGATAAGCAGCGTGTCGGCAGACGTGTTGTATGGGGAGAGCATAGCCACGGAAGGGGCCGTGTTGCTGTAAGTGTAGCCCAAATGCATACTGAGCGTGTTGGTGATATTATAGTGGAGGCCAAGATCGAAACGTGGTCTGAAATAATGATGGTCTATACTGTCTGACCTCATCGCCATATACTCCATGCCAGCCGTCACGTCGTAGGTCAGTTTTCGTGACAACATCCCCGTGTAGCCCGCAAAGACAAACTCGTTGAGGCGATGGTGGCCAAAGAGGTAGGTCGCCAAACCGTTGTTCTCTATTCGGTCATACGCATACTCGGTCTCGTTGCCCAGCTCCAGGCTTCCTCCGTCGTCGAATTCTTTGGAGTAGCTCAGTGTCAATGATCCTTTGTGGTGCCTACTGATATATTGCTGGAGGTTGGTGCCTCCCAGCCCTTGTGTCTCCTCCAGGCTGTTGGTGTTGTCGGCTCGGTTGTCCGTATAGACGGCATACAGCTCCAACTCCTCGTCCTCTGAGAAAAGATGCTTATAGTAAGCCGTCGCCGAAAAAAGATGAGAGCGATAGACGGAAGCGTTGTCGCGCACGAGGCCCTGCGCGTTCTGCTCGCCGAGAGAGAAACTGCTACTGTTCTCTTTGCTTGTATTGCCCTGGACGTATGCGGCAAAATAATCCTTTGCCGTCATGCGCCACTTCCCCATCAACGAGAAGTCATAATCGGTACTTTTGCTTCGTGTCTCGCCTGCATAGTGCTTGGTGAGGCCGGGCGTGACAAGGCTATAGGCGTTTTCTTGCCGACTGTGCTCCGTGCTGATAGAGGCGTCGCCGTAGAGCGAGACGGTACTGTTGCCAATCTCAAAGGTCGGCATGGCAAAATAGGATTTGGCGGGATAGTCGGCTCGTGTGGATAGTTGCGTATAGGTGTAGAGCGAAGTGTCCTTCAGTTTGATGTTGACGACGCGCTTCACCCCCTGGCGCATATACTTAGCACTCACCACGTCAATGATTTCCACCGACTTGATGCGGGCGGGGTCTATGGGGCTCACGCCAGAGTTCACTCGCATGCCATCGACAAGTATCAGCATCGACTGACCGTCTGCAGAACGCACAGTTTCGTTCACAGGGTCGCTATAGAGCAAGGGGATTTCCTGCAAGGCGACAAAGGGGTTGCCACACTCCTTCGCCTTCTTCGTCAGGTAGAACACATGCCCCTTGGACGTGGCACGACTGCTGCTACCCATGACGACTACGCTATCCAGCTCCACGCTCTTCGTCATGAGGATAAAGTTCAGGTTGGCATCGCGGTCTATCACGACCGAATCCTCATCAGAAGAATAGCCGACACAACTTGCCACCACCTGGTAGCTGCCTCGTGGCACGTCTCCGATACGGTATTCTCCTTTGGCATTCGATTGTGCCAATCCCGCCAGCTCACCGTCTTGATACAGACATAGTTGTGCGCCCTGGATGGACGTTCCCGTTTCGTCCGTCACCTGCCCCAACAGGCAGTATTGTGCGAAGGAGGAAAGGGGCAGCAGTAGCATGATAGCCAATAGCGCTAGGTTCCTTTTCATGTTTTCATACTTTTATTGTTCATACACTTTTTAAGCAACTTGGATACATTTTACATTGCTTGCATTTATCTTTTGTTAAATCATACCCTAGTGTCGTAATTTTCTCATTCCATACAATTGCTCCTGTTTCTGTGTCAAGATGTCCGTAGGAATTCCGATTGGAAAAATCATAAACTTTTTTGTTTCCATACTCAATCTGTTAATAAAACTCCCTCCCCTAAAATAGAGAAAGCTATTAGGTTTCTACTTATTTTTTAACTCAACTGCAAATGTAGGATATTCCTTGAAAAAATCATAACGCCCCCCCCCCAAAAAAAAAACACATCGTTTATGAATATTTAACTATTTATCTCTTTCACTGCGTCCGCAGAAACTCTATACTCCTTGTGTACTTAACTGTTTTTTCCTACGGGCAAAAGCCAAGATTTCAATGTTTTTTATAGTATGAAACAAAAAAGACTAAAAGAGACGTTTGTGTGAAAAAACAAGTATTTTTGCGTTTCCTATGTGATAATACAAACGTCAACTTAGGCAAAGTAAAGAAAGATAGAGAATAAAAGTGTTTTAACCCAAAGCTTCTCCCAATGTGGATACTAAGGACGATAGTTGATAAACCCCCAGTACCACCTTGGTGTTGCTTAGCTGGTACTGGAGTTTCATTCGGCTGGTACTGGAGTTTCACTTGGCTTCCATCGCAGTACCACTCGTGTGGGATGGTGCATGGACCTAATTGATGGTTTTGCTTGCTTTCTATATGCTATATTATTCCTATTATATATAGGAAAAGAGGGATACCCTATATAGTATATAGGCTCTCACGACAACGCTATCCTGTGCCCCCTCAAGACAGGGCCACATAGACCGCATGGCTCTCACGCTTCTCGGGAGGCGGGAGCTTCATGTAGTCGCCGTAGAGGTCTGTCAGATAGGCGTCGTAGTCGTGGGGAGCAGGAAACTCCACGCCCTCAAACGTGATCTTTCCCAAAGGCTTGATGCTTGCCTTGTCGAAGGAGACGCCGCGCCCGTTAAGGATGGGAATGTCGCTGTAGCGACCTTTGGGGGCGAGACGGCAGACCAGTTTCCACAGTCCGCTGCAGACCATCAGTTTGGCTCCAAACCAGAAAAACTCGGCAAAGGACCGCAGGGAGTAGGTGTGGCTATGGTGGAGGATGGCATTGCTTTTGGAGATGCCCTTCGTCAGCCGCTTGATCCATTTGCGGGAGATGTTGGGATAGTCCTCCATCGGGAATATATCGACGAAGATACCCTTGGCGTAGGGTAGGGCGAAGCTGTCGCCGGGTTCGATATAGAGCGAGTTCAGGTCGCGTATCTTCACGATTGGCTCATTGCTTCCAGGATCCGTTCTCGGCGACTGTAGGAAGAGGTGGGGCGGCAGTTCCTTGGGTGCGACCTCCTCGAAGCGGTGCTCATCCTCCACGGACATGGCGATGTCGATGTCGTCGTCCCAGGGGATGAAGCCACCATGGCGCACCGCGCCCAGCAGCGATCCGCCGTCGAGCCAGTATTCGATATGGTGCTTTTGGCAGATGCGGTCGATCTCCTTCAGTATCTCCAACTGGCGCAGCTGGCAGGCGCGGAGGTTCTGTCGGATGTTCTCCTTGAGATATTCCTGATATTTTTCCATTCCTTTGTTCTTATTTGAGTAGGTAATCGACGAGCAGGCTGCCGTTGTACACGAGCAGATAGACCGTCAGGAGCATGATGATGATGCGCAGCGGCTGTTGCAGGCGGGGCTGGACGCGCCGCAGCAGTATGGCGATGGCGATAGGGATGATAAACATCCAGTGGGCCGACATGATATAGACCTCGTTGAGGCCGAAGCCCAGCACGACATGGAGTAGCAAGTCGCAGCCAAACCATGATAGCAACAGGAGCATCAGTCGGGTGCGGAGTCCACAGAGGATGCCGCCCACGAAGAGCAGTACCACGAGTGCCTCTATGCCATACTGCCACCAGTAGTCGTAGCCGACGATGGCGGGCCGATCCACGCTATAGTCTTTCAAGAGTTCTTTCTGATGAAACTGTAGTCCCTCGCCGAAGAGGTTCTCGACGATGGCAGGTCCGCGCGAGGCCGTGATGTTGGTCTGCTGCAGCAGGAAGTTGTCGGCGATGGGCTTTCCCCTTCGTGCTTTCATCTCCTTGTCGTGGGCCGCCAGTTTCGCCTTAAGCGTGCTGTCCTTCTGCATCTTCTTGGCCAGCACCGCCTTGCCCCGTGCGTCCACGGGCTTGATGATGGTCTCGTTCTGCCAGTAGCCTGCTCCCACGAAGAGGAGGACGGGTACGATGACCACGGCCAGTATCGTCATGGGGCGGAAGAACCGTTTGCCCCGGACAAAGAGCGAGGCCAGCCACGACTTGGCAATGTTGCTCAGCGTCGTACCTCCCGTGAGCGTGGCGAGCAGCGACACCAGCCAGAGTGGTTGCGGACGCGGCGACGTGGCAAGCCAGAGCGTCAGCAGCAGGAGGAGGAGCGAGAGGCAGAAATGGTCGGGGACGATCATTGTCAGCATCACCATGGCGAAGGAGAAGAACAGCGTGGTGATCCAATGGGCGTCGGCACGCCCCACGCCTACGCGGTCGCGTAGGATGCGGTAGAGGAAGATGAGGGAATAGACCCCTGCGAAGATTGTCAGTGCCGAGACGAGGAAGACCGCCGAGTTGTGGCCGGTCAGCGGACGCAGTGCCTGGTTGGTCCAATAGAGGGGGTAGAGGAGGATGGCAAAGAGCGGGTGGCGCAGCATGTCGTAATAGATGCGCGTGCAGGAGACGAAGATGTAGCTGTAGTTGTCGAAGCCAGAGAGGTGCATGTGGTTGTAGAATACACTCCAGAATCCCAACTTCCCTCCTTTGAAAAAGGAAGCGGGATAATAGGCCCACAGCAGTGCGTGAAGCCCCAGTAGCACCACGAAGGAGGACAGGGCGAGCCAGCGCTCCTCCCGTCTGATCTTAAATAGATTTTGCATCGGACTTCCCTTTTATTTGTTCTACCATTCTATTTGCTCTCTTCTTGTTAATGTTCCTTTTGTTTACTCGCTTCTTTTTTACGCTCTTCTTGATTGCGAGTGCAAAATTACTCATTTATTCTGAAAGCAGGCAAGTTATCCCGAAAATGTTTGGCCATTCCGTTGATTATGAGTACCTTTGTAGCCCAAAAGCGGAACGAGACCATCCAGGCGGGTTCTTCAGTGGGTTCATAATGGTGGATGGGCGGCATTCCGTAGGATAATAAAATCAACTCACAACACATTGAAGACATTTGAAGAATTGGGCGTTTCTGAACCGATCAGAAAGGCCATTGAGGAGTTGGGCTTCGTACAGCCGATGCCCGTCCAGGAGGAAGTGATCCCTTATCTTTTAGGCAACCGCAACGACGTCATCGCCCTCGCCCAGACGGGTACGGGCAAGACGGCAGCCTTCGGCATTCCCCTGCTCCAACGTATTGACACCGACAGCAAGGAGACGCAGGCCATCGTGCTCTCGCCGACCCGCGAGCTCTGTCTCCAGATCGCCGACGATCTCAACGCCTTCGCGCGCTATATCCCCCATGTCCATATCGTCCCCGTCTATGGTGGCGCAAGTATCGAGGCACAGATCCGTTCGCTCCGCCATGGTGCACAGATCATCGTGGCTACCCCGGGCCGCCTCATCGACTTGATGCACCGGGGCAAGGCGCGTCTCGACAACGCCCGCAACGTGGTGTTTGATGAGGCCGACGAGATGCTCAACATGGGATTCCAAGACTCCATCACCGAGATTCTCGAAGGCATTCCCGAGGAGCGCAACACACTGCTCTTCTCGGCCACGATGAGCCGCGAGGTGGAGCGTGTGGCCAAGGGCTACCTCCACGACTACAAGGAGATCGTGGTCGGCAGTCGCAATGAGGGTGCGGAGAATGTGAACCATGTCTATTACATGGTCAACGCAAAGGACAAATACCTGGCTCTGAAGCGTATCGTGGACTTCTATCCGAAGATCTACGCCATCGTCTTCTGCCGCACGAAGCGCGAGACGCAGGAGATAGCCGACAAGCTGATACGCGATGGCTACAATGCGGAGTCGCTCCACGGCGACCTCTCGCAGCCGCAGCGCGACCTGACGATGCAGAAGTTTCGCAGCCACCTCACCCAGATACTCGTGGCGACGGATGTGGCCGCACGTGGTCTCGACGTCGATGACCTGACCCACGTCATCAACTACGGACTGCCCTCCGATATCGAGAGCTACACCCACCGCAGTGGCCGTACGGGCCGTGCGGGCAAGAAGGGTACGAGCATCTCCATCATCCACAGCCGTGAGCGCTCCAAGATTCGGTCTATCGAGAAGGAGATCGGCAAGGCCTTTGAGGATGGAACCCTCCCCACGCCGGAGGAGATCTGCAAGAAGCAGCTCTACAAGCAGATGGACGCCATCCTCAAGACGGATGTGGACGACGACCTGATCGCTCCCTATATGGAGGACATCAAGCGCCAGTTTGAATATATCGATAAGGAGGACATCATCAAGAAGATGGTCACCGTGACGTTTGGCCGTTTCCTCGACTACTACAAAGACGCCCCCGAGATCGAGAAGCCCAATGTGAAGGGTGCCCGCAAGGAGCGCGACGGCGAGGCCAAGGCCAAGCGAAGCAAGGGCGGGAAACCCGAGGCAGGCTATGCGCGCCTCTTCATCAACCTCGGTAAGATGGATGGTTTCTATCCTGGCGAGGTGATGCAGTTTGTCAACAAGCACGTCCATGGTCGCCAGGAGGTGGGCCATATCGACCTCTTGGCGCGCCAGAGCTATATCGAGGTGCCGCAGGAGGATGCCGCGATGGTGATGAAGGCCCTCGACGGATCGGTCTATAAGGGCCGCAAGGTGCGTTGCAACGATGCCAACGAGGGGCGTCCGCAGCGCGAGGACCGCAAGGAGGCACCGCGCCGCACGTCTCGTCCGGGCAAGTCCACATGGGGCGAGCGTGGAGACCAAGGCCGTCGTCCGGGCCGTTACGACCGTGAGCGTCCGTCGCGCCGTGCCGCCAGTGTGCCGATGTACAACGACCAGTCCACGAAGCGCCACTATAAGAAAGACGACTGGAAGATGCTCATGAATGGCAATGCCGGTGGTAAGTTGCGTGGCGACGAACCCGACTTCAGCGAGGAAGGATGGGCCAGACGCTATCCGAAGAAGCGCTAAGGAGTCGTAGTGGACCGCATCAGCGAATGATGCTTTAGTATGAAAAAAAACAAGTGGCCATGAGACCGTCCTGTTGTGGATGGTTTCATGGTCACTTGGTTTGTTGGCGCTTGTTGGTTGCGGGCTATTTCTTTTCCAGTTCCTGAAGACTCTCCATCTTCTTCGTCACAAGAAATTCATAGATGCCACACAGGTGCTCGCGTACACGACCGTGGCCAAACTCATACACCTTGCTTACCAGGCCGTCGAGGAAGTCGCGGTCGTGGCTCACCACGATGAGGGTGCCGTCGAAGTCCTGCAGTGCTTGCTTCAGCACGTCTTTGGTACGGAGGTCGAGGTGGTTGGTAGGCTCGTCGAGGATCAGCAGGTTGACAGGTTCCAGCAGAAGCTTCAGGATAGCGAGACGGGTGCGCTCGCCACCGGAGAGCACCTTCACCTTCTTCGTGGAGTCCTCTCCACCAAACATAAAGGCGCCCAGAAGATTGCGTATCTTGTTGCGCACCTCGCCCTTGGCCACGTCGTCTATGGTCTGGAAGACCGTGAGCTCGCCGTCGAGCAGCGAGGCTTGGTTTTGGGCGAAATAGCCGATCTGCACGTTGTGGCCGAGTTGTAGATGGCCTTCGTTTTGCAGCTGGCCCATGATACACTTCACGAGGGTCGATTTGCCCTCGCCGTTGCGACCCACAAAAGCAATCTTGTCGCCTCGCTCCACGGTGAGGTTCACACCGCTGAAGATGGTTTTGCCGTCGAACGCCATCGCCACGTCGCTCATCTGCACAGGGTAGCTGCCACTGCGTGGACTGGGCGGAAACTTCAGGCGGAGATGGCTTGTGTCCTCCTCGTCCACCTCGATGAGTTCGAGCTTTTCGAGCATTTTTACCCGGCTCTGCACCTGGAAGGTCTTCGAATAGGTGCCCTTGAAGCGCTCTATGAAGTCCTTGGTCTCGGCGATCATTTTCTGCTGCTCCTCATATTGCTTCATCTGTTGCTCACGGCGCTCCTTGCGCAGTTCGAGATAGTGGCTGTAGGAGGCCTTGTAGTCGTAGATGCGTCCCATGGTCACCTCGATGGTGCGCGTGGTGATCTTATCGACAAATTTGCGGTCGTGGCTGATGACGACCACGGCTTTGGCGCTGTTGCAGATGAAGTCTTCCAGCCAGCCGATAGACTCGATGTCGAGGTGGTTGGTGGGCTCGTCGAGGAGGAGCACGTCGGGCGACTTCAGTAGGAGTTTCGCCAGTTCGATGCGCATGCGCCAGCCTCCCGAAAACTCGCTTGTCGGTCGGTTGAAGTCCTTGCGCTCGAAACCCAGGCCGAGGAGTGTCTTCTCCACGTCTTCCTCGAAGTGGGTCATGTCAATGGCGTAAAACTTCTCCGAGAGGGTAGATACCTGCTCGATGAGTTGCATGTAGCCGTCGCTCTCGTAGTCGGTGCGCGTGCTGAGCTCGTTGTTGATGCGGTCTATCTCTGCCTGGATCTTGTGGAGGTGGGCAAAGGCCTGGCACGTCTCCTCAAACACGGTGCGTCCGTCTTCCGTCATCAGATGCTGAGGCAGGTAGGCAATGACGCAATCCTTCGGAGCGGTGATGGATCCACGTGTGGCCGTGCGGACGCCTGCTATGATCTTGAGCAGCGTACTCTTACCTGCTCCATTTTTGCCCATGAGGGCGATGCGGTCCTTCTCATTGATCTGGAAGGAAATGTCTTTGAACAAGGTGGTGCCGCCAAACTCGACGGTCAGTCCATCTACTGTGATCATGTCGGATTCTTGATATTTCTTTGCTTTTAGTTTTTTCCTCCCATTATCTTTCTCAGTACAAACCAGGCGTGCATGGCCACGGTGGAGAGGAGGCCGTAGTGGCGGCGCATGACTTCAAACCGTTCGCGGAGTGAGTCTTTGTGGTGAAGGGTGGTCTGTCCTTCCTCCATATAGCGTGTCGTGACGGCCGGGATGCGGACGAGCAACTGTTGTTTTTCTGCCGCTTTCTTCATGATGCGGATGCACCAGTCCACGTCGGCCGAATAGCGGAAGTGGGTGTCGTAGGGAGTCTCGCGGGCTATGTCGAGGCGCGCGTAGAACGACTGGTGGCAAACCAACATCCCGTGGCGAAACGATCGCCATGTCAGTTTGCCCGTCGGGTGCAGCCTTCTATGTCGCAAGAAGCGTCCTTCCCCATCCACGATGTCGGTGTCGCCATAGAGCACGGCAGGCTTTTGTCCGTCCGCTGCCGTCTCTGCTGCGTGTGCCGCCATTGCCAAGGTTTTGGGAAGGGCGAAGATGTCGCCCGCGTTCATATAGACGATGTAGTCGCCCGTGGCCAGTCGCAAACCCTTGTTCATCGCGTCATAGAGCCCCTTGTCCGGTTCCGACAGGATGCGGACTTCATGTCCGTTGTCAGCCTGGTCAGACTGCTCCTTGTACTTTTCGGCCATGTCTACCGTCTCGTCTTTCGACGCTCCGTCCACGATGATGTGCTCCACTCCCTTGTAGGTCTGGCGCGCCACGCTGTCGAGGGTGCGTTGCAGCACGGGGGCTGCGTTGTAGGTGATGGTGATAACGGAGAAAACTACACTCATAATCCACACTTTTTGTAGGCCAAAGCCTGATTATATACTTCTATATAGCGCATGGCGACCGACCGCTGGGAGTACTCCCTGCGCACCTTCTCGATGGCTGCTTGGCTCAGGGCGGAGTAGTCGGCCTCACTCATCACCCAGTGGATGCCCCTGGCCAAGTCTTCTGCGTCACGGTATTGCGCCACATAGCCGTTTTGCCGATGGTCTATCATCTCGGGAATGCCGCCCACCTTGAAGCCCACGCAAGGCACGCCACACGCCATCGACTCCATGATGGTGTTGGGCAGGTTTTCGTCGAGCGACGGAATCACGAAGAGGTCGGCTGCGTTATAGACTTCCACGATCTTCTCTTCGTCGCTCACATACCCTAAGGGAAATGAGGGAAGCGACAAGCGGCCCACCACCTCGTCGGCATGGCCGCCGAGGATGGCGATGACGGTGTCCTCCTGCATGGAAGGATATTGCTTTGTGAGTAGCGCAATGGCCTCCGCAAAATAGGCGATCCCCTTGCGCTCCAGCGTCACGCGTTGTGAGACAAAGAGGATGACGCGCTTGTCCGTGGGCAGTCCGCAGCGCCTTCGTGCTTCGGCCTTGTCCATTTTCTTGTAGCGTTGCGTGTCGATGGGGTTCGGGATGCAGGCCACGCTCAGCCCTTTCAGCAGACCGCTCTGTTTGGCTTGTGCGCCCAACCATTTGCTGCAAGCCACAAAGTGGATGTTGCTCCCTTCGTAGAGTGCCTTCTTCCTATTGAAGATGCGTGCCGCCAGGTCCTTGCCGTTTTGTGGCTGGGGCAGGTATTTGCAGCGGTGGCAGCCTCCCATATAGGCCCTGCAGCCGAGGGTGACGTGGCAGATGCCCGTGGCAGGCCATAGATCGTGCAGGGTCCAGACGACGGGTTTGCCACTGCGGAGTATCTTTCGTATCGAGGACAGCGAGAGCATGCCTTGGTTGATCCATTCCAGTTGGATGACATCAGCCTCTCGAAATGCCGGCAGGGTGGTGATGTCCGTACCCGCATTGGCCAAGTCCAGCTCGAACAGATGGTCTCGCTGGAAATGCAGATGCCAGAAGACACACCACCGTTCCCACAGAAAATGGATGCGTTGGCGTAGCTTCCCTGGCATTTCCACGACCGTCGGGTCGTCTGTCTCCTTGTGGGCTACCAACATTCTGGCTTTCAGTCCATTGTTGCTGAGTGCGTCTTTCAGTCGCCGTGAGGCTACCGCTGCGCCCCCTGCCCGTTCGCTGGTGTTGATGATCAGTACCTTCATGCTTTATCCCGATTTTGAGCAACAAAGGTAATGCAAAAGAATGGAACAGCCAAGGCTGAACGTATAAAAATAACTGTTTGTGAGCACATAGGATTGACATAAATCAAGTATTTGAATAATGGACTTTTTTTTAGACCTTTTTTGTTGGTGGAAATCGCAGAACATCGTACCTTTGCATTGTCAAAAGGTTAATAGATTGTTTAGGTTAGTAGTAATAGATTTAGGTTTTTAGTTATTTTATTAAGGTAAAAGTTTAACAGATTCATTTGGGATGACAAAGGAAGCCGCGAGGATTCCTGTAATCGAAGGATTTTTAGTTAAACATACGTTACTAAGTACACGCCAGGGCTTGCGAAAGTCTTGGCGTTTCGCATGTATATACCTCTTGATTTTTCCATCCTCTTGGTTTTTCACGGGTCCCCGATCTATTCGGATCACTGTGTCTTTTGTTGTCAAGTCGGAGAAAAGAAAGCCGGCCCGATTAGCCATTTCTGACTAATCGGGCCGGCCGATATGTTTGTGCCTTTACCTTTCGAGGAAGGAGCGAGGTGCTCCCTTTCTCAAGGCGTCAAGGCGACAGTGTGCTTACTTCACGACAACCTTCTCCACCTTGTTGCCCTGCTTGACGATGTAGAGGCCAGCGGGGAGCGACTTGGTGCTGTTGCCAACGAGTGCGCCAGAGGTGCTATAGACCTCCACCTTGCCATTGGCAGCGTTGGTGTTGCCAACGGTGCTGATGCCGTCCGGGTCTGCAGAAGCAGAGTTGGACGGAGCAGCGTTGCCGACATTGTACAGGGCGACTACGTGATACTTGTCCTGCTCGGTACCCTCTGCATCAACGAAGCTGAGGTCGGTCGTCTTGTTGGCGATCAGCGAAGTGTTGCGATAGACGTTGTAACCAACGATCTGGAGCGGAGCGCTCTCGTAGGTCACGTCATCGACCATGAAGCCAGCAGGCTCGAAGCCAGTCGGGTTCACAGGCACCGTAGAGGTGCGAACGATAGCGAAGTACTTAGCACCCTCGGGCAGATCGACCGTGTGCTTTGTCCATTCGATGTTTTTGGTAGCCTTCGCGTCGTAAATCTTCGTGAAGTGGTTGGAAGCCTTGTCCGTCGTAGAGTAGGCGACATAGAAGTCCTCGGCGCCATAGTTGGCGTTGTCACACTGCGGAGCCTTCTCGTAGAAGCTGATGGTCTGTGCCTTGCCAGAGAGCTCCGGAGAGATGAGCCAGTCGTTGTTGCCGTGCTCAGAGCTACCGAGGGTGCCGAAGCTCATCAGAGCCTGGTTGCCCGTGCGGCCATCGAAACGATCCTTGAACTGCTGCGTCTCTTCCTCGCCCATGCCGTGAGTAGTACCGTCGCAGTTGAAGACGGTGTAAGCAAACGGAGTGCCATTGCCCGGGAAGGAAATGCCACCGAAGGTGTATGTACGCTCGCCGTCAGCATCGTAGAGCGTCCAAGGATCAACGTCGTCCGTGAGGAAGGGAGCGTAGGTCTCGAAGCTCTCCGTGATCGTCAGGTTGTCCACGGCGGGAGCAGACCAGTTGAGCTCGATTCCGTTGTTGGCCTTGGCAGCCTTGAGGTCATTGACACCAGGATAGGGAGCGGTGACCACCTTGACGGTGTGCTTTGCAGAGATGTTGTTCTCCTGGTTCTCGTCGTCGGCCCACTCAGCCTCGCCCCAAACCTGGAAGTTCTCGCTGTAGAAAGGTACGGTGTAAGAGAGCACATAGTCCTTGGAGTCGCCCGGAGCGATCGTGCCACTCTCGGTTGTCATCGTCTTGCCGTCGCTCGTGTGGAGCTTCACGCTGAAGCCCTCGGCGTTCTCCAGACCCACGTTGCGCACATTGATGGTCACGTCGGCGCTCTCACCACCCTGTACATGGAGCGGAGCAGAAATCGTTGTCACGACATTGTAGTCGATAGCGTCATTGACGTTGAGGTCGTCAACCATGATGTTCTCGCCATCAGAGATAGCGCGGATGACCACACGACCATAGCCGTTCTCCTTCTTGAAGTCCTCGTCAGAGCAATCCACGTTGACGGTTCTCCAACCCGGCATACCCTCCAAGGTGCTGTAGTCAACCTCGGCAGCCAGCTTTTGCTTCTGACCGTTCACGTCGAGATAGACCTGGAGCTTGCTCTTGCTGCCCGGGTAAGCATAGTACTGGAAGGAAAGGCGAGCGTTCGTTGCCTTGCCCATAGCCATCTTCGGACCGAAGATAGAAGCCTCGTCGCCACCCTTGGCCGGGGTGAACATCAGAGAGCCCTCGTCGTCGTCGGCAGACTGGCTGGAAATCTTGAAGTGGTTCTTCGTATCGTTGTAGCTGGCAGACCAGGGACCGTTATCCCATTTGCCATAAGGCCATGACTCAGAGTACGGGAAGTCATAAGGCTCACCATAGTAGAACGGATCAGCGAAGGCCGTACCACCGAGGTGCTCCTCGTCGAAGTAGGCCACGATCTGATAGTACTTGTAGTTCTGTGAGCCCGTGAGAGGAATGTCGTTGAAAGTATATTCCGTGTCAGTCAAGCCCTCGACGATCAGCGTCTGGTAGATACCCTCGAAGATGGCATACTTCACGTTGGAAGCATCGATATAGCCGCCGTTTGCACCCTTGGTGACAGGCTCCCACGTCAGCTTGATTGTGCCGTCGAGGTTGTCATAGACGTTCACCTTGGCAGACGTGCCCGGATACTCCTCGCCACCGACGTAGATGGAAGCCTCGGCCTTGGCAGAACGAAGGTCGCCTGCGTTGGCATAGACCGTGTAGGTGTGGTTGCCCGTGGTCACGTTGTCGTCCGTCCACTCAATCTTCTGGCCCGGAGTCGGGTTGGAGATGGTCTGGATGGGCAGGGCGCCATTGTCACGATAGATGGTGGCGCTGGTGAGCGAAGTCAGGTCGCGGTCCGTGATGTCCTTGGTCGGAGCGGTGAACTCCACCTTCACCTTCTGTGCGCCGCTCTCATCGGCGGTGAGCTTCAGGTCGGAGACAGCCACCGGCGTGCCAGCCGTATTGGCGGTCACACTGACCTTCACCTGATGGAGCATGAGGTAGCCAGGCTGGTCGCTGACAGCGTGGAAGCCGATGCGATAGTTGCCAGAGACAGTCGGCGTGAAGACAGCCTTCACGACGGTGGCACCGCCATTGAGGGTCAGACCTGTGATGGGCGTGGCAGGCACTATCTCTGTGTAAGTCGTGGGATCGTCGCCCGTACCGAAGGCTACAGCCATGCGCTGGGCAGCACCGTTGAAGGCACCACAGAAGGCACCCGTCTCGAGGGTGTAGGCCGTGCCAGCCGTCAGCGTGAGGGGAGGAGAGACGAGCCAGTCGTCAGCCGTTACGGTAGCGTTGGCGCCATCGTACGTGGGCATACCTGTGCCCAGGTCGTCCCATGTGTGGTTGTCGTTGTTGTTGTCCTCGACAGTCCACACGTCATTCTTGAGCAGGCTGGTCAGGGATGCCCAGCTCTCACTGTAAGAGTTGCTCTCCGTCACGGTGAATGGCGAGCCCGTGGAAGCGGTCTGCGCCAAAGCCGCAGTCGGAAGGCCTGCTACTGCGAGCAAGCTACCGAAGAGCCATGATGATAATCTTTTCTTCATAAAATGTATTCTGGTAGTTTTGAAGTAATCTATAATATAATTTGGTCAGTTCTTCCAAGGCGATCAGACCGCCTTGGAAGAACTGGCGGAAAAATCCGTGCGTAGAGAATGCGCTTTACTTGTTGATGCGCTTCGTGCCGTTCTGGATCACTACGCCCTTGTAGTCCTTGTTGACACGCTGGCCAGCCATGTTGTACATCGGAGCATCAGCATTCTTCTTCTCCACCTTGGCGCTGTTGACAGCAGCCGTGGCGTCGCCCTGCACGATGGTGATCGGACGGGTGGAGACTACACCCTTGCCATGGATGAGCACGGTGCAGCTGCGGCCCTCGCAGTCGGCGGGAAGCGGATCGCAAGTGAAGGAGATGACGGTCAGGCCAGCATAGCTGTAGCCCTCCTGGTCAACGGTGTAGCCCTTCACCCAGTCGGCCAAGCCAGAGAGGGTGTACTCCTCCTTCTTGTTGTCGCCGTACCAGCTGCCGTTCACCTGGGCTACGGCACCCTCGAAGGTCTGGTCGGGAGAAGCGGTCGTGACACCGTGCTTGCCATCCTTGTCCATCTGGACGAGACCGTAGTCGAGAGAATCGGTCTCTGAGATATCGACGAAGCCGTTGGCGAAGTCGAACTTACCCGTGAAGGAAACGCTCATGGCGATGCGGTTGTTGCCATAGATGTTAGCGGTAGTCTCCTTGCCATCGGCAGAGATGATGCAGAGTGCCGGATCCAGCACATCATTGTAATAAGGAATCTCCGCGCCCTTCAGACCCAGATCGACACCCTCCTGGTCGAAACCGCGAACGACGACAGCAAACTCTTCGTCGATCAGCATGCCACCTTCCTCGATGGGGAAGACAGCAGCCCACTGATGGAAGACGTTACCATCCTTGTCCTCGACGTCCTCCTGGGCCTCGAGGTTGGAAGCCGTACACTTCATCTCGGCGAGCACCTCGCTTCCGGGCTTCTTTCTGCCCTCGGCGGTCGTCTCGACATTGGTGATCATCAGCGTCAGCTCCGTGCCCTCGGGCAGCGGGTTGTCGCTCTTGGAGATGGCGGGCAGGAAGACGTCGGTGATCCACAACGGAGCAGCGGGCTTCTCCAGCACCTGCTGTACGCCACAGACGGTGTAGGCGCCGCTGGAGACGGTACCAGAACCGAAGAGGTAGCCGTTGTCCATGCCACCGAGGCTATAGGCGTTGACCTTGTCGTCGGTGAACTGGAGAGCGCGCTCGAACGACTCGTTCTCGTTCTGCGTGCCGCTCTTCATGCGCGGGTACCAATACATAACAGCGGGAGATCCTGATCCAGCGGACCCCAGTGGTAGTTCTCCTCAGAGAGAACGAAGCTATCCTTGGCGCAAACGAGCGTGGGGAGAGCGTCAGCACCATTGAAGCGGCAAGTCACATAGAAGTTGCCGTCATTGTCGGTAGAGTAGAAAGGGCCCTGCTTGCCCGTGCGGTCGAAAGAGTTGCAGTTGCCCATCATGTCATAGACGTTCTGATGCCAGAAGGTCTGCGTACCCGGTGCGGCAACAGGCACAAACTTCACCTCGTAGTTGCCCGGGGTGTAGAGGTAGCTCGTACCAAACATTTGACCGTTCTTCGGTGTGGCTTCAAAAGGAATGCCAGCGGGCTTGAGATAATAGACAGACTTTTGGTCAGCCTTGTTGGGCTGGGCGCCTACGCGAACTGCCTTTCCCTGAGGAAATGCAGTCGAAGCTACGGCTGCAATGGCAGCGGTAAAGAGTAACTTTTTTACCATACGTTGTTTGAATTTAGATTTTACTTGATTATTTCTGGTGGCAAAATTAGGAATAAAAAAAATAATAGAAGAGGAAACAAGCTTTCTGAATATACAGAATTGCGTGAAAAAGAAATTATTTCTTGCCACGTCGTAAAATAGAAAATGGAGAATAGAGAGTGGCCTTGAGTGCTTTCTGATTGAATGCTTGTCATAAAAATATAGCAATCGGATTACTGAAAAAGACGTTGAAGGTCCGTGTTCTGCCTGTTTTATGCACTTTTTTTACGCAAAATCATCCTTCCTTTCCGTGTTTAAGTAAAAATAACACGCGCCCCCTCGGTATCTAATAAATAATGAGTAAATTTGCAAATGATACCCTGTCTGTGGCCGTGAAAGGCCGATAAGGCAGGAAAAAGTGGCAGCGTAGGCCTATGGCCTCTCCGGTGTCGCCTTCGTCTCATTGAAAAAGCCTTTATGATAACAACATACCTCCAACGGATCATCACGCTTGTCGTCTGCTCGATGGCGCTTGCATCGACTGCCTGTGCGCGTAGCACCCAGGCGGCTTCGTCGCCTGCCAAGGGATCTACTGTCATGGCGGCCCGGTCGGCCCAGCCTAAGACGGCTCATGTGCCCGCCCATTTGGCCAAGCGGACGGATGCCGAACTGGCTACCTTGGGCGACCAGTTGCTCGACAAGAATCTTCTCGATAGTGCACTGCTGTGCTTCGAGGTGGTCAATGCGCGCGAGGCCGACGGCGACCGTGTCCTCTATGCCCACACCCTCCACCACGCCGGCCTTATCTATTACCGCCAGGGTATCTATGGCAAGGCGATGGAGCGCTACATGAGCAGTCTGCAGATCTGCGAGGAGGACAACTTGGAGCGGGAACTCTCCACACTTTACAAGAATATAGGCAATGTCTATAGCATGTTCCACGACTTCGACCAGAGTTCCGCGCTCTACAAAAAGTCGCTGGCCCTGGCCCGCAAGTTCAAGGACTATGCGCTGGAGAACATGGCCCTCAACAACCTTATCTTTGCCTATACCGACAAGACGCCCCTCTCGCAGTATCGCCGATGGCAGCAGGAGATGCTCGTCCATCCCGAGAAGCGCGTCCGCTACGACTACGACGTCTTCATGACCGAGGCCCAGGTCCTCATCTACGAGCGTCAGCCCCGCAAGGCCATTGCCGTGCTCCGCAAGGCCGTCGATTACTGCCTGAAGCACCATCTTCAGCCCATCAGCCTTGCTTCTTCCTATGGCACGATGTCGGCCATCTTCCTTCAGCTCGGCCAGCGTGACTCGGCCCTGGTCTATGAGTTGCGCAACAAGCAGATAGCCAAGGAGACGGGCAACACCGCCCTCCTCATCACCACCCTTCGCTCGCTCTCCGACATCTATGAGCCGGTGGACAAGAATCTCGCGCTGACCTATAAGCAGCAATATCTGATGCTCTCCGATAGTGTGTATAATCTCAATGAGTTCAACTCCATCCGCAATGCACTCTACTTCCACGAGATGAACACAAAGTCGAAGGCCATCGACAAACTCTCGATAGAGAATCTGACGCAGTCGCACACCATCACCTCGCAGCGCAACGCCCTTGTGTTGCTGATCATCTCCCTGATCGTCTTCCTGGTGATGTTTGTCGTCATTGCCCGCCAGAAGCACCTCCTCTCGAAGTCCAACCAGGTGCTCTTCGACAAGAGCCAGGAAGACATCATCACTAAGAACGCCTATGTGCAGTCCATCCAGTCCATGAAGGCGAAGATCCAAGAACTTCAGCAGCAGGCTGAGGGAGAGAAGGAAGACGCCCCAGTGGTCGAGCAGGAGGAGAAAGTCCCTGAAGGGGAAGTGGTGCAGACACATGACGCACTGCCGAAAGACGATGAAATCGAAAAAACTACCTCCCGTTTGCCCGAGAAGTTGCGCAACGAGCTCCTCAATACCATCCTTCAGGTGATGGAGACCACTGAGGCTTATTGCGACAGCGACTTCGGCATCGAGAAGTTGGCAACGATGGTCGGTTCCAACTCGCGCTATGTCTCGCAGGTCATCAACGACGTGTATAAGGAGAACTTCCGTACCTTCCTCAACTCCTACCGTGTGAAGAAGGCCATGACACGCATGGACGACGAGAAGGGCTACGGCCACTACACGATACGCGCCATCGCTGAGAGTGTCGGCTACAAGTCGCAGACCAACTTCATCAATGTCTTCACGAAGATGACAGGTATCAAGCCTTCTACTTACCAGAAGATGTCGGCGGAGCGAAGAAATGCTCCGAAGCGCATCTCAGGCGATGAAAGCGAGGAATATAAGGCCAAACATCATCAAGCGTAATCCTTGATGAGGGTCTTATTAGAAAAGGTCTGGACGCACCATTGCTCCAGACCTTTTTCTCAATTCGCCGATATGCTGTGTGGATATCGGCTCTCTACAGACGATGGTTTCGGCCTTTTTCTTTTCTTCTGCCTTTTTCCTTTCTGCTGCTTCCCTCAGCCTTTGTTCGTCAAATAGCGAGGTTAAAGCTCGTTTTTAGTTACTATTTTCCGAATCAGTAACGGTTCTTTTACTTTCAGCGTTGGATGGTTAGAGGCTTTTGCGTAACTTTGCCGTCGGAACATTATCCATATTTATAACTTATCAGATACATCTATTATGAGGAAAGAATTACTTTTATCAGCCGCTCTTGGCATGGGATTCCTCGCAGTTCCGACGATTTCCAATGCTCAGCAGCTCGCTTCGCGTGTCAGCAATGCCACCAAGGCACCCACTTCCCAGCGCATAACTACTCCTACCGCCAAGGCTCAGGGCGCCCTCCGTGCCGAGGCCTTGAATCCTGCCGATTACGGACAGGTTGTGGAGATTCTCGGCGAGGACTTTTCGCTGATGACTACCGGTAGCGTAGGCAACCCCGACAAGGACACCGAACTTTGGTATGTCCGTGAGGATGGCAATGCCTGGATGACGATGCGCGATGGCTACACCCATCAGTCCGGCTGGGGTGGTGCCTACATCTATCCTGCTGGCGGCACCGTCGCCATTGGCAATGGCGACGAGCCGGGCCATCTCAACACCTGCATGATGGACCTCAGCGGCAACGACCAGATTGCCTTCGTCCAGTTTGATATGCGTACCGACGATGGTCAACCCGACCAGACCGTCATCGTCGAGGGAGCCGAGACCTTCAACATGGCTCCGTCATGGCGTGTACTCGGCGGTTCGCAGATCGATGGCATCAGCAGCGAGTGGAAGACCTACACCTTGATGTTCCAGAATGCTGGCGCCTATAGTTTGTTCAATATCTTCCACCCGCAGAAGCAGGGTGAGGCTCTTTGCAACATCTATGTGGACAACTTCCGCGTCTATCAGGTCAATCCGTATGTCAAGATGCCGACGCTCTATGGCCATTCCTATTATACGGGCGATAGCTTCAACGTCAGCTGGAGCAAGGTAGAGAATGCCGACCACTACCTCCTCAATGTCTATTGGGTCGATGAGACCAACGGCAACGCCAAGATGTATGCTGCCGAGAATCAGTCGGTCAACGACACGACCTTCACGGTCAATGGCATCATCTCGGGCAAGAACTACTACTATGTCGTCCAGTCCGTCGATGCAGCCGGCCACAAGTCTTTCGAGCCGACCCCGAAGCTCATCTGTGATCTCGAGGCCCCGAAGGATCTCACCGCTACCGATATCAACCAGGACAACGGCACGTTCACCGCTTCTTGGGAGGCGGCTCCTTCCGCTGAGCGCTACAACTACTGGGCTTACTGCGACCGCAAGGCCACGCAGGACGGTCCGATGCGCCTCACCGACGAGGACTTCACGGGTGTGAAGTGTCCTGATGGCACCCTCGGCGAGGGCTGGGGCTACTCCATGACCGAGGCAGAGTGGAAAGAGACCTCTGTCACCAACCCGTCCTACTTCTCTATGGACAACTACGTCATCCAGCCGATCAACCAGGGTGGCTGGGTAGCCAAGAACGGTTTCCCCTTGGCCGACGGTTGCATCAAGGTCGATGGTTATCAGTATGTCTATAATAACAGCGACGCTGGTCTGATCTCTCCGGAGCTTGACCTCTCCAAGAATGGTGGCAAGATCACCATCAACGTCGATCTCTGGGGTGATACCGAGACCATCCAGTACGAGGATGGCTCTAAGGTCGATTACACCGCACAGTGTGCTGTCGCCCTCTTCAACTGGGATCCCGCCAAGAACGACTTCACCCAGGCTGAGCTCATTTACGTCAAGGACCTCAACTCCTCTTGGCAGAACCGCACCATCGAGTTGACGAAGGGTACGGATCGTTCTATCATCGGTCTCTATTGCGTCGGTTCTCCCGCCAACCTCTTCTTCGATAACTTGAAGATCGACCAGGACTATAAGGCTGGTGAGACGTTTGTCGATCCAATCGTCTATCATCGCTGGTGGGAGGGAACTTCCGTGGATGTTCAGATTCCTATCCGTGGCAACTTGGGCAACATCACCCACCGCGTGACCGCCATCAAGGGCAATCCCGAGACGGGTGCCATCGTGGAGAGCTTGCCTTCCGATACCGAGTTTGTCGGTCGCTATGAGAGCACGGACGTGAAGTCTGTCAACCTCCTCAGCAAGGCCAATGTCCGCGTGGAGGGCCAGACGATTGTAGTCAACGGCAATGGCCTTGTCCAGGTCTATACTCTCGACGGCGCACTCGTCGCCAAGGCAGAGGCCGACGGCCAGGCTCGTATCACGGTTCCCTCTGGCGCCTACATCGTCAAGACGAACAACGAAAGTGTGAAAGTGGTTTTCTAATTAGACGATAGAAGGGAGAGGGCTGCCCGCCTCGTGCTGGCGCCCTCTTTTCTTCCTCCATTTGTGCAGGTCTCCTGAAGAGGGAGTCCTGCGCTTTCACTTGATATTCAACTAATCTTTAAAATACAATACGAACAATGAAGAAAACCTTTATGGCTTTGGCCCTGACGCTTCTTCCCTTTGGCATGGCTTCCGCCCAGGTGCGGATGCTTGTGGTTCCGAAGGATGGTGGTGAGGCCAAGAGCTTCAATCTCGACGACATTCGCCATATCGACTTCCTTGGTGATGGCAATACGTTCTCCGTCGAGTGCGCCACCGACCGCTGGTCTTTCGACTTCGACAAGGTGCGCTGCCTCAAGTTTGATGGTCTCGTCAACGACATTGCGACCGCCACCAAAAAGGAGAGTGACATCCATATTAGTTATAAGGAGGGGCGGATTTTCGTGAGCGGCATGGGCGATGCGGTGACGCACGCTGTGATTTTTGACCTGAATGGATGCAGCCGCGTCAATCTGCCCCATTTTGATGGTCAGCCCATCGATGTGAGTGGACTGCCCAAGGGCGCGTATATCCTCCGCATCGGCGGCAAGGCGTTTAAGTTCTTGCGATAACCCGGCCTGTTCCATCCCAACCATCATCACTACCTCCCCCAGAGGAGAAATGCCTCCGCGAGGCACCTCCGCTGGAAAGGACTAATCAGAAAGCAAAAGAAAACAAAAACAGAAATGAAGAAAATATTTGCATCCCTCCTGCTCGCCCTGACCACCATGGGCGCTTCTGCGCAGGACAATCCCAATCGTCTCATCATCCAGCCGAAGCAGGGCAATCCCTCCGGCTATCTCGTCGAGCGCCTCGACAGTGTCTATTTCACGAAGATCAACGGTCGTGTGGCCGCCGACATCAACCTCCAGGGCTACACCACGGGTGCCACGGGCGACACGCTGCGCCTGGCCGTCACCAAGACGCCCGAGTGCCAGGCTTACAAGATAGCCTGTCTGCCCGCCTCCGTGGCCAACGCACTGACCTCCGACGCCGTCGTCGCCCAGTACTTTGACCTCTATGTCAGTGGCGATAAGTTTACCGAGGACTTCACCAATGCGGTGATGACCAACATGGGCATCGAGTTCAAGCCCAGCTCCGACTATAGCGTCCTCACCATGGGCTATGACAAGTATGGCATCGCCTGCTCTTCTTCTCGTGTCGATTTCTCTACGCCCGCTGCCAACATCATTGGCAATCCCACCGTCACCTACAAGGTGCTGGAGGCCAACTACGAGGACTTCACCATCGACTTCCAGCCCAACGAGGACTGCCTCGGCTTCTATGCCTGTGCCTTCGAGAAGGGTACGGCCAAGGCTCAGTATGAGCAGTGGGGCGCCATGATGGGCTTCGCCAACATGGGCGATATGATCAAGCAGTGGGGTGGCACGATGTTTGCCGATCGTGAGACCCACACTTGGAAGCAGATGACGCCAGGCACCGACTACGAGGTCTATGTCCTCCCGATCGATGAGAACCAAAACTATGGCACGATGGTCATCGTGCCCGTCACGACCAAGAAGTATGGTGGTGCGGGCCAGGCTACGGTCACGATCACGCTGGGTGAGTTTGGTAGCCAGGAAGGCAAGTGCTACCAGTATGTCACCTACACGCCCAACGACCAGGCTTCCTTCATGCGCGACATGATCATCGACAAGGCCGTCTTCCAGTCTTCCGCCGACTGGGGTATGGGTAGCGAGGAGAAGATCCTCGAGTATCTCAAGGATGACCATGATGGTGCTGACCCCAATTGGAACCGCTATGGCGTGGATGTGGCCCAGTGGGGTGTTGATCCCAACAAGGAGTATATCGCTTATGCCATCGCCCAGAACATCAATGGCGAGTGGGGTCCGCTGTCCATGCTCGAGTTTACCACCGGTTCTGCCAAGGTGGCTCCTGCCAAGACGTTCACTGTTGCCAAGCGCCTGAATGGTGTCAGCAAGAAGAGCAACGTCTTCGTTCCTGGCAAGGCTCCCAAGTTGCAGAAGACCACCAAGCGTGGCCTCACCCTTGTAGAAGAGTAATCTCTCCCTGCCTCTTTGCCTACTCTGACCCATCTGGCTGGGTTTCCACCAACCGACAGGGTTTATTCATAGCGGCACCCGACGACGACCATCTGTCTTCTTCGGGTGTCGCTTTTTCGTTCTATATCCTGCGCTGCCGATGGCGGCAAACAACAGAAAATGGCTTTTAGGGGTTCTTGAAATGGTTAAATATATATAAAATTAACCCATCCTCTGTTTGCTCCATTTGTCCTTTGGACTATTTTCCTTATATTTGCAGCCGCAGAGTCTCCTCCTACTAAGGAAGCAACAAGTTCTGAAAAGGGTGGGGAAGCCGAGAGAGACAGAGGCGGTGACGCGCCTCCACACCTGGATTATTAAGACAGAAATAAGAATATTAACTTTAGTGTAACTATGATGAAGAAGACTTTCATGGCATTGGCCTTGACGCTGCTTCCCTTTGGCATGGCCTCCGCACAGGTGCGGATGCTCGTGGTCCCGAAGGATGGTACGGCGCCCAAGAGCTTCAACCTCGATGACATTCGCCGTATCGACTTCCTTGGCGAAGCCAACACGTTCTCCATCGCATGCGCCACCGACCGTTGGTCCTACGAGTTTGACAAGGTGCGCTGCCTCAAGTTTGATGGCCTCGTCAATGACATTGCCACAGCCACCAAGCAGGAGTCTGCGGTCAGTATCGCCTACAGAGAAGGGCAGATCTTCGTGAGCGGCTTGAGCAATGCTCAGGCTAACGCCACGATTTACGACCTCAATGGATGCAGCCGCCTCAGTCTGCCCCACTATGATGGTCAGCCCATCGACGTGAGCTCACTGCCCAAGGGTGCCTATATCCTCCGCGTGGGCGACAAAGCATTTAAATTCTTGAGATAACCATCCCTTCCGCCTCTTTCCTGCATTGGGAACCAGGTGGATCCAAAACATAATACCTAACCAAAGAAACAATGAAGAAATTCTTTACTACCCTTGCTCTCGCGCTGCTCACGCTGGCAGCTTCCGCACAGGAGAATCCCAACCGTGTCATTGTGAAGCAGAAGTACAAGGCCCCCGTCGGCTACCTCGCCGAGCGCATCGACAGCATCTATTTCACCAAGTTGGAGGGCCGCGTCGCTGCCGACGTCAAGTTTCTGAGCTTCTCCAAGGGCAACCTCACCGATACCATCCGCCTCGCTGTCACGAAGACTCCCGAGTGTAAGTCATACAAGATCGCCTGCATGCCCGCCGGCCAGGCCAATTCCTTTGCCAGCGATGCTGCCCTGGAACAATACTTCGACCAGCTCGAAGACTGCCCGACCTTCACCGACGACTTTACCAACGCCACGCTCACGGGTCTGGACATGGAGTTCCAGTCCAATGGCACCTATAGCCTCGTCACGTTGGGCTACGACAAGTACGGCATCGCCTGCGCCTCGTCGCGTGCCGACTTCACCACCCCCAACTCCGACTTGGTGGGCGACCCGAAGGTCCTCTACACCGTCGTGGAGGTGAAGCCCGACAACTTCACCATCTGGTTCCAGCCCAACGGCGACTGCTATGGCTACTACCTCTGCGCCTTCAAGGCCGGTACCGCCGAGGAGCTCTTCGAGAAGTGGAGCAAGGAGGAGGGCTTTGTCAACCTCCAGGATATGATTAAGTCTTGGGGTAGCGATAAGTACACCGACACGCAGATGTACAAGTGGTCTGGTATGGAACCGGGCACCGACTATGAGGTCTATGTCCTTCCCGTTGATGTCAACGAGGCCGACGCTCCCTTCCAGATCATTCCCATCACCACCACGGAGAGCGGTGGTGAAGGCGAGGCCACGGTCACCATCAAGCTCGGCGACTTTGGCGAGGTCGGTGGCAACTACTTCCAGTATGTATGGTTCACGCCCAACGATGAGGCTACCCTGATGCGCGACTTGGTGCTTGCCAAGAATGATGTCATGACCCAGGACTATTGGGGTAAGGGCGACCTCGAGTTTATCAAGGAGTACCTCACGAATGACGACATGCCCGACTACTGGAACCGTTATGGTGAGGACTACTCTCAGTGGGGCGTCTATGCCAATACCGACTACTATGCCTTTGCCATTGCACAGAATGCCAAGGGAGAGTGGGGTCCGCTTGCCACACTGGAGTTCCGCACGCCGGCCTCTGCTCCTGGCGCAGCACCTGCCAAGCCTGGCAGACCGTGTGTGCGTCTGGACAAGGTGGTCAATATGCACAGCTATTTCGAGCCGGGCAAGGCCCCCAATGTCATGCCGAAGAGCAGAAAGACTCGTGTCTCCCTCGTAGAAGAGTAATCACTCCCTCGTAAGAGAAACCGTATAGCGGCATCGGGCAAAGGCGCAAGCCTTGGCCGGGTGCCGCTTCCTTTTACCTTATTATATATACGTATATAGACGAAAAATGTATATAACATCTATTTTTATCTTAGATGAAAGGCCTAAAAGTGTTATTTTGCGAAAAATGAGAAAATATGTAGCCTATTATTTTTGATTTTCATTTATTTTGCTTATTTTTGCATCACGGCTTTGGCTCTTATGGAGAATTATACATTCTTTGCGGTGAGCGAGGCCGACGGCGACAAGTCCTCTTGGGTGCGCAGCCATAGAAACCGACGCAGCATAGGTAGCTGGGTGCAACACTTCCCAGGCCGACCTTGACGCAGCTCCCTGGGGGCACCTTCCCATTCACGGGTTGAATAGACGAAGTTATTATCTTTTTTACATTATTATTAACCGGGATGAGGCCAACGGCTTCTTTTCCCCACCTAAGGAAAAAGTAGCTTACACGGACGAATCCCACAAAGAAAATCATTTATGAACAAAGCATTACGATTTGTTTGGTTGTCTTTGTTGACATTGTTCTGCGGAGTAGCTTCCGCGGGGACAGTGGTCTTCGACCCGGCGACCGATGCGAGTAGTGGAACGTCTTTGACAAAGGATGGAATCACGATTACGATGACATCCGGGACCAGTTCGTTTGCAGCGACCGACTACAACGGCACGTTGTCTTATGCCTTTGCCAAAAGTACGGGTTTTGAAATTTCAAATCAAGAGCCAGCAGGTAACATAACTGCGGTTACCTTTGAGTTTCAGTCAACTGGTGGTTACATTTTCGACCGCTCTTACAAGTTGTCAACTACAGAGGTAGAGGGTGGTTGGAAATATGCGGTTCCAGATGCTACTGGATCTTCTTTGTTGAGTTTCTCCGTTTACACAGGTTCCATATATATATCCAGAATCACCGTTGAGTATATCGACGGTACTGGAGGTGGCGGTGGTGGCGAGGTAGGTACGACCTACTCCATCAACGACTTGATGACCGGTGCTACCGATGTGGCTTCCGCTACGCTGAAGTTCACCGACGCACAGGTAGTCTATGGTGATGGCACCAACTATATCGTGCGCGAGGGTGGCAAGGCCATCGACCTGATGGGCACCTCCCTCTCTCTCGAAAAGGGCGCTACGCTCAATGGTACGGTGACGATGAACGTCACTTACAAGAATGGTTTCTTGAAGGCAGAGGATGTCGCTGGTGTCACCAACGGCAACAATCTGACGCAGACCAACGCCACGGGCGAGAATGTCCCCGTGACGACGACCATCGACCAGTTGGCCTCCAACTACAAGGGCGACTTGGTTCTGCTGAGCCAGGTCACTATCTATAATGACGCTACTGGCGATTTGGGACAAGGTGCTGCCTACTATGCACGCAAAGGCTTCAATTTCGCTACGCTTACCAACATAGCTGACTTCTTGGACAAGGTGAGCGCCGACCAGGATGCCACCTACGACATCGTCGCTTGGTATAACGAGCCGGGCGCTGGTGCCATCAAGGCTAAGTTGCAGATTGTGGAGTTCCTTGGTGGCGAGGTGGCTAAGCCCGCCGCGCCGGTCATCAGTGGCAACCAGAACTTTACGGGTAGCACCGACGTGACGATCACGGCCGAGGAAGGCGCTACCATCTTCTATACCACCGACGGCACCGCGCCGACGAGCTGGGATCCCGCCTATACTGCTCCGTTCACCATCACCGAGACAACGACGGTGAAGGCAGTGGCCCGCGTGAATGACATCTATAGCGATGTCGCCGAGATGACGTTCACCAAGGAGGAAAGTGGCGTGACGGGCTCTACCATCGCCGATCTGGCCACAGCTGCTAAGAGCCAGGACAACGTGACGCTTGTGCTCAACAACGCTAAGGTCGTCTATGCTCAGGGCAACAACTACATCCTTCGCGAGGATGGCAAGGCCATCGACCTGCTCAACACCTCTCTCTCGCTGACGCAGGGAACGACGGTGAGCGGCCATGTCCAGCTCAATGTCACCTACACCTCAGGCATCCTCTCTACTTCTGATATCGAGGGTGTGACCACGGATGCCAACCTGACCGCAACGGGCGTGGCTGGCGACATGGATCCCATCGCTTGTACGGTGGGTCAGGTGAAGAATTATCCTGGCGACCTCGTCTATGTCGAGAACCAGGAGGTTTGGAATTACGGCACGACTTGGTACTTCTATGAAGGCGCAAGTTGGACTTCCGTTTATCTCACCAATGCGTCTGACTTTAACATGGTAGCCAACAAGTACTACAATGCTACTCTTTGGTACAAAGAAGTCTCTTATTATGGTGACGTCAATGCGACCATCGTCTCTTGCGAGCGCAACGTCACCTCTCTCAATGCGCCGTTTATTGATGGTACGGAGACCTTCTCCGACAATACGACGGTGACGATCACTGCCGACAATGTCGCTACGATCTACTACACGCTCGACGGTACTGATCCTACGACCGCCTCTACGGTCTATACTGAGCCGTTCACGCTCAGCGAGTCGGCTACGGTGAAGGCTATCGCAGCCTACAAGTCGATTGTCTCTCCTGTTGCCTCCAAGGTGTTCAACAAGGTGGATGCCAATGCGCCGATGACGATCGAGCAGCTTGCTTCTTTCAAGAGCAGCTTCGATCAGGTCACGCTCTCTCTCAACAACGCACTCGTCGTCTATGGCGAGGATGGTAGCTACATCCTCCGCGAGAACGACCGCGCTATTGACATCCTCAACACGACGCTGCCGCTGACCATCGGTGCTACCGTCTCTGGTACGGTGAAGCTCAAGGTCAACTATGCAGCTGCTCCTGGTAGCTACGCCGCCTACCCGGGTCTTCTGACCACGGCCGACCTTGCCGACGTGACCAACGCCGACAACCTGACCGTCACGCCGGGTGCCACCACCGATCCCAGTCCGATGGCCATCGACCTGGCGCAGATTCCCAACTATCCGGGCGACTTGCTCAAGGTGACGAATGCCACTGGATGGAACTATGATATCCCGGCGTTCTATAGCTACAGCCCGTTTGTGGAGTTCTTCCTCACCAACGGTGCTGACTATGGTGTCGTCAACTATGGCCGCTACAACGCCACGGTTTGGTACAACGACGTCTCCAACAACCGCCTTCAGGGCAAGATCATCAAGTGCAGTAAGGTCATCACCTATCTCAATGCTCCGCAGATCAGCGGTACGGACAACCGCACCGACTTCGACGAGAGCACCGAGGTGACGATCACGACCGAGGAGGGTGCCAGCATCTACTACACGCTCGACGGTACGGATCCCACGAAGGAATCTACGCTCTACACTGCGCCCTTCACCATCACCAACAGCTGCACGGTGAAGGCCATCGCTACCTACAACGAAATCGTTTCTCCGGTTGGCTCCGTAGAGTTTACGAAGAACGACTACTCGGGCACCAACACGATCTCCGACCTCATCGTCTATGGCGAGAGCAAGGATAGCGTCGTCGTCCACTTCGAGAATGCCAAGGTGGTCTATAGCGAGCAGGGTGACCTGGGCTACCACTACATCATCCGCGACGATGGATTGGCCATCGACCTCACGAACATCACCAAGTTCACCTTCCCCGTGGGTGCATACAACCTGAAGGGTACTATGCCTCTGAAGGTCACCTACCAGAAGGGCTTGCTGATCGCCGAGGAGCTTGAGAGCACCAACTCAAGCAACATCTCCTTCGTATGGCCGGAGACCAATGACATGGATCCGATCGAGGTCGATCTCATCGACGTGAAGCTCCACAAGGGCGACCTCCTCAACCTCAAGGATGTTGAGGTCTGGACCTATAGAGGCACGACGAGCATCTACACCAACACGCCGAGCTACATCGAGCTGAAGGTGACCAATGCTGAGGACTTCGACCTTGAGAGTGGTTTCTATAACCTCACGATCTGGTACAACGATGCTTCTTCCGACTACTATGCTGGTAAGGTGAAGGTCATCAAGGCCGAGCGTGTTGATAAGCGTCCGGATGCTCCGGTGATCCTCGGCGAGGAGGAGTTTGTGGGCAAGACCACCGTCTCTATCGCTGCTACCGAGGGCCTGAATGTCTATTACACCCTCGACGGTACCGATCCTACCCGTCAATCTACGGTCTATACCGAACCGTTCGCGATCACCGAGACCACGACGGTCAAGGCTGTCACCGCTTATCTCGACGACTACTCTGACATCGTCACCAAGACCTTCACGAAGGTCGGCGACTTCGAGACCAAGACTATTGCACAGCTCTTCGAGGGCCAGCAGGCTGTCGAGAACGTGACGATCAGTCTCAACAATGCCAAGGTGGTTTACACCGAGAAGCACGACGATGGCACGAAGGTGGCTATCCTCCGCGAGAATGGTCAGGCACTCGACGTCATCTCTGGCGTGCTCGACCTCCCGTTGGGTTCTACCGTCAGTGGTACGTTCTTCGCCAGTGTCGATTTCAACGGTGGTATCTTCACTACCCGCGACGTACAGGGCGAGACCAACAGCTATGAGCTCGAATACACCATGCCGAGCGACGAGGGCTACAACGATCCGATCGAGACGACCGTGGCCGATGTCCACCTCTATCCCGGCGACCTCGTTAGCATCAAGGGTCTCCAGGTGCTGGGCCAAGATGGTCAGTACTACGGATTCACAGAGGACTACAGCTTCGTCAACCTCACCGACAATGATGAGTTGGCCAACACCGTCTCTGGTCAGAAGTACACCGTCCTCGGATGGTTCAACGCTCCGGGTACCGGCTTCGCCGATGGCAACGCTTCTCTGAAGGCTGTCAAGCTCACCGCTGAATGGCAAATAAACTTCCAAGGAAGTTGACTCAAAAGAAAATGCAAATCGTTGGGGAGCAGATCAGGCTTGCCAGATTGCGTCGCAACCTGAGCATGGCACAAGTTGCAGAAAGGGCAACCTGCTCAGAAGTTACCCTATGCAAAGTGGAGAAGGGATTGCCTACGGTCTCCATCGGAATCTACCTGCGTGTGCTCTATGCGCTTCAGTTGGATGACGATATATTGCTGTTGGCAAAGGATGACCATCTCGGAAGGGCATTGCAGGACATGGGACTGACGAATCGTCAACGAGCATCTAAAAAGGAATAGGAATGGAACGACTGTTTGTTTTCGCTGATTTTAACTGGCTCGGCAAAGGGGAGCTGGTAGGGGAGTTGTGCTATGAAAATTTGCGCGGCTCTGACAGTTATGCATTTAAGTTTGATGAGAATTGGCTTAAGGTTCATGCCGGAATTAAGCTTTCGGAAGACATCAACAATTACCCAGGCATGCAATATACCCAGCCAGGAAGTGATATTTTCGGATGTTTTTCTGATGCTTTGCCAGATAGGTGGGGACGTACCTTGCTCAAAAGAAGAGAACAAATACTGGCTTCTGAAGAAAAAAGAGCAGTCAGACCTCTTTCCTCTTTCGATTATCTTATGGGCATCGATGACTCCTCCAGAATGGGTGGATTTAGGTTTAAGAAGGAAATGGAAGGTGATTATATCAATGTGTCTCCATCTCTCAAGATACCCCCATTAACAGAGATTAGAGAATTGGTTCATGCCAGTCAAGAAGTAGAGAGATCTGAAGAGAATGATGTTTTGCCTGAGAAAAAATGGATAGCGCAGCTCATCCAACCTGGTACTTCATTGGGTGGCGCAAGACCTAAAGCAGGCGTATTGGATGAAAAAGGTAATCTATGCATCGCGAAGTTTCCTTCTCGAAAAGATGACTATGACGCAGGACTTTGGGAGCACTTTTCTCACCTGCTAGCTCAAAAAGCTGGTATCCTGGTAGCTCAAACCAGGGTGTTGGGAGGATTGGGAAAATATCACACACTCCTGTCTAAACGCTTTGACCGAACTGCAGAAGCTAAGAGAATCCATTTTGCGTCATCCATGTCTCTGCTAGGATTAAAGGATGGTGAAAATGCATCTAAAACATGAATTTCTATTAGAAATAATTTTTTATTTTCCAATTTTTACTTAACTTTGCGATGCTTGTGTAGCCTTCTGTGGAGAATAAGCCTGTCCTAAGGGGGTGAAACAACCTACTGTGGGTTTGGCCTTGTGGCAAATAACTCCGGTAGCGAAGATGAAATGAACGCGCGAGATTCTTGACCTCGTGTCGTCGTAGATGAAAAGAGAAGTAAAGGCGAAATTATTTTATTATTAACCAGGGATGCCCCGCCATTTTTGAACCCACCCAAGAGGCAAGGATGTCGGAAATCCCATAAAAACAAACAATTATGAACAAAGCATTACGATTTGTGTGGTTGTCTTTGTTGACGCTAATCTGCGGAGTAGCTTCCGCGGGCACAGTAGTTTTTGACCCAACCCAAGCGTCTGATGTGACAACTGGAGGAGGGACGACCATTACAAAAAATGGTATTACCCTGGCCATAACGAAGCAAAATCCGTCATGGCCAATTTCATTTGACGCAACGAAACAAGACGGTAAAGTATGTTATACTTTATATCAAGGCTCTAGAATTGAAATAACGCCCGATGCGTCATTAGGTAATATTATCGCGATTACCTGTGAATACTTCAATACCGGCTCGGGTGGAATTTACGAGATGACAAAATATGGAACAATAGTGCCAAATGGCCAGAGATATGAATTTGCAAATGGAGGTCTCAGAGCAATCCCTTTGCAACCTTATTATGGAAGTGTCTTTCTGACAAAGCTTACTGTAGAATATGATGGTGGAGAAGATCCTGGCCCAGGTCCAGGTGGTGATGTTGAACAGACGACAACGATTGGCCAGTTGATGCAGGGGGGTAAATGTCACTTCTGCCAACATAAAGTTTACCAATGCTCAGGTTGTTTATGCAGAGGGAAACAATTATATTGTTCGTGAGAACAATCAGGCCATTGATATTATGAATAGCAGTTTGGCTTTGTCGCAAGGTGATAAGCTGAACGGAACGGTGAAGCTCAATGTTACTTATAAAAATGGCATTTTAACAACTACCGATATATCAGGATCGACTAATAGTGACAAGTTAATATCTACTCCAAGTGGTTCGACGGACTATGACCCAATACATTGCGCTACTGTGGCAGATATGTTAAAGTATCCTGGTGATTTACTTGTTGTGGAGAACGCAACTTATGATGGTTACAATGGATACTGTGCTGATCGTAAGCGATATTTTACTATTTCAAATGCGACAGATGTTGTGCCATATCAAAAATATGATATGACGGTTTGGTTTAATAATGTACTATACACCAATCCAAAAGTGAAAATCGTCAAGTTGGAGCCAGTTATTACGTCTCTTGACGCACCCGCTATTACGGGTGAAACTTCGTTCGAGGAAAGTACGACCGTAACCATCAACTCCGACAAAAACGTCGCCACTATCTACTATACGACCAATGGTGATGAGCCTACGACCAGTTCTACCCCTTATAACGGTCCGTTCACTTTGACCGAGACTACAACGGTGAAAGCTATTGCGGCTTATAAAACAGTTGTTTCTCCTGTTGCAACCTGTGTTTTCGAAAAGATTGATGCTAACGTGACCAAGACGATAGCTGAACTTGCTGCGACTCAGAATAGCTACTCCATGGTGAAGGTTAGCTTCACTAATGCGCAAGTGGTCTATGCTGATGGCAAGAATTTCATCCTTCGCGAGGATGGCAAGGCGCTTGACGTGATGAATAGCTCACTCAACTTGCAGCAGGGCGCATTCTATCAAGGTACGGTAAGGTTGAAAGTGACTTGTGAGAATGGCATCTTGAAGGCTTCCGATGTCGAAGGCAAGACTGACGCCACGGATATTACGCTTGTTTCTCAGCCAACGACCAAGCCCAATCCTATCGTATGTACGGTAGCAGAAGCGGCTCAGCATCCAGGTGACTTGATAAAGTTGGAGGGCTTGACCGTGACTTACTGGAATGATTATTACGCGTATGATGAGAACTCTGAAAGATATGTGTATTTCTCCAATGGCGCAGGGATGGTGCAAGATGGCAAGCAATATGATCTGACGGTGTGGTATAATGATAGAAAGCAAAACTATAGTGGTAACTATTTCCCATTGACAAAGATAGTGGTAGCTACTCCCGCCATTACTCATCTTGATGCCCCAACTATTTCTGGTGATGCGCTGTTTGTCGAGAGCACGAATGTGACGATTACCTCTCCTGTGGATGTGGAAGGCGTTGCTATCTACTACACGTTGGACGGCACAGACCCCACGACGGCACCCCAGCCTTACAACGCGCCTATCCCTCTGACCGAGACGACAACGGTGAAGGCGATTGCAGTTTATAAGTCTATAACGTCTGACGTTGCTACTATGACGTTTGAGAAGTTCGACGCTAATGCTCCGAGGACGATTGCTGATCTTGCCAGTATTAAGACAGACTTAGCAAGTGTCACAGTTAGTTTCGTCAATGCAAGGGTCGTTTATGGTGAAGATAACAATTTTATTCTCCGCGAGAACATCGACGGCAAGTACTATGCCCTTGATGTGCTGAATACGCAACTGCCGTTCAAGATTGGTGCAACGGTATCTGGCACGGTGAAGTTGAAGGTTGCCTTCAAGGCCAATCCGGCTGAGAACAATGGCGTGCTGAGTACGGCGGATGTTACCGAAACACTCAATCATAATTTGACGATTACCCCAGGTACTTCCGTCATGCCTATTCCGCTTGAGGTGCCACTCTTGGAGGTTAGAAATTATCCTGGCGATCTGCTCGTTGTGAAAGACGGCAAGTGGGACCCCTCTATCAACGGTATATATGAGTATGAACCCTCCACCACGGGTTGGGGCCATGGAGCAGAACATGATGTTTATGTGTCTAACTATTCGGAATACACTTTTGGACAGTATGATGTGATTGATGTCATGCTGTGGTACAATGATGTGTATACGGAAAAGACGTCTCCTCGCGCGAAGATTATTGGTGCGAAGGATACTTATGAGTACGTGATGACGGCAGCAGGATGGGGTACGATCATTATTCCGTTCGACTGTGAGAAGCCCGAGGGTCTGACAGTCTACGATTGTAGCTTCGTGAGCGAGTCTGGTATGTTGATGGGTGAAGAGGTAAGTTGCTTCAAAGCAAATACTCCGTATCTTGTCAAGGGCACGCCTGGTATTGCGTCGAACTATACGCTTGAGGGCTATGCGGCAAAGCACGAAGAAGTTATTGACAATGGTATCATGACTGGCACGTATGTTGAATGTATTGCTCCTGTCGGATCTTATGTCCTCCAGGATCAAGATGCAGGTGTGGCTTTCTATCAAGTTGGCGAGGGAGTAAACATTAAAGTGAAGGCCAATCGTTGTTATCTCAATCCGCAGAGCAACGGAATCAAGAGCGTTAAACTCCCGGATGATAATGTGAATGGAGTGACCAATGTCAATTCAACAGACTCGATGCTCGTCGATGTCTATACGATGAATTCATGCTAATCGGCTTGCATTCGGCTGGACGGAAGGTTATCTTTGTATAGTGGCTGCGCCAGGGCAAATGGTGAGCCAGGCTTCTTGGCATGAACAGCAGGAAGAGGCAAGTGACTGAAATGTAAAATATAATCAAAAGAAACAATGATGAAAAAGTTAAATTTCTTATCAATCTCTTCGGTTGGGAGCCGGAAAAGACCGTTCTCGTATCGGTCTCGTATCAATCCCGTATCGATCCCGTATTGATCCCGTATTAATCCCGTATTGATCCCGTTCTCCTATCGTTCTCCTATCATTCTCGCTCGTTCTCCCAAGCGGAAACAATACGGAAACAATACGGAAAGGTGCAAATAGATGAAAAGAACATGCTGACATGGTTGATACTCAATAAAATCGAGATCGATAAAACTCCAGGGTTGCGGACCAAATACAATGAAGGGGATGCGAAGAAGGCTGCATGTGATCTTTCAGAATTGGCCAACCGAGGGTGTTTGTCTGTTGGTGCCATAAAAGAACTTCTTAATCGTTATGGTATCCAGTATATCCATGTCGAAAAAATAGATAAAACACCTATAGACGCTTTCTCGACCATAGTCAATGAGCATCCTGTTATCACCGTGACCTATCGCTATAATGATATGGATAAATTGGCCTTTGATATATTGCACGAGCTCTGTCATATCGACAGGCATTTTGGTAGCGACCAAACAGCTTTTATTTCTATTGATGGTTTATACTCCAATGACCCAAGAGAAAGAGAAGCTAATGAGTTTGCGCGCCAAATGTTGATCCCAGATAAGGTGTGGAATGAAATGATGAGCGTTGGTTGTAATAGCTTGTCGCCTTATAAGATAGCGAAGACGATAGCACAAGCCGCAGGGTCAAGGGGCATTAGTCCTTCAATAGCCGTGGCGCGATATAAACACGATACGAAATGGTATAATACATCATCATATAGGTCACCAAAGATTTTTTGAAATCAACTATTGAAATTATAATTTGTCCGCTTCAATACATCTATGTAGCGGATTTTTTGTACTTTTGCATTCAGATAACAAAATACCAAGCATGAATATGGAAAAGAATTTCAAGCGCACTACGGTGACTGCGGCCCTGCCTTACGCCAATGGCGGCGTGCATATCGGCCATTTGGCAGGCGTCTATGTGCCGGCAGACACCTATGTCCGCTATCTCAGACTGAAGAAAAAGGATGTGGTCTTCATCGGTGGAAGTGATGAGCACGGCGTGCCCGTCACGATTCGTGCCCGCAAGGAGGGTATCACCGTCCAGGAGGTCGTCGATCGCTATCATAACCTGATCAAGGACTCGTTTGAGAAGTTCGGTATCTCGTTTGACATCTATAGTCGCACGACCAGCTCCATCCACAATAAGTTTGCCTCCGACTTCTTCCGCAAGCTCTATGACGACGGCAAGCTGGAGGAGATCACCGAGGAGCAGTATTGCGACGAGGTGACGGGCGAGTTTCTGACCGACCGCAACATCGTCGGCACCTGCCCCCGCTGCGGTGCCGAGGGCGCCTACGGCGACCAGTGTGAGAAGTGTGGCGCCACGCTCTCTCCCGAGGAACTCATCAACCCGACCAACAAGAACAACCCCGGACACGGACTGGTGAAGCGGCCCACGAAAAACTGGTATTTGCCGCTCAACCAATATCAGCAATGGCTGAAGGAGTGGATCCTCAATGGTCACAAGGAGTGGCGCTCCAACGTCTATGGACAGTGTAAGTCGTGGCTCGACATGGACCTGCAGCCCCGCGCCATGACACGCGACCTCGACTGGGGTATCCCCGTACCCGTGGAGGGTGCCGAGGGCAAGGTGCTCTACGTGTGGTTTGACGCCCCCATCGGCTATATCTCCAACACCAAGGAACTTTGCGATGCCGACCCCGCGCGCTGGGGATCGTGGGAGAAATGGTGGCAAGACCCGGAGACGCGCCTCGTCCACTTCATCGGCAAGGATAATATCGTCTTCCACTGCCTCATCTTCCCCACCATGCTCAAAGCCCATGGAGGCTATATCCTGCCCGACAACGTGCCTTCCAACGAGTTCCTCAACTTGGAGAACGACAAGATCTCCACGTCGCGCAACTGGGCCGTCTGGCTCCATGAGTATCTGGTCGATTTCCCGGGCAAGCAGGACGTGCTGCGCTATGTGCTCACGGCCAATGCCCCTGAGACGAAGGACAACAACTTCACGTGGAAGGATTTTCAGGAGCGCAACAACTCGGAGCTGGTGGCTATCTATGGCAACTTCGTCAACCGCGCCCTGCAGCTCACGAAGAAATACTGGAACGGCGTGGTGCCCACGCCGGGCAACCTCCTCGATGTCGATCGCAAGGCCGTGGAGGAGTTTAAGGACGTGAAGGACAAGATGGAGCAGCTCCTCGACGGATTCCACTTCCGCGAAGCGCAGAAGGAGGCCATGAACCTCGCCCGCATCGGCAACCGCTACATCACGGAGTGTGAGCCGTGGAAGGTGTGGAAGACGGATCCCGACCGTGTGAAGACGGTGCTCTATATCTCGCTGCAGCTCGTTGCCAACCTTAGTATCGCCTTTGAGCCCTTCCTGCCGTTCTCCAGCAAGGACCTGCGCGCTATGCTCCGCCTCGACAGTTTCGACTGGAAGGACCTGGGCAGCACGGAACTGCTGAAGCCGGGCCATCAGTTGGCCGAGCCGCACCTGCTCTTCGAGAAGATCGAGGACGAGGTCATCCAGAAGCAACTCGACAAGCTCGCTGCCACGAAGAAGGCCAACGAGGCCGAGAAGGCTGCTGCCGACTACAAGGCGACACCGATCAAGCCGAACGTCGATTTCAGCGAGTGGGAGAAGCTCGACATCCGTGTGGGTCACGTCAAAGACTGCCACCCGGTGAAGAAGAGCAACAAGCTCCTGCAGTTTACCATCGACGACGGATCGGGCACGGACCGCACCATCCTCTCGGGTATCGCCAAGTACTATAAGCCCGAGGAACTGATCGGCAAGGACGTGCTCTTCATCGCCAACCTCGCTCCCCGCAAAATGATGGGCATCGAGAGTTGTGGCATGATCCTCTCTGCCCTCGACTTCGATGGAAGCCTCGCCGTCACCTCCCTCCTGCGTGGGGTGAAGCCCGGCAGCCAGGTGGGATAAGATAATACAAACCATCTATCGCCCCATACGACAAAGGCCATCGTAACAGATCTTTGTGGTATGGGGCGTTTTTATAAATAAGGAGGAAAATTCATGGTAAAAAAACAAGAGCTCAATGAGAGTATGATAGCCAATGAACTTGAACCGTTTGAGCCTACTCATCCTGGTGAAGTCCTAAAAGAAGAGATAGAATATCGTGGGATATCCCAAAGGCAACTTGCTCACGAAATTGGCGTGTCCAGTTCTTTACTCAACGAAGTGCTGAACGGCAAAAGAGCCTTGAACACGCAATTAGCTCTTCTGTTGTCCGTGGCACTCGATATAGATGCGGAGCCCCTGCTAAGGTTGCAGACCAAGTATGACATGCTGACAGCCCAGCGAAATCCGTCGTTCATGCAGCGTCTGGATAGTATTCGGAAGGTAGCAGCAGTCTTGTAGCGGCTGCTACTCCCCGCCGATGGTGAGCGTCTGGTCGCAATAGTCCGTGACGGCCATTCTGTGGGTGACGAAGATGATGGTCTTGTCCGAGTCTTTGAGGACGTTGGCCAGAAGCTGTCGCTCCGTTTCGGGGTCGAGGGCCGAGGTAGCCTCGTCGAAGAGCATGATGCTACGGTTGCGGAGCAAGGCACGGGCGATGGCGATGCGCTGCGCCTGTCCTTCGCTTAGTCCGCCCCCCTGTTCGGTGCACGCCGTGTTGAGGCCGTCGGGCAGGTCGAAGACGAAGTCGGCACAAGCCTTGCGTAGCGCCTTCTCCATCTCCTCGTCCGTGGCATTGAGTTTGCCCAGGCGCAGGTTGTCGCGTATGGATCCGCTCAGCAGCGTGTTGCCCTGTGGTACATAGGCCAGGTTGCAGCGTGTGCGGGGCGAGAGCGGGTGGACCGATTGGCCGTCATAGAGTTCGATACACCCATCCTTGGGCGAGAGCAGGGCGAGCAGCAGGCGGACGAGCGTTGTCTTGCCCGCTCCCGTCGGACCGAGGATGGCCGTGCAAGATCCCGGGCGGAAGTCGAAGGACAGGTGGTCGATGACATTCTCCGTGCCGTCGTCGTAGCAATAGGTTGCCTCCCGGAGGCGGATGCCACAGGGGGAATCCATCCACAGAGGAGCTCCCTGCTCTTCCGTCGGGTCCTCCTCCAGTTCCATCAGTCGCTCTGCTGCCGTCATCACCCCCACGAAAGCCGGGACGAGACGCGTCAGCTGGCGGGCAGGCGACTGGATGCGTGCCACCAGTTGCAGGAAAGCCGTCATGCCACCAAAGGTCAGCGATCCCGCCGACATGCGTATGGCCGCCCAGGCGAAAGCCACCAGGTAGCAGAGGGAGAAGCCCAGGTTGAGGATGAGGTTGGAGAGGACGGAGAACTTCGTGCGGCGCACGACATTCTGCCGCAGTTTGCGCTGCTCGTCCTCCAGTCTATCGACCGCATGGTCGGTGTCTTCGAGTGTTTTGATGAGTGTCTGGTGCTGGATGGTCTCCTGCAGGACGCTCTGCACGACCGAGTCGCTCTTGCGCACCTCGCGTGTCAGTCGGCGCATCTGCCGCATGTAGATTTTGCTGAAGAGAGCGAAGAGCGGAATGGCCAGGACGATGATGATCGCCAGGCGCCAGTCCATCTGCAGCAGGTAGAAGAACGCACCACAGAATAGCAGCACCTTGCTGAGCGTGTCGGGGATGGTCTCGGTGAGAAATGAGACCACTTGCGTCACGTCCGTCTCCAGGCGGTTGAGCACGTCGCCAGAATGGCGTCGCGCCTTGCCGCGCCAGGTGGATCGCAGGATGCGGTCGAGCATCTGCTGCTGCATGCGGTTCTGCGCGCGGATGCCCAGCAGGTTGCGCACCCAGACCGAGGCGATGCTCAGCGCAAACCCCATCAGGACGAAAGACGCCATCACGGCCACCGAAGCGAGGATGTTGCCCTCTGTGGCATGAGAGGCCACGTCGATGGCGTGCTGAATGGCCCAAACCGACCCGAGCGATACCGCTACGTCGCCCAGTCCGATGAGGGCGTTGAAGAGCGCCTGGAGACGGTTGCCACGCCAGGCATGCCAAAGCCACCGAGCGATCATCGTCGCTGGATACTGACGGTTGGCCTCTTGCAGCTTGCCGCCGGAGAGTCGGTCGAGAACCCTCGCTATTTTCCCCGTTATACTCATGGTGCTATCGGATATGTGATTTTTGCGCCCCCTGCTTTATTGTCTTGGGTCAGCCCCCCACATCAGTTTTTCGCGTAGGGTACTGAAGTAAGTGATATCCCCCCGCACGACCATCTTCGCCTCGTAGGGCGCGCGGCGGATGGTCATCACCGTCCCCTCGTGGAGTTTGGTCGCCTCACCATCGATGGCGATCATGAAGTTGTGGCTCCGGCTCTTCACCTCCAGGCGTATCTCGCTGGTGTCGGGGAGCACGATGGGGCGTGTGCTCATGCTGTGGGGAGCCACTGGCGTGAGTGTCAGTACCTTCGACTGTGGCACGACGATTGGTCCGCCATTGCTCAGCGAGTAGGCCGTGGATCCTGTCGGTGTGCTCACGACGAGGCCGTCGGCCTGGTAGGTGTTGAGATACTGTCCGTCCACGGTGGCGCGGACCGTGATCATCGCGGCAAAATCGCGCTTGAAGAGCGAGATGTCGTTGAGCGCATAAGGATAGATGCCGAGTGGCTCCCCCTCCGTCTCGATGCCGATGACCGACCGCGAGTCGATGCGATAGCGCCCCTGGTAGATGTCCTCCACGGCCGTGGCAAACTCCTCGGGCAGCACGCTGGCCAGAAAGCCGAGCCGCCCCATGTTGATGCCGAGCATCGGGATCTGCTTCTCGCCGACACGACACGCCGCCTTGAGCACCGTGCCGTCACCACCCAGGGAGAGGGCGAAGTCGGCCTCGAAGTCGCGGCCGTCGATCAGCTCGTCGATATCCAGCCGGTAGCGGAGGATCTTCGAGAGTTGCCGGGCGAACTGCCGTTCCATCAATATCGTGGCCCCATGCTGGCGCAGGACGCTCAGTATCGAACCGATGCGGGCGGTGTCGCGCGCCTTGTAAGTGTTGCCAAAAATGGCAAAACGTAGCCTTTGCTCCGTCATAATTGGTCGATTAATCATTCTTTTCGCTGCTTTTATACGCCGTTTCAAAAGGTTTTCGTATATTTGCAGTTGGAAATTTTCCGCAAAAATAATTATTTTAAACGAGAAACAAGACTTTAAAGCAGAATATTATGGCAAAAGTGTATGAATTTCTGGCCGACGGCTTTGAGGAGATCGAGGCGCTGGCGCCTGTTGATGTCCTTCGCAGGGGTGGTGTGGAGACAGTGATGGTGAGCATCATGGGCCGTCGCGAGGTCGTTTCCGCCCATGGTGTGACGGTCGTAGCTGACCTGATGATCGAAGAGGCTGGCGACTTCTCGGATGCTGACATGCTCCTGCTCCCTGGCGGAATGCCCGGCAGCACCAACCTGCGTGACCACCAAGGGGTGATAGCGGCCCTTCAGCGTCAAGCACAGGCCGGGAAGCGCGTCGGAGCCATCTGTGCCGCTCCCCTTGTCCTGGCCCATGCTGGCCTGTTGCATGGTCGGCGTGCTACGATCTATCCCGGCATGGCTGCCCACCTCGGCGACGCTATCTACGAGGAGAAGTTGGTCGTGGAGGACGGACTGATCACCACGGCTGAGGGACCTGCCGCCGTGCTGCCCTATAGCTATCGTCTCGTCTCCTACTTCCGTGGCGATGAGGCTGCGCAGAGCATTGCCAAGGGAATGGTGTATGACCGTTTGCTTCGCGAGGGATGAAACGTTATGTCGTGATCGTGGCTGGTGGAAAGGGCACGCGTATGGGGGCGGACGTGCCCAAGCAGTTTCTGCCCATCGGCGGACGCCCCGTCCTCATGCGGACGCTGGAGCGTTTTCATGCGTTTGATCCCGAGATGCATCTCGTTGTCGTCCTCCCTGCCGATCAGCAGGACTACTGGCGGGCGCTGTGCGAACGCTATCAGTTTGACTTGCCCCATGCCTTGGCTACGGGGGGTGCCACCCGTTTCGACTCTTCGCGCCATGGACTGGCTCTGGTCCCCGACGACGAGGCCGCCCTGGTAGCCGTCCATGATGGCGCACGCCCCTTTGTCTCCATCGAGACGATCGGCCGCTGCTTTGCCAAGGCAGAAGAGGTGGGAGGTGCCGTCCCCGTCCTTCCCGTCACGGACACGCTCCGTCGCAGAACAGAAGGGGAGGGGAGCGAGACCGTAGATCGGAGTCGCTACTTTCGTGTGCAGACCCCGCAGGTCTTTGACGTGCGCCTCCTGAAGGAAGCCTATGCCCAGCCCTACCGTCCGGAATATACCGACGACGCCAGCGTCTATGAGTATTCGGGCACCCATCGGGTGGCCCTCGTCGAAGGCAATGTCGAGAACATCAAGCTCACCACGCCCTTCGACCTGCTGGTGGGCGAGGCTTTGGCCCATGAGGCGTCGGCAGAGTAGCCATGCCGCATGGGATAACCTATTAAGATAAAAGAAGAAATGAACCTACTCGAACAAGACATCATGTACCTCCCCGGGGTTGGGCCGCGTCGCAAGGACCTGCTCAACAACGAACTGGGTGTGGCTACCTATGGTGACTTGCTGGAGTATTTTCCTTATAAGTATGTCGATCGGACGAAGATCTATCGCATCTCCGAACTCACGGGCGACATGCCCTTCGTCCAGGTCAAAGGTCATATCCTTAGTTTTGAGAGCCACGAACTGTCGCCGAGGAAGAAACGGCTCGTGGCCCATTTCACGGACGGGACGACCATCTGCGACTTGGTGTGGTTCAACGGGGTGTCGTATGCTGCCAAGACCTATCTGATAGGAAAGGAGTATGTCGTCTTTGGCAAACCGGGGGTCTATAACGGGCGCATCCAGTTTACGCATCCCGACCTTGACGATGCCTCGCAGTTGCAACTCAACGATATGGGAATGCAGCCCTACTATGTCACTACCGAGCGCATGAAGAAAGCAGGGGTGACGAGCCGGAGCGTGGAGAAACTCACCAAGACCCTGATCGGAAAGTTGTCCCAACCGCTACCCGAGACGCTGCCACCCTATATCACGGGACCGCTGCACCTCATCTCCCGCGATGAGGCCCTGCGCAAGATCCACTATCCCAAGACCGTGGAGGACACCCAGCGGGCACGCCTCCGACTGAAGTTTGAGGAACTCTTCTACGTCCAGCTCAATATCCTCCGCTATGCTTCCGACCACCGCCGCAAGTATCGGGGCTATGTCTTCGGAAAGATTGGCGACCGCTTCAATGGTTTCTATGCCCACCACCTGCCCTTTGCGCTGACCAATGCGCAGAAGCGGGTGATGCACGAGATACGCGAGGACGTGCGGTCGGGACGCCAGATGAACCGACTCCTGCAGGGAGATGTGGGGTCGGGCAAGACGCTGGTGGCGCTCATGGCCATGCTGATAGCCTTGGACAACGGGTTCCAGGCCTGCATCATGGCGCCGACGGAGATCCTGGCCGAGCAGCATCTGCAGACCATCCAGGCGTTTCTGCAGGGGATGGAGGTGCGCTGTGAGTTACTGACGGGCATCGTCAAGGGGAAGCAGCGCAAGGCCGTACTGGAGGGTCTGGCCGATGGGAGTGTGGATATCCTCGTGGGGACGCATGCCGTCATCGAGGAGACGGTGCAGTTTTGTCGCCTGGGCCTTGCCGTCGTTGACGAGCAGCATCGCTTTGGTGTGGCGCAGCGGGCGAAGTTGTGGGCGAAGAGTAGCAATCCGCCTCATATCCTCGTGATGACGGCCACGCCGATACCGCGCACGCTGGCCATGACGATCTATGGAGACCTCGACGTGAGCGTCATCGACGAGCTGCCGCCGGGACGCAAGCCCATCGTCACCCTACATAAATATGACAACCAGCTCACCTCGCTCTACCAAGGGATCCGCAAGCAGATCCAGCAGGGACGCCAGGCCTATATCGTCTTCCCCGTCATCAAGGAGAGCGAGAAGAAGGACCTGAAGGACTTGGAGAGTGGTTTCGAGGCGCTGAAGGAGGTGTTTCCCGACCTTCGGCTGAGTAGGGTGCACGGCAAAATGAAGTCGAAGGAAAAAGAGGAGGAGATGCGGCGCTTCGTTAGTGGCGAGACGCAGATCCTGGTAGCCACTACCGTGATAGAGGTGGGGGTCAACGTGCCCAACGCTTCGGTGATGGTGATCCTCGACGCCCAACGCTTCGGTCTCTCCCAGCTCCATCAGCTCCGCGGGCGCGTGGGACGAGGCGCAAAGCAAAGTTTTTGCATCTTGGTGACGAAGTATGATCTCTCGCGAGAGACGCGGAAGCGCATCGACATCATGTGTGAGACCAACGATGGGTTTGAGATAGCGGAGGCCGACCTCAAACTGCGTGGCCCGGGCGACCTGGAGGGAACGCAGCAGAGTGGCATGGCCTTCGACCTGAAGATAGCTGATATCGCGCGGGACGGGCAACTGGTGCAGATGGCGCGGGAGCAGGCGCAAAAGATCATTGATGCCGACCCCACCTGTGACCGGCCAGAATATGCCATGCTGTGGGAAAGGCTGCGGGCGCTGAGGAAGACCAACATCAACTGGGCGGCTATTTCGTGACCCCTTTTCAAGGGGACTGGGGGTGGAAAAAGAATGGTTTTTGGAATATTAAAAACTGTTCATGACCTACTTTTGACTGTTAAAAACTTTATAAAATCGGTTTCCGCCGTAACCTTTTTGAAATCTTTTTGTTACCTTTGCAATCGTGCTTTTGAGTTTTAGAGAAGGCATTTCTCGCCTTCCCTTGTCTTTTTGGAATAGAACTTCGTCTTTTCCTTGCACAATCATTACAGAATAATGACAAAAATAGAAAATGATTTTTAGAAAGATAGTACGGACATTCGCAATAGCAACAGTCATGGCATTCTCCTGCCATAACGCATCGGCTCAAGACCTGCTTGCTCGTCAAGCACCCGTTGATCGCCGTGCGGCAAGTGTTGACACAATGGTTTTCAACCGTTTGAGAATGAAAGAGAATGCACAGATGCCAGCAAGCGACTTGTACGACACGTGGAGCAACTCCCGCGTACACGTCTCTGGTGTCCTCCCCGATGAATACCGTATCGATCTCCGAGGCTTCCACATGCCGACGCCCAGTCGTGTCGTCACCAGTAATTTTGGTCGCCGTTGGGGTCGCGCTCACCAAGGTCTTGATATCAAAGTCTATATCGGCGACACCATCCGTGCCGCATGGTCGGGCAAGGTGCGCGTTGTGAGGTATGACGCCCGCGGCTATGGCAAATATGTCGTGATCCGTCACCCGAACGGTCTGGAGACCTACTACGGTCACATGTCGAAGCAGCTCGTCAGCGCCAACGAATATGTCAAGGCTGGTCAGCCTATCGGCCTGGGTGGCAACACAGGACGTTCCACGGGTTCTCACCTCCACTTTGAGACCCGCCTTTGCGGACACGCCTTGAATCCCGCACTTTTCTTCGACTTCCCCAACCAGGATATCACGGGCGACTTCTACGCCTATCATAAGAGCAATGCCGCCAGCGAGTCGGCTCGCGCTACTGCACTCCGTGGTACGGCCTCCAGCCGTGGTTATAGCCGCGAGAACATCCAGGGTGATGGCAAGGGCGCCAGCTACAAAAGCCGCCGTGGGGTAGAGGCAGAGCGCCAGCCTGCCAATGAGACCTCCTCCAGGGAGACGCGTCAGGCCCGTCCTGCCGCTACGGGAGAGATCCAGTATCACAAGGTACAGCGTGGCGAGACGCTTCAGTCGATTGCCACGGCTTGCGGAACGAGCGTTGAGCTGCTCTGTAAACTCAACGGCATCGGTCCCTACACCCGCGTAAGCCCGGGCGACCTGCTGAAGTATCAGGCCAACTGATACGTCCCTGATCTCACCATGATCTAATCTCTAATAGAATCTTCCTTGCGGGCCTGCTGGCAAAAGACCGCTTTTGATAGCCCTGCAAGTTTCACGAATAGCACATCCCCTTCTCTTTGATATCTGTAAAGAGAGGGGGATGTGTCTTTTTTTATGGTTCGTCCGAAATGAAATGGTGGTTTGTTGGTGTTGTTTTCAATAGGACCGGCTGAATTGGAAAAACAACCAAAACGCCCAATACAACATATTACAACGCTACCCTTGCTCGTACCTTTCTATTATATGTTTTTCCTTTATGACTATTCTTCGGCTTTGCCATCGGTCTTATCCTCGGTCTTGTCTGCGACCTTGTCCTCGGCCTTTTCTACCGCCTTGTCCTCGCTTTTGCTCTCGGCTTCAACCTCCCCTTTCTCTTCGATATTTTCCTCTATCTTCTCTTCGATATTTTCCTCTACATTTTCTTCTGCCGTGGCCTTTGGGCGGTTGAGGCGCATGCGGATCATCTCTTGGGTGGCGGCGATCTGGTTGATGGCATGGCGGTATGCGCTCCGGATCTGGTAGTTATAGACCAGGCAGGTGGTGAGCATATAGAAGACCACTTGTGCCCACAGGGCGTTATACTCCACCTGGATGTCCTGGATGGTTGCCCCCATCGCGTTCATGCGGACGAAGCCGCGTATGCCGAAGGTGGAGGGAATGAGCCAGCCGATCGTCTGCCATGCGCCAGGAATGCCCTCCTTGGGCCAGCTGACGCCACTGAGGAAGAGGAAGGGAACGGAGGTGAAGACCACCAGTAGCATGATGTTCTCCCTGTAGCGGACCACACACGAGATGGTCATGCCAAAGAAGATCGTGGCGAGCAGGAAGGGGACGATGAACAGCCAGGTAGTCGGAGAAATGGAGCAACTGCGTGAGGTGGAACATCCTGGGCACGCCCAGCAGGACGTAGCAGGCGAGCACCATGTAGATCATGAAGTAGCACATCGACTTGCCACAGACGATACGGAAGATGCCGTTGTAGTGGCGGCTGACGGGCACGAGGTCGCGGTAGCGGTTGTTCTCTCGTGCCGTACCGGCAGAGAGCCCGATGCCCAGCAGGAGTGTCTGCTGGAGGATCAGAACGAGCACGCCCGGCAATAGGAAGTTGCCATAGCCCCCTGTGGGGTTGAAGATCTGTACCGCATCGCAGACCAAGGGCTCGGTATTGATCTCCTCGTCACGTTCCGTGGTGCTCATCGACTTGGGCTTCTGTATCTCGCTATTGATCTCTGTCGCCACGGTCTGGGCAGTTTGATAGATGGCCTTGTAGGTCAGCATCATGCTCATGTCGCAATAGACACTCAGGTGTGACTGTTCGCCACGCCCTATCTTTTGTTCGAAGTCGGAGGGGATGTAGAGCACGCCATTGGCAGCCTCCTTGCCAATGAGGTCATGTGCTTCCTGCAGGTTGTTGCAGTAGTAGGCCACGCGCACGTCGGGTGAGGCATCGACCCGTCGGAGCAGTTCGCGGGAGAGCTGCGAGTGGGAGTTGTCCACGACAGCTACGGGCACATCGTGTACCCTTTCGTTGTTGTAGATCCACGAGTAGAGGATCGGATAGCCCAAGGGGACGAGGATGAAGAAGATGAGGACGCCTTCGTCCTTGAAGGTGTTCTTCATCTCCAGCCACCAGATATAGCAGGTGTCATGGATGGATTCGGACATCGCATGGAGGATTCCTTTGATTCTTTTCATGCCTTTAGGGTATGTAAACGTATTCGAGCATGGCCTTCTTCGTGCGGTACATCGTCAGCAACGGGAGCAGGGCGAACAGCACCAGGGCCGCTATGTGGACGTAGCCGTCGGCGAGCGGGAAGCCCTTGAAGATGTTGAGCTGGTAGATCATCCAGTAGTGGCGAAGCGGGAAGAGGTAGGAGAGACCCTGTATGATGGGGTCCATGGCGGCGACGGGGAAGGTGGCGCCGCAGACGCTTACCCCGAGCACGCCCCAGAGCGAACTGATACTCATCGACATGCGCAGGGAGGGCATCAGTCCGAAGATGAAGATGCCGAAGCCTTCGCTCGCCAACACCATCAGGAGCGTGAGCAGCAGGATGGAGGACAGGCCGCCAGGGTGGGGGAAGTCGAGATGGCCGAAAATATAGATCATATAGCCGAGGAAGACCGTGGTGAAGATCAGAAACTGTGGGAGAAACTTTCCCGCCAGGGCCACGACGATATTATAACCCGAGAGGCGCATCCAGTCACGCCCCCGCCCGAACTTCAATTCCGTACCGATGGAATAGACGGTAATGAGGAATATGAAGATGCCGAAGATGCCCGGCACCATGATGCTGGAGAGGTAGATGTTGTAGTTGGACCACGGATTGCCGGTCATGTGGAGGTCGATGGTGATGGGCTGCAGAAAACTCATGATCTCCTCGCCCGACTTGCCCAGCATCTGGAGTTTCGCCTGGCCTACCGAGGCAGCCCCGAGGGCCGTGATCGTCTTGAGGTCGCGAAAGACCAGGTTGCCCGGGAGCATCATGGCCGCACTATAATAGAACGAGACGTGCGGCTGCTTGGAGGCCAGCAGGTCGGCTGTCATGCCGTCGGGAAAGAGGATGAAACCATAGATCTCGCCCCGTTGGATGGCCTTGCGCGCGTCCGCTACGCTGGGGTAGTAGTCCTTGACCTGGGTCGTCTGGAAACTGTTGAGGCGGCGCACCATGGCCCTTGTCACCTCCGACCGGTCTTGGTCCACGACACCCACGGGCAACTTTGCAGGCTGTCCCTCGTCGAGGATGGAGGTGAAAAAAAACGTCACCACGATAGGGAACACCACCATGCAGAACAGGTAGATCGGATTGCGGGCAATCTGTCCGCATTCCCGTGCCGCTACGCGCAGCGTCCGCATCAGTATCTCGCCCGGTTTCATGCTTGCTTGCGATATGGAGTAATGGTCGTTATGCTTCTATATTCTGTTATGTGTCGAGGAAGGAGCCTGTGTCGAGGAAGAATCCTATGCCGGATGCCTTCGGGATGCCTATCGCTTGAGGATGATGGACATGCCCGGACGCAGACCGTCGATCTTCGTCTCGGGGCGCGCTTTCACCTCGAAGGTCTTCAGGTCATACTGGCCCGTGGTCTTGGTGGCCTTCCATACGGCATAGGATCCCTGGTCCTTGATGGCATAGACCCGCATCTTGATCTGCTTGTCGAAGGCAGGGACGTAGGCAGAGAATGTGTCGCCGACCTTGAGACCTTTCAGCTGGTCCTCGCGCACGTTGAAGGTGCCCCACATGTCGTCCATCATCTCGACGCTCATGATCGGACTGCCCAGGCCGACCAGTTCGCCTACCTTCGGATAGATGGTCGATACCTCGCCATCGTGGGTGGCTATCTGTACCGTCTCGCGCAGCACGGACTTCACGACCTTTACAGCCTCCTTGGCAGCCTGCGCCTGTTGGCGTGCCGCCCGTTTCGACTCGTCGCGCGCGCCCTCCTTGGCCAGTTCCCATTGTGCCTTGGTGGCGACACATTGAGCCTCTGCCACCTGCAAGGCCGCCTGTGCCTCGTCGCGCTTCTGGGCCGATACCACGCCCTCGTTGTAGAGCCTGTTCAGACGGCCATAGGTCTTCTCGGCCACCTCCTTGGCCGCCACGGCCTGTTGGTAGATCTGGTAGGCGCTCTCCACGGTCTGGCTACGGGTGGGCGCGGAGGTGAGGTCGCTCAGGGCCGTCGTGGCATTGGCCGTGGCCTGCGCCACCTTCTCCTGGGCGTCCATCTCGGGTATCTCGAGGATGGCGAGTGTGTCGCCCTTCTTGACATGGTCGCCCTCCTTCACTTTCAGATCGACGATGCGGCCCGGCAACTTGCAGGCCACGTGGTATTCGCTGACCTCTATCGATCCCTGGATGACCTCGGGGTCTTCTTTGAAAAGAAAGTAGCCCACGAGGCCCACGATGATGACGACGGTCGTGAAGCCCAGGATGGCGAGCAGGATGTTGTTATGCTGTGATTTTGCTGACATGATAGTATATATGAGCTGTTAAAATGATTATTTGCCGATTGTTCCCATCGCCTTGTGGAGCGAGGTCTGTGCCAGTCGCACGTCGATCTCCGCGTCCAGATGCTGTGTCTGTGCCATAAGCCATGCCGTCTGTGCGCGTTGCACGTCCGTGACGGTCATCACCCCCTCCTTGAATCCCAGGTTGGCACAACGCAGGTTCTCCTCCGCGGCTGCGAGGTTCTTGCGCGACTTCTCCAGTTTGAGCGTTGCCTCCTTCAGTTGGAAGCGACTTTGCTCCACCTGGAGGTTGATCTTGCTGCGCAGGTCGCTCAACTCCAGGTTGGCGATGGTCGTCATGGTCTTGGCCGAACGGGTGCGATACTTGCTCTCTCCCCAGTTCCAGATGGGCACCTGCATGACGATACCGATATTCCATACGCCCGCAAACTTCTGCTCAAAGCCGTTGAAGACATTCGGATTGGAGACGAGGTAGCCACCCGTGAGGGCGATGTGGGGCTTGTAGAGCGACTGGATGAGGCGCGTGTTGAGTTCGGTCATATCGACCAGGTTGGTCAGCATCCTCACCTCGGGGCGTGCGCTGAAGGTAGTGTCTGTGGCATAGGCCCCCATGCTCATGCGGTCGGGCATGGCCTGGGAGACGCCTTCGTCGGCTAGACGGAGCTCGCCATTGAGCGGGAGGCCACAGAGTTCGCAGAGTGCCATCTTCACCAGGGCCACACCATCCCGTGCGCGTGTCAGCTCGAGGTCTGCCGTGTTGACCGCCACATCGACCTTCAGCCCGTCGGATCGTGTGGCCACTCCCTCTTGGATCATCTTCTGCACGTCCTGCTGGAGCTGCTCCACCAGCGACTTGTACTGTTCTGCCAGCCGCTCCTTGTTCTTGAGCGAAACGGCCATCCAGTAGGCGTTGTCGACGGCGTAGAGCACGGTTTGGCGCTTGTTCTCCAAATTGTTGTGTGCCAGTTCTTCCCCCTTGGCAGCCAAATCGTTGGCCGTCTTGATGGCTCCGCCCATATAGACGGGCTGCGTCACCATGATGGCTTCCCGTGTACATGTTCTTGTTATTGGTTCGGAATGCGTCGCGAACGGCCTGCCCGATATTGTTCAAGGCCTCCGTGGCGGGCGTGCCGGCTCCCGAGAGCATGTTGCCAAGTCGCTGAGCCACTTCCGGGCTGATGATGCCCTGCTGGGCCCACTCGGAGATGTTGGCCGACAGGTTGTTGCTGAGTTGCCCGATCGAGTTGTTGCCCAAGTTGCTGAGGCTCGACTTCTGCTCGCTATTGAGGAGGGACACCTCCTTGCTGAAATGCGTATAGCCCGCCAGTCCATCCACGCGGGGCAGGTATTTGGTCTTGGCCACGTTGTGGGCTTCTTCGGCCACTTCGATGGCAAGGCTCGACACTTTCAGTTGCCGATTGTTCTGCAAAGCCAGTTCGCGGCACCTTTCCAGCGAGAGAACGCCTTGTGCATACGAGCCAACCATACCGAAAAAGCAGCATGCCGTGATAAGAAATTTCTTCATAGAACTATAATGACCTGTCGTTATAACAGATGCAAAAGTAAGTTTTTTCACCCAAAAGAGGGTATAAAAATAGATTACATTTCCTTTAAAATATGAAAATAGGAGAGAGATGAGGAAAAAACGGACAATAGATTCCCGTCAAGTCCTTTCCTCCCTTCCTATGGAATCCTATTCGACAGGGTAGAAGTGGAACTGATGGTCTTCGAGGCGCATCTCCGCCAGTCCGTAGCGCACGAAGCGGGCCAGCAGAGTGATGCTGGCGCGTCGGTTGACCTGCGAGAGGCGCACCAGGCGGTTGAGCGTTTCGCCAGGGTGTTCGGCCAGGGCACGCATCATCTGCTGGGCCGTCTCGCCATACTCCATCTGGTTGGAGGCCCGTTGCTCCTGCTGCCACATCTCCAGGTGGACGGGAGAGGCGGCGATGTTCTCATCCTTGATGCGGACGTAGGCGTGAGGGGTGCCCTCCTCGTCGATAGCTTTGATGGGCTTGCGCTGGGCCGGGGGGATGGTGGCGATGACGACCGATCGGCCCTCGACATGCAACGTGTCGAAGCGGATGGCACTCTCGGGCGTGCAATACTTGAATGCGGCTGCGTGCATCATGAAGATCTCCTCCTCGCTCTTCACGCCGCTGATATGGCCGTCGTCGCGCACGCCAATGAGCAGGCGTCCGCCACGGGTGTTGGCGAAGGCCGAGACCGATCGCGCCAACTTGGCCGCCTCCTGTATCTTGTATTTGAAGTCCTGCTGGTCGTGCTCGCCTTCTTCGATGAGCTTGCGCAGGTATTGCTCGTCTGTCATCCTTTGATTCCTTAGTTGGTTTGGGCGTGCAAAGGTAGCCAATTCCACCCAAACGGCCAAACGGAGGATGGGCGAACTGCCGCCTTGCCGAGGGGTGATCAGCCTTTTTAAGCGGTTGCTTTGTGAGAATGCGGAAAATTCTTCGTACCTTTGCCCAAAAATAACGACAATATGCAACTGTATCCCAAATTGATTACCGATGCCCTGGAGAAAGTGATCTACCCGGGCACGAAGAAAAATCTCGTCGAGAGCGAAATGCTGGCCGACAGCATCCGCATCGATGGCAACAAAGTGAGTTTCACGTTGATATTCCCCCGCGATACCGACCCGTTCATGCAATCGACCATCAAGGCTGCCGAGGCTCAGATCCACTACTCCATTGGCGAGGAGGTGGAGGTGACGATCCATACGGAGTTTCGCTCCGCCAAGCGTCCCGAGCCGGGCAAGATGCTGCCCCAGGTGAAGAATGTCATTGCCGTCAGTTCGGGCAAGGGTGGCGTTGGCAAGAGCACGGTCTCTGTCAACCTCGCCATTTCCCTGGCCAAGTTGGGCTACAAGGTGGGTATCCTCGATACCGATATCTTTGGCCCCAGCCTGCCCAAGATGTTTGGCGTGGAGGGCGCTCCTATCTATAGTGTGGAGAAGGACGGTCGCCAGCTCATCGAGCCCCTGGAGAAATATGGAGTCAAATTGCTCTCCATCGGTTTCTTCGTCAATCCCGAGACGGCTACGCTCTGGCGTGGTGGCATGGCCTCCAATGCCTTGAAGCAGCTCATAGCTGATGCCGACTGGGGCGAGCTCGACTATTTCGTACTCGATACGCCACCGGGCACCTCCGACATCCATCTCACCCTCCTTCAGTCGCTTGCCATCACGGGCGCCATCATCGTCTCGACTCCGCAGAAGGTGGCTCTCGCCGACGCACGCAAGGGTATTGACATGTACCTCAACGACAAGGTGAACGTCCCCATCCTTGGTCTGGTGGAGAACATGGCATGGTTTACACCGAAGGAGTTGCCCGAGAACAAGTACTTCCTCTTTGGCAAGGACGGCTGCAAGAATTTGGCCAAGGAGATGGAACTGCCTTTGCTGGCCCAGATTCCTATCGTGCAGGGTATCTGTGAGAGTGGCGACGAGGGAGTGCCTGCCGCGGTCAATACCGAGTCGATTGTGGCCCAGTCCTTCCTCAGTCTGGCGCAGAGTGTCGTGACGGTAGTCAATCGTCGCAACGCCCGTTTGCCGAAGACGAAGATCGTCGAGGTCAACAACAAGTAGGGGAGGGAGTTTCCCCCTACTTTCCATCCCTGCTTCTTGGGCCAAGCCGTGGTGTTTGTGCCTTGGGCTATAAGTCGTGTTGCTTGCGCTTTTGGCCATAAGCTTTTGGCTTGTTAAAAACAATGGCGCCTATGTCTTATCAATTCAATAAATAAGGAAAGGAGAAAAGATGATTCACATAGCCAATCCGATTTACGACTCCGTCTTCAAGTATCTGATGGAGGACGAGCGCGTGGCGCGTACCCTTCTCTCTGCCTTGCTCAAGAAGGAGGTGGTCAGCGTGGAGATGCGTCGCAACGAGTATGCCAATGTCGGTCGCAGGGACATCTCCATGTTTCGCATCGACTTTGGCGCGAAGGTGCGCGAGGCCGATGGTCGTGTCCACCTCGTCCTGATCGAGTTGCAGAAGACGTGGCTTCCCACGGAGACGCTCCGCTTCCGTCAGTATCTTGGCGCGCAATACAGCAACCAAGAAAATATGCTCAAGGAGGACCTTGCTCCCTCTCGCTATGCCATTCCTATGGTGGCGGTCTATTTCTTGGGCCATTTGGTGGGCAATGTCACGGAGCCTGTCCTCTATGTGAAGCACAAGGCCTACAACTACGAAGGCCATGAGGTGACGGAGGGCATGCCCGATCCGTTTGTGGAGAGCCTGACCCACGACAGCATCATTGTGCAGATTCCCCGCCTCCATGGCCGCATCAACAACCGGCTGGACCGCGTGCTGAGTGTCTTCGACCAGACGCAGAAGGAAAAAGGCAATCCCCGCATGATCCGTCTGGACGAGACGCTCTATGCCGACGATAGCGACATGCGCCACATCCTCCATCGCCTTACCTCCGCCTCTACCGACGAGAAATTGAGGCGCGACATGGAGGTGGAGGACGAGTTTCTCTCGGTCGTCGAGGAGTATGACACGACCATCATGAAGCAGCAGGAGGAGCTCAAGACGATGGGCCATCAGTTGGCGGCTCAGGGTAGCCAGCTGGAGAAGGCAAACCGACAACTGCTGGAGCAAAGCGATAGGCTGCAAGAGCAGAATGATAAGCTGCAAGAGCAAAAGGACAAACTTCGCGCCACGGCACGTCTGTTGCGCGAAAGCGGGATGAACGTGCAGGCCATAGCCGAGGCCACGGGCTTGAGCAGCGAGGAAATAGAAAAGATCTGATGAGGCTTTGCTATAGATAGCAGGTTATGCTAAAGCAGGTTATGCAAAAGCTGGCAACGCTAAAGCAGGCAATGTAAGTGCTGGCAATCTAAGATTGACAACTATCGCTTGAGCTAAAAGTGCGCGAGGAATGCGTTCCGGAGCCAACGGAAAGTTTTTCTCGCGCATTTTCTTTAATCCTTAATTTATGCAACCCGTTGCGCAAAAACGAGGCGATTTCATCCCGTCTCAGAAACGTCCCTAAAAAAGAAAAAGCGTAATTTTGAATCGAAAATAACTGACCCAAGTAATGAATATACGATTCAGCGTAGAATACCGGACTGAGTACGGGCAGGAGCTGATGCTCCATCTTTCGGAGGCTGGAAGCGGTGGTCTGAAGACTGCCGTAGAATATCGGATGCACACAGATGATGGCCAAACGTGGCATTGTGACATCCAAAAAGACTGGCCTTTGGGTACCGTTCTCTCCTATTATTATAGTGTGGAGCGTGGCGGCACGACCGAGCGCGCCAGGAGTGGTTGGTGGTACCCCATCGTCTGGAACTGACGGCAGGTGGCACCAGCTACCGAGTCTATGACCATTGGAGCGACCTTCCCGAGGATTCGTTCCTCTATTCCTCTGCCGTGAGCGACTGCCTCATGGAGGCCCGCCTGTCGGTGCCGCCTGTGACCCGCTTTGTGCGGACCGTCCGCATCAGGGTGCGTGCTCCCCAGCTCCGCAAAGGCCAACGACTTTGTGTCGTCGGCCAGCAGCCCGCCCTGGGCCAATGGAAGATGGATCGTGCCGTCCCCATGACCGAGCATGCCGTGGGCGAGTGGATAGCCGATATCGACGTGTCACGCCTCTATGGCAGCCAGATGGAACTGAAGTTTGTTGCCGTGGAAGGCAACGACTTCAGCAAGAGCGTCTGGGAGTCGGGCGACAACCGTACCGTCACGTTGCCCTTGATGAGCGATGGCGAGGTGGTGGTCTATGACCTCACGGAAGTCTTCCTCCCCCTCGCTCCGCTTCGCGTGGCCGGCACGCTCGTCCCCGTCTTCTCCCTGCGCAGCAAGAGCAGTTTTGGCGTGGGCGATTTTGGCGACCTGAAGAAGATGATCGACTGGGTGGCCCTCACCCGCCAGCGCGTCTTGCAGGTGCTCCCCATCAACGATACTACCCAGACCCACACCTGGACCGACTCCTATCCTTATAGCTGCATCTCCATCTTCGCCATCCATCCACAGTACGTGGACCTGTCCGCCCTGCCCCCGTTGGCCGACAAGAAGGCGCGCATCGCCTACGAGCAGTTGCGTAGCGAACTCAACGACCTGCCGCAGATCGACTATGAGCGCGTACAGGAGGCCAAGACGGGCTACCTCCGCCTGTTGTTCGCCCAGGACGGGGAGCGCGTGATGGCAACCAAGGCCTATCGGCAGTTCTTCCAGGAGAACGAGCGCTGGCTCGTGCCCTACGCCCAGTATTGCAGCCTCCGCGACCGCTACGGATCTGCCGACTTCTCTACCTGGCCCGCCCATCACCAATGGGACGAGCACGATCGCAAGTCGCTCTCCACGCCCGGCACGAAAGCCTATGGCGAGGTGGCGTTCTTCTACTACGTCCAGTACCTCCTCTTCTCCCAGATGTCGGAGGCCCACGCCTATGCGCGCCAGAAGAACGTGATCCTCAAGGGTGATATCCCCATTGGTGTCAGCCGCTATGGTTGTGACGTTTGGATGGAGCCCCGCTACTTCAACCTCAACGGCCAGGCTGGTGCGCCCCCCGACGACTTCTCCGTCAACGGGCAAAACTGGGGACTCCCCACCTACAACTGGGAGGAGATGCTCCGCGACGGATGCCAATGGTGGGTGCGTCGCTTCCAGAGCATGGCCAGTTTCTTCGACGCCTACCGTATCGACCATGTGCTCGGTTTCTTCCGTATCTGGGAGATTCCCATCCACTCCGTCCACGGTCTGCTCGGACAGTTTCAGCCCGCCCTGGCCCTGACGCGCGAGGAGATAGAGGGCTATGGCCTCCATTGGCAGGAGGAACTCTTCACCACGCCCTTCATCACCGACTGGGTCCTCGACCGGGTGTTCCATGAGAAGGCCGCCTTCGTCCGCGACCACTTCCTGGAGCGCAAGACCGATTACTATTATCGGATGAAGGAAGCCTTCGACACCCAACGTAAGGTGGAGGCCTTCTTTGCCGCCCTTGTTGCCGACGACGGCCAGCGTCGCGACTTCTTTGGCAAGGAGACGACCGTGCAGGACGCAGAAAACCTGCGCGACGGCCTCTATGCCCTGATCAGCGACGTGCTCTTCGTCCGCGACCATCGCGACCCCAACCGCTTCCATCCGCGCATTTGTGTGCAGCTCGACTTCGTCTATGAGAGCTTGTACGATAGCGACAAGGCCCTCTTCAACCGCCTCTACGACGACTACTTCTACCGTCGCAACAACCAGTACTGGTATGGCGAGGCCATGCGCAAGTTGCCCCGCCTCGTGGAGGCCACGCGGATGCTGGTCTGTGCCGAAGACCTGGGCATGGTGCCCTCCTGTGTGCCTTGGGTGCTCGACGCCCTGCGCATCCTCTCGCTCGAAGTCCAGAGCATGCCGACGGACCCGGCCGACGAGTTTGGCCATACCGATCGTTTCCCCCATCGCTCCGTATGCACCTTCTCCTCCCACGACATGCCCACGCTTCGTCAATGGTGGGACGAGGACTGGGACCGTACCCAGCACTATTACCAGACCATGCTCCATCGCCCGGGCGGCGCTCCCCATCCCCTCCCCGGATGGTTGGCACGCGACGTGGTCGCCAGCCAGTTGGCCTCCCCCTCCATGCTTTGCGTCCTGAGTATCCAGGACTGGATGGCCGTAGATGAGAAGTTGCGTCTGGCTGATGCCGATGCCGAGCGCATCAACATCCCGTCCAATCCCCACCACTACTGGCGCTACCGCATGCACGTCGCTATCGAGGACCTGATGCACAACCAGGACTTTAATGCCAACATGCGGGAGATGGTCGCTGAGTCGGGCCGCGACGCCTTGTAAGGCTTGCTGTCCCAAGGATGCCGGCCTGGGCGTGCCTATATGGATCGACCAAAGGCCGACCTCCCGACCTCATGACCTCCCGACCTTATGACCTCATGAAGCCCAGGCTGAGTTTTTTTAGGGTAAAAACTGAACGCAAGGCCATTGAGAGTCTTCAAGGCTATTGGGGAATGTTCAAGGCCATTGGGAATTTTCATGGTTCCTTGAGAATTTAAGGTAAAAACTGAACTAAAGAAAATACTTTTTTAAGGTAAAAAATACTGTATCAGAATAATAAGAATGAAGACAACACTCCTATTTTCCGCCCTGCTGCTGCCGCTTTCGGTAGCCGCACAGACGGTCTCCTCGCCCAATGGGGCCATCAGCGTTTCCTTCTCGCTGGCCGATGGAGGCAGGCCGACCTACGAGATGACCTACAAGGGACGTCCCGTCGTCAAGCCCTCCCACCTCGGACTGGAGCTCGCCAAGGACAAGCACGCCACCAAGGGCTTCGCCGAGACGAGCCTCATGGACGGTTTCACCGAGTCCCACTCGGAGGTCTCCTCCTTCGACGAGACCTGGAAGCCCGTCTGGGGCGAGACGGCCACTATCCGCAACCACTACAACGAACTCCTCATCAGTCTCTCCCAGGACCACACAGGACGCCAGATGAACATCCGCTTCCGCGTCTATGACGACGGCATGGGCCTCCGCTATGAGTTTCCCCAGCAGGACAGTCTCGTCTATTTCATCGTCAAGGAGGAGCACACGCAGTTTGCCATGACTGGCGACCATACCGCCTGGTGGCTGCCTGGCGACTACGACACCCAGGAGCAGGAGACCCAGGAGAGCCGCCTCTCCGAGATCCGCGCCCGTTTCCATGATGCCGTCAATTGGTCCAACTCTTCCGTGGCCAACTTCTCCGAGACGGGAGTCCAGACCTCCCTGCAGATGAAGTCGCAGGACGGCCTGTATATCAACATCCACGAGGCCGCCCTGGTCAACTATCCCGCCATGCACCTCAACCTCGACGACAAGCACATGGTCTTCGAGTCGTGGCTCACCCCCGACGCTACGGGCAACAAGGCCTATGTGCAGGTGCCGTTCAACACGCCCTGGCGTACGGTCATGGTCAGCGACGACGCCCGCGACATGCTCTCCTCCAACCTGATCCTCAACCTCAACGAGCCCTGCAAGATCGAGGACACGTCCTGGATCCACTCCACGAAGTATTGTGGCGTGTGGTGGGAGATGATCGTCGGCAAGAGCTCGTGGAACTATACCGACGACCTGCCCAGCGTCGATATCTACAAGGTGGACTGGAAGCACGTCCGTCCCAACGGACGCCATGCGGCCAATACGGAGAACGTGAAGCGTTATATCGACTTCGCGGCCAAGAACGGCCTGCAGGAGGTGCTCGTCGAGGGCTGGAACATCGGCTGGGAGGACTGGGCCAACCGTTGGAAGTGGGACGTCTTCGACTTCGTCACGCCCTATCCCGACTTCGACATCCAGTATCTCAACGAGTACGCCCACTCCAAGGGCGTGAAGCTCATGATGCACCACGAGACCAGTTCGAGCACGATCAACTATGAGCGCCATCTCGAGGATGCCCTCAATCTGATGAACCGCTACGGCTATGATGCCGTCAAGACAGGCTATGTGGGCGATATCATCCCCCGTGGCGACTTCCATTTCAGCCAGTCGATGGTCAACCACTACCAGTATGTCGTCGAGCAGGCTGCCAAGCACCATGTGATGGTCAACGGCCACGAGGCCGTGCGCCCCACGGGTCTGTGTCGCACCTGGCCCAACCTCGTGGGCAACGAGAGCGCCCGTGGCACCGAGTATGAGGCTTTTGGCGGAAGTGCTCCCTCTCATACCGTCATCCTGCCCTTCACGCGTCTGCAGGGTGGTCCGATGGACTACACCCCGGGCATCCTCGAGACACAACTCAGTACCTGGAGCGACAACCCGAGTTGGGGTGCGTACCACGCTCTGCGGTCAGCTCGCCCTCTATCTGACGATGTACAGTCCGCTCCAGATGGCTGCCGACCTCCCCGAGAACTACGAGAAGTATGACGACGCCTTCCAGTTTATCCGCGACGTGGCGACCGACTGGGACGACAGTCGCTACCTTGAGGCCGAGCCCGCCCGCTACATTACCGTGGCGCGCAAGGCCAAGGGCACGGACCGCTGGTTCATTGGCGGCAAGTGCAACGAGGACGGCCACCAGTCCGACCTTCGTCTCGACTTCCTCGACAAGGGCAAGAAATACGTCTGCACGGTCTATGCCGACGCCAAGGATGCCGACTACGAGAAGAACCCCAAGGCCTACACCATCAGCCGTCGCACGGTGAAGCAGGGTGACCGTCTTCGTCTGAAGATGGCCCCGGGTGGTGGCTTTGCCGTCTCGCTCTTCCCCGTGGCCAAGTAGTCGGCCTCGGACCGAAGTGGGCTGGTGCAGGCGCCAATACCCGGCTCCTTGCCCACTTGTTTTTGATTTCAGCATAAGATTTTCGACTTTGCTACGTTATAAATAGTAATGATGGGTCTTGCCTGGCCGTCTCGTGGCACACGCCAAAGGATGCCCCGGGTCTCGGCCGGGCAGGAGTCCATCCTAACAAAGTTACCAGCAAGCGTATGATGAGAAAGTTGATGATGGCCGGTTGTATGGCCCTGTTGCTCTCCTCGCAGCCCCTGAAGGCGCAGGAGACGTTTCGCGAGATGCAATATTCTCCCCAAAGTACGGTGTTCACCCTCAATGCCCCGTCCCGTCCCACGCTCCGCCTCTACCGAGCCGGTCGTGGCGGCAAGCAGTATAAGAAGATGAAGATGAAGCAGGTGGGCGACAACCGTTGGTCCATCGAGGTCAAGGGCGACCTGAAGGGCGTCTTCTACACCTTCGACATCGGTCGGGGCGAGACCCCGGGCGTCTTCGCCAAGGCCGTCTCCTGCAATGGCGGGCGGGCTGCCGTGGTTGATATGCGCGACACCAACCCCGCGGGATGGGAGAACGACCGCCGACTGACGACGAAGAGCATGGCCGACCTCGTGCTCTACGAGTTCCACCATCGCGACTTCTCCATCGACCCCTCCTCAGGACTGGTCAACAAGGGCAAGTTTCTCGCCCTGACGGAGAAGAAGGCCATCGCCCATCTCAAGGCCTTGGGCGTCAATGCCGTCCACATTCTGCCTTCCTACGACTTCGCCTCTATCGACGAGGCCAAGTACGACACGCCCCAATACAACTGGGGCTACGACCCGCTCAACTACAACGTGCCCGAGGGCAGCTACTCCTTTGATGCCGAGTTGCCCACGCGTCGCATCCTGGAGTTCAAGCAGATGGTGCAGGCCCTCCACCAGGCGGGCATCCGCGTGGTCCTCGACGTGGTCTATAACCACACCTTCAGCCTGGAGGGCAGCAACTTCGACCGCACCTTCCCCAAGGCCTACTACCGCTATCGTCCCGACGGCATCCCCTCCGACGGCTCGGGCTGCGGCAACGAGACGGCCTCGGAGAAGCCCCTGATGCGGGAGTTTATGATCGAGAGCATGAAGTATTGGGCCCAGGAGTATCACATCGACGGTTTCCGTGTCGATCTCATGGGTTGCCACGACATCGAGACGATGAACCTCCTGCGCCAGCAGTTGCAGCAGGTTGACCCCTCCATCTTCATCTATGGTGAGGGATGGAGCGCGGGATCCTGCGCCATCGATCCCAGCCGCCTTGCCACCAAGGCCCACATCCGCCAGATGCCGGGCATAGCCGCCTTTAGCGACGAGCTTCGCGACGCCCTCCGCGGTCCCTTCGATCACGACGACCAGGGTGCTTTCCTGGCGGGCCTGCCCGGCTATGAGGAGAGCATCAAGGCGGGCATCGTCGGCCTCGTGGCCCATCCGCAGGTCGATTACAGCAAGGTCAACTACACCAAGGAGCCCTGGGCCAACGAACCGACCCAGATGATCGCCTACGTCAGTTGCCACGACGACCTCTGTCTGACCGATCGCCTCCGTGCCTCCGTGCCCGAGACGAAGTTTGACGAGGAGGCCCTCATCCGCCTCGACCTGCTGGCTCAGACGGCCGTCCTCACCTCCCAGGGCGTGCCCTTCCTGCTCAGCGGCGAGGAGATGCTGCGCACCAAGCAGGGCGTGCACAACTCCTTCAAGTCGCCCGACGAGATCAACCACCTCGACTGGAACAACCTCCAGCGCTATCCCCAGGTCTTCGACTACTACAAGGGCCTGATCCATCTCCGCCTGTCCCATCCGGCCTTCCGACTGGGCAGCGCCGACCTGGTACGCAAGCACCTGGAGTTTCTCCCCACCCAGGACTGCCTCGTGGCCTTCCGACTGAAGAACCATGCCGGAGGCGACGCGTGGAACAATATCTACGTCATCCTCAATAGCAGTCCCGATTTCCAGACCGTCCAGATACCCGAGGGCGACTACACGATCGTCGTGGCCAACGGACAGGCCGACGAGGCCGGACTGGGCGACATGCAGGGAGGAGAGGTCATGATCGACGGCCAGTCGGCCCTGATTCTCCACGATTGATACTGAACGATTGATACTGCACGAATAGCGCAGCAAGACGCATAGGGGGTTGGGAGTGTGTCGCCATGGGCCATGCTTTTCCAACCCCTTTCCTTTTACAATAGCTCACACATTCAACTCACTTATTTATTTTTATCTCTTAGAAATTTATGAAAAGAACCATCACCCTCCTCCTTCTCTTCTTCGCGCTCCTCTCCGTCAGCGCGAAGGTGAAGATCACCCGTATCGACCCCACCGACTGGTATGTGGGAATGAAAGACCCCACGCTCCAGCTCATGGTCTATGGCGAGGGCATACGCGACGCCGAGGTCTCGACCGACTACCCCCATGCGCGTATCGACTCCCTCGTGCGCCTCGACTCGCCCAACTATCTGCTCGTCTATATGAATCTCGAGGGCGCTCAGCCTGGCGAGATGCGCCTCCAGTTTAAGCTCAACGGCAGCAAGCTGACGGAGCGCTACGTGCTCCACGCCCGCGCCAAGGCTGCCGAGGACCACAAGGGCTTTTCTCAGGCTGACGTGCTCTATCTCCTCATGCCCGACCGCTTTGCCAATGGCGACACGGGCAATGATGTCGTCAAGGGCATGCGCGACGGCCTCTGCGACCGCTCGCAGCCCTCTCTGCGCCACGGAGGCGACCTTGCGGGCATTTCCCGCCACCTCGACTACTTCACCGACCTGGGCGTCACGGCCCTGTGGTTCACGCCTATCCTCGAAAACGACGCGCCCTCCTTCGAGCAGAAGTCGAGCTCCTACCACGGCTATGCCACGACCGACTACTACCGCGTCGATCCACGCTTTGGCACCAATGCCGACTATTGCGCCTTGATCCGCGACTGCCACGAGCGCGGACTGAAGGTCGTCATGGACATGATCTTCAACCATTGCAGCAGTTACCATCCCTGGCAGCAGGACAGCCCGTCCCGCGACTGGTTCAACCATCCCGGCTATGGCCTCCAGACCAGCTATAAGCTCACGCCCGTCCTCGACCCCTACGCCGCCGACGTCGACCGCGAGGAGACTACCGACGGATGGTTTGTCGCCTCCATGCCCGACCTCAACCAGCGCAACCCCCACGTCATGCGCTACCTCGTCCAGAACAGTATCTGGTGGATCGAGACGGCCTCCATCGACGGCATCCGCATGGACACCTATCCCTATGCCGACCGCAAGGCCATGGCGGCCTGGATGAAGGCCATCGACACGGAGTATCCCTACTTCAATAGCGTGGGCGAGACCTGGGTGACGGAGCCGGCCTATACCGCGGCCTGGCAGAAGGACTCGCGCCTCAGCACGGAGAATAGCTATCTCAAGACGGTCATGGACTTCGCCTTCTTCGACCGCCTCACGCAGGCTCGCGACGAGGAGACCGACGACTGGTGGAAGGGCTTCAACCGCATCTACAACGTCCTCTGCTACGACTATCTCTACGCCAATCCGTCGAGCGTGCTCGCCTTCATCGAAAACCACGATACCGACCGCTTCCTGGGCGAGGGACGCGACACCACGGCCCTCAAGCAGGCGCTCGCCCTGCTGCTGACGATGAACCGCATCCCGCAGCTCTACTATGGCACGGAGGTGCTCCTCAACGGCACGAAGCAGGTGACGGACGGCTATGTGCGTCGCGACTTCCCTGGCGGCTTCCCCTGGCGACACCCACGACTGCTTCACGGCCTCGGGCCGCGATGAGACCGAGCAGGGGATGTTCTCCTGGCTGAGCCGCGTGCTCCATTGGCGTCAGGGCTGCGAAGCCGTCACGCAGGGCACGCAGAAGCAGTTCATCCCCTACAAGGGCGTCTATGTCCTCTGCCGCCAATGGAAGGGCAAGACCGTGATGACGGTCCTCAACGGACGCCGCTCGGACAATGAGCTCGACGTGCGTCGCTATGCCGAGGTCATTGGCAGCCATGCCACGGCCCAGGACGTGACGACGGGCGCCACCATCGACCTCACGCGCAACGTGCCCCTGACGGCTCGCCAGGCCCTGATCCTGACGTTCTGATAGCATCCATAGAGACTTGCCTCGGCCCCCAGGGTCGGGGCAAGTCGGTTCTATGTGGAATGATAATATAAAAAATTGGTTCTTATGACGAAAAGGATCTTTCTTCTGGCCCTCCTGCTGGGTGCTACGGTCGCCACCATGGCCCAGCGCTATGTCGGGGGCGATATCTCCTTGCTTCCCTCCTACGAGGCCAAGGGGGCAGAATACTATGACGAGGCGGGTGCGCCCATCGACGACCCCTTGGCCTTTTTCACCAGCAAGGGCATGAACGCCATGCGCCTTCGCCTCTTCGTCCAGCCCGCCCATGCCTCGGCAGAGGACAAGGGGCAGGGCGTGTGCCAAGACCTGGACTATATCGTGCCCTTGGCCAAGCGCGTCAAGCAGGCGGGCCTGCGTCTCCTGCTCGACTTCCACTATAGCGACTCCTGGGCCGACCCTGCCAAGCAATGGACGCCACGGGCATGGCAGGGCCTCGACGACGAGACTCTGGCCGACTCGCTGGCGCAATATACGCGCCGGGTGCTACGCCGCCTGAAGGCCGAGGGGGCCACGCCCGACCTCATCCAGCCGGGCAACGAGATCAGCTACGGCATGTTGTGGGGAGCGGAGTCGGAGGGCTACGCCAAGGCTTGCTATCCCGATGCGCCAAAGGCCAACTGGCAGCGCTTTGCCAGTCTGCTGAGGCGCGCCACGGAGGTCTGCAGAGAGGAGTGCCCCGAGGCGCGCATCATCCTCCATACCGAGCGCGTCTCGGTCTCGCAGCAGCAGGACAACGCCCACTATGCCGCGCTCTCCTATTTTGTGGCGCGCGCCAAGGAGTATCAGATCGACTACGACATCCTCGGACTGAGCTACTATCCCTACTTTCATGGTGCGCTCTCCGAACTCGAAGGGGCGATCCGTCTGCTGGAGACTGAGGCCTCGGACAAGGAGATAATGGTCGTCGAGACGGGCTATCCCTACGCCTGGGCCGTACCGGACACCACCTATGACGCCACGTCCACATGGCCTTACTCGGCAGAGGGCCAACGCCAGTTTGTCGACGACTTGGTGACTATGCTCCATCGCCACGAGGCCGTCACGGGCCTCTTCTGGTGGTTTATGGAAGCCAACGAGCGGGGTGTCAGCTCCTCCTCGCCTGTCACGGACCGTTGGTACAATGCCCCGCTCTTCGACAACCGCACGGGGCGCGCCACGCCTGCCCTCAGTCGCATGGCTACCTTCCTCTCCTCCTCAGCCCTGGATCGTGTGGCCTCCCGTCCTCGTGCCGCTCGCCCCGCCTTATGGTCTCCAGACGGCAAGCAGCTGGCTGGCAAACACCCCCACGGGCTGGTCGTGGCGTCGGGCTGCAAGGTCGTCGTCCGACCGTAGAGGGCCATCAGGGGAAGCCCCACCTGTAATGTTCCAAGGATGTGTTGTTCTTTTTTTGTTGCGTAAGTTGTTGACAGATAGCTGTTTGTGTACTACAGGTAGTATTGCTCCTATGCGTTCTTTCCAGTTGCGGCCTTCCCTCTCTGCGTCTATTTCCTCTCCTTAGGCTCACATTATGCGTGCTTTGCCCCGCAAAAAGATTGCTTCGGTCAATACGTTGGATGCCGTATGGCTCTCTATGACGCCAGGAAGATTTCCTCGTATTCTTTGGTTTTGTGGGGAAAATGTCGTAAGTTTGCAGGTGAACTCATCAAAAGCAAAGAAAAGAGATGAAGATACTTGCAGTAGGCATGAATTATCTGGAGCACAACCTGGCGCTCCATGGCGCGGCCGTGAAGCCCGAGCGCCCAGTATTGTTTATGAAGTCCGACTCGGCTGTGCTGAAGAATGGCAAACCCTTCTTCATTCCCGACGACATGGGGCGCATCGAGTATGAGACGGAGGTGGTGGTGCGTATCTGCCGTTTGGGCAAGTGCATCCCCCTGGAGTTTGCCCATCGCTACTACGACGCCTATACCGTGGGCATAGACCTCACGGCACGCGAACTGCAGAAGGAGCTCAAGGCCAAGGGGCAGCCGTGGGAGCTGGCCAAGGGCTTCGACGGGTCGGCCGTGCTCGGAGAATGGGTGGAGAAGGAGAAGTTTCTCGGGCCCCAGCGCCTCCACTTCCACCTCGACATCAATGGCAAGACCGTCCAGACCGGTTGCACGGCCGATATGCTCTATACCATCGACGAGCTCATCAGCTATGCCTCCCGCTATTTCACGCTCAAGACGGGCGACCTCTTCTATACGGGTTGCCCCACAGGCTGCGGCCCTGTGGCCATCGACGACCACCTGGAGGGCTGGCTCGAAGACCGCAAGGTGCTCGACTTCCAATGTAAGTAGCGTGGCCTGTCCTCCCTTCGCCAGGTTCTTGTCCTTGCTTACCTTAGACTTTTGTCCTTGCTTACGCCAGGCTCTTGTCCTTGCTTATGTCAGGCTCTTGTCCTTGCTTACCTTAGGCTTTTGTCCTCCCTTGCGTCCCATTCCTGTCGCCCTGCCTCCAGCCTGCAGGGCTTCGGGATGGTCTCGGGATGGAATCGGGGTAGGAGAGTGGAAGGCATTTCTGCGGCAAGGGCCTTGGAGAGGAGAAGGGGCATAGGGGTTTCTTCCTCTGAGGCGAATCTTCCAATTCCAATTGTTCCAGTTATTCCAATTGTTCCAGTTGTTCCAATTGTTCCAGTTGTTCCAATTGTTCCAGTTGTTCCAATTGTTCCAGTTGTTCCAATTAAAAAATGCTACTGCTATCTTTCCCTATTTTCCTTATATAATATATAACTATATAATAATTAATTAGTTATAATATATATAGGGGGTGGGCTGGAATTTCGCACTCGCTGAAAAATAAACTGGAACAACTGGAATAACTGGAACGAATCTGTTCTGTCATCTTCTAAAAGACTGATAGATAGACGGTTGGCTTGTTTTTGTTCGTTCCAGTTTGATGATTCCACTTCCCTTTATACGGCTTTTTGCCCTTTCAGACGCCCTCTTTTGGCATTTTCAACCCTCTGTTTTTTCGGGATCTCCTCCCTTGGCTACATGCGACAAGCCAATCAAGCCTTCTTCCGCAAAATCTGCTTGCATCACTTTTCGCGTTTTCCGCACCCTCTTCCTCACATTTTGCCCACGCCAAGCCCATAAATGGAGTCACGACACGCTTTTTAGTGGGCAATCCCCAGTATGGTTCGTTCGATATATGCAAAGGTAAAATATTTCGAACCGACCCACCAGGTGCGAATCATTTCTGGGCGATTGAGCAAGTGTGGGCCGAAGCCCAATGCGGCTTTTTTGCGTTTTCTGCCGATTCTCTGAGCCGATTATTTTGCCATGTGTGCATTTATAGTTATCTTTGCACCATTATTTCCTAATTTACTCGACAGATTATGATTCTTTTTTTCAGGACAAGGTCGAAGAGCGTGATTGCCACGGAGGCAGATCACAAGCTTTCCAAAGAAGAGATAAGCGAACTTAGTTGGCTTTACGGCGATGCCGAGCCGGTAGATAATGATCAGCTGGAGGGATATTTCGTAGGCCCCCGGCGCGAGATGGTCACGCCGTGGAGCACCAACGCGGTAGAGATCACGCAGAACATGGCCCTGAAGGGAATCAGCCGCATAGAGGAGTATTTCCCCGTAGATACGCCCGAGGCCGACCACGACCCCATGCTCCAGCGCATGTATGACGGTCTGGACCAGCAGATCTTCACCATCGACCACGACCCCGAGCCCATCAAGCGCGTGGACGACCTCGAGAAGTTCAACGAGGAGGAGGGACTCGCCCTCTCGCCCGAGGAGATCGCCTACCTCCACAAGATAGAGAAGGAAAACGGACGCCCGCTCACGGACAGCGAGATCTTCGGTTTCGCACAGATCAACTCCGAGCATTGCCGCCACAAGATCTTCGGAGGCACCTTCGTCATCGACGGCAAGGAGATGGAGTCGTCGCTCTTCAACATGATCAAGAAGACCACCCGCGAGAATCCGGGCAAGATTCTCTCCGCCTACAAGGACAACGTGGCCTTCGCCCAGGGACCCGTCATCGAGCAGTTTGCCCCGAAAAACCAATCTACGGCCGACTACTTCCGCGTGAAGCCCGTGGAGAGCGTCATCTCTCTCAAGGCCGAGACCCACAACTTCCCGACGACCGTAGAGCCCTTCAATGGTGCCGCCACGGGCACGGGTGGTGAGATCCGCGACCGTATGGGTGGTGGCGTAGGATCATGGCCCATCGCGGGCACGGCGGTCTATATGACGGCCTATCCCCGACTGAAGGGCGACGACGGCAAGGAGCCCGCCCTGCGCGACTGGGAAGACATCCTGCCCGTGCGCCAATGGCTCTACCAGACGCCTGAGCAGATCCTCATCAAGGCCTCCAATGGCGCCAGCGACTTCGGCAACAAGTTTGGCCAGCCCCTCATCACGGGATCCCTCCTCACCTTCGAGCACCAGGAGAATGACGAGAAATATGCCTACGACAAGGTGATCATGCTCGCCGGCGGCGTCGGCTACGGCACGAAGCGCGACTGCCTGAAGAAGGAGCCGCAGCCGGGCAACAAGGTCGTCGTGGTCGGTGGCGACAACTACCGCATCGGACTGGGTGGCGGATCGGTATCGTCGGTCGATACGGGCCGCTATAGCAATGGTATCGAGCTCAACGCCGTCCAGCGTGCCAACCCCGAGATGCAGAAGCGCGCCTACAACCTCGTGCGCGCCCTCGTGGAGGAGGACGACAACCCCGTGGTCTCCATCCACGACCACGGATCGGCAGGCCACCTCAACTGTCTCTCTGAGCTGGTGGAGGAGTGTGGCGGCCAGATCGACATGACCAAGTTGCCCATCGGCGACAAGACGCTGAGTGCCAAGGAGATCATCGCCAATGAGTCGCAGGAGCGCATGGGTCTGCTCATCGACGAGAAGCACCTGGCCCATGTGGCCAAGATCGCCGAGCGCGAGCGTGCCCCGATGTATGTGGTCGGCGAGACCACGGGCGACGCCCACTTCTCCTTCGTCCAGGGCGATGGCGTGAAGCCTTTCGATCTCGACGTGGCCCAGATGTTCGGCCACTCGCCCAAGACCATCATGCGCGACGAGAGCGTCGAGCGCCACTATGCACCCGTAGCCTATGACGCGGCCCATCTCGAGGAGTATCTCCGTCGCGTGCTGCAGCTGGAGGCCGTGGCCTGCAAGGACTGGCTCACCAACAAGGTGGACCGTAGCGTGACGGGCAAGGTGGCCCGCCAGCAATGCCAGGGTCGCCTGCAGTTGCCGTTGAGCGACTGTGGCGTCGTGGCCCTCGACTATCGTGGCGAGAAGGGTATCGCCACGGCCCTCGGCCATGCGCCCCAGGCCGGACTGGCCTCGCCCGAGGCGGGTAGCGTGCTGAGTGTGGCCGAGTCGCTGACCAATATCGTCTGGGCACCCCTGGCCGACGGCATGGACTCCCTGAGCCTCTCGGCCAACTGGATGTGGCCCTGCCGCTCACAGAAGGGTGAGGACGCGCGCCTCTATCGTGCCGTCAAGGCTCTCTCCGACTTCTGCTGCGCCATCGGCGTCAATGTGCCGACCGGCAAGGACTCCCTGTCCCTGAGCCAGCAGTATCCCAATGGCGAGAAGATCATCTCTCCGGGCACGGTCATCGTGACAAGTGGTGGCGAGGTGAGCGACATCCGCAAGGTTGTCTCCCCAGTCCTCGTCAACGACAAAAACTCCCGACTCTATCATATCGACTTCTCCTTCTGCGAGCAGGAGCTGGGCGGCAGCGCCTTTGCCCAAAGCCTCAACAAGGTGGGCGACGACGTGCCGACGGTCAAGAACCCGCAGTACTTCTGCCAATGCTTCGAGGCCGTGCAGGAGCTCATCAACCGCGGCTGGATCCTCGCGGGCCACGATATCTCGGCTGGTGGTCTGATCACCACCCTGCTGGAGATGACGTTTGCCAATGTGGAGGGCGGTCTCCGCGTCAACCTCCACGACATCAAGGGCGACGACGTGGTGCGCAAGCTTTTCGCCGAGAACCCGGGTGTCGTCATCCAGGTGAGCGACGAGCATGCCGACGAGGTGCGCGACTTCCTGGAGGAGTGCTGTGTGGGCTATGCCCGCATCGCCCAGCCCACGCCCGAGCGTCGCGTGCTGAGCCTTAGCGATGGCACCTTCAAGCAGGAACTGGATATCGACGGCCTGCGCGACGTCTGGTACGAGACCTCCTATCTCCTCGACCGCGACCAGAGCTTCAACGGCATGGCGAAGAAGCGCTACACCAACTACAAGAAGCAGCCCGTGGAGATGCAGTTCAACCCCGACTTCACGGGAACGCTCGCCCAGTATGGCCTCAATGCCGACCGCTGGCAGACCACGACCGATGCCGACCGTCAGGCTGCGCCCAAGGCGGCTATCATCCGTGAGAAGGGCACCAATGGCGAGCGCGAGATGGCCTACGCCCTCTACCTTGCAGGCTTCGAGGTGAAGGACGTGATGATGACCGACCTCATTAGTGGTCGCGAGACCCTGGAGGAGGTCAATATGATCGTCTTCTGTGGCGGATTCTCCAACTCCGACGTCCTGGGGTCGGCCAAGGGATGGGCGGGAGCCTTCCTCTACAATCCCAAGGCCAAGGAGGCGCTCGACCGCTTCTATGCGCGCGAGGATACGCTCTCGCTGGGCATCTGCAACGGTTGCCAGTTGATGGCGGAGCTCAACCTCATCAACCCGGAGCATGAGCACCAGACCCATCTCTGCCACAACAACTCGAAGAAGTTTGAGAGCGCCTTCCTCTCGGTCACGATTCCCGAGAACGATAGCGTCATGTTCCACTCGCTCAGCGGCAACAAACTGGGCATCTGGGTGGCCCACGGAGAGGGACGCTTCTATCTCCCCGAGCCCGAGGACCGCTACCATGTCGTGGCAAAATACAACTACGCTCAGTATCCTGGCAACCCCAACGGATCCGACTACAACGTGGCGGGCATCTGCTCGGCCGACGGTCGTCACCTGGCCATGATGCCCCACCTGGAGCGTGCCATCTTCCCGTGGCAGCAGGGCTGGTATCCGCGCCATCGTCGTGCCGACGAGGTCACGCCTTGGATCGAGGCCTTCGTCAACGCACGCAAGTGGGTAGAGGAGGCTAAGAAGAAGTAGGATGGCGAGGCGGCCCTGCGTGCCGTCACCTCCATCTTCTGGCAAAATATATGTGGTTAGTCCAATCGGCCCTCTCGGGGGCGGGTTGGACTAATCAATTCTTTAACAAGAGGATATCAATTGATCTGACAAGGGAATATCAGTTCTTCTAGCAAGCGATATCAATTCTTCTAACGAGCGGATATCAATTGATCTGACAAGTGATTATCTATACATCTAACAAGAGAGTATGAATTTTTACTGGGAGAGTTTCAAGACATTCTTCAAGATTGGCGCCTTCACCCTCGGGGGTGGCTATGCGATGATCCCGATCATCGAGGCGGAGGTGGTGGAGAAGCGCAAATGGATCGGGAAAGAGGAGTTTCTCGACCTCATCGCCATCGCGCAGAGCTGTCCGGGCGTCTTCGCCATCAACATCAGCGTCTTCATCGGCTACAAGCTCCGCAAGATACGGGGCGCGTTCTGCACGGCCCTCGGCACGGCCCTGCCCTCGTTTCTCATCATTCTGCTCATCGCCATGTTCTTCCATCGCTTCATGGAGGTGGGCTGGATCGCAGCCATGTTCCGAGGCATCCGTCCGGCCGTGGTGGCCCTGATAGCCGTCCCGACCTTCAACCTCGCCAAACGGGCGCGGATCGGGTTGGCCAACTGCTGGATACCGCTCATCTCGGCCCTGCTGATATGGAAACTGGGCGTCAATCCCGTCATGATCATTCTGGCGGCCGGCCTGGGTGGCTATGTCTATGGACGCTATGTCAAGCCCACGGAATAAAAAAACTCACGGAAAAATCGTTGAATTATGATCTTCTTACAGCTCTTCCTCACGTTTTTCATCATAGGTCTCTTCGGATTTGGTGGCGGCTACGGCATGCTCTCGCTCATCCAGGCCGAGACGGTCGTGAAGCACCATTGGCTCTCCTCCTCGGAGTTTACCAATATCGTCGCCATCTCCCAGATGACGCCAGGCCCTATCGGCATCAACTCGGCCACCTACTGTGGCTATGCCGCGGCCCACAACGCGGGCTTCGAAGGGATGATGGCCGTGCTCGGTAGCGCTACGGCCACCTTTGCCCTCGTCCTGCCGAGTTTCATCTTGATGGTCCTCATCAGCCGCATGTTTATGAAGTATATGCGTACTCCAGCCGTCCAGAGCGTCTTCATGGGCCTTCGTCCGGCCGTCGTCGGCCTCCTGGCTGCTGCCACGCTCCTGCTTTGTGATGTGGAAAACTTCTCCTCGCCCGATATCAATCCCTGGCAGTTTGGCGTGAGCCTCTTCCTCTTCTTCGCCACCTTTATAGGTACGATGTGGATGAAGATTAACCCCATCCGCATGATCTGCTTTGCTGCCTTCGCGGGCCTCGTCCTGCTCTATTGACGTCGCCTTTTATCGAAGTCCTGCTCTGTAGAAGTCTCGCTCTCTTGAATTCCAGCTCTCTCGTCGTCCAGCTCTCTCTCGTCATCCTGCTCTCTCTCGTCATCCTGCTCTCTCGAAGTCCCGCATGTTTCTTTAGAGATTTCCTTACACGAAAAGCGCCAAGGTTGTTTGCTTCTATTGAAAACAACCTTGGCGCTTTTTTATTCGGATGACTTTCTACTGTTACTTCACCATGATCTTTGCCCTTGTGGAGATAGATGCCCCGTCTAAGGGGTGGCGTCACGCGCTGGCCCGAGAGCGTGTAGTAGTGGTCGTCGGAGAGGGTGGGGCAGTCGGTCGCCACGTCCTCGACGCCCATGGTCGTCGTCACGTCCTTGACCAGATATTTGCCGCCGCTCTTCTCGCCCGTCACCTCGAAAAAGGCGTCGTGCTGGATGTTGTTGATGTCCACGGTCTGCTGCTGGCCGGCATTGTCTGCCGTGCCGATACTGAATACGAAATTGATGTTGTCGTCGGGCGTGGTCATCGTGTAGCTCTTGCAGAACCATTTCTTGCCGCCCACGGTCTGGGTGGTCGTGACGTGGTCGCCCGGCCAGTCGGTTGCCGTGTGGGATCCGCCCCAGGAGTGGAAGTTGATGTAGCTGGTCCATGCCACGGCATCGCCATTGACATAGACCGTGATGTCGTAGGGCTGGAACTCGCCTATCTCATACTGGCGCGTGATGACACCCCGCACCTTGCCATCGACCAGGAGACCCACCTTCAGGGTCGTCTTGCCCGTAGGTATCGTGAGGATCGTGCCGCTCTGTGCCTTGGCGCTCTGTGGCGTCGGCTCGCTACCGTCGAGGGTATAGACGAGCTGGGCGTCCTTAGAGGCCGATACGGCCGTGAGGCGCGCCTTCTGGGCCCCGTCATGATAGCTTCCTGAGGGCAGGTCCGTCCAGGCGCTCTCCACCTCGGGCGAGAGATAGTAGGCGTAGTGGTGGCCGCTCAGCACCTTCACATAGAACGACTCGTCGGGATCGGTCATGCCGCTTCCCACCACGGCCAGCAGTTTTCCGCGCGTGCCCTGGGTTGTCACGCCATAGTAGGCTGCCGAGCTGCGGTAGCTGGCGAAGGTGCTCGTGCTCGTCACGCCCGCCAGATGGCGCGCGTCGATCATGGACTTGATATCGCGGGTGTAGGCCTGCCAATGGGGGAGAAAGACGCAGGGCGTGCCCGGCATGGCGAGGAGATAGGCGTTGGCCGCGAGCGTGTCCTTGCGTATTGGGTCGTTCTGCTCGCTGGCGCTACGGTATTGTGTATCGTGGTTCTCCACAAACGTCACGGCATAGCGTCGGTATGCCTCGTCGCCCACCAAGGTCTTCGTATTGGCCAGCTTCGACCAGTCGCCACCATTGATGGCGTCGCGTACCGTGTAGCGGAAGGGGAAGTCGAAAGCCGCGCTCTCCTTCTCCGTACTGTCTATCCATGCCTTCACCTTCGCGACGTTGCCGTCGAAAAACTCGCCTACGGAATAGGCCACGTTGGCCGCGCGGTTGTAGTCGGCCACGTGCGACCCGCCAAAGCCCTTCACCATGTCGTAGCGAAAACCGCTATAGCCGAGATCCTCCACGAGGTACCGCTCATAGGCCTTGACCACCCGTTGCACGTTGGGGCTCAGGTGGTCGAGGTCGCGCATGCCATCCCAGTCTTCACCCTCGTCCTTGTGGCTGCCGAGCGAGATGCCCTGCCTTTGTGCTTCGGCTGCCGTTTTTCCTTGGTCGTCGTCGGACGTGATGTCGGATGACTGGAGTTGGTAGGTCGTGCCCCGATACTCCTCCTTGGGGAAGGAGAACCAACCGTTCGTGTTGTGGTGGTTGATCACCACGTCGGCCAGGACGCCCACCTCGTTTTGGCGCATGGCTCTGATCATCGAACGGAGTTCCGCCTCGCTACCAAAACTGGAGTTCTGATCGAAGTAGTAATAGGGGTGTAGCCCATCACGTTGTGCTCCTCCAGACACTTTCCGCTCTGGGGCACCCATAGCAGGGAAAAATACGACCCCAGTTCCGGGGCTTGCTTCTCCAGGTTCTTCCATTGGCTGTCGCTATAGGAGTCCCAGTAGAAGCCCTGTAGCATCACACCCTCATAGCCCGTCGGCCACCCTTGTGCAAGGGCCGGCGACGCCATGGCCGCACAAAATGCTGCCGTGAGTATCTTCTTCATCTTGTTCTTCTTCATATCGATCGTTGTTTTGATGGTGATTGTCTATTGTTTTTGCCTAAGCCTATGCTTCTGTTTCTGTTTCTGCTTTTGTTTATGCTTCTGCAAAAATAAGCATTACTGTCCAATCCTGCACGTCCTGCTCTCGTTCGATCGCCTTTTGATTGGGCAATCGGTTGCGCTACGTCTTCTCGATTTCCCATGATTGCTACATGAAGACATTGGCGTAGCAACCCATGGGAAAAAGAAAGCGGGCACGAAAAAAAAAGGAGCCCCCACGCGGGAGACTCCTTTCTTGAACTTGGTTCATGATGAACCTTTGCGGTATGAAAAAGCAGGTCACTTCTTGGTAATCACGACATGGTTCTTGCCCTCGCAGGAGATGTAGATGTTGAAGTCGTAGGTCCAGCCTCGACAGTGAGGTTGGTGCGTATTGTTCTGGGTGTGGTTTTGGAAGTTGTTGCCGTCGCCATTGGCATGCCCCAAAGAGATGTCCCAATCGTGATTCATACGGAACTTCAGAGTGCCGGTCTTGCCTATCTTCACGTTGTTGGCCTCCCATGCGCCACTCTCCTTTTTGTAGGTGAGATCGACATCGCCAGCCCAGTCGTTGAAGTCGCCGATGATGGAGATGTAGTTCACTTTCTCCAGGCTATAGCTCATGGCCGAGAGATCGACGTTGATCTGGTAGAAGCCAGCACCAGCCTTGATGTTTTCTTCGCCATCCTGCACCAGTCGGCCGGCCTCGCCATTGGGCTCCCTGACCCCAGTCGTTATTCCAGTTGTCGGCATTGGGCTTGAACTTGAACTCGCCATCGAGGTAGTAGTAGCCCTGGTACTTGCCGTCGAAGTTGCCGCCCCAGAGCGGGTTGGATGTTGACCAGCTGCTCTCGTTGCCGATCTCATAGATATACTCGGCAAAGTTGAGATCCTCGATCTTGTAGCTATAGTTCATCATGTTGATGGTCATGCGATGGTAGCCAGCCTTCTCGATCTTGCCCGCCTTGGGCTGATTGGTCGTCAGGTTGCCCTCAGCTGCTACGTCGCCATCCGTCACGACACCCACGACGCCCTTCTCGCCCTCGGCCCAGAAGTCGCCCTCGTAGTTGGTCTTCGGGATGATCTTCCAGTACTGGTTGTCGCTCGTGGTCTTGAAGACGATCTGGAATTCGGGGTTGTCATAGACATTGCCGTCTCCCAGATGGGTGAAGGCCTGAGCGCCCTCCTTGGACCAGCCATCCGTGAACATGTCGCCGACCAGATAGTATGCCTCGTCGATAAACGGGGCCACGATGGTCACGTTGACGGTAGCCGATCCCGTGTTGAGGATGGTCACGCCATCAGGGGTGGCTGCAAAGCCACGCACGTCGAGGGCCACGCTACGGTCGCAGGGGCGCTTGCCATAGAGGGTCTCGATGGCCGTCTTAAACTCGGTCGAGGCGACGAGTCCCTGCTCGTTGGCCTGTAGGGTGATGGCGTTGGCCTTCTCGCCGTCGTTGACAGCTACGGTATAGTAGCTGCTGGCGGTTGTGTTGGTGGTCGTCACCTTGGGGACAAACAGCTGGACGCTGTCGGCCGTGAGCGTGCCGAAATTGATGGCAGGCGCATTGCCGATGGCCAGTTTTACGTCTTTGGACGCCTCGGGGTCGCTATGCTGCGGATCGCTCCAGCCCTCATAGCTATCGGAAGCGCAGGAGGCGAGCGCCAGGGGCGAATCCGAATATCAATATGCTCTTTTTCATTGTTCTGTCTTCTTTCGGTTATGGGTGGGGAGCATCTCGGGGAGACCCTCCCACCATCTTCTTTATAAAAGATTACTCTTCCGGCTCGATGAAGTGGTACTGACCCGTGATGTCGTTGAACAGCACGCGATACTTGCCCGGCTTCACGGGGATGTTGCCACCCTCAGACGTGGCGTAGCCATAGGGGAAGCCGTTGCCACCCCAGTTGTTCGTCCAGTCGGGATCGGCCAGAACTTAGCCTCCGTGCTTCCGCTTGTAGCGTCGAGATCGAAGTACCAGTCGTGGTTGACCGCACCATCAAAGGTGTTGACGGGATGCATGGAGGTGGTGGTGGCCCAGTCGTTGAATGCGCCGCTGATGAACATTGAGGCAAAGGTCTTCGGCGTCTGGTTGGCCACCTTCTCCATGGTGCAGGTACGCTTCACGGGGTCGAGGGTGATCTTGTAGTAGCCCGACTCGCTCACGGAGATGTTGCCAGGGTCGTCGCCGCCATCGCGGAAGACGAGGCCTGCGCAGATCACGTCGATCGTGTTGGCCCAGTTGTCGCCGATGGTGTGGATGATCTTAAACTCGGCACCTGCGGGGAAGTAGCCCGTGTAGGTCAGCGTGCCGACACCCGTGGTCTTGTTATACTCCTGTCCCTCCTCTGTGTAGAGCGGCATGACAGAGGTGCCGACAGCACCCTTGTCGTTGGTCCAGGCACCATCACCAATGCAGCCACCAATGAGATACCACACGTCGATGGCGGCATCCTTCAGCTTCATATAGTAGGGCAGCACCTTGATCTGGACTGCGTTGGAATAGATCGTGTCGCCAGCATAGGCAGCACGCACGCGTACATATACATCCTGGGATGCGGGCACGTTGTTGGGCTCGTAGCGGACGATCTCCTGCAGGGCCTTTGCCATCTCGTTGGCAGCTACGCTACCCTTGACGAGAGGAAACTCCGTGTCGAAGGTCTTGTAGTCGCCGACAGCCTGGTCGGTGGCATCCTTCTCGCCAGCCTGGATATCCTTCGTCCATCGGTTGGTGGGCGAAACCTGGATCTGATAGCTAGCCAGGGCGGGGAAGCCGTAGTCGGGCTGCGACCAGCTGAAGGCGAGCGACTCCGAGGTGGCCAGATCCACATTGGCCTGGGCGTAGGACGGGGTATTGAGGACGAAAGTCGTCGGCGTCTGTATCGTGGGGTTGTTGTCCCTGTCGTCGTCGCAGGCCGTGAGGAATGCGAGGGAGCAGAGCAGCAACGCGGTTGATTTGATTATATTTTTCATCGTTGATTGCTTTGTTTTGTTGCACAGAGCGGGCGTGGCTTCTTGGAAGTCGGTCTGCCCTGTGCGGTTGATGATCTATTAGTAACCAGGGTTCTGCGTGATGGCGCCTTTCACCTGGGCTGCCGGGATGGCGAAGATGTTGCGGTATGCATCAAAGTTGCGGCCCGCCTTGGCACCACCCTTGTAGCTCCAGTTGTAGTTGTTGTTGCCACCAAAGCGTCCGAAGCGGATGAGCGTCGGGCGGCGGAGACCCTCATAGTAGAACTCGCGGCTCCACTCGTCGCAGAGGTCGCTCAGAGAGTAGGCTGAGCGCTTCACGGCATGTGCACGATCGCGAAGGGCGTTGACAGCATCCGTGCCTTCCTTCGTCGTGGTGCCGCCATTGAGACGGGCCGTGGCCTCGGCATAGGTCAGGTAGGCCTCGGCTACACGGAAGAGGAAGAAGTCGGTGTCGGGATAGTTGTCGTTGTGGCCCACCGAGTTGTCGGTCTTGAAGTTGTTCCACTTAGCCACGGCAAAGCCAGCCTTGAAGCTGCTCAGATAGCCATCGCCATTGTCGAGCGTACGGTCCTTGCCGTCGAAGATGGCGCGGTCGTCGTTGGCGGCAGCAGGCATCTCCGTGCAACTGACGTTGGGTGCGTCGCCATTGGGGAAGAACTTATTGATCAAGTCCGTGCGTGCGCGGTTGCCGCCTGCCTTACCACCCCGTGCCGTTGGTGGCCTCGGGTAGGTCTTATCACGTCGGCATGCATGTCGCCATCATAGGCGCCAAGCCATCAGGAAGAGCGTGCCTGCCCACGACGTGGTCGTCACGCCATCCTGGCCGATGCGGAACACACCCTCGCGGGCTGCGCTCGTCTCGCCATTGTCGCCCATGAAGAGCATCTGGTAGGCGCTCCACTTGCCCACACCCGTGAGGTTGAGGTGGTAGTCAGACTTCATCACGCGCTGGGCGTAGTCGGCAGCCTTCTGCCATTGCGGAGTTCCCGTATAGACCTCGGCGTTGAGGTAGAGGCGGGAGAGCAGCATCCATACCGCAGCCTTGTCGGCACGGTAGTAGCCGGCGTCGCTGGAGGTCTTCGACTTGGCCTCGCTCATCTGCGGCTCTATCTCCAGCAGCTCCTTCTCCAGCCAGGCGTACATCTCGGCACGAGTGTAGCGCACGGGCTTTTCGAGCGTCGTGGCAAACGGCACGTTGCCGAAGGCGTCCATCAGGAAGTAGTACTACCGGGGCGCGGAGGAAGCGTACCTCGGCCGTCTTGGTGGCGTCCTTGTCGCCACACTCGTTGATGTACTGGTTGCAGTAGGAGATACCCGTGGTCAGACGAGCGAAAAGGCCGTTGAGCATCGGGTGGCTGTCGTCGTATGTATTGTAGCAGAACTCGCGGATGCCGGCGTCGCTCCAGTGGCAGATGGCCTCGTCGGTGGTCATCTCGTTGGAATTCCAAAGCTGGCGGATGAAGCCTGCGGTACCGCCATCGAGACCGTCGATGTCGCATTGGTCGTCGCCCGTGCTATTGCCGGACATGGCCAAGTTGGCGTAGCACTTGTTGAAGAGTGCCGTCGGGTTGACCTGCGTGTTCATGTTCGGGTCGATGGGCTCAACGTCCAGGTCGCCCGTGCAGGAAGCCATGCCCAGAAGTGAGAGGGAGACGGCTGCTGCAGAAAGTAGGTTCTTTATATTCTTGTTCATGATGTTATTATCGCTGATGAGGGGTTAGAAGTTGAGGTTCAGACCAAGAATGACGGAGAACGGACGCGGATAGAGGTTGTCGTCGAAACCGTTGAACACCTCTGGGTCGATGCCGTCGTAGTTGGTGATGGTGAACACATTGGAAGCCGTGGCATAGGCGCGGCCTGAGAGACCATGCCATCCGCTGGTCTTGAAGAGGCTGGCGAAGCTATAGCCCAAGGTGATGTTGTCCAACTTCAGGAACGAGGCGTTGTGGATCCAACGGTCGGTGAGGTTGGAGGTGACATCGTCGGTCTGCCAGTCGTCGGCAACGGCCTGTGCGGTCTTGTTGCACATGAAGTTGCTGGAAGCCCAGAGGGCGTTCGGGCTGACATTCTTGAAGCCTTGGCTGATGTTGTCAAACACATAGTTGCCAATGTTGGCACGCAGAGTGAAACCGAGGTCCCAGTTCTTGTACTCCAGGCGTGAGGACAGACCCATCGTGACGGGAGGCGTCGGCGACTTGTAGAAGTAGCGGTCCTCATTGGAGATCTTGCCATCGGCATTGCGATCGACGATCGCACCCTCGATAGCCTTGCCGTTCTTGTCGTAGGCCTGCTGATAGACCCAGAAAGAGTTGGCGGGATGGCCCACAGCATTATACTCCAGGTACTTGTCCGTACCGATCACGATACCCGTGTTAGGCACGGGGAGACCGTCTGAGCTGGCACCCGTGAGGTCGTCGATGCGGTTCTTGTTGTACGTGAAGTTGTAGTCGATGGTCCAGTACCAGTCCTTCGTCTGGATGGCCTTCCAAGACAACGTCACCTCCACACCCGTGTTGCTGAGCGTACCGATGTTCTGCCAAGCCTGGTTGCGGAAGGCTGAGAGAGCCTGGGTCGGAGCGTAGTTGAGCAGGTCGGTGGTCTTGCGGTAGTACCAATCGACCGTACCCGTGAGTCGCTGGTCGAGGATACCCCAGTCCAAACCGATGTTGTACGTGGTCGTGGTCTCCCACTTCAGGTCCGGCGTGTAGTTGTCCGGACGATTGAGCGTACCGTCGCCGTCTGCGGGGTAGTAGGCACGCCGTACCCCCTGGTTGCGCGTGTAGGTCGGGATCCAGGCATAGTCGTTGTTCACGTCCTGCTGACCCGTCATACCCCATCCGAGGCGGAGCTTCAAGTCAGAGAGCCAAGAGATCTCCTTGAGCTTGTTCTCCTCGCTGGCCTTCCAAGCGAAGGCAAATGACGGGAACCATGCCCAATGCTCCTTGAAGCGTGAGGAACCATCATCACGAACGGTTGCCGTGAGATAGTAGCGGTCCATGAAGCTCCAGTTGGCACGACCGAAGAAGGAGACAAGGTAGTTCTCGGTCTTATAGGCCTTCACAGACGGATTGTAAATCTGTCCGGCCAGAGATCCCGTGATCTCGTTGCCGTTGGCATCGACGAGCGGCTGACCCCAATGGTTGACATAGGTGCCGGTCTTGGTGTTGCCCGCGCCATAGATACCCCAGTAGTTGTTGTCCGTGCCACGATAGAAGCGCTGATACTCATAACCACCCATGATGTCGATGTGGTGCTGGTGAGCGTCGTTGAAGTCGTGGTAGTACTGGGCGTAGGCAGAGAGCGAGAGGTTGCGCTTCACGATGCGCTCCCATCCGTGGCTGCCGTAGTAGCTGTCGTTGTTGCTCTGATAAGCCGGCGAGACATCGGTATTCTGCTTACCGCTTGCGATGTCGGCACCCAGCGTGGCGTGGAGGCGGAGATCCTCAAATCCGTGCACCTTGTAGTCGAAGTCTGCGCTGCCGATAAACTCGCGGCTGTGGGCTACGTCGTTCTTCTCGTTGAGCACGGAGAGCGGGTTGCGCGTAGCCAGCTCGTTGTAGGTGTACATCCAGTTGGGGTCGCTATAGTTGCCCGACTTCGGCCAGGCGAAGTAGCCGTTGAAGTTGCTCAGCGTCTGGTTGAGGTTGTCTCCGAAGAATCTTCTGTGATACTCGGAGGTGTAGCCATACGGGCTCTGCGTCGGGTCCATATTGACTGCTGCGCCAACGGCCGATCCGTCTGCGTAGCGGTTCTTGGCGTACATACCCTTGGCGTTGAGCGTGATGTTGAGGTGGTTGTTGAGGAGCGACGGGGTGAGGGTGACGGAAGCCGTGGCACGCTGGAAGCGTGAGGTCTTCAGGATACCCTGCTCGTCGGTGAAGCCTGCGCTCACACGATAGGGGAGAGCCTGGCCTACTGCGCCGCTGACCGTCAGGTTGTGGTCATGGCTGATGGACGTCTGATAGATCAGGTCCTGCCAGTCGGTATCTGCCGTACCCAGGGCACGGTAGGGGTCGCTGTCCTCGCCCCACTTGCTGCGGATGAGGTCGCGGAATCCGGCTGCGTCGAGCACGTCGATGGTCTTCTTCTTCCAGCCGAGCGTCACGCTACCGTTGTACGATACCTTCACGTCGCCCGCGTGGCCCTTCTTTGTCGTGATGATGATGACACCATTGGAACCGCGGCTACCGTAGATGGCGGTGGCAGAAGCGTCTTTCAGCACGTTGAAGGACTCGATGTCCTGCGGGTTGATGGCCGAGAGGATGTTGGCCACACCTTTCACACCATTGTTGTCGATAGGCACGTTGTCGATGACGATCAACGGATCATTGCTGGCGTTGAGGGACGAGCCGCCACGGATGCGGATGTTGGACTTGGCGCCCGGCGTACCATTCTCGCTGGTGATAGCCACACCGGCCACCTTACCCACGAGCAAGTCCTGGGCGTTGACCACAACACCCTTGTTCTTGCCGTCTGGTTTCAAGGCGGCGACAGATCCAGTCAGGTCCTTCTTCTTGACCACGCCGTAGCCGATGACGACCACCTCGTTGAGCGACTGGGCCGCGTCATCCTGCATGGTGATGACCATGTTGTCCTGCGCCGTCACTTGCTGCTTCTTGTAGCCGATGTAGGAGATGGTCAAGGTCTGTCCGGGTTGCACGCTGAGCGAGAAGTTACCGTCCAAGTCGGTCACGGTACCATTGCTCGTTCCGTTGATCAGCACGCTCGCGCCGATAATCGGCTCGCCGGAAGCATCTTTCACGGAGCCTTTCACCGTACTTTGGGCGAAAGCACCTACTGAGAGAGCTAAGCCCGCTGCTAGGGCCAGCATTCTCGCAGGGAATTTGGGTTTAACCTGCTTCATCTTTTTGCTTTTTTGTTAGTTATTTATAAATGTAATGATTGCCTTTAAAATGACCTTCATACCCTCCGTGGGGATTTCCTACATGCCCTCCGTGGGGGATTTCTGCATGCAAAATTAGGATTTTGAGTGTTATCAAATACTATTTTTTACGAAAAATCGTTTGTTATATTGTGCAAAGGTTTGCATTGACGATCGTCAAGTTATGTCCTTGATAGAAATCAATAAATGATAGTATAATCGTATTTTTGCAACATAAAAACAGACAATAGTCCGCCATTACACTCAAAACATGAAAGATCAGCCCATACTGACGATGAAGGATATGGCCGAGGCCTTGGGAGTCTCAGTATCGACCATTTCCCGTGCGTTGAAGGATAATCCTCGCATCAGTCCTGAAAAGCGAGAGGCTATCCAAAGGTTTGCGCGCGAACATCATTTCTCTCCCAATCCGTTGGCAGAGTCGCTGCGCAAGAGCCGCACGGAGGCGCCCAAGCTCATCGGAGTCATCATCCCCGAGTTTGTCCACTACTATTTCGCCTCCGTTCTCACGGGTATCGAGGAGACGGCCTGGGAACGGGGCTACCGCATCCTGGTCGCCACGAGCAACGAGCGCTACGACCGCGAGGTGGAGATCTGCCAGTCCTTCTATGAGAACCGCGCCTGCGGCATCATCATCTCCCAGAGGGCCAAGGACACGAAGTGCTATGACCACTTCACGGAACTCATGAACCATGGCATCCCCATGGTCTTCTACGACCGTATCTGTACGGGCGTGGACGCGTCGCGCGTGGTGGTAGACGACTACATGGGGGCGTTTACTGCCGTTAGCCATCTGATCAAGACGGGCTGTCGTCGTATCGCCTACTATAGTTCGCCGATGAACCTGGAGATTTCCAAAAATCGCTATAACGGGTGGCATGACGCCTTGGTGCGCAACGGCTTGCCGGCTGGCGACGACCTGTTGTTCATGTGCGACAACCGCGAACAGGCGGAGTGTATCACTCCCGACGTCCTCTCCCGCGAGCAGATACCTGACGCGTTCTTCGCCACCAACGACGATACGGCCATCGGCATCCTCTATACGGCCAAGCGGATGGGCTACCGTGTGCCCGAGGACCTGTCGATCTGCGGGTTCACCAATGGCGAGCGTGCCATCGCCTGCGATCCGATGCTCACGACCGTCGAGCAGCGAGGCCGGTCCGTGGGCGAGGAGGCTGCCCGCATCCTCATAGGACAGGTGGAGGGCACCATTCCCAAGGACAAGGTCGAGCGACGTGTCATTCGTACCCGTCTCGTCCTGAGAGGCACGACACGATAGCCGGTCCGCCCCTGCCAAAAGACAACAACAACCGACAACAATAACTGAAACATACATGACACAGAAACCCGATTTGAGTTTTTTTCGGAAGCTGTGGGATCTCAGCTTCGGATTCTTTGGCGTACAGATTGCCTACGCCCCTACAGAGCGCAAACATTGCGCGCATTTTTGCCACGCTTTTATGTCGATCCCCACTCGCTGAGCTATTTCTGGATCCTCCCGCCCCTGATGGGCATCCTCGTCCAGCCTATCGTCGGATCTTGCAGCGACCGCACCTGGACGCGCTTTGGCCGTCGCATCCCCTATCTCTTTGTCGGCGCGGCCGTGGTGGTACTCGTCATGTGTCTCCTCCCCAATGCGGGCAGCTTCGGCATGGCGGTCTCCGCAGCCATGGTCTTCGGCCTCGTCACGTTGATGTTTCTCGACACGAGCATCAATATGGCCATGCAGCCGTTTAAGATGCTCGTCGGCGACATGGTCAACGAGAAGCAGAAGGCCCTGGCCTATAGCATACAGAGTTTCCTTTGCAATGCGGGATCGCTCGTCGGCTATGTCTTCCCGTTCTTCTTCACCGCCCTGGGCATTGCCAATACCGCGCCCTCGGGTGTCGTCCCCGATTCTGTGATCTGGTCGTTCTATATTGGTGCGGCCATCCTGATTCTCTGCGTCATCTATACTACCGCGAGGGTCAAGGAGTGGACACCCGCAGAGTATGCCGAGTACAACGGCACCAATAGTTCCGTGGAGCAGGAAGAGGCGGGCAAGGCCGACTGGCTGACGCTCCTGCGCCATGCGCCCGCCACGTTCTGGAAGGTCGGCCTCGTGCAGTTCTTCTGCTGGTTTGCCTTTATGTATATGTGGACCTACACCAACGGCACGGTAGCGGCCAACTGCTGGGGCGTCGATATGTTCTCTGCCGATGCTACCGCCACTTCGGGCTACCAGGAGGCAGGCAACTGGGTGGGAATGCTCTTTGCCGTTCAGGCGATCGGTTCGGTGATATGGGCCATGGTGCTGCCGCAGATTCGTCGTCGCAAACTGGCCTATAGTCTGAGTCTGCTGCTGGGAGGCGTGGGCTTCGTGATGGCCGCCTTCGTGATGGACAAGTACCTGATGTTCGTGCCTTTCCTCCTGATCGGTTGTGCCTGGGCCGCCATGCTCGCCATGCCCTTCACCTTTGTCACCAATGCCCTCCATAAAGCTACGGCCACATGGGGGCCTACCTCGGCCTCTTCAATGGCACGATTTGCGTGCCCCCAGATTATTGCTGCCGCCCTTGGTGGTGTCATCCTTGCCCTCGTGGGTTCCGTAAGGCCCACATGATGATCGTGGCGGGCGTCGCTTTGGTCATTGATGCGTCGTTGTGGGCTGGATCAAGGACGCCTAATCGCTTAAGGTAGTATTGCCAGTTGTTCCCATACCCATACGAAAAAATCCCCACCTGCTTGGCAGAGCCTGCAGGTGGGGATTTCCTTATACTATATTGCAAATCGACGATCGACTTGCCGACAAGTTGCTTATCTCCTCCGGAAAGCCTTGTCGATGAGATCCATAAACTGGTCGAGCTTCGGCGTGATGATGATCTGCGTGCGGCGGTTGCGCTGCTTGCCCAGCTCTGTGTCGTTGCCAGCGAGCGGCTACTCACCACGTCCACCAGCCGTGAGACGCTTCGGATCAACACCGAAATGCTCCTGCAGGGCCTGTACGACACTGTGGCACGCAAGGCCGAAGGTCCCAGTTGTTGCGGATGTTGCGCATCTTCTCGTTGGCCGTGTTGATGGGCACGTTGTCCGTATTACCCTCGATCAGCACGTCAGCACGTCCATGAGTCTTTGTAGTCTGCTCGGCGCGCTCGTTCACCTGATGATTTTGGCGATTTTGAGCACCTGCAGTGTTTCGCCGGCGCGGTCGCCGTCACCTTCGGATGTAGGTTGGACTACCGCTCTTGTAGAGCATGTTGTGTGCGGCAAGTGATGCGTGCGTTGTTGGCCGCGATGGTCTCCTTCGCACTTTGATACTCACACCCTTGAGCACCTGCTGGCACAACCCGACAGCACACGAGGCAACCGATGGCCAGGCAGAAAATAAAGTTCTCTTCTTCATAATTTTTATTGCCTTTTTGTATTTATTCTTAATAATAGATGCTCTCTGACGAAGATGGCGGCGGGGCGTGATGAGAATCTTGCTCTCAAATGGCCGAGTGCAGCCTATCTTTTATGCAAAGATAATGCCAACGAGCGCAATGAGAGTCTTGCTCTCAAATTGCCGAGTGCCGCCTATCTTATGCAAAGATAGTGCCAACGAGCGTAATGAGAGTCTTGCTCTCAAATTGCCGAGTGCAGCCTAACTTATGCAAAGTTATGACTAAGACGATGAAAACCGCCAGTTGTTGCATCCATTTAAAGTAATTTAACCAAGCATTTTGCCTATTATTGAATCTTAACAAGGAACATGCGCTTGCTCAGCAGCGCAGTCGCGAAATCACGAATGTCAGTTATCTGCTTCGCCTCCACATCCCTGCCGAGCGAGCACAGAGGGTAACCGGCAAGGCTACGGTCCTTTTCCATTGGGCCGGCAAGGGCGACCTCGTCCTCGACTTCACAGGATCGCTCACGGGGCAGCCTTCCGTCAATGGGCGTAGCTTCCCGAAGGCGCGGGTGGAGCAGGAGCATATTGTCATCCCGAAACGTCTGCTTCGCAAGGGTGCCAACCGTGTTGAACTGGCGTTTGAGAGTAGCGACGCCTCCCTCAACCGCCATGACGACTATCTCTATACGCTCTTTGTCCCAGCCAATGCGCGTAGCGTCTTCCCCTGTTTTGACCAGCCCGACCTCAAGGCTCTTTTCTCGCTCCAGCTCACCCTCCCCGAGGGGTGGGACTATGTCACGAGTGCCGACCCCAAGCATCCTATTCCCACCTACCTTTTCTCCTTTGCCGCGGGTAAGTTTCAGCGCAAGACGGCCACCATCGACGGCCGGACAATGAACGCACTCTATCGAGAGACCGATCCCGAGAAGGTGAAGCAACTCGACAAGTGCTTTGCTGAGGCTGCATGGTCTATCCGCTGGCTGGAGAACTATACCGGCATTGCCTATCCCTTCTCCAAATACGACTTTGTCGTTCTCCCTGGCTATCAGTTTGGTGGCATGGAGCATCCTTGGGGCGATACAGTTCAACGCCCGTACCATCTTCCTGGGTGCCAGCCGACCGAGGACGACGAGTTGCGTCGCTTCCAGCTCATCTCTCACGAGACGGCCCACATGTGGTTTGGCGATCTGGTGACGATGCGCTGGTTTGACGATGTGTGGACAAAGGAGGTCTTCGCCAACTTCATGGCCTCGAAGATGGCTGCCGACCAGTTTCCTCATGTCAACCACGAGCTCAATTTCCTCAAGGACCACTATCCCCTTGCCCTTTCCATCGACCGCACGGAGGGCACGCACCCCATCCAGCAGCAGCTCGACAACTTGAAGAATGCCGGCCTGCTCTACGGCCATATCATCTACCACAAAGCCCCCATCATGATGCAGAAACTCGAAGAACGTATGGGAGCAGAGGCTTTGCAGCGAGGCTTGCGTGAGTATCTGTCTCGCTTCAGCTATGGCAACGCCACATGGGACGACCTCATCGACATCTTGAGCAAGGAGGCTCCCCAGGCGGGCATTGCCGACTTCGACCGCCAATGGGTGAAGCAGGCGGGTATCGCGCTCGATGCTTATGGCATCCAACTGCTCGCTGCGCCCCAGATTGCCAGTCTCCAGCAGCGTCTTTCTCAGGGAGGCATGAGCGAGGTGGATCGTCTCCGTGCGGCCATGACGCTCTATGAGAACTATCTCCATGGGCGGATAGCTGCCGATAGTCTTGTCCAGACGATGTTGCGGGCCGTGGAGCGGGAGGATAATCCCTTGGTGGCTACGTCGCTCGTCGGCTATGCCACGTCAGTCCTTCCCTATGCCTCCGACCGTGGGGTGGGGGAGTGCAAGCTCCTTGATCTTTCTCGCCACCACTCCCTGCGTGGTGTCCGTACCAGTTCGTTGCGCTATCTCTCCACGTCGGCACAGTCCGAGGCAGTCCTTGACTCGATGTTTGTGGAGTGGCAGCAGGGCGACAATCCACTCCTGACGGTCAACGACTGGATGAGGGCGGCTTATCATCTGGCCCAGTATCTGCCCTCCAAGCGTCAGGAGATCTTGTCCCGCCAACGTGCTCGCCTCACTACCGACGATGCGCGGGCGGAGTTCGACTTTGTCTCGCGTGGCTGCGATACCACTCCTTCTGTACAGGATTCGCTCTTTGCCTCGTTGCTCTTGGTCGAGAATCGGCGTGTCGAGCCCTGGGCAGCTCAACTGCTCTCGCTTCTCAACGACCCCATCAGCGAACCCCATAACAACCGCTTCCTCCTTCCCGCACTCGATGCCTTGGAGGAGGTGCAGCGCACCAGCGCCATCTTCTTCCCTGGCGACTGGTTGGCAGCGCTTCTCTCCCACCATCGGAGCGAGGAGACGCGCGCCTCGTCAGCGGCTGGATAACTCGCCACCCCGACTATCCCGCGCCTTTGATGAACAAGGTCAAGCAGAACGCCTACCGCCTGCTGTTGGGGAGGTAGCGAGGCGTCTGCCCGATCCAGCCAATGGGCCCTTTGTGTGGATTGGGGCGTAATCAAAAAGACATGACGGAAAATCGCGATGTCTATTTTGATGGGGCTTTCAGCGATGCCAAGGGATCTTATCCTATCATGCTGAAGTTTGAGATGGATGACAACTATTTTCCTGGCGTCTGCTATTATCATAACATCCACTATGATACGAAACTCAAGATGTATGTCCGTTTCACGGAGGAGAAAATGATCATTCGTGGCAAAGCCAACGGTAGCGATTTCGTCATGAACTTCACTCCTACGACCGACGGCAAGTGGAAGGGAAGGGCTCTGTCGGGTAGTCATTACCTCAATGCGGAGATACGTCCCCGTTCGCCGAGGTAGTCTTGGCTTTGCCCGTATTCCTATTATATAATGGTATAGAAATTAATAATAACTTTGGTGTCGATATGACCTCTATTATGTTTATTAAAATATGAATGCAAAGAATCTTTTGAAGCGAGCAGCCTGTCTGTTCTCCCTCACGGGCCTTGCGCTCTCGGTCTCGGCCCAGTCGCGTTTTGCCGATGCCATGCGGCAGGCATACGCCAAGCCAGAGCGTATATACCAGTTTTATGTCCAGCATCAGCCGGATAGTATCTACAAGCAGGGGGAGGATGTCTTCTCGCCTTATCTCTCTTCCGATCAGTTCGCTGCCCAGCTTCGTGCGATGGAGGAACGGCTGGGAGATCCCGTTGAGGCTTCGATGTGGGAAATACAGCAGATGGCGGGATGCGAGATTTATTCCCGCAAGATTACTTTCCCGCGCCATTCTGCTACTCTTAATGTTGTTTTCGACCCGTCGGGAAGTCTTTTAGGCTTCACCTTTACCGATGAGAAGGCGCTGCTTACCGAGACGGAGTCGGCCCACCATATCTATGTCTCCGACACGATCCAATTGCCAGCCCGCCTCACTATGCCGTCGGCCTCGTCGGTCAAGGATCGGGTGCCGGTCGTTATCCTTGTCCACGGTAGCGGTCCTTCCAATATGGATGAGTCTATAGGTCCGAATGCTCCTTTCCCGCGACTTGGCCGAGGGTTTATCGCGTCGTGGTGTCGCCGTCCTGCGCTATGATAAGCGCACTTTCGTTTGTCCGCAGTTTTTTGCGAATGCAACGGCTGGATTTACCTACGACGAGGAGACGGTCGATGATGCTATCTCGGCCATCCGTCTCGTGAAAGACTCCTTGGCTCAAACTATGGCGCTCGATCCTTCCCGCATCTATATCGTCGGTCATAGTTTGGGCGGCATGTTGGCTGCGTATCGCAGAGCGGAGTGGTGCTGTGGCAGGTCTCGTCCTGCTTGCCGCTCCCACAGGAAAACTGCGACCGGCGATGGAGCGCCAGTTTGCTTATCTTGGTCGTTCGGTAGAAGAGGCACGCCAGTTGACCGAACTCACCTTGGCGAAGACTCCCGAAGTCTATCTCGATATGGATGCTCGCTATTCGGATACAGCCACAGCACAGAGACTGACTCTGCCGATGCTGATCCTTCAGGGTGAGCGCGACTATCAAGTGACGATGGACGACTATCGGGCGTGGCGCGAGGCTGTGGGCAATCGCCAAAGAGTGGTGATGAAGTCCCATCCGTCGCTCAACCACCTGTTTATGTCGGGCGAGGGAGCAAGCATGCCGGAGAATACCAGACCCCGGGACATGTTGCCGAGGAGGTGATGGACGATATCGCCAACTTTATCCTCTCGGGCAAATAAGATCGCTCTTCCCTTCCTGCGCGATCCTTACTTACCTTTGTGCGCGAACCTTACTTACCTTCGTGCGCGCGATCATTACTTAGGATGGATTTTTTCGTTCCTAAGATCATTCTTGTTTGGGATGGAATAAGATAGGCTGCACTCGGCAATTTGAGATCAAGCTCTCATTGCACTTGTTTGCACTATCTTTGTATAAGATAGGCTGCACTCGGCAATTTGAGAGCAAGCTCTCATTGCGCTCGTTTGCACTATCTTTGTATAAGATAGGATGCACTCGGCAATTTGAGATCAAGCTCTCATTGCGCTCGTTTGCACTATCTTTGTAGAAGAAAAAAGTTGTATCAGTTTAATAATCAGCATAGTTATTTCGTCTGGTTTGTTTATGGTAACGATTTAGCGAAAGTCAGACTACTTCTGCCTGCTTACTTTTCATAATAGTTCAAACAACTCTTGCGGTTGCAAAGATAGGATAATTTTATTTTACGGTCGCGGATCATCTTCATCATGCAGCTTTTACCTACACGACGTTGACCTACCAATACGATGATGGTTTCCTTGCCAAGATACTTTTCTATCTTGTCGATATAGGACTGACGAATGATAGTTGCCATATTGTTATCTTTTATAAGTGAATTTTATTCTCGCTATGTCAGTTTTTGTCACATCCGGATAGTACTTTTGCCGCATGAAATGACAATAACTATATTTATTAAGGTATGAATGCAGGAAGAAATGGGGATAAGAGTCCTTAAAAAGTAAAATATAAGAGGAATCCAGGAGATTTCTTGTGAAAAAAGTTTGGTGGTTCATCAGATTTTTACTAAATTTGCTATTGGATTAGTGACAGGGCAGGTGAAAGTCCTCGCTTGAAGTCGCTATGATGCAGAGAAGCAAGATAATCTTGTGGACACGAGCAAGCTATTCAGTTCTGTAGGTTGAAATCTGGTAAATTGAAACGTAGAAAGAACGTGAATTTGTTTGAGCGAGTCTGCACCATCATATGGTGTGGATTCCTCTTTCGAATTTTCTTTTCTACGGGTTTTACCAGAGCCTAACTTACAAGAGAGTGAAGAAAGAAGGGGTTCACGCCATTCTTTTTTCGCTTGTGAACCATTATGGACTTGTTTGGTTCGCAGATATTTCCCATCTTTGCAGAAGATTAGCTGCACTCGGCCATTTGAAAGCAAGCTTTCATTGCGCTCGTTTGCATAATCTTTGCCCCTTGAAAGTAAATGGTTTACTGCACTCGGCCATTTGAAAGCAAGCTTTCATTGCGCCCGTTTGCATGAACTTTGCAGTAAGATAAGCTGCATATCAGTATAAAAAAGTAAATGGTCTGCTGTTTCGGTTGAAAAGCAGGAGCAGCAATATGTAATAACCTAAAAACTCAATGCTTATGAGCAGAGTATTTCAAGTGAAGCCTAAGCGTCTTAAACGCTCAAATGGTACTGTCCTCACTCCCGATATGCCCCTTTTTATAATGGGCCAAGGAGGTGCAAGAAGCCTACATGCGCATCTATGCTTTCGATTATAAGAAAGCATGATACAACCAGAATGATTTTAAATTTAAGAAGTTGGACTAAAATAAGGAATATTATGAACATGAAAGGAAATGAAAAGCAATACTATGATAAAATAGTAGTCCTCTATAATAAATATGGAGAGAACATACCAGATGCAGACTTAATGCATTTGAGTGTCATTGAAAAAGAGTTGGGAATAAGTTTTAAACGTTCAAGAAATATTTGAATTGGTGAAGAATCAGGCCAATTCTGACAAAGCATGAGCATGTGTTTCGGCTACAGTTGAAAAAACAGAAGAAAAAAGCAAACACCGTAGCTGTTGCTGAAAATAAAGAGAATCTTTCTGAGTCAAGAAACGTAATGGAGGCTTCAGAAATTCATAGCACCTCCATCAAGAATGAATCTAAGATTGAAAAAAAGGAAACAATTGTCACAACCGTAGTGACAATAAACCAGCTGAAGAAACAACAACCGCAAATGTTGAGACATCGGCAAAGGATTCCGAGCTTCAAATTAAGGAAAAGTCATTGTCGCCAGTGAATGCAAAACAAGGTATGGTAGATGCAGAGAACAAAGACTTAATCCCTGTTGATGACCCTGGTGATATAAACAAATGGAAAGTCATATTTTGGTATACTATTGGTTTCCTTACCATAATTCTTTGGGGAATAGGCTTAATCATCATCATATGGGAAACTATTGCCATAATCAGACATAAGAACAAGCAGTTGAGATATGCAAAATATCTAATCCAGCGAGACAAGACAAATCAATAATTGTGAAAACAATATAATTAGGCATTATGAAATTATCACTTTCGGAAGAAGCTTATTCAAAGGCGTTTTACAAAGCTTATAATAGATACGGGAACGACATCCCCGATGCAGAATGGCAAAGGCTTGGTGAACTGCGTGCGAGATACGGCATAGAAATGAGTCGTGTCAGAAAAATCATCAATGCCGTGCAAGAAGGTACGATTGAGCCTGATATAGAACATAAAAAGACTACCACAGATAAGCCCAAACCAGCATCAGTGGTTTCCATCTTAACAGACACAGCCAGAGGTATGAAAAATCGTGACAACGGAACCGATTGTTTGCTGCTTGACATTTCTGATACGATAAAAAGTTCTATAAGAAGTAATTTTGACCTAGGGCTAGACGAACAGATTCTATGGGTACGAGACACTTCTTTCTGGGGCAATAAAAATCAAGGTCTGGTCATAACAGACAAACAAATCGTTTATATTCCAGATAATGATTCGCCAGATAGCAAATATTATTTCGAGTTCAACGACATCAACAAAGTGGAATATCGCGAGATGGCTATCTTTATTTGGAATTACGAAAACGAGTATTTCAGACTTCCTCTTGGAGCATTTTTTAAATACGCAGAAGAATCACAAAGTTTAATTTGCGATGCGCAACGGTTGGCTTCTGCTCTAACTCAAATGGCGATATCGGCAGGTCATACTGAAACAAAAACGGTATTCGATTTGCTAAACGACTATATTGAAGAAGGACAGTATGACGAAGCAGAAGAGTTGGCGAAACAAGCAATATCAGATTTCGCTTCAGATGCAAATCATCAATGTATGTCTTATACCTATCTTGCACATATTCTTCACGACAAAGGAGAAAACGATACAATTAACAAAAGCTCTTATATGCAAGATGCCATTGAAGCATATGACGAAGCTTTAGCCTTGTGTGATGATAAAGATCCTTACAGATTCTCACTCTACAAAGAAAAAGGATTAATAGAACAAGAAATCGACAATACCCGTATCGCATGCAACTGTTTTATTGCAGCAATGGAATCTACCGATTTCGATTTAAAGAAAGAGGCTAAGGAACAGTATGGGCAACTGATGGAAAACTTGATGCAAAACTTTTCTTGCCAAACACGCTATATATTGGTCATCCCCTAAAGCCGGGTACATACATTCCGTTTGAAAATGCGACAGAGCAATTATTCATGGAGAAGGTCCGTGAGTTGTGTTATCTAGCACAATGTCTTGGCGCAGTGGAGATAAAATTCAAAAGAATTAAAGGAAGGGATATATCGAACACATATGATTCGGCAAAAGACATATCCGTAAACCTTGGCATAAAAATCTAAATATTGGATTAAGCGGCAATAAAGTTCTGAATAAAGCTGAAACGTCTTCAACTAAAGATGGTGTAGAACTTGTGCAACGCTATTCTCCTATGGAGAAACCATTTTGTCCAAAGGGCTTGGTTTGGTTGGACTCAGACCCTACGTGGCAAACATTGGTAAAAGCAACGCTTAACAGGTAATATTCTGTCATACATTGAACAGTATCTTCTACAGAAACTACAAATGTTACAAATAGTGAGTTGAAAGGCAAGTGGCTCATATGACAAAAAAAGACAAGACATTCAGTAAGACAGAAGAGATGGAGTGGGAAATAGATATGCAATTCAAACCTTTGCAGGATTTTGAAGACAAAGCACATCCCAACATTCCTTTACAGAATGAATATTTACCAGAAGAAGAGGAATATATGGAAGAAGTCAGATTCTGTTTAGAAGATGACAATGAAATAAATGAACATTCTCGTAAGTTTCTGGAACGTAAGCGACAAAAAGCGGATTGTCGGAAGCCCGTGCCATAGAATTAGAAACGATTGTAAAGGACTCTTTGTCTGCTTCTATGATACAGAATACTGACGATCTTTC
>VOFC01001120.1_pt1:242500-362000 | contig 362000 bp, 469 predicted proteins | sample 5384161 | NCBI WGS metagenome assembly VOFC01 (sample SAMN12384722, study PRJNA508395) | human gut metagenome | isolation source: healthy gut B | host: Homo sapiens | reverse complement strand
GCTGTTGCCGTTTTGTATATAATCAGACACTGGCATACCGGAAAGAAGTATATGAGAAAGAGAAAAAAATCAGTTAGTAAAACCGACTGTAACAATTATTGCAACAGACAATTAAAGAAAGAGTATGAATGGCTGAAAGAAGTGGATAAATTTGCTCTGACAAATGCGATTTACAACATGGATGCTGCATACCAGAAGTTTTTCAAGGAACACGCAGGTTATCCGAAGTTTAAGAGTAAACACGATAATCATAAGTCATATACAACAAATTTTACGAATGGCAATATAACAGTAGATTTCGGGTGCAATAGAGTAAAGCTGCCTAAACTAAAGGAAGTAAAAGCAAAACTGCATAGAAATTTTATCGGACAGATAAAATCGGCAACGATATCACAAGTTCCGAGTGGAAAATATTATGTATCAATTTTGGTGGAAACGGAATATGTGGAACTGCCACATATAAATCAAAAAAGAAATACGAAAATCCAAAAATCATCAGAAAATACGAAAAGAAACTGGTGAAACTGCAAAGGCAGTTAGCCCATAAAGAGAAAAGAAGTCAAAATTACTACAAAACAAAGAAAAAGATAGCATTATGCCATGAAAAAATAACAAATACCAGAAAAGATTATCTGCACAAGATGTCACATGAGATTATCAGCGAAAACCAAGTGATAGTTTCGGAAGATTTGCAGATAAAAGCGAAAAAAGAGCTGATCAAAGCCGGTGAAAATGCAGATGCACTGGCATACGAGCTGGCAGATATGGAAAAAGCAATAAACGGTGATCCATCCTGTATGCATCTGGATTATACAAAAGATGTTATGGATATGATGACAGAGTTTCGAAAATCCTGGGGATTTACCTATCCGGAGGAAGAAAAATAATTTTCGACTGTGATAACAGAAAAACAGAAATTCCCAAAAGGCTGTACCGTTGTATGAAACAGAGAGTGAATATTTCAGAAGGAAAGAATCCAGGAACGACAGTTAAGAAAAGTGGATTCTGCTTAGAATTTTTGCTGCATGGGAATATAGCAACGATTACAGGATAAATTTGCGAAAGGATGTACAACTATGAATTATACAGAAAGAGCAAAACAGCTCGGTTTTTCAGCTGCAGCTGTTATGGACACGAAAAATCTGGTTTTCAAACCGGAGTACCGCGTTTTCTGCGAGGAGAATCGATGCGGAAATTATGATCGGAATCCTGCTTGTCCACCGGAAAGCGGAAGCGTGGAAGAAATGAAAGAAAAAGCATTATCCTACAACAAAACGCTTGTCTTACAGACAACGCAAAGCAATGATATGGATTATAAAAAAAAGCAAAACTTGTCCACAACAGGCTGACAGAATCTCTGGCAGAAGAGATGAAAAAAAGACGGAAAAAGTGATCTTTTGATCATGACTGCCGGTCCGTACAGGCATCATTCCTGTATGTCAGCATATTGTGTGGATGCTCAGGAAATGGCAGATGCAGTAGGGATGACCTGCTGGGGAAAAGATGGAAAAGTTCGCTATTTTTCGCAGGTTCTTTTTCATGATACCGGAAAGTAATATCGGGCAGAAGGAAAAGACATAAAAGACGGTTACAGTATATGTTTCATTCGGTTGATTGGATACGGAAAAAAGAAGAAACAAAAAGATTGACATGCATCACATAAACTATTATAATAATCACAAAACAGAAACAAAATTTGAGATAAACGAAGATTCGATATTATTCTTTATTCACATCCAATGCCATTCGGCAGGAAAATCCAACAAAATAGAAGACCTGCACGAAGCGGTATGATAAATGATATGACTTGTATTTTACAGATATCAGTTTTACATCAAAATTTCCATGCTGCTTCTAATGTGCAGAAAACAAAAAAGGAGAAGCTTATGGGAGAAAAGGACATTACAGAGAAAATACTGGAGGATCATAATGATGTGTTTGCTGATATTATAAATGGTCTTGTTTTTGCAGGAGAACAGAAAATCACTGGTATGCAAAAAAGAATATTAAAGCATTGATGAAGATTCCAGATGGAATGGAAAAGTATATTAATGATTATAAAATTCAGATTTTCGAGGTTGCATGGCTGACAGAAGAAGAAATCGAAAGGTTTCAAAGCGATTTTCGTATTGTGGCAAATTTTTTTTACCCAGAAAAGAAAAAAATAAAGATTATATACCGGATGATCCAACAGAAATCAAATATGTAGATGAAGTCTTAAAACTTCTCAATGTGATGACCGGAGATAAACGCTATGAAAAGATATTTCAGAAAAAGAAAGGAGTGCGAAGTATGTGTGATGTAGCAGAAAGATTGGAAAAAATGGGCATTGTAAAAGGAATTGAGATCGGAAGACTGGAAGGAAAAGAAGAGGGAAAAGTAGAAGGAAAAGCAGAAGGAAAAGCAGAAGGAATTCTGGAAGGCAAAATGCAGGTATATAGAAATCTTCTCAAAAAGGGATTTACGGAAAAAGAAGCAAGGGAAATTACAGAAATTTCGTGATATGTCGGTTGTTCTTTTCCTTTACATCGCTGCAAAAAGGGTATAACATATAATTATTATCAGAGAAGAAGGTGAAAGGAAAATTATGGATTATTCAATCAATACAAAATGTGTGCAGGCAGGTTATACTCCGGGGAATGGAGAACCAAGACAGATCCCGATCATTCAGTCAACGACTTACAAATACAATACGAGTGAAGATATGGGAAAAACTGTTTGATCTGGAAGCAGAAGGATATTTTTATTCCAGACTGCAGAATCCGACAAATGATTATGTAGCAGCAAAGATCACAGCACTGGAGGGCGGAAAAGCCGGTATGCTGACTTCTTCCGGACAGGCGGCCAATTTCTTTGCACTGTTCAATATCTGCGAAGCAGGAAGTCATATCGTAGCTTCTTCATCCATTTATGGCGGAACATACAATCTGATTTCCGTAACAATGAAAAAAATGGGCATTGATGTAACGTTTGTGGATCCGGACTGCACGGAGGAAGAGTTAAACGCAGCATTTCAGGAGAACACAAAGGTGGTATTTGGCGAGTCCATTGCCAATCCGGCTCTGACGGTACTTGATATCGAGAAGTTCGCAAAAGCAGCTCATGTCCATGGTGTACCGCTGATCGTGGATAATACTTTTCCCACACCGGTTAATCTGCAGACCATTGAGTGGGGCGCAGATATTGTGACTCACTCCACAACCAAATACATGGATGGACATGGAGCAGCCCTTGGCGGGGCGATCATAGATGGCGGCAATTTTGACTGGATGGCTCATGCGGATAAGTTTCCGGGACTCTGTACACCGGACGAGTCCTATCATGGAATCACTTATGCGGAGAAATTTGGAAAAGAAGGAGCATTTATCACAAAATGTACTTCTCAGTTGATGCGTGATCTTGGATGTGCCCAGTCACCGCAGAGTGCCTTTATTTTAAACCTTGGACTGGAGTCGCTGCACGTGCGTATGCCTAAGCATGTGGAAACCGGCCAGGCTGTGGCGGAATTTCTGGAGCAGCATGAGAAGGTAGAGTTTGTCAATTATCCGACACTTCCATCTAACAAGTACTATGAAATCGCAAAAAATATTTGCCAAACGGCGGCTGCGGCGTGGTTTCCTTCGAACTAAAGGGTGGAAGAGAAGCGGCGGAAAAATTTATGAAAAACCTGAAGCTGGCAGCAATCGAGACACACGTAGCAGATGCACGTACCTGTTGCCTGAATCCGGCAACTTCCACACACCGTCAGATGACAGATGAGCAGCTGATTACAGCCGGTATTCCGGCGGGATTGATCCGTATTTCCTGCGGACTGGAAGATAAAAATGATCTGATTGCAGACATTTCACAGGCACTGGATGCAATTTAGGACAATAAGTGTGAATCCTCGACAATTCAATTACCGAGATGAAAGCGTAGGAGTGTGCATGTCTGCACATTGAAAATAATAGAATAATCTCCCTGCCATTGACTCCAGTGACATTAATACCGTAACCGGCATAGAATCAAACGAAAATATGTTCGGCTTTGCATTGCACATTTCTGCACATTATGCTATACTATATGTATGAAAGAAAATCTTATACATTACCGCACTTGTGTGTGTAATATTAATTACCATATGGTATGGTCAGTGAAATACCGGCGGAAGATATTAACACCAGATATTGAGGAATACCTTCAGGAACTGGTGCAGGAGATCGCAGAAGACAAGGGCTTTGCCGTCCATCTGTTTGAATGTGGGGAAGGTGATCATGTACACTGTTTTGTATCAGCTCCACCAAAACTGTCAATAACAGCCATTATCAAGTATCTGAAGGGGATTACAGGCAGGAAATTATTCGAACGTTTTCCGGAAATAAGAAACCAGTTGTGGAAGGGAGAACTGTGGAACCATTCCTATTATGTGGAAACGATCGGATCCGTATCTGAGGAAAATATCCGCCGTTATATTGAACATCAGAGCAAGTCGTATTAATTTAAAGCGGACTGTAAATACCGGTCCGCGTTACTGTCTGAGGGGAGGGAGAGGAATGCTGCTGTCACACAGAACATCGGTAAAGATCCGTCCGGAATATTCCAATATCATAGGGCATATGTGTTATGCAGCATCCAAGCTCTGGAATGTCTGTAATTATGAACGGCATCATTATAAAGAGCTGGGACTGGAAAAATATCCTGACTGGTATTATCAGAAAAACACATAAAGGAAATTTATGGTATAAACAGCTTCCGTCACAGACAGCGCAGGAGACCTGCAAGCAGCTGGATAAAGCATGGAAGTCTTTTTACGCCCTGAAAAGACCGGAGGGATCAAAGATCCGAATCCGCCCTGTTTTAAACAGGACAATATCCCGGTTACATACATGCAGATGGGGATCCGGCATGAGAAAGGCTCAGACCAGCTGCGTCTGTCTCTGCCAAAGGATCTGAAAAGCTATATGGAAGAAACCTATGGAATCCATGAAAACTTTTTTTATCTTGAAAATAAGATTTTCAGGGGCATAGATCATATAAAACAATTGCGGATCTATCCGCCGGAAAACGGAAAATGTGACCTTATCGTTATCTATGAGATCGAAGGGACAGAGCAGCTTTCCCAGAATGGACATTATGTATCTATTGATCCTGGACTTCATAAGCTGATGACCTGTTATGATTCCGGAAACGGTCGGACTTTTATCCTTGGAAGGAGATATCTTTCATTGGAAAGATACTTTCATAAAGAGATCCCCAGCGAGCAGTCTGTCTGGTATGCGCAGCAATCGGAAAGCGGAATAAAATACCCAACATCATCGAAACATATCCAGAGACTTTACAGGAAAAAGCAGAATGCAGTAAAGGATTATCTTCACAAAGTGACCAGATGGATCGCAGAATATTGTAAAAAAGAAGATATCCGCTGTGTGGTTGTGGGGGACATCCGAAATATCCGCAAAGAAAAAAGATATGGGGCACAAGACCAACCAGAAGTTTCACGGACTGCCATATAACAAACTATATATTATGCTGGAATATAAGCTGAAACTGTATGGGATACAATTGATAAAACAAGAAGAAAGCTATACCAGCCAGTGCAGTCCATTATCACCAGAAGTATCAAAAAATATGCAGAAGCATTCAATCGAAAAGAACGGGGCATGTATATAACTGGCGGAGTAAGATTTAACGCAGATGCAGTGGGCTCATATAATATCCTGAGAAAATATCACTCCGTATCCGGAAAAAAGAAGGAACTGTCCGTAACCGGACTAAAAACCCCAGAAATAATAAAAGTAGCTGCATAGCCGAATGGCGAGCAGTAGTGGTGTTATGGATGCACCCTGAAAAAAAGGCGGTATCCCGTCTTAATTCAGATGCTCTGGTAACTTAGTTGCCGAGTAATTCACATTAAGAATGAAGTATGTAAAGTGTTGCAATAATGTCAGAAATGCAATTATAATAAAGAAAAACGAATATCAAACGTTCATCGATGTGATATTAAGACACACGGAGATTGTTTGCTTTTACCGTTTGTCCATATCTGGATCATGTAGATGAATTGAGAGAAGATATTCGATACAAACAGATAATGGGTTCTTATATAGATTCGGAATTTACAGAATCTATACATACAGAAAAATTGTAAAGAGAGTCTGGTTTATTTTAAAGCGGACTATTATATCAGAGAATTTCTGAAAGAGAAAAAGGAGCTGTGATTTTTTTGATGAGAATGCATCTGTTAATCTTGAAGATGTTGTGTTTATTGGGAAAAAAGAGCATCATCTGTGATACGATAACGCATGAAAAGTATTGTGCGGTTTCAGATGAGCTGTTGCACGAGATAAAGAAAAATAGAAAATACTGATTTATCTTAGTGAAAATTCCATCTCCGGCAGAGCACAGAGGTACACAGAAGAATATATTACGCAATATATAGTGTGCACCTCGCAGCAAAATGCCGGAGATATCCTTGAATATCAGATTTCTCAGATTTCCCAGCGTCCGGATGCCCCACAAGGCAGCACAAGTCCATTGCCGGAAACAGGAAGTCCGACTTCCTGGGAGTCTACATGACCGTGAAAAGCAGCAAGTTCGGTTGCCAGCATGTAGGTGAGGACGGCAGGAGCCAGTCCGGTGGTATAGGAATTTACAAGAAAGAAAAGCGGTTTGTCGCTTAAAAGCTTTGCACAGAGCTTGATGAGCGGATGAATCGCTTCTTCTATTTTCCAGATTTCTCCTTTTGGTCCGCGACCGTAAGAAGGCGGGTCCATGATGATTCCGTCGTAATGGTTGCCGCGGCGGATCTCACGCTCAACAAACTTCACACAGTCATCGACAAGCCAGCGGATGGGTGCATCTCAAGTCCGGAAGAACGTGCATTTTCTTTTGCCCAGGTAACCATTCCTTTGGAGGCATCTATGTGTGTAACGCTTGCTCCGGCAGCGGCAGCGGCCAGGGTAGCTCCACCGGTGTAGGCAAAGAGGTTCAGAACCTTGATCGGGCGTCCTGCATTTTTGATCTTTTCAGAGAACCAGTCCCAATTAGTAGCCTGTTCCGGGAACAGACCGGTATGTTTGAAACTGAAAGGTTTTAACTGAAAGGTCAGCCCCAGTTTCTGATAGTGAATACTCCACTGTTCCGGGAGATCAAAAATTCCCACTCACCGCCGCCGCGTTTGCTGCGATGATAGTGTGCATTCGGGCGTTTCCAGCTCTCAGTGTTTTCGGAGTATCCCAGATAACCTGCGGGTCCGGACGAACCAGAGTATAATCTCCCCAGCGTTCTAGTTTTTCTCCCTTGGAAGTGTCAAGCACTTCGTAATCTTTCCAGTTTTCAGCAATCCACATAATAATGTCCTTTCGTGTGTTTGTTTATTTTTTGATTCTTCTTCAGACTTCTTTGGAACGGAACCAGTAGGTATAAAAATCCTCAAATCCCAGTGATGTATACAGATTTTTAGCGGCAGTATTTCCTTTTACAACCTGAAGGTAAGCGTGTGTCGCACCTTTTTTCTGAGCCTCGGTCAGGATCGAACTGCAGATCGCACGTGCGAAATGCTTTCTGCGGCAGCTTGCATCGACATAGATCGCATACAGTCCGATGTGTCCGCGGTCGAGAATACCAAGACCTGAGGCAACCATGCGGCCTTCGATTTCAATACAGGCGACGATCGTCTCTTTCGGGATCGCTTTGAACATCGATGGTACAATGCGGCGAAGCGTCGGTCTGGTCGTGCCGTTCAGACGAAACAGCGACTCAATCCGCTCGTCCGTAATCCGGTCGCGGAGCTGGACAGCGATATGTCCCGGATAAAAAACAGAAGAAGGTAGATTTGAATTCCTTCCATAATATTCATATTCTACGGATTCTGCCGGATAAGGATGAAAATTTGTCATCGGCATCGTCATAACCTCGGTAGTATGGCGGATCTCATAGCCTTTTTCTTCCAGAAGCTTATCAAAAGACGAATCCAGAAGCGGATTGATCTTGAAATTAGACGGTGTGTGGTAATTGCGGTACTGAGCCTCGCAGTAAGCAATTTTCTCCTCAATCGGAATCAAGGAGTCACCAACCTGTTCCACACTGTTGGTACGGTAAGTATAATTATGAGAAAACCGGATCAGCCAGCCGTCATAAAGCTCAATCTTATGGGACGGCCAGGCATTCAGAGAAATTTCCTCGATCAGTTTCATATAAGCAGCGTCTTTTTGCATGAAAATTGCTCCTTTGTAAATTAGGTAACGGGTATCGGTAAACCCGGCATTCTTAGTATAGCGACTCAAGATGAGAAAATCAAGCAAGTTCTGCTTTAAGTCGAACACAGGTGAGGCTTGACCATGGTACTTTGATTTGCTAAAGTATATATGTGATGTCAGAAACGGAAAAATCTGTCTCTGGCATGATAGCTGAGAATTACTTTATCTAACAAAGTAACTTGTACAACTTGGCATTATCAGAAACAGAAGTTCTGGATTTACAGGAGGCGAAAAGCGATGAAACTTGGATTTATCGGCTGCGGAAATATGGCGAAAGCCATGCTTGGCGGCATTTTAAAAAAATGAGATCTGTGCAAAAGAAGATGTGATCGCGACGGCAAAGAGTGAGGCGAGCAGAGAAAATGCCAGAAATACTTATGAAATTCAGGTAACAGCAGATAATATAGAAGCAGCGAAAAGTGCGGATGTGCTGGTGCTGGCAGTAAAACCGATTTTTTATGAAGAAGTGATCCATGAGATTAAAGATGCAGTGGATGAAAAGAAAATTATCATTTCCATTGCACCGGGAAAAACACTGGCATGGCTGGAAGAGCAGTTTGGCAAAAAAGTAAAGCTGGTAAGATGCATGCCGAATACACCGGCCCTGGTCGGGGAAGGCATGACCGGCGTGTGCTGCAACGAAGAAGTGTCAGACGCAGAGATGCAGGATGTGCTGAAAATCCTTGAGAGCTGCGGAAAAGCAGAGATGCTTCCGGAGCGTCTGATCGATGTGGTTGTTTCCGTCAGCGGAAGTTCACCGGCATATGTATTTATGTTTATCGAGGCGATGGCAGATGCGGCCGTTGCGGATGGTATGCCGCGTGCACAGGCATATCGTTTCGCAGCACAGGCAGTCCTTGGCAGTGCAAAGATGGTGCTGGAGACAGGCAAACATCCCGGTGAACTTAAAGACATGGTATGCTCACCGGGCGGCACAACGATTGAGGCAGTGCGTGTTCTGGAAGAAAAGGGTATGCGAAGTGCTGTGATCGAAGCAATGAAAGCCTGCGTCAAAAAAAGGACGGGAAATGTAGGAGGGAAAATAAATGAATGAGAAAACAGTCTGGGAATCTTATACGGAAGAAGACAAAAAGAAAGTATATGATTTCTGTGAAGAATACAGAACGTTTCTCTCAAAATGCAAGACAGAGAGAGAATGTGTAAAAGAGATTTTAAAAGAAGCAGAAGCAAAAGGTTACAGGAGTCTGAAAGAAGTTCGCAGATCTGGCGAAAAACTGCAGGCCGGCGATAAAGTTTATGTTTCCATCATGGGAAAAACACTGGCACTGTTCCATATCGGAAAAGAACCTATGGAAAAGGGCATGAATATTTTAGGAGCTCACATTGATTCTCCGAGACTGGACCTGAAGCAGAATCCGCTTTATGAGAGCGATGGTCTGGCGATGCTGGAAACACACTACTATGGCGGCATCAAAAAATATCAGTGGGTTGCGATGCCGCTGGCACTGCACGGTGTTGTGGCAAAAAAAGACGGAACAAGCGTGGAGATTGCACTGGGTGAAGATCCATCCGATCCGGTTATCGGCATTTCCGATCTGCTTCCGCATCTTGGCAAAAAACAGATGGAAAAACGTGGAAATGAAGTGGTAGAAGGCGAAGACCTTAATATCTTAGTCGGCAGTATACCGCTTTCCGGTGAAGAAAAAGAGCCGGTCAAAAGGCAGATCCTTCAGCTGTTAAAAGAGAAATATAATATAGAAGAAACCGATTTTATTTCTGCAGAACTGGAAGCTGTTCCGGCCGGAAATGCAAGAAATTATGGACTGGATGAGAGTATGATCATGGGCTATGGCCAGGATGACAGAGTGTGTGCCTACCCATCCTACCGGGCAATGTTTGAGCTTGACAAACCGCAGTACACCTGCGTATGCCTGCTGGTAGATAAAGAAGAGATCGGCAGCGTCGGTGCGACCGGTATGCATTCCAGATTTTTGAAAATGCAGTGGCAGAGATTATGGATGCAGCCGGAGATTACAGCGAACTGAAAGTACGCAGAGCACTTCAGAGTTCCAGAATGTTATCTTCCGATGTCAGTGCAGCTTACGATCCAAATTATCCGGCCGTCATGGAAAAGAAAAAACAGTGCCTTTTTCGGCAAAGGACTGACCTTCAATAAATTTACCGGTTCCAGAGGAAAATCCGGCTCCAATGATGCAAACGCAGAATACATCGCAAGAATCCGCAAGATCCTTGATGAAAATGAGGCGGCTTTCCAGACAGCCGAGCTTGGAAAAGTTGATGAGGGCGGAGGCGGAACGATCGCTTATATCCTGGCAAACTACGGAATGGAAGTCATTGACTGCGGCGTGGCAGTGCAGAACATGCACGCACCGTTCGAAGTGACAAGCAAAGCAGATATCTATGAAGCATTTAAAGGCTATCTGGCATTTCTGGAAGAAATGGGCGAGCGAGAATTTTAAACCGTAATTTTTAAAAAGAGCAGCAGAGGAGATAAAAACCTCTGCTGTTTTTAATTAATCTGACTGTATATTCTGATACATAATAAAAATTTACAAGAAAAACGTATAATTTTACATGGAAAATCAAAAGAAAATTGTGTAAAATCTATAATCATAGAGCAAAACGTATAAACGGGCAAAAGGAGGAGCAAAGAATGAAAAAACGTAACAGAAAAATCAGAAGTGCCATGGCAGCGGCACTGGCAGTGAGTATGGTCACAGCACCGTGTTCTTCTGCATTGGCAGCCAGTACAAGTGATGAGATCACACAGCGGGAGATTGACAATGCGGCACTGGCAAGAGAGGCAGCCGGACAGGGTATGGTTCTGCTGGAAAATGAAAACCATACACTTCCTTTGAAGACAAAAAAACTGGCACTGTTCGGAAGCGGTGCGGTTCGTACCATCAAAGGTGGATTTGGTTCCGGTGACCCGTTCAACGGAGGACTTTCCGGAGGTGGTTCCTGGGATGTAGATCTGAATGAACGTTATAATATCCACATTTATAATACCTTTAAAAAAGCCGGCTATGATATCGTAAACTCTGATATGCTCGATGCATACGCAGATGCTTATGATGCACAGCACAAAATTGAAGGAAACAGTACGATGAACTGCTTCAAATTCCCTGAGATGGAGATCAGTGATGAAGAGCTGGCAGATGCTTCTGCAGATTCCGATACGGCAATCTATGTCATCAGCCGAAATGCCGGTGAAGGTACCGACCGTACACTGAAAGGGACGAAGGGAACTTACAACGGAGAATCTTATGATATTGGTGATTATTATCTGACGGATCTCGAACGTGAAAATCTGGAGCGTGTGGCAGCGTCCTTTAAAAAGACCATCGTTGTTCTGAATGTCGGCGGTATTATGGATACAAAATTCTATAACGAGATTAACGGACTGGATGCAATGCTTCTGATGGGACAGGCAGGTCAGGAAGGCGGCAACGCACTTCTGGATGTTCTGACCGGAGCCGTGACCCCATCCGGAAAACTGGCAGATACTTGGGCAGAAAACTACAGTGACTATCCGGCGTCAGATACCTTTGCAAATGCAGACAGAAACGTCAAGAAAGAAGTTTATAACGAAGGTATTTATGTCGGCTACCGCTATTTTGATACCTTTAATATCAAACCGAAATACGAGTTTGGTTATGGACTTTCCTACACAGATTTCAAAATTGAGACACAGTCTGTGACAGCAGATGCCGATAAAGTTACCGTAAAAGTAAAAGTTACCAATACCGGCAGCACTTACAGCGGAAAAGAAATCGTACAGGTTTATTATTCCGCACCGGATTCTGCAGAGGCAGAGAAAGAATATCAGGAACTTGGCGGATTTGCAAAAACGGATGAACTTGCACCGGGCGAATCGCAGATTCTGACGATTTCTTATGATACAAAAAGACATGGCATATTATAATGAAGACCAGGCAGCTTATATTCTGGATAAAGGAAAATACTATGTGCGTGTCGGTGATTCTTCCAGAAATACCAGTGTTGAGGCAACCATTGAAGTGGATGACACCACACTGACTGAACAGCTTTCCAACCAGATGGAAGTTCCGGACGGCGAAGATCTGGTAGAATGGAGCAAACCGGAAGAGGGCTACAGTTATCCAACAGAGGAAGCAGAAAAAAAGAAGCAGCTCCGGTTATCAAAGTTGATGCTTCTGAAATCAAGAGAGAAGACCATGCATCTGCATATGAAAATGAAGAAGTAACCACTTACACAACAGATGCTGATTATGAAGCAACACAGCCGTACGAAAAAGTAGAAGTGGTAGAAAAAGAAAGATTCTACTTTAAAAGATGTCATTGAAGGAAAAGCTACGATGGGCGAATTTGTCGCACAGATGAGTGTAGAAGAACTGGCGGCTCTGAACTGCGGAAGCGGATGGGGCGTTGCCAATGAAAATTCTCCGATCGTTGGAAGCAACTCTTCTACGGTAAAAGGTGCAGCAGGTGAGACAACCGTTTACGATCAGTATGGCATTCCGGGCATCGTTCTTGCAGACGGCCCTGGCGGTGTACGAGTAGCACAGAAATTTGATGCGACCATTGAAGGAAGCGATCAAAAACAGACACTGTACCAGTATTGTACCGCATGGCCAGTAAGTTATGTACAGGCTCAGACCTGGGATACCGACCTTGTAAAACGTATCGGTGTTGCATTTGGTAAAGAAGTTGATGAAATGAACATCACACTTCTGCTCGGACCTTCTCAGAATATTCACCGTGATCCGCTCTGCGGAAGAAACTTTGAGTACTATTCAGAAGATCCGGTTGTATCCGGTGTTATGGCAGCAGCCTGCACACTGGGCGTTCAGGAAACACCGGGTGTTGGTGCATGCCTGAAGCATTTCGCAGCAAATAACCAGGAAAGTAACCGTAATGCAGTTGACACGATCGTAAGCGAACGTACTCTGCGTGAAATTTACCTGAAAGGTTTTGAAATTGCAGTAAAAGAATCTCGTCCGATGTCTATTATGACATCCTACAACCTGATCAACGGCGTACCGACTGCAGATTCTTACGATCTGTGTACCAACATCGCCCGCGGTGAATGGGGATTTGACGGTCTGATCATGACTGACTGGAACGGCGGTTCCTCCACTCCGATGAAGTCCATGCATGCAGGAAATGACATGATTATGCCGGGCGGAGCAGAAAGAGCACAGAATATCGTAAGCGGTATGCAGGATGCAGCACCGGTATTCGATGAAAGAGGACAGGTAGCGATCAACGTTCAGCTGATGTACGGATCTTTTAAAAGTATATTCTGCAAAATGGAATGAATTTACACCGTCTGCAGAAGGAACAAAGACGGTAACGACATCACTTGGTGAAGGCTATACAGCAACCGTTGCAGATGACGGAAGAATCCTTTGTAAACGGTGAAGAAATCTATCTGAACTATCGTCAGGGATGGTTCAATCCTGGAACATTCAGCGTACCGGCAACAACCGATGTTGTAACCGTAAGCAACGATGGCAAGACTCTGACTTACAAAGGTGAATATGTAGACAACAACATCATCTGCCTCGGCGATGTACAGAAGAGTGCGATCAACAACCTGAACATCATCATGAACTCCAACATGATGCAGAGACGTTATGGTGTAGAAGTAAAAGACTACAGCACAGCACTTGGCAACCTGAAAGCATATCAGAGCGTAACAAAAGACAGCGTACAGAAAGCTTCTGCAAACGTTGAATCCTTAAACAAAGTGATCGCTATGGTAGAAGACCTGAATGCTTCTGATTATACAAAAGCAAGCTGGGCAGCAGTAGAAGAAGCTCTGAATGCAGCAAAAGCAGTAGCAGCAAAAGCAGATGCAACCGTTATTGAGACAACAAACGCAATGACAGATCTTCTGGCAGCAATGAACAGCCTGGAACAGGGTGTTGAGAAAACACATCTGGAAATCTCCATAAAAGAAGCTGAAAAAGTGCTGGTACGTGCAGACAAATACAGCAGCCTTGGAAATCTGGAAGAAGCAGTAGCAAACGGTAAAGCCGTTCTTGCAAACGAAGATGCAGATCAGGAAACCGTAGATGCAGCAGCAACTGCAATCCTGAACGAGCTGAGCAAAGCAGTGAAAAATGCAGATCTTTCCTCACTGGAAAGCCTGATCAAATCTGCAAAGAAACTTCAGGATGGAAATTACACAAGCAATTCTCTTGCAAAACTGGATGAAGTAATCAAAGCAGCAGAAGCTGTTGTAGCAAACAAAAACAGAACCGTTGAAGAAGTAAACAAAGCTTACAGCGATCTGATCGATGCAGTGATCTCTTTGGAAAAGAAAGGCAACAAAGCGGCTCTGAAAGCAATGCTTGAAAAAGCAGCAAAGATAGCGATGCTTATGTAGCAGCAACTGTTCTGGAAGATAGGCGATTATGACAACGATGATGTAGCAGCAACCATCGAAGGACTTGCAGATGTAAAACTGCAGATGCAACGATGGCAGTTTATGACAACGATGATGCAGTTCAGATAACAGAAGGAAGGAGGATCACGTTATCCTGTGTATGTCAAAAAGTCCCCAACTATGATACCTGCGGATTGTTCCGTGCGTTGCACTCCCACAATCCTTTCTACGCTCCGCTTCGGTCGGTGCTAAACATGTGCCACTGGCACACTGGCATATCGTGGGATTATCATCCCACTTTTATGCTCATATCAGGGCGGGTCCCAAGGTCTTTCATCCACCTATGAGCAAGCTCATGTGGATTTAGACTTGACCCTGGCATCATGAAATAAGTGAATAGAAAAAGGAGGCACGGCATATATGAAGAGAACTTCAAAACGCGTGATGGCAGTCGCAGTGTCGCTTGCAATGGTACTTACCGGCAGCACAAGTGCACTGGCAGCAACAACGAACCCGGAAATCAGTGACCGAGAGATCGAACATAAAACAGCGGCGAAAAACATTGCAGCACAGGGTATGGTCCTTCTGGAAAACAAGAACAATTCCCTGCCGATCTCCAAAGAAAAAGGAACTAAGATCGCACTTTTGGTCAGGGCGTATACAATACCATCAAAGGAGGTACCGGTTCCGGTGCAGTAAACCAGCGTGATAACGTTACCGTACAGCAGGGCTTTGAAAATGCAGGCTATGATATCGTTGATATTGACTTTGTAAATCAGATGCATGAAAGATGGACGGCAAATGGCGGCGGAACAAGCCAGGGCTGGAGCTACAAATGGGTAAATGAACCGATTTATGAGCAGACCGAGGTGCCGTAGATCAGATCAAAGCAGCAGCAGAAAAAACAGACACCGCTATTTACGTGATCGCACGTAACTCCGGTGAAGGTTCTGACCGTTCCGCAGGAAAAGGTGATTACCTCTTATCCGACGATGAAGAGGCGAACTTAAAGCTGCTGGGACAGAACTTTGAAAATGTTGTTGTTGTCCTGAACGTAGGCGGAATCATTGATACAAAGTTTTTTGATGAGATTGATGGTCTGGATTCCATGCTTCTGATGTCTCAGGCCGGTATGACAGGCGGAGATGCGTTGGTAGAAGTATTGAACGGAACCGTAAATCCATCCGGTAAACTGACCGACACCTGGCCGGTGAATTTCGATGACAACCCATCGAGTGAAGGATTTGCAAACCAGGACGGCAACACCGCTCAGGAATTATATAACGATGATATTTTCGTAGGATATCGTTATTATGATACGTTTGGTGTGGATGTCTCTTATCCGTTTGGTTACGGTGGATCTCAAGTTTTGCGATGTCAACAAAATCGGTAAAAGCAGACAAAGATAAAGTAACCGTACAGGTTAAGGTAAAAAATACTGGTATCGTATCCGGTAAAGAAGTAGCAGAAGTTTATTTCTCAGCTCCGGACGGTGAACTGGACAAGCCATATCAGGAACTGGCCGGCTACGCCAAGACAGACGAACTGGCACCGGGCGAGTTTCAGATCCTTACGATCAGTTTTGATACGAAAGAAATGGGATCTTACGATACCGACAAAGCAGCTTACGTGATGGAAGATGGCGATTACATTATCCGTGTCGGTAATTCTTCCAGAAATACACACGTAGCAGCGAAACTCAATGTCGCAGAAGACACGATCACCGAGCAGTACAGCAACCTGATGGTTCCGGTAACAGAAAACGACAACATCGAAAACAGTGATAAATATCCGACCCTGGAGCCGATGACAACCGAAGGTGCAACATCGATCACATACGATGGCGAAGCAAATGAGATTGCGGCAGCGAAGACGATTGAAGTGGATTTTACAGGCTACAAAGCACCGGAGATCATCAAAGAGAACGAAGACGTAACGGTTTACACTTCCGATACGACAGAAGAAAAATATCTGTTTGCCAAGAATGAAGACGGAGCAACAGGAACTGTTTCCCGTGTAGAAAAAGGAAATGCAAACAGCACAGATTACAGTGTGACTTATCAGGAGCACGTTAAGAAATTTGACGGCGACTACAGCAAGAATACACTGAAAGATGTTTACGACGGTAAGATCAGTCTTGAGCAGTTCGTATCTGGTTTAAGCCTCTATGAGTTGGCAAACCTGGTAAACGGACATTCCAGTGACAAGACCGTACAGGGCGTTGCAGGAGCAACCTGGAAAAACGATGAAAAAGGGTTTGTACCTGTAAACCTGTCTGACGGACCTGCAGGTCTTCGTATTACACAGCACTATAAACAGGATGATACCGACTATTATCAGTATGCAACTGCATGGCCGATCGGTACACTGCTGGCACAGACCTGGGATACCGGGCAGATCTACGCTTACGGCGAAGGCGTTGGCGAAGAAATGGAAGAATTTGGTATCGGTTCCTGGCTGGCACCTGGTATGAATATCCACAGAAACGCACTCTGCGGACGTAACTTTGAATATTATTCTGAAGATCCGGTAGTCGTAGGTGTGACCGGTACAGCAGCAACACTCGGCGTACAGAAGAGCAAAGGTGTTGGCGTTACCATCAAACACTACGCACTGAATTCTCAGGAAACAAGCAGAAACAAAGAGAATAATACCGTTTCTGAAAGAGCAATCCGTGAGATCTACCTCAAAGGTTTCGAAATGGTTGTAAAACAGGCACAGCCGATGGCGATTATGACCTCCTACAACCAGAATAACGGAAGACCGGCAGCGGATGACTATGATCTTTGTACCGCATTTGCAAGAGACGAATGGGGATTCAAAGGCATGATCATGACAGACTGGGGCGGCGGACAGTCTGTACCGATGTACGAAATGCACGCAGGCAACGACCTTGTTTGCCCGGGCAAAGGCTACTCTCAGATCATGAAAGGCTTTATCAATGAGCCAGCATGGACAAGCGATGGTTATGTAGAACTGGAAGAGAGAAGCATTCAGGATGTTGATGCAAGCGGAAATCCGATCACAGTTTCTAAGATGGTTCCGAACTTTGGCGGATACAAACTGGATCTGAACGGCAATCTGAAAATCTCCACAACCGTAGCAAAAGGCGTAGAACTGAACGAAAAAGTTGCAGAACTGAAAGAACAGGGTTATATCACATCTGTTACAACAAACAGCCGTGGTGTGACAACTGTTACTTATAAAGTGAGCATGGATGACGGCGTAGAATCTACACAGGTTATCTCTCTTGGTGACCTTCAGAAAGCAGCCATCAACATCTGTAACTTTATTATGAATTCCATCGAATTTGCAAACGCAAACGACCTGGAAGCAAAATCACTGAACGAACTGTATGCAGACGCACTGCAGACGATCACTTCCTATGAAAAAGATGACGTTGTTCCGTCCACAACATACTCCACGATCACCGAAGGTTATGACTGGGGTCCGGCAATCTCAAGGTTGTTGTAAATGTCGGCAAAGCAATGAGAGGAAATATTGACGCATCTGCATTTGAAGTAAACGTAACAAGAAAAAAAGCACTCAGCGGATTCCTTCTTGGACCATCCAGAGGAACACGTAACGTAACCGCAGCTTATGTATCCGATGCAAACGGAAACAAAGCAGCAACGGGCAATTACATTACTCTGGAACTGGAAGTAGGACCGGATCTGTCCATCGGATCTCCGTTCAACTACAACTTCTTCGGAAGCGGCCACAATGAGTATGTAGACACTGCATATGAAGTAACCTTAAATAAAGAACTCAAAGCAGCAGACGGCAGCAGCGTAAATTTTGCAGCAAATAAATTTGCAGCAGACACCACACGGATCTGTGATGACTTTGATCTTGACGGTAAATTCAGCTACAACGATGAAAAATTTGGTCAGATCAATCTGACATACGCTTCCTATAAACCGGAAGCAGCTAAGAATGACGGCAAGAAAAATGCTCTGATCATCTGGCTGCATGGGGCAGGCGAAGGCGGAACAGATCCACGTGTAGCACTGTTAGGAAACAAAGTAGTCAACCTGGCAACCGATACTGTACAGCAGTACTTTGACGGCGGAGCATACGTTCTGGCAGCACAGTGCCCGACGATGTGGATGGATAATGGTTCCGGACAGTATACAAGCGATGGAACCTCCAAATACACAGCAGCTCTGATGGAACTGATCAAAGCTTATGTAAACAGCAACTCTGATATCGATGCAAGCCGCATATACATCGGCGGATGCTCAAACGGCGGATTTATGACCATGAACATGATCGTACATTATCCGAAATACTTTGCAGCAGCATATCCGGTATGCGAAGCTTACACAAACGATGCACTGACAGATGAAATGGTAGAATCTATCAAAGATATGCCGATCTGGTTCACACATGCAAAGAATGACCCGACCGTAAAAATCGGTACCATTGATGAAGACGGCAATTTCGTATCCAACGGTAACTACTCACCGAAGGCTTACGAGAGACTGACAGAAGCAGGCGGAAGCGATATCCACTTCTCACTGTTTGACGATGTACACGACACCACAGGTCTCTACAAGAGAGCAGACGGCACACCGTATCAGTACAACGGACACTGGTCATGGCTCTACACTCTGAACAACGAGTGCAAAGAAAACATCGACGGCGAAGAAGTAACTATCTGGCAGTGGATCTCCACAAAATCAAAAACAAACAGAGGACTTGAAAAAGTCATCGCAAAAGTAAACGCACTGAACGCAGAAGACTACACAGCAGACAGCTGGGCAGCAGTACAGAGTGCACTGGCAGCAGCCAAAGCAGTAGCAGCAGATCAGAATGCAACACGCACACAGATCAACGCAGCAATGGAAGAGCTGGTAGCAGCATACTCCAAATTAGAGTATGGCGTACAGAAACTTCATCTGGAAGTTGCAGTAGAAGAAGCAGAAAAAGATCCTGGCACATCCGGAAAATTATGAAGACATTGCAGCTCTGAAAGCAGCACTGGAAAGCGGAAAAGCAGTTCTGGAAGATAAAGATGCAGATCAGACAGCAGTAGATGCAGCAGCAGAAGCAATCCTTGCAGAACTGAACAAAGTAGCAGACAAAGCAGATGTGAAATCTCTGGTTAATCTGATTGAATCCGCAAAAAAACTTCTGGACGGCAATTACACAAGCGATTCCCTGAAAGATCTCAAAGCAGCGATCAAGAAAGCAAAAGATGTTATAGCAAATCCGAACAGAACAGAAGCAGAGATCGGAACCGCATATGCAGATCTGATCAATGCAATCCTGAATCTGCAGATGAAAGCTAACAAAGCAGCTCTGAAAGCAATCCTTGACAAAGCAAATGAAGTACTTGGAAACGCAGACGCTTATGTAGCAGTAACCATCGACGGACTGGATGCAGCGGTAGCAGAAGCACAGACAGTATACGACAACATAGACGCTCTTCAGGATGATGTAGACGCAGCAGTTCGTGCACTGACACGCAAAGTGGCAGATGCAAGACTTCTGGGCGACGTAGACAACGATGGTGAAGTAACAACAGCCGACAGTGCAGCACTTCTGGCAGCAAGTGCAGAAATTACAAGCCTCGATGCAGATGCAGCAGCAGCCGCAGATGTAAACGGAGACGACGTGGCGGATACAAACGACGCAGTTCTGATCCTTCAGTATGCAGCAGAAAAAGTTGCATCCTTCTAAGCGGATGAAGAACCTGCAAAAATGAATTACAAAAGAGATGCCACAGATCACAGATTCTGACATTTCGGTAAAAACGGAGCGGTGTAGCATTAAGTTACACCGCTCCGATTGCGTTTCATGACTTTGATCAAATGTAAAATAGCTGAAATTTCATCTTCCGTCAGTCCGGAGAAATCAACTATAATGGTATCGTAATTTAAGACACTTCAATAGACATTTCTTAATGAATCTGATATACTGTAAACACTACAGAAAGAAGGATTATAGTGTGAAAGAAAGCAGAGGACAGCCCTAAATGGGCGCACTTGAGATGAGTATCAGAAAAAAGTAAAATGAATACATCAAGTGTTTCTGAAAAAATGGGAACCGTGAAAAATAAGCAATAACAAGGAAAAAGGAGAGCGAAAGAAATGAAGAAAATCAAAAAATCATGATGACGTTAACAATGGTGGCATTTATGTTTGGATTGGCAAATATTGGATCAGTGAAAGTACAAGCTGCCAGTCCGTCTATAGACAAGAGTGTAACTTATAATTTATATAAAGGTCAAGTGGGGTTTGGTAGTGTCTTGATTCATAATCCTGTTACAAATGCAAAAATAACAGGTTTAAAGAATTCGAATTCAAAAGTAATAGAAGTTACAGCAAGTGAAGACGACATGTATCCACATTTAGAAATAAAACTGGTCGGAGAAGGAACAACAAAAATTTCATTTCAGTATGCCGGAAAAACTCTGACGCAGAAAATTACGGTAAGGAAATACAAAAATCCGTGTAAGTTATTGAAAATTGGAAAGACGAATTACGCTAAATGTTTTAATAAATCAGGACATTACAACCATAATAAGCGAACAAAAAACGTTACCGGAAAGATAACCATAAAACCGAAAAAGGGATGGAAATTAAAGAAAATAGAAGTATTCAATATATTCGATGGTGTAAAAAAGGTGAAGAATAATTCAAAAGTAACGTTATCTATTAAAGGCACGGGAACAGGATTATATGCATATTTCAAAAATGCAAAAACAGGAGTTGTGCAGAGATTAGAGCTTGGATATGGACGTGGAGGCTTTAAAACTGGAGAAAATATTTATGATTAAGTAAATGTAGCAGAATGAAGTATGCAAAAAAGCAATCAAAACAAGAACTTTGATTGGAGAGTACAACGACAGAGCGTACATAATTAATAAAATAAAAACAGTTGACAAAATAGCTTTTTCTCGGTAACGTGGAGAAAAGGCTATTTTTTCTCAACAACATTATTTATAGGAAGGATAGGTGAATCTATGAAAAAAGCGACCTCAAAGTTATTGTTATTTTTCTTTTTTGCATGAGTTTTCTTATGGTGATTCCAAAGAAGGTAAATGCAGCAGAAATCATTCCGGTCAATATCTCGGTAAAATATGGTCAGACAGAAGGCCGAAAGATCTTTGACATGATCAATGAGATGAGAACAGACAGCTTCGATGCATGGTGTTGGAATGAGGATAATGAAACAAAAACCAGATATGATAACCTGAACGAGCTTGCTTACGATTATGATCTGGAGAGAATTGCAACGAAGCGTGCAGCAGAACTTGCATTATTGTTCGATCATGGAAGACCAAACGGTGAAAGCTTTTTCAGTATTTATGAGGAAGAAGGTATCACTTATCGTGCAGCCGGAGAGAACATTGCAATGGGATATCGTACAGCAGAAGCAGTAAATGCGGCATGGCGTGAAGATGGCGAGCCGTATAACGGACAGGGACATCGAAGGAATATGCTGAATCCTAAGTTTAATTGTGTTGGAATTGGGCATGTTTACCTGGATGGCTGTCATTACTGGGTAGAAGAATTTGCATACAGAACTTCTGTTAATACCACGGAAACAACAGCAAATGACAGTGAGCAAACCATGAGCCTTTCGGTGCCGAAAAGCAAGGTTACGGGTCTTAAAGTAGCGTTTGACAAAACTTCCTATAGCCTCCGAACCGGAGAATCAACAGAAGTAAAGCTTACGGCTAAGCTTACTGTTTTTGGAAGCGATACGATCGTGACAGATCTGCCGGCTATTTCAGTAAATGATCCTTCCATTGCCACCTATAGCAATGGAAAAATTACAGGAGTAGCAGAAGGAAGCACGACATTGACGGCATCTTTGTACGGACTGACAGCAGCAGATATGCCAACGATAAATGTGTATAGGTGTGAACATCATTGGGATCAGGGAGAGATCATAACAGAAGCAACCTGCACAGAAGAAGGCGAAAAAAAATTCACCTGTAGTATCTGCGGTGATGAAAAAACAGAAAAAGTAAGTGCAACAGGTCATCAGCATACGGAAATCCGCAATAAAAAAGAAGCTACCTGTAAGGAAACAGGCTACAGCGGAGATACCTGGTGCAAAGATTGTGGAAAGAAAATCTTATCCGGTCAGACGATTGCAAAAACAGAAAATCATAGCTGGGATGCCGGAAAAGTCACAACAAAAGCAACCTGCACAGAAGAAGGCGAAAAAAATTTACCTGCAGTGTCTGCGGTGATGAAAAAACAGAAAAAAATAAGTGCAACAGGTCATCAGCATACGGAAATCCGCAATAAAAAAGAAGCTACCTGCAAGGAAACAGGCTACAGCGGAGATACCTGGTGCAAAGATTGTGGAAAGAAAATCTTATCCGGTCAGACGATTGCAAAACAGAAAATCATAGCTGGGATGCCGGAAAAGTCACAACAAAAGCAACCTGCACAGAAGAAGGCGAAAAAACATTTACCTGCAGTATCTGCGGTGATGAAAAAACAGAAAAAGTAAGTGCAACAGGTCATCAGCATACGGAAATCCGCAATAAAAAAAGAAGCTACCTGTAAAGAAGAAGGCTACAGCGGAGATACCTGGTGCAAAGATTGTGGAAAGAAGATCTTATCCGGTCAGGCGATTGCAAAAACAGAGGATCATAGCTGGAATCAGGGAGAGATTACAAAAGAACCAACCTGTAAAGAGGAAGGCGAAAAAAACATTTACCTGCAGTATCTGCGGCAATACAAAAACGGAAAAAGTGAGCACAACGGACCATCAGCATATGGAAATCCGCAATCAGAAGAATCCTACCTGCAAGGAAGCAGGATATAGTGGAGATACTTATTGTGCGGATTGCGGAGTGAAAATTTCCTCCGGTAAGACGATTGCAAAAACAAAGAACCATAACTGGGATGGAGGAGTGATCACAACAGAACCGACCTGTACAGAGCGAGGCGAAAAAACATTTACCTGCACGATCTGCGGAAATACAGATACAAAGAAGGTAAATGCAACAGGACACAGTTATGGAGCATATAAAGTTGTCAAAGAGCCGACAAATAAAAAGAAAAGGACTGAAGAGCAAAACTTGCAGTGTATGCGGAAAAATAGTTTATGAGGCCATACCAAAGACAAATTTTTCGCCGACAGATTCTTCAGAGACAAATCCGGATCAGAATCCGCAGACAAGCCAGAAAACCACGCGAAAAATCAAACTGAACCGCAGGAAACTGACTTTGAAAAAAGGCAAAAGTTTTAGATTGAAAGTTACGTTAACTCCGGCAGACAGCCAGGATAAGATTACTTACAAGACTTCCAATAAGAAAATTGCGACAGTTAGCAAAACAGGAAAGATCAAAGCAAAGAAAAAAGGAAAAGTAAAGATTACGGTGATTTCCGGCAAGAAGAAAGCAGTTTGCACTGTAAAAGTGAAATAGGTGTAAAGGAAATGGAAATGCTTATGAAAAACAGAAAGTTATATCAGATGTTAGCTGTAACAGCAGGAGTGCTGCTTCTTTCTGGCTGTGGTGCTTCCTCCGCACAGGAAACGGGCATAACATCATCCGATCCGCAGGAACCAACCACAATTTCTGAAGAAACAAAAGCATCGGAGAGTACAGAAAGTACAGAAAACACAAAAAGCACAGAAAGGAAAGCATCAGAATCCGAATCTTCGGCTGAGACAGCAGCAGAAACAGAATCTCAGTTGCAGCAATCTGAAATACAGCCGCAGCAGACGGATCAGCAGATTTCACGAATCAATTATTATGATGCGGATGGCAAACTAATCTACTACGACAGTTATGCTTATTATGATAACGGTTTATTATGCAGCACTACGCTTCATTCAGTTGATTATTATTATGACAATGGAAACGGAGAACAGGATTCCTATACGGCACCGCTTGTCGTACTGAAACAAAGTGCGAAAAGGAGGCGACTTTTTTATTTTTTTTATGGCAACAAGTCAAGTAATGAGAATCACATTAAAAGCTTATGAACATCAGCTTGTTGATGCATCTGCCAAAAAAATCATCGAAACTGTAAAAAAAACGGATCTAGGGTGAGCGGACCGGTGCCACTGCCAACAAAGAAGGAAGTAGTTACGATTCTGCGTGCCGTACACAAGTACAAAGACTCCAGAGAACAGTTTGAGCAGAGAACTCATCAGACTGATTGATATCGTAGCACCGACTCAGAAAACAGTAGACGCACTGTCCAGACTGGAAATGCCTGCTGGTGTGTACATCGATATCAAAATGAAAAACATAAATAATGAATTTGTTCCGTAAATTATCCTAAAGGGTTGATATAGAAGTAACGCAAGTTCCACTTATATCGATTGTTTGACTAGGATGATTGCACAACACAGTGTAATCCGCTGTAGAAAAACAGGAGGTCAATTAATGAAAAAAGCTATTTTAGCTACCAAAGTCGGAATGACTCAAATCTTCAACGAAGACGGCGTGCTGGTCCCCGTAACTGTACTTCAGGCTGGTCCCTGTGTCGTAACACAGATCAAGACCGTAGAAAATGACGGTTACAGCGCAGTTCAGGTTGGTTTTGGCGACAAGAGAGAAAAGTCTTGTAAACAAACCAATGAAAGGTCAGTTCAGCAAAGCTGGTGTATCCTGCAAGAGATTCGTAAGAGAGTTCAAATTTGAGAATGCTGAGGATTACAAAGTAGCAGACGAGATCAAGGCTGACATCTTCGCAGCTGGCGACAGAATAGACGCTACTGCAATCAGCAAAGGTAAGGGATTCCAGGGTGCTATTAAGAGATTTGGCCAGCACAGAGGACCTATGGCTCATGGTTCCAAATTCCATCGTCATCAGGGTTCCAACGGCGCTTGCTCCTCTCCGAGTAACGTATTCAAGGGCAAGGGAATGCCAGGACACATGGGTGGAAAGAAAATCACCGTACAGAACCTGGAAATCGTAAAAGTTGACGTAGAGAACAATTTACTGTTAGTCAAAGGTGCAGTACCAGGACCTAAAAAATCTTTAGTGACAATTAAAGAGACTGTAAAATCTGGTAAGTAAGCATTTTCGAAAGGAGGAACACACAGATGGCAAACGTATCTGTTTTCAATATGGAAGGCAAAGAAGTTGGCACTATGGAGCTCAACGATGCCATTTTCGGTGCGAAAGTAAATGAGCACCTTGTGCATCTGGCAGTTGTAAGTCAGCTTGCAAACAAACGTCAGGGTACACAGAAAGCAAAAACCCGTTCTGAAGTATCCGGTGGCGGAAGAAAACCGTGGAGACAGAAAGGAACCGGACATGCTCGTCAGGGTTCAACAAGAGCTCCGCAGTGGACTGGCGGCGGCGTAGTATTCGCTCCGGTGCCACGTGATTATACAATCAGACTGAACAAGAAAGAGAAGAGAGCAGCTCTGAAATCTGTTCTGACTTCTAAAGTTCAGGAAAACAAATTGATCGTTGTTGACGAACTGAAATTCGACGAGATCAAGACAAAAGCTATGAAAAATGTTCTGGCAAACCTGAAAGCTGACAAAGCACTGGTTATCCTGAATGACAACGACCAGAACGTAGTTCTGTCTGCAAGAAATATCGAAGGTGTTGAGACAGCTCTGACAAATACCATCAACGTATTTGATCTGCTGAAACACAACACCGTTGTAGTTACAAAAGCAGCTGTAGAAACAATCGAGGAGGTGTACGCATAATGGCAAATGTACAGTACTATGATGTGATCTTAAAGCCGGTTATCACAGAAAAAAGCATGAACGCTATGGGCGACAAAAAAAATACACCTTTTTTGTTCATCCGGAAGCAACAAAAACTCAGATTAAAGAAGCTGTTGAAAAAATGTTCGAAGGAACAAAAGTAAAAAAGCGTAAATACCATGAACATCGACGGCAAGAAGAGAAGACGTGGTATGACAGTCGGAAAAAACAGCTAAGAGCAAAAAGGCAATCGTTGCTCTGACAGAGGACAGCAAAGATATCGAAATCTTCCAGGGACTCTAAGATCTGACTTAATCAAACGATATACGCAGGCTAAGCGTGACAATAAATAGTTGAAAGGAGAAACAACAATGGGAATTAAAACATATAACCCATATACACCTTCCAGAAGACAGATGACTGGATCTGATTTCTCTGAAATTACAAAAACGACTCCTGAGAAAAAGCTTGGTAGTATCTTGAGCAAAAACTCCGGACGTAACAATCAGGGTAAGATCACAGTAAGACACCGCGGAGGCGGAAATAGAAGAAAAAATACAGACTGGTAGATTTCAAGAGAAAGAAAGACGGAATCGCAGCAAAAGTTATCGGTATTGAATACGATCCAAACAGAACAGCTAATATCGCACTGATCTGCTACGCAGACGGTGAAAAAAGCATACATCCTGGCACCGGCTGGACTGAAAGTCGGCATGAAAGTTATGAGTGGTGCTGAAGCAGAAGTAAGACCAGGTAACTGCCTGCCTCTGTCTGCTATCCCGGTTGGTACTATGGTACACAACATTGAGCTTCATCCTGGAAAAGGCGGACAGATGGTTCGTTCTGCAGGAAACGGCGCTCAGTTAATGGCTAAAGAAGGCAAATACGCAACACTGCGTCTGCCATCTGGTGAAATGAGAATGGTTCCGATCAACTGCCGTGCAACCATCGGTGTAGTTGGAAACGGAGAGCACAACCTGATCAACATTGGTAAAGCAGGTCGTAAGCGTCATATGGGTATCAGACCTACAGTCCGCGGTTCCGTTATGAACCCGAACGACCATCCGCATGGTGGTGGTGAAGGAAAGACTGGTATTGGCCGTCCTGGTCCGTGCACACCTTGGGGCAAGCCGGCTCTCGGTTTGAAGACCAGAAAGTCTAAAACAAGAAGTCTAACAAGTTAATCGTAAGAAGAAGAGACGGCAAAGCGCTGAATAATAAATAGGATATAGGAGGTTGAATCCATGGCACGTTCACTGAAAAAAAGGACCATTTGCTGATGCAAGCTTACTGAAAAAGAGTAGATGCCATGAACGCAGCAGGCAGCAAACAGGTTATCAAGACCTGGTCCCGTCGTTCTACAATCTTCCCACAGTTCGTTGGACATACAATTGCAGTTCATGACGGTAGAAAGCATGTTCCGGTATATGTTACTGAGGATATGGTAGGACACAAACTCGGTGAGTTCGTTGCGACCAGAACCTACAGAGGACATGGCAAAGACGAGAAAAAATCTGGCGTTCGCTAGAATCGGATAATCAGTCGAAAAGGAGGTTATATCTATGGCTAAAGGACATAGATCCCAAATTAAGAGAGAAAGAAATGCCCAGAAGGATACCAGACCGTCCGCAAAGTTATCTTACGCTCGCGTTTCTGTCCAGAAGGCTTGCTTCGTATTAGATGCCATCAGAGGTAAAGATGTACAGACAGCACTCGGAATCGTAACCTACAACCCAAGATATGCATCTGAGCTGATTGCAAAATTATTAAAATCAGCAATTGCAAACGCAGAGAACAACAATGGTATGAGTGTTGAAAACCTTTATGTTGAGGAATGTTACGCAAACAAGGGACCGACCATGAAGAGAATCAGACCGAGAGCACAGGGTCGGGCTTATAGAATCGAGAAGAGAATGAGCCACATCACAATCGTGCTTGATGAGAAATAGGCAGGTAGAGCATGGGACAGAAAGTTAATCCGCACGGCCTCAGAGTCGGCGTTATTAAAGATTGGAATTCCAGATGGTATGCTGATGGCGATTTTGCAGACAGCCTGATCGAAGACTATCAGATCAGAAAGTTCCTGAAGAAGAAAACTGTACAGCGCAGGAGTTGCAAAAATCGAAATCGAGAGAGCTTCCGACAGAGTAAAAGTTATCATTTACACTGCTAAACCGGGTGTTGTTATCGGTAAAGGCGGCTCTGAAATCGAAAAAGTAAAAGCAGAAGCTCAGAAACTCACTTCTAAGAAGCTGATTATCGATATCAAAAAGAAGTTAAGAGACCTGACAGAGATGCACAGCTGGTAGCTGAGAACATCGCTCAGCAGCTGGAGAACCGTGTATCCTTCAGACGTGCAATGAAATCTACAATGGGACGTTCTATGAAAGCAGGAGCAAAGGGTATCAAGACTTCCGTATCCGGTCGTCTGGGCGGTGCCGATATCGCACGTACCGAGTTCTACAGCGAGGGAACAATCCCGCTTCAGACATTAAGAGCAGATATTGACTATGGTTTCGCAGAGGCAGATACTACCTACGGCAAAGTTGGCGTTAAGGTTTGGATCTACAAAGGCGAGGTACTTCCTACAAGGAAATAAGGAAGGGAGCGATAAATAACTATGTTAATGCCGAAGAGAGTTAAGCGTCGTAAACAGTTCCGCGGTTCCATGGCTGGTAAGGCGCTTAGAGGTAATAAGATTACAAATGGTGAATATGGTATTGTTGCTCTTGAGCCGTGTTGGATCAAATCCAACCAGATCGAAGCAGCCCGTGTTGCTATGACCCGTTATATCAAACGTGGTGGTAAAGTTTGGATCAAAATTTTCCCGGATAAACCGATTACAGCTAAGCCGGCTGAGACTCGTATGGGTTCTGGTAAGGGCGCTCTTGAGTACTGGGTAGCAGTAGTTAAACCTGGACGTGTTATGTTCGAAATCGCAGGCGTTCCGGAAGAAGTTGCTCGTGAAGCATTACGTCTTGCTATGCATAAATTACCTTGCAAATGTAAAATCGTTTCTCAAGGCAGATTTAGAAGGCGGTGATAACAGTGAAAACTAATAAGTATGTAGAAGAATTAAAAGCAAAAACCGCTGCAGAGTTAAATGAAGAATTAGTTGCAGCAAAGAAGGAGCTTTTCAACCTGAGATTCCAGAACGCAACCAACCAGTTAGATAACACAAGCAGAATCAAAGAGGTTCGCAAGAACATCGCAAGAATTCAGACTGTTATCACAGAGAAAGCTGAATAATCAACGGTAACATTCTGCTAGAAAGGAGCAATGGTTAAAGATGGAAAGAAATCTTAGAAAAACCCGTATCGGTAAGGTCGTTAGCAATAAGATGGATAAGACTATTGTAGTTGCAATTGAAGATCATGTTAAGCATCCCCTTTACAAGAAGATCGTGAAAGACACATATAAATTAAAAGCACACGATGAGAACAACGAGTGCAACATTGGTGACACCGTGAAGGTGATGGAAACAAGACCGCTGTCCAAGGACAAGAGATGGAGACTTGTTGAGATCATCGAAAAAAGTGAAATAGTATATAGGAGGTATATCAGCATGATCCAGCAGGAAAGTAGACTGAAAGTTGCTGATAACACAGGTGCCAAAGAGATTCTGTGTATCCGCGTTATGGGTGGATCTACCAGAAGATATGCAAGCATTGGTGATGTAATCGTAGCTTCGGTTAAAGATGCAACACCAGGTGGCGTTGTTAAAAAAAGGTGATGTCGTTAAGGCTGTAGTTGTTCGTACAGTTAGAGAAACACGCCGTAAGGATGGTTCCTACATCAGATTCGATGAGAAACGCTGCAGTTATTATTAAAGATGACAAAACTCCAAGAGGAACCCGTATTTTTGGACCAGTAGCCAGAGAACTTCGTGAGAAACAGTTTATGAAAATTGTTTCACTGGCTCCGGAAGTACTGTAAGGAGGTACCAGATGTCAGCTTATAAAATTAAAAAAGGTGACACCGTTAAGGTAATCGCCGGTAAAGATAAAGATAAAGAAGGAAAAGTAATCGCAGTTGACACAAAGAACCACAGAGTTCTTGTTGAAGGTGTAAACATGATTACAAAACACACCAAACCGTCAGCAGCTAACCAGCAGGGCGGAATCGTTGAAACAGAAGCTTATATCGCAGTTTCAAATGTAATGTACCTGCACAAAGGTCAGCCGACAAGAATCGGATTCAAGATGGACGGAGACAAAAAAGTTCGTTTTGCCAAGAAAAAACTGGCGACGTAATTGATTAATTGAGAGAGGAGGTCGCAAAAAGTTGAGTAGACTGAAAGAGAAATACCAGAACGAGATCGTAGACGCATTAATGAAAAAAATTCGGATACAAGAACATCATGGAAGTTCCGAAGCTTGACAAAGTTGTTATCAACATGGGTGTCGGCGAAGCAAAAGAAAATGCTAAAGTTCTGGAAGCAGCTGTAAAAGATATGGAAACCATTACTGGTCAGAAAGCAGTTCTGACAAGAGCTAAAAAACTCCGTTGCAAACTTCAAAATCCGTGAAGGCATGCCAATCGGATGCAAAGTAACACTGCGCGGCGAAAAAATGTATGAGTTCGTAGACCGCCTCATCAACCTGTCACTGCCACGAGTACGTGACTTCAGAGGTGTAAATCCTAATGCATTTGACGGCAGAGGTAACTATGCTCTGGGTATCAAAGAACAGTTAATTTTCCCTGAAATCGAGTATGATAAGGTCGATAAGGTAAGAGGTATGGATGTTATTTTCGTAACAACTGCCAAGACAGATGAAGAAGCTCGTGAATTATTAACTCAGTTCAACATGCCGTTTGCAAAATAGTTAGGAGGGAAATTTCATGGCTAAAACAGCAATGAAGATTAAGCAGCAGCGTAAACAGAAATTCTCCACAAGAGAATATAACCGTTGCAGAATTTGTGGTCGTCCACACGCATATTTAAGAAAATACGGAATCTGCAGAATTTGCTTCCGTGAATTAGCATACAAGGGACAGATTCCTGGCGTGAAGAAAGCAAGCTGGTAAGATAAATAATGCCCTGCAGCTTACGCAGGAATCAATAAACTGTAGGATATACCAAAAGATTCACCGGCAAAGGGAATTCAGGCATGTAATGTGCTTGTTATTCCGGCGGTGATGCGGTATACTGACAGTGTGTACCGTATAAAAAATACATGTAAAGTCTGAAAACAGGAGGAAACTAACATGACAATGAGCGATCCGATTGCAGATATGCTTACTAGAATCCGTAACGCAAACACTGCAAAGCATGATACTGTAGACGTACCGGCTTCCAAGATGAAAATTGCTATCGCAAACATTCTGGTAGACGAAGGATACATTAAAAATATACGATCTGGTAGAAGATGGTATCTTCAAAACAATCCATATTGAACTGAAATACGGTGAAGACAAAAACGAAAAAAGTCATCACTGGTTTAAAGAGAATCTCCAAACCAGGCCTGCGTATCTACGCTGGCAAGGACGAGCTTCCGAAGGTTCTTGGTGGACTTGGTATCGCAATCCTTTCCACAAACAAAGGCGTTATCACTGACAAAGAGGCTCGTAAGCTTCAGGTTGGTGGCGGAGTACTCGCATTTGTTTGGTAAGCATTGAGCACTTAGCGAAAACAAGCGTCAGCGTAGTTTGAGGTTAGTGAAAGCCCTTCCCGAACCTTAACGAGTACAAACCGCAAGGTGCAGTACGAGTTTAGTTGAGGGAAGATTCATTTCGAATAGATAGAACAGTAATTTACTGAAAACAGAGAGGACACACAGGGTCCTTTCCGAAAATTTAAGTAAGGAGGAAAGATACATGTCACGTATCGGAAGAATGCCGGTAGTTATCCCGGCTGGTGTAACAGTTGATATTGCAGAAGGCAATAAAGTTACAGTTAAAGGTGCAAAAGGAACTCTGGTAAGAGAGTTACCTGTTGAAATGGAAATCAAAGTCGAAGATGGACACGTTGTTGTTACACGTCCCAACGACTTAAAGAAAATGAAATCCCTGCATGGTCTGACCAGAACACTGATCAACAACATGGTTGTTGGTGTAAGCGAAGGCTATGAAAAAGTTCTGGAAGTAAACGGCGTTGGTTACAGAGCTCAGAAGCAGGGTAAAAAACTGGTACTGTCCCTTGGATATTCTCATCCGGTAGAAATGGAAGATCCGGAAGGAATTGAAGTAACAGTTGACGGAAACAAGATTGTTGTTAAAGGTATCAGCAAAGAAAAAGTTGGCCAATTCGCAGCTGAAATCAGAGATAAGAGAAGACCTGAACCTTACAAGGGCAAGGGTATTAAGTATGCTGATGAAACTATCAGACGTAAAGTTGGTAAAACTGGTAAGAAGTAAATAAGGAGAGTGTAAAGATGGTTAGTAAAGAATCAAGAACAAAAATTCGTGAGAAAAAAGCACAGAAGAATGCGTAACCGTTTCAGCGGCACTCCTGAGAGACCGCGTCTAGCAGTATTCAGAAGCAATAATCATATGTATGCTCAAATTATCGACGATACCGTTGGCAAGACTTTAGCAGCTGCTTCCACCCTTGAAAAGGAGATCAAGGCTGAACTGGAGAAGACCAATAACGTTGATGCTGCGGCATATCTGGGAACAGTAATTGCAAAGAAAGCTTTAGAGAAGGGCATCACCACTGTTGTCTTCGATAGAGGCGGTTTCATTTATCAGGGTAAAGTAGCAGCTTTAGCCGATGCAGCCAGAGAAGCTGGTCTTGAATTCTAGGACAAGGAGGAAGAACGATGAAACATACACTTATCGATGCCAGCCAGTTAGAGCTGAACGAAAAAAAGTTGTATCTATTAAACGAGTTGCAAAAGTTGTTAAGGGCGGACGTAACATGCGTTTCACAGCTTTAGTTGTAGTAGGCGATGGCAACGGACATGTAGGTGTAGGTTTAGGTAAATCCATCGAAATTCCTGAAGCAATTCGTAAGGGTAAAGAGGATGCAGCAAAGAAACTGATCAAAGTTGACCTGGATGAAAATGCAAGTATTCCACATGATTATACAAGGAAAATTCGGCGGTGCTTCCGTACTGCTGAAGAGAGCTCCGGAAGGTACTGGAGTTATCGCCGGTGGCCCGGCACGTGCCGTAATCGAGCTTGCTGGTATCAAAAACATCCGTACAAAATGTATGGGTTCCAGAAATAAACAGAACGTAGTTCTGGCAACAATGGAAGCTCTGAAGAGCCTGAAGAGTCCGGAAGAAGTTGCAAAACTTCGTGGAAAATCTGTTGATGAGATTCTGGCTTAAGGAGGAATATTAAAATGGCAAATACATTAAAAGTTACATTAGTAAAATCCCCGATTTCCGCAAAACCGAAGCATCGTGCAACGGTTGAGGCTCTGGGACTTAGAAAACTGAACAAGACAGTTGAACTGCCGAACAATGCTGCAACACTGGGTATGGTAAAGCAGGTTCAGCATCTGGTAAAGGTAGAAGAAGCGAATCAATATAGGAGGTGTCGAAATGGATTTATCTAATTTAAAGCCTGCTGCAGGTTCTACACATAACGATAATTTCCGTCGTGGACGTGGACATGGTTCTGGAAACGGCAAAACAGCCGGTAAAGGCCATAAAGGTCAGAAGGCACGTTCTGGTGCACCAAGAGTAGGATTTGAAGGTGGACAGATGCCGCTGTACAGACGTATCCCGAAGAGAGGTTTCACTAACAGAAACTCCAAGGATATCGAAGCTGTAAACGTAAGTGCATTAGAGAGATTTGACAATGATACAGAAGTTACCATTGCAACTCTGATTGAAGCCGGTGTGATCAAAGACGCAAAAGACGGCGTTAAAATCTTAGGAAACGGAGAACTGACCAAAAAGCTTACTGTTAAAGTAAACGCTTTCAGCGAAGGCGCAAAAGCTAAGATAGAAGCACTCGGTGGAAAAGCAGAGGTGATCTAATGTTCCAAACATTGCGTAATGCATTTAAGGTAAAAGATATTCGTTCAAAAATCTTTTACACCTTTTTAATGCTGGTAGTGGTAAGGCTGGGTTCCCAGCTGCCAATACCTGGCGTTGACAGATCTTACTTTGCAAACTGGTTCTCACAGCAGGTGGGAGATGCATTCAACTTCTTTGATGCATTTACCGGTGGATCTTTTGAAGAGATGTCAATTTTTGCATTAAATATTACCCCTTACATTACGTCATCCATCATTATTGAACTTCTGACGATCGCAATCCCGAAACTGGAAGAGATGCAGAAGGATGGCGAAGAGGGAAGAAAAAAAAACTGACAGCTATCACACGTTATGTGACCGTAGGTCTGGCTCTGCTGGAAAGTATCGCCATGGTTATCGGATTTGGCCGTCAGGGACTTATTCCGGATATGACAGCCATGAACGTTATCACAGTTGTTGTATCTCTGACTGCAGGTTCCGCATTCCTGATGTGGGTTGGTGAGAGAATTACAGAAAAAGGCGTTGGAAATGGTATTTCCATCGTCCTGATGATCAACATTCTGTCCCGTGTTCCGAGCGACATCACAACACTGTATGAGACATTTATAAAACCGCAGACGGTTGCCAAAGGTGCTCTTGCAGCTGTGATCATTCTTGCAGTTATCGTTGTTACCGTAGTGCTGGTTATCCTGCTGAACGGTGCAACAAGAAATATTCCGGTTCAGTACGCAAAGAAAATGCAGGGAAGAAAAAAATGGTTGGCGGTCAGTCTTCCTGTATTCCTCTGAAAGTAAATACAGCAGGTGTTATTCCTGTTATCTTTGCTTCTTCTCTGATGTCCATGCCATCTATCATTGCGGCATTCATGGGAAGAGGAAACGGAAATGGTATCGGATCCAAGATTTTGAAAGGATTAAGCCAGCAGAACTGGTTTAGTCTGTCAAATCCAGTTTATACACTGGGATTTGTCCTGTATGCAGTTATGATCGTATTCTTCGCATATTTCTATACTTCTATCACCTTCAACCCGATTGAAGTAGCAGACAATATGAAAAAACAGGGTGGATTTATCCCGGGTATTCGTCCTGGTAAACCGACTCAGGATTATCTGGAGAAGATCCTGAACTATATTATCTTTATTGGAGCTATTGGACTTCTGATCGTCTGCACGATCCCAATCGTATTCAATGGTGCTTTTGGAGCTTCCGTATCCTTCGGAGGAACATCCATCATCATTATCGTTGGCGTTGTGCTTGAAACATTAAAGCAGATTGAGTCCCAGATGCTTGTACGCAATTATCGAGGATTCTTGAGTGAATAAAAGTGTGCGTCTCATCTGCCAGATCGTTAAGATCTTGACAGATGAGATTGCGCACTAAACTGCGTTATGGGAAAAATTAAAAATGTTGCTTAAAACAGCATTTACATAAAAAGCGAAATGGGGGTATTTTACTATGAAAATCATTATGTTAGGTGCTCCGGGAGCTGGAAAAGGTACTCAGGCAAAGAAAGATTGCTGAGAAATATCAGATTCCGCACATCTCTACCGGAGATATTTTCCGTGCAAATATCAAAAAAACGGAACGGAACTTGGAAAGAAAGCAAAGACATATATGGATCAGGGGCTTCTGGTTCCGGATGAACTGGTAGTGGATCTGGTAGTGGACAGAGTTCAGCAGGCAGACTGTGCAAAAGGTTATGTACTGGATGGATTCCCCAGAACCATTCCTCAGGCAGAAGTACTGGATGTAGCACTTGCGAAACTGAACGACAAAATTGACTATGCGATCAACGTTGAAGTACCGGATGACAACATCATTAACCGTATGGGCGGCAGAAGAGCATGCGTTGGCTGCGGAGCTACTTATCATGTAGTATTTAACGCACCGAAGCTGGAAGATACCTGCGATTCCTGCGGCGAAAAACTGATTCTGCGTGATGATGACAAACCGGAAACCGTTAAGAAACGTCTGGATGTATACCATGAACAGACTCAGCCATTGATTGATTACTATAAGAAGGCCGGAGCACTGCGTAAGTTGACGGCACAGTTGATATGGAAGATGTATTCCAGGCAATTGTTAAGGTGTTAGGAGAGTAAAAAAGATGTCAGTATCAATAAAATCTGCACACGAAATCGAACTTATGAGAGAATCCTGCAGGAGACTTTCCATTGTTCATAAAGAACTGGAAGAGGCAATCAGACCGGGGATTTCTACTTTGGATATTGACCGACTGGGCGAAAAACTGATCAGAAGCCTTGGCGGTATTCCAAACTTTCTTCATTATAATGGCTATCCTGCTTCTATCTGCGTTTCTGTAAACGATGAAGTAGTGCATGGTATTCCAAGCAAACATCGTATTCTGCAGGAAGGCGATATCGTCAGCCTGGATGCGGGTGTTATCTACAAAGGATATCATTCTGATGCAGCCAGAACCCATGCAGTCGGCAAGGTATCACCGGAAGCACAGAAGCTGATGGATGTGACAAAACAGAGTTTCTTTGAAGGAATCAAATACGCAAAAAGCCGGTCATCATTTAAATGAGATCGGAGCTGCAATCGGAGATTATGCAGAAAGCTCTGGTTACGGAGTTGTAGAAGAGCTTTGCGGACACGGAATCGGACGCAACCTGCATGAAGATCCGGAAATTCCAAACTTCAGACAGAAGAGACGCGGAATCAAACTGGTTCCTGGAATGACACTGGCCGTTGAGCCTATGATCAACATGGGACGAAAAGATGTCTACTGGAAAGACGATGACTGGACAGTTGCAACAGAAGACGGTCAGTATTCAGCACATTATGAGAACACGATCCTGATTACCGACGGTGAGCCGGAAATCCTGACCTTATACAGAGAGTAAGGAGAAATCATGGAACAGATAATGTGCGGGATGCTTGCCCGCTCAAAGGCCGGACATGATGCGAAAACTTTGTATCTGGTCTGCCGGACAGAAGGAGATTTTGTTTACCTCTGTGATGGGCGACTGAGAAAGTTTGACAGTCCAAAAAAAAAAAAGAATAAGAAACATATCCAGATTATTCATAAAATTCCGGAAGCACTGGCAAACTGGAATGGAGAAGCATTGAGAGATGAGAAAATCAGATCAATTCTGAAAAATTATAAAATGAAGGAGGTTCACGATGTCGAAAGCAGATGTAATTGAGGTGGAAGGAACAGTACTGGAGAAACTGCCAAATGCAATGTTCCGTGTAGAACTGGAAAACAAACATGTGGTACTGGCTCACATCAGTGGTAAGCTGCGGATGAACTTCATTCGTATCCTTCCGGGTGACAAAGTTACCATCGAGCTGTCTCCGTACGATCTGTCCAAAGGACGTATTATCTGGAGAGACAAATAAAAATTTGCGGAGGTTTTAGAATGTGCAAATGAACGAATTCCCCAGAAGGCACGCTCTCGCTACCTCACATTGGCAGCGGTACGTAAGCAACCAAAATACGGTTGCTAAGTACCGGCCATGTTCGAGTACCTTCTCTGGAATTGTTCATTTTGCACATTACTAAAAAGCTCCTGGCTTGCCGGGGGGGGTCGCTTAAGCGGAACAGTCCTTCAGGCCAAATTTCAAAACACAGAACAGAAAAAGACAGAGATAGAGTAACGGAAACTTGCTACCGTCACTATGCCTCTGTCTTTTTGATGTCTGGCATACTTACACTTCTCTTTTTTATTGCACCGAAAGAAAAAATACCATCTACACTATCTGCCAGGCAGGCTACATTTGTGGAAGCGAAAAGTTGCTCTGGCAAATATTTGTGGCTGGAAGATGCCCTCTGCTTAAGAGACAGCGGTCAGGCCAGGAGCTTTTAGTAATGTTCAGACGAGGTGCATTGTAAAACATGGTGCGTAAAATAATACAGCCATGATGAATTCGAAAACAAATCGCTCTGACGGTAGAAAGGCTTCCGTCGTGAGGTTTGCGATGCTGCCGCCCCAAGGAGCCGCTGTCTGAGCCTCGAAGAGGCGAGTTTAGGCGAAGGGCGGCTAACAGGCGAGCGAACCGAACAGGAAACGCAGCGTGTCAGGAGATTGTTTCGAATCATCATGGCGTTATATTTTACATATAAGTTTTCTTAATACCCATCTTTTTGCCCTTCGGATAAGAAGCATCCCTCGCTCTAATGAGCTCGGTCACTTTTTTTTGGCACTTGAAAAGATCCCACGGAATTTTTTCTTGTAAGCTGTCTTTTTTTATTTCTTGGCACTTTTACTGCCGCTTTCTTATGGATTCCCTTAAATGCCTGTTTTCCGACTTTCTTTAAAGTGGTTGTTTTCACAGTGATCTTTTTCAGATTTTTGCATCCGGAGAATGCTTTTGCACCGATTGTGGCAACATTTTTTTGCCAATCGTTACGCTGGTGATTTTCTTTTTTGCCTTTCAGGGCATTTGCCTTGACGGAAGTGATGCGGTATGCAGTATTGTTGATCTTCACGGAAGCGGCGATCGATACTTTTTTCACATTCTCATCGGCAAGACCTGCAAAGGCAGCGGTTTTTTTTTGCGGTATTCGTGATCTGATAAGAGTACTTGCCAACAGCAACGATGTCTCCCTTTTTCAAAACCTTTGTTGTATCGGAAGTGCCAGGGTTGGACGGTTGATTGTCTGTCGGCTTATCCGGAGTAGGAGTTGGTGTTGGATCCGGAGTCGGATCTGGTTTTGGTTCCGGATCTGGTTTTGGTTCCGGATCTGGAATCGGGTCCGGTGTGATCTCTTTTGTAAGTTCAGAAGCGAACGTTACTTGTTTGCTGTTTGTTTTATCAGTTCCGGTGACACGAAGGGTGTAATCTTTTGTTTTATCCAATGTATCCAGGGAAATGCTGCCGTTTGCATCATAAGCTGTTGTTTTGGAAATGGATGTTCCGTTCTGGGCGGTCAGTGTCAGAGTTACATCACGCAGCCCATTTGTATAAGAAGCAAACTGATTCATGGCAAGGGAAGCCTGATCATCTTTCTGCTCTGCAACGACTTTGATATTGGAGGCATCTGTCCAGTCACTCAGTGCATAAGAGAAATTTGCCAGTTCGGAATTTGCCTGATACAGGTTCAGCTCTTTGATGATCTGCTGGAACATGGCGATGTTGCCGCGTCCGTTTGGATGCAGGCCGTCCGGTGAGAACCAGCCACAGTTGAGGCTATCTGCATCTGCGTAGTTTGGATTGCTCAGGTTGTCATTGCGAACCGTATCGTGATAATTGTTCCAGTTTTCAAGATGATTGACAACAGCGATCTCCAGTCCCGGTATTTCTGTTTTCATTTCTTTTGCTACTTCCGGGATCGAAGCAAAGAACGCCTCGAAAGTCTCCTGACGCTGACCATAATTGATCATTGCACATGGAACACGCAGAACAATGCGGGTATTGGCATTGTTTTTGTGGATTTCACGAATCAGAGTTTTATAACGATTCTTGAATTCGGTAACGCTGATCGCACCGTTGCTGGTGGAGCCGGTAGCTGCGACGTTGTTTTCACCATTTTTTGCACAGTCGTTTGTGCCGAGCATAATGACAGCGACATCCGGCTGGTAGCGTTTCAGCCGCGTTTCAATCTGATCCAGAGTCGTTGCGATGGTGGCGTTGGAAACGCCGGTATTGATCACAACGTCATCTTTTCTTCCGAGTTCATCCAGATATTTGGCAAAAAGCTGCGGTACGTTGTCGTAGCCGTTTGTTACAACGCCATGTGTGATACTGTCGCCCATAAACAGGTAAGTTAAAGCTTTTTCGGATTTCAGCAGATCAGAGAAATCGTACTCAGAATCGGAAGTTTCAGAAATAAGTGTACCGGTAGAGCCATCCGTAATCTTGATGCTGACCGGTTTATAGGTTTCCGTTATACCATCGGAGCGGCTGTTGTCGCTGACCGTCAAAGTGTAAGTTTCTCCTGCCTTCAGACCGGATACCGTGAAATCAGAAGCAGAAGCACTGCCGGAGAAAATCTGTCCGTTACTGTCCGTCAGCGTGTAGGTAAGTTTTGCACCGGAGTCAGAAACGCCGCCTGCATGAACTTCCAGAGTGGTGCCGTTTGCTTTTGCGGTGATCTGATCAGCATTTTCCTTCTTTTTCTGTGCGGTAAGAGCCTGGTGCGAGGTTTTTCAGGTGAAAATTGTAGGAAGTTGTAGTGCTTCCGAAGCCAAGTGCGTTTTTCAGAAGGTTTGCAGCCGCCTGATGACCTTCCAGTGTCAGAGTGCCGTCATCGTTGATATTGGAAACTGCGATAGAAGAGAAATCTACGATTTTTGCATCTTCAGAGACAACGGCATCAATGGCAGCTTTGTAAAGAGCAATGTTTGTATTCTGCACAGGGTCTTTGGATGGATAAGGGGTGATCACAACGGCAAGTTTTCTGGAAGCATTGATTTTATCCACCAGTTTTTTCAGATTTTCTTTGAAGGTATCCAGTCCTGCCTGGCCTTTGCTGTAGTCTTCGGCACCAACTGAGATGGCTACTGCCTCCGTGTGGTAAGCATCGATCTGTCTGTCGTAATCTGCAAGAATAGAAGCAACATCGGAACCGCGACGGGCTGTATTGAATACGAAGTCCTCTTTCAATATAGCTGCCGCCGCTGCGCATGGTATCCTCAAAAAGCCCAATCCAGTTACGGATGGTAGAGGAGTTTTTAAAATCGGCAACCGCCTCTGTACCGCCGGTGAAGAGCCATGTCTTGCCGGTTCCGCTCTGACGCATGGCATTGAGTTTGGCAGTGACCGAGCTGACCTGTTCGTAGGAGATGGATTTCAGGTCATCCATGCTGTAGGCTTTGTCGATCACGGTGATAAAATCAATCTTACCGTTAAAATTGGCAGAAGCGTAGTCGTTGTTGTTGACACCGACATAAGAACCGCCGCCGATCTGAAGCAGGTTGTAGTCTGCCCCGGCTCCCTGGTTAAAGCCTGCTTTCCAGGAACTGCCCCAGGTGTTGGAAGCATAGTTCAGGTCCGTGCCGTCTACGGCGATGCGTACGTTGTCATTGACATAATTAAGAGACGGCAGGAAACTGATAGCAACGGTATGCCAGTTTCCATCGGCAAGGCTGACATTGAAAGAACCCTTCAGGCCGCCGGCAGGTGCACCATCTGCTTTTTTTGTATTACGCATCACAAGACGCAGTTTGCCGTCACGGATCGAGACCGTCATATTTTTACCGGTGGTGGTCAGTGCATCGCTACCGGCACCAAAGAGCAGACCATCGGATGAAGTCTTAAAACGAAGGATGATCGTCTGATCGTTCTGAGTCGTTTTCAGATTTTTCAATACATCCATGTACTTGGCATTTTTGGAGTAATCGATTCCGCCGGAACCATCAAATGACTGACCGGACAGATCAAGATCAAATGCTCTTTTTGCTGCTCTGAAGCTGCAAAGCCTCGCTTCGGACAGAGGCAGAGGTTATGTTCTCTTCTGATATTGGTGCCGGGAACTGTGACTGGATATAAGCATCAGACAGCACATTTCTGGCAGAATAGTCGCTGGCAAGAACAGAAACAGATGCAGGCGAAACGACGGATGAGGTCAGTATGCCGAAAGCAAGCCCCATAGACAATAATCCATGTTTTGTTTTTTTACTTAAAATCATATTTTTCTCCCTTATTTTTGTGATGTCACAAGATGTCTGTTCAGTTTCTATGTGCCGGAGTCTATCTCAAACCTGTATTAGTACAGTGTACTCATGCAGCTGTAAAATCTGACAGATCTCCTTACTGCAAAAAAAAGAAATAGGAATCTTTTGTGAAACGCCGTGACAAGCAAAGAGCCATTATCGTTATTGTCCATATGATTCTTAACGTCATCTACCAGATGCTGCCTACGGACATCCTGTGTAAGTATTGCATGGTTTTATGGCTTTTGAGCCTGGTATCTTTACAATACCGATAATTATGCACATATAATAGCATATATTCTGTACATATTCCACAAAAATATATTTTGCATTATATAGAAAGAAAAATAGGCTTGCAATTTAAAAAAGACAGGTGCTATACTGATATTCGGGCTTTGCGGAATTACGCAATTTTTATGTCCATTTGCACCTGATTTTAGGGGTAACATTGGTGAAAGGAGGCAGAACCATGAAGGTTAGATCATCTGTAAAACCGATTTGCGAAAAATGCAAAATCATCAAGAGAAAGGGAAGCATCAGAGTCATCTGTGAGAACCCGAAACATAAACAGCGTCAGGGTTAATTTATAACAAACTGAGAACTGTTTATTTGAATTAAGTGCGGCTGCAGTATGAACCGCCAGGCGGCGTTGTTTATGCTGATAACAATATATATGGGTGAGAAAGGGACGACAGTCCCGTGTGTCAGAAGATATCGGCTGACTGTCGCAGACCATGATATATTGCTTGTAATACCGGATTTGTGAGTACCGTCGCAAATACGGAAAGGCTGTACGGTTTTTGTGCGGCTGGGCGGACGGTTTTGCCGTAAGCCTCAATTAGGGACAATATAAGGAAGAATGAAAATGTACACATCATTTCAGACGTTATCATACCCGGATGGCGGGCTGTACATAACATTCTCAAAGAAAATGGAGGAATAATTACATGGCACGTATTGCTGGTGTAGACTTACCAAGAGACAAACGTATCGAAATTGGTCTGACTTACATCTACGGAATCGGTAGAGTAAGCGCTAACAAAATCCTTGCAGATGCAAAGGTTAATCCGGATACTCGCGTAAGAGATCTGACTGACGAAGAAGTAAGCAGAATCCGTGACGTAATGGACGAGCATTATACAGTAGAAGGTGATCTGAGAAGAGAGATCGCACTGAACATCAAGAGACTGCAGGAAATCGGCTGCTACAGAGGCATCCGTCATCGTAAAGGCCTTCCGGTTCGTGGTCAGAAGACAAAGACCAACGCAAGAACAAGAAAAAAGGCCCGAAGAGAACAGTTGCAAACAAGAAGAAATAAGACCTGAGCAGGAAATTGCAAAAGCAGATCAAGTTAACTATAGAAAGCGAAAAGAAAGTAGGTTAGTTTAAAATGGCTAAAAAAGTTGCAAAGAAGTAACAAAAAAGCGTGTCAAGAAAAACGTTGAACACGGACAGGCACATATTCAGTCTTCTTTTAACAACACAATCGTTACACTGACAGATGCTGAAGGTAATGCTTTAAGCTGGGCTTCCGCCGGCGGTCTGGGATTTAAGGGTTCAAGGAAATCTACTCCGTATGCAGCGCAGATGGCTGCAGAGACTGCAACAAAAGCAGCTCTGATTCATGGACTCAAGACGGTAGATGTATTTGTAAAAGGACCGGGTTCAGGTCGTGAAGCAGCAATCCGTGCTCTTCAGGCATGTGGTCTGGAAGTAACAAGCATCCGCGACGTAACACCTGTTCCACACAATGGTTGTCGCCCGCCAAAACGCAGAAGAGTTTAATTAGGAGGAGGTTAGCGAAATGGCAGTAAATAGAGTCCCTGTTTTAAAGAGATGCAGATCCCTGGGTATGGATCCGATCTATTTAGGAATTGATAAAAAATCCACGAGAGAGCTGAAGAGAGCAAACCGTAAAGTAAGTGAGTACGGTCTGCAGCTTCGTGAGAAACAGAAAGCAAAATTCATCTATGGCGTTCTGGAGAAACCTTTCCGTAACTACTACAAAAAGCTGAAAAAATGCCGGGTATGACAGGTGAAAACCTGATGGTTATGCTGGAATCCAGACTGGACAGCGTTGTTTTCCGTATGGGCTTCGCAAGAACCAGAAGAGAAGCAAGACAGATCGTAGATCATAAACACGTAACAGTAAACGGTAAGCAGGTAAACATTCCATCTTATCTGGTAAAAGCAGGCGATGTTGTTGAAATCAAAGAAAAATGCAAAGGAATGCAGAGATACAAAGATATCTTAGAAGTTACAGGCGGCAGACTGGTACCGGAATGGCTGGATTGCGATATGGAAGCACTCAAAGGTACAGTAAAAAGAGCTTCCAGCAAGAGAAGTGATTGATGTTCCTGTAAACGAGATGCTTATCGTCGAGCTGTATTCTAAGTAATAAATAGCACCGTACTACGGTGCGTAGAACCCCTCATACACCAAACCCAACAAGGAGGGACTATATGTTCGATTTTAATAAACCTAAAATTGAGATAGCTGAGATTTCAGAAGATAAGAAGTACGGAAGATTTGTTGTTGAGCCTCTGGAAAGAGGTTATGGTACAACACTCGGCAATTCACTTAGAAGAATCATGCTCTCATCTTTACCTGGAGCAGCAGTAAGCCAGGTTAAAATCGAAGGCTTCCTGCATGAATTCAGCTCAATTCCGGGAGTAAAAGAAGACGTTACAGAGATCATCATGAATATCAAGTCCCTTGCTATTCAGAACAACAGCGAAACAGATGAGCCGAAAGTTGCATACATCGAGTATGAAGGCGAAGGCGTTGTCACCGCTGCTGATATCAAGGCAGACTCCGATATCGTAATCATGAATCCGGATCAGGTTATCGCAACCCTGAACGGCGGTACAAACTGCAAACTGTATATGGAACTGACCATCACCAAGGGCAGAGGCTATATCAGTGCGGATAAAGGTAAAACAGATGATATGCCGATCGGTGTGATCGCAGTAGATTCTATCTACACACCGGTTGACCGTGTAAACTATAAAGTTGAGAATACCCGTGTAGGTCAGGTAACCGATTACGATAAACTGACCATGGATATCTGGACAAACGGAACACTGGCTCCGGATGAGGTAGTCAGCCTTGCAGCAAAGGTTCTGAGTGCTCATCTGAATCTGTTCATCGACCTGTCTGAGAATGCGAAATCAGCAGAGATCATGATTGAAAAAAAAAGCAATGAGAAAGAAAAAGGTTCTGGAGATGAACATTGACGAGCTGGAGCTTTCCGTTCGTTCTTACAACTGCTTGAAGAGAGCAGGTATCAATACTGTAGAAGAGTTAACCAATAAGACTTCAGAAGATATGATGAAGGTTCGTAACCTCGGACGTAAATCACTTGAAGAAGTACTTGGCAAGCTGAAAGAGCTGGGATTACAGCTGAACCCCAGCGAAGAATAAAATTCAACCCGAGTTATATACAGTGCAGGCGGATAGCAGCCTTGGCAATCCCGGCACTGGACATTATGGACAAGACAGCATCTGTCAAGTAAGCCCGAAGAGCATTGGCAGATGTTCCACAAATGGAGGAAAATAAAATGGCAGGATATAGAAAACTGAGCAGAACAGCAGACCAGAGAAAAGCCCTGATCAGAGGACAGGTTACATCTCTGCTGTATCATGGTAAAATCGTTACTACAGAAGCAAAAGCAAAAGAAATCCGCAAAGTTGCTGAAGGCCTGATCGCTCTGGCTGTAAAAGAAAAAGACAACTTCGAAACTGTTACCGTTACTGCTAAAGTAGCACGTAAAGACAAAAGACGGTAAGAGAGTAAAAGAAGTAAAAGATGGCAAGAAGGTAACTGTATACGATGAAGTACAGAAAGAAATCAAAAAGACAATCCTTCCAGACTGCACGCTCGTCGTCAGATGCTGAAAGTTCTGTACCCGGTAACAGAAGTTCCTGCAGAAGCAGCAGGAAAGAAGAAAAACACAAAACAGGTAGACATGGTAGACAAACTGTTTACAGAGATCGCTCCGAAATACGAAGGACGTAACGGTGGTTATACAAGAATCGTTAAGATTGGTCTCCGTAAAGGCGATAACGCTATGAAAGTTCTGCTTGAGCTGGTATAATCCGGACATCAATTTATAAAACGATAACAGAGCCGTTTCGAATTCACAGGATTCGAGGCGGCTTTTGTGCTATCAGGATGTAAAGCTGCCAGGCATTTTGCCCTTAACATCATTTAGAACATAAAATGGAAACGAATCGTATTTATCGGAAAGGAGACAGAAAATCATGATTTATATAGGAAGCCATATTTCATCATCCAAAGGCTATGCGGCCATGGGAAGACAGGCCTTGAAGCTTGGGGCGGATACCTTTGCTTTTTTACCCGCAATCCGAGAGGCGGAAGTGCGAAGGAAATCAGACAGGAAGATGTGGATAAATTTTTTGAAAATTGCAGAAGAGGGTGGATTTGGGAAACTGGTGGCACATGCACCTTATACTTTAAATGCCTGTGCAACCAAAGAGGAGGTGCGGACCTTTGCCAGAGAGGCATTTGCCGATGACCTGAGGCGTATGGAATACATTCCGGGGAATTATTATAATTTTCATCCGGGAAGTCATGTAGGCCAGGGAAGCGAGGAAGGAATCCGCCTGATTTCGGAAATGCTCAACGAAAATCTGAAAAAAGAACAGACAACAACTGTACTTCTGGAGACAATGGCAGGAAAAGGAACAGAAGTCGGCAGAACGTTTGAAGAGCTGCAAAGTATCATGGAAAAGGTTCAACTTTCCGACAAACTGGGCGTGTGTCTGGATACCTGCCATGTATGGGATGCCGGTTATGATATCGTAAATGATCTCGATGGAGTATTAGAAGAATTTGACCGGGTGATCGGTCTGAAGAGATTGAAAGCGATCCATATCAATGACAGCTTAAATGAGAGAGGCAGCCACAAAGACCGCCATGCAAGGATCGGAGAAGGTAAGATCGGACTTCCGGCATTTGAGAGGATCGTGCGACATCCACACCTTCAAGGGCTGCCGTTTATCCTGGAAACACCGAACGATGAGGAAGGCTGGGCAAAAGAAATTGAGATGCTCCGAAGAGCATCCCAGGATCAGTAAATATCCGGCAGTGTCAGATTAACATTTTTCCGGTTCCGGATAATCAACGCCGAATGTATCAACGGTGATTGTGCGGATTACCTGAGGATCGAGCGGAGCATCGTTCCAGTCGGTATCTGTCTCAGCAATTTTATTTACAACATCAAGACCATCGGTCACTTTACCAAAGGCAGCATATGCACCGTCGAGGTGTGGTGCTGCTTTGTGCATGATGAAGAACTGAGAGCCGGCAGAATCCGGATGCATAGCACGGGCCATGGACAGAACACCTGCTTCATGTTTCAGCGGATTATGGAAGCCATTCTGGGAAAATTCGCCGCGGATGGTGTAGCCAGGACCGGTACCATTTCCCAGAGGGCAGCCGCCCTGGATCATGAAACCTTCGATGACTCTGTGGAAAGTCAGACCGTTATAAAAAGCCTTTTTTCACCAGGCTGATGAAGTTGTTTACAGAAACTGGTGCGATTTCCGGATAAAGCTCAGCTTTGATCACATCGCCGTTGTCCATTGTAATTGTAATAACTGGATTTTGAGCCATAATTGTATACTTCCTTTCTAAAATGCGGTATAATGATAAAATGCTAGGGTAAAAGATCAAAATGTCGTTCTTGCTTGCAAGATAAGATATTTGAGCTTGTAACCCGCTAAAACATGAGGAGGCAGCGATTTACAACGTAAATCTGCGAATTCCGAATGTTTTATAGAATTGTGGGAGCTACATTGTAACGGAGCAATTCGTGGGCATTTTGTAGGATATACCTTCAACAGATATATCCTAGAAAGTATATCATGCAAATTTGCAGGAGACAAGGAGATTTTCAGAGGGGACGCTATCTATGAAAACAGTCGTATTTCATTTACAGGCGAAAACATGTGAAAAAAAGACATTTCAAAGCTAAAAGAAGAAATATTATCTTATAATATAAGAATCGAAGAAAAAAAGAACTTTCCAAGGTAAAAGAAGAAAAAGACAGTATTCTGGCGATTACGGATCAGTTTTCGGATGTTGATTATGCGAAGGAACACAACATTGCAGTTATTTTCTATGAGACACCGGGAACGAACCGCAGTGTGTCCGGTGTGGACATGGTCGTGCAGGGATTTGAAGAGCTGAATGTAGAGTATCTGCAGCTTATTTATATGCGACATCACGGATTGCCGTGGATCATTGCAAAGACGGATCGGATCTGCATCCGCGAGAGCGTGGAGGGGGATCTTACGGCTTTCCGGAAGCTCTACCAGGAAGAAGGGATGCTGGATTATCTGCCGAATCCGGAGTTTGAAGGTGAGGAAGGAAGAGAAAAAACTTTCGTCATTATATCCGCAGCATGTACCGTTTTTATAATTACGGGATCTGGACAGTGCTCGAGCGAAAAAGCGGTGCAATTATCGGAAGAGTCGGCATTGAAAACGGAGAATATCAGGGAGAGAGCGTACTGGAACTTGGCTATCTGATCGGGAAAGACTGGCGGCGACAGGGATTTGCAAGAGAAGCCGTTTCGATGACGGAACGGTTTGCAGCGGAAGTTTTGCAGGCGGATTCACTCCATGCTTTTATTCACCCGCAAAATGAATCATCTATTGCATTTATTAAAGCAATTGGATACGAAAAACTGGAACTGCCAGGAGAGGACGGAGTTCTGGTCTGGCAAAAAAAATCTGCAAAAGGGCAGAATTTAGAAAACGTTTAGAAAAATTTCTCCGGATTGTTTAGAAAGAGCGATTAATATGAAATAGCTCTCGCAGATGAATGAGCTTAAAAACAAAAGAGGTGGAAAAATGCAAATCGAATTTCAGATTTTAGATGCACTGCAAAAGATACATACGCCAGTTCTGGATGGCGTGATGTGTCTGATCACATCACTTGGAAATGCCGGGATCATCTGGATTTTACTGACCATTGCCCTGCTGATTAATCCAAAGATCAGAAGAACAAAAGAGGGAACAGCGTGCAGACTTTTCGGGGAATCCGGCAGACGAAGCGGATGTATTTTGCTTGCAGCACTGATTCTTGATCTGATTCTGTGCAACGGTATTTTAAAAAATCTGTTTCACAGAGTACGGCCGTATGACATCAGAACATCCATCGAACTTCTGGTAAAAAGACCGCTGGATTATTCATTTCCGTCCGGACATACGGCAGCTTCCTTTACTGCAGTGGTGGCACTTTCTTTTGCCGGTGAGAAAAGGGCATGGAAAGCGGCATTGGTTCTTGCATGTCTGATTGCATTTTCCAGAATGTATCTGTATGTACACTATCCGACCGATGTGCTCGGCGGTGTGCTTGTGGGCATCCTGGCAGGATATGGCGGATACCGGGTGGTGAAAGCACTGGAACAGTATAAAAGGAAAAATAATACAGCATTTTACGAAAGCCCCGTTCTGTGGTATGATAACAGTCAGATTATTACACTACAGAAAGGGGCATTTTCAATGGGAGATACCTCAAAATATAAAGAAGAAAAAAAACAGATCGCACTCGGGATCCTGGCTCATGTGGATGCCGGAAAGACGACGCTCTCCGAATCCATGCTGCACAAGGGCGGTATTGTGGACAATATAGGCAGAGTCGATAAAAAGAATGCCTTTCTCGATAATTATGAACTGGAAAAGGAGCGGGGCATCACAATCTTTTCCAAGCAGGCGGTGTTTCGGATCGGAAATATGAGAGTAACGCTTCTGGATACACCGGGACATATTGATTTTTCGGCGGAGATGGAGCGGACGCTTCAGGTATTGGATTACGCGATTCTTGTCATCAGCGGGGCGGACGGTGTGCAGGCGCATACGAGGACGCTCTGGAGACTCCTGGAGCGTTATCAGATCCCGGTGTTTTTGTTTATCAACAAAATGGATCAGTTCAAAGGAAATGATGAGGAAAAGCAGGAAGAGCAGGAGCGTCTCCTTGCCAGTCTTCAGAAAGAACTGAGTACTTCCTGCCTTGATTTTGGCGGAGAATGGGATGCGGCATTTCTGGAGAACCTGGCTTTGTGTGAGGAAGAGGTACTGGAGCATTATCTGGAATCGGGAGAAGTAGAAGAGGCAGATATTGTAAAAATGGTCGCACAGCGGAAAGTATTTCCATGCTATTTTGGTTCTGCATTGAAAGAGGAAGGTGTGGACAAATTTCTGAAAGGTGTGGAAACTTATACGGCAGAAAGAAAATACGGGGATAAGTTTGCAGCCAGAGTTTTCAAGATTGCAAGAGATGCACAGGGAAACCGGCTGACCTACCTCAAAGTGACCGGCGGCGTGCTGAAGGTCAAGATGCTGCTCAAAGGTGAAAATCGCAATGCAGAGGAGACGGAGATCTGGGAAGAAAAGGTCGACCAGATCCGCATTTATTCCGGGGCACGTTATGAGATGGTAAAGGAGGCAAAGGCAGGGATGGTCTGTGCGGTCACCGGACTGGATCATACGTTTGCAGGGGAAGGCCTGGGCCTAGAAGAAGAAAGCACGATTCCGCTGCTGGAGCCGGTGCTTTCCTATAAGATCGAACTGCCGCCGGAATGTGATGCCCATCAGATGCTTCGCAAACTGCGTCAGCTGGAGGAGGAAGAGCCGCAGCTGCACATCGTATGGGAAGAACAGAGTTCGGAGATTCATGCAAAGCTGATGGGAGATGTGCAGATCGAGATTCTGCAGAGCCTGATCAGAGAGCGGTTTGGCGTGGATGTCTCATTTGGAGAGGGCAGCATTGTCTATAAAGAGACGATCGCAGGACCGGTGGAAGGCATCGGACATTTTGAGCCGCTGCGTCACTATGCGGAGGTGCATTTGCTTCTGGAGCCTCTGGGCGTGGAAGCGGCGTTCAATTTGATACGGATTGCAGCGAAGATCTGCTGGACCGGAACTGGCAGCGGCTGATCCTTACGCATCTGGAGGAAAAAAGAGCATATCGGTGTGCTGACCGGTTCGGCGATCACAGATATCAAGATTACATTGATCGCAGGAAGGGCACATCAGAAACACACCGAGGGCGGTGATTTCCGTCAGGCGACGTATCGGGCCGTGCGTCAGGGACTGAAGCGTGCCAGAAGTATTCTGCTGGAGCCGTGTTATGAGTTCTGTCTGGAGATTCCGATGGAGAATGTCGGAAGAGCGATGACGGATCTTCAGAATATGGGGGCAGACTTTGAGCAGCCGATGATCGAGGACAAGATGGCAGGCATCAAAGGCAGGGCTCCGGTTTCCACAATGCGTGGTTATCAGAAAGAAGTTATTTCCTACACAAGAGGATTTGGAAACCTGGCCTGCAGTTTTGGCGGTTATATCGAATGTCACAATGCAGAAGAAGTGATCGCGGCATATGATTATGATTCGGAGCATGATCTGATGAATCCGACCGGATCGGTATTCTGTGCGCATGGTGCCGGATTTATCGTGCCGTGGGATCAGGTTCCAGACTATATGCATCTGGAAGAACGCAGGATCGCAGATACGCAGTCAGTAGACGGGGAACAGGCATCTGATGATAAAAAGAGAAGCGAAAGTGGACAGGCAGACGGCAGCTGGATCAGTTCCGCAGAATACAAAAAGCGACAGGCAGATTACTGGAGGGGCGAAAAAAGAGCTGGAAGAGATTTTTGCCCGCACGTACGGAGAAGTTAAAAGAAGGCTTCCGTCCGAGCAGGAATATCGCAGAGTACATGTCACAGCTTCCGAGCCGGTCTATCGTCCTGCAAAACCAAAAAAAACGGAAAAAGAATACCTTCTGGTGGACGGTTACAACATTATTTTCGCCTGGGAAGAGTTAAAAGAGCTGTCAAAGATCAACATTGACAGTGCGAGAGACCGCCTGAAAGATATTTTGTGCAATTATCAGGGGTATCGCAAGTGTACGCTGATCCTGGTATTTGATGCTTACCGTGTGAAAGGACACCGGGAGGAGATCACAAAATATCACAATATCCATGTGGTCTATACAAAAGAGGCAGAAACAGCCGATATGTTTATCGAAAAGACCGTCCATGCGATCGGCAGGAAATATCAGGTTACGGTAGCAACTTCCGATGGACTGGAACAGGTGATCATCATGGGACAGGGCGGAAAGAGGCTGTCCGCTGCCGGCCTCAAAGAAGAAGTCGATATGGCGGCAGCTCAGATGAAAGAACATCTGGAGGCGGCGAAGCCAAAAACAAAAACCTATCTTGGGGAATATTTTCCGGAAGATTCTGGAAAAGTAGAGTAAAATTTTTTGCCGGACAGAAGCCCGAAAAAATGAATATCATATAAAATATAGTATAAATGTCATATAGTGAGGTATAGAAAATGAAAATGGCAGAAGAGCTTCAAAGAGAGCTCCGCAGTATCAACCGTAAAAGTTATCCGGCGTACAAAGGGGCTGAAAGGGGCATATCAGTTCCCGGATTACCAGCTTTTTATCGAGCATGTGCAGGGTGATCCATTCGCAGCACCGTCCGCACTGCGGATTTTTGTGCCGCACAGCAAGGCAAAATTTCCGGAAAGATATTATTGGGATAAGTGCAGCAAGGTTGCATTGCAAGATGCTTTGCTCCGACGTTTTGCGGAAATATCCGCAAAATTCTGTTACCAGGCAAAAGGCTCCGGTAAAAGCGGTGTGATCCAGGTCAGTCACTGCGGACAGGAAGTTCTGGAGCGAACTGCCTGTGAGATCACAAAGGAAGGCATCCACATCTGCTTTTTGTCGGTTTTCCGGCAAATGGACGCACGATCAATTCCGGCGAACTGGAAAAGATTCTGTTTGTGTATCTTCCGAAGTGCGTGGAAATGTCTCTGTATCACAGAAAAGTTCCGGAAAGAGAGACCGAGCAGGTGATCTGTTTAAAAGAGGATCAGAGGGTAATAAGGGAAGAATTAAAGAAAAGAGGTCTGATCGCATTTGTGGCAAATGGTTCGATTCTGCCAAGACAGAGCGGAAATTCTGATCTGCCGATGAAGGATGCCGTCCCGTTTCAGTCCCCAAAGAGCATGGAAATCACCATACAGCTTCGACATCGTGGTTCGATCACAGGTATGGGTATCAGAAAAGGGATTACGCTGATTGCCGGCGGCGGTTATCATGGAAAATCGACGCTGCTTGAGGCACTCGAAAAAGGCGTTTACGATCACATCGCCGGAGATGGAAGAGAATTTGTGATCACGGATGATACTGCCTGGAAACTTCGGGCGGAGGATGGCAGAAAGATTAAGGATGTCGATATTTCGCTGTTTATCAATCATCTTCCAAATGGAAGAAATACCAGAAGATTTTCTACTCTGGATGCCAGCGGCAGTACCTCACAGGCGGCAAATATTATAGAAGCGATCGAGGCGAAAAGCCAGGTTCTGCTGATTGATGAAGACACTTCCGCAACGAATTTTATGGTGCGTGATGAGCTGATGCAGCGTGTGATCCAGAAGGACAAGGAGCCGATCACGCCGTTTCTGGAGCGGGCGAGAGATCTCTATGAAAAGGCAGGCATCTCTACGATCCTGGTAGTCGGAAGCTGTGGTTCGTATTTTTATATCGCAGATCAGATCATTCAGATGGACAATTACTGTCCGGTGGATATTACAGAGAAAACCAGAAAACTGCTGAAAGAATATAAAAAACCGGACTGTGAGGCAGAAGGCTTTGCACTGCCGTCTGAAAAAAGAAGTATATCCTTTGGAAGCTCTGTGGTACGAAGGAAAAATTACCGCGGAACCGGTATGGTAGAAGAACACGAAAAATTAAAAGTGATGGGAAGAGAAAGTCTGATGCTTGGCAAAGAACAGCTGGATCTTCGCTATCTGGAGCAGCTTGCGGACCGGGAACAGACCCAGACACTGGGGTATCTTCTCAAATATGCAAAAGAGCAGTACAGCGGCAAAACAACAGATCTTACGGCACTGATGGAATCTCTGATCCGGAAACTGGAAAAAGAAGGGATCGGAAGTGTGAGCGGGCAGAAAGAGATTCCGGCCGGGATGGCAATGCCACGAAGACAGGAGATTTATGCGTGCTTTAATCGCTTCTGACCCTGGCATCTTTGAATCGTTACAAAAATATTACAAATATTTACAATTTTACATATTTGTATCAAAATTGTTATGTACCATGTATGTGTCGGGGGGATCTGGAAGTGCAGTACATGAAAAGATTGCCCACGACATTCTTGAAAGCATTTGTCAGGAGATGACAGGCGGAGAAAATGTGAAATGCTGAAGAGAAAGCGTGGGTGTTTTCTGTTCGGTTCGATGATAAAGGAGGTACAAAACGTATGAAACGCAGAAAATATTTACTTGCTTGCCTGCTTGCAGGTGTTACCATTGCCATGCCGGCAGGGCAGCTCAGTTTTGCAGCAGGGGCACAGAACGATATCAGCCTGATGGCAGAGTCCGAAAACCAGAGCGAGACACAGTCTGAAAGCCAGAGTGAATCGGAGACGCAGAGTGAATCACAGTCTGAGAGTCAGAGTGAATCGGAGACGGAGACACAGGACCCGAATGTTCCGGAAGGATACAAAGGCATTTACAAGGTCAGTGACCTGAGTCTGTTATCTTCCAAGCCGGACGGAAAATATATGCTGATGGCGGATCTGGATCTGAACAGTGCAGAACAGGCAAGTATTTCTGTATTTCGCGGTACACTGGATGGAAACAACCATACGATCAAAGGACTGAAGCAGGCACTGTTCCAGGTGCTTGAAGAGGGAACGGTGAGCAACCTGAATTTATCGGGTGTGCAGATCAGCGGCAGCGGCGATACCGGTGCACTTGCAAATGTCATCGGAACCGGCAAAAAAGTGCAGTTACGATCCAGAATCTCACGATCACCGGAAGTGTTACAGGTACCGGGAATACCGGAGCACTGGCGGGTGTTTTGAAGGGGACAGATGTCGTGATCTCGAGGATCGCTAACAGTGCGACTGTAGCCGGAACGGCAAATGCCGGCGGCCTGATCGGACTTGTACAGGCAACAGATGACCAGGAAGGGGCGGCATCTGTGAAGCTGACAGAGAGCTATAACATCGGAGAGGTCAGTGCGGTAACAGCAGGAGGACTGATCGGTGCAGCAGAGATCCCAAATCTGGCAGCGGCAAGAAACATTGAGATCGCAAACTGCTACAACGCAGGCGTATTGGAAAAAGGGGCCAATATCGTAGCGAAGATCACAGCAGGGAACGGTCAGGTTGTGATCAATAAATGTGTCGGTATTCAGTTTTATTATTCTGTGGCATCCGGCATGGTCGGCACGTCCACAATGGCAGCAGGCAGCACACAGACATCCGGCTGCAGCATTTCAAACAGCTACTATTACAGCATGAATCCGGTCTATGCATTTGAAACAGGAAACTGCATTACTGGAACAGCAACGGCACTCAATGATGTGCAGATCAAGACACAGAGCTATTTCAAAGATTTTGATTTCGATGGCATCTGGGCTTTGAATGCAGCAGAAAACGGCGGTTATCCGTATCTGAAACAGACCACCATGCTGCCGGTCAGCTATGTGGCACCGACTGCCGGAACGGTTCTAATAGACAGCAAAACGGGCGGCAAGTATCTTGTAAGCACCAGAAGCAAAGCAGTTTCCTACGCAGGCGTGCTGGATGAGGAGATCACTTCCGTGAGCATCCCATCTCAGGTGGAGATCAACGGCATAACGTATAATGTAACGGCGATCGCAGAAGGGGCACTGAGAGGAAACACAAAGATCACCTATGTATCCGTTCCGTACAGTGTGACGGAAGTTGGAAAATATGCATTTAAGGGATGCACATCTCTTGTAAAAGTAAGCACCCTCAAATATGTGAAGAATATTTATCAGGAAGCATTTGACGGCTGTACAAATCTGACCACGATCGGCGTAACCAATTATCGGATCACACTTCCGTCTGTTGAAATGATCGGTGTGCGTGCATTCCGCAGAGTGCCAAAGGTGCACAGAGTTTATATTTCCTCAAAGAATCTGACTACAATCAAGAAAGGTGCGTTCCGTGAGTGTACCGGCATGACCAAGTTTAACGTAGTTTCAACGAAACTGAACAGTCTGCAGAAATATGCACTGTATGGAAACAGCAAGCTGAAAACGATCATCTTCAAAAAGCGAGCACCTGACAAAGAGCAATGTGGGAAGCAAGACATTTAGCGGAATCAAATCAACGGCAACCTTTACGGTTCCGGCAGGTTCCGTTCAGAATTATAAAGATTTATTTAAGAGCAAGGGAGCGGGGAGTAAATTTAAGGTTAAAAGTTTGTAAAAAAAGATTGAGAAGCGTTAAGGGTATTTACAAAAAACTCATATAAAATAAAAAAACTTCTGAGATCCGGTATGGATTTCAGAAGTTTTTTAATACTTAGCTTATAACCTTTTCAGGCTTTTTGCTGTGTCACGGAAGATCACATGGCTGTAATTTTTCAGGGCACTTTGCAGAACCAGTCCGATCACACCGCAGGAAAGTACTTCACCGATGCCGACTGTCAGCATCATAAACGGGATCGGCAGATTGACACCGTATCCGTAGTAAAGGACGAACGGTACGATCAGGGTGTTGGCAATGATCGGCGGCAGCGGAGCTAAGAATCTGCTCTTTTTACGCAGGGCATAAGTTCCGAGGGCTCCAAGCAGTGTGGCAATGCTGCCGAAAATAATATCAGCAGGGATTGCACCGCCGAACAGGTTGGCAATAATACATCCGACAAACAGTCCCGGAATCGCAGCCGGTGTGAAGAATGGCAGGATGGTCAGTGCTTCAGAAATACGAACCTGTACTTCACCGAAACTGAACGGTGCAAAGATGATCGTCAGCACGACATAGATCGCTGCGATCACAGCAGCCTGGGTTAAAAAGGTTACCTTGTTAGACTTTTTCATGATATTTTTCTCCTTTAGTTTTGTTTTTTATGAGTGGAAGGTCACGAACACTCAGCACATTTTACGGCGGTGACCGCCGGCAAGCCCGATAAGACCTTGTTTTTTAAGGGCTTTGCAACGGCTCAAAGTATAACACAGTGCCGGAAAGATTGCAACAGAAAGCTGGAAAATCCATGCTGTGCCAGAATCTGGAAGCGTATTTCGACACTTCCCTGAAAGTGTATAAAAAAATTTGGCATTTTTGGAGGAATGTATACCAGATTTGGTAGACAAAAAGGGAAAAAGTAAGATAAACTAAAATTTGTGGTAAATGCTCTTTTGCATTTACAAAGAGGTAAAAAGAAAATCATGTATCAGAAAAGGCGAAGATGGAGTATGAGGAGGAAAAATGAAGTTTGAAAAAGAAGTGATGCAGAATCTTGCTATGGTCACACAGCTTTGGGATTTCTATGCTGGCTCCGATCATTCTCTGCGTATTCGCAGGCCACTGGCTGGATGAGCATTTCGGGTTTCACAGCGTGATCGTGCTGCTTCTCTTTGGTATCGCAGCAGGTGTACGCAACTGTTATCTGATCTTAAAACAGCTTATTCCGAAAAAAGGAGAAAAGAAACATGGAAGATAAGGTATTGAAAAGTCTGATTTCCGGTATCCTATTATGTGGAATACTGTTTCAGGCAGTCTTTGTGTGGTTTTCTGATGCAAAGGTCTTTTTTTCACTGGGGCTGTGGATCGGAGTCGGCGTTGCCGTTTTTATGGCATGGCACATCAGGTACAGTTTAGAAGATGCACTTGATATGTCAGAGGGCGATGCTCCGAAACATATGTACCGTATGTATGGCATCCGTATGGCAGTCGTGCTGGTTGTATTTTTTATTACTGCCTATTTTGAGATCGGCAGTATGATCGGCGTTCTGCTTGGAGTGATGACTCTGAAAGTCGGAGCATATATGCAGCCTTTGCTTCAGAAAATAAAAAAGAAAAAAGAAGGTGAATGAGTGAGAGCAGGTTTTTGCTGGCGGCAAGTGGTGACGTGGATTTTATGATCCATGGACTGTTCAAGTACAGGTTATTCGGACAGGAATTTTGGATCACGACCACGCATGTCAGCATACTCGTGGTGATGCTGGTACTGTTTGTGTTTGCACTTGCGGCAAACCGGACGATGCGTCACGCACAGGAAGTGCCGGGATTTTTCCAGAATATCGTCGAGATGATCGTGGAAATGCTGGATGGCATGGTAGAGAGCAGCATGGGAAGTTATGCGAAGAAATATCGCAACTACATCGGATCGATCTTTATCTTTATTTTTGTCAGCAATATCTCAGGTCTGTTTGGGCTTCGGCCTCCGACAGCGGACTATGGCGTAACACTTCCACTGGGAATTATCACATTTTGTATCATACAGTACAACAATGTGAAGTATAACAAATTTGGTGCATTTACCGATCTGTTTAAGCCAATCCCGATCCTCTTCCCGATCAACCTGATCGGAGAGATCGCAGTGCCGTTTTCTCTGTCACTGCGTCTGTTCGGAAATGTGCTTTCCGGAACGGTTATGATGTCACTGATCTACTCACTGCTTTCCAAGATCGCAGTGGGCTGGCCGGGATTTCTTCATATTTACTTTGATCTTTTCTCCGGTGCAATACAGACCTATGTGTTCTGTATGCTGACAATGGTATTTACTTCACAGAAAATGCCGCAGGAAAATTAAAAGATGTCAAAACCCCGGAAGCGGATCCGTTCGCAGCAGGTGGGCGGCATCAACTGGCAACATCAAGAAATCATATTTTAATATTTAGGAGGTACATCTCATGGATGGAATTACAGGTAAGGCACTGGTTTTAGCATGCTCTGCAATTGGTGCAGGTCTTGCAATGATCGCAGGTATTGGTCCTGGTGTAGGTCAGGGTATCGCAGCCGGATATGGTGCAAGTGCAGTAGGAAGAAACCCGGGAGCAAAAGGTGATATTATGTCAACCATGCTTTTAGGTCAGGCAGTTGCCGAGACAACAGGTCTTTATGGTCTTGCTATCGCATTTATCCTGCTGTTCGCAAACCCGCTGATCGGCAAGCTGTAAAAAGGGGGCAAAACGTTGGAACGACTGTTTAATCTGGATCCTCAGCTGATTCACGACGCCGTTCTGCTGGCACTTGCAGTATTTGTCATGTTTACGTTTCTGTCCTATCTGCTGTTTAATCCGGCAAGAGATTTCCTGAAAAAGAGACAGGATAAGATCAAAAATGATCTGGATACCGCCGCAGCAGATAAAGCAGATGCACGTAAACTCAAAGAAGATTACAATGCGAAAATTCAGAATATCAATGCAGAGGCAGAAGAAATTCTGGCACAGGCAAGACAGAAAGCTCTGGATAACGAAGCGAAGATCATTGCCGAAGCAAAAGAAGAAGCTGCAAGAATTCTTTCAAGAGCAAATGCCCAGGTTGAACTGGAGCGTAAAGCTGCTGCAGATGATATGAAGAAAGAAATGATCGCACTTGCATCTTTGATGGCAGAAAAGGCAGTAGCCGGTGCGGTTGATGCAAAAGTTCAGGATACGATGGTAGAGAGTACACTGAAAGAAATAGGGGAGGACACATGGCGAAAGTAGCGGCGAAGGTATACGGTGACGCGCTGTTCGAGCTGGCGGTGGAAGAGAACCGCTGTGACCAGTTTCTGGAAGAGATTTGTGCCGTAGAGAACGCACTTGACCAGAATCCCCAGGCAGAGACGCTGCTCTGCCATCCGGGTATCGGCAGCGAGGAAAAGCAGGATTTTATTGAAAAATGTTTCAAGGGAAACGTCTCAGACGATATGACAGGATTTTTACAGATTCTTGTGAAGAAGGGACGCTTTTCCGAGAGAAATGCCATATTTGCATATTTTACAGCTAAAGTGAAAGAATACAAAAAAATTGGTGTGGCTCTGGTGACATCTCCATTTGAGCTTACCGCAGAACAGAAGACTAAGATCGAAAAGAGACTTCTGGATACTACGGACTACAAAAAGATGGAGATCACATACCGCGAGGATAAGACGCTGATCGGCGGTCTGGTGATCCGGATCGGAGACCGTGTCATTGACACCAGTATAAAGAGCAGGCTGGAAGAGCTGAGGCTGCAGCTCATGGGAATTTCCCTCGAAGCCTGAGAGAAGAAAAAACAGCATGAAAGAAGGTGCAAAGACCTTATGAATTTGAAACCTGAGGAAATAAGCTCAGTGATAAAAAGAAGAGATCAAAAGATATTCTTCCCATATGTCCGTTGCAGAAGTGGGCACGGTTATTCAGGTTGCAGATGGTATCGCACGTATCCACGGCCTTGAGAAGGCGATGCAGGGTGAGCTTCTGGAGTTTCCGCATGGTGTGCGGGGCATGGTGCTCAACCTGGAGGAGGATAACGTAGGTGCCGTACTGCTCGGTGATGCAACGAATATCGAAGAGGGCGATATCGTAAAGACTACCGGCACCGTTGTGGAAGTTCCGGTAGGCGATGAGATGATCGGCAGGGTTGTCAATGCCCTTGGACAGCCGATCGATGGCAAAGGTCCGATCTCAAGCAGGAAATTCCGTAAGATCGAAAGAGTAGCTTCCGGAGTTATCGACCGAAAGAGCGTAGACACGCCGCTCCAGACAGGTATCAAAGCGATCGATTCCATGGTGCCGATCGGAAGAGGACAGCGTGAGTTGATCATCGGTGATCGTCAGACGGGTAAGACCGCTATTGCGATCGATACGATCATCAACCAGAAGGGTCAGAACGTAAAATGTATCTATGTAGCCATCGGTCAGAAAGCATCTACCGTGGCAAATATCGTAAAAACACTGGAAGAAAACGGAGCCATGGATTATACAACCGTTGTAGCATCCACTTCCAGTGAACTTGCTCCGCTGCAGTATATCGCACCGTATTCCGGTTGTGCGATCGGAGAAGAATGGATGGAGAACGGAGAGGACGTACTGATCATGTATGATGATCTGACAAAACATGCGGCAGCTTACCGTACACTTTCCTTACTTCTGCGTCGTCCACCAGGCCGTGAAGCTTATCCGGGAGACGTTTTCTATCTGCATTCCAGACTTCTGGAGCGTGCGGCGAGACTTTCCGATGAACTTGGCGGAGGATCTCTGACGGCACTGCCGATCATCGAGACACAGGCAGGTGACGTTTCCGCTTATATTCCGACGAACGTTATTTCCATCACAGACGGTCAGATCTATCTGGAGACAGAGATGTTCAATGCCGGATTCCGCCCGGCGGTACATGCCGGACTTTCTGTATCAAGAGTTGGAGCTTCCGCTCAGATCAAGGCACTGAAAAAAAGATTGCTGCCCCAATCCGAGTAGAGCTGGCACAGTTCCGTGAGCTGGCATCTTTTGCACAGTTTGGTTCCGAACTGGATGCCGATACCAAAGAAAAGTTGGCACAGGGCGAGCGTATCCGTGAAGTCCTCAAACAGCCGCAGTATGCACCGGTTCCGGTAGAATATCAGGTTATCATCCTGTATGCGGCTACCAGAAACATCTGTTGGATATTCCGACAGAAAAAGTTCTGGAGTTTGAAGAAGCACTGTTTGAATATATCAAGACCAAATATCCGGAGATTCCGGAGAGCATCAAAGAGACCAGGGTACTTTCCGACGAAGCAGAGCAGAAACTGATCCAGGCGATCGGTGAGTGCAAAGCAAAATTTTCTGCAGCTGAATAAAGCAGCATGATGACGGAAAAAGAAAGCAGGAGGATGATACCATGGCTTCAATGAGAGATATTCAGAGGCGCAGAAACAGTATCGCCAGCACACAGCAGATCACAAAAGCCATGAAGCTGGTTTCCACCGTAAAGCTTCAGAGGACGAGGGAAAAAAGCGGAAGAATGCAAACCGTATTTTAACCATATGTATGCCACGGTGACCAGTATGCTTGCACGTACCGGCATTGTGGAACACCCGTATCTGAAAAGCGGAAAATCGGGGAAAAAGGGTGTGATCGTCATCTCATCCAACCGAGGTCTGGCAGGCGGTTACAACTCCAACATCGTGAAAATGCTCACGCAGGGCGAACTGGAAGGAAAAGAGCTTCTGATCTATAACATCGGCCGAAAAGGGCATGAAGCACTGGAACGAAAAGGCTATGAGATCGCAGAAGATTACAGCGAGGTGATCAATTCCCCTCTGTATTCGGATGCGGTGGAGATCAGCCAGAGAGTCCTGAAAGATTTCGAGGAAGAGAAGATCGGAGAGATTTATCTTGTCTATACCAGCTTCAAAAACACGGTGGTACATGAGCCGAAACTTTTAAAGCTGCTTCCGGTGGAATTCAGTGACAAAGAGCTGTCCGATGCAGAGCGGAATACGCCGATGAACTACAAGCCGGGCGAGGAAGAAGCCCTGGATATGATTATACCAAAATATATCGCAAGTCTTCTGTACGGAGCGTTAAACGAGGCGGCAGCCAGCGAAAACGGTGCACGTATGCAGGCAATGGATGCAGCTACGAGCAATGCAGAGGACATGATGGAAAGCCTGGAACTGCAGTACAACCGTGCAAGACAGGGATCGATCACGCAGGAGTTGACCGAGATCATTGCAGGAGCCGAGGCTGTTGAATAGAAACGTCTGCCGCAGCATATGCGGCATTACTAGGAGGAAACATGGCAGAACAAATTCAAGGAAAGATCACGCAGATCATTGGTGCGGTCCTGGATATTAAATTTCCGGAAGGCAAGCTGCCAAAGATCTACGACGCGATCCATATCGCAGCTCCGGACGGCGGTGTGCTGACGGCAGAAGTTGCACAGCACTTTAGGTGACGATACGGTGCGATGCATTGCGATGGGACCGACCGATGGGCTGGTTCGTGGTGCCGAAGCGATCGCAACCGGTGCACCGATCACCGTTCCGGTCGGAGAAAAAGACACTTGGACGTATCTTCAATGTAACCGGAGATGCGATTGATAAAAAGCCGGCACCGGAAGGCGTCGAATATTTACCGATCCACAGAAAAGCACCTTCTTTTGAAGAACAGTCCACATCTACCGAGATCCTGGAGACCGGTATCAAGGTAGTCGATCTGCTTTGCCCGTATCAGAAAGGCGGTAAGACCGGTCTGTTCGGAGGAGCAGGTGTAGGAAAGACCGTTCTGATTCAGGAGCTGATCCACAATATCGCAACCGAGCACGGTGGATATTCCGTATTTACCGGAGTTGGTGAGCGTACACGAGAAGGAAATGACCTCTATCACGAGATGGAGGAATCCGGAGTTATCAATAAGACCACCATGGTGTTCGGACAGATGAACGAGCCCCCGGGAGCGAGAATGAGGGTGGCACTGACGGGACTGACCATGGCAGAGTACTTCCGTGACAAAGGTGGAAAGGATGTGCTCTTTTTCATCGACAACATTTTCCGTTTTACGCAGGCAGGTTCCGAGGTTTCCGCCCTGCTTGGACGTATGCCGTCCGCAGTAGGTTACCAGCCTACTTTACAGACAGAGATGGGTGCGCTCCAGGAGCGTATCACATCTACCAAGAACGGTTCCATTACTTCCGTACAGGCAGTTTACGTGCCTGCCGATGACTTAACAGACCCGGCACCTGCGACCACATTCGCACATCTGGATGCCACCACGGTTTTGTCCCGTTCTATTGTAGAATTGGGAATCTATCCCGCCGTAGATCCTCTGGAGTCCACATCCCGTATCCTGGACCCTCGAATCGTAGGCGAAGAACACTATAAAACGGCACGAGGCGTGCAGGAGATCCTGCAGAAATACAAAGAACTGCAGGATATTATCGCCATGCTCGGTATGGACGAACTGTCCGAGGAAGACAAGCTGGTCGTGAGCCGTGCGAGAAAAGTACAGAGATTCCTGTCACAGCCGTTCTTTGTGGCAACACAGTTTACCGGTCTGGACGGACGTTATGTGCCGCTCTCTGAGACCATCCGCGGATTCCGCGAGATTCTCGAAGGCAAGCACGATGATGTTCCGGAAAGCTACTTCCTGAACGCAGGCTCGATCGATGATGTCACAGCCCGCATGAAATAGGGAGGTGTAAAATGGCAGCAGACAATCTTTTTTGATCTGAAGATCATTACACCGGATCGTGTATTTTACAGTGGAAAAGCCAGTTTTCTGGAGCTGAATACCGTAGAAGGCGAGATTGGTATCTATAAGAACCATATTCCGATGACAACTGTTCTGGAGCCGGGGATCGCCACGATCACCGAAGAAGGCGGAAATAAAAAGGAAGCAGCACTGCACACCGGATTTATGGAAATCTTAGGTGACAGGATCACGATCCTTGCAGAGATCGCCGAGTGGCCGGATGAGATTGACCGCAACCGGGCACAGGAAGCAAAGATCCGTGCAGAACGCAGACTGCAGAATGATAAGTCCAACATCAATATCACGCGGGCAGAGCTGGCACTGCACAAGGCACTGGTCCGTATCGAACTGGCAGACCATGTAACAAAATAATAATGATGATAATAAGAAAACCGGCAGGATATGTTTATATCCGGGCCGGTTTTCTGCTGCCTGAAGTTTTCAGTACTTAACTTGAGATGAAAATGTTCTGCAAAAGCAAACGAAAAGAGTTTTTCTGTATATTCTTCCAGAGACGGGAAATAATGAAAACAGACGAAACTAAATTCGGGAAACAATGGAGGGATATAGGATGCAAAGATGGCTGAAACGGGCAGGACTGATTCTGTTTTTTGGCCTGTGGGCAGCGGCAGGACTGCAGATCTGGGCAAAGAAGCAGGAAAGCAGAGATGGAGGCAGTGGTAGCGTTCTCGAATATTGGAACAGACAACCGCAGCGGTATCGTGCAGTACTATGGAAAGCTGAAAAAAGAGAAGCAGGTGCAGATGCTGGAACGCCGGGAAGAATACCTGCGGCAGATCGCAGCCTCACTTGGTATTTCCAGTCAGATTCTGGTCTATCGTACCTACGGAGAGGACAGTCAGAGTGTCGTACTGCAAAAAGAAGGGGCAAACGCCGATACTGTGCTGCGTCTTGTCACCTGGAGAGAAAAAGGGGCGATCACCGGACAGAGCCTGTATGCAAACGTGACTATTCCCGGCGGCGGATTTGAAGAGGCACAGACTTTAAGAACGAAAATGCAGAACGTTCTGGATGAAACGATGGAAAGCAAACGAAGCAGTGTGGCAGTGCAAGGGTTTTATCTCGGAAATCTGTCAGAAGAGAAAAAAGAAGCGATCGCAGAACAGCTGCTGGAAGATATGCATGCCAGAACCGTGATCAAAAACCAGGATGGGAATTTGTATACGGTTTATGCCTACAGTCCCTGTTTTTCGGAGAGTGTAAGGCAGGGGACAACCCGGGTAAATCTGGCACTGAACATGTATTACAACAGCAGGACGCAGCAGACAGAAATATGTGCGGCAGTTCCGGCAATCGGAGTGAGCGGGGAAAGTGCTTGATTATTTGCAGAAGATTGCGTATGATAAAGCGTATAGTATCTTCTGACAACTGCAGCATGCATTGTCAGGCAAATAAAAATGCAGGAATCATGCGTGATCTTTGTGCTTTGCAGGCCGGGGATTACGAAGACAGGAGAGATTATGTATACAGACGGAATCATATTTGATGTGGACGGAACACTCTGGGACAGCACGCCGATCGTGGCTGAGGCCTGGACACAGGCAGTTCTGGAATGTGGTATTAAAGACCGCATCGTAACAGCGGGGGAATTAAAACAGTTATTTGGAAAGACCATGTCCGTGATCGCAGCATCCCTTTTTCCGGAGGCTTCAAAAGAAGTGCAGGAAACCATTCTGGAAAAATGCTGCGTTTATGAAGAAGAGGCACTGGAAGAAAATCAACAGGATATCTGCTATCCGGATGTCCGGGAAGTCATAAAACAGCTTGCAAAAACCATATATGATCTTTATATTGTCAGCAACTGTCAGTGCGGCTACATTGAACAGTTCTTAAGAAAGACACAGCTGGAGGCGTACATAAAAAGATATCGAGTGTTTCGGAAATACCGGAAAGAACAAAGGTGAAAATATCCGCCTTCTGGTGAAAAGAAATAGCCTGAAAGCACCAGTTTATATCGGAGATACCAAAGGGGACTGCGACGCCTCCAAAGAAGCAGGCGTGCCGTTTATCTTTGCTACTTATGGATTTGGAAACGTTACAGAATATGCAGCAAAGATCGGGGAAATGAAAGATCTGCTGACGCTGTTTTCAGGGCAGTAACACCGCATGAATCGCATGTGCGTTCGACTGAAAGCCATAACTTGACTATATGAGCTATATATGCTACCATATGTATAACAAATGTGCTGCAAAGAGAACAAGTGCTTTGCAGCATTTGTCTTAGTCGGAATATACGCTCCGACTCGAATTTTACTGTATATCGAAGGATATTCCTTTGGTAAGACAACAAAAGAGGGTGGCTTTATGGTTATAAAAATTGATTTTCAGAGCGAAGAAGCGTTGTATATGCAGCTGCGGAATCAGATCATTCTCGGGATCGCAACTTCTGTGATCCAGGAGGGAGATTCCCTGCCGTCCGTCCGGCAGCTGGCGGGCGATATCGGCATCAACATGCACACGGTCAACAAGGCATATTCTCTGCTGCGTCAGGAAGGATTTCTGACAATAGACCGGAGAAAGGGAGCCGTGATCGCACTGGATGTTGATAAAATGGAAGCAATAAATGAAATTAAGAAAAAATCTCAGAGTTATTCTGGCAAAAGCACACTGCAAAAATATTTCAGCAGACGAAGTGCATGAGCTGGTTGATGAGATTTTCTCAGAATACGAGCCGTTATGATCAAATGATGTTGAGGTCCTAAGTTCAAATGTCTTATCTTGCAAGCAAGAACGACCTTTTGACCCTGACATCATCAAGTCTGTAAAAAGAAAGACAGGAGGCGATAAGATTGCGTGAGCGTTTTACAGAAAATGCAGAAAAAGTATTAAAGCTGGCAAAAAAGGCAGCCAAAAATAATGGAAATGGATACATAGGATCCGAGCATCTGCTGCTTGGATTTAGAAGAAGGCGAAGGCACGGCGGCGATCCTTTTAAAAGAGTCCGGTGCAGACACCGTCAAGATTCGCACTTTAGTTGCAAATCTGATCACATCAGAGGGAGATACCCTGACAGAAGAGACCGACTATACGCCAAGGACCGAAATTATTCTTGAGAATGCCGTGCATGAGGCGGATTTCTTCCATATGGAAAAAGTGGGGACGGAGCATCTGCTTCTGGCACTTTTAAAAGATACGGAATGCGTGGCAACCAGACTGCTGCACACGATGGAGATCGATATCCGCAAACTTTACCTCAGCGTTCTTAGTGCGATGGGGATTGAGGAGTCCATGTACAAAGAGCTGGCACAGAAAGAAAAGGCAAGAAGGGACGGCGGTGCGACTCCGGTGCTGGATCAGTACAGCCGTGATCTGACAGAGATGGCAGCAGAGGGCGAGCTGGACCCGATCGTCGGCCGTGACGCAGAGATCGAGCGTATTTTGCAGATCTTAAGCCGCAGGACGAAGAACAATCCGTGTCTGATCGGTGAGCCGGGTGTTGGCAAAACAGCGATCGTAGAAGGTCTGGCACAGCGTATCGTGCTCGGAGCCGTTCCACCGATGCTTCAGAACAAACGCGTGGTCACACTGGATATGGCGAGCATGGTTGCAGGATCCAAATACCGCGGCGAGTTTGAGGAACGCATCAAAAAAGTGATCCAGGAAGTGACGGACAGCCGCGATGTGCTGCTGTTTATCGATGAGCTCCACACGATCATCGGTGCAGGCGGAGCGGAAGGTGCGATCGATGCGTCCAATATCTTAAAGCCGTCCCTTTCCAGAGGAGAGATCCAGCTGATCGGTGCCACCACGATCGAGGAGTACCGAAAATACATCGAAAAAGATCCGGCACTGGAGCGACGTTTCCAGCCGGTTATGGTAGAAGAGCCGAGCGAGGAGGAGACGCTTGAAATCTTAAAAGGAATCCGTCCATACTATGAGGAACACCATGGTGTTCGGATCTCCGACGAAGCCCTGGATGCAGCAGTGAAACTTTCCAGACGTTATGTCAACGACCGTTTCCTCCCGGACAAGGCAATTGATCTGATGGATGAAGCAGCATCAAGAAAGCAGCTCAAAGGATATCAGGCACCGAAGCAGCTTGAAAAGCTTCAGCAGAGACTGGAGCAGATTTTAAAAGAAAAAGAAGAGAGCATCGTTCTCGGAGATTTTGAAGAGGCTTCTAATCTTGGGCAGGAACAGATCAGAGTAGAAGAAGAGCTGAAAAAAAGAACAGAAAAAGATGGATCGCAAACGTTCCGGCAAGAAACTGACAGTTGGCGAGGAAGATGTAGCAGATGTGGTAGCCGTATGGACGAAAATACCGGTCAGCCGCCTGACAGAAAAAGAATCCGGTCGCCTCTTAAAGCTTGAATCTACACTGCATAAACGAGTTGTAGGTCAGGATGAGGCCGTAACTGCTGTTGCCAAAGCCATCAAACGAGGCCGTGTCGGACTGAAAGATCCGAAACGTCCAATCGGTTCTTTCCTGTTCCTTGGTCCGACCGGTGTCGGCAAGACCGAGCTTTCCAAAGCACTGGCAGAGACCGTTTTCGGAAGTGAAGACGCCATGATCCGCGTTGATATGTCTGAATACATGGAAAAACATAGTGTTTCAAAACTGGTAGGTTCCCCTCCTGGATATGTGGGATATGAAGAAGGTGGACAGCTTTCTGAGAAAGTCCGCAGAAATCCATATTCCGTGATCCTGTTTGACGAGATTGAAAAAAGCACACCCGGATGTATTTAACATTTTGCTTCAGGTGCTGGACGACGGACACATCACCGATTCTCAGGGCAGACAGGTGGATTTCAAGAATACGATCCTCATCATGACCTCCAATGCCGGAGCACAGTCGATCATTTCCCCGAAAAAAAGCTGGGATTTGCATCGGTGGACGATGAGAAGCACAACTATGAATATATGAAAGGCAGTGTGATGGAAGAGGTACGCCGGATTTTCAAGCCGGAGTTTTTAAACCGTATCGATGAGACCATCGTATTCCGTTCACTGAACCGTGAGAATATCACCAGGATCGCAGAGATCCTGCTGGAGCAGTTCGCAAAACGCTGCAAAGAGCAGATGGATATCACACTGAAGATATCAAGTGCTGCAAAAGAACTGATCGCAAAAGCAGGCTTTGATGAAAAATACGGTGCAAGACCGCTGAAACGTGCGATCCAGACGAAAGTAGAAGATGCACTGGCACAGGAGATCCTGGAGGGCAAGGTAAAAGCAGGGGATAAAGTACTGCTTGGCGTTTCTAAAGAAGAAATTAAATTTTCTGTGAAAAGTGAAAAAGCTCTGGATAAGTAAGTTCGATTATGGTAAAATAAGACAAAAAGTCGAGGAGAAATCCCATAACTGTTGAACACTTTTACATGCGTTTGATTTGAATATCAGCAAATCCAGTCAGAATCATACACTGAGTTTTCGTGCATTTGACTTGAAAGAAAGCTGGTTTGACAGCAGGATAAAGCGACAAAAGAGAATACCAGGAGGGCATAGATATGTCAGTAGTAAGTGAATTGATACGCACAGAAGCAGATGGAACGATCAGTTTCGGTAATTATGAGCTGCCGGCCAAATCCAAAAAATCCGATTTTGAGCATGACGGCGATCTGTATAAAGTAAAAAACTTTCAAGGAGATCACAAAGCTTGAGAGAAATGGCATGTTTGTTTACGAATCCGTACCGGGAACCGCAGTCAGCCATTTGAAAGCGACCGAGAATGGTATGAGCTTTACCGTAGAGTGCCCGACCGATGCACAGATTACCGTAGAGCTGGAAGAGGAGACAAGCTATCAGGTATTTGTCGATGATAAGGAAGTTGGCGAGATGAAGACAAACCTCGGCGGCAAACTGGTACTGAGCGTAGAGCTTGACAGCACAGAAAGTGCGGCAGTTCGCATCGAAAAAATGTAATAATCTGATTCTGACAGCAAGTGTTTTGAATTATGAAGAATCATTATAAAATTGAGAATCTTCTCAGCATAAGAAAAGGGGGAGCGTCGGGACGGACGTTCCCTTTTTTGCTGTGATGACGAGAAAAACAAAACAGAAATATCTGCCGGAAAGAATCGGCAGTGTTCTTTAAAGGAGGGAACATGGCAAAAAAATCAACAATTTTTTTTCTGTCAGAACTGCGGTTATGAGTCTGCAAAATGGCTGGGACAGTGTCCAGCCTGCAAAGAGTGGAATACACTGGTTGAGGAGACCATCGTGACCGGGAAGGCGGGAAAAAAGCAGTAAAAAACAGAGAGCCTGGCGGCCAGGATACATGAGGCACAGCCGGTGAAATTATCCGGAATCAAGACAGAGAGCGAGATACGCACAGCGACCGGATTTGAAGAGCTGGATCGTGTGCTTGGCGGAGGTATTGTTGCCGGATCGCTGGTTCTGGTCGGCGGTGATCCGGGTATCGGAAAATCAACCAGTCTTTTGCAGGTCTGCAAAAATCTCACACGGCTGAAAATACAAAAGTGATATCTTAAGAAAACTTTTTGACAACTGATATTTGCAAATTGCTTCTTAGACAAAGAGTTTCACAATCCCGGTATCCAGGGCTGTTTTGTAGCAGGGAAATGTCAGCAAAGCTGACCAGAACCGTGCACCGGGTCTCAGGTATATTTAGCCTGGATTCATACAAAAAAAGCAAAGGAGCAGCCTATGGGACAAAAAAGATATTACAGAGAAACTACTGGAAGATTATAATGATGTATTTGCAGATATCATAAACGGACTGATTTTTAAAGGAGAACAGCGGATTCTGCCGGAATCTCTGGAAAATGCAAAAGTCCACTCTCAATATAAAGCAGAAGATGGAAAAGTCCATGAACTGGAGAGGGATGTCATAAAATACTGGAAAGAGAAAAAAGTCGAACTGGCGATCTGCGGAATCGAAAACCAAAGCAATGTAAAAAAATATATGCCGTTTCGCATCATAGGATATGACGGCGCGGCATATCGCAGTCAGTTACTGGATGACAGAAAAGGAATTTTGCCGGTCATGACAATTGTATTGTACTTCGGTACGGATCATCACTGGTATGGCAAAAAAAGAATATCAAAGGGTTGATGAAAATCCCGGAAGGACTGGATGAGTATATCAATGATTATGAAATGAAAGTATTTGAAATCGCATGGCTTACAGAAGAAGAGATCAGTCGCTTCCACAGCGATTTTAAAGTCGTGGCAAATTTCTTTGTTCAAAAAAGAAAGCATAAGGATTATATCCCGGATGATCCAACGGAAATCAGGCATATAGATGAAGTACTAAAATTGCTCCGGGTAATGACCGGGGATGAACGCTACCAGGCAATATTTCAGAAAAGAGAGGAGTGCATAGTATGTGTGATGTGGCGGAATTCCACTGGAAAAAGTTCAGATCAATGGATTTGTGGGGAATGTCTGTATCAAGATAAAAGGAACAGAGACGATGGCAAATTATATCAGGCTGTTATGTCGTTTTGGAGAATATTCCGGTGTGGGAATCAAAACCAGTATGGGAATGGGAGCAATACAGCTGCACAGGAGGGAGAAACATGGTTGATGAAAAAGTAAGACTGATCATGGGAAGTCTGTTGCATGATACAGGAAAAAGTGATTTACCGTCAGGGAGATGACAGGCGTAATCACAGTATTTCCGGGTATGATTATCTGAAAGAGGAAACAAATCTTACAGATTCGGAGATTTTGGACTGCGTCCGCTATCATCATGCATCGCTTTTGAAACGGGCAGTTGGTTTAAAAGAAAACAGTCTGGCGTATATTGTATATCTGGCTGATAATATTGCGGCATTTTCCGACCGGCGGAAAAAAAAAGATGAAAGCGAAGATCGAGGTTTTGAACGTTCGCTTCCGCTGCAGAGTGTATTCAATATTTTGAATGGAAATCATCAGGAAAAATATTATCATCCGGGTAATATGGATCCGAAAAATGGAATCAATGATCCAGGGGATGAAAAGATTCCGTTTTCGGAGTCTTTTTATACAACGGTAAAAGTTCAGATTACCGAAAATCTGAAAGGGATGGATTGGAACAGTGAATATTTAAATTCGCTTCTGACAGTTCTGGAAGCCAATCTTTCTTATGTTCCATCTTCGACGTCAAAAAAGAAGAACTGGCAGATATTTCGCTGTTTGATCATGTAAAACTGACGGCAGCAATCGCAAGCTGCATCTATGACTATCTGAATGAAAATCATCTGAATTATAAAGAGACGTTATTTTCAAAAAGAAACAGAATTTTACGAAACAGAAGCATTTCTATTCTGTTCTTTAGATATTTCCGGTATCCAGAAATTTATTTATACCATTGCTTCAAAAAAATGCATTGAGAACTTTAAGAGCCAGATCTTTTTAGCTGGAAATCATGATGGAGCACATTATAGATACACTTCTTGAGAGACTGGAGTTGTCAAGAGCAAATCTGATTTATTCGGGAGGTGGACATTGTTATTTGCTTCTTGCCAATACACAAAAAACACGAGAAGTGTTAAACACATTTCAAAAGGAATTACAGTCCTGGTTTTTAAAATATTTTCGTACAGAACTTTTTGTGGCATTTGGTTACAGCGTATGCAGCGGCAATACATTTCGAAACGTTCCGGAAGGAAGCTATGCAAATATGTTCCGGCAGGCTTCTGCAGGCATATCGAAAGCAAAATTACATCGTTATACAGCGGAAGAAATCATTGCATTAAATCAGTATCGTGCAGATGACTACACAAGAGAATGTAAAGTCTGCAAGAGAATCGGCCAGGTGGATGAGAAAGGTGTGTGCCCGCTTTGTCGCAAGATAGAAGCACTTTCCGGAAATGTTTTATACGATACATTTTTTCTCAATCGTACTGGAAGGAGAGCAGGAAGGGCTGCCTCTTCCGGGGGGATACAGGATGGTAACGGATGATGAAAAATCATTGAAAAAGAGAATGGAAGAGGATATTTATTATGTGAGAACATATGCAAAAAATGCAATGTATACGGGGAAACATATTGCGACAAAGCTGTGGGTTGGTGATTATACGACCGGGGATACCTTTGAAGCGTTTGCAGAGCAGGCAGAAGGAATCAAAAGAATCGCAGTTATGCGTGCAGATGTAGACAATTTGGGGCAGGCATTTGTTTCTGGATTTTCTCAGGGGAAAAGTACATTGTCAAGAACAGCAACACTTTCCAGACAGCTGTCTGTATTTTTTAAGTATTATATAAGAGATATTTTAGAAAATGGAGAATATAGTATACAGGGAGAAGATTCAAAACGAAAACGCAAAGTGACGATTGTTTATTCCGGCGGAGACGATGTTTTTCTTGTCGGTTCCTGGAATGATGTGATCGAAGCAACAATAGATCTTTCAGAAAAGTTCAAACGCTATACACACAGGGAACATTGAGTATTTCAGCAGGTATTGGAATCTACGAGTGCAGTTATCCGATAGCTGCAATTGCCGAAGAGACCGGGCGAATGGAGGAAGAGTCAAAGAAAAGTCCAAATAAGAAATCTATTACGTTAATGGAAGACGGAGAGGATCATAAAGTAGATGAACTGGATAAACCATTAAGTGACGGAACTTATGAATGGGATGAATTCAAAAATGAAGTTCTGGAACAGAAGTACAGGGCAGTACAGGAATTTTTCCGGAATGTAGATGAACGAGGTATGTCATTTCTTTACCGCATGTTGGAACTGATCCGGAATCAGGATCAAAATCTGAAACAGGACAAGAAAAATAAAATTGAATTTGCGAGATTCCTTTATCTGCTTTCAAGACTGGAGCCGAAAGAAGAGGGAACTCAGAAAGAGCAATATCGCAGATTTGCTGAAAAAATGTACCGATGGATACAATCAGAAAAAAGATTGCAGACAGTTAAAGACAGCATTGAATCTGTATGCATATATGCACCGGGAGAGAGGAGAAAATTATGCGGATAAATGAAAACAATTATGTGGATAAAGCAGAGAAAGTGATAAAAGAGCTGGCAGAAGAATCAAAACAGAGAAACAGAGGAAGAGTAGATATGGTTACGACTTCCAAACTCCGAAACCTTCTGGCGATGACAGCAGATATTTATAATCAAGTGCTTACCTGGCAGTCGGAAACATTAAGTGATGAGCTGAACGGAAGAATCGAATATCTGCGGATTCGTTTTGTCTATGAATGCGGACGCGATGACAGTAAGAGAAAAGTAAGAAATTTTGTAGAGAAATCAGAGGTTCTGGAGATTCTGAAAGAGATTAAAAAGAGCAAAAATTATCTGCTCTTCAGCAGATACATGGAAGCACTGGTTGCATTTCATAAATATTATGGCGGAAAAGAACAATAGGAGGAAGTTGTTATGTATGCAAAAATTAAGATTTTTGGAGACCTTTATGTAAAAACAGGAATGCATATCGGAGGCAGCAGTGCTTTTGCAGCGATTGGAGCCGTAGATTCACCGGTTATCAGAGATACGAGAAGCAGTTTGCCGATGATTCCGGGAAGTTCCTTAAAAGGAAAAAATGCGAAGTCTGCTGGCAAAAGAATTTAACGGTCAAGTGGTAGAGCCGGAAAATGATCATGAAAGAATTGCTAGACTGTTTGGAAGTTCAAAGAAAGAGAAAGTCAGAAGAAGTCGTCTGTTGTTTGCAGATATGGTTCTGGCAAATGAAGGAGAACTGCGAAAAGCCGGACTTCAGAGTATGACAGAAGTGAAATTTGAAAATTCCATTTCAAGAGCCACAGCCATTGCAAATCCAAGACAGATAGAACGTACGGTAGCAGGTTCGGTCTTTGAGCTGGATTTGATCTATGAGCTGGAGAAGGAAGAGGAATTTATAGAAGATATGGAAACGCTTGCAGAAGGAATGAAACTTTTGCAGTATGATTATCTTGGCGGCAGTGGTTCTCGTGGGTATGGCAAAGTTGAATTTCAAAATATAGAAGCAGAAGCAGTGGTCGGAGATGTGGACGAAGCTTTGATGGAGCAATGTAACCGGATTTTGGCAGAGACAACACAGAGATAAGAGGGAGAGCACGTGAATTATACATTATATCAGCTGGAATTTCAAAACGGAGTACGGTTTGGCAGCGGCAACCTGGACAGTACGGAAATTACATTTCATGCAGATACGTTCTTCTCGGCATTGTTTCAGGAAGCATTGAAATTTGGCAAAGAAAAAGAATTTCTTTTGCGTATCGAAAAAGGAAAGCTTCTGTTTTCTGATGCATTTCCTTACATGGGAAAATGCTTTTATATTCCAAAACCTGTCATACATATAGAACCGAAAGCAGATCAGAGCAGGGAAATTCAAGAAAAAAGAAACTTTTTCAAAAATTTGAAATATATTCCACAGGAAAATCTGGAAATCTTTTTTCAAAGGAGATTTTGAAGAAAAACACATGGGCAGCCTGAAAGAATTGGGAAGTTACGCAATGAAAACAGCCGTTGCAGTTCGGGGAAAAGAAGAACCAGAACCGTATCGAGTCAGTACTTTTTGTTTTAAAGATGGAAATGGTCTGTATCTGATTCTTGCTTATAAGGGCAAAGAAGACAAAGAGTTTTTTGAAGAATTGCTTGAGAGCCTTTCGTATACCGGAATTGGTGGAAAAAGAAGTGCCGGATTTGGAAGATTTGAAGCGGTGGAAAGGAAAATGCCGGAAAGTCTGAGAAAGAAACTGACGGATACAGGAAAAATGAATATCCTGTTGTCTACGGCACTTCCGCAAAAACAACAATTGGAAAAAGTTTTAGAAGAGGCAACTTACACTCTGATCCGAAGAGGCGGATTTATTGATTCACAGAATTTAAAAAGACGGACCGAAAAGAAAAAAGATATATATGTTTTTGCTCCGGGCTCCTGTTTTAAAACAACTTTTTCAGGTCAGGTTGAGGAAGAAGAAACTGGAGGAGAACATTCTGTTTTTCGCTATGAAAAAGCACTCTTCCTGGGGGTGAATTTATGAGATCAGTATTAAAAACCTGTCAGCTAGAATTAAAAGTAAAAAAGGACCTGTTTTTGTGGGAAGCGGTTATGAAATTCAGAAAAAAGAATATATTCTGCAGGGACATAAGGCAGGTGTGGTAAATCCGCAGAAACTTTTTATGCTTGCAAAAAAGAAACATCTGGAGGCGGAGCTGGAACGCTTCATGGTAAAAGATACAAGAGAAGATCTGAAACACTGGGCGATGCGAAACCGCATTTCAACGGATGAGATGCAAAGATGCATGGCGTATACTTTAAATGCCGGGGATATGCAGTTAGAAAAAGGAAAAATGCAGATCATGGCATGCATGAAAAATCCGTATGGACAGCCGTATATTCCAGGCAGTTCGATCAAAGGGATGCTGCGAACCATTTTGCTGTGCGATGAAATTATGCAGAATCCGGAAAAATACAGAAGACACGCACAGCAGATCAAACAAGATCTCCGGCAGCAGGGAATAAGACGAGACAGAGTACTTGCAGGAAACATCAAAAGTATAGAAGAAGAAACTTTCCATATCCTTGAAAGATCAGAAAAACAAAGAGATGCAGTAAATGACTGTATGGCAGGCATCATAGTAAGTGACAGTGAACCGCTTTCCACAGAAGATTTGATCTTATGCCAGAAATGGGAGAAACACGTAGATGGAAACAACAAAACCATCAATCTTCTGCGAGAATGCCTGAAACCGGGCAAAGTTATACGCTGCACGCTTACAGTTGACGAAAGTTTGTGGAAGAGAACGGGAAAAAGAATTCCGGGCAGAGGATATTATGGAAGCAGTACAGCGTTTTTCAGAACGGTATCAGGAAGCATTTTTGAGCAAATTTACAGGTAATCATACAATTTCAGATCGTACCGTTTTTTTTTAGGCGGTGGCAGTGGATTTGTATCAAAAACTATGATATACTCATTATTTGAAGGCAGAGAAGCAGTTGCGGTTACAAAAGATATTTTTGAGAAAACAAAGGTCCCAAGAGAACACAAGCATGAAAAAGATTTGCTATACGGTGTCTCACCGCATATTCTCAAATGTACTCGTTATCAGGGAAAAGAATACATGATGGGACAGTGTGAGATGACGTTGCATCCAAAAGAATTATAGAGTGCAAAAGAATCATAGAGTGCAAAAGAATCATAGAATACAAAAGAATCAAAGAAGCAGAAATCCGGGAATTTTGCAGGCGTTTCCCACGCACCGCATAAACACTGGGAAAACCTGCAGAAATTCATTCCAAAAAAGCTATATTTCCAGAAAAAACAATTTGCCACGCAAAACGGCAAATACTCCCAGAAAACAAGCGGGGTCCAAGAGATGGTATTAAGAAATATAGCTCCCCGAGAGAGGGGACGGAAACTCAGCTACCACTTTGACCTGCTCACGCTGATACAAGATTAAGAAATATAGCTCCCGAGAGGGGACGGAAACCAACCCCGGCAAGTGCTTCCGACAGATGGTACGGTGTAAAATTAAGAAATATAGCTCCCCGAGAGGGGACGGAAACGTAGCCTCCGGCTCAGCTACTACTTTGACACTCTCTATTAAGAAATATAGCTCCCCGAGAGGGGACGGAAATAACGTTTTTGGATGTCTGAAAATAAATTATGATTTCATTAAGAAATATAGCTCCCCGAGAGGGGACGGAAACCGGAATAACTTCGGTCATCAATTCCTTTTAACTCATTAAGAAATATAGCTCCCCGAGAGGGACGGAAACTTCAAAATGAGTGATCTATATGATTCGGTTTACAAATTAAGAAATATAGCTCCCCGAGAGGGGACGGAAACCCAGTGTCAGAATCACGATCCAGAACAGCAACAGGATTAAGAATATAGCTCCCCGAGAGGGGATGGAAACTGTTCTTGCCATGTCTCTGTCCTCCTCACTCGTTCACTATTAAGAAATATAGCTCCCCGAGAGGGGACGGAAACTTGTAACCTTTTTTCTCGTCTTTCTTCATCATGTATTAAGAAATATAACACCTCGGCAGGGGGCGGATAGGGATTTCTTCTATCTCCAACTATTGGCATTGTTTAATTAAATTCTCCGTCAGGGGACAATTTGCAAAGGGGGTTTTTATGAGTTTGTTGTATGTAAATGAAAATGGTGCAACGATTGGTGTGGAAGCAAATAAGTGCGTGGTTCAATATCGAGATGGCATGAAAAAATGATTCCGATTGAATCCCTGGAAGGTATCACGATCATGGGACAGTCGCATCTGACAACAAAGTGTGCGGAGGAATGTATGTGCAGAGGAATCTCTGTCGCATATTTTTCAAAGGGCGGTAAATATTTTGGGCGACTGATGTCCACGGATCATATCAATGTTCAAAGGCAGAGAAAACAAAGTGCTTTGTATGATACAGATTTTGCGATGAAACTGGGACAGAAGATTTTGAGTGCAAGGTGAAAAATCAAAGCGTTGTTTTGCATCGCTATGAAAAAAGCCGTGAGCTTTTGCTGGATGAAGAACAGAAAATGATGCGGATATGCAAAGAGAAAATTTTAAATTGTTCAAGAATTGAGGAGATGATCGGATTTGAAGGACAGGCAGCGAAATATTATTTCCAGGGCTTATCCAAATGTATTGATCGAAAGTTTCGTTTTCAGGGAAGAAGCCGCAGACCGCCCAAAGATGAATTTAATTCCATGATCAGTCTTGGTTATTCACTTTTGATGAATGAAGTTTACTGTAAGATAGAAATGAAAGGATTGAATCCTTATTTCGGTTTTATTCATCGAGATGCAGAAAAGCATCCTACGCTGGCAAGTGATTTAATGGAAGAATGGCGTGCAGTGATCGTGGATGCAACAGTCATGAGCATGATCAATGGACATGAAATATCAAAAGATCACTTCTATTTTAATATGGATGAACCGGGATGTTATATTACCAGAGACGGACTGAAAATTTATCTGAACAAACTGGAACGAAAATTTCAGACAGAAATCCGCTATTTGAAATACACAGATTATGCAGTCAGTTTTCGAAGGGCAATTTTACTGCAGATGGAACGCCTGACAAAGGCGATTGAGGAAGGGGACGCAGATTTGTATGAGCCGGTTATTATTCGATGATGAAGATTATTATTTCCAGATAAACGAAGCATTAGAAGACGATAAACAATTTGTACTGATCATATACGATATCGTTGACAATAAGAAACGAATCAAATTTTCAAAAATGCTGGAAGGTTATGGAAAACGGGTGCAGAAATCTGCTTTTGAGGCGATGCTTTCATCCAAAAGTTACAATAAATTAATGGAAGAAATTCCGAAATATGTTAGTGTAAGAAGTACAGAAGACAGCGTGAGAATTTACCGCATTACCGGAAAAGGTAAAGTGATCTCCTGGGGCGGTACACCGGAACCGGAAGAGGATGTTATTTTGATATAAAAACACGAAAGGAAGAAAAATGAGCCGAACTTATTTATTTTCACCGATTGGAAACACCGATCCTGTGAAGTATTTTTTATGATGGATCTATGTTACATATTTGCCGGTATTATAAGCCGGATGTTGTTTATTTGTATTTATCGAAAGAAATGATGGAATATCATAGGACAGATAATCGTTATGTCAGAAGTATTGAATTGTTGGGAAAAAAATTAAACCACATATTTGAGGTACATATCATAGAAAATGATCAGATGGTGAATGTGCAGCAATATGATGTATTTTACAAAGAGTTCAGAAGCATCATCAGCGATATCGAAAGAGAAAAAAGGGGAAGATGACAGACTTCTGGTTAATATGGCATCCGGAACGCCTGCCATGAAAAGTGCACTTCTTATTATGGCAACACTGGCAGAATATCGATTTTTACCAATTCAGGTTTCTACGCCACAGAAAAAAAAAAGCAATATTGAGCACGAAGAACGACAGGAATATGATGTCGAGACAAACTGGGAACTTAATCAGGATAATACAGAAGATGCGGAAAATCGTTGTCAGGAAGTAAAGTGTATGAATCTGATGCGGCTGCTGAAACTGGATATTATTAAAAAACATATATTGTCTTATAATTACAAGGCAGCTCTTGAAGTAGCAAAAGATATAAAACAGGATCTGAGTATATTTGCTTATAAATGGCTGGAAACGGCAGAAGCAAGATCGGTTCTGAACTGGAAAAAAATGAACAGTGTTCTGCCGGAAGCAAATGGAATATTAAAAGCTGTTCATGAAGAAGATAAAAAGAAAGTGCTTTTTGAGTATACGCTTATTCTTGATCTGAAAGTAAAACGTGGAGAATATGCAGATTTTTAAGGGCGATTACACCTCTTAGCGTGGACCTGCTGGAAATGGTTTTAGCAGAGTTTTGTGATATTGACATTACAAAATATTACAAACGAAAAGCTTTTCGAGAATGGGATGAGCAGAAAATGAGCGGAACAGAAATTTTGGCTTGCACAGGGAAGCTATTCTTATTTCCGCTATGATCCGGTTTATTCAGGGGGCATTAAATAATATCATTCAGGCAAAATGTGAAGATAAACTCCTTGCACAAAGAGTAAATGAACTGGTAGAAGTAGAACATAAACTAAGAAATATTGCAGCTCACAATATTGTTTCTGTTACCCAGGAATGGGTAAAAGAGAGAACCGGAAAAACAGTAGATGAAACCATATGGATTATAAAATACATTTGTGAATGTGTGAAAATCAATACAAGAAAAGAAAAACTGGGCTTCGTATGATCTGATGAATGAGCAGATATTAAAAAGCACTGGAAGAGTGATCAGATATATAAAAACGTTTAACAGACTAAGATAAAAGACAGAGAAAACGTAGATAATATGTTTTCTCTGTCTTTTGTGCATTTTTACAGAATCACAGAAAACTTCCAATCAGATGTACCACAAATGCTGCAAGCCACGCGATTACACACTGCCATACAACCACCCGATTGCCCATCTTTGTCCAAGTTCACGTTTGATGGATGCAATTGCAGCCACGCAAGGGGTGTAGAGCAGGCTGAATACAAGAAGTGATGCGGCCGACAGGGTGGAAAGTGCAGTGTTGACGTTTCCGGCAAAAAAAAGAATTTCCAGTGTGGATACAACACTTTCCTTTGCCATAAATCCGCTGATCAGTGAGGTACAGATCCGCCAGTCACCAAGTCCGAGAGGCTGAAACAGCGGTGCGATCATTCCCGCAATTGTAGCAAGGATGCTGTTCTGTGAATCCGTTACCATGTTCAGATGCAGATCAAAGCTCTGCAGGAACCAGACAACGACAGTAGCGACCAGGATTACGGAGAATGCTCTTTGCAGAAAGTCTTTTGCTTTTTCCCACAAAAGCTGACTGACATTTTTAAAGCCCGGAAGTCGATAATTCGGAAGTTCCATGACAAACGGAACAGCTTCGCCTTTAAATAAAGTGCCTTTATAAAACAGGGCGATCAGGATACCCATCACAATGCCAAGAATATAAAGTCCTGCCATGATCAGTCCGCCGCGTCCCGGGAAGAATGCATTTACAAAAAATGCATAGATTGGAAGTTTGGCACTGCAGCTCATAAACGGAGTCAAAAGAATGGTCATTTTCCGGTCACGTTCACTTGGAAGTGTTCTGGTGGACATGACAGCCGGAACGGTACAGCCAAATCCAATCAGCATCGGTACAATGCTTCTGCCGGACAGACCGATCTTTCTGAGCAGTTTGTCCATAAAGAAAGCAACGCGGGCAATGTATCCGCTGTCTTCCATTAAAGAAAGAAAGAAGAACAGGGTTACGATAACCGGCAGGAAACTTAAAACAGAGCCGACGCCGGAAAAGATTCCGTCAATCACAAGTCCGTGAATGGCCGGATTGACATTTGCGGCAGTCAGCACATGATCGGTTACTTTTTGTCAGTGCATCGATGCCGAGTGCAAGAAGATCCTGAAGACATGCACCGATCACGTTGAAAGTCAGGTAAAAAACAGCGACCATGATTCCGACAAAACATGGGATGGCAGTATATTTTCCAGTAAGGATACGGTCAATCTTCTGGCTGCGGATATGTTCCTTGCTTTCTTTTGGCTTAACAACGGTTTGACGGCATACTTTTTCAATGAAAGAGAAACGCATATCAGCAATGGCAGCATTGCGGTCAAGACCTCGTTCTTTTTCCAACTGCAGCACGATATGTTCCAGCATTTCTTTTTCGTTCTGGTCAAGGGCAAGCTGCTCCAGGATCAGAGAGTCTCCTTCGATGGCTTTGCTTGCTGCAAAACGTACCGGAAGTTTTGCACGCCTGGCGTGATCTTCAATCAGATGGATCACAGCGTGGATGCAGCGATGAACGGCACCATCATAGTCATTCTCATCACAAAAATCCTGTCTGGTCGGGCGTTCCTGATATTTTGCAATATGAAGGGCATGGCGGACAAGCTCATCCACACCTTCATTTTTTGCAGCGGAGATCGGGATGACCGGTACACCGAGTAAAGCCTCCATGCCATTGATATCGATTGAACCGGAATTTCCGGTCACTTCATCCATCATATTCAAAGCGACAACCATCGGGATGTTCATTTCAAGCAGCTGCATGGTCAGATACAGATTTCGTTCAATATTGGTAGCATCTACAATATTAATGATCGCCTTTGGTTTTTCATTTAAAACAAAATTCCGTGAAACAATTTCTTCACTGCTGTACGGAGACATGGAATAGATTCCGGGAAGATCTGTAATCAGTGTCTCCGGATGACCTTTGATCGCACCGTCTTTCCGGTCTACCGTAACACCCGGGAAATTACCGACATGCTGGTTGGAGCCGGTCAGCTGGTTAAATAGTGTTGTTTTTCCACAGTTCTGGTTTCCGACCAGAGCATAAGTCAGTACCGTGCCGTCCGGAAGCGGATGCTCACTGCTTTTTTCATGATATTTGCCGCCCTCGCCAAGCCCCGGATGTTCCCGCTTGAAATGTTTCTTTTCCGGAAGTGGATGTTCTCTTTTCTCAGAAATTTTTTCAATTTCAATTTTCTCGGCGTCCGCAAGACGCAATGTCAGTTCATATCCATGGATCTTTAATTCCATCGGATCACCCATCGGAGCCATTTTCTGGACCGTGACCTCTGCACCGGGGATCATGCCCATATCAAGAAAGTGCTGACGAAGAGCACCTTCGCCGCCAAGCTGTGTGACAACAGCACTTTCGCCTATCTTTAGTTCTCTAAGTGTCATATGCCCTCCTTGAATTGGCAAAGCGGACATTCACAATCCGCTTCTCTGCGTTCAAAATTCGTAATTATATATGATTCTTAAAATTGAGAAATGTTCTCATCAAATGTATCATACCGCACTTATCTGCAAAAAGAAAAGTGATAATTGTTTCTCGACAACAGAAAATTATATCAGATGTGAGATGACTTCCGTCTTTGTGGGAGTCTTCTCGACTGAGATAAACATTGACAAGGGAGGAAAACAATGCCATAATACCGCTTGAGATAGTATTTGCAGGCAAAGCTATACTCGTACTGAATGAAAAAAATCAAACATTACAATGCAGATCCCGGGGACAGAGAAAATTCTCAGAACCTGGACAGGGAAAATCAAAAAACAGAGCTTATATTTAAAACGATTAAAGTAAGACTTTGAAAACAGGGAAATGAAGCAGCATTTTCAGGGTCACTTTATGCCTTGAAGGTGCTTTTTTTAGTTGGATTGAAAGAGTCAACGGACGTGATTTTTCTGTGAGCATGGAAAGGAATTAGAAATGACAGTAGAAATGTTAAAAGGTAAGATTCACCGGGCGACCGTTATTCAGGCGGAGCTGGATTATGTGGGAAGTATTACGGTAGATGCAGAACTTCTGGAAGCAGCCGGAATTTATGAGTACGAAAAAGTCCAGATCGTCGATGTCAATAATGGCAGTCGTTTTGAAACATACACGATCAGCGGAGAACGCGGGAGCGGCATGATCTGTCTGAACGGTGCTGCTGCACGTTGTGTCAGCACTGGAGATAAAATTATTATCATGGCTTATGGACAGTATGATCCGGAAGAGGCGAAGAACCATAAACCATCCGTTGTGTTCGTAGATGAGAAAAACAAGATCAGCAGAATTTCATGTTACGAAAAACATGGACAGTTGGGGTGATATCAGTATTGATCTGAACCAGACCTGTATTCGTGACAGGATTCTGTTTTGTATATGATATAGCATGATTTTTGAAGTTCAGTTCAGAGACTATCTCGTAATCTATAAAAAAGAGGAGAGAAACAAAATGCAGGTAACAAAAACAGTCGAGGAGACAAGAAAGCAGATAAAACAATGGAAAAAAGAAGGAAAGACCATCGGCCTGGTGCCGACTATGGGATTTCTTCATGAAGGGCATGCAAGTCTGATCCGTAAATGCAGAGAACAGAACGACATTGTTGTGGTTTCTGATTTTGTAAATCCGACGCAGTTCGGACCAAATGAAGATCTTGAGGCATATCCGAGAGATTTCGAAAGAGACAGTAAGCTTTGCGAAAGCCTTGGAGCAGATCTGATCTTTGCACCGTCTCCGGAAGATATGTATCATGATCCACATGCTTTTGTAAGTATTGATACCTTATCAGAAACACTTTGCGGAAAAACAAGACCGATTCATTTTAAAGGTGTGTGCACGGTTGTCACAAAACTGTTCCACATTGTAGCACCGGATCGTGCTTATTTTGGAGAAAAAGATGCACAGCAGCTTGCAATCATCCGCAAAATGGTAAAAGATCTGAATTTTGATATTGAGATTGTCGGATGTCCGATCGTCCGTGAAGAAGACGGACTGGCAAAATCATCCAGAAACACTTACTTAAATGATAAAGAGAGACAAGCGGCACTTTGCCTTTCAAGAGCAGTAAAGACCGGAAAAGAAGTAATTTACACAGGAGCAGATGCAAAAGAAGTGCTGAATCCGATGAAAGCGATCATTGAGGCAGAACCGCTGGCACGTATTGATTATGTTATGATGGTAGATGCACTTACGATGCAGCCGATAGAAAAAAGCAGACCGTGATGTGCTGGTAGCGATGGCAGTCTATATCGGAAAAACAAGACTGATCGACAACTTCAGCTATGGTGTGTAGCCTATGAAAAATATCATGCATAAAATCGGAAAAAATCAGTTCCTTTTTGACCAAATACATCGGTGTGATCATCATTGCATTTTCCGTGCTTGCTTTTTTCTGGCGGGACGGTTTTGCGTGGACGACTAAATACACTTCGGTATTTCTTGGAGTGGCGATGTTCGGAATGGGGCTCACGATCCGGATGGAAGACTTCAAGGTTGTATTTTCAAGACCAAAAGAAGTAGTGATCGGATTTGTGTCGCAGTATACGATCATGCCGCTGATTGCCTGGACCCTCTGTATGATTTTAAAACTTCCGACGGAACTGGCACTTGGTGTGATCCTGGTCGGCTGCTGTCCCGGCGGAACGGCGAGCAATGTGATCACGTATATTGCAGGGGGCGATGTGGCACTTTCTGTTGGTATGACGATCGCTTCCACTTTGATCGCTCCGCTGATGACACCGCTTCTGGTTTATATTCTGGCAGGAACCTGGGTGGAAGTGTCTTTCTGGGCAATGGTGATCTCAGTGGTAAAAGTAATCCTGATCCCGGTACTTCTTGGAATTTTGATCCGGACACTCTTTGGAAAGCAGATTGAAAAAATTTCAGAAGTGCTGCCGCTGATCTCCGTTGTATCGATCGTGATGATCATTTCCGGAATTGTAGCCATCAATGCAGAAAAAATTGTAAGCTGCGGTGTGCTTGTACTGATTGTTGTGGCGATCCACAATCTGTGCGGGATGGGACTTGGCCTTCTGGCAGCAAAAATATTTCATATTGAATATTCCAAGGCAACAGCAATTGCAATTGAAGTCGGAATGCAGAACAGCGGACTTGCCGTTTCCCTTGCGACTGCAAATTTTGCGACAAGCCCGCTGGCAACACTTCCGGGAGCAATCTTCAGTGTCTGGCACAATATTTCCGGTTCTGTTTTTGCGGGAATCCGAAGAAAAGGGCTGACACCAGGCTGGACAAATCCAAGACGTTCACAGAGATGACGTGCATGGATGTTGGAAATAACGCCATCTTCAACGACCTCATTCCAGATCTCGATCATGGAAGTGAGGTCGTTTTTTTGTGTACTTCTGTCTTGTGATATCCATTGCATATTTGCTCATAAGAATGCACAGACCGACAATCAGACAAAAAATAAAGTTAAGAATATGCAAAAAAACCGAAAAGTCTTTTGAGACTTTTCGGTTTTCATAACAGGGGATGAGAGAATCGAACTCCCGCTAAAAGTTTTGGAGACTTCTGTCATACCATTTGACCAATCCCTGTATTGTGTCCGTGACACGTCCTATATATTAGCAAATATTTCTGAAGTTGTCAATGACTTTTTTGAAAGAACAGTAAATATTTGTATAACAATTCAGAACGGTGCAGATTTCAGTCTCGGTATATAGAAATTTGTTCTAAAAGTACTTTTATCCGGCATGACGTGGAGTGCGATTCTTATAATAAATGTATTTCAGACCTTTTAAGAGCAGCTCGTCATCAAGAATGACATGTTCCAGACAGTGCGGAACGATGAACCGTGCAAGCCCTCCGGTAGCGACTACCGTTGCTTTTTCACCAAGTTCACGGTTGATACGCTGGATCATTCCATCCAGACAGGAAGCATTTCCGTAGATCATACCGCTCTTCATGCAGTCGATGGTGTTGGTTCCGATCAGGCGGCGGGGTTCTTCCACACCGATACGCGGCAGCTGTGAAGTGCGGCTGGTCAGAGAGTCGGTAGAAACACGGATTCCCGGAAGAATCATGCCGCCGATATAATTTTTCTTATTGTCGATCACAGAGATCGTGGTCGCTGTGCCAAGGTCGATCAGGATCAGCGGAACCGGATATTCACTGATGCCGGCCACCGCATTGACAACCAGGTCACTTCCGAGTGTTTTCGGATTATCCATCAGAATATTCAGACCGGTTTTTACGCCGGGACCGACGATCAGCACTTCAGCATCGGTAATCTTATGGATCGAATCACGGATCACATTGGTGATCGGCGGGACAACAGAAGAAATGATGGCACCTTCGATTTCTTTTGCATCGATCTGATAAATTTCCAGAACATTTTTAAAGCTGATAGCATATTCCAGAGTTGTATGTGTTGTATTGGTGGAAAGGCGTTCAGTGAAGAGAACTTCGTCCCCACGGATACAGCCGACCACAATGTTTGTATTTCCGATATCAATTGCAAGAATCAAAATATCCTCCATTCTGCGAAGGCACAGAGCGTATGTATTCAGATCGAACGCACGGAAGCTGTGCCTGCGATTTAGTTAGCAGAAGCGTTTGAAAGATTAGGAACAACCTTCAGCAGTGCTTTTGTGATGACAGTGACAAGGATTGCGGCAGCAATCGCTTCCGGGATGCCGGATGCAGTGACCGTACCCATGATCAGGCCGAACACCGCGGTGCGTGCCACATCTTTGGCAGCGGCATACTGTCCGGCAAAGAGCAGATAAATACTGCCCATAACAAATATCGTATTTACCATCGAACCGACAAAACCAGTGATGATAAGGGAAAGATAAGAATTCGCTTTCAGTTTTCGAAATAAGATCCAGAGCCATCCGGAGATCACGCCGATCATAATGCGGCATCCAACCGAGATCCAGATCGCTTTTACCACGCCAACAAGACCGGTTGTACTCAGAAACGGAGAAAAAGCAAACGAAAGAAGTGTTGGAGCGGTTGTATTGCTGATCAGGGAACAGATGCCGAAAATCGTTCCCAGGATTGCACCGGCGGATGGACCCAAAAGAATCGCACCGATGATAACCGGGATGTGTACAGTTGTCGCCTTAATAATCGGAAGCTGGATCATTCCAAGCGGTGTGTTAGCCAGAAGAATGACGATCGCTGCCATAAGTGCAACACTGACCAGGTATCGAGTGTCTTTTTTCATAGTAAAAATCCTCCTGAAAAATATGGATATAAGTAGCCGGGCAAAGGAAAACAGGAACTGTTTTGTATCCATTTGCTCCTTGGCTCATAAACATCAGTATCATAGCATAGCAGATTTTAAAATGACAAGGGAAACAGTGTAATTTTTCCAGGCAGGCTGACAATACATAAAAAGTATGTTATGATAAACAAAAAAGTTTTATCATTGCATAAATAATTTAGAAAAGAACGTGAGGTTTTGTGATGTTAAAGGGAAAAACGGTAATACTTGGGATAACAGGAAGTATAGCTGCATATAAAATGGCAAATGTTGCCAGTATGTTAAAGAAACTGCATTGTAATGTGGAAGTGATCATGACAAAGAATGCAGTTAATTTTATCAATCCGATCACTTTTGAGACGCTCACCGGCAATAAATGTCTGGTTGATACATTTGACAGGAATTTTCAGTTTCAGGTAGAGCACATTTCACTGGCAAAGAGAGCAGATCTTCTCATGGTCGCACCGGCAAGTGCCAATATAATAGGAAAGCTTGCAAACGGGATCGCGGATGACATGCTGACAACGACGGCACTTGCATGCACCTGTCAGAAGATCATTGCGCCGGCGATGAACACCAATATGTACCTCAATCCGATCGTGCAGGACAATATGAAACGTCTTCAGAACTATGGTTTTGAGATGGTGGAGGCGGCGAGCGGACATCTTGCCTGTGGTGATTCCGGAATCGGCAAACTTCCGGAAGAAAAGCTTCTGGTTGAACATATTGTGAGAAGCATTGCACGTGAAAAGGATATGAAAGGGATGAAAGTTCTGGTCAGTGCCGGAGCTACGATGGAAGCGATCGATCCGGTTCGCTATATCACAAATCATTCAACAGGAAAAATGGGATTTGCCCTGGCGAAAGCTGCGATGCTGCGTGGAGCTTCCGTGACGGTTGAAAGGGCACACCGAGGCAGAGGAGCCGCATTTTGTAAAGATGGTTCCGGTAAAAAGTGCACAACAGATGTTTGAAGCAGTCAAAGAAGAGGCTGCGGATGCAGATATTGTGATTATGGCTGCAGCAGTAGCAGATTATCGTCCGAGTGAAGTTTATGATCAGAAAGTCAAAAAATCTGATGGCGAGATGAGCATTGCCCTTACCCGCACACAGGACATTTTAAAATATCTTGGGGAAAACAGAACCGCAAAAACATTTTTGTGTGGATTTTCCATGGAGACGGAACATGTTATAGAGAATTCCCGCAAAAACTGGAAAAGAAAAATCTGGATATGATCGTGGCCAACAATTTGAAGGTAGCAGGAGCCGGATTTGGCACAGATACCAACGTGATTACGATCATCACAAAAGACAGTGAGCAGGCATTTGACCTGATGAGCAAGGCACAGGCAGCAGACTGTATTCTGGATGCCATCTGTGAGCAAAAAAATCAGAATCTTTTTGGCGGATGCTATGGAGTGCAGACTGCACAGCAATTCGGTCAGCTAAATGTCAGCAAAGCTGATCGGAATCGCGTGCCAGGTCTCACATGCGTTCATGAGCAAGTAGCGAAGCGGATTGTGAATGTCCGCTTTACTATTACGATCAAATAGAAAAAGAGGGAATCAGAATGAAAGAATATGAAACAGTCTGGGAAATTTTTAATGAATGTGCGAATAATCAGATGCGGGATGTCTTTATCGATGAGATCTGCACAGATGATCCGGAAAAGTTTGTGCTGGATAAATTCAAGGGAAAAAGAAGTAAGCTATGAAAAAAGTGTTCTTCCGGATGGGAGCATTGTGTTTGACATTATGACTTCCGGAATTCGACAGAGATATACGTTTACGGAGATTTGAATATGCTTTTGGATAGCAGGTTGTAATCCTTGAAAAAATGCGTTATAGTTAGCTGGTAATTCCATTGAGAAGCGATTCTCCATGGTTTTTTGTATGATGACTGTAAAAACAGTTACGATAAGGATAAATTTATATGAGGAGGTTTGAAAATGGCTGAGAAACAATGCAGCAGCAGCGGCTGTACCAAAGAAAGCTGCGAGGGATGTCCATCTAAAAATAAACCGACAAGTTTTCAGGTGGCTTCCAATGAATATACAAAGGTGAAACATGTGATTGGGATCGTCAGCGGAAAGGGTGGCGTTGGTAAATCTATGGTAACGGCATCTCTGGCGAACCTGATGGCAGAAAAGGGCTATCGTGTCGGTATTCTGGATGCAGATATCACAGGACCGTCCATTCCGAAAATGTATGGACTGCACGGACCGGCTCAGGCGGACGATAATGGTATTTATCCGCCGCTGGCAGAAAATGATATCAAAGTTATGTCTATCAATCTGCTGATGCCGGATGAAGAAGCACCGGTTATCTGGAGAGGACCGGTTATTTCCGGTATGGTAAAACAGTTCTGGACAGATGTTATCTGGGGTGATGTGGACTATCTGTTTGTGGATATGCCGCCGGGAACGGGAGATGTACCTCTGACCGTATTTCAGTCGCTGCCGCTGGATGGTATCGTGATCGTATCCTCACCGCAGGATCTTGTTCAGATGATCGTAAAAAAAGCATACCATATGGCAAAAAGCATGAATGTGCCGATTCTTGGTATTGTGGAAAACTACAGCTATCTGGTATGTCCGGATTGCGGAAAGAAGATTTATGTATTCGGTGAAAGCCATATCGAAGAAATTGCAGGCAAAATGGATCTTAAGGTACTTGGAAAGATGCCGATTGATCCGTCCCTGGCAGAACTTTCTGATAAAGGTGATTTTGCAAAAGCAGAAAACAAATATCTGACGGATGCATTTGAAGTACTGCATCAGCTGGATCGTGTGAAAAAAAAAGAAGAGGAGTAGGTTCCAGGGTCTTTCACCCACCTATGAGTAAGCTCATATGGGTTTAGACCTTTAGACCCTGGCATCATCATATTATAAAAGCAGCAAATGTATAAGAAATTTCTTATGCATTTGCTGCTTTTTGATTCTGCAAAATTTATTCTTATTAAACGTTTGCAGGTGCACAGGTTTTGTAAATGTTCTTCTTGGAGTTTTTTGACAAAAACCAGAAAATATGTTCGGATTTCCGGCACTTTACACTTGCATTTTGCAGAAAGCTATGCTATAATACGAACAAATATTCGAGAACGTAGTTTCGAGAAAGGGCAGAAGATGGTAATACAGGAAAATCTTGGGATTCTTGATAAACTGAAAATTTTAAGTGATGCAGCGAAGTATGATGTGGCCTGCACATCCAGCGGGACCAAACGAAAGGGCAGCGGCACAGGAATCGGGAATTGTGTGGAAGCCGGTATCTGTCACAGCTTTTCGGCGGATGGCAGGTGTATTTCTCTTTTGAAAATTCTGCTGTCCAATGAATGTATCTATGACTGCAAGTACTGTCTTAACCGCCGCAGTAATGATGTACCCAGAGCCACATTCACGCGGACGAGGTCTGTGAACTGACGATGAATTTCTACCGCCGTAATTATATAGAAGGTTTATTTTTAAGCTCCGGTGTACTGCAAAATCCGAACTACACGATGGAGCTTCTTTATCAGACACTCTGTCTGCTTCGTACGAAGTACCGTTTTGAAGGATATATCCATGTAAAAGCGATTCCGGGGGCTTCGCCGGTTCTGATTGAAAAGACCGGTTATCTGGCGGACAGGATGAGTGTCAATCTGGAGCTTCCAACAGCGGAAGGACTGAAAAAGCTGGCACCGCATAAGAGCCGCAGGACGATCCTTGCACCGATGCGGCAGATCCAGACCATGCGGCAGGAAAATCAGTATGATCTGACGGTATATCGCCGGAGTTCGCGGTTTGTGCCGGCAGGACAGAGTACGCAGATGATCATTGGTGCGACTCCGGAGAATGATCTGCAGATCATTTCGGTTGCCGAGTCTCTCTATCAGAAGTTTCAGATTAAGAGAGTCTTTTATTCGGCGTTTGTTCAGGTAAATGAAGATGCAGCACTTCCGACACTGCCCGGTGGTCCTCCTCTTTTATTGCGGGAGCACAGACTTTATCAGGCGGACTGGCTGATGCGGTTTTATGGATTTGAGGCAGGTGAGCTTCTCTCAGAAAAGCGTCCGAATTTCAATGTATTCTTAGATCCGAAGTGTGACTGGGCGATCGGCCATCTGGAGCAGTTTCCGGTGGAAGTTACCACATTACCATACCCTTCTGCCCGGGGATTACCATAGTCCCAAAGCGGATCGTCCAGCGAGAAGATATGTTTCTTTTGAAGGTCTGAAAAAGATGGGGGTTGTTTTAAAGAGAGCAATCTATTTTATCACCTGCAGCGGCAGGATGTACTATCCGGTCAGGCTGGAAGAGGATGCGATCGTCCGTAGGCTTGAGAAGATGCCCGCATGGAAGCCGAAATATCATTGTCTTTTTGATGAAGGTCTGCCAAAAATGATATGGGGGGACGTTGTTTTAAAGACATTTTTAAGCAATCTATTTTTCAATTGCGAAAAAGCAATAAGCAGTGTGTGCAGCGGCAGGATGTACTAAATATATTGCTTAATATGGTTAAATGTGTTTAAATATACATGGAGGTATTATTATGAACATTAAATTATAAACCAAAAAAGATTTTGCTGAATTAATAGGTGTTTCTGTGAAAACATTACAGCGTTGGGACAGGGAAGGAATTCTAGAGGCAAATCGGACTCCAACGGATAGGCGTTATTATACTTACGACTAAATAATTATAAACAATATCTTCAATTTAAAGGCATAAAAACCCAAAATGATATACGCCAAGTAGTTATTTATGCAAGAGTTTCTACAAAGAATCAAAAGGATGATTTACAGAATCAAGTATCGTTTTTACGTCAATTCTGTAATGCCAGAGGCATTATTGTAGACCAATGTATGGAAGAATATGGAAGTGGTCTGAATTACAATCGTAAGAAGTGGAATAAATTATTGGATGAAGTAATGGAACAAAAAATCAAAACCATAATCATAACGCACAAAGATAGATTTATCAGATTTGGCTATGATTGGTTTGAAAAATTCTGCATGAAGTTTCATACGACCATAGTGATAGTAAACAATGAAGAACTATCACCACAAGAGGAACTCGTGCAGGATATTGTTTCTATTCTTCATGTGTTCTCCTGCAGGTTGTATGGACTCCGTAAGTATAAAAAACAAATAGAGAGGGATGAAGAAATTGTTAAAGAGCTTCAAGACGGAAATCAATCCCACACCGGAGCAGAAAATCAGGATCAGCAGGACGATAGGCACTTGTCGATATGTCTATAACGTCTACCTTGGTCATAACAAAGCCCTGTATGATAAAGGTGAAAAGTTTATGACTGGTAAGGGCTTTCGTGTATGGCTTAACAATGAATACCTTCCAAATAATCCTGATAAAGCATGGATTAAGGAAGCGTATTCAAAAGCCGTGAAAAGATCCATCGAAGACGGATGTACTGCTTTTACAAGATTTTTTAAACATCAGAGTGATTTTCCTAAATTTAAAAAAGAAAGGTAAATCAGATGTAAAAATGTATTTCGTTAGAAATAACCCAAAGGATTGCGTGTGTAAAAGGCATAGACTTAAGATTCCAACTTTGGGTTGGGTCCGCATCAAAGAGAAAGGATATATTCCAACAACAAAAGATGGATATGTAAACAAAAGCGGTACGGTTTCAATAAAAGCTGACAGATACTATGTTTCAGTTCTTGTAGAACTGCCGGATAACAAGACAGCTGATAATTCCAATGCAGGAATTGGCATTGACCTTGGATTAAAGGATTTTGCCATTGTTTCTAATGGTAAAACTTATAAGAACATTAACAAATCTGCAAGATTAAAGAAACTTGAAAAACAGCTTGTTCGGGAACAGAGAAGTCTTTCTCGAAAGTATGAAAATTTAAAGGAAGGAGAAGTCACTCAAAAACGAATATACAAAAACAAAGACTTAAGGTACAGAAACTTCATCATAGAATAGATAATATTCGTACTGATTACATCAATAAAACAATCGCAGAGATAGTAAAAATCAAACCATCTTATATTACGATTGAAGATTTGAATGTAAAAGGTATGATGAAAAACAGACATCTTTCAAAAGCTGTTGCTTCACAGAAGTTTTATGAATTTAGAACAAAGCTTCAAGCTAAATGCAATGAAAATGGAATCGAACTTCGAGTAGTAGACAGATGGTATCCGTCATCTAAAACCTGTCACTGCTGTGGCACTGTCAAAAAAGATTTAAAGCTTTCAGATAGAATATTCAAATGCAGTTGCGGTTATGTCGAAGACAGAGATTTCAATGCTGCACTTAATTTGAGAGATGCGATAACTTACGAAGTTGCATAACTAAAACGCAAACGTAAGTATGTACCGAAGGCTATTTTCGGGAATTTACGACTATGGAGTGTACAAGAACTTGCGAGTAGATATGATTTCGGTCAATCCAAAGCATACACGATAAAGCAGTAAGTAGAACTCGTGAGGGTCTACATTATCTCGGCGTGAGTATATTTAATCACATTTTGAGTGGCAGGATGGATAGTATGACCGTATTTTTTGTTTGAGTAGCGGATGATCAAAAAGCAGATGACATCTACAGAATGATTGTGCTGGCACTGCATACCGGGAAAAAGCTCATCCATGCACTGGAGCATCCGACCATCTTTCACATTTTCCGGATGGCGAGAAAAACCGGAAGGGAGGCAGGGCACTGTTGTGAATTTCTGAGATTCCGGGAGCTGAAAAAGGGGATTCTGTTTTCTGTGATCGCACCGCAGGCACAGGTTCTGGCGTTGATCGGGGAGCATTTTGCAGACCGTTTTCCAATGGAGCATTTTATGATCTATGACAAGACGCATCAGGCGATGCTGGTGCATGAAGCAGGAAAGGAATGGGTGATCTGGGAACACATCGAAGCTTTCGATGAAACAAAACTGAAATTGTCCGATAACGAGAAAGAAATGAGCCGGGGATGGCAGATTTTCTTTGATACGATTGCGATTCAGGAACGAAAAAATGAAAAACTGCAGCAGCAGCTTCTGCCATTAAAATACCGCCTATATCAGACAGAACACCTTAAAAAAGAAGAAAAAATGTGCACTTTTTTCCAAATAGAAGCGTTGTATCCTGTCAAAATGTTGCTTTTTTTTTGTTGTTTTTTACATAAAAACGTAAAAATCACATTGACAAATAAAGAGCTTGGTGTCATAATACGTGCAACGTAAAACAAAGAGATCTTTCTTGCAGAGATTGCGGGAATGATTTCGAGACACAACATTTCGCAGAACAGGAGGATGCAGATTATGTTGGAAAAGAAAATCAAACTTACGGAATATGAAGAAGTCAAGGAATTTGTTCATGCCGCTGAAAAGTGTGATTTTGACATTGATGTATTTTATAACAGGATAATCATTGATGCCAAATCTATGCTGGGAGTGCTGAGTCTGGATTTGTCAAGAGAATTAACCGTAAAATATGGCGGTAAAAATAACGCTTTTGAAAATGTGTTATGTAAATACGCATGTGCATAAAGAAGAGCATATGATCTGAGATCATATTCCGATCATAAAAATGCTGCAGTACGAAGTGAGTCCAAAAGACAGAGCTTTGTCCTGCAGCAATTTTTTTGCAGAATCAGTATGGGAGGGAGTAAAGTGGAAAAGTTTCGGATATCGGTACGTTCGCTGGTGGAGTTTTTGCTGCACAGCGGCGACATTGACGGCGGAAAGGGCGGTATGGCAGATAAGGAAGCCATGCAGCTCGGAAGCCGGATACACAGGAAAATACAGGGCAGCATGGGAGCCGGATACCGACCGGAAGTTTCACTGAAGGCCGAGATTGTAAAAAGAAACGTTTACACTTTTCGTAGAAGGACGGGCAGACGGTATCCTGGAACAGGACGGGCGGATCACGGTGGATGAGATAAAAGGGGTGTACCGCAGTCTGGATGCTATGGAAAAGCCGGATCTACTGCATCTTGCACAGGCGAAGTGTTATGCGGCGATTTACGGAAGTGAGCAGAAACTGGATGTGATTTCGGTGCAGATGACATACTGCAATCTGGAAACAGAAGAGATTCGGCGTTTTGTGCAGGAGTTTTCAGTAAAAGAGCTGAAAAGCTGGTTTGATGAATTGACGGAGCAATACTGCAAGTGGTGTGAAATGCAGGTGAAATGGAAAACGTGTCGGCAGGAAAGCATCCATGCCTGTGTTTTTCCGTTTCCTTACCGGGAAGGGCAGAAACAGCTGGCGGCAGCTGTATACCGGACGATCGCACACAGGAAGAAACTCTTTATCCAGGCACCGACTGGTGTCGGCAAAACCATATCCACGGTCTTTCCAACAGTAAAAGCAGTCGGTGAAAATCTTGGTGAAAAAATTTTTTATCTGACGGCGAAGACGGTCACAAGGACCGTTGCAGAAGAAGCTTTTTTCTGTTTTAAAGGCAAAGGGCTTCGCTATAAAGTACTGACGCTGACAGCAAAAGAAAAGATCTGTCCACTGGAAGAGGCAAAATGCAATCCGATCGAATGTCCGTATGCGAAAGGGCATTATGACCGGGTGAACGAAGCAGTTTTTGAAATGCTGAATGAGACCGAGGTGTTTGACCGGGAAGCCATTTGGAAACAGAGCGAAAAATGGAAAGTCTGCCCCTATGAGATGACGCTGGATCTTTCGATGTGGGTGGATGCCGTGATCTGTGACTATAATTATGTATTTGATCCGAATGCAAGGCTGAAGCGTTTTTTTGGGGACAATATAAAAGGAGAGTATCTGTTTCTGATCGATGAGGCACACAATCTGGTGGAACGAGGACGGGAAATGTACAGTGCAAGTCTTTGCAAAGAGCGATTTCTTGAAATTCGCCGCCTGCTAAAAAACAAAAAGCAGAAAAATCAGCCGTACGCTGGAAAAATGCAACCGGGTTCTTCTGGAATGGAAGCGGGAATACGAAGATTATCAGATACGAAAAAATATAAGTGAGCTGATCCTGCCGCTGATGAATCTCTGTGGTGAACTGGAAGATTTTCTGGAAGAGGAACCGGATGGAGAAGTGCATGAAAAATTGCTGGAATTTTATTTTGAAGTTTCTAAATTCCTGAATATTTATGATCTGGTGGATGATCATTATGTGATCTACACGTACTATGCACCGGACGGAAGTTTTTTAGTGCGTCTCTACTGTGTGGATACATCGGCAAACATCCAGAAATGTCTGGACAAAGCGAACGCAGCTGTCTTTTTTTTCTCGGCAACGCTTCTTCCGGTGCAGTATTACATCAGTCTGCTGAGTGAGGCGAAGGACGATTATGCAATCTATGCCAGGTCTCCGTTTGATCCAAAAACCGTGCTGTTCTGATCGGAACGGATGTCAGCAGCCGTTATACAAGAAGAGGTCAGGAAGAATATATGCGGATCGCAGCTTATATCAAACAGACGGTCATGCAGAAAAAGGGAAATTATCTGGCATTTTTCCATCCTATCGTATGCTTCAGGATGTGATGGCGTGTACCGGGCCGCAGCTGGATACCAGTATTCGCTGTATCTGCCAGACATCCGGAATGACTGAGGAGGAAAGAGAGGCATTTCTGCATGAATTTGAGCAGAAGCGAAAAGAGGACGAGGGACTTCTGGGATTCTGTGTGATGGGCGGGATTTTTGGAGAAGGGATCGACCTGAAAGAGGACAGTCTGATCGGAGCAATCATCGTCGGAACCGGTATTCCGCAAATCTGCCGGGAACGTGAGATTCTCAAACAGTATTATGATGGAAGAAACGAGGACGGTTTTGCCTATGCCTATCGCTATCCGGGGATGAACAAAGTTCTGCAGTCCGCGGGAAGAGTGATCCGCACTGCACAGGATCGGGGCGTAGTGCTGCTGCTTGACGAACGCTTTGCGAAAAGTGAATACCGGAAGATGTTTCCGAGAGAATGGGAGGAGTGTGAGTATTGCAGCCGGAGTAATGTAGCAGACAAACTCGGGCGTTTCTGGGAGCTTTCAGAATACGAGCACTAAAATACGACTTGTCAGAAAATCTGTCAGGTGATACAATAGCAGACAGGTAACTAACCAACCAATACAGAGCATGGAGGAACTTATGAGCAGCGTAAGAAGAGTATATGTGGAAAAAGAAGCCGGCTTTTTGCTGTACAGGCAAAGGATCTTCGGCATGAACTCCGTAAATATCTGGGAGTATCCGGACTGACCGGAGTCAGAGTACTGATTCGTTATGATGTGGAAAATATATCGGATGATGTTTTTGAAAAAGCATGCAAGACCGTTTTTGCAGAACCGCCGGTAGATACCCTTTACAAAGAAAGTTTCGAGATGGCAGAGAATGCACGCGCCTTTTCTGTAGAATATTTACCGGGACAGTTTGACCAGAGAGCAGATTCCGCAGAACAGTGTGTGAAATTATTAAACGAAGAGGAAGAACCGGTTATCCGTACCGCAACTACTTATGTGATCGAAGGCGAAGTGAGCGATGAAGAGTTCGAAGCTATCAAACATCACTGCATCAATCCGGTTGATTCCCGGGAAATAGGCATGGAAAAACCGGAAACGCTGGTTGCAAAATTTGAAGAGCCTGCAGATGTGGCGATCCTGGACGGATTTCAGGATATGCCGGAGGCAGAACTGAAGAAACGGTACGATTCTTTGAATCTTGCAATGACCTTCAAAGACTTTTTACATATCCAGAATTACTTCAAATCCGAAGAACACCGTGATCCGTCCATGACCGAGATCCGTGTGCTGGATACCTACTGGTCTGACCACTGCCGTCATACCACATTTTCCACAGAACTGAAGAATGTTGCATTTACCGATGGATATTACCGTGAGCCGATCGAAGGCACCTATCAGAAATATCTGGCTGACCGTGCAGAGATCTTCAAAGGAAGAGAAGATAAATTCGTCTGCCTGATGGATCTGGCACTGATGGCTATGCGTAAACTCAAAAAAAGAAGGAAAACTCGATGATCAGGAAGAGTCTGACGAGATAAATGCCTGCTCTATAGTAGTTCCAGTTGAAATAGATGGCGTGACCGAGGAGTGGCTTGTAAATTTCAAAAATGAGACCCACAACCACCCGACTGAGATCGAGCCGTTTGGTGGTGCTGCTACCTGCCTGGGCGGTGCCATCCGTGACCCCCTGTCCGGCCGTGGCTATGTATATCAGGCAATGCGTGTCACCGGTGCTGCTGATCCTACCGTTTCTGTTAAAGAAACACTCAAAGGTAAGCTCCCACAGAAAAAACTGGTACGTGAGGCAGCACACGGCTATAGTTCCTACGGTAACCAGATCGGTCTTGCCACCGGCTATGTAAAGAAATCTATCATCCGGATTACGTTGCAAAGAGAATGGAGATCGGTGCCGTTATGGGTGCCGCTCCGCGTAAAGATGTAAAGAGAATGACATCTGATCCCGGAGATATCATCATCCTTCTTGGAGGACGTACCGGCCGTGACGGTATCGGCGGTGCTACCGGTTCTTCCAAGGTCCACACAGAGAGCTTCCATCGAGGTCTGCGGCGCAGAGGTGCAGAAAGGTAATGCACCGACAGAGCGTAAGATCCAGAGATTGTTCCGCCGTCCGGAAGTTTCCAGACTGATCAAGAAATGCAACGACTTTGGTGCAGGCGGAGTTTCCGTAGCGATTGGAGAATTAGCAGACGGACTGAACATCTACCTTGATAAAGTACCGAAAAAATACGAAGGCCTTGACGGAACCGAGCTTGCCATCTCCGAATCTCAGGAACGTATGGCAGTTGTCGTAGATCCGAAAGATGTTGAGGAATTCTTGAAATACGCAAACGAAGAAAACCTGGAAGCAGTAGAAGTGGCAGTTGTCACAGAATCCCCGCGTCTTGTCCTGATCTGGAGAGGCAAAGAGATCGTAAATATTTCCAGTGCATTCCTGGATACCAACGGTGCTCATCAGGAGACCGATGTAAAAGCAGAGATTCCTTCACAGGAAAATAAATATTTCACAAAACCGGAAGTAACAGATGTAAAAGAAAAATGGCTCTCCATGCTGGCTGATCTGAACTGCTGTTCACAGAAAGGTCTTGTGGAAATGTTTGACAGTTCCATCGGAGCAGGCTCTGTGCTGATGCCTTACGGTGGAAAATATCAGCTGACTGAGACCCAGGCAATGGTTGCAAAACTGCCGGTACTCAAAGGAAAGACGGATACCGTAACGATGATGAGTTACGGTTTTGATCCGTATCTGTCAAGCTGGAGCCCGTATCATGGAGCAATCTACGCTGTGATCGAGTCCGTTTCACGTATCGTTGCAGGCGGCGGAGATTTCAGCAAGATCCGTTTCACCTTCCAGGAATACTTCCGTCGTATGACCGAAGATCCGGCAAGATGGAGCCAGCCGTTCCTGGCACTGCTTGGTGCATACGATGCACAGCTCGGATTTGGACTGCCGTCCATCGGAGGAAAAGACAGTATGTCCGGAACCTTCAATGAGATTGATGTTCCTCCGACACTGGTATCTTTTGCTGTAGATGTGGCAAAGTGACAAGACCATGATTACACCGGAACTGAAAAAAGCGGGAAACAAACTGGTTCTGCTGAAAATCGAGCGTGATGCTTATGATCTGCCGGATTATGAGAAGATCATGGATCAGTATCATAAATTCTTTGAAGATGTTAAAGCAGGCAGGATCGTATCTGCCTATGCACTGGACGGAAATGGTCTGGCAGCAGCTGTCAGCAAGATGGCATTTGGTAACCACAAAGGTGTCAAGATTGATGCACAGGTAGCAAAAGAAGACCTCTTTGCAGCAGATTTCGGAAGCATCGTAGCAGAAGTACCGGCAGATAAAGTGGCAGAGCTTACGATCGCAGGCGTTGTGGTTGGTGAAGTAGAAGACGATGCAGTGCTTTCCTATGGGGATGTAAAAGTTACAATGGAAGAGGCTCTGACTGCATGGAAAGGTACGCTGGAGAAGGTATTTAAAACCGTATCCGGAGCAGAGAAAAACGACGGACCGGCACCGGAGAGCATAGAAGCACAGCAGGCAGCAGATGGCGGCACGATCGACGAGAACGGCTGCTATCATGCAGGAAGCGTTTATGTATGCAAGAATAAAGTAGCGAAGCCTACCGTATTCATCCCGGTATTCCCCGGAACGAACTGTGAATACGACAGCACAAAAGCATTTGAACGCGCAGGTGCAGAAGTGGATGTCAAAGTATTCAAAAACCTGACAGCGGAAGATATCCGTGATTCTGTCAATATTTTTGCAAAAAGCGATCGATCAGGCACAGATCATCATGTTCCCTGGTGGCTTCTCCGCAGGTGACGAACCGGATGGCTCTGCAAAGTTCTTCGCGACAGCATTCCAGAATGCAAAGATGACAGAAGCCGTTACCAGACTTCTGGAAGAGCGGGACGGACTGGCACTGGGTATCTGTAACGGATTCCAGGCACTGATCAAGCTTGGGCTGGTTCCTTACGGCGAGATCACCGGTCAGACACCGGATTCTCCGACACTGACTTACAATACCATCGGCAGACATATTTCTAAGATGGTTTACACCAAAGTAGTAACTAACAAATCCCCATGGCTGGCACAGGCAGAGCTCGGAGCAACTTACTGCAGTCCGGCATCACATGGCGAGGGACGTTTCGTGGCAAGCGAAGAATGGATCAAAAACTCTATGAAAACGGCCAGATCGCAACACGTTACGTGGATGCAGACGGCAATGTTCAGCTTAACGACGAAGAATGGAACGTCAATGGTTCCTACTATGCAATCGAAGGTATCACAAGCCCGGACGGACGTGTGCTTGGTAAGATGGCTCATGCAGAGAGAAGAGGAGATTCCGTTGCGATCAATATCTACGGCGAGCAGGATATGAAGATCTTTGAATCCGGAGTTGCTTACTTTAAATAAGATTTCAGATGATATAATATAAGCGTCAAAAGTCTGAACTGCGATTGTGCCTGCCACAAATGAGCACTTTAGACTTATTGACACGCCGAACACCGAAAACGTGATAAAAAAGTTCCAGAAAGTGATATTGACTTTCTGGAACTTTTTTGATGCTGAGATGAAGAAAAAGTAATATCCATCATGTAAGCTTTGCACCAGGAACAGCAGAACGTTTTTCGGAGTTTCAAAGAACAGCGATTTTCTGTCGACAGGATATGACACATTTTGCGAATATGGCTTAAAAAAAAAAGAGTACAAAAAGCAGAGGATACGCAGAAAAAACGTTCGAAGTATCCATGCGTGTCACAGGTATAAAATGGGTTGAAATAGGTGAAATGCTGTAGTAAAGTTATGGCACGCACGACAAAAATCGAAAAAAAGAAACGTGCGGCATGAGGGAGGAGAAAAAGTATGTATATTCAGGAAAAAGGTGCCAATCGTAATATCTGTCAGCAGGTCTGCTGTATCACTTTCGGAGAAACCAGTTCTGGTCCGGTGTTTGGAAATGAAATTGAAAAAAAGCGTTTCCTGGATATGCTCCTGAATGCGATACAGGATCTGAAGATCAATGTATATGCATATTGTGTGCTGGATTATGAGGCCTATATTCTCGCAACGGCAGATGGCAGAAAAAAAAAATCCGTCTGGCGATGCAGAAAACAAAGCAGCAGTTTCGGGAACATTACAGAAAGAGATTTCCGGAAAGCAAAGAAAAATTTCAAATCGAATATGAATGGCTGAAAGGATATGATATGAAACAGATCATGCAGCTTGGAATAGCATTCCATTTTCTGCCGGTAAGGTACAATTATGTGCAGATGCCGGAAGATTACTGGTGGACCAGCCTGAAAGAATACGAGCTGCGGTATCGTTCCGGAATCATAAGACCGGAAATTTTTTAACCAAACTGGCTGGCAGCCAGAAACAGGCACTTCGAAAGATCAAAGCCCTGCACCGGCAGGCACAGCCAGAAGGGGAGAGACTCTATAGAGATGTTTCTATATATAAAAACGTTTCAGAAAAAGAAAAAGTGACGCAAAAATGTGTAAAATGTAGGAAAAAAGAAAAAAACAAAAAATCAAAAAATTGAAAAAAGGTGTTGACATTTTACATCAATCCGTATTATAATAGCGAAGCAGTCAAGCGATGAACTGCAAAACAAAAACGACATGGGATCTTAGCTCAGCTGGGAGAGCATCTGCCTTACAAGCAGAGGGTCACAGGTTCGAGCCCTGTAGGTCCCATGAAATTAAAAAAGAATATGGCGGAATAGCTCAGTTGGCTAGAGCACACGGTTCATACCCGTGGTGTCGAGAGTTCAAATCTCCCTTCCGCTACTGTCGAAGCTCTGCAAAATGTTTGCAGAGCTTTTTCGTTATCATAATCACGGTCTGGTTATTGTAACTGTAAAAGTGTTTAAACAGTCAAAAGTAAGGAGAATGACAATGCGAGTTGGTATAGGTTACGATGTTCACAAACTGGTAGAAAACAGAGCACTGATTCTGGGCGGAGTTGAGATTCCATGGGAAAAAGGTCTGCTTGGACATTCTGATGCAGATGTGTTGCTGCATGCGATCATGGATGCACTGCTGGGTGCGGCTGCGCTTGGGGATATCGGAAAACATTTCCCGGATACAGATCCGAAATACAAAGGCATTTCCAGTATCAAACTTCTGGAGCATGTCGGAGCACTGCTGGAAGAAAACGGTTATGCAGTAGAAAATATTGATGCGGTCGTGATCGCACAGAGACCAAAACTTTTGCCGTACATTCCGCAGATGGCGGAGAATATTGCAAAGACACTGGGCCTTGAGAAAAATCAGGTCAATGTGAAAGCCACTACCGAGGAAGGACTGGGATTTACCGGAAGCGGAGAGGGGATTTCTTCCCAGGCGGTCTGCATGCTCTCATCTATAAGAGTGGAGCGTGATGGCGGCCTCATCCGAAGAAGGGTGTAAAAGTTGTGGAGGATGCCGTGGATAAGTGTGTAAAGAGGCTTGGCATGGGGATAACTTCCGGAAAAGCAGCAAAAGCTGTGGAAAACCAGAGGGCAAGAAAACTTTACGAAGAAATTTTTGATGAGGACAGTCCGGCGTTTGTGGATTACTATTTTCGTGTAAAAGCAGCAGAAAAAATGAGATTTTTGTGGTGGAAAACGAGAAACAGGAGATTCTGGCAACTTTGCATTTAAATCCATATAAAATGATGTTCTGCGATGAAAGGGTGAAGACCAATTATATCGTGGCAGTGGCAACGAGAGCCGACTGTCGTCATCAGGGCATGATGCGTTCGCTTTTACAGGCTTCCCTTCAGGAAATGTACCGGAGAGAAGAGACGTTTACTTGGCTGATGCCGGCCGCAGAAGCCATCTATCGTCCGTTTGGCTTTCGATTTATTTATGAAAAAAATAAAATGACCGTGACAGCGGATGTGCTGCAAAAAGCAGAAACGGATGAAAATTGGCAGATACATTCGGATCAGGAAGTTTCCGGGGACATTTTCTGTGAAGAAGCAAAAAAAGAGGATCTTGCAGAACTTGCGTGTTTTGCAGAAAAACAGCTTTCAAAGCTGGCAGAAGTTTATACCGTTCACGATATTGCTTATTTTGAGCAGCGGATGCAGGAAGCAGAATGCGAGGGCGGAAGACTGGTGCTGATACGAAACGAAAACCGAATCTGCGGCTATTTTCTGGCACTGAGAGAACAGAGAGAAGCTTGGGAGATTGTGGTGGAAAATGCCGTGCAGAAACAGGCATTTCCGGCAGTGCTTCGCTGGCTTGAGGCAGGCAGGGAAAAGTGCACGCTTACTGCGTTTCCCAAAATCTGGGAACAGTATGCAAAAAGCGAAAACGTTCCGGCGATCATGGGACGGATCGTGCATCTGGAGCGTTTTGTCCGCTGCCTGAAAACGAAAAAAAGAGCAGGAGTTCAAAATCAGACTGACAGACAGCCTGATACCGGAAAATAATGGGTATTTTCTTATAAAAACGGAGCTGGAGGAGGAACCGTGACAAAAGCGGGAAATCTGTCAGAAAAAAAAGAGAAAATGTTTCGCAGCCTGGATATCGGGCAGCTGACAGAAGAACTGTTTCGTCTGTCGGTATTTCTTAATGAAGTTGTCTGAAAAACAGTATTTTATAAATCGCGGCAGGAGGGCGGTTTACCTTGACAAACCGCGAAATTTTGCATAGACTTAGAACAGATTTTCAGGTTTGATATCCGCATGAAATGCAAGAATGCTTCGGCAGTCTGCCGGAGGCTATATCAGATGAAAGTCACCTCAAATTTGATGTGGGATATCATACTGCTAAGTTCGAAAAGAAAAGAGAGAAAAACCATGAAAGTTTATAATACCTTATCCAAACAGAAAGAAGAATTTGTGCCGCTTCAGGAAGGTAAAGTTAGCATGTATGTATGCGGTCCTACTGTATACAATCTGATCCATATCGGAAATGCACGTCCGATGATCGTATTTGATACGGTACGCCGCTATATGGAGCATAAAGGCTATGAGGTCAATTATGTGTCAAACTTCACTGATGTGGACGATAAGATCATTGCAAAGGCAAACGAAGAAGGCGTGACAGCAAAAGAAATTTCCGAGCGTTACATTGCAGAGTGAAAAGGATATGGCAGGCATGAATGTCAAACCGGCCACCACACATCCGCTGGCAACACAGGAAATTGACGGTATGATCGATATGATCTCCACGCTTATCGAGAAAGGGTATGCTTATAACGTAAACGGTACCGTATATTTCCGCACACGTCGTTTTAAAGAATATGGCAAACTTTCCCATAAAAACCTCGATGATCTGCGTTCCGGAAACCGTTCCCTTCTGGTATCCGGTGAGGATGAGAAGGAAGATCCGCTGGATTTCGTCCTCTGGAAACCGAAAAAAGAGGGAGAACCTGTATGGGTATCTCCATGGGGTGAAGGACGTCCGGGATGGCACATCGAGTGTTCTGTGATGGCAAAAAAATATCTGGGCGAAGAGATTGATATTCATGCAGGTGGAGAGGATCTGGTATTCCCGCATCATGAGAACGAGATTGCACAGAGCGAATGCTGCAACGGCAAGATCTTTTCCAGATACTGGCTGCACAATGCATTCCTGAAATTGACAACCGCAAAATGTCAAAATCCCTTGGAAATTTCTTTACCGTCCGTGAGATCGGTGAGAAATACGATCTGCAGGTACTGCGTTTCTTCATGCTGAATCCGCGCATTACAGAAGTCCGCTGAATTTCAGCGCTGACCTGATGGAGTCTGCAAAAACAGGACTTGCACGTATCTGTAATGCGGCAGACAGCCTGAAACATTATGCCGGAGCTGCAAAAGAGGCAGAGATGACGGCAGAAGAGATGACAGCACTGGAAGAAGCAAAGAACCTGGCAAAGAAATTTGATGATGCCATGGATGATGATTTAAATACGGCAGATGCCATTTCAGTTGTATTTGAGCTGGTTCGTCTTGCAAACAGCAACGTGAATGAAGATGGCACAAAAAGCATTTGTACAGAGTCTTCTGGATGAACTTCTGGAGCTTGGCGATATCCTGGGACTTGTTTTCGAGACCAAAGAAGAGATCCTGGATGAAGAGATTGAAAAACTGATCGAAGAGCGTCAGGTGGCAAGAAAAGAGAGAAACTTCCAGAGAGCAGACGAGATCCGTGCAGAACTGCTGGAAAAAGGAATCGTTCTTGAGGACACAAGAGAAGGTGTAAAATGGAAGAGAGCATAGATTCTTTTGTAGAATACCTGAAAGAAGAATTTCAGCTGGAAGATCAGGATCTGAGAACCTATTCCCCGCTGACACTGGCATACATAGGAGATTCTATTTTTGACCTGGTGATCCGCACACTTCTGGTCAAACATGGGAACTGTCCGCCGCAGAAGCTGCATGAGCGTGCATCAAAGCTCGTCAAAGCTTCTGCTCAGGCAGAGATGATCGAAAACCTGATGCCGGTATTGAGCGAAGAGGAAATCACGATATACAAACGCGGACGCAATGCAAAGTCTTACACAAAAAGCAAAAAAATGCAACGGTGGTAGATTACCGTAAAGCGACCGGACTGGAAGCCTTGATGGGATATCTTTATCTGAAAGAGGATACGAAGTATCATCGAGCTGATAAAGACCGGTCTTGATATGGCAGAAAGTCAGAAAAAGAAAGGTCAGGAACAGGCATGAGATACGAAGAACTTACCATAGAAGGCAGAAATGCCGTGCTGGAAGCATTCCGCTCCGGCAAAACGATCGACAAACTGTTTGTACTGGACGGCTGTCAGGACGGTCCGGTGAGAACGATCCTGCGGGAAGCCAAAAACATGATACGATTGTTCAGTTTGTGAAAAAAGAACGTCTGGATCAGCTTTCTCAGACGGGACATCATCAGGGCGTGATCGCAAGTGCGGCGGCCTATGAGTATGCAGAAATTTCTGATATTCTGCAGAACGCAAAAGACAAAGGCGAAGCACCGTTTATCATTTTCCTGGATAACATCGAAGATCCGCACAACTTAGGTGCGATCATCCGTACCGCAAACCTTGCAGGGGCACATGGCGTTGTGATCCCGAAAAGAAGAGCAGTCGGACTGACAGCAACCGTAGCCAGAGTCTCCGCAGGAGCATTGAACTACACACCGGTTGCAAAAGTAACCAACATCGGCAAGACGATCGAAGAACTGAAGGCGGAAGGTATGTGGTTTGTCTGTGCCGATATGGGCGGAGAAATGATGTATAATCTCGATCTGAAAGGACCAATCGGTCTGGTGATCGGCAACGAAGGGGAAGGTGTCAGCAGGCTGGTAAAAGAAAAATGCGATTTTGTGGCTTCTATTCCGATGAAGGGGGATATCGATTCCCTGAATGCATCTGTGGCAGCAGGCGTTCTTGCATTTGAGATCGTCAGACAGAGACTTCAGGGGTAGATGAACGGAACCACTTTTTACACAGAGAAACAATAAACGCCGCACGATGAGTGAACAGCAGCAATAAAATGCAAAAACAGTATTGACAAAAGCAGATTCCTGTGATAGTATAACTAACTGTAGCGGTCACGACCGCACAGGCTGCTGTGGCACAGGTGGTAGCGCACCTCATTGGTAGTGAGGAGGTCACGGGTCCGAGTCCCGTCAGCAGCTTAACAGAAAAAAATACCGGAAATCCAGTAAGTCAGGGGTTTCCGGTATTTTTGCGTTCTGAAATATGTGCTTTTCTGGCATATAAGAAGATTAAAATGAATTGAAAAAACGTAAAACGTTGAGGAAATGCAGTCAAAAGGTAGTTAGAAAAATTTTATGCCAAAAGGTAGTCAGAAGAATTTCTGGTTGCACCGCCTGTTAAAATGTGTTAATATCTTTCGGGGAAGTACAAATGTACACTATAGAAAGAGTATACAGCAAAAGATGCATATAGAAGAGACAGGAGGACTTTGAAGTGGAAGAAAAGAATCGATATTATGTGGTTACCAAGAAAGCGGTTCCGGAAGTACTTCTGAAAGTAGTAGAGGCGAAACGGCTGCTGGAGTCGGCGAAAGCGTCCACAGTACAGGAAGCAGCAGATATGGTCGGCATCAGCCGCAGCTCTTTTTATAAATATAAAGACGATATTTTTCCGTTTCATGACAATGCAAAAGGGAAAACAATCACGTTTATGATCCAGATGGATGATGAGACCGGACTTTTGTCAGATGTACTGCATATCGTGGCAGATTATCATGCCAATATCCTGACGATCCATCAGAGTATTCCGATCAACGGCATCGCATCTCTGACGCTCAGTGTGGAGATCCTCGCTACGACAGGAGATATATCGGCGATGATGCAGGATATTGAAATACAGTGCGGTGTACAGTACATCAAAATTTTAGCAAGAGAATAAAAAGCAATTCTTTGGATAAAAGAACTAGAGATAAGCATAAAAGAAAACAACAGGAGGCTTAAAATGATCCAGATTGCAGTCTTAGGATATGGAACAGTGGGTTCCGGAGTGGTAGAAGTTATCAATACCAACCACAGCAGCATCAATAAAAAAGCAGGAGAAGAGATCAACATCAAATATGTGCTTGATCTTCGCGATTTCCCGGGAGATCCGATCCAGGAAAAAATTGTACATGATTTTGATGTTATTTTAAATGATCCGGAGATTAAAATTGTCGTTGAAGTTATGGGCGGTGTGGAGCCGGCGTATACTTTCACAAAAAAGCACTGCTCGCAGGAAAGAGTGTCTGCACATCCAACAAAGAACTGGTGGCACGTCACGGTGCAGAGCTGCTTGAGATCGCAAGAGAAAGAAACATCAACTATCTGTTTGAGGCCAGCGTAGGAGGCGGTATACCAATTATCCGTCCGCTTAATTCTTCACTGACTGCAGATGTGATTGTGGAGATCTCAGGTATTTTAAACGGAACTACCAACTACATTCTCACAGAGATGGCAGAGAAAGGTTCTGATTTTGCAGATGTATTAAAAGAAGCACAGAATCTTGGGTATGCAGAACGCAATCCGGAAGCAGACGTGGAAGGATGGGATGCATGCCGTAAGATCGCAATCCTTTCCTCTCTGGCATTTGGCAGACAGGTTGATTACGAAGATATCTATACAGAGGGTATCAGCAAGATCACGGCAACCGATATCAAGTATGCAAAAGCAATGGGACAGATGATCAAACTGCTGGCAGTCAGCCGTAAAGTTGACGGAAGCTTTTACGCAATGGTATCCCCGGTGCTGGTTGGACCGTCCGATCCTCTGTACAGCGTAAACGGTGTATTCAATGCCATTTTTGTACATGGCAATGTACTTGGAGATGCAATGTTCTACGGAAGCGGAGCCGGCAAACTGCCGACCGCAAGTGCTGTTGTAGCGGATGTGGTTGATGAGGCAAGACATCTGAACCGCAGCATCATGGCATTCTGGAGCAGCAAAAACTGGAACTGACCGACATCAGCAATTCCAGCCGCAAATTCTTTGTACGTGTCAAAGGCACTCCGGAAACAGAACTTGCAAAAGTGCAGGAAGTATTCGGAAACGTACAGCCGGTTGTTGTGGCAGATGTTGACGGAGAATTCGGATTCGTGACAGAAGAGATGACAGAGGCAGAATACAAAGCAAAAGCAGAAAATTTTGGTGAAGTGCTTGGCATGATCCGCGTTCGCCGTGTCGAAGACTAAGAAAAAGAATTACTAAACGAGGGAGAGAAATGATTGCTTTAAAAACGCCAGAGGAAATGTATCAATACTGTATTGATAACGAATTGGGAACCGGAATGGGATGTGGAAAAGGTGGTGCGATTAAACGTTTTAATTTGCTCATTCAGAATTTGAAAGATGATGAGAATGTTTATTGTGTTTTTATAGGTCTACATAATTATAAAAAGCAAACCAAAAGCAATGAAGGCAATTATGCATATGCACTTACTAATAAACGTTGTATTATGGTACAACATAAATTGTTTGGTGTTAGTGTTCAGGCTGTAGATGTTGAAAGTATAACTAATATTTCATTTGTCAAAACTGGAATTTATGGTATAAATGGTATTGGGATGATATGTATTGATACATATAAAGAAACATTTAATGTTGCAGTTGGAATTCTTGAGGTTGAAAATATTTATAGACTATTGCATGAGACATGGGACAATATAAGAGTTAGTAAAAGTAATGTAAATAATAATAGGATAACGATTAGTAACGATGTGAAAAGCCCTGTTGAAGAAATAAAAGAATATAAAGAATTATTAGATATGGGAATTATTTCAAAGGAAGAATTTGAAAAGAAGAAAAAAAGAATTACTAAATTTATAAGAAAAAAGAACTGTTGCGTTGGCAGAGTATGTATCTGCTTTGCAACAGTTCTTTGAATTTTCAGATTTCTCCTGTCAGTTCACGGTAAAATTCAAGAAGCGTCATCTGCGTATATGGAACGGCCCAGAGCAGTCCGACAAAGCAGGCAACAACTGCGAGCAGCATGATCGGTATAAAGCTCAGCTCCAGAACAAAATAGCGGAGCCGGTTGCCCCGCATCAGATCACGGCTTTCACGTAAGAGATCTATGGCACTGGTCTGTGGATTGTCAATATAAAGCGGAGTTACCAGTGCAAAATCCAGGCGGATCACAACGCTACCGATCACGGCGGCAAAGATCAGCAGACTTCCGATAATGATGCCAAAGGCAGTATAAAAAATGGATGACAGCATAAATACAAGAATACCCGGCAGAAAGATCACCGTGGACAAGAGTGAGATAATAAGCTGAGATACAATAATACGATCCGGCTGATGGCGAAAAGCATACAGAAGATCAGAAAGCTGTCCGTCGCTGCCACGGCTCATGTCAAGCAGGATTGTAACCGGACCGACGCTTAAAATCGACAGGAGCAGATCGGTGATAAAAGAAATCACCAGATAAGAGATACTGTTGCCTGTGTCCGGGAAAAGAGCAGCCGGGAGCATATTGACCAGCATGATAATTCCAAAAGTAATGACACAGGCCATAACCGGGAGGCTGAAGCGATGTGCCAGAGATTCCCTTGCCAGTTGTTTTAACTGCGAAGAAGTTCGTTTCATAAGATTCACTCCATTCTGTAAAAGGTAAGCCGATTAGGATTCGGCTGAAATAAATGATGAAAGAGGTACTGTATGGAAAAACAAGAAAAAAACTGCAGGCCGGACAACCTTTATTACTGCGGTATAGTCCTGCCGCTTGCAGGAATATTGTTTCTTGCATTGCTGAGGTTACTGAAAATTCCGTTAAATCATATTTTGCTGCCGTGCATTTTCCATAAGCTGACCGGACTTTACTGTCCCGGATGCGGCGGTACACGGGCAGTATACTGGCTGCTGAAAGGAAATGTGGCATATAGTTTACATTACCACAGCATTGTACTTTACGGAGCAGTACTTTATGTATGGTATATGCTATCCAATACCGTGCAGTATGTAAGCCACGGCAGAATCTCAATCGGCATGAAATACCGTCCGGTGTATGGCAAAATTGCAGTGGTTCTGCTGGTGGTGAATACCATATGGAAAAACGGAAACCTGCTGCTGTTTCATAAAGGGCTATGAAAATGGCTCCTTTCTCATATTTTGCGGTCCCCAAGTCGCCCAAAGTTTTATGATGCTACGAATTGCTCCGCATTCTATGCTCTCGCAATTCTAATCCATTCGGAATCCGCCCTGTCGGGCTACTTCCTCATGTCTTACGAGTGCCAAGTTCAAACGCCTTATCTTGCAAGCAAGAACGGTGTTTTGACCTTTTCACTCTAGCATCATCATAATATCATAGACAAATTGGAAACTCAAGTGTATCATAAGGGGGCGGCTGTTACAGTCGGCACAAAGATGTTTGGAAATTGCCTGACGTAGGGCAACGAGTAGAAACGTTGGAAAAAATTGTATGTAATGGAGGCTTATATGAACATAAATCAACGTCTTGCAGAGGAATTAAAGATTGAATTATGGCAGGTGGAGGCTGCAGTCAAACTGATCGATGAGGGGAATACGATTCCGTTTATTTCACGTTATCGTAAGGAGGTCACAGGATCGCTGAATGACGAAGTTCTGCGAAAACTTTCGGAACGTCTGACTTATCTGCGTAATCTGGAAGATAAAAAGAAGCAGGTGCTGGCATCAATCGAGGAGCAGGGCAAACTGACGGATGAGCTGCGGGGAAAAAATCCAGGCAGCGGAAACTCTGGCAGTTGTGGAAGAGCTGTATCGCCCGTATCGTCCAAAGAGAAGAACGAGAGCGACAATCGCAAAAGAAAAAGGACTGGAACCACTGGCAAACACGATTCTGTTGCAGATGACAAAGAAAACGCTGGAAGAGGAAGCAAGTGCGTATATTGACCCGGAAAAAGAAGTGAATACCTGGCAGGAAGCACTGCAGGGAGCAGGTGATATTCTGGCTGAGACGATTTCAGATGATGCAAATTACCGTATCCGCATCCGTAGCCTGACACAGAGAGAGGGTAAAATCGTGACAGAAGCAAAAGATGAGAAAGCAGCTTCTGTTTACGAGATGTACTATCAGTATGAAGAGCCAGTTGCAAAAATGGCAGGTTACCGTGTGCTGGCGATCAACCGCGGCGAAAAGGAAAAATTCCTGACCGTAAAACTGGAAGCTCCGGAAGATCGGATTCTTGGTTATTTAAGAAAACAGATCATGGTGCGTGAAAATCCGCAGACTTCCGAATTCCTGGAAAAAGTGATCGAGGACAGCTACCGCAGACTGATCGCACCGGCGATTGAGCGTGAAATCCGCAGTGCACTGACCGAGCAGGCGGAAGATGGTGCGATCCAGGTATTCGGAAAGAACCTGGAACAGCTTCTCATGCAGTCTCCAATCGCAGGTCGCGTCGTTCTTGGATGGGATCCGGCATTCCGTACCGGCTGCAAGCTTGCGGTAGTGGATGATACAGGAAAAGTACTGGATACGACCGTGATTTATCCGACAGCACCGACTAATGAAAAAAAGATCCAGGCGGCAAAAGAAAAATTAAAAGAATGGATCCGCAAGTACCACATCACGCTCTTTTCCGTTGGAAATGGAACGGCATCCAGAGAATCTGAGCAGGTGATCGTAGAGCTTTTCCATGAGATTCCGGAAAAAGTGCAGTATGTGATCGTAAACGAAGCCGGGGCATCTGTTTATTCTGCGAGTAAGCTGGCGACAGAAGAATTTCCAAATTTTGACGTGGGACAGAGAAGTGCTGCATCCATCGCCAGAAGAATCCAGGACCCGCTGGCAGAATTGGTGAAAATTGAGCCAAAATCCATCGGAGTCGGACAGTATCAGCATGATATGAACCAGAAGAAATTGAGCGAAGCCCTGTCTGGTGTCGTGGAAGATTGTGTAAACCGTGTCGGTGTGGATTTGAATACGGCATCTGCATCCCTGCTTTCCTATGTTTCCGGTATTTCCAAAGTGATCGCGAAAAATATCGTTGCATACCGCGAAGAAAAAACGGAAGCTTCCAGAACAGAAAAGAACTTCTGAAAGTTGCAAAATTAGGGACCAAAAGCATTTGAGCAGTGTGCCGGATTCCTCAGGATACGCAGCGGAGAAAATCCACTGGACTGCACAGGAGTCCATCCGGAGAGCTATGCGGCAGCAGGCAAACTTCTGGAGTGTCTCGGCTATACAAAAGAAGACATCACAGCCGGAAATTTAAACGGAATTTACAGAAAGATCAGAGATTACAAAAAAATGGCAGAAGAGCTGGAAATCGGCGAGCCGACACTGCGTGACATCACGGCAGAACTGGAAAAACCTGGCCGAGATCCGCGTGATGAAATGCCAAAACCGATCCTTCGAAGCGATGTTCTGGCGATGGAAGACTTAAAAGAAGGAATGGTACTTAAAGGAACCGTACGTAATGTAATTGACTTTGGGGCATTTGTCGATATCGGTGTACATCAGGATGGACTGGTGCATGTCTCTGAGATGAGCAGTAAAAAGTTCGTAAAACATCCGCTGGATGTCGTAAAAGTAGGCGATATCATCGATGTGAAAGTGATCGGCATCGACCTCAAGAAAAAAAAGAATTTCTCTGTCCATGAAATTGTAAAAGTTTTCCGAAAATGCTTGACAAAAGAAAAAATTATCTTATAATTGCAGATAGCAGAAATCTTCGGGGCGGGGTGTAATTCCCCACCGGCGGTATAGTCCGCGACCCGCGTAAGCGGCTGACATGGTGAAATCCCATGACCGACAGTCAAAGTCTGGATGAGAGAAGAACATACGATGGTATATCAAAGCCCTGAATCTGTAGAACAGATTCAGGGCTTTTTATTTCAAAATGATGGCATCGTATCAGACGAAGATCTTCCTGTGAATTAAATTCAAAAAGGAGAGATGGACGTATGAACAGTTCAGGTACAAATGCAGTGAAAACAACTGCAGAAAGAAGTAACTTAAGAAATCTGGTGCAGATTGGTATGCTGGGGGCGGTTTCCGTTGTGTTGATGATGTTTGAAATACCGCTTTTCTTTGCACCGTCTTTCTATAAGATTGACTTGAGTGAAATTCCGGTTCTGATCGGTACCTTTGCGATGGGACCGGTCGCAGGCATGTTTATCGAACTGATCAAAGTCGTACTGCACATGCTTTTTAAAGGATCATCGACCGCAGGTGTCGGAGATTTCGCCAATTTCCTGATTGGCTGTGCCATGATCGTACCGGCAGGTCTGATCTACCAGAAAAAGAAAAGCAAAAAAGTGCAGTGATCGGAATGATCGCAGGTACGCTGTTTATGGCATTTATCGGATGCTTCTTAAATGCTTTTGTGCTGCTCCCGGCATATGGAAAGGCATTCGGTATGCCGGTTGATGCACTGGTTGCCATGGGAACGGCAGTGAATCCGGCAATCAACAGCCTGCTCACTTTTGTTGTTCTGGCAGTTGCACCATTTAACATTTTAAAAGGACTGATCGTTGGTGTGATCACCTTCCTGCTTTATAAGCACGTAAGCCCGATTCTTCACGGAACACAGTTCTAATACAGAAAAGTGAATATCACATAACCCGAAACGAATACCATGTAACCGGAGGAAAGCTTGTGCTTTTTAAAGTTACGTGGTATTCTTTTTTTCTGAGCAGGGAAACAAATAAACACGAAACAGATGCTGTATCAGATATGGATTTTAACCCAGGCATCTTGAAAGTGCGGGTATTATCAAGAGAAAGGCGGCAGAAAATGTCAAAAATACAGAAGATCAATAAACAGACAGAAAACAGATTTCTGAATCTGTATGATCTGGAAGCAAAAAGACCGGATGGGCGGCGATATCCATTATTATGTTTCATCCAGAGCGAAAACACCGAATGATCTGAAAATAAATACAAGAAATGAAAAGCCGGACGGTGTGATCATTTACAGCCTTTATGGGGAGAAAAAAGACAGGGTTGTGCTGGTACGCCAGTACCGCTATCCGCTGGATGATTATGTTTATGAACTGCCATCAGGGATGGTAGACCAGGGAGAAGATTACAGGCAGGCGGGCATCCGCGAAATGAAAGAAGAAACCGGACTTGATTTCTCACCGCTGACACCGGATCCGCTCTATGAAAGGCCATTTTTTACAAGCGTCGGCATGACAGATGAATGTTGTGCCACGGTTTATGGTTATGCGAGCGGTCAGATTAGCCGGGAAGGCCTGGAAGATACCGAAGATCTGGAAGTCGTGCTGGCAGACAGAGAAGAGGTACGCCGCATCCTGAAAGAAGAGCGTGTGGCGATCATGTGTGCATATATGCTGATGCATTTTCTGAAAGAAGAAGAACCTTTCGGCTTTTTGCAGTTGTAAGCAAAAAACTGGTATGCTATAATCAAATGCTAAGGTCAGATAGATTCTGTCAGGTAAATATCAGCAGAGCTGACCAGAATTGCGTGCCAAGTTTCGCGTGCGTTCGACTTGAAACAGAAAATTTCAAACACAACAGGAGGAAAAGGTGGAAGCAAAAGTTGAAGTAAAAATGACACCGAAGATCATGTATGATTTCATGATGTACCATACTTACCGCAGTTTCAGCGGCATTTTTGGTATCATCCTCGGAATTGCGGCATTTGTGATGTTTGGCACGACGCTGGGCAAAACAGATCTGTCTTACAGCATCGTATACTGTCTGTTCGGTGTGTGGTTTATCGTTTATCTTCCAGTCAGCCTTTATACAAAATCAAAAAGGCAGGTAGAAAAAAAAGCGAAGTATTTAAAAATCCGGTCACTTACATTTTGAATGACGAAGGGATCGAGATCGTACAGGGAGAAGAAAAGGCACAGTGCGGCTGGAAGAATATACTGAAAGTATGCAGCAGCAAAAAAAAATGTGCTGATCTACTCAGGAAAAAGAAATGCATTTGTTCTCCCAAAAGAAGCCATCGGAGAACAATACGATACGCTTGTAACTTTAGTGCAAAAAAAATATGCCAAAAAAAGAAAGTGAAATTATGATTATAGAGACAAACAGCGAAAAAGAAACATTTGAACTCGGAAAAAAATCGGTGAAAATGCAAAGGCAGGTCAGATCTATACACTGACCGGAGATCTTGGCGTAGGCAAAACCGTTTTTACACAGGGGCTTGCAGCAGGCCTTGGCATCACAGAGCCGGTAAACAGCCCAACCTTTACGATCGTGCAGATGTACGAAGACGGTCGTCTGCCGTTTTATCATTTTGATGTGTATCGCATCGGCGATATCAGCGAGATGGACGAGATCGGCTATGAGGACTGCTTTTACGGAGAGGGTGTATGCTTGATCGAGTGGGCAGATCTGATCCAGGAGATTCTGCCGCCGGATGTGATCGCCATTGAAATCGAGAAAAATCTAGAAACAGGATTTGATTACCGCAAGATCACGATTTCAGATCCGGAGGAAAAGAAAGCACAGCTTTAGGAGGAAAACATGAAAGTTTTGGGAATAGACAGCTCAGGGCTGGTGGCATCGATTGCTGTTGTGGAAGATGATATTTTACTTGCAGAATACACGGTAAATTATAAAAAACACACTCTCAGACCTTGCTTCCGATGCTGAAAGAAATCGGAGATATGATAAATCTGGACTTGAACAGCCTGGATGCGATCGCAATCGCTGCCGGGCCGGGATCCTTTACCGGTCTGCGTATTGGTTCTGCCACGGCAAAAGGTCTGGGGCTGGCACTTGACAAACCGATCATACCGGTTCCAACGGTAGACGGACTGGCCTATGATTTATGGGGAACAGATAAAATCGTCTGCCCGATCATGGATGCAAGAAGAAACCAGGTCTATACCGGCATTTACGAATTCTGCGATGGAAAACTCCAGATACTGGAAAATCAGATGGCGGTTTCTGTCACAGAGATTGCAGAAAAACTTAATGCACTTGGAAGAGAAGTTATTTTTCTTGGCGACGGCGTTCCGGTTTACCGCAAAACGCTGGCGGAAGTGATGAAAATTCCGTATTCGTTTGCTCCGGCACATATGAACAGACAGCGTGCATCTGCGGTTGCAGTTCTTGGAGCACAGTACTATGTACAGGGACGAGCAGAAAGTGCAATGGAACATAAACCGGATTATCTGCGTCTTTCTCAGGCAGAGAGAGAGCGAAAAAGAAAGGGAAGAACAGAATCGTGCTTGAAATACGTGCAATGCAGGCAGAAGATCTGGAGGCAGTTGTAAGAATAGAAAGTCAGATTTTTTCCCGGCCATGGAGCAGAAAAGGATTTGAAGATGCACTGCGTCAGAAAGAGACGATCTATCTGGTTGCATATGAAAAGGATATACTGGCAGGATATTGCGGACTGTTGCAGTCTTTTGATGAGGCTGATATCACAAACGTAGCAGTTGTGGAGAAGTTTCGCAAAAAAAGGGGTTGCCACCGAACTTCTGGAGCAATTGTTTTTGCGTGGATATGAACGCGGAATCGAAAATTTCACACTGGAAGTGCGGGTTGGCAATGCACCTGCTATCCATTTATATGAAAAACTTGGGTTTGAGCGTTCCTGTATCCGACCGAATTTTTACGAGAAACCAAAAGAAGATGCACTGATCATGTGGAAATACGGCAACCACTAGATTCCTCTAATTCCCACTGTACGAAAGGAATACTTTTCGTTATACTGTTGCTGTCGCAAAAGGAAATCAGAAAAAAGCATACAAAAGGGGTATCACCTGGGGAGGATACGATGAGAAAAGAGAATAAGATTTACTGCAACAGCTGCGGGAAAAGAATTGTGGATACGATTGGAAGAGACATGGAAGAATATATTCATATTGAAAAAATCTGGGGATATCCTTCGGAAAAAAGACGGAGAATGCCACAGCTTCGATCTGTGTGAACCTTGTTACGATAAAATGACAGCAGCATTTGTATTAAAACCAGAAATAAAAGAAGAGACAGAGCTGCTGTAGAAAAGAAAGAAGAAACGAAAGAAAAAAGAAACTGAAGAAAGAGTAAGGAAAAAAGAATGCTTGATGTTTGTTTGCTTGGATGCGGCGGTATGATGCCGCTTCCAAGACGTTGGCTGACAGCCTTGATGCTGCGATATAACGGAAGCAGTATTCTGATCGACTGTGGTGAAGGAACACAGATCGCGATCAAAGAAAAAGGGTGGAGTTTTAAACCAATCGATGTGATCTGTTTTACACACTATCACGGGGATCATATCAGCGGGCTTCCGGGTCTGCTTTTGTCGATGGGAAATGCAGAACGTCATGAACCGCTGACTTTGATCGGTCCAAAGGGGCTGGAACGTGTGGTGAATGCACTTCGGACAATTGCACCGGAGCTGCCTTTTGAAATATATTATAAAGAAATCCAGGGAACAGAAGAAACCTTTGAGATGAACGGTTATCGAATCCGTGCATTCCGTGTAAACCACAATGTGCTTTGTTACGGATATACTATGGAGATTGACCGTGCGGGGAAATTTGATGTAGAGCGGGCAAAAGCGGCAAATATTCCGCTGTGCTGCTGGAATCCGCTTCAGAAGGGGAATGTTGTCGAATTTGAGGGTGTGCACTATACACCGGATATGGTTCTTGGAGAAGCCAGAAAGGGAATCAAACTGACTTACACGACAGATACCAGACCGACCAGATCCATCATCCAGAATGCAGAGCACTCAGATCTGTTTGTCTGCGAAGGTATGTATGGCGAGGATGATAAAAAGTCTAAGGCACTGGAGCATAAACATATGATGTTCAAAGAAGCAGCAAAATTGGCAGCGGAAGCAGAAGTGTCAGAGTTATGGCTGACACATTACAGTCCGTCACTGGTGCATCCGGAGGAATTTATGGATGGCGTGCGTGAAATTTTCCCAAATGCTTACCCGGGAAAAGACGGAAAAAGTACAGTGCTGTCATTTGAAGAGGAATGAC